>Ga0210393_10000029_pt1 | contig 201235 bp, 165 predicted proteins | sample IncBWC27OmetaG_FD_160068 | JGI IMG/M metagenome (GOLD analysis project Ga0210393, IMG submission 160068) | Forest soil microbial communities from Barre Woods Harvard Forest LTER site, Petersham, Massachusetts, United States - Inc-BW-C-27-O ... | reverse complement strand
GAGTTCAATGCCGAAGACTTCCTGACATTGGTATTTACGAGAGACCCGGGTGGAAAGATCAGTGGTTTCGAGGTCTTCAAGCAGCGGGCTAAAGGCATCATCTTCACGCGGAGGTAGGTCGACAGGCCATTCCGTGTGCCCGGTACAGACCGAAGAGAAGCTGGTGCCGCAAAGAGGATTACTCGGCGCTGCGCGCCTCGCCCCTTCGGGGGCGCCCTGCGGGCGCTCAACTTCGCCTACGGCGAAGTTGTCGAACCGGCTTGTTGTCTGTCAGGGGTTCGAATAGAAGCGTCGAACGCTCGGCCCCGACGAACTTCCCCATACTTTTTTGTAAATTGGTGCCGCAAAGAGGATTCGAATAAACGGGCTAAGCATCTGTATTAGTGTTGGTTTTTTGACGTATTGATTCTGCGTGCCCCCAGATATGCCCCCACCAATTGCGGTCATAGTAAGCGGTGTGGGGAAGTGCACTGGCGCAGCGTTCCGGTGAGTAACCGCAGCCTCGGCGCTCGAACTGCACGTGCGACGTGGGATCACAAAATCTTCGGAAACCCGCCGCTGCGCTCTCGGGGGACGAGATCTCCTTCGTACCGTCGGCCACTGACAACAGAAGCGGTAGGAACTAGGCTCGATCCAACCCTACGATCCGCGCGGAAACAGCGGCTGCCAGCCACCAGGTTCCTTTGCGGCAAGATTTAGCAGCGGCAGCGTGTTGTTCGGGCAGCTGGAAGGGAATACGACCAGTAGTCCCTGATCGCCGTATCCGAATGGATGCGTCTTCCACAGCCTTGCTCCGATGCTGCGACAGAGCGCTTTCGCAGCTTGCATCTGTTCAGCGTTTTCCCAGTACCGCATGCCGTCATCCGGAAACGCAATATATCGTTCGTCGAGGGTCTCGCAAATCCGCAGGTCCACGTCGGCGTAGGGGAGCCCGCTCAGCGTGGCGCGGAGCGCGTCCTCTCCCGCCGCAGTAGCGAGTAGCGCGATCACCCCCACGAACGGGTTGCGATTCTTCAAAAACTCGAGATTTTCGGCGATGAACGCCGATACGTGGCCGGAAAGACTTTCGCCCGTACCCACGATGTCGTCAACGATGATGACCGCGCGGGTCTCGGTATTGAGATCGATCTCGTGCTGTTCCGCGCGTGCTGCAAACTGCCTGGGCTCGATCACGCAGCGCCGATCGATGCTGTTTTCCTCGGCGAAGCGCGCGGCGTGAAACTGGCCGCTCTTCGCTTCGCCGTCCACGTAGGTGACGAGTAGGTCGCGTCGGCGATCGGATCGTTTCGATTGGACCCGCGGTGGGACATGCGGCGTGACCATGCTGTACGCCACGCGAAGTTTTTCGCGGACCTCGCTCTCCGAGAGGAAGCGCAGCCGTTGCAAAAGCTTGAACAGCATCCGCTGCTCACGCAGGCTTTCTCGCTGTTCGAGCCAGGCGCGGACCTCTCCCCCCGAAATCGTGCGCCCCTTGTAGATGGACCAGTGCTTTACGAGCGCATCGACTTCCAGCGGCCGAACATACGCGGCGTCCTCGGCTTTTTCGATGGTTCTGGCAATCTCCTCGCCGAGGGAATCGACGATAAGCTGCGTGAGCCCTATGTCGCGCAGCCAATCGCCGAACAGCGGCACGACGAACGAGTAGCGGCCTTCCTTTTCAGACAGCACCCCACGGATCACGAATTCGCGCAGCACCGCCTGCAGCTCGCCCTCATTCAATCCCAGCGCGTTGCAATGTGGCGCGATGCGCGCGAACGTTGGCCGTTCATCCTGGCGCATGGCACGACCGACGCACGATAGAACGCGCGCGCGTCGCAGGATGTAAGCCTCTTCCTCGTTCTTATCCGCGAGAATACCATCGCGCCAGTAATGGGAGAAGGATGGCACATCGAGGACCCCGAGCAGGTCGTAGTACGCGCGCCGAACTTCGTTGGCGGTGATGTCGGCATCGCGATCGCGCACCGCCGCCTGAAAGACGCTGCTGCAGAGGAGCTTCGTGTAGTACGGGTGGCCGTTGGTACGCTCGTATATTTCCTGGAGTGCTACCTCGCGCCATGACAGCACCCCCGCGGTAGGGTTACGGATGAGCGTGCCGTAATCCTGCCACTCGGTTGTACGTGAGAAGTAGTCGACCGGCTCCCGCTGGAACTTATTCAGCTGATCACCCTGCGCCGCCATGATGAACGGCATGTTTTCCCCGCCGACCATCAGGAGCGCGATGTTCGGCTCAGAGGACAGAGTTCGGATATTGCTGAACAGGGCTTCGGCCAGAGGTCCGGCGCGATACATCTCCGGATGAATCTCGTCAAACTCATCCAGAATAATGACGTATCGTCGTGTAGGGCGGTGTTCATGCGCGATACGGGCCAGCTTGATGAGCGGAGCAAGCGTGCCCACGAAGTCGAGCGTCGGGCGCGCGACGGTATCCGGGATGTCTGTGAGTAGGAAGTCCGCGAGCTCGTTACCGAGCGCGCGCACCGCGGCACGCGCATCCTCACGCGCATACTGCCCCCACTCTAGGTACAGGAACCGAAAAGCCTCATTGGCTTGCTTCAGAACATGATCGCGCACTGCCTTGGCGAGCGACGTCTTGCCGATTCGCTTCTGGCCGGTCACATACGAGGACTGCGAGGGCAGGCGCAGCAGTCGGCGGCCGAGGGATTGTACTTTTTCTCCGCGGCCTACGAAGGCATCGCCCTCTGCAACTCCCGTGGTATAGGGTTCGGTTAGCGCCGCACGATGCCAATCCACGCCCGGATCCTGCGCCCCAATCTGAACACTCAGCGGCAACGTTTGGCGAGCGGGCGAGCCCGGCGTCGACCAATCCAGCGCCAAATTCAGCGTGAGTTTCACCTGAGGTTTCTCGAGGAGAACCTCGAGCGTCAGCGAAAATGGACCTGGGCGAATCGTGCCGAGATTGACTTCATCCGTCACGACGACTTCGCTGCTCGTGGGCGTCACAGCCACTCGCACGTCGAGCGCGCTGGCCGGACCGAGGTTGATCAGCGGTACTTGGATCTTCAGCACGCGGTCGACGTCGTGCAGTGCATAGAGCTTGGTGGGCAGCGGGTCGGCCAATGAGCTCGCCGTGAGCTTCGCATCCAGCCGATCGGCCAAGCGCTCGCGCAATTTGCTCACCGCCGACCGTGACCTAGTCAAAAAAGTGTGAAATTGGATTCGGTCGACCGGGAAGGGCGACTGCTCGTTGCGCTCCAGCAGCTCATCAAGATGTTCCTCTGCCTCCTTGAGACGCTGCGCAAACATCGAATCTTCTGCTTTCGCAGCCCCTTCAAGCGCCGCCAAGGTGGCTTGAACATCAGCTTTTAGTGACGGCGACGCAAGCCCTTCAAGGTACCAATTGGCCTTGCTCAAGGACTTCAGCAGAGGTTGCCGCAGTGCGAGCAATGAATCGATCGATACGGTCTTACTGACTGCCAGCTGCCGAAGCTGCATTTCAAGCTCGGAGACCAAAGACTGAAGCGATCGAATCTTGTCATATGTTTGTGCGGCAACGTTGTACCGGTGGGTCTGCAGCACGCCCATGAGCTCGCCCTCAATGATTTCCAGGACTGAATGTCTGAGTTCCGATGGAATCAGCTCCGCTGCGGAGAAACTGCGAAGCAGAATGAGCGCCGCTTTACGTCGTCCGACCGGAGAGGAACGGACTTCCTGCAGAATGTCATCCAGTCCTTTTTTGCGCGTCGGATCTGCTCCGATGCTCTCGCTCAGCGCCACTTTGAGCCAGTGTCGTACGTCGTCCAACGCGACTTGCGTCGCGGAGACACCCGTCATTCGCACTAAGCGCCGTTCGAGTTCGATGAGCGCGTGGGTTCCGTCCGAACCTTCCATGTGTAAGCCAACGTTGAGATTAGAGCATGCATTGTACCGCGTCGACACTTTGAATGTGTCGCAACACGTGCCATTGACATCACAGCAGCCCGGGCGTCTCGTCGCCCGCCGCATCGCACGCTCGAATCTCCCGAAGAACCAGGCGCTTTAGTCACGCCGGCTCCAATAGGAACTCGTGATCTGCTATCACCTTTGTCCGAATTTTGATCTCTGATGAGACCCCTGCCTTCAAGAATTCCATGTAAGCATGGGCCACAATGTGGCCAAAAAGTAAGCCGAAGGCTATCCTGCAATCAGTGGAAAATGCAGCCCCGGAGCGGCGTCTCGCCGGAGAGTCCGGTTTAAATCCGCTCGTGGAACCATACCACCCAAGGCGTCGGCTATTTACCCAGGACTAACCTTGCCCGCTCAACCCGCAACATTTCGAAGGGATTCATGCAGGTTACTCCGAGACCGATGCACGCATTCGGGATCTTGATCTTCTTGACGGAATTCGCCGGCACTTCATGCGTCACTACCGTATATCCTACCGCGAGCGCGTGCGCGACCAGATAGTAATCGGCAACTTGCAAGAATGTGTTGACGGCGCCGACCTCGTATCCTTGACCGGTTACCCACTGGCTAACGGTTGCAAGTGCTCTACCCACCCCAGTATCTGGCTTGAGAAAAAACTCCTCGCCGTACTGATCGGCCCATTCCGCGGCATCGTCGTCGACCAGTTCCGCCTTGACTTTCTCGATACTGAACACCGTCCCCTTTTGATTTGATTCCTTTAACCAATCCCAAAAACCGGGACAGAAGTCGAACCCGTAGTGAAGATTCTTCGCCTGCAAGAAGACGTTGGTGTCGAGCACGTAAGGCATCAGCCACCGAATGCCAAGCTGCGTCCCAGTTCGTGGAGTGTCTCGGTCTTTGAAATACCCAGCATTCGCAGTGCGTCTCGATACAGCGTGCGGCCTTCAAGAGTGCTTTCCACAAGCGCCCGAGTGAATCGCCGGCTGTAGCGAACAGCAGCAGTAACGTAAAAATCGCCTCCACCTTCGGTTTTCGGTAGTCTCGAGATGCGATCCAGCTCGCTCTGATAGGCCGCCCGCAGCTCATCCCATGTGAGTCGGCGGGCGTCACGCAATCGCTGGAGGATGACCAGGCTGCTGACTTTGAATATGCGCACTAGACGTGCCACTGTCTCCTGCAACGGTTCGTCTGCGCGCAGCTCGTTTCGCACGATTTCCAGTGGCGCCAGTAGTTCGGCAGCAACCCGGTTGCACCATGTCTCCACGGCGTTTTGATGCTGCGACGTGGCCGTAGTATTCGATAAAGCGGTTTGACCAAGCCAGATGTGCGCGAGCTCATGCGCCAACGTGAACATTTGTGCCGATTTCGTATCCGCCCCGTTAATGAATACGAGCGGTGCGAGATCGTCTGATAGCGCGAACCCACGGAACTCCTCAGGATCCAGACGGCGGTGGGTGTTGTTCATCACGATTCCGCTGCACATGACCAGAACGCCGAGACGATCCGCTTCGCCAATAAACAAACGAAGGGCATCGGTCCAAGTGGCGCATGTCCGGCGGCGAGCGAGATCGAAAGAGAGCGCGCGTCGTATCGCGGCCGCGGTCTCGACAATCGGGCTCAGAAGGTTTGCGGAGCCGACGAATGCAAGGCGGTCGCCGCCCGCAATTCGGGCGTTGTCTCGAAACCAATCCTGCCGCTCCTGGCAGGCGTAAATCATATCTCGCAGATTGGGACTCGCCGGAAGGACACTACGCCCAGCCATAGTCCGAAAGTCAGGAACCGGGAGCGGCTCCTCTGGAGGGTCTATCAGAAAGAAGTACCCAACGGGCGCATACGTCGCCTTCGCATAGTTCTCGATTTGCTTTAAGGTCGGCTTGAGCTCACCGGATTCCCATTGCTGAAGTTTTGGGAATTTCGACGAAAGATCGTCCAGGGTGAAGCCGGCACGGTCACGCGCCCAACGCAAGAGATCGGCCTTTACTTCTACCCTCACCATGGATGCAATTTAAACATGCAGTGCCGGCGGTGTCGCGTTTCTTAGCCTAGCCCGCCCGAAATAGAGAAACGACGTTTGTGCCTGCTCGCAACCCATCCAAGTAATCCGCCCACGCCTGCATCATCTTGCGGCGTTCGGGTAGGCGCTGTGCTTTGTTGTAGGCGGCTCGCACCTGATTGCGCTCGGCATGCGCAAGCTGCAATTCAATTAAGTCAGGGTGATAGCCTTGCTCGTTCAAACAAGTGGATGCCAGCGACCGGAATCCGTGACCGGTCATCTCCTCCGTGGAATACCCCATGCGACGTAACGCGGCATTCACCGTGTTTTCGCTCATGGGCCGGGATCCGCTGCGAAGGGAGGGAAATACGTATTGGCCGCGCCCTGTCACCGACTGCAGTTCACGCAGCAGCACCAGCGCTTGCTTGGCCAACGGTACGACATGCTGCTCGCCCATCTTCATTTTCTCGGCGGGAATGCGCCAATGGGGTTCGGCGCTGTCGAGATCAAACTCCGTCCACTCCGCATGACGCAATTCACCGGGACGTACGAAAAGCAGCGGCGCGAGCTTCAATGCATAAGCAGTGACCACATGCCCGGCATAGCCATCAATGGCTCGCAGCAACTCTCCTATGCGAGCAGGCTCCGTGATCGTCGCATGGTGCTCGGAAACCACCGACCCCAGCGCTCCCTTGAGATCGACGGTTGGATCGCGCTCGGCGCGCCCCGTTTGCACGGCATAGCGAAAGACTTGAGCGCAGCGCTGGCGCGTGCGGTGCGCGGTTTCGTGAATCCCGCGGCCTTCGATGCGTTTGAGCACTTTGAGCACGTCCATGGCCCCGAGCTTGGCGATGGGACGGGAGCCGATATACGGAAAAATCAGGGTCTCAAAAGTCCATCCGGCCTTTGCGAAGGTAGCCGGCGCCAGTTTCTTCTCTTGCAGCGCCAGCCATTCGCGTGCGACTGCTTCAAACGTATTTGCGTTGGCGAGCTTCTCGGCCTGGCGCTGACTGCTTGGATCAATGCCCGCGACGAGCTGCCGGCGCGCCGCGTCACGACGTTCGCGAGCTTGTTTCAACGAAGTATCGGGATGGGCGCCCCATGGCGAGGCGGTTCTCTCGACCGTCGTGGCGGTATTTGAGGCGCCACAATTTGCTACCCGTCGCGGCTATCTCAAGGTATAGGCCGAGACCATCGAACAGCTTGTAGGACTTCTCACGCGGTTTCGCGGCACGTATCGCAGTTTCGGTCAGCATTTGGGGGCATGGACCTTTCGGAGAGTGGCGATGCCCCCCGTTATGCCCCCACTATGGTCAGGCTGTCAAGATGCGAATTTGGACATTCTCAGATGAAATAAGCCTTGTTTTACAGTGTTTTTTGCTTATTTGGTGGACGTCCCTGGACGTTCTTGGAAGCAGGGCTGGTGCCGCAAAGAGGATTCGAACCCCTGACCCACGCATTACGAATGCGTTGCTCTACCAACTGAGCTATTGCGGCATTTTCGGAAGGGGCGGCATTCTAACCCGACGCGTCGCCCGACGTAAGACTGCTGCCGCGCCTTGCCACGTCGCGCAGCGCCTTGGGCAGGGCGAATATGACGTGTTCCTTGCGGCCGTCCAATTCTGCGGCAACTTCGCCGCCCCACTGGCGCAGCTGCGAGATCACGCCCTGGACCAGAACCTCCGGGGCCGAGGCTCCGGCCGTCACGCCGACGGTTTTGACGCCCTCGAACCATTCCCGGCGCAGGTCCTCGGGTCCGTCGACCAAGTACCCGGGTTTGACGTTCTTATCGGCCATTTCGCGCAGGCGGTTGGAGTTGGAGCTGGATTTCGACCCGACCACCACCAAAACTTCGCAGAGGCCAATCAAATCCTTCACGGCGTCCTGGCGGTTTTGCGTGGCGTAGCAGATGTCTTCCTTCACCGGGGCCTTGAGTTCGGGGAATCGGGCGCGCAGCGCCGCCACGATCGAAGCCGTATCGTCAACCGACAAGGTGGTCTGGGTAACGAACGCGACGTGGCGGGGATCGCGTACCTTCAGGGCCGCCACATCCTCGACGGTTTGCACCAGGTAGATCGAGCCGCCCAGCGACACGTCGAATTGCCCGATCGTGCCCTCCACTTCCGGATGCCCCGCATGGCCGATCAAGAACACTTCGCGCGCCTCGCGGGCGTAGCGGGTAATCTCCATGTGGACTTTGGTTACCAATGGGCAGGTGGCATCGAAGACGTTCAGGGAGCGGCGCTTGGCTTCCTGTTGCACCGCACGGGGCACGCCGTGGGCGCTGAATATCACCGTGGCGCCGTCCGGCACTTCATTCAATTCTTCGACGAACACCGCGCCGATGGTGCGCAATCGGTCCACCACGTACTTGTTGTGCACGACCTCGTGCCTGACATAGATTGGCGCGCCAAACAACGTGACCGCACGCTCGACGATATCGATGGCGCGGTCCACGCCCGCACAGAATCCACGGGGATTAGCTAGTAAGATTTGCATCAGGCTTTCGCTTTCCTTCCAATAAAGCATCCAATAGCAGGCAGGCGGCACCGACCGTGATCGCGGAATCCGCCACGTTAAAGGCGGGAAAATACGCCCGATCCCAGTGAAAGTGAATGAAATCGATGACATGCCCCAGCCGGATGCGGTCCAGGACGTTTCCGAGGGCACCCCCGAGCACCAGCGCGAGCCCGCAGGCCAGCAAGCCGTGCGCTCTTTCCTTCAGCCGCAGCAGCCACACGATGATCCCGATACTCACCACCAGGGCAAGTCCGATGAACATCCAGCGCTGCCAGCCGGACGCCGAGGCCAGAAAGCTGAACGCCGCTCCGACGTTGTGCATGCGGGTGATGTCCAGTACCGGAAGCACGCTGATGTGCTCAAACTCACCGAAGTGCTGAGTAATGTAGTACTTGCTCGCTTGGTCCGCCAATACCACGAGCACCGACAATAACAGCCAGCTCGCCGCCCGACTCTGCTTGCCGTGGGTCGTCATGCGAAATGGCGCTCCTCGCCGGGTCCCTCGACATTCAGCACGCAGCGCGCGCAGATTTCCGGATGATTCGGGTTACTCCCGACATCGCTGCGAAACTGATAGCAGCGCACGCACTTCGTGTGCGTGCTCGGCTTGACTTCGATCCACACACCCTCTTGGGTCGCCTTGACGGCGGTTTCGGGAAGCGCGGCCGCCGCTGCGATTCGCGCCTCTCCGGTAATCAATAGAAATCGAAGCTCATCGCGCATTATGTCGAAACGCGGGTCGAGCGCTTCCGGCACAAACACCGTGACTTCGGCCTCGAGCGAAGAGCCCAATGAACCGAGAGCGCGCAGCCGCTCGAGCTCGCGAGCCACGTCGGCCTTGAGGGCGATCAGCGAGTCCCAATCGATCGAAGCGATGCGCTCGGCTCCCGCGGGAAATTGATGCCAGGCATTGAAGAACACCGATTCATTCGGGATCCCCGGCAGATGCTTCCAAGCCTCCTCGGCCGTGAAGCTCAAGATCGGCGCCAGCCAGCGCACCATGGCTTGCGCCAAATGGTTGAGCGCCGTCTGCGCAGAGCGCCGCGGCGCGCTGTTGACGCCGGTGGTATAGAGCCGATCCTTGATGATGTCCAGATAAAAGCCGCCGAGCTCGACCACGCAGAAATTGTGGATCTCTTGATAGATCTTGTGGAACTCATAGTTCCGGTACGCCGTGACCACTTCGTTCTGCAGCGTAAAGGTCTTTGAAATAATCCATTGATCGATGGCGACCAGATCATCGAATGCCACCGCGTGCTCTTGGGGGTCGAATCCATGCAGATTACCCAGGAGGAATCGCAGCGTATTGCGCATGCGCCGGTATGAATCCCCGATGCGCTTGAAGATCTCTTCCGAGACGCTCATTTCATTCGCGTAGTCGGTGGCGGCCACCCAAAGGCGGACGACGTCGGCTCCGAGCGTACTGGTCAGTTTCTGCGGCGCGAGAATATTGCCCAGCGACTTGGACATCTTGCGGCCGTTCTCATCCACGGTGAATCCGTGCGTGAGCACGCCGCGATAGGGAGCACGGCCATGCATCGCCACCGAGGTCAGGAGCGAGCTGTGAAACCATCCGCGATGCTGGTCTGAGCCCTCGAGGTACAGATCGGCGGGCGCGGTGATTTCGGGGCGACTCACCGAAACGCAGTGGTGCACGACGCCCGAATCGAGCCATACATCCATGACATCGGTGGCTTTGTCGTATTGATCCACCTCGGCGCCCAGCAGCGTCGCAGGATCCAAGTCGAACCAGGCATCGATCCCGTCGCGCTCGACCAACATGGCAACTTCGGCGATCAGCTCGTGGGTGCGCGGATGCAATTCCCCCGAGATCTTGTCGACAAACAGCGGGATGGGCACTCCCCAGGTTCGCTGCCGGGAAACGCACCAATCCGGCCGCGCGGCGATCATGCTGGTGATTCGCTGCTCGCCCCAGCCCGGCATCCAATCGACGTGCGAAATCGCTTCCAACGCCGCCCGGCGCAGGCCTGCCTGCTCCATGCTGATGAACCACTGCGGCGTGGCCCGAAAAATCACCGGTGTTTTATGGCGCCAACAATGCGGATACGAGTGATGATACGGCTCATCCTTCAACAGGCGGCCGTTCTCGATCAGCACCTTGATGATATGGGCATTGGCGTCGAACACCTGCTCGCCGGCAAACAACGGCGTCTCCGGGAGAAATCGACCGTCGCCGCCGACCGGGTTGTCGATTTCCAGGTTGTAACGCCGCCCCACGATGTAGTCGTCGAGACCGTGTCCGGGGGAGGTATGCACCGCACCGGTGCCCGCATCGAGCGTGACGTGATCACCGAGGATCACCGGCACCTGGCGGTCGTAGAATGGGTGCTGCAAGGCCAGCAGCTCGAGCGCCTCGCCCTTGGCCTGCGCGATCAACACCCAGGTCGTCACGCCCAAGGCACTCATCACCGAGGCCACCAGTTCGTCGGCCAACAGCAACCGCTCACGCGCCTCCCCTGCGTCGAATTCCACCAGCGAATAAATGAATTGCGGATGAAGCGCCACCGCCCGATTGGCCGGCAGCGTCCACGGCGTCGTCGTCCAGATCGCCAGCGAAGTCGGTTCATCGGCCAGTGCACGCTGTTGTTCGGCGGAAATTGCCATGCGCCGGCTGAGATCCGCATGATCCAGGACCTGGAATCGCACGTAAACGCTGGGCGAAGTCTTGTCCTCGTACTCCACTTCCGCCTCGGCCAGCGCGGAGCGGCAGTTCAGGCACCAATGCACGGGCTTGAAGCCCTTGTACAAGTGCCCGTTCTTGATGATGAGCGAGAAGGCGCGCAGTTGTTCCGCCTCGAATCGCGGCGCCATGGTCAGATAGGGATGATCCCAATCGCCCAAGACCCCGAGGCGCTTGAACTCCCCGCGCTGCAGATCGATTTGCTTGATGGCATATTCACGGCACGCGGCGCGAAACGCCTTGGCGCTGATTTTTTGGCCGACGCGGCCGTGCGACTTTTCCACCTGCATCTCGATGGGCAGGCCGTGGCAGTCCCAGCCCGGCACGTACGGCGCATCGTAGCCATCCAGCGTGCGCGACTTGACGATGATGTCCTTGAGAATTTTATTGAGCGAATGGCCCAGGTGCAGGGCGCCATTCGCGTACGGCGGGCCGTCGGTGAGAATGAAGGTCGGGCGCCCTTTCGCCACCTTGCGGATCTTGCCGTAGATGTCATCCCGCTCCCACGCCGCCAGCATTTCAGGCTCGCGCTTCGCCAGATCGGCTTTCATTGGAAAGTCGGTGGCGGGCAGATTTATCGTACTTTTGTAATCAGTCACTATTCACCCTCGAAAGTAGGTCGCGCGCCTGCGCCGCATCGACCTTCATTTGCTCAGTGAGCGCATTCAACGAGTCGAACTTGACCTCATCGCGCAGCTTGGCGACGAATTCAACCTCGATTTCCCGTCCATACAGCTCACCGGCGAAATCAAACACATGCACCTCCAGCAACATGTCGGTGCCATCGACGGTCGGCCTCGTCCCAAGACTGGCCACCGCCGCCAATGCCTTGGGCTCAATGCCAAAAACACGCACCGCCATCACCCCTTGTACGGGCGACTTGCGACGCATGAGCCGCAGGTTGGCGGTCGGAAACCCCAGCGTGCGGCCCAATTCCCGGCCGTGCACGACTCGGCCGATCATTCGATAGGGGCGGCCCAGCAGCCGCTTGGCGCCCGCAAAGTCGCTTTCGGCCAGGCGTTCGCGGATCGCCGTGCTGCTCACGCGCACGCCGTCGAAAACAAAGGGCGCGATCTGCTCCACGCCGAAGCCGCTCGCCTCGCCCGCCGCCCGCAGGGTGTCGATCGTGCCGCCGGCGTTGCAGCCATACCGAAAATCATTTCCCACCACGATGTGCCGCGTACCCAACGCGGCGACGATCAATTCATCGACGAAGCACTCGGGTGTCATCGCCCGGATGTAATCATCGAATCGCAAGGTCACCAGGCGATCGACCCCCTGCGCGGCCAGCGCAAGAAATTTCTCCCGCCAGCGCGTCAAACGAGGCGGTGCGCCTTCGGGGTCGATGAATTCTTTGGAGCTCGGCTCAAATACCAGCACCGTTGCCGCCGAGCGCAGTTCCGCGGCGCGCGCCTTGAGCGCGCCGATCATCTTTTGGTGCCCTAAATGCACACCATCGTAATTGCCCACGGTGAGTACGCAGCCTTGATGGCGCCGCGAGATATTATGAAGACCGCGAACTAGTTCCATGGCGAAAGGCGGTGATTATACTCAGGTTTCCGGCCGCTTGAGTGGCCGGGCTGCGGCCACGCCCCGAAGGGCCGCCCGCCCGCCGATTGACAAGCGCCGGGCCAATCGGCAAGCTACGCGGCTCTTTTAAAGGAGTCTCTCGCTTGGCGAATACGAAATCTGCTGAAAAAGCTGCCCGACAGTCGACGGTGCATCGCGGCCGCAACGACGCGCTTACTTCGCAGCTGCGCAGTGCCATCCGTAAGGCGACCTTGGCGCTCAAGGCCGGCAAGCACGCCGAAGCCGCGACCGCACTCGATGAGGCGACGCCGGTGATCGACAGCATGGTCAATAAGGGCATCATTCACCGCAACAAAGCCGCCCGCCATAAGAGCCGCCTGACGAAGCAAGTTCGCGCACTCGCGAAATAGTCACTCGACGCCGGCCGCCGCTCGCACCGGGGTGCGCGGGTGCTCCTCCAGATACCGCATCACGGCTTGTTTGAGTTCTTCCGTGCCCTCGCCGGTCGCACCGGAAATGAGCATCACCGGGCCTTTCCAACGCAACCGGCGGACAATTTCCTTCGCACGGCGCTGCGCTTCCTTCGGCTCCAATAGATCAATCTTGTTGATGAGCAGCCAGCGCTCCTTGGCCGCCAGATCCGCCGCGAATTTCTTCAGTTCCGCCACGATGGTGCGGGCGTCTTTGACCGGGTCCGCCTCCGGGTCCGGCGGCGCGATATCGATGAGATGCAGCAGGACCCGCGTGCGCTGCAGATGCTTCAAGAAGCGAATCCCCAAGCCCGCGCCGTCCGCAGCGCCCTCGATCAACCCCGGGATGTCGGCCATCACGAAGCTGCGGCCCAATCCGACGGAAACGACTCCCAAATTCGGGTGCAAGGTCGTGAACGGATAGTCGGCCACCTTGGGCCGCGCGGCGGATACGGCACGAATCAGCGTCGACTTGCCGGCGTTGGGCAAGCCCAACAATCCCACATCGGCGATGAGCTTCAATTCCAGCTGCAGTTCGCGTTTCTCGCCCGGCAGTCCCAGACCTGACTTGCGCGGGGTGCGATTGGTGCTGGATTTGAAGCGCGTGTTGCCCCAGCCGCCCTTGCCGCCTTTGGCCACCAACAAAGTCTGGCCCTCGACGGTCAGATCTCCGAGCGTCTCGCCGGTGTCCTTGTCGGTGACGACCGTGCCGATGGGGATGGACACATAGGTGTCATCGCCGCCATGACCGGTGCAGTCGTTGCCGCTGCCGCTTTCGCCGTTCTGGCCCTTGTAAGTGCGCGAAATCCGAAAGTCCGCCAGCGTATTCATGCCCTCGACCGCTTTGAGATACACGCTGCCGCCCAGGCCGCCGTCGCCGCCGTCGGGTCCGCCGAAGGGTACGAACTTTTCGCGGCGGAAACTCACGCAGCCCCGGCCGCCGTTGCCGGCCTGTACCTTGAGTTTGGCTTCATCGACGAATTTCATGATGGTTCAAAAAAATTAAGGGGGCCCGGTTACCCTGCCCCCTTTCAATTCGATTGGCGCGCCTAAAGCCCGCCCGAATCCGTTACTTCGGAACGACGTTGACGAACGTATGCTGCTCTTCGCCCTTGACGCGAAATTCCACCACGCCGTGGGCCTTGGCAAATAAGGTGTGATCGGTACCCATCCCGACGTTCACGCCGGGGCGGTACACGGTGCCGCGTTGACGGATCAGGATATTGCCCGCGAGCACATCCTCACCGCCGAATTTCTTGACGCCCAACCGCTTGGAATGCGAGTCGCGGCCGTTGCGGGTACTGCCGCCTGCTTTTTTGTGTGCCATTTAAGTGATCTCCAAACCTTTAAGCGACAATCGAGGTGATCTTCACATCGGTATACGGCTGCCGATGGGTCTTCTCGCGCTTGTAATGCTTACGACGGCGGAATTTGACAATGCGCACCTTGTCGCCCTTGCCGTGACTTTCGACCGTCGCCACCACTTTGGCCGTCCCCACGTAGGGAGCGCCAATGGTGACCGAAGAGCCGGCACCGACCAGCAGAACCTGGTTAAATTCAACGCTGGCGCCTTGGTCTGCGTCGAGCTTCTCGACACGCACCACGGCACCTTCTTGGACGCGGTATTGTTTACCGCCCGTGGCTATCACGGCATACATTGTTGCAACTCCGAGGACGGCCGATGGGGCCGCAAAAGAGCCGCGGATTGTATCGGGTGAAGGCCCGCAGGTCAAACCAGGCCCCTTTGATGTCCACGGGAAAGAAACGGCCCGTCAATCGAGCTTTTTGCGCTGCCGGCGCGGGACGGCCGGATGCCGGTAACCCTGCGCCAACGCCATCGTACGGCGGGTCCTCCCCCAAGCGCGTCGCGCCAGTCAGACCGATCTTAGGTACCATGGCGCATTCCTTTGAGCATTGCATGACACTAGAACAGATTCGTGGATTGGTAACCGCAGACTTTGAGGCCGTCGATCGGGTCGTCAAACAGCGTTTGCACAGCAAAGTAGCCCTGGTCGACCAGGTCGCCACTTACATTATTTACGCCGGAGGCAAGCGCCTGCGCCCCCTTTTGGTGCTTCTCGCCGCCCGCGCTTGCGGACATTCCGGAGAGCGGCATGTCGATGCCGCAGCCATCATTGAATTCATCCACACCGCCACGTTGCTGCACGACGATGTCGTCGACGAATCCTCCTTGCGCCGCGGCCGGGATACCGCCAATGAGGTATTTGGCAATGCCACCAGCGTGCTGGTCGGCGATTTCCTGTATTCCCGTGCATTTCAGATGATGGTGACGTTGAATCGCATGCGCGTCATGCAGATCCTCGCCGATGCCACCAACGCGATCGCCGAGGGCGAGGTGCTGCAGCTGATGAATGCCCACGACCCGAACACCACCGAGGCGCGTTACATCGATGTCATCCGGCGTAAGACCGCGCGGCTGTTCGAGGCCGGCGCCCAGATTGCCGCCGTGCTGAGCGATGCGCCGCCCGAGATGGAAGAATCGCTGGCGTTGTATGGCCGGCACATCGGGACCGCGTTCCAGCTGGTCGACGATGCGCTCGACTATCAGGCGGACGAAGCCAGCCTGGGCAAACACCTGGGCGCCGACCTGGCGGAGGGTAAACCCACCCTGCCCCTGATTTATGCGATGCAGCACGGCAGCGACGCCGAGCGGACCATGATCCGCCACGCCATCGAAAATGGCGGCTTGGATCATTTGGCGGAAATCACGCGTGCCGTTGCAAGCCTCGGAGGCCTTGCGTACACTGCGCGCCTCGCTCAAAGCGAGGCGGATCAGGCGCTTGCGGCCCTGGCGCCCCTTCCCGAAAGTGCATTCAAAGAAGGCTTGAGTGAACTGGCGAAGTTCGCTGTTGCGCGCAAGAATTGATTTCGTTGTCGATTCGGGGTGTAGCTCAGCCTGGTAGAGCACTACGTTCGGGACGTAGGAGTCGCAGGTTCAAATCCTGTCACCCCGACCATTGATTCCATTGAATTATTTTTTTGAGCCGCACCTACTGGTTCCAGGTGGATTGGGCGCGCACGTAGGCTTCTCGCGTTCAAATCTTGTTGTTCGCGCCAAATGCAACGCTAAGCAACCAGGATGGGATCAGCCACGTTTGCACGCGTGCGGTCTGCGATCGGGATAGGTGCAACTTCAAAGATGTAGTGAAAGTGGCGGAAGACGCGAATCGCAAACGCCAGCGCAGACTCCTGATGACCGCCGCATTCAATTGTGATGTCCTCGCCCGCCCCTACGATTGCCATTGGCGAAAGAATCATGAAACCTGCGCCGCCGGCTTTGATGTGAACTGCGCGCACCATAGCGCCGGCTTGCGTAGCCGCTTTTTTGGCACGGCGGTGCGTGTGTCCCGCATGTTTCTGCTGATTCGCGAGTTGATTACAAATCTGCCAGTCAAAGCTCTGCGGGGCGACGAAAGCTTCGAGGTGTGCCTTCTGCTCGGCAGTCAGCGAGCTGTCTTGCCTGATCCACTCCGGCAGCGAGTTCGCCGTCTGGATAAAGTCATCAAGGTCATCACGGTTGAAATTCACTTTCAACCGCTTGAACACGTTGCGAAGCTTGGCATAACGCTCTTGTGCAGTTCTGTGCAGCATGGATGACTCTTAGATGTGAGACTCTTCGGATAAAACGTTCAAGGCAAATCGGTTGCCGTAGTTGCGCGCAGCACTGGCAACCAAGATGAACTGCAGGACCAAAACCGCCGCGTATATACCGTCAAGCTTATAGTCAGATGTCGCAAGCAGCATGCCTACCGTGAACACCACGGCGAATATTGCGGCCATCGCGGCCATGTCCCTGGTGAGAAGATAAAGCCGATGAGCCTCTAGGACGCGCAATGCGGTTCCGTGTTTCTTGTAAAGCTTGAACCATTGGGCGTTCTGGGCATGTGGCTCGCTCGGAAACTCGCCCAGCCTTCCCTTCAATGCGGGCACGTCGATCCTCGGATCGGTTTTGATTAGCTGCGAAAAGACGCGGCATCCAGGCAGAGGGTTACTCCAGCGCCAGAAAACAAGACGAGCCTTGCCGGTATCGCCAAAAACGCCTGCCAAGACTATCGCGAGGATAGGCACTCCGGCGGCGAGAATGCCGTCCTTCATTGTGACCCTATGCCAAAAGTGGTCGATTGACGCCTCGGTCAACACTTTGCTGATGAGCAGGCAAAGAAAGACAGCAATGTTTATCCCGATGAACGTCCAGATGTACGCGGCATTTTTTACTTTGAGATACGGCTCTTCCTTTTTGCCGCCTTTTCTAGCTGAAGGTTTCGTCATGTGCTAGTAGAAACTCCCGCCGCTGCGGCTTCGCGGTCGATGGTGGCTCGGCGAATCAGCGTCGTGGTGAGTTCGGTCGGCCCCGGCTCGGTAAGCAACGTCACTCCACCTTCCATGTTGGTCGAATAAACGTACTTCGCCACCTGCTTGTAGACCTTTACCGCCTGCGGATGAGGATGGCCGTACTCACTGTCCACGCCGGCACTGATTAGAACAGTGTGAGGTGCGATCGCCAGCAGGGAAGCCGGATGAACCGCGTTCCGGGAGCCATGGTGTGGCGCGGCCAGAACGTGCGACTTCAACGCGCTGCCGAAGTGCTTGCAAATAGTTTCCCACCGCGGAATCTCCGTGTCCCCCGTGACCAGATACGAAAATCCACGCTGACCCCGACCTACGATTTTCACCACGATGCTGCTGTTGTTCGAGGAGTCCATGTCCTCGATGTGCGGAGAGAAAAGCTCGAAATCGAAGTTGTCCGACAGGCCTGAAAGCCGGCGGCTGGAGACGTTGTCGACCCGAACGGATTTCTTCAGAAGGGGGCGACTTGAATTGCTTCGAGCAGCGACTTCACCGTTGATGACGGCAAATACCTGCTGCGCTTCCTGGCTGTCCTTGTAGTAGGTGGGATACATCACCCAATCGGGTCGGTATTTGCGCAGAATCAGGCTCACGCCCACAACGTCCGCGTGATCGCTGTCGAAGCCGGTGAGAATAAGGCCCTTGAGATTGTGCCCCCTAAGCGCGAAAACAAGCAGTTCCTTCATGAAGGCCACGGTGTCGTTGTCGGCCGGCGGAATGTTGGAATCGATGATGATTGCCTCGCCTTGATGCCTCACTATCGCAAGTGCGCCCTGGCCTACATTGGCGGTGATGATCTGCATGGCTACTTCCTGTCGCGATAGAGTGCTCGATTCAGGTCACGCTCCAGGCGGACCACAGCATGCCGCGCAGCTGAAAACTTCAGATCCTTAAACTCTGCGAGCGTATCGGGGCAAATCGTGTTCTTAGGCGACGTGACGATCGAATACTCGGGCGTCGCGTTGTCCTCGGATTCGACGGCAACGATGTCGATGGCGGAGCCATCGATGAGGGTGAGCGATCCCTTCCAGTATGGTGCGCCGAGTTTCTCGGAGAAGAGCGACTTCAGATGGGGATAAAATTCGGAAAAGAACTCCTTGTCCTTGGCGCGTTCAGGATTGGCGCTACCGGGGCGAGCATCGGCTGACCGGCGGGCAGCTTTCGCTTTGGGCGCATGCTCGTCTGGCGACAGGAGCGGGGAGTCGGTCACAGTAATGTCAGCATCGGCGATCTCGTACACGTTCCTGTCGTTGCGGCGGAACAGGTAGTGCCGCACGTCATAGCGCGGGCTGCCTGCGTTCTTGTTCACTACGAGAAGCGCGTAAAAGAAGTCGGTATTGTGATTCTGGTGATTCACGATGTTGTGATAGGTCGTGATGTCGCCGCCGCTCAGCGTCGGGAAGCCGTTCACGTGATGCGTATGCCAGTTGCCAAGATGCTCGATGTCCGGATGTCGCGCTTCGATGGCGCGGAATACGTTCTCCTGATAGTCGCCATCCTGGAAAAAGCTGGTGCTGGAGCGCCGCGCGTTTGGGCCGGGATCGATGACGCCGGAGACATTGATGTCCAGGTGCGATCCCTTGCTGCGATAGGTGCCGAGCAGTCGGCCACCCGTTTCGTCAGCGTTATACCCATCGCACTCATCGAAGATTGATTCCAGCGCGGCGCGCGGAATCGACACCGACACTACTGGCTTCTTTGACCTAAACATTCGCAACACTCCTTGTAGAACAGACTGCGCATTTGTCCTGCGCGCTCAGCGTGATTCGTTGAAGTTCAAAATGCTTTTTAAACGGAGGGACCGCGCGGTTGCCCCACACGACGTAGTTTTCGGGTATGGGCAGGAAGTATTTCGGCGGCCCCGCAAGCCGCCGCGCGATTGCGTCGAGGACAAAGCGGGTATGAAAAGAGGTGATGAACGAAATATCGACCGCCAGTCCGGGGGAATCTTTGATCTCGGCGATCTCCATGCCATAGACCTTTTCACGTTCCTCCTCCGATACCAGATCGATTTCCTTGATGCCGTCGCGGAATTGCGTCCGTTCGAGTACCGACTCAAGGCACGCAAGACATCCACCTGAGGGGGGACGATAGGCGAAAACTTCACCACCAATGCCGCGCGTGAAGACGCGCCCTACTACAAACGGCACGACGTTCTTGACGCAGAAACCGTTGATGATGTAGCGCGTAGGCTCGTTATCCGTTGCGAGCACTACGACATCAGCCTTTTTAATCGCTGGTTCAAGGTCGGGATAGGCGGTCAGATCCGCGTCGATTTTCTCAATCGAGATGGCGGGGTTCCTGTCCTGCAGCACGTCGGCAAGAGCATCGACTTTTTTCTGCCCGAGATACCGCCTGCCACACACGTGCCGAATAACATTCGGAGGTTCGAGGGTGTCGTGATCCAACAGCACGAAGTTGTTGATTCCCGACATCACCAGTTGGAGGGCAACAGCAGAGCCGCCGGAGCCGCAGCCGGCGATAAGCACGGTGATGCCGGCGAACTGGTCAATGTCAAAGAGCGCCTGAATTCGGTCGAACGTCGCGTCCGCGCTGGTCATACCGCTTTCCCTTCCGGCCATTCGCCAGTTTTGCGCCACTTCGAGTACTGCTTTAGCCAAACTCTTCCAAGGGCCAGCGTATGGGGAACGTCGTGGGTCTTGGAGTTCCACGCGGCCATGGTCCCGAAGATCGCCAGCGAGCCATCTGGCCACCGGTTCGGCGTGTCGGCCCCCATGTTGTTGGCATAGACCCTTGGCGCGGTATCGGGGTAGCCGTGAGGCATCACGACGGTAAGCACGACGGTGTCACCCGCGGCAGATTCAAGGCAGCTTATTTCCAGCTCTTTCTTTTCATTGATGGTGAGCTTGTAGGTCTCATTCCGCTCTTTCAGCTTGGCGAGTTCTTTCGTAATCCGCTCAGGCGCGATGTCGGGCAACAGGAAGGCCACGGGAACCAGGCATGCCTTGGGTTGCCCGTTTCGTTCGACTACGAAGACATCTCCGTCGCGGGCCACTTTGTCTAGCACCTCGCCGGGAGAGCTTCGGAGATCCATCATCGACAGCGTCTTAAAATCGATTTTCAAGGGAACCTCAGTGCTTAATTTCCGCGCCGGGCCACTCGCCCTTCACGCGCCAGACTTCATATTTGCTCAGCCACTTGGCAGCGCGTGCGATCACGAAGGTCAGGTTGTGGACACCGGGATTCCACATCGAGGGGTGGAGGTAGCAGATATTCCCTGCGTTGTACCGGTGAGGCGATGCCAGAAGAGCAGGGGCGTCCACGAACACTCTGGGCATCTCGTTGGGATAGCTGTCCGGGAATCGGACCGACAAGACATAGGTGCTTGATCCCGTCTGCAGCGCGGTTTTTGCGAACACGTTCCCATCCGTTGTAGGGCGTAACTCCAGCATCGCAAACGTCTTGACCGCGTCGCTGAATTCGCGATTGATGCGCATGATGTCCATGGGCATCTCTAGTACTCCCCGCCGAGGTTTTCTCTCATCGTGAGCGGCTTCTTGGTGCCTATCTCGGATGCAGTCGCCTGCCCTACTTCTCTAATCTCGCCGTTGGGAAGGATTTGAATCGGCGTGTCCTCCTCGCTGTTGAGGAGCCGCTCTAGATCATCGATGGATGGTTTCATGCTGTTATCCTATACTGTGCAATTGTTATACCCTGTACAGTGTACGGTACTGCGGTGCGACAGCGGGGTCAAGGCCCTGGAGCTCTCCTCGGGCCTGCCGACAAGCGCGGCCGGAATCTTGGCCGATAAATTGCGGTGATTGGCCGATATATGGCCGATAAGTCTTGAGCTAGAGTCATTTGGCCGATATATTGGCCGACATATGGCCGATAAAGTGACTCTCGTCGCAGTGTTTCGCGCCAACCACGAGAGCTGGCTCTCCCTGGCTGCGATCAAGTCCGCTACAGAAAACGTCCCCGACCGGACTCTGCGAAATTGGCTTAAGGAGCTAGTGAAAGACGGCACCGTCGAAGCCCGCGGTGAGCGCAAGGGGCGGCGTTATCGATTGCGGCTCGGCTCGATGCGAGAGACCGGCGTTAGCACCGCCACCGCGTCGGCGCAAATCGCTGGGACTCACGAGAATTTTTCTGAAGAGAGCCTCGCCCTGGTCCGCCGGATCGAGGGGCCCATCTACACCCGCCCGCCCGCCACCTACCGGGAGGACTGGCTTCAGTCTTACGTCCCCAACGAGAGCACGTATCTCTCGCACGAAAGGCGCGCCGAACTCGCTGCTCTCGGCAAGCGCGATCCTATTTACGGGAAAGCTGGCACGTACATCAAGAAAATTTACGACCGCCTACTGATCGACTTCACCTTCAACTCGTCCAGGCTCGAGGGCAACACGTACTCGCTCGCGGACACAGAGAAGTTACTGCTGCACGGCTCGGCGGCGCCGGGCAAGCCGAATGCCGAGCGCATCATGATCCTCAACCATAAGGAGGCCATTGCCTACCTCGTACGCAACGTCGCGGCCCTACAAGTGGACGAGCCGACGATCCGCACGCTTCACTATCTTCTCGCGGACAGCCTGGTCGCCCCAGAGCTTGCCGGTCAGATCCGGGATGAGAGTGTGCGCGTCAGCGGCTCCACCTACGCGCCGCTCGAGGGCCGGGAGCGGTTGACGAGAATATTGGACGCGGTGCTTGCGAAGGCGCGCGCTATTACCGACCCCTTTGAGCAGGGCTTTTTCCTGCTGGTACACATTTCATATCTGCAGCCGTTCATCGACGTCAACAAGCGCACTGCACGCCTGGCGTCAATCATTCCGTTGATCAAAGGAGACTATGTCCCGCAGTCGTTCGTCGATGCGGACCAGGATTCGTATCTCAAGGCTACGATCGCAGTCTACGAGCTCAACGAGGTCGAGCCGCTGGCGGATGTTTATGCCTGGTCATATGGGCGCAGCTGTCAGCGCTTTGATACGACTGTGATGGCAGTGGGGTTCGATGAGATCGCGGCGCTATACCGAACGCAGCGGCGAGCGATGGTGACGGATCTAGTGCGATCGAAGATCTTACCCGACAAAGTGGCCGAGTGGGTCACGGAACATGTTCCGGTGACCGTGCAGCCTCAGCACCGGGAGAAATTCATCGGTGATGTCCTCGCGGAGATCAAGCACCTGGATGCGTCGAGGATCAGGGGACTCGGCATCACTAAAGAGGAACTCGAGGCGTGGGAGCAGCTAAAGCGCGCGCGCCAGATGCTCAACGCTCCTCCGGGGAACCGGAGGTAGTTGCAAGAGCCGCTCGCGGTATGCGTCGGCAGCTCCACGCCTTTGAGCTACGGGACAAAAGCCTCTCGGCTCATGAGGAGAGGGGCGGGTCGTACGGCCCGAACGCTAGACCGGCCAGCGCAATGCATCATCACTTTGGGTACCGATGCCCGGATGAGTTTGAGGTGGGCCCGATGTTTCGGAAGTGGAAAGCCCTTCGGCAGCCAGACCGCTGCCTGTCGTAGCGACGGAATTCACGTCGGCCGCGTTTATTGTCAGGTCTTCCGCCCACCTCTCCAAGGCATTGCGCATCTCCCGCACGTACTCGTATCGGTTGTAGATGGCCGTGACCGAGCCGTCCGAATGCCCCAATACGCGCTTGACGAGTTTGTCTCCCTTGTCACCCAGAGCCTCCGCAAGGCGAGTCGCCACCGTGCGGCGCAGGTCGTGCGACCTGAAGTCTTTGGATAACTTTGAGCCCGAAGTGGCGATGATCGCGTTGGCAAGCCGCGTGCGGAAGTATTTGGAGACCCCGCAAATTGGGGTCCGGCCACGATCACTCGAAAGCAAGTAATCGCCCGCCGGCCGCGCGGGGATCGCCTTCAGGAGTTCAATAGCCTGCGGTACGAGCGGCACCACATGAATGTTGTCGGTCTTGTAGTCACTCCTCGGCATCACAATCAGTGCTTCCCTAAGGTCAACCCAGCTGTCTCGAGCCGACGCCCATTCGTCGAGCCTGCATCCGGTGAGAAGCATGAGCTGCACGTGGGTTCCGAAGGGGTAACCCGTTGCTTGGGCCGCCGTCCACACGACCCGAGCCTCGTCTATCGACAGGACGAGCTCGCCCCGCTGTTTGGTCGGAAGATTCTTGGTGATCTTGCTTACCGGATTGTCTTTGCGCTTGAGCTTCCCCTCTTCAATGGCCCACGAGTACATGTGCCGCAAGACGCTCATCGCCGAACGCGCTGCTTCGATGCCGCCGAGCTGGCCGCCACGTTGCCCACGAGGTCGCTTACGTTTGGTGCGAGCGCCGTCCATGACGGCCCGTACGTCATCGCGAGTCAGAAGATCGGCGAGCTTGTCACCGACTTTGGGATTAATGTGAACAGAGAAAGAATTCTCGTAGTTCTTCACCGAATCCATTGCCCGCGAGAGCACGTGATTCTTCATGAAGTTTTCCGATAACGCTTCGACGGTCGGCCCGCCCGCGGTGGCGTTTTCTCGAAGCGCCGTCTTGGGATTGACGCCCCGGCCTGCTTGCTCGATGAGATCGCTCGCCCTTGCACGCGCCGCCTGAAGCGACATCGCGGGATATGCACCGAGGGTCACTCGAAGCTTTTTTCCGACAAGCACCCTGCCATGGTTGTTCACACCACCCTCGCCCGCGACCCGCAGCGCTAAGCTCCACGAAGCGGTCCCGTGTAAACCCAATCGGATCATCAATCCCGGCACCGAGCCCTCAGCGACTGTCATCTCTTCGCCGCGGGGCTGCTTCACCAGGGACTCGAGCCGAAGATCAGTGAGGCGTGCCAAAGGTTCCATGTTGGGGCTCGTGCGGTTCCAGTTTCGGGCCCGAAGTGGGGGTGATTGTGGCTGGACGTCACCCTACGCCGCTGGCGTTCGAGAGTCTATAACTGGTTGGTTATTATAATTATTTAGGACGTCTTTGGACGTCGTTGGAAATCGCTTGATCAAATTCGGGACGTAGGAGTCGCAGGTTCAAATCCTGTCACCCCGACCACTGATTTCAGGGTCCGTTCCGGACACATGGGTAACCTATGTGTCGGTAAGCTCACAGCGTTTGCTCGGGGTGCCACCTAATTTTTCTACGGGGTACCACTGGGGTGCCAGCCCCCGGGTTCTCAATTCGTAATTACTCCGTCGATCACGAGTCGGAGAAGCTTCTACCGGGTTGGTGTGTTCGACGAATCTGCCGAACCCACGCGATATCCCATCGCCCGATATCCACGCTGCCGTCTCTCCCACATCCTGAGCAAAGCTGGGTGACCGGTGTCGACGAAATCAATGATTCGCACGTGGGCCTTGCTCGCGTGCTCCCGGTGCAGGCGACCCGCGTATTGCTGCAACGTGCCTTTCCACGAGACGGGCATCGCCAACACCAAGGTATCCAGCGCCGGATGATCAAAGCCTTCACCTACCAATTTTCCCGTCGCCAACAAAATTCGCGGCGCGCCTGCCGGCAGTGCGTCTAGTTCGGCGATAAGGGCTACACGCTCCTTGCGAGACATCCGCCCATGGAGCACGAACGGGGATGGAGCATGGCCCTTCAATGCAGTCACGATTGCGTCAAGATGCTCTGTACGTTCGGTCAGCACTAGCACTTTGCGACCCTGCGCAAATGCATCCTTGACTTCCGCGGCGATGGCTCTGGTCCGCTCGCCGTCAGTCGCGAGGTGACGAAATACGTCCTGGATGCCGGCTTCCGTCGGCAAGTCGATTGCAGCGAGGCGCGAGCGTGCCACCACTTCCAAGTCGTGCGGAGCCCCGGCGGGTCTAGCCGCCACGTGTCGGATCGGACCACATTGCATGAAGATGATCGGCTGCTGCCCATCCCGGCGAATCGGCGTTGCTGTCAGGCCAAATACGTACTTAGCTTTAGTTCGCCGCAGAATCGCATCAAAGGAGACGGCACCGACGTGGTGGCATTCATCGACGATTACTTGCCCATAATTCTCGACCAGTGCGCTCACTTCTCCTTGACGGGACAGCGACTGCATTACTGCGATATCGATGTTTCCGGTGAGTTTCGCTTTGCCGCCACCGATGGTGCCGATAAGTCCCTTATCGAGACCAAGAAAAGCCTGCAATCGCTCCTGCCACTGCTTCAACAATTCGGTGCGGTGTACCAGCACCAGGGTATTTACACGACGACGGGCAATCATCGCGGCAGCGATGACGGTCTTACCGAAGGCCGTCGGCGCGCACAAAACTCCGTCGGTGTGATGCAGCATCGCCGAGACGGCAACTTCCTGGTCCATGCGCAAACTTCCGATGAAATCCACGTCTAAGGACTGACCGCCGAAGCGCTCATCTCGCACCTCGTATGCGATGCCGTTGTCGCGCAGCAAGGACAGCGCCGCCTCAAGACACCCGCGCGGCAGCCCGATGTGGTGCGGGTAGTTTTCCGCGCAGCCGATGACGCGCGGTTTGTCCCACACTGTCATCCGCATGGCCTGCGCCTTGTAGAACTCTGGATTCTGAAAGGCTGCCAACCGGATGAGTCGGTTGGCGAGCGTCTGTGGCAGTTGCGCCTTGTCGAAGTAGACCAGATTGGCAATCGTGAGATCGAGGCTTTTTGGCATCGATCCGACCAATTTCTTGGTTGACATACCCTGGCGTTTCCAGGGCGTCGCCAAGTCCTCCTCGTCTATAAACGTAACGTCGAGCGGATGCGCGTTACCGGTCGCCCGCAAAATAGTAGGCTCGATATCGTGGGCGTCCATCGGCCGAATTCCCGCGAGGTACGCCCACTGATCCGGGTACGGCCGCAGCTCAGCGTCGACGAACACACTGCACCCCCTGTCGCGCGGCGCCTTCTGTAACGGCAAGGCAATCAGGTTGCCAAACCCACCCTTGGGCTTCGTGTCCTGGTTCGGAAACAAGCGGTCATAGGACTTTAGTTGGAGCTGCCGCGTACGAGCGCATGTGTGACTGATGATGGCCGTGCCCAAGCGCCGCGCGTCACGAGCCGAAATCCGATCAGAGAAAAACACCCAAGCGTGAGCGCCTTGCCCGGATCGGGAAATCTCCAACGCCGCAGGCACGCCGAGGACATTACAGGACTGCACGAACGCTCGCGCATCGTCGCGCCACTCCGCCTCGTCAAAGTCGACGGCGATAAAGTAGCAGCTATCGTCTTCCAGCAATGGATATACGCCGGCGGTATGCTCGCCGGCCAGATGGCCGTAAATCACGGCATCCGACAGCGGGAGCAGCGCGCGGTTGGGGCAGTCGCCGCATTTGATGCGTGGCTTTTCGCAGACGCCAGGCCGCCACTCGTTATCGCACGCGGGCGCGTAACCTGACCTGCCGGTTGTCTTGCTCTCCCAACGGATTGGATAGGTATCGGTCCGTCCGCGGAATAGGCGGCGAAACAGCGCCACTTTCTCACCCGTAGCCAGCTTCGACGGTTCCGAGGCCGCCGGTGACAAAGTGGGCGGCGAGCGCCATTCAATCCCGTGCGATTGCAGCAGGGCAATCAGCCTGGCGTTCTCAGCTTGCAACTTGGAAAGCAAGTCTTGATCAGGCATTGGTGTGCATCCGCATATCGTGCAGTACGGAGGAACCGCCACTGCATTGCGCTATCAGTGCCTCCATGGGCCAGGAGGCTCCCAGCGATCAGGATGTTCACCCGACGTCGCCGCTTTCGCCACCGGCATCAGAAATTGGGTTAGTTCGGCAATGACTCGCGAAAACTCGCTCGCCAGGGCCGGCTCACCAATCCTGCGCACAAATGCTATCCACTGGCGAACGTGAATTGCCTCAGAGTGGAACCTCTCCGTCAATGCCGTCGGCGGTATTGACGGCACGCTGGCCCGGCGGCGATCGAACGTGGAACGGATCGCTTGGCTTAGCGCGCGGCCAGAGAAGGTCAAAGTGTGTGACAAGGTCCAAATGTCATAGAAATCCTTCATTCGGCTGTTCTGCATATCGAGATGAACCATGGCTTCGAATTTCTCCGCGATTGCCGCCTCAACGGGATATGCGTTTAGTCGCACTGGAAGACTCGGCAGCAGCACTGGATAGTCAATTAGCCGCGGCTCAGGATGAACGGCGTCGCCCACGCCAAAGTCGATCTGTACAATCTGACGCACGTTGTCGAGACGCGCTTGGAGACGGATACGAGTACCCACATACTCGGTCGCGTCGCGAATCGGCTCCGCAGAGATCGTCTTCGGATCGAACACAACTCCGTCAGATGGATCACTAATTGCCGCACAATATTCGACGAGCTGCACGAGCGCTCCCTGATCAGCAACGCCACGACGCAGCAGATCGATATCCATCGTCGGCCGTGCGCGAGACACGCCCCATACCCGGAGCATTAGCGCACCTTTGAGTAGAACCGTGTCGGCGTGGTGGGATCTAGATAGTCGCGAGAGAAATCTCTCGATCACATAGGATTGAAGAACATCGTTGAAGCTTAGGCCCGCTTCCTCGGCCACGTTACGCAGCCTAGCCAGCACCGAGGCCACGATATTCTTCGGTGTTTTTGTCACGTCACGCTTTCCAGGTAGGGCGCCATGACGCGATCCAGTCGAAGGAGGTGCGCAAAAGGGAGGATCTCCCGATTGCTGATTCGCTTACGGACCCGAGCAAAGCGCAGCGCCTCAACGGCGACGTCCAGACCCAGCTTATTTCGATACTTGAAACAATCAACAATCGTGCGGGCAATGCTGTAGATGCGGACGGGAACACCATCGACGGGGTGAGTCTGGATTCCTTGCTCGAAAGTTGGAGCATCAAAGCGATAGATAGTCACCGGGGGTGTGCGCATGCGCAGCCCAGCGTATCGGCCCCGCGGAACGGCGAGATGCACGACTCTAGGAACTTGAGTCGTGATTCCATGGAAGGACAGCGCTGAAATCAGGCACACGACTGCGTCGGGGGCCTTGGCCGCAACCACTGCGAGGTCCGGATTGCTGAACTCCCGAGTGGAGGTGAGTCGATAAAGTCCGCGTGCGAGTCGCATGAGCTGACCGTCTTCGACGAGACGGTATAGAGCAGCGGGATGAATACCCAGCATCAGGGCCTGACTCGTTCTCATCGCGCCGCCGTGCCGACGGAAGATTTCAAGAGCGGATTGGATATCGCGAGTCTGAGTCATGGTGGATAATATTAGCACCATTTATACATATTTGGTACGTTTTGTATCCAGCTACTACTGTTCGGGACGTAGGAGTCGCGGTTCAAATCCTGTCACCCCGACCACTGATTTCAGGGTACCTGGGGGCGAGTTTCTTCGACTAATGGGGGCGAGCCTGGGGGCGAGATTCCATATCAGGCCCATCAGGCTGCAAGCAACGTTGTCGTCTTCATAATGTCCGTGCGTCAGTTCCCCGAGACGTTCTCCTCGAGTGTCACCGGGCGTCCAGGATTTCGGAGCCTCGAATCATGGCTCGATGTATCGCCACAGGCCGCTATTCCACATGGCACCGATAAGAACATTGTTACTGCCATCGTTAACGGTGCTGATCTGCGCAGCACCTTGAGTTAAACCAGCAGGAGTGCCTGGCGCCACCCAAGTGCCGTTGCCCGGTTGGGCTCCAACTTCAAACGACGAATCGAAGGTAGCGCCCGGGCCCGCAGGAAATCCAAACATCGAATAAACATTCTTGGATGTACCAATAACAACGGATTCATTGTTGGTCAAACCCGCGTGAGTCCATGTTTGTCCGTAGTCAGGGCTTCGCAATACACCCTGGCCCAGGATCGAATTAGACCCCGCCATGAACACAACACCGTTGCTATCGGGTTGATAAATTTGCGCAGCGCCAGGGGGGTGTTCGTTCATGTCCACTTGAACCCAAGTCGCACCACTATTTGCCGTCCGCCAGGTGCCGTTGACTCCGCCGCTTTGTTCGCCGATCCACAGCCAAGTCCCACGTGTGGTGGCGGCATCGCCGGTATTGATGAAGAAGACGAAGCCGGTGCGACCATTTGTCAACATTCCAGCGTCAAGGGGAACGGCGCTCCAGTTCTTACCGCCGTTAACGCTCTCAACAATAGAATCATGTTCGTGACCAGCCATAATGAGATGGTTTTCGTCATAAGGATCAACGACAGGCGCGTAGTAGTCCTGGCGGGCACCCCCAGGAGCAACGGAATATCTGGTCCAATTCACACCGCCATCGACAGACTTCCAAAACCCTTCTCCGCTGCCTTGAATGCATCCTTGATAGATAGTCGGAGGACCGGCTCCGCCGCTCGGTGAGACCGTAATTCCTCCGACGCAATCGCTTACCCTGGCGGCATTCTTTCCCGTATTGATGGGCCCGGTCCAGGTAGCGCCATAATCCGTCGATTTCCAAATTCCCTGGCAGTTAAACTCCGTATAGAGATTCGAGGGATTCGAGGGATCCGCCTCAACTGATTGAGTGCCATCGTTTCCGCACAAATTATCGGTGAGATCCACGCCCGCAGGCGTCACATTGATCCAAGTCCCAAAAGTCGGGGGAGGAGGATTCGGCACCGCGACGACTTGCGCCGAGTTCGCGCTCTCACCGGTCGAATTGGTCGCCGAGACGACGTAATAGTATGTCGTGCCGTTGGTGACCGAGGAATCTGTATATCCATTCGAGCTGGGCGCCGCGAGTTGCGTGTACGGACCGCCGCTGGTGGTCGCACGTTTCACGTTATAGCCCGTTGCGCCCGCGCTGGCTGTCCAGGCGAGGGTTACCACAGCGTTGCCGGCCGTCGCCGTGAGATTGGTCGGTGCTGCCGGAGCCATGCTCGGTGCGTTAGGCGTCGCGGAGACTTGCGCGGAATTCGCGCTCTCACCGGTCGAATTGATCGCCGAGACGACGTAATAGTATGTCGTGCCGTTGGTGACCGAGGAATCTGTATATCCATTTGAGGTGGGCGCGGCGAGTTGCGAGTACGGACCGCCGCTGGTGGTCGCATGCTTCACGTTATAGCCCGTTGCGCCCGCGCTGGCTGTCCAGGCGAGGGTTACCACAGCATTGCCGGGCGTCGCCGTGAGATTGGTCGGTGCTGCCGGAGCTGTGCTCTGTGCGTTAGGCGTCGCGGAGACTTGCGCGGAATTCGCACTCTCGCCTGCCGCGGTGAGCGCAGAGACGACGTAATAGTATGTTACGCCGTTGATAACCGTGGAATCTGTATATCCACTCGAGCTGGGCGCGGCGAGTTGCGAGTACGGACCGCCGCTGGTGGTCGCACGCTTCACGTTATAGCCCGTTGCGCCCGCGCTGGCTGTCCAGGTGAGGGTTACCACAGCATTGCCGGGCGTCGCCGTGAGATTGGTCGGTGCTGCCGGAGACACGCCCGTTACCCCGGGCGTTGCGGAGACTTCCGGGGAAAACGCACTCGACCCTACGGCGGTGAGGGTCTGGACGACGTAGTAGTACGTCGTACCATTCGTGACCGAGGAATCTGTATATCCATTCGAGGTGGGCGCCGCGAGCTGGGTGTACGGACCGCCGCTGGAGGTCGCACGCTGCACGTTATAGCCCGTTGCGCCCGCGCTGGCTGTCCAGGTGAGGGTTACCACGCCGTTGCCGGCCGTCGCCGTAAGATCGGTCGGGGCCACCGGAATCTCAGGAGTTTTGGCGTGCGGTGGCAAACAGCCGGCAAGCAGTGCCAAACACCCCGCGATCATGAGGCCGCGGAGCGCGACTCTGGGTAGGTGTTCGATCATCTTGCAGGCTCCCTATCATCGGGGGGTTGCCGTAGATCCCCTCTGAAGCCGATGATAGGGCGCAATGCATTCCGTTTGACGACGAGATACAAACCTTCGGCACGTAGGAGTTATCCGACGCACCCATTTGGCTGGTCCTACCACGAATGTCCCGCTAATAGGGCCGTAGGGAATCTCGCCCCGGGCCAGCCGCCAACTTCCGCTGGTCGGCGGGCAGAAGAGCATTCCTAGTTCGCCAATCGGAAAGTCAATCTCTGCTAAATCTGTGTCCGCTGCGCCGGCCCTGACTCCAGAGTCACGTTCTTCACGTTGTCATCGGGAATTCGGTCAATCAACAGCGCGAACGGATCGATTCCCGCTTTCTCCGGCAGTTGTGCCGTCGTAAAGGTGAACGTGGAGTCGCGCTGGGTAATGTGCATGCGCTGGCGATAGAGCGTATCGCCGTATTTCTTCCCGCCGGCAGGCTTGGCAAATGCCCCGATGTCGATCCAGTCATCCACGGGCACTTCGGTTTCCTTGCCGGTGGCGTCGGCCTTGAATTTGCGCGCTTCTACATGAATGGTGATGTCGTATTGTCCGTCCGTCCGCTTCACCGCCGTGGCCTCGAGAGTGCGGTTCGAAAACAGCGTGATATCCTCGAACAAATCTTTGAGCAGGTATTGCAGGTTGGGCGGAGTTTCCTCTTTCAACGCATCCACCAGGGCATAGGATGTGGGATAAGGCGGAGGCGCATAAGCGTAATGCTCAATGACCTTGCGCAACGCCCGATTCACGGCATCCTCGCCGATCATCTCCTTCATGTAATAAAGCACCACGCCCCCCTTTGCGTAGTGAATGTAGCCCTGCCCGAACTCGACGGTTAGGAGCGGACGTTCCTTCAGCTGCTCCGCACCACGGGAGCGCAGGTAGTTATCCATCTCGAACATCAGGAATTTCCGCATCAGATCCCGGCCATACTCCTTCTCCATGACCATGAAAGAGGAGTATTGCGCCAAGGTCTCGGATAACACGGTTGCCCCCTGCATGTTGGCGCCTATCACTTGATGCGCCCACCACTGGTGCGCCATTTCGTGGGCTACCACGTAGAAAACAGAATCGATGTCATCGGGATGACTCAAATTGGCAATGAATCCGATGGATTCGGAATAAGGCATGGTCCCGGGGAATGCCTGGGCAAAACCGGCAACGCGCGGAAACTCGACGATACGCGCCTCCTTGTGTTCGTATGGGCCGAAGTTCTTGATGTAGTAGTCCAGGGACTTTTTCATGGAGTTCATCATCCGGGGAACATTCCAGGGTTGTTCCTTGAGGTAATAAACTTCCAGTTTGATGCCGTTCCACTCCTCGCGCGCCACTTCATAGCGGCCGGACATGAAGGTGTAAAAATTCAACGAGGGATGATCGAGTTTGTATTCGAAATAGCGGCGCCCATCCTGCCGCCATTCTCGCACCAGCGATCCCGGGGCAATGGCGATCTGATCGGGCGTCGTGCTGATGATCGCGCTTATATCGACCAAATCTGAGTGTCCTGGGAAGTAAGTGTTATTGCAATCGGCGGTGCAATTGCGCTCCAGGACGGGCATGAGGTCAAATTCCGGAAGGCCAAACTTCTTGCGCTCCGCTGCATCACTTAGCTGGCGAGTGTAGTCGTAGCCGATGATGGGGGCGCTGTTTCTGCTCAAGAACGTTCCGTTCTGGACGACACGCGCATTGCTCACGTCATTCTCAAACCCGCGGTTCTTGCTGTATACCGTGAAGTGCATGCTGCGCTCTTCGCCGGGCTGCAAGGGTGACGTAAAGCGATAAATTCGATAGGACAGGCGCGTATCGTCTTTAGTGAGCACCGCTCCGGGAATTTCTATGATGACGTCGTAGAGCGGGTCGAGTGAGAAATGAATTTCGTCCAGAGGATGTGAGTAGGGATTTTGGATGACTTCATCGCCGCGCATGGTTGCGTTGCGGGTCGAGGGGAAAATGTCGACGGCGTACTTCACGCTGCGCACGCGCGGCTGGGGCAGCTTATCCAATGGCTTATACGTCTTCTCGTAATCAACCTGGACACGCTCCACGTCTTTGGGGCTCAGGAGGCGATTCAGTATTTCGGTGTTGTAGAAGATCCAGCCGCCGCAAACGATGAAGGCGAGCAGAGAAACCGCCGCGGCGGCTTTCCAGCCGGAACCAAACCGCAAGGCTGCATTGCGGCGGCGCGCGCGCCACTGCTCCGGCTTGCCACGCGGCCAGAACATGACGGTGGCGATGGCCATGAGCGCGGAGAAAAGCAGCCAATAGACGGTGAACCAGTCCCACGCCAAACGGTAAGGTGAGTCGCCGAAGAAATCCGAATAAATTACGCGCGGCCTCACTGCAAATTGAACCAAGTTAGTGGCCACATTCAAGGGCTTCCACACAAAACTATTCACCAAATAGAAGGCAATGAAGGTGAAATATCCCGCGTACTTGTTGGGCGCCAGGGCCTGAATGAAGAATGCCAAAATCGCCATGAGCACGACCCACGAGGCGTTTTGCACCAGCAATTCGTGAGCATAGAGACCGAACTGGAAGCGGTAGTAGCCATGAGCTGCCTGCGCGACGAGGCCTGCCAACAGCGCCACGGCTTGAATCACCAACACCATGGCGATGAGGGTGGCCAGCCGTGCTGCGTAGGACACCCACACCGGGGTGGGCGTTGCGTCGGCGATTTCGTCCACGCGCTCGTCACGGTCTTTCCAGACCAAGGCACCTGAGAAGTAAGTGATGATGGCGATCAGAAGAAGACCCAGGGTTCCTTGAATGAGCTCGATCACCCAGTACGTAACGGGGAATGTTTGCACGGTCTGATTGCCCTGGAACTGGGTCGCTTCCAAGGCCAGCGTCAAAATGCAAAGCATGCCTGCGATCAAGACAAGAACCACAAAAGCGGTGTTCTTGGCCATTCCCCGGAAATGAATTCCGAACGATCCTAAGAACTTTGCCCATGGCGAATCCGCCAATTGCGCATGGGGCGGGGCTGTTGCGGCCGGAGTCATCGCCGGTGGTGCGCCGGTTTCGAGCGCTCGAGTTTTCGTCCGTCTCTCGGCAAAGCTGAAGCGCCAGTAAGCGAGAGCAAAGGCCAAGCACCCGACTCCGAGCCAAATCAGGCGGTTCCAAAGCAGCAAGCCACTGAAACTCAAGGGGAGACCATTTTTGTCGGCCACCGTCCAGTACTTGGTCACGACGCGAAATGTGGTGACGGCAAAAGGATCCAACAGAGATCTCATGTGATCCCACTGCGGACCTTGCAGCAGTGATAGGGCCATGGCGCGGCCCGCCAGCAAGAGAATCGCGGCGACAAAGGGCGCGATATCCCTGCGCCACACCACCGCCGCGGCAAACAAAATGGCGGCCGTGAAAAAGGTGTTGGGTAACGCAAATAGCCAAATGCCCTTCAAATGCGCGCTCCAGATCACCGCCTCCCAGTGTTCCGGATTCGCCCAGGGCATGTATTTGGCCAAGAGAATGCCGAGAGAAACTCCCAGCATCGGTATCGCGGAGACCAGGGTGGCCCCAAGAAAGCGTCCCAGTAAAAAGTCGCGGCGCCGTACGGGCGTCGAGAACATCATTTGGTGGGTGTTGTAACTGAAGTCGCGAAGAGACGCGAAATTGACGAATACGGCCGTCATCAGCAGGGCGAACACACCCGTGGCCGTGTAAAAGGATGCAATGGCGAATGGTGCATTCCGGTAAATATTGGAGAGATTCAGTCCCGCCACGGCCTCATCGGAGCTGATCGCACCAAAAATCAGCAGACCAACGACGAAGAGGAAGATCCACAGCATCCAGGAGCGAAGCCAGAAGCTGATTTCAAATCGCGCGACACCCCAGATCATAATCGTCAATTCCAGGAACGGATTTTGGTGAAGAAAACGTCTTCCAGATTGGGCGCGCAGGGGGCAAATCCCTCGCCGAGGGGCGAGACGCTGTAAACGTGAAGAAGCGGACGTCCACTGACGAGCCTGCTGGAGACCACCTGGTAACGCTGCTCGTAACTGGCCAGTTCGGCTTTGGCAATGGAAATTTGCCACATTCGGTCATTCAGTTGAGCGATGGCATCCTGCGGACGCCCCTGATACAGCACCCGGCCGTTGTTGATAATCGCCGTGTTGGTGCACAGGTCGGTTACATCGTCCACGATGTGGGTGGAAAGAATCACGATCACCTGCTCGCCAATCTCAGCCAAGAGATTGTAAAAACGGTTCCGTTCTCCGGGGTCCAATCCTGCGGTAGGCTCGTCCACAATCAGCAATTGCGGATCGCCAATCAGCGCCTGGGCAATACCGAAGCGCTGGCGCATGCCCCCGGAAAAACCGGTCAGCGCCTTCTTGCGGTCGTCGTAAAGATTGACGCGCTTGAGCATCCAGGCGACCAGGTCTCTTCGCTCCTTGGCGTTGGCGACGCCTTTGAGCAGCGCGATGTAGCTGAGCATGTCCTGCGCGGAGGTGCGAGGATAAACGCCAAACTCCTGGGGCAGGTAGCCGAGCTTCCGCCTCACCTCGTCCTTTTGCTTCAGCACGTCAATGCCGCCCAGCGAGGCCGTGCCGCTGTCCGGTTCCTGCAAAGTCGCGAGCGTGCGCATGAGGGTGGATTTGCCGGCGCCATTCGGGCCGAGCAGCCCGTACATACCCGATGGAATGGTGAGGGAGACGTTATCGAGCGCCTTGACGCCGTTTGGGTATGTTTTCGAGAGGTTCTCAATTCGAAGTTCGATGCTCATGTCCTCGCTCTTAACTTTTACGAATCAGATTGTTACGAAGCCACTTTCAAGAACCAGGAGGTAAACGCATGATTCCTCCCAGAAGGAAGGTCGCGCAGGATTGTACTTATGCGAACTCGAGAGGCGCGATCAAAAGGCCTTGGAACGATGGTTGCACCAGCGCATGATTTCGTCAATTTCACAATATTCATAATTAAATTGCCTTTTACGCAATATTAGTCGATGCTCGATTGCGGTGAGGTCCAATCTTGATTTCTGAACTCCAAGCTCTTGTTGCCGTGGCTGAGACCGGTTCGATGGAACGAGCCGCCAAAGATCTCTATCTGACGCCTTCGGCATTGACTCGACGGATTCAGCGCTTGGAGCTCGAACTCGGTGCCGTTCTCCTGGACCGGCATTTCAAACCTCCAAAGCTGACGCGAGCGGGATTCGAGGTGCTGGAGAAGAGCCGCACGATTCTCACGTCTCTGAGCGATTTGAAGACCTCCACCTCCGGGGCCGCAATCCCGGTCGGGCCTTTTCGTCTGGGTCTCTCGCATGCTCTGGCTCGGCCGGAAATATCCAATGTCATTATCGAACTGGGCAAGCAATTTCCCCTTCTTCAACCCAGCATTGGCAATGATGTAAGTTGCCAATTATTGGAACGTCTGCGCCTTGGCGAGTTGGACGGGGCACTTGTCGTCTTGCCCACGGAAAAGATCTTACCCGACGGCCTGCAGGGAGTAACGCTCGCAGATGACACGATGCGAGTCGTTCAAGCACGAACCTCGGCCCAACCACGATCTTCGAAATGCCCGGAGTTTTATCGGCGCAATTGGGTTCTCAATCCAGCCGGATGTATGGTACGAGAAGAGATCAAGAATCGGATTGAACGGCTGGGCGCTCCACTCATGGTTGCCGCCGAACTGCACAATCCGGACTTACAACTCTCGCTCATTGCAGGGAATGTGGGCGTGGGAATGTTACAAGCCAGTTTTCTGCGGACTCACTCTCTGCGCAGCCGACTCAGAATCATCGAGCATCCAAATTTCAATATTTCAATCAGGATCGCTTTCTTTCGCGCCAGGCATCTGGGCACACGAGAGCAGGTAGCCCTCGAACTCCAGCGGATACTCGTGAAACACTTCGAAGGTGCCGGTGAGCCCCCCTCCGAATAATTCGGGACGAAGTGCAGCCGCAACTTCCACTTGCCGGTAGCCCACGACGTTGCATCAACACCAGGCCGTCGATGGTCTTGTCGCGAACTCCAAAGTCATGACCGGTTGCCGAACCGCGGTCGTATCAGCTGATCAGGCCGAGGGGACTCCGCAGTATTCTGTCTATCCCGTCCATGGATTGACGACATCAACGCCGCAGTCCTCAAAGTCATTCACGTTGCGCGTGGCGAGGCTTGCTCCTCGCGAACGAGCCGTCGCGACAATCATGGCATCGAACTGGCTGATAGGTTTACCTGCCGCTCGTCGCGAGGCAGCGATTTCCGCATACATGTCCGCGGCATCGCCGTCGAAATTCAGCACTTGATCGGCGAAATCGTCATCAAAGATCTTCTTTGCGGCGCCCCACAGTCCGCGCCGACGCTTTCCATCGGAGAGCAATTGAATGCCGTAGAGAATCTCGCCCCTGGTGACGGTAGTAGTGAATAAGGACGCGCGCGGCTGATTCGTCAGCCAAGCCAGGACGGACGGTTCAGGCACTGCTCGTAGCACCTCAGAAATCACGTTGGTATCGAGAACGATCATGTATCCAAGTTCACTGGCTCACGTATCGCCTCGCGAGGCGCAATTTCCAAGTCCACGCCTCCCAAAGGCTCAATACGAGCGCGAATGGAGGCCACGAGAGATCCCTTCCGTGAACGTCCGGTTGACAGCGCCGTCCGCAGAATGTCGCGTGCTTCCTCCTCCATTGAGCGGCCATGGTGGGCTGCCTGCACGCGAAGTCGCGCCTTGAAGCGCTCATCGATGTCCCGGATGGTTATGCTCGCCATACTCTCCTCCATTAATCAATGATTGCATATTAGTCATTGATTGCATGAGATGCAACCCGAGATGGTCGGGTTTTGACGAGTCCAGAATTCGACCGGCGCCTGGTAGTTTCTGAACCGGTGCCCCACCCTCCCCTGCGCGTGCGATCAACTCTTTGGCGTCGACCTTGCGCAAGCCGAACAGAAGCTCCAGCGCCGAGTCGAGCCGAGCGCCGATTCCGTTCAGTGTTGCGGCGACATGCTTGCACATCGCAGCGGAATCGGGGCAGCTGCAGCTGAAGAAAATCTCCGTCGGTGACGGGAAGAGGCCGGCCCCGGCCGTGTGATGCAGCAATGACCGCCGCCGCCTGTTAGCATGCGAATCAAAATACTGTTAGCACCGTGCGAGCGCTGCCGAGACAATAGAACAACGACTCGATCCGAACTTATCGACTCTTTTCAAACGAGGGGTTTTATGAAGCGATTCCTTTTAGCGCTCACGTTCTTGCTTGCCGTTTATTCGGTAACCGCGCTAAAGAATGCCTCCGCGGAAGCGGCATCGCCTGCGCAGACAACCCCCGCGCCGCAGAAACTCGACGAGGAATACACGAAGCTCATCAAGGAATATTTGCAGGACGCACGCATTACCACCGAATTGGTGGATCACATGCCTGCGTCCGATACGGTCCCGTCGCCATTGAAGTTCTTCGGACGAATCCCCGGCACTCCCGGCGAGCTGACCTATTCGAAAGATATCAATCGCTACTACGATGCGCTCGCTCGAGCGTCGCCGCGCGCCAAGTTTTGGAAGATTGGGACGTCCGAAGAGGGACGCGACCAGGTCCTCCTTGCGATCGCCGATGAAGCCACGATTAGGGATCTCGATCGCTACAAGAGCATGCTTGCTCAGCTCACCGATCCCAGGAAGATCACGGAGGAACAGGCGCAAGCGCTGATTCACACCGCGAAGCCGATTTACTGGATCACCAGCGGCATCCATTCGCCGGAGACCGGTGGGCCCGAAATGCTCATAGAGCTGGCATATCGCCTCATGATCGAGGAGACGCCGTTCATTCAGGCGATCCGCAACAACGTGATCGTGCTGATTACCCCGGTGGTCGAAGCCGACGGGCGCGAGAAGCAGGTGGATTCGTACTATTACGGCAAGAAAACCGGCAAGCAGCGTCCGCCCCTGATGTATTGGGGGAAATACGCCGCCCACGATAATAATCGGGACGGCATGGGCCAACTCCTGAAGCTGACGCAGAACATCACCCGGGAAGTGCTCGACTGGCATCCCACGGTGCTGCACGATTTGCACGAGGCGCAATCTTACCTTTACGTATCCACGGGCACCGGCCCATACAACAATTCCCTTGACCCCATCGCCGTCAACGAATGGTGGCTGCTCGCCGAAACCGAAGTCATGGAGATGGCGAAGCGCGGCGTTCCCGGCGTCTTCACGTATGGCTTTTATGACGGTTGGGTTCCCAACTATCTCTTCTGGATCGCGATCACCCACAACAGTTTCGGGCGCTTTTATGAAGTCCAGGGCTACGGTCCCGATCTCGTTCCCGACCTGCATCTTCCCGACGGTACTACCAGCAGGGAATGGTATCGGGCGAATCCACCCCTTTCCAGCATCAAGTGGGGACCGCGCAATAACACCAACATTCAGGAATCGGCGCTGCTGTTCGCGCTTCACAAAGTGGCCGACGATCGCACTCTTTATCTCGAAGACTATTGGATGAAGAATAAGCGGGCGATTGACAAGGGCCGGAGCTCTGCGCCCTACGCATGGGTCATCCCCGCAGGCCAGCGCCGCCGTGCCGATACGGCCGATATGATCAACGCGCTGCGCGCCCAAGGTCTCGAAGTGCAACTCGCCGGCTCCGCGTTCAAAGCCGGCGGGACCGACGTTGCCGCCGGCGACTACATCATTCGCGCCGACCAGCCGTATCGTACTCTCGCCGACATGTATTTCAGCGTGCAGAATTATCCGGTCGCCAATCCACGTCCCTATGATGACACCGGCTGGACGATGCAGTACATGCGCGACATCACGCTGACCCCGGTGAAGGATCGCTCCATCCTGGATCAGCCGATGACTCTCATCAGCTCGGATGTCCGCGTCCCTGGGCGAATCGACGGAAACGGCGAGATTTTGAAAAACGAGCACACCACCGACAACGCATTGATGTCGTTCCGTTTCAAGAACGCCCGCGTAAAGATGCTTGCGGCGGAAGACGACTTCGAGCTCCAGGGTCACAAGTTTCGCGCCGGCACCTTCATTATCCCCAACGCCAAGATGACCGCACTTCGCGCCTCGATTCAGGAATTTGGCCTATCCGCTTGGGCGGTGGCCTCTGCTCCGGCCGTCAAAACCCACGAGATGGACCTTCCGCGCATCGGCTACGTCCATTCCTGGCAGAACACGCAAGATGAAGGGTGGGTCCGCGCGGCGCTCGATCACTATGGAATTCCCTACAAATATTTCGCCGATCAGAAACTGCGCGAAGGCAACCTGCGCGCCAAGTACGACGTGATCATTTATCCCGACGTGGCCGGGACGTCGCAATCCATTCTGAGAGGCATACCCAAAGTCGGTCCCGATCCCATTCCCTACAAAAAATCCAATTTGACGCCCAATCTCGGCGCGCTCGATGAAAGCGATGACATCCGCGGCGGTATGGAGGCCGAAGGCCTTGCCGAACTGGCCAAATTCGTACAAGCCGGCGGCACGCTGATCACCGAAGGGTCAACTTCCGCTTTTGTCGCCGACTACGGCCTGGTGGGAGGTGTCAGCGTCGAGCATCCCGCCCAACTGTTCGCCCGCGGATCGATCCTGCGCGGCCAATTTACGGATCTCAAGAGTCCGATCGCCTATGGTTACGATCAGAAGGATATCCCAGTCTATTTCAATCAAGACCCTGTCTTTGCCGTTGCCGAGGGACGCTCGAATGGAGGCGGCGGCTCCGGATCCGCTCTCGGACAAAATGTGACTCCGAACGCCGTGCCCATCCACATTTCCCCTTACGATCAACCGGCCGAGCCGGCTGCCACTCCATTTGACGAAGCCGCCTACACGCGCCAGATGAGGCGCTTATACGGCGCGGTGCAACCCGATGTTCCTCCGCGCATCATCATGCAATTCCCGAAGGATCCGAATGACATGCTTCTATCCGGCACCCTATCCGGCGGCCAGGCGATCTCCGAGCGGCCTCTCGTGCTCGATGCAAACGTTGGAAAAGGTCACGTCGTGATGTTCGCGCTGCGGCCGTTCTGGCGCTGGCAGACGCAGGGAACCTATTTCCTGGGCTTCAACGCCATCCTAAACTGGAACCATCTCGACGCCGGAAAGCCCGAACCTAAAACCGCCAACGGTGCGGGCAGCGCAACGAAGTAGTCGTGCTTTGGCGCAAGCCCGCGCCGGCGCTAGCCCATGTGCAAGCCGCCGTTCACGGAAAAATCGGCGCCGGTCGCGAACGCCGATTCATCCGAGGCGAGCCAGGCGACGATCGAGGCAATTTCGCCGGGGTCGCCGAGCCTTCTCACCGGGATCGATGAAACGATCTTTTCCATGACCTCCGGTTTCACGGCCCGCACCATGTCCGTACCGATATAGCCCGGCGAGACGGAATTGACCGTGACGCCACGCGCCGCAACTTCTTGTGCGAGCGCCATGGAAAATCCATGGATGCCCGCCTTCGCGGTCGAGTAATTCGTCTGTCCGAATTGACCTTTTTGACCGTTGACGGATGAGATGTTGATGATCCGGCCCCAACCCCGTTCCACCATGCCGTCGATGACCTGCTTGGTGACATTGAACAATGAGTTCAGGTTGGTGTTGATCACCGCGTCCCAGGAATCCTTGGTGAGCTTGCGAAAGGTGCCGTCGCGCGTGATGCCGGCGTTGTTCACCAAAATGTCGATCTCACCCACTTCAGCACGGGCTTTCTGGAATGCCGCCGTTGTGGAATCCCAATCGGCGACATTGCCCTCTGAGCAATGCACGTTGAAGCCCTTGGCGCGCATCTCGGCGATCCAGCGTTCCTTGCGCGTTGAATTGGGGCCGCAGCCCGCAATGACGGTATAGCCCTCGGTGCACAATCGGTCGCAAATCGCCGAACCGATGCCGCCCATTCCGCCGGTTACGTACGCAATTCTCTTTTGCTTGGTCGCCATGATCGCCCCTTAGATGTGCTATCGCTGCAACACGTAATCACCCGGCGCATCGCCGAGGACGTCGTATCCTTTTGCTGGGTTGCCGACGCTCGGCGGCGGCGCATTTTGTTCGCCGGAGTGTCCCGCGAGCCATTGCTGCCACCACGGCCACCATGAGCCTTGATGCAAGGTGGCCTTATCGAGCCATTCGGCCGCCGCGCAACTCGTGGTCGCATCCTTCCAAGTCAGCTCGCGAAAGCGCCGCCGGGGATGCACCGGACCGCAGACGATGCCGGCGTTGTGCCCGCCGCTCGTCAACACGTAAGTGTAATCGCCGGACCGGGTCAAACCCCGCGCCTTATACGTCGACTTCCAAGGCGCCACATGATCGGTTTCGGTGCCGAACACCACCATGGGCAGAGCAATGGACTTGAGGTCTATCGGCCGCCCGTTGACCTTGAATCGACCGTTCGCCAGATCGTTCTGCAGATACAGCTGCTGCAAGTATTCGCTGTGCATGCGCCAGGGCATGCGCGTGCCGTCGCTGTTCCAGGCCATCAAGTCATTCAGCTGTTCGCGTTTGCCCTTGACGTAGGTGTTGATCGCCGGCGCCCAGAGCAGGTCGTTGGAACGCAGCAGGCCGAATGCCGCGCCCATCTTGTCGCTGCTCAACACGCCGGCCTTGTGCATCACGGCCTCGAGCATCGCCAATTGGCTCGGACTGATGAAGAACGACAATTCGCCGGGTTCGCTGAAATCCATCTGCGCTGCCAACAAGGTCATGGATGCCAGGCGATCATCGCCGTCTCTCGCCATCGCGGCAGCAGCGATCGACAGCAGCGTACCGCCTATGCAATAGCCCACGGCGTGGATTTTTGTATCGGGAACGATGGCGCTGACCGCATCGACAGCGGCACGGATGCCCTTATCGTGATAGTCATCCATCCCCAAATTGCGGTCGGTCTCGTTGGGGTTTTTCCACGAGATCACAAAAACCGTGTGGCCCTTTTCGACCAGATAACGCACGAAGGAATTTTGTGGGGACAGATCCAGAATGTAGTACTTCATGATCCATGCCGGAACGATGAGTACCGGCTCGGGATGCACGGCGCCTGTCGCAGGCGTGTACTGAATGAGTTCGATGAGTTCGTTGCGGAAAATGACCTTGCCCGGCGTGACGGCCACGTTGAGGCCGACCTTGAAGTTTTCCGTGCCGGCCGGCTGATCGTGCTTCAAGGTCCGGCTCACGTCCTCGAGCCAATTCTGAAAGCCGTTCACCAAGTTTTGCCCGGACTGCTCGCGGGTCAATTCCAAGAGCTCAGGGTTTGACATCAAGTGATTGGCGGGAGAAGTCGCATCCAGCATTTGCCGAGTGGAAAATCCGACCAGATCTGCGCTGCGCGGCGCAAGGCCCGGAACATCCGTGGTCGCCTGCTGCATGACCTTGGCCCAGTTCAGATAGCCGCGCGCCATCATGTTGAAGGGCCACTGCTTCCAAGCGTCGTTGGAGAATCGCACGTCGGTGGAGGCCGGCGCCAGCGCTTTGCCGGTCGAGGCCTGCATGGCGAAGGAGAAGTTATCCAACATGGCTTTGAAAGCCGTGTGCGCGATGTCGGTTTGCTTTTGCGGTGCTCGAGCGACGTTGAGGTACCAATCCCACCACGCCTGAGCATAGTCGTCCGGCGCCAGACCGCCGGTGATCGCCGCCAATTGCGCACGCATTTCGCGGCTCAATTGTTCTTCAGCGCTCGAATGTTGATCCGTCGAACTTTGCGCAGATTCAGCCATGTATCTGTCTCCCGGCATTCATCATGGCACGCGCGGCCGTGGACTGTAAAAAAAAAGGGCGACCGTAGTCGCCCTCTTCCATAACGCGCTAAACTTGAGAGTTTAGGCGGCTTTCTTCGCCTTCTCGGCAACCTTTGCGGTGGTCTCATCGAGCCACTGGGTCACGGCTCCTTGGGTTTCCGTCGCAATCTTGCTGAACTCTTCCGCGCGGGCGCGCAGCTTGTCGCTCAACGACAAATTCAGCGTGGTCTGTTGGCCGATCAGCTCGGCGGCGGACTTCGGACCGACGCTGGCCTTGGCCTGCGCCAAACTCCATTCAAGGTAATCGCCGGCAACCGCGAACTGGTAGTGCGCCAGACGCTCCAAGGTCTTCAAGCCTTCCTGCTGCGCACGAAACACGGGCGCCATGGCGGTCTTGTAGGTGTCGAACAGGGTGCTGAAATCAAATGTGGGCTGGGTCATGGTGGGCTCCTTTAAATCGGGCAACAATTAACTTGATGGACACATCATACACAAAAAAAGTATGCAGTGCAAAAATACTTCGAGGCAGGGGGATCTGACCTTAGAATTTATGTATGTTATTGATTTATCAATATATTATATTTATCTTCCATCTTACATAACATCGCCATCTGTCAATATTAACGCGATGCAGTAGACATTCACCGCCACCCGCGCCTCGTTGTCCCGGCGTTGCGGATCTGAGAGGATCAAGCCCATGCGGCTGCAGCACCTCATCGATCGGCTGGAAGAATTTTCCACCCTGCATGGCGTCTCGGTAATTCGCACCCCCTTGAGACCCTGGGTGGTGGGCTGCATGGACGATAATCAGATCATTCTTCGCAGCGGCCTGAGCAAGGAACGGCAGTTGCTGACGCTGATCCACGAACTGACCCATTTCCTGGCGCACCGAGCCGCGGAACAACTCGATCGCACGGTTTGCGAGTACGAAGCGGAGGCGGTGGAGAAATTGGTCGCGGGTCAGCTGGGGCTCAAAGACTTAGGCACGGCGATCGACCTGACGACAGTCACGGACGATCTGCTGGCTTGCTCCGTGGCGCGCGTGCGATGGGTCGCCCGGATTCTCCTGGCGGCAATCCAAGAAAGAGAGCCTTCCGCGCATGGCGTGAAGCCTGCGGCACCTATCGCGGCTGATCGACTACAGGCGCAGGCCGCCGTCCAGATCTAGACAACGCCCGGTGAAGAAATCGTTTTCGATGATGAACTGAGCGGCGTGCGCGATCTCGTCGGGCTGGCCCAGGCGTTTGAGCGGCACCGGCGCGATAACCTTCTCCAGGACCTCCGGCTTCATCGACGCAAGAATATCGGTATGCGTGAACCCGGGCGCGATGCTGCCCACGCGTATTCCATAGCGCGCGAGTTCCTTTGCCCACACCACCGTCATGGATGCCACGCCGGATTTTGCGGCCGAATAGTTCGACTGACCGGCATTTCCATGCCGCGAAATGCTGGAGATGTTGATGATCACCCCGCCCTTGGCGAGTTTGATCATGCGTTCGGCGGCCTCGCGCGCGCATAAGAATACGCCGGTGAGGTTCACATCGATCACCGCCCGCCATTGCTCCAGCGACATCTTGCCGACGACCTCCCCATCCTTCACCTTGATCAGCAGCGCATCCTTGACGATGCCGGCATTGTTGATGATCACATCCAAGGATCCAAAGTCGCTCACCACGGCATCGAGGGCGGCCGCGATGTCGGGTTCGCGCGATACATCGACGGTGTACGTCTTGGCACGAACGCCAAGTTCGGTGCACTGCTGTGCGGCCGCCGCAAGATCCGTCGCGTTCATATCCAACAGCGCGATGTGCGCTCCCTGGGCGGCAAAGCGGACGGCAAGTGCGCGTCCGATGCCGCGGCCGGCGCCGGTGATGACAATGGTTTTATCTTTGATCTTCATGCTGGCTCACTCAAGTTTTCGGATCTGGTTCTTCATCGGGCGCAGGCGGCTTCGGTGCAGCACCGGCAAAAGCGGACATCATGGAGGCCTGGATCTTTGACCATTGATCCATGTTTTGGCGGGCGAACTCGGCCAGGGGCGCCATCGGACCGGCGAGCGCCTTGGTCATCTCAGCGCGCATGGTCTCCTGCTGGCGAACCAGCGTACCAACGCTTTGCTCCATGTATTTGGTCAGCATCTCTTGGACCGGATTTCCATAAAAGCGAATGATGGCTTCCAGCAGTTCGGTGCTCAAGACCGGCGTACCGTATTGGTCTTGCTCGGCAATCACTTGCAGCAGCACCGCGCGGGTCAGATCCTCGCCGGACTTATCGTCGACCACCTTTACTTTTGCCCCCGAGACGATCATTTTGCGGATGTCTTCGAGGGTGACATGACGGCTTTCGGTCGAATCGTATAGGCGCCGATTCGCGTACTTTTTTATGAGGCGTTCATTTGACATATTGTTAATCGCGATGCTTTAGGCGGCTGCCAGCCTCCCCTAAGCATAACGCCATAAGTATGCAACGCACAATCGATTGAAACTGGGATTTGACACGTAAAACTGATGAAAATAATGCATCGCATAGAAGCCTGAATGAGCGCTCCAGGACCCTTTTCAAGCGCCCACCCCATCAGTAGCGGATTTCTGAAGGCCTGGGTCGATCAAGCCGGCGCGTTCCAAGAATTGTTTGCCCGGTTGGTCGATCAGTCGACCGCAGCGGCGCCTCCCTCCATGGCTTCCCCACTCCTCGCCCCCTGGAAGAATTTCGTGGACGGAATGGGAATGGGAATGGGGGGATTCAACCCCGAGCAGATGTTCCCCGGCGCACCAGCTTTGGGCTTGTCGCGGGAGTATCAGGAAACGGCGGCGCGACTGCTCGATCTGAGCAAGCAATTTCAACAGCGCTATGCCGAATTCGCGCAGCAGAACGCCGCGATCATGCAGGATGCTTTTCATGTCTTGAAAAAGCGCTTCGACGAGGCCCCGTCGGCCGGTAGAACACCCGCCGAGCTCTACGATGCGTGGATCGACTCCGCGGAAAGCACATACGCGCAAGCCGCGCACAGCGAGCGCTTCGCGCGCCTGCTCGCCGAACTTTGCAATATTTCGAGCGCCTTTAAAATTGAGCGCGGAAAATTGACCGAACAAATTGCCCGGCATCTGGACTTGCCGAGCAGAGCGGAAGTCGACACCCTGCACCGTCAAGTTCGCGCCCTCACGGCGGCGATTCGCGCCGCTGCGGCGAACTCTCCCGCATCGGGTGCAACGGCATCGGGATCCGCGGCATCGGGCGCCGCGGCGGCTGGCGCGAAGTCGTCCAAAGCACCGCGAAAACCACGCAAGCGCGCTAAAAAATGACGGCTTCCACCGAGTCTCTGGCGGATCTGCTGCAAAGTGCGGCGGCAATGCAGGAACGCGGTCGATCGGTGCTGCAGACCATGCTCGGACTGGGCGACGTCGAGGTCGGCACCTCCGAAAAGCACTGCGTGTTCAGCGAAGACAAGATTCGCCTGTACCGATATTCCCCGCTGGCCCGGTCTGCAAACTTGAAGCCCGTGCTCATTTGCTACGCCATGGTCAATCGACCTTACTTGCTCGATCTGCAGCCGGACCGCTCCTTCATCCGCGAACTGCTGCTTTCCGGACTCGATGTGTATCTTCTCGATTGGGGCTATCCCGACGGCGCCGACAGATTCTTGAGCTTCGAGGCATACGTGGTCGGCTACCTGCGCCGCTGCGTCGAATCCGTACTCAACGAGCACGCGATTGATTCGCTCACATTGCTGGGCGTCTGCCAGGGCGGGACCATGAGCCTGTGCTACGCGGCGCTCGAGCCGGAGCATATTGCCCAGCTGATCACCATGGTCACGCCGGTCGATTTCAAAACCCCCGAGAATCTGCTGTCGAAGTGGGCGCAACACATCGATGTCGATCTGCTGACACAGTCGGGAAATGTTTCCGGAGATTTTCTGAACCTGGTGTATTTGTCCTTGATGCCGTTTCGTCTTACGCAACAGAAATACGTCAATCTGCTGCAGATGCAGGGAGATCGGGTGCAGCTCGAGAATTTCATGCGCATGGAAAAATGGATATTCGACAGCCCCGATCAGCCGGCCGCCGCGTTTCGCGAATTCATCCAGTGGTTCTTTCAGGAAAATCGGCTCATTCGCGACGAATTGACGCTGGCTGGGCGGCCCGTGCGCCTGAAAAATCTCACCGCGCCGGTGCTCAATATTTATGCATCGAAGGATCATCTGGTGCCGCCGAGCGCCAGCATTCCTCTGGGTGCGCACATCGGCAGCAAGGATTACGAGTCTCTGCAAGTTGATGCCGGACATATCGGTTTGTATGTGGGCGGCAAGACCCGCAAGAGCGTTCCCGCAGCCGTCACCGCCTGGCTGCAAGCTCGGCGCTAGCCAGCCTTAGTCCCCCGCGATGCGCAGCCGCTCCCTGAGGCGCTTGAGCAATCCGCCTCTCTCCTTCCCTGCCGCATCTTGGGAGACGGCAGAGAAAAACCGCACCATCTCGCGGCTGGCATCAGGTCCCGCGGGGTCCGCGAAGCTCCCGGCGGAACCGCCGCCCGACCAGGCATGTCCGGCGTCGTGGACCAACCAATTCTCTGCGACGGCGTGGCCCGCGCCATCGTGGTAACGCGTGCGTGTGAAGGCGCGGCCGTTGCCTTCGCGAGCCTGAGCCGTCGATGTCTCCTGTCTGCGGTTCGGAACACCATCACCCAGCCATTGGGAGACCAGTCGCTCGCCATTGCGCGAATTGACCACCATGTCCTGATCTCCATGGAACACGATCAGCGGAATGCTCTTGGATGGCAGCCGCGCGCCGATCGCCGCCCCATCCTTCATCGCCGCGATCGCGGCCAGGAAATTCTGGGCTGCGCCGTAGGGCATCCCAGAATGAATTCCAACGGCGGCATAAAGGTCCGAGTAGGTCGCCGCCATGATGGCCGCCATGGCGCCGCCGGCCGACATGCCTGCGATGTAGACGCGGCGCGCATCGATGTTGTAGGAACGGATCACCTCGCGCGTCATCCCGGCGATGATCGACGGCTCGCCCTGATCTCGCCGTTGATTGGCCGCGTTGAACCAGTTCCAGCATCGAGTCTGGTTTGCCGCTTCGGATTGCTCGGGATACAGAACGAACATGCGCTGCTCCCCGGCGATCGCATTCATTCGCGTGCCGAGCGCGAAATCATCGGGATCCTGTAGGCAGCCGTGCAGCATCACCAGCAACGGTAACGGCTGCCCCGCGTGGTCGGACGGAATGAAAAGCTTGTAGCGCCGCGATCCGTGGCTGTCCCCATAGGCGCCTTCGACGAAGGAACCGGATGGCGGCGATGAGTTCAACGGTGTGATGAGTTCATAGGCGCGACGAGTCTAGCCGATCCGGTGGCAAATTGGTGCCAAGGCTCGGCGGTCCCGTCGCCGAGCGTCCTCATTGGAGCTACGTGAGCTCTCATCAATCGAGCTATACGGTCGGTCGATCGACGTGCCGAGAGGTCCAATCATACTGCATGTAGGCGGCCGTCTCTTCTGCCGCGGCCTGACCCAGCAGACGGCCGACAACATGCAGCGCCATGTCGATCCCGGCGCTGATCCCGGTCGAGGTGATGACACGACCATTGTCCACCACCCGCGCATCCGGCCGCACCTGAAAATCCGTTCCGAGCGCGCGCAACTCGTCCATCGCACCCGCATGGGTTGTGGCCGCCAACCCGGTCAGCAGCCCGGCTCTCGCAAACAGCAATGATCCGGTGCAGACGGAAAGCATCATTTTTGCGACCGCATTTGCGGCACGAAGGTGAGCCAGCATTGCGGGATTGTGCATCTCGCGGCGGGTGCCATAACCCCCCGGCACGACCACCAGATCGGCGATGGGCGCGGCGCCGACGACGTGAGTCGGGTTGACACTCAGGCCATTGCGGGCTGTCACCGGTCCGGGGTTCAGGGCCACCGTGCGGACCTGGAAGGCCGGGGGGCCGGGCCGAGCGCCCGCGACCCCAAAGACCTCGAATGGTCCGGCAAAATCCAGCACTTCAACATCGTCGAACAGCAGAATATCGACCGTGCGGACCATGTCAAATTATCGCCACATCAAGCTGGGCGCGGAGGCTCTGGCCGTTACTCCCGTCAGCGAAGGCGACGGCAGAAAAAGCATCCATCGGCCCGACTAGATCGAGGGCCTGCACCGCCGGACAAAGCAAGAAACCGACTCGCTTGGGACTCATGTGGATTCTCCGTAGGCGAAGAATGCATCGAGCCTGAAAAGTCCTCAATGACTGATATCCGACGATTTCGGACATTTCGAGACCAGCCGTAAAGCCAGGTCTATACTCAGTCGCTTCTTTCGCCTGACGGAACGCTCCATGGAAAACTCAAAAGTCGCACTCGCGTTTTGTTATCTGCTATTCGCCATTCCTGCCTCGGCACAGGTGGCACTGAAATCCGATACACCCAGCATCTTGTTCTGGACTCCGGAACAGCAGAGCACGGGATACCGCAGCATCGAAAAGATCTACAAGGTCGTCACGGTAAAGCGCGGCCGCGAGGTGCACCCCCTGCCCAAGGCCACCCAGCAGCTGTCGCCGGCTTGGGACTACGCGGGCCGTCAATGGACGGTCGCCGACTATATGAGCGCGAACCGAACCTCCGGTGTCCTGGTCTTGAAGGATGGCAAGATTGTGTTGGAGCGTTATGGCCTGGGTCGCACGCCAAAAGATCGCTGGACTTCGTTCTCCGTCGCCAAATCCCTGACCTCAACGCTGGTCGGCGCAGCCATTCAGGATGGCAAGATCAAGGGGCCGGATGACATGGTCACCGACTACGTTCCAGCGCTCAAAGGCTCAGCCTACGACGGTGTCACCGTGAAGCAGCTGCTCATGATGAGCTCGGGGGTGAAGTGGAATGAGGATTACACGGACCCCAAGTCGGACGTGGCCCAGGCAGGCTTTACCGGCAGCGAGCCGGGCATGGATCCTTTGGTGAGTTATATGCGTCATTTGCCGCGCGCCACCGAGCCGGGCACGAAGTGGCATTACGACACGGGCGAGACGGACATGGTAGGCATCTTAGTCTCCAATGCCGTCGGCGAACCCCTCTCGCAATACCTCTCCGAAAAAGTCTGGAGCACGTACGGCATGGAGCAGGATGCGGTGTGGATGGTGGATGCATCGGGCAAGCAGGAGCGAGGCGGCTGCTGCATGTCCATGACCCTGCGCGACTATGCGCGCGTGGGACAATTCATCTTGGATGGCGGCAAGGCACAAGGTCGACAGGTAGTTCCTTCCTGGTGGGTGGCGCAGGCCACGTCCAAGGAGATCGACAACGGCGTGGGCGGCTACGGCTATTTCTGGTGGATCCGGGAAAATGGCAGCTACGAAGCGGTCGGTATCTTTGGCCAATCGGTCACGACGTTCAAAGACGACCGGTTGGTCATTGTCATCAATTCCGCATGGCCGGCCGCCACCAGCAGGGAGTACAACGCGGCCAGAACTGCGTTCGTCAACGCATTGCACGAAGCAGCGAAATCGATCTGAGTGCATCTGGCCGGTTGTTCGGGCTCCTCGGGATGCGTATTGGGGTTGCAAGCGTCAGGCACGGGTCTTCGCATCTTGGTCACCGCGCTTAGCGACATAGCGCCGCTCACCGGTGCTTGGGTCAAACATGACCTCAACGGCCTCCCCGGTGGACGGATCGATGAATTGCTCATCCGTCCGCTGCCAGCGGCCATTCGGCCGCTCCTCGATGCGACGGTAACGCCAGCGCTCGAACAGGGTGCCGATGAGGACGATGGCGCCGCTGATCAGCGCCTGCCAGCCAGGTGTCCGAACTCCGAAGGCCACGAGGCCGATACCGACGCACGTGAGGATGGCTGCCAACGCAATGACGGCGGTCCGCAACATGATCAGACTGCCGGTTCCAGCACCACAGCCGTTCCGTACGCAACGATCTCGCTCATCGTCTGGCCGATCTCGGACGAGTCGAATCGCATCATCACAATGGCATTGGCGTGCATGAGACTCGCATTGCGGACCATGCGGTCGACAGCATGGCGCCTCGCTTCCTCGAGCAATTGTGTGTACTCGGTAATTTCCCCGCCCACGATGGAGCGCAGCCCCGCCATGATATTCCCGCCGATCCCGCGGCTTCTCACCACCACGCCGAAGACCTGACCCTTGACCTCGCTCACGCGATGTCCGGGCACGTTTTCTGTTGTCACGACAAGCACAGCACCTCCGCAAGGGTTGGAACCGGTGGTCGTAGGCTACCTGAGCGGGCCCTGCCTGGCGAATTCATTCATATGTCGTCCGCCGAGCCTGAGGGCGGCGCCATCCTTCGCCGCGCGCGCCACCTGGTCTTCGAGCCGCCGCGCCGCTTCGTGCTAAATCAAAGGCGGCGCAGCAGAATAGGCCATGTCCGCTACGCCCGCCGCCACCGCCCTGCTCGTCTGGCTCACGCCTTCCATGTTCGCGCTGTTCCTATATGGCATCGGGCAAGGCCTGGTCAAGCAGTACATCGGCGAGGTGTCGCCGGCCCGTTTCTGCCTGTACTTCGTGCTCGCCAAGGCGACGGTCAACTTGTCCTGGTTTTTCACCCACGACCATCCGTCGCTGTTGTCGGCCGACGGCCGGCCCTTCCTCGAGCTCGGCGTCCTCGCTTATGTCATCGACGGCACCGGCTGGATCCTGTACTTCGAGTCGATCATCGCAGGACCGATCACCATCGTCGGAACGCTGTCGGCGGCGTATCCCGCGCTCACCGTCCTGTTCGCGCGGATTTTCCTGGGGGAGCAGTTGGGCGCCATGCAGTATGCAGCGGTGGGTCTCGTGATCGGCGGCTGCCTCGGGCTTTCGTATTCACCGCCGGACGCCGCCGCAAAAATTCTCAGCCGGCGCTGGATCCCGCTCGCCTTCCTCGCGCTCACCTGCTGGGCGACCTCCAACACCATCGTCAAACATGCTTATTCGTTTGCCGGGGCGAACGAGGTCAACCTCATGGTATGCAACACCATCGGCGGCATCCTATCGCTGGGACTGTACGGACTCCTCAAGGGCCGGCAGGGAGCACACTCGGCACGCGAGTATCTGCACTCGTTTGTACCCATGGGGATGATGGCCGGCGGCGACCTCGGCGTCATGATCGCGAGCCGCTACGGGCCGATTTCCATCGTCATTCCGTTGACGGGTGCCTATCCGGTAGTGACGCTCGCGTTCGCGGCGCTGATCCTCAAGGAGCGAATCTCGATCCTCCAGTACGGCTGCATAGGTGCGATCATTATCGGCATGGTGTTCTGCACCTGACCGACATCGGGTGTTCACTTCGTGCCGGCGCTATCTCAGTTCGACGGAGACCCTAGTACACCTCACGCTGGTAAACGCGAGACGCCTCGCCGGAAAACACGCCGAAGGCCGCAATTCCGGTGGGGTTCGAATTAGCGCCGCCGGCGGAGTTCCATACATATTGCAGCCACGCCGGCGCACTACCCGTCGCGCTCATGGCGCCGTTGAAGCCGCTGCCGGGAGCCGCGAACACGAGATTGAAATTGCCGGACACGGCCGTCGCGTTGTATGCGGTCAAGGGTGGCGCAGCGGCGGCGCAACCGGCCTGCGAAGCACCCGGACTGCCGCTGTCGCGCACGCATGTCTTCCCGGAGGTGAGGTTAAGGCGGTAGTTGCTCAACACGATTGCCGGTGCCGCCGTGCAGCTGTCGCTCGTGTTCGTCGTGAATCCTTGGTTCGTACTCAGATAGTATTGCGTGGTCAGCGCCATGGGCAGGTCGAGCAGTTCAGAGCCCACGGCATCGCGCAACGCCAATCGCCCGTAATATTGCGTGGCGCTGGTGCTGAAGTTGATGCCGGTGGCGCTGCCGAAGCTCACCGGGTTTGGCGCCGCGACGCCGTCCGAATCGATCACGTTGATGCTGAGCGCAATTCTGGCGCTAAACGGCGCGACAGCCGCGCCGCGCGTGAACAGCAAGCCGGTACCGGTACTGAAGGTCAATGTGGCGTGACCCGACCCTAGATCGGCGATGACCGGGTCGGTGGCGGTGGACGGCAGGCCTGAGGCATCGAGCGCCGGGTTGGCGGGCGTCGGCGAATAGGTTCGGGCGGTCAGCGTACTGTTGGTCAGCTTGAGAAAGGCCCCGGTGTAGTTGCCGGCGGTCATCCCAGCCGCGGTCAGCGCCGTGACCGTCAGCACCGGTGGGACCGTATAGGTCAGGGGTTGCCCGAGGTAGCTGAAGCCGCCGGCGGCGCAGCCCGTGCCGAACACCGGCGTGTTGGGCACAGCCGAAAAGCCATTGGGGATGAAGCGTCCAACGTCGCCCGACGCCGTACCGGTGACGGGTCCCGAGCCGAGATAGTTGGCGACGCCCGGCGTCAGCGCGATGATCCCGACCTCCGGCCAGTTGAACGTCGTGCCCGTGGCGACGCCCGCGCTGAAGCTGCCGAATGCCGAGGCGTTGTTGAGCGTCGCCGCATCGCCGCCCACGGGCGCGACGAGATTGGCGCTCAACGTGACGCCGGGCGGTGCAATTTCCTGTCCGTAGTTGGGCGTGACGGCGCCGGCAAAATTCGTTGCCGTGACGGTCGCCGCGAATGCTTGTCCGGCCTGAATGAACGCGGCCCCCGCCGCGGTGGCCGCGCCCGGGTTGTTGCCGGGCGCGGACAGCACCGTGGAACAGGTGCCGGCGCCATAGGTGGTGCACTTGATGTTCGTCAGCGAGAAATTATACGGCTGCACCACGAACTGGCTGCTGCCGATCATGCTGTTGCCGGAGCCTGAGCCGCCGCCGAGGGGAATGACGTAGCGCGCGTACAGCGTGATCTGGCCGGCATCGGAGTAGCTGAGGCTGAACGGCGCCTCAGCGTTGGCGGTACTGAACTTCAGCGGCACCGCTGTATAGGTCGATACACCGCCATTCGCATTGGACGCGATATTGGTGGTGATCGAGTTGTTGGTGATCCCAAGGGTTTGTCCGGCGAAACAGCTGGTCGGGTTGTTGCACTGGTATGCAAGGCTGACGTTCACCGTCGCGCCGCTCGCGAAGACCGCAGTGCAAGCCCCGGTGTTGGTATCGGTGCGCACCGCCTGCAGTGCCAGGCTCTGTGTCGAGGATTTCGCGGCGATCTGCGTGGCAATCGTAGCTGCGACGTTGCTGCCATTCGTGATGCGAAAACCCGATGATACGAAGGTGAGCGGCGGCTGCTCGGAGCTGATCGCGCTGCCGGACTTTTGCGTTATGCTGCCGTCGGCCACATTGATCGTGACTGTTTCTGCGTAGGTATCCTTGAGCGACAGAGTCACGGCGCCGTCATCAGCCGTGACGTAAGTGTAAGTCGCCGTACCGCTGTTGGCGGCGCCCGGTGCGAAGCTGCCACTGCCGGCTGCCAGAGACCAGTCGCCGTGCCCGGTGCTGGTGCTCACCGTGATCGTGCCGGTGGTCGCCACCGCCGTGTGTGTCGCACTGTGCGCGGTGATGGTCACGGACGATGCCTGACAGTTCACCGCCGTACCCGTATCGCTGATGGCAAAGTGATCGGGTGTGGCCCCGGTGGCAGACTGCAATGCGAGGCTGATGCCTATATTGGCGGCCGAACTATTGGCCGTGGATTGCTGTGCGCCGGTCGCGGTAGACGCGGTCAACGCTTCGGTGAATGCGCCGATGACTAGACCATTTGGTCCGGCACCCGTGGCACCCACGTAGGCGCTCGTCATGCCGGTGGGAACATTCATGCCGCCGTTGCCGTTATCGGCCGCAAACAGCACGACCAGTTCGGTGTTCGAGATGCCGGGCGTGATCGATGGCGCGGTGTAATTGCTCGAGGTGCCGTTCGCCGTTGCGGCACTCGTAACCACGGGAACCGTACTTAAGACCCCTCTGAAATCGATCATCAGGCCGGCGGAGCGTGCGGACCCTTGAAAGGTCCAAGTATAAGTAGTCGTGCCCGCGACGTCCGCCGAGGTCGTGACCCGGGAATAGACTGCGACGCCGATCGATGAGCCGTCGTCTTTTGCCAAGACCGCCGTCCAACCCGCAGGTACCGCTGTCACGATGGGCAGACTACTCGTGTTTTGAGCGACCAAGGCGATGAGGATATCTCCCGTCGCGAGACCCGCGGGTGCGGTGATCGTGACCGAAGCGACGGTGGACGATCTCAGCGCGGACGACGACGACGCCACGTAGGTGATGGATCCCCAGCTGGATGCGGGGTGAGTGAACAGCAGCGCAAGCAGCAGCGCGCGTGCACACCGCACGGCACCGATGGCCCATGGCTTACGAAGTTTCATGGTGATCGGCCGGCGCGTCAGGTTGCATTCGTATAAGTCCCGCTGACGACCCGGCGCACGTAGCTGGGCTGGCCGTACAATCCCGAAGTGGCCGCCGAGTTGAGCACATAGGAGGTGTTCGTCGCGGCACCGGTCGAGAAGGTCACGGCCGCACACGTGACGATCACGGAGAACCCCTTCAGTGCCGCCTCGGTGAGGGTTAGCGTCGTGCTGGCGACGCAGCTGCCGCCTTTCAGGGCCTGGTAAGCGCCCCACTCGATGCCGGTCTGCGCGGCACTGAGTGCGCGCGCCTGCAGCAGCGACATCGTCACGGTCTGCTGCTGACCGGTTCCGACCCGGATTGCGACCACCGCGAGCACGCCCAGCACGACAATCAGAAACAGGGCGGGAATGAGCGCAAAGCCCGACGATTCTCGATCCATTGGAGCGTGCGGCCTCATGGCGCGTTCACCACGTTGACTTGATGGAGCAGCTGCACGGATTCGCCGCTCTGGGTGATCTGCAGTGTCAGCGTGGCGAGGCCGTTGCGCTGCGCCGTGCCGGCACTCAATACGAATTGGCATCCCGCGACGTTGCCGGCCACCAGTGCCGCGGTCGCACCGGCTGCATTCAGCGCCGCGGCGCTTGCGGGCTGAGCACTCGCGATCGTGTAACCCGAGTAGCGAGTCAGTGTCGCCGCGGCCGTGTCGCACAGATACGACACCGGGCCACTCACGAGAAACACGCGTTGGCCCGGAGAGCCGAATGCGAACTGGAATGCGGGGCTGAGCGTCACCAGATTCTGGTTGGCCGTCGCGCCCGCCGAAATCGTGATCGTCGTTCCGGCCGGCGTGATGACATTGGGGGTTGGCGGTGGCGTCTGATAGGCATCGGCACCCGGCACGCCGACATTGTAGATCGCGAGATAGTACGCACTGGACGTCCACGGCAGGGTCAGCTGCGTGAAGGGAACCGTGGTCGCAAACGCCCCGTCGGCCGCCGTCAGGTCGAGCGCGAGCGCCGGGTTCGAGAGGGGGCCGCTATTCTGATAGCGCGCGCCGTCGGCGGTGGCCAGCAGTTCGAGCGCGGTCACGCTGCCGCTCGCGGTGACGCGCACGCTGTTCGGCAATGCGGCGCGCAGGTCCCGCCCGATGAAGCGCAATGCGCTGTCGGCCTCATCGACGAGCATGGCACGCCGGGTCTGCGCAGTGTAGATCGTCATCGGCGTGACGATGAACATGGCCATGAACGCCACCACCACGGAACTCACCGCAATGGTGATGACGAGTTCGACGAGAGTAAAGCCGCGGGCTATGCGAGTTGCCGTGCGCATGTCAGTAGTTGGTCCGGTAGCCCGATAAAATGACGCTTGCGCTCGGCGGGTAGCTCACTGTGATGTCGACGCGGCGTGCGGCGGCCGGGGGCACACTGCTGAGCGCGCTCGACTGGGAGGTGCTGACGCTGACCGTATAGCTGCTCAAGGAGGCGATAGGGTTGCCGAATTGATCATGAGCGCCAACGTCCACCAAGCCGTTGTACTGATCGACGAGGTCCCAGCTGGCGCGGCCGGTGTTCGGCGGCGTGCCGTTGGGATCGACCACCCAGCGCTGCAGGATCTCGCTGAGATAGGACTCGCCGATGGCGATGGCCTGCTGCTGCATCATCGCATCCGCACTGCGCGTGGCGACCGCAGCGAACGCACCCAGGATCGTCGTGACGGCGATTGCGACGATGGTGATGGCAACCACCAGCTCGACGAGCGTCACACCGCGATGCCGGCTGCGCATGCGCATGCTACTGCACCTGCACCAGGCCGGTGCCCGCAAGGATGGTGATCGTGTGGGTTCCCACGGTGATCGTAGTTGCCGGGCTCGAGCTCAAGCGGCCTTGGGTGTCGAAGCGAAAGACTCCGCTGGGACTGGCGGTGGTGTTCGCCGGCGCCGTGTTTTGAATCGCCGACCCGTCGGCACTCAACAGCGGCGTCGACCAAGTCGCGTCGCCCGGGTTGCACGCGTTGCCGGAGGGTGCTTGCTGTGCCGCCGCGTAACTGCTCGACGACAGGGTCAACTGCGCTGCGCAACCCGTAATGACGGCGGCCTTTTGCGTGGAGCGCAAGGCCGCCGCCAGTTCATCGACATACCCCCGGTCGGAGAAGGTCTGCTGAGTCCAAAAACGTGGCGCGATGTAGGCCGCCATGATGCCGGTGATTGTGATCACCACCACCAGTTCGACCAGCGTGTAACCCTCGAACCTCGCGCCATGCGCACGGTGTATTGCCGAGCGCGGCATCTTGTTCTCCGAGCGGGATCCGTCCCGCTAAGTGGCCGGCGAAATCAACAGCCGGTGATGGTTGCCGCTACCACCGGTGGCACGCCGGCACCCGTCGCGGGCGTGTAAGAAACAGTGCAGTTGGCAGGCGTCGGCGCACCGACTCTGGTCCACACTCCTGCCGTTCCGGCCGCCCCGGCGACGTACGTGAAGTCAGCCGCGACCACGTTGACGGCATTCGGAATGCCGGTAAGAACCGAGTCAGGGTAGTTGTTGAGCATCGCGACCACGGAGCCTTCCATAGTCACAGTGGCGGGGTTGCCGGTCGCCTGGCTCAAGCTGCGGGCCAGCGCCGCGGCACTCTTTACCGTACCGACAAGCCCGTTCACCGTGGCGACGCGCGCCTGCGTGTCGAGCGCAATGAACTTAGGTATTGCGAAGGCGGCCAGGATGCCGAGGATCGTTATCACCACCACCAATTCGATGAGCGTGAATCCACGCATCTTCTGTTTCGTCATCATTTGCTGCTCCGCGGCGCGTTTCGCCTATTGATTGATCGTTCTGTACCGGCTCGCGCTCCTACGTCAGGAATTGATCGCGTTCCAATGATAGTGCGCGTGTTTCGCAGGAATAACCGGGATTTACCCGCAGGATGTGATAGGTCTCTCGATGATTTCCTCATCCGGGGTGACCGACCTTGCCAATCATGTTCCACATGGGCAGAAAGACGCCCAGGGCCAGGATCAGCACCATGGCGCCGACCCCGATGATGAGCAAGGGCTCGAGCATCGCGGTCAGATTGCGCAGGCGAAAATCGACCTCCCGCTGGTAGTATCCGGAGACTTCTTCGAGCAACTGCGCCAGCTCGCCGGTTTCCTCGCCGACGAGCACCATCTGCAGCACCAGCGGCGTGAAGATGCCGGCGCCGGCGGCCGCATTGCTGAGCGGCTCGCCGCGCTCGACCGCATCGCGCAGCCGCACCAGCCGTTCTCCGAGATACTCATTGCCGGAGGAGCGGGAAAGCAACGTCAACGCCTGTATCATCGGCAGGCCGGCTTCCAGCGAAATCGACAGCGAGCGTGTGACGCGCGAAAGTATCGACAGATGCAGAAGTTCGCCGAGCACCGGGAGCTTGAGTTTGAAGCGATCCCAGCGATAGCGGCCCGCCTCCGTGGCAATGTGGCGCCTGAACGCATAGATTGCCAGAATCGCTCCCACGATGATCGAGATGCCATGGGCGCGCGCGATCTCGGACGTGCCCATGATGATGCGCGTCGGCAGCGGAATGTCATTGCCCAGCACTTTGAACAGGGGCGCAAAATTCGGGATCACGAAAATGGTGATCACGGCGATGGCAATGCCGATCACGCCGATGACGATGAGCGGGTAGCGCACCGCGCTCTTGACCCGGTCCTGGACGTCCTGGTCCTGGCTCAGGTATTCGCACAGCCGCAGGAACGTTTTGTCGAGCGTGCCGGTGGACTCGCCCACCCGCACCATGCTGATGAACAGGGGTGAAAAGATCCCGGGGTGCCGCGCCAATGAGGTGGCGAATTCACGGCCCGATTCGAGGCTGAGCAACACGTCGTACAGGGCATCGCGCAGCACGACGTTGTGGGTCGACTGCGCAAGTCCTCGCAATCCGCGCAGCAGCGGCAGGCCGGATTTGGTGATCGAATACATCTGCCGCGAGAACAGTACGAGGTCGGCGCTCGATGGTTTCCCCACCCCGAACCGCTGCAGCAATTCCTGAATCGATGGTCCGGGCGATGTCCCCGGTGTGGCGGCTGGCGCAATGTCGAGGGGCGTGATGCCGAGTTTCAGCAGGCGCGCCGCGACTGCGTTGGCGTCATCCGCCTCGAGCCGGCCCGTCATGAGTTCGCCCCGCCCCGACCGGCCCCGATAGCGGTAGTTGGCCATGGCCCTAAGCTTGCCGCTCGAGCAGCTTTGCGACGATCGAATCCTCGAGCGGTGCTTCCGGGTCGACATCCATCAATTCCTCGAGTCCGCCGCCGACCGCCATCGCCTCGGCAAGCGACGTGACGCCGGCGAGCGCATAGTCGATTGCCCCCTGGGCGAGCGGCAGATACCCGGCGCTGCCACGCGCCGCACGGGCGAATCCTTCCAGGTCGCCGCGCCCCACGGCATCGGCCAGCGTCCGATCGAATTCGAGAAGTTCGTAGACGGCCACACGGCCGCGGTATCCGGTCAGGTTGCAATACGTGCAGCCGGCCCCCGCCATGAATTTCTGCGGCCCAAGACTGAGCCCCGGACGGCAGGCAGCGAGCCAAGCGATCTGGTTCACGGTCGGCATCACCGGTTGGGTGCAGTCGACGCATACCCGCCGCACCAGCCGCTGGGCGACGATGCCGTGCACGGCCGCCGCGATCATGTAACCCGGCGCTCCCATATCGAGCAGCCGGTTGACGGTGGCGATCGCATTGATGGTATGCAAGGTCGAGAATACGAAGTGACCGGTCATCGCCCCCCTCAGCGCGATTTCCACCGTCTCGCGATCGCGTATCTCACCGACCAGAATGATGTCGGGATCCTGGCGCAGTGCCGTGCGCAGCACCCGCGCAAAATCGAGGCCGATCTTCGGCAACACCTGCACCTGTGTGACTCCCTCCATACGGTATTCGACCGGATCCTCGACCGTGATCACTTTGACGCTGGGTTTGCTGATGTGGTTGAGTGCGGCATACAGGGTGGTGGTCTTGCCGCTGCCGGTCGGACCCGTCACCAGCACCATGCCTGCATTGCGCTCCACCAAGCGTCGAAAACGCGCCTCGGTCGCCGCCGTCATCCCGAGTTTTTCCAGCGACAACAGCGTTGCCGAGTGGCTGAGCAGACGCATGACGACCGACTCACCATGGGTGGTCGGCATCGTCGCCAGACGTACGTCGACGGCGGCGTCGTGAACGCGGATGGTGAAGCGTCCGTCCTGAGGCAGCCGCTTCTCGGCGATGTCGAGTCCGCACATCAGCTTCAGACGCGTCACCAGCGCGCTTGCGACGCGGCGCCCTTCGATGATCTGCTGCTGCAGAACACCGTCGACCCGCAGACGGATCCGCAGAACGTTCTCGCCCGGCTCGATGTGGATATCGGAGGCACGCGCCTTGATGGCATCGTTGAACATGGTCTGCAGAAGCTTCAACACCGGCGCATCGGGCGAGCTCTCCTCCGCCGAGAGCTGTTCGAGATCGACTTCGCCCTGCTGCAAATCGTCGCGCACGGCCTCGGCCAGCGTGGCTATCTCATCGGTGTGCCGGTAAACGGCGTCGAGCGTCTTGAGGAAATCCGCTTCGCCCACCAAAGCCAGGCGGATCGGCACTTTGAGCTTGGACCGCAGCTCATCATAGGCATGAAGATCGGACGGATCTGCCATGCCCACCAGCAACCCCCGGGCGTCTTGCAGCAGCACCAAGGCTCGGTAGCGGCGAGCGAGCGCCTCGGGCAGCAATTTTACCGCCTCCCGATCGATGCGTGCATGCTTCAGATCGACGAACGGCACTTCCAAGTGCCTGGCCAACAATTCGTGCAGTGCCGATTCGGACACGAACCCTAAGTCGGCCAATACGCGTCCGAGCTTGCGCCCCGAGCGCCGCTGCTCGGTCAGTGCCGTGGCGAGTTGTTCGGCCGTGATGGTCCCATGCTCGACCAATACATCACCGAGCCGTATTCTGCGTTTGACCGTCATGATCCGCGACCCTTAAGCATTACGGCGTGATCTTGCGGGCTGTTGGATCGAGCGCGTTAGCATGGTCGATGGCCTCGCCGGTCAATTGCGTCCACTGATCGTCGCTGTCGACGATGATCGGCCGCAATAGAATCACGAGTTCGGTGTGATCGTCGGTTTTCTGTTGGCTGCGGAACAGCTTACCGACCACCGGGATATCACCGAGCAACGGCACGCTGTAGTTCTGCACCTGGTGGTTCGACAGCATCAGACCGCCGATGACGATGAGCTGGCCGCTCTTCGCCTTGACGACGCTGTCCGATTCGCGCACCTGGCTGAAGGCGAGCGGCAGCGAATTCGTGACGCCCTGCACCGTGACGCTCAGCACTTTCTGGGTGACATCGCTGACCGTCGGATGAATATGCAGGATGACCTGGCCGTCACCGGACAATTGCGGTGTCACATCGAGCGCGACGCCGGAGAAGAACGGCGCGAGATCCAGATTGCTGGCGGTCGACGCGCCGACCCCGACCACCGTGTTGCTCGACACTCCGGTGACGAAGTATTCATCGTCGCCCGCCTTGATGATGGCTTTTTGATTGTTGATCGTCGAAACCCTCGGGCTCGACAGCACGCGAGTCTTGCCCTGGGTCGCCAGCAATTCCACGTAAGCATTGAAGCTGCCGGCATTGACGGCCAACGTAAACGCACCTCCGAGCGAGTTGGTGAGCATACTGGTCACGGGGTTGCCGGGGCCGACGGTCACCGGCACGGAGGGCTGATTCAAGAGATTATTGCTGCCGAATCCCTGCTGTGGTCCTGTTTGGAAACCGCTGATGGTACGGCTCCCTTGCTGCGCGATGGCGGCCCAGTTGATGCCGGCGCGGAAGGCGCTCGACAATTCCACCTCGACGATCTTCGCCTCGATGATGACCTGCCGCGAGGAAATGTCTTGGATCTTGTCGAGAAACTGCTGCACGTCGCGCAACTCGCGAGGGTTGGCTCGAACGGCGATGATTCCGGACTGAGCGTTGACGATGACCGCCCGGCCGCCGTCCGTGCCGACCAGACCCTTGAGGCTCACCTCCAGCTCAGGCCAGAAATCGGAGGAGGAGCGCGTGGAGATGCTGGTGCCGGTGATTTCTTTGATTCGGTCAGCGTCCTTGCCGCCGTTGCGACCGGAGAACACCGCCCCCGCCGGCTCGCTGAGTCCTTGCGACTGAGCGTCGGAACCCGGGGCCGCACCCCCGGGCGTCGCGGCGCCCGAGCTCTGACCGACCTGGCCCGAGGCGACTCGCGTACGGGAGGTGCCGCGGCGCTCGAGATCGATATAGTTCACTTGAAAAAGACGGGTTTGCATCGCAGCCGGCACGATGATGAAGCCCGACGGGATGCGCCGATAGTCGTAACCGTAGGCTTCGCGCACGGCGTCGAGCACTTCGATCAGGGTTACGTTCTTCAGCTTCAAGGTAATGGTACCGCCCACTCCCGGCTCGAGCACGATGTTGTAGGGCGTCCCGTCGGCGAGCCCCTCGAAGAAAGGACGCGCCGGCGAGTCTGAGACCGCGACGTCGAAACGAGCCTCGGCGCCGCGGGCCGGCGGTGTGAATCCCATCAGGGTCAATGCGAAGGCGAAAAACAGTCTTGAGTACATCAGGTATCTCCGCTCGATGCCCGGAGTACATCCACGGCAGGTTTTTTCAATGAGGACGGTGGATGCGGCATGTGCAGCTCCTGGCTCTGCCCTGCATGGCGGTAGCGGACGCCGTCCTCGAGCACGGCAAGTATCGTATAGCCGCCGACCGTGGAACCGGTGCGCACCAGATGGCCGTTGAAGATCGCGCTGCGCTCACCGTTGAAATTCAGCACCGCGCTCAAGGTGGGCCCGGACTCACGGGGCGCATCAGCATGGCGCTCAGCGAGCGGCGGCCGCGTGGGATCGCGCAGGTCTTCGGCGTTCGCCCTCCATGCCAGGGTTAGCACACAGATCCACAACAGTCCTTTCATACCGTCATCCAGTAGCGTGACAAGCTGAGTGCGCCGATGACGATGCGAACGCGATTGACCGGGTAGTCGCCGGCAGTTAGTTCGACCCGCTGCCAGTGAATGCGCCACGGCAAGGCCTCGAGGGCTCTGAGATAGACAACCACGCTGCCGTAGTCGCCCTCGACCACCATCTCGACGGGGTGCAGAAACGGGCCGCGATCATCCGGCGCGATCGCCGCTGCCTGCTTCGATGCCGAGGGCAGTGAAAGGCTCTCCACCGGCAGATTGGCGAGACTCACCAGGGTGAGTCCTCGCTGCTCGCCCAGCAAGGAACGCAGCAATTCGGTCATGCGCTCGGGAGCCACGTAGCCGCGTGCCACCGAGTTGAGACTGGAGTCCACCGCAGCAAGGCGCGCAGCCAGCGCGCCGTTGCGCAGAGCCGCCTCCACTGCCGGGTCATGCGCCACGGCGGCGCCGATCTGCTCGCTCATCGCCATCTGGCGACGCGCGTCCGCAAGGTGCTGCTCCGCCACTTTCGCACGCACCGTCAGCGGATCCATCAGCAGCGACTGCCAGGCGACATACAGTAAGGCGACGCCGGCGCCAAATATCAGCGCGCGCTCCCGAAGAGAGAACCCGTCGAGCCGCTCGACCAAGGGACGCACCTTATCGTACATGCCGGCGAAACCAGTCACTTGCGATTTTCCGGAGTGGGGAATTCGAGGCCGGGTGCGCCGAGTTCGAACATGAGTTGCGCGGGTGCCTCCTCGGGCCTGGCCTGGCGCATGGCTAGCTTGTCGAATCGCACGCCGTCGAACGCATGTTCCTCGGCGAGCGCCGCGAGATATTGCGGTACCAGCCGCCGATCGACTGTAGCTCCCTGCAGCGCAAGGCGGCCGTCGCCCGAACCGAGAACGATGGTGCGCAACCAGAGACCGTCCATCTGGCGCCGGCCAAGCGCCTCCAGGCGCGCCGCAAAACCGGTTGCGGGCGAGGCCGCGTCCCGGTTCACCAGATCGAGCGCGTGCTCCCGGGCGGCGATGTCGGCGATCAGTTCGAGCGCCTGCGCCTGAAGTTCCACGATATTGTGGCTCGGGCGCAGCGCCGCACCGACACGGTCGCGCTGGCCCGACTCAGTCTCTGCCTGTCGCTCGATGAGGGCAACCGAGCGCTCGATGCGCCCGGTCCGCCAGGCGCCGAAGGTGTGGAGACCGCCGAGGCACACGCCGAGGAGCAGCAGGCCGCCGCCGATGGCACGTGCCGAGAAGATCCGCTTCTCTGCGCGGAGGATCGGCTGATAGAGATTGACTTGCTGTTCCATGGTGGCGCCGCTCATAGCGAGCGATGTTCTTCACGCAGGGCCGCGCCCACCGCGAGCAGGCAGCTGGGGTCTGAGGCAGACTCAATCGACGTCTCGCACCGAAGCAACGAAGCAAGGTCGAGGAGCTCGACCTCGAAACCGGTCTCACGACCGAGGTCCGCGGCGAGCAAACCCGCGCGTTTTCCGCTGGGCGACACCGCGATCCGGGTGATCGGCGGCTGATCGAAGTGGCGCTCGTAATAGTCGAGCGAGCGCTGCAGTTCCAGAACGATACTGCCCACATCGAGCCGCGCGTCGGGGTCGTTGCCCGCCGCGACGGGCAGCGTTGAATGCAGGTCCATCTGGCGCGCGAAATAGAACGTCGTTCCCCGCACCAATATCACCGTCGCCGTCGTCACGCCAAGGTGCACCAGCGCCACGCCGGAGGCCGCCGCGGACAGCAGAGTCGCAAGATTGCGCAGGCAGAGCTCCGGAACGTCGATCACGTCGAAACTCGGGACCTCGGTCAAGGCGCCGGAGTGCCGCTCGACGGCGCTGCGCCGTGCCGCCACCGCATACATCATGCGTCCCTGACCGCCGCGGTTCTGCGCGGGAACATCGAAGACGTCAATCACGGCATCCTCGACGCGAAAATCGATCGTTTCCTTGAGGCGCCATCGCATGGCAGCGCGCAGCTCTGCGGGCGGCACGTCGGGCGCCTCGACCAACACAAGTTGATACTCGTCAGATCGCAGAACGGTGCTGACCGGAATGTGTGGCAGCCCCGCCGCCCGGATGACGGCTGTTGCCGAGTTGCCGCCGTCACCCGCGGGCATGGGCAGCAACTCGCAACGCTCGAGCACCGGCGCGCCGCGATCGCGGCGCACGACGGCGACAGCGACGTGCTCACGCCCGAAGGCGAGACCAACACGTGCCTTTGCGATCGAGGATTTCTTGAACCGTGCGAACACTCTGACACTCCACGCTGAACAGGGCACGAGCGTAGGCTTGTCACTGCGGGAATATCGAACGCAGTCGCCGGTATTTGACAGAACATCCCGAATGGATCAACTTGGATCGTGAATCAGCGCACAGTTATGGCTCGAGTCCCCGTGTAGTGCGCCTGGAGTACGAGTCCAATGCTTGAAACGAGTGACGCCCTGATACTCGCGCGGCTGCAGTTCGCATTCACGATATCGGCTCACATCATCTTCCCCGCGATCAGCATCGGGCTCGCGAGCTATCTCGCCGTGTTGGAAGGCATGTGGCTGCGAACCGGCAAGTCGGTTTATCGCGAACTCTTCTTCTTCTGGTCGAAGATTTTCGCGGTCGGCTTCGGCATGGGCGTCGTCTCCGGTGTCGTGATGAGCTACGAGTTCGGCGCAAATTGGGCCGGCTTCTCCCGAATCGCAGGCTCGGTCAACGGACCGCTGCTCACCTACGAGGTCCTGACTGCGTTTTTCCTCGAAGCCGGCTTCCTGGGTATCATGCTGTTCGGCTGGAAGCGCGTCGGTGCACGCCTGCATTTTCTCGCCACCGTCCTGGTCGCTCTCGGTACGCTGTTATCGACGTTTTGGATCCTTGCTTCCAACAGTTGGATGCAGACACCTCAAGGCTTCGAGATCGTGGACGGCAGAGTCATCCCGCTCGACTGGTTGAAAATCGTGTTCAATCCTTCATTCCCCTACCGGCTCGTTCACATGTCGCTGGCGGCGTTCATCGTGGCAGCGACCATCGTGGCGGGCTGCGCCGCATGGCATCTGCTCAACGGCCGCAGGAGCGAGGGCATCACGAAGTCATTCTCGATGGCGGTCGGCATGATTCTGGTGGCCGCGCCGATCCAGATGATCGCCGGGGACGAGCACGGCCTCAATACGCTCCAGTACCAGCCGGCCAAGATCGCGGCGATCGAAGGCCTCTGGGACACGGAGAAGGGCGGCACGTCACTGAATCTCGTCGGCTGGCCGGACATGAAGGAGGAGCGAACGAAATACAGCTTGTCGCTACCCCATCTCGGCAGTCTGATCCTGACGCACACCTGGAGCGGGGAAATCCGTGGTCTGAAGGAGTTCGCGCCCGAAGACCGCCCCGATTCGACGATCGTGTTCTGGAGCTTCCGCATCATGGTCGGCATGGGCCTACTGATGCTCCTGCTCGGGCTGCTCGGCCTGGTGCTTCGCTTGCGCAACAAACTCTATGACACGCGCTGGTACCAACGCTTCGCACTGGCGATGGGCCCGTCGGGTCTGATCGCATTGCTCGCGGGCTGGATCACCACCGAAGCGGGACGCCAACCCTGGGTCGTCTACGGTGTGCTGCGCACGGCGGATGCCGTCTCGCCCTTGTCTTCGCAACAAGTCGGGACGTCGCTGTTGATCTTCGTCATCGTCTATGTCCTCGTCTTCGGTTCGGGTGTCTACTACATGTTGAAGATGATGGCGAAGGGACCGCATGTGGGAGCCCGGGCGGCCGGTGAACCGGGCGAGGCCGGCGAGGGGATTGTGCACTTCGACCGCCGACCGATGTCGCGTGCCACCGATCCGATCGACGAGTGAGGCAGTCATGACGGGCAATCTTCCAATCATCTGGGCCGGCATCATCGGATTCGGCGTGTTCCTCTATCTGCTGCTGGATGGCTTCGATCTCGGCATCGGCCTGCTGTTTCCGTTCTTTGATCGCGAAGGCGAGCGACAGGTCATGCTGAACACGGTCGCTCCGGTCTGGGACGGCAACGAGACCTGGCTGGTGCTCGGCGGCGCCTGCCTCTACGGAGTATTTCCCGTCGCATACTCCACGTTGCTTCCGGCTGTCTATCTTCCGGTGGTAGCGATGCTTTGCGGACTGATTTTTCGCGGCGTCGCGTTCGAGCTTCGCGCCAAGGCGCGCCGCACCCAGAACCTCTGGGATCTCGCCTTCATCATGGGGTCGGGAACGGCGACGTTCTGCCAGGGCATGATCCTCGGCACGCTGCTGCAGGGTATCAAGGTGGTCGATGGCCGGTTTGCCGGCGAAGCTTTCGACTGGCTGTCGCCGTTTTCGGTATTCTGCGGGCTGGGACTCCTCGCTACTTATGCAACTCTCGGCTGCGGTTGGCTCGTCATGAAGACCGATGGCGATCTGCAACGGCGCCTGCGGATGTTGCTGAAACCTTTGTCCTCGCTACTGCTCGCAATCATCGGCGCAGTCAGCCTGTGGACCGTGCTCGGTCAGCCGGCCGTCGCGCAACGTTGGTTCGGCGGACACAACTTCCTTTACTTTGCGCCTGTTCCGCTGCTCGTACTGGCCTGCGTCATTGGCATCTTCCGCTCGGCGGATTCCGGCCACGAAGCGCGCGCGTTCATCTTGATGGAAGCCATCATCTTTCTCGGCTACAGCGGCCTGCTGATCAGCATCTTTCCGAACATCGTGCCGCCCTCCTTGAGCATCTGGGCCGCCTCGGCGCCTCGTTCAAGCCAGCTTTTTGTGCTCGTCGGCGTGGTAATCATCCTGCCAATCATTCTTTCCTACACGGCGCTGTCCTACTGGGTGTTCCGCGGCAAAGTCCGCCAGGGCGACGAGGGCTATCATTGATGAAAGACGCGCCGGAGTGTTCTTCGTTTCGGTCGCGTATCGGCTGGTTCGCCGTGCTCTACGTCGCAGGCGTGCTGGCGGCGTTCTTGTTGGCCGCGGCCTTTCACGCGCTGCTAAGCGCGCAGCTATAGTCCCATGGCGGCCATGAGCATGATGATCGGCCTCGGCGAGGAACGGTGGTGGCAGCGTGTTCCGCGCGCGAGATCAATACGGATCGCAGGACGCTGTAAGCCTACCTGCCGCGTTTCGCTTCCGGAAGCGCAACCGACAGCTCGAGCACCTCGTGACCGTCCTCGAACTCGAGGTTGACCTGCACCGCCGAGGGATCCACGTTCACATACTTGTGGATCACCTCGAGCAATTCGCGCCGCAGCAGCGGCAGGTAGTCCGGGTTTCCGCGCGCGTTGCGCTCCTGCGCGACGATGATGCGCAGACGCTCCTTGGCGACGTTGGCCGACGACGATGTTTTGCGAAATAGAGCGAGTAACCCCATGTCAGCCTCCAAACAGGCGGGCGAAGAAGCCTTTCTTGGGCTCATCCACGAAGCGTAAGGGCACCTCTTCGCCCAGCAACCGGGCCACGGCGTCCTCGTAGGCACGCGATGCGTCGCTCTCGCCGTTGAGAATCACGGGCACACCGGCATTGGATGCGGACAATACATCCGGCGACTCCGGCACGACCCCGACCACGTCGAGACCGAGAATCTCCTTGACGTCGCCGACGCTCATCATCTCACCGGTAGCTACTCGACGCGGGTTGTAGCGGGTCAGCAGCAGGTGTTCCTTCACTCCGCCGTTGCCCTGTTCTGCGCGCAGCGTCTTGCTGGCCAGCAGGCCAAGGATGCGATCCGAGTCGCGGACCGAGGAGACTTCGGGGTTGACCACGACGACCGCGCGATCCGCAAAATACATCGCAAGATGGGCGCCTTTTTCGATGCCGGCGGGTGAGTCGCAGACGATGTACTCGAAACCCTCGGCCGCGAGCGCATCGAGCACGCTGCGCACACCCTCGCTGGTGAGGGCATCCTTGTCGCGAGTCTGTGATGCAGCCAGCACGTACAGCGTGTCGAGGCGTTTGTCCTTGATCAGCGCCTGCTTGAGTCCGCAGTCGCCCTGGATGACGTTCACGAAATCGTACACGACGCGCCGCTCGCACCCCATGATCAGATCGAGGTTGCGCAGTCCGATGTCGAAGTCGACCACGGCGACACGCTTGCCGCGCCTCGCCAGTCCACACGCAATGCTGGCGGAAGTCGTGGTCTTGCCAACTCCCCCTTTACCCGAAGTTACAACGATAATCTCTGCCAATGCGGGAATCTCCTATGAAACGTCGCGAGCGGCTGACCCTGCGCTCGAGTGAGCACAGTTTTCAGCAGCCGAATGACGGTGATTGATAATGTTCGCGACGGCCCGTCTCAGGTGCCGACGCGCGCGAAGTGCAGATCCTCGCCGGCCAGCCAGGCCTGCACGGGTTTGCCCGCAAGCTCGGCGGGAATCGTCTCGAAGACGCGGAACACGCCGGCGATCGACACCAGCTCTGCGTAAAATTCCTGGCAGAACACCCGCGCGGTCAGCTGGCCGCGCGCCCCGGCCATCGCGCGTCCGCGGAGCGAGCCGTAGACATGGAGGCAGCCGTCCGCCATGACCTCCGCCCCGGCACCGATCCCGGCCGTGACGATGAGATCGCGATTGCGCGCGTAGATACGCTGCCCGGAACGCACGGTCTGATGCTGAATCAGGGTGCTGAGGCTCGAATCCGCAAGCTCCGCCGGCGGATCCGGTGTTGCCGGTGCTGCCTGTGCTGCCTGTGCTGCCTGGGTGGGCTGAGCGGCCGATATCGGGGAGCGCGAGGCCCGAAAACCCGAAAGAATCGGCAGGTTGAGGGCGTTCGAGACCGCGTCGACCTCCGCGGAATCTCCGGCCAGTCCGATCGCCAGCATGCCGGCGCGGCGAATCGCATCGATCACGGTGCGAACGTCGGCGACGTCAGGCGTATTTTCGAGCGCGCTGAGATCGAGGCATACGCCGGTTCGACGAAAGAAATGCGGCGCGCTGGCGATGCGCCCGGTCAACTCGTCCAGGATGGTGCCCGGGTCGGTGGTACGAACGCGCACCAGCACCAAACCCATTTGTCCATAGCGAATGTCCACTACCGCCGGCTGCGGCGCGTTGGCCGGGGTGTCGATATTGAGTTCCAAGTTCGTTGTCAAATCAATCCTCGTGCACTCGATGACCGCAGGCGCCCAAACGGCGCTCGCAGCGGACCGGATTTGGATGGGCAGTGTACTGGTAAGTTTCGCCGACTCAATCGAAATGTGTGGCGGCCGGGTGGATCAGCGGCTGATCGGATGTCGCTTGGTGCAGACAGCGCGTAAGGACAGAGTCGAGTCAATATCGCTTAAGAGTTACCAACATCGTGCGGCTATTCCCCGAGCGCAGTCAGCAATCGCAGCTTGAGTCCGCGAAACGACTTGAACCCTCGATCAAACGTTGCCATCTCATAATCCAGCGACAGCGCTAACGCGGCTAGCCACGCGTCGGTCCATAGGTTCGGCGTGGGCTCACGGCCGGATATGAGCGCGACAAAGCGCGGCTCATGATCGATCGGCTCCGCTTCTATTTGAAGTGACCGTGGATCGCTTTGGAGTTGCCGCCAAGCCTGCACGGCTTCCTCTGGCGTAACCGGCATGCCATTCATCGCGATTTTGTTGGTCAGCAGACGCAGGACCGCGAGACGGGTCAGGAGACAGGTCCCTACAGTCCCGTCCAGCTGCTCTTCCCACCAGCGTTGGGCAACCTCGTGCACAGCGTGGCCCTGAACGAGCAGCGGGAAGAGAACATTAGCGTCGGCGATACACGTCATTGAGTTGAGCGATGTCTTCCTGCTCGAATATCTTCGCGATTTCGCTATTCGAACGGATTGGAATTGTGTGTCCTGGCGGCAGTCTCACCGGGGCCTTCGTCATTCTTTTTCGCTCAGGGGCAGGCTGCTCGGCCAGCAACCTGCGCAGCGCTTCGGCAACCAGATCGCGCAGCGTCGAGCCACGCTTCACGGCCGCGATCTTGGCGCGCTTCACGAGATCGTCGGGCAGGTCGAAAGTCGAACGCATAAATATGACTATATGTTTTCCTGCATTGCATTGTGGCGTCTCTCTGCCGGCTTGTCAACGACAGTTACTCCAGGCGAGAATTGATTCATGTCATTGTTTTATATACGATTTATGGCGGCGGTATGTGGGACATAGGCTCGCGGGCTGTAGCTCCCGTGACCTTACCGACAACATCGGCAGCTTCATGCCAACCACAAAATCGCTTAGCGTTGGTAGGCACCCCTTCCCACAGCCACTCGGCCCTCTCTCCTACGCCGTGGCCCCTGCCCCGCGTACCATAATCTGACCTTCATAAACATCGGAGGATTCGATCATGGGCATCAACAAAGATCAGGTCGAAGGCCGCGCCAAAACAGCCGCGGGCAAGGTGCAGGAAGTGGCCGGCAAGGCGGTCGGCAGCCTGTCGGAGCAGGCAAAGGGCATGGCGAATCAGGTCGCCGGGAAAGCGCAGGCTAAATTCGGTGATGCGAAAGAGACCGTGAAAGAGAATTACAAGGATGAAAAAGCCCGGCAAGATGCGCAGCGCAAAGACGCTGATCGACGCCCGTAGAGGCTGGACCACCGATCGGACCCGCAATTCTCATGTCAGGGCGTTTCGCAAGATCACTTCACGATACCAATCGGCGCTCAGCTTGCGGCTGCGCCTGCGCGTCTTGAAGTCGACGTAGTGAATCCCGAATCGTTTGCTGTAGCCGTCGGCCCATTCGAAATTATCGATCAGGCTCCACAGAAAATAGCCTTTGATCGCATAGCCTTCCGCGGCCGCGCGCTGCAAATGGGTCAGATAGTTACGCAGAAACATCACCCGATCCGTATCCTCGATGCGTCCGTCGGCCTCGGGAAAATCCTCGCAAGAGCAGCCGTTCTCCGTGATGTACATGGCGCGCGGATTCCATAAGTCGCTGGTGTGGCGGATCGCCCAATAGATCACTTCGGGGCCGATGAACAGCCAGGGCGAGGCCATGCGTGGAAAAGACGACGGCCGGCGCGCGACGGCATAACCTGACGCGCCGGCGTCGGCGCGGGCATACTCCGGTTGATAGACATTGAGGCCGACGAAATCCAACGGGCTGCCGATGATCTTCAAGTCATCCTCTTTCACCTTAGGCTGGTTCGCCCCCTCGCGCTGCAGGTAGCCGTCGGTGTACCTGCCCTCCATCACGGCGGTGAGAAAGGCTGCGTTCTCTTCGCGGAAGGCGCGCTTTGCCGCTTCGATATGCTCGGCGGTCTCGATGACCGGCACATATACTTTGGGGTTCTCGGCCAAGCCCACTTGCGTGCCGCTCCTCGAGTTGGCGCGAATGGCTTGCACCCCCAGTCCATGCGCGAGAAGTCCGTGATGACGGATTTGATTGACCTGCGCCGCAGGCAATTTGAGGCCGGGCGCGAACTGACCGATTTGGTGGCCCAAATCAGTGAAGCACACGAACTCGTTGGTCGTCATGAAATGACGCACGCGGTCCGAAAGCTTGCTCGCGACGTATGCGGCATAGTCGGCAAAGGCCTTGGGCGTGTCGCGGGACTGCCAACCTCCTTCAAGCGCCTGAGGCAGGTCCCAGTGAAACAAGGTGATGTACGGCTCGATGCTGTTTTCGAGCAACTCATCGATGAGCCGCTGATAGTACGCAAGCCCGGGCTCATTTGGCCGGCCGCGGCCCGCGGGGAAAATGCGCGACCAGGACAGGGAGAAGCGATAACTCTTCGCTCCCAGCTCTTTGAGCAGTCTTACGTCCTCTTTGTAGAGATGGTACGAATCCGCGGCGACATCGCCGGTATCGCCTTGATGGGTCTTGCCGGGCGTGTGCGCAAAAACGTCCCAATTGGACCGGCCTCGGCCCTCGGCGGTAACGGCACCCTCAACTTGATAGGCGCTGGTGGCGCAGCCCCAGAGAAAATTCGGCGGAAAGGCCGAAGCCTTTGCCCCGGGGGGCTGGCCGAGCGCGAAGGGCAGCGGTACGCCGGCCACCGCGCCGGCGGCGCCGATCGTCCTGGCGAACTCGCGGCGCGTGAAGCGTTTCAACCCTTAAGCTTCCAGCCCTGCGGGAATCTCGTGCCCGCTGCGCGCCAGCAGCCGCTTCAAGATCGGCCCGGCCATCAGCGTCGTGGCCACGGCCATGATCACCAGCATGGTGAAAACCTTTTGCGGGATGAGCCCAAGGTCGAAGCCGATGTTGAGCACGATCAATTCCATCAGCGCGCGGGTGTTCATGAGCGTGCCCATTATCGCGGATTCGTTTCGGTTGAAGCCGCAGGCGCGGCTGACGAAGTACACCGGCACGATCTTGCTCAAGATCGCGGCGCTCAAAATGACAGCCAACCACTGCCAATCCGAGGCACTCGACAGCCCGAGCACATTGGTACGCAGCCCCGTGTAGGTGAAGAACACGGGCAGAAAGAACACCAAGACGAACCGGCCGACTTGCGCGCGCCACGCTTCAACGAACTCGCGATGGCGGTGAAATAGCACGCCGCACGCGAATCCGCCGAAGATCGCAAAAATTCCAAGACGGTAAGTACAGATCCCCAGGGCGAAAATCAGACAAACGACCACCGCCATGAGATTCGGATTCAACTCGCCGGCACGAGCCGGGAAGCGCGCGACCAGGCGGTTCGCCAACGGCCGCAGCACGAACCACAACAGCAATACCAGCGCGAACAAGCCGCCGAACTGCAGCGCCACGTGCGCACCGGACAATTTCGATGCGGCATAGGCCGACACCATCGACAGCAATAACCAGCCGATGACGTCGTTCACGGCCGCGGCCGATATCGCAACCACGCCGACTTCCGTGTGGGTGAGCCCGTACTGGCGCAGTATGCGCCCCAGAATGGGCACCGCCGTGATCGCCATGCCCAATCCTAAAAACAAACTGTAACGCACCGGGTCGATCGCCGGCGCGAGCGTGCCCGATGAGAATCGACCAATCATGATGCCCACGCCCAAGGGCACGCTGACCGAGAACAGCGTGACGGCAATGGTGGCGGTGCGATTGCGCTGCGAGCCCAGGTGTCCAAATTCGAAATCCATGCCGATTTGGAACATGAGCAGGATCAAGCCGATTTGACTGATGATGGTGATCGGCTGCGAAGCATGCTCGCCGAACAGCGCCAAGGAGAGCTGAGGGAAAAAATGTCCCAACAACGAGGGCCCCAAGATGAGCCCGGCAAAGATTTCGCCGATGACGCCCGGCTGCCCGAAACGGCGAAACACGGTATGCATGTAGCGCGCAGCGCCCACCATGACAATGAGCTGCAGCAGCGTGACGAACAGCAGATTTTCAGTGGCGTTGACTGACGTGTTCATGAGTGCCCCCCGCGCAGTCTCGCACAAACAGCTGTATCTTTCTGCATGGTAGCGTTAACATGCCGTTCTGGGGAAGTGCTGCCGGCTTCCGAGCGTCGATCTCCCTCGAAGCCCGTCGGCAACATTCGCGCATATCATTGAATGCCGATCTCGAACGGGCCGGCCGGCAGGCCGGACCGATCGTAGAGATTGCAGATTGGCGCATCCCCCCAGCAAAATCGCACGCGCGTGGGATTTCTGACTCCAGCCGCATCCAACAACACGCGATCGGATTCGAGCGCCGCGTCGACGAAGCGGCAGCTGCTTTGTTCGGCTGCGCACAATTCAAACGCGGTGGGGCGATTCGCGCTGTACGCCACGAGCGAGCCTTCAACGCCGTCGAAGATCACCACGACCCCCCTACCCTCGCGCATTGCGATACGCGGCACGGGACCTGATGCGGTGACGGACTCTCGGTAAATCAAATGCCGCGCGGCGCGCGCCAACCGCGCTCCCACGGATTGTTTGTCGGGCGGGTGCAGTTGCCGCGCATCGCCGAGGTCGATGGTCACCGCCAGCGCGGCGTGCGCGTCACTCAACACGGCGCGGCGCTGCGCTTCGCGCAGATTCGCCCAGTCCGAGGCGCCGGGCGCCGCCGGGGTCGCGCCAAAATTCGGGAGCTCGACAACGAGGTAAGGCAGGTCGGCGGTGAACTGCCGGCGCCAATCGCCCATCAGCGCCGACAACAGTGCTTGATACCGCGCGGCGTCCTCGGTATTGGATTCGCCCTGATACCAGAGCACGCCGCGCAATCCGTAGGCTCCCAACGGCGCAACCATGGCGTTGTAGATGCTGGTCACGCCGCCAACGGATTGCCAGGGTGCGCGCGGCGGAAAGCCCATGGCTTCCGGTACGAATTGATAGCGCCATTGCCCGCCCAAGGGCAACGCTTCCCCGGTGCGCAATCGCAGCGCCATGTGATCGGGTGGTCCGTACATTCCGGCCGCACAGCAACCGCTCGAGACGTTGACCACGATGGCGTTGTCGCCGGCGCGCAGCGTCCCGGCCGGCAACTCATAGGGGCGTTCGGTGCCATAGCCGAATGAGTTGCCGATGGGCTTGCCGTTCACCCACGTCTCATCGACTTTGTCGATGCCTCCCAGCATCAACGTCGCCGCGCCCGCGGCCTGTGCCGCCGTCAGCGCGACATCACGGCGAAACCACAGCATGCCGTCGTGATTGGCAAGCTCCGGTACCCCCCAGGTTTTCCAATCGCGCATCGGCAAGGGAACCTCGCGCCAGTCCGCACCCGATTCCGTCCAGGGCGTCGAGCTCGCATGCTCGTGCCACCACTGCTCCCAGATTTCGCCCAGCCGATCGTTCCCCGCCTTAGGATCGCGCGCGTACACATGCAAGAGATCGAGCGCCGGGCCGAATCCGCCCACGCGACGCAGCCCCTGCTCGCTGATCCACGGCTCGATCCGTGAGCCGCCCCAGGATGAATGAATGAGGCCCAGCGGCACCGGCACGGACTTTTGCAGCTCGCGCGCGAAGTAGTAACAGGCGGCCGAAAAATCGCCGATGGTCTCGGGACCCGCGGCGGCCCAGGCAATTGCTGCTTGAAAGTGCCCCAGCGGCTCAGGCGAGGTGGCGTGCGCCACGGTCAGCACACGGATACGATCGTTCGTCGAACGCGCCGCCTCACTGGCATGGTTCAAGGTATTCGCGACCGGCATTTCCATGTTCGACTGCCCGGAGCACAGGAACACATCGCCCACCAGAATGTCGCTGATGGTCTGCGTCGCTCCGGATTGCGTGCGCACGGCGAGTGAATACGGTCCGCCGGCGCGCATTGCCGGCAGCAGTGCACGCCAATGACCGGCCGCGTCCGCGCGCGCCTCCACCGTCTTCGCATCGATCGACACGCTGATGCGCTCGCCGGCGGTCGACTGGCCCCACACCCTGAGTGGCTGGTCGCGTTGCAGGACTGCATGGTCCTGAAAAATCTCGTGCAGCAAGGGGGGCGGTGAGGGATCGGCGAAGCCTGCAAGCGGCGCGATGATCAATAGCCATGCCTCGAAAAAGTACATGGGGAACACTCGGTGCGGGTGGATTCTCATGTTGTCTCTGATTGCGCGGGGTTGGCTCAATGCCGAATCGGCGCGGCGGTCCAGCCAGGATTTCCCGGCGCGTAGGGTGTCGAAATCGCTTCGTACTCCGCAAGGCTATGCTCGGGCGCCGGATAACCCGTCGGCAGCGGCCGTTTCGACAAACTCTGGAAGTAGGAAATACAGGCATCGCGCCACCAGCGCGCCTCTTGTTCCTGAATCGCGAGGAAAGCGGACGTTTCCGCGTAGCGTTCGGAGTCCACGTACGGCGCGAGAGTTGCCCACGCACGTCGCATCTCTCGAACGTACTCGACGCCGCGCGAATAATGAATCACGAGCTCATCCCAGAGCGTGCGGCCGGACGCCATCGGATAGTCCCAGCTCAAGTGATGAAACCAGAGCAGATACTTTTCCGGCGTGATTCTGGGATCGTCGAACTGCGCGGTGAGCGGCTGCGAATACTGTGAAACCGCATTGCTGCCGCCCGTGCCGCGATCCGTGCCGATTCCCGCGGCGTCCGCGCGATGGTAGTAAGGCGGCGTCCAGTCGGCACGCGCGCCGCCGACTTGCCAAGGGCCGGGTCCATGATGGTGGCCGGCCGCCATCAAGTGGGCGAGCCCAAGCGGCGTCATGTAATCCACGGCAGCTTCCCGCGAGCCCATCATCATCGCGACCGCCGGGACAACGAAGCGCGTGTCGTTCGACAACGTCATGCGGACCCACTCCTCGGCGATATCGCGCGATGAACTTTCTGGATTCCACGCCAGACGTCCAAACGCATACCAGTTGGCCTGATCGAATTGCGAGCCGGTCCAGTTGCGCGCCGCGCCGATGTTCGACACCCCGGCCATGCCGTCGATGGCTTTGGCGATGCTCGAGCCTGAGCCCTTGGCATACGTATCGAAGCGCAATGCTTCCTCGTAGAGCGGCCCCAAGTAAACCAGGTGCGTCGCGAAGCCCAGATACTCCTTGGTGATTTGCACTTCGAGCAACAACGGCGTCTTCGGCATGGCGCCGAACAAGGGATGGCCGGGCTCGCGCGGTTGAAAGTCTATGGGCCCATTCTTCACCTGCAGCAACACATTCGCGTCGAACTGTCCGTCGAGCGGCACGAACTCATCGTAAGCCTGCTTGGCCCGATCTTCACTTTGATGCGCCGAATACACGAATGCGCGCCACATCACGATTCCCTTGTGGGGCGCGAGGGCGGCGGCCAACATATTGGCGCCGTCGGCATGCGATCGGCCGTAGTCCTGCGGACCGGGCTGCCCCTCCGAGTTGGCCTTGACGAGAAAGCCGCCGAAGTTGGGGATGTAGCGATAAATCTCATCCACTTTATTCCGCCACCAAGCGCGCACCGCTTCGTCCAGCGGGTCCGCGCTGCGCAGGCCGCCGATCTCGATGGGCGCCGTGAAGCGCGCCGACAAATAAACCGTCAAGCCATAGGGGCGAAATACGCGGGCCAGAGCCGCCGCCTTTTCCAAGTACTGCGGCGCCAGACTGATCGCCTCCGCATTCACATTGTTGAGCACCGTGCCGTTGATGCCGATGGATGCACAGGCGCGCGCGTAGTCGGCATAGCGGGACCCATGAAGCCCTGGAAGTGTCTGCCAATTCCAGATCGAGGCCCCGGCGTAGCCGCGCTCGACCGTACCGTCCAAATTGTCCCAGTGATCGAGAATCCGATGCGGGATGCGCGGCGACTCCCGCAGGTTCAGAGACTGCAAAGGCTGACGCATCTGCATCAGGCGCAGCAAGCCAAAGGCGCCATAGAGCACGCCGACATTCGAATTGGCGGCAATGAGCGTGGCGCGATGGCCGTTGACCTGGATGCTGCGAATCAAATAGCCCTCGCTTCCCAGGGCCGCGAGATCCGGAAGCGGCGCGCCGAGGTCGGCCGGGGAGCCGGGCGTGCGGAGCACTATCGCACCGTCCCGGGTGATCCGGCTCGCCCTGCCCGGCACAGCGGCCAACAGGCCGGCAATCCCGCGCATCAACTCCTGTTCGGCCATGCTCGCGCCCGGCGCGGCCACCACTTCTGTCGCGAAGCTGCGATAGCGCGCGGCCCACGGCGCCTCGATGGGGCGGTAGCGCAGCCACAGATCGTAGCCGTCCTCGGCATGTGCGCTCGCGGCGCAGACCAACAAGCAGACCCACGCCGCGCGCCTCATCGCACAGAGCACCTGACGGCGATTGCTGGTAGCGCTATCATATGCCGACTTTAACCCCTAGACTGTATGCCGTCATCATAAGGCCATTTCGTGATCTTAGATCCGCCCGCAACCGAAACACTCGCCTTGACCCACGGTGCGGCACGCTGCGAGCTGTTGCCGCAGGTGGGCGGCAGCATCGGCAGCTGGTCGGTGAGCGGACAGCAGATGCTGCGAACGGCGAGCGAATCCGCCATCGCGGCGCGCGATCCGTACGCCACCGCGGGCTTCCCGCTGGTGCCGTATTCGAATCGCATCGGGCTTGGCAGCTTCGAATGGCACGGCCATCCCATCACATTGGCGCGAAATTTTCCGCCGGAACCGCATGCGATTCACGGCGTGGGATTCGAGAGGGTCTGGCAGCTGCAATCGCGCGACCGCGATTCGGTGCTGCTGCGCCTTACCCATCGACCGGACGCGGGGTGGCCGTGGGCCTTCGAGGCACACCAACGCATCACGCTCACCGATGATCTGCTGATTCTGGAATTCGAGGCCGTGAACTTGGAGCCGCAGGCCGTGCCGCTGGCCTTTGGGTTTCATCCGTACTTTCCCCGCAATGGCGCGCGCCTCACCTTCCACGCTCGAGGCGTCTGGCTGGCCGGCGATGACGCGCTGCCCTACGAACTGGTCGAGCCTGCCGGCCCCTTCGATTTCTCGAAAGGCATGTCCGTCGAGAACGCGGACATCGATCATTGCTTCACGGGATGGAATGGCGTGGCCATCATCGCGTGGCCGGACAAGGAGCGGGCCTTGGGGATAACCGTGTCCCGGGAGCTGTCGAGCGCGGTGGTATACATTCGACGCGACCTCGATGCCTTCTGCTTCGAACCGGTGGCACACGTCAACGATGCCCTCAATCGGCGCGACCCCGATTCGGCCATGCCGGTGATTGCGCCCGGCGAGAGTTTCGAGGCGAGCATCCGCTTTCGCGCGATCCGCCGCTAGCCCGTCCGAGGGCTCCGTTCCTCAGCGGCTCGGCGGTCCGTCCGAGTCGCGGCGCACCAGGGTAAAGTCGAGCAGGGCGTGTTTGACTTCTTCGTCCCGTCCCTCGCGCCGCGCCTTGATCTTCTTCAGCAGCAAAAGCATCGCGGAGCGCGACATGTCCGCGATCGGCTGGCGAATGGTCGTCAGCTCCGGCCAGATCGAGCGCGAGAATTCCGTATCGTCAAAGCCGCAGACCGTGAGGCCTTTGGGTACGTCGAGGTGGTGCCGATGCGCGACCGCCACGGTGGCGGCGCCCATGTCATCGTTGCTCGCGAAAATGGCGGTCGGCGGCTTTGCCAGACTCAACAACTGATCCGCCGCCTTGAGTCCCGAACGATACGTAAAGAGTCCTTGGCGGACCAATGAATCGTCGATGGGGATATCGGCTTCCGCCAGTGCCGCCTTGTAGCCGGCGAGACGTTGGGCGCTCGCGGTTTGGTCGGGGTTGCCGATGATGAAACCGATGCGCGTGTGGCCGAGCGAGAGAATGTGGCGCGTCATGGCAACCGCCGCTGCATGATCGTCGATCCGCACTGCCAATAACCCAGCCCGCGGACTGGCGCTGGCGACGGCGACCGCAAGCGCACCGGCCCTCATCAGTACCGCATGAATGCGCTTTGAGTCGCACAAGGGCGGCGGCAGAATGATGCCGTCGACCCCGGTGGCGAGCAAATCGCGCAGCACATCATCCTCATGCGCATCGACGTCGCACTTCTCCACCACCAACTGTACATGGCTCAGGCGCGCCTGCTCCAAGCTGCCGACCAGAAACTCACTCAGGAATGCCGCGCTGGGATTGCTGTAGAGCATGCCGATGCGAACCTGTTCGGCGCCGGCCAGGGTGCGCGCCGCGAGATTCGGTGAATACTTGAGCTTGGCAATGGCGGCTTGCACCGCTTCGCGTGTCTCTTGGCGCACGTTGTCCTCGCCGTTGATCACGCGCGAGACCGTCATCGGCGCAAAGCCTGCGTACGCGGCGACGTCCGCGATGGTCGGAGCACCCTGCTTGCGATGCTTGGGTTTCCGGTCGTGGCGGGCGGCGATGCGCTTTCTGGCTGATCTAATCGTCATTTCGTCAGCTTACAATGGTATGCACGCTCGTATTTGACCCCTATAGGGGATGGAAATGCAACTGATTGACAAAGCCCGATAGAACCGATAATGGTAGCGCTATCAAAGCACAATTATCCGATCTTGGGGAATCTCGATGAAAGCAGTGGTCACGCGGCTCGCAGCGCTTGCCGTCGGCGTCGCCTTCGCGGGCGGCATTCCTGCCGAAGGCCGTGCGCCGGCCGCGCCCGGCAATGCGTCCTACAAAAATGCCGGCGCCGCCGTCGAGGCGCGCGTGGAGGACCTGCTGGCGCGCATGACATTGGAGGAGAAGGTCGCGCAAATGCAGAGCATCTGGGACAACAAGCGCGCGCTGTTCGATGCCAAACTCGAACTCGACCCGAAACGGATGGCGCTCGAGTTTCCGGACGGCATCGGCCAGTTTGCGCGGCCCTCGGACGCCACCGGGCCCGCTTCGCCGCGGCTGATGCCGGGCCGTGACCTGCAGGGCACCATTCGGCTGGTGAATGCCCTGCAGCACTATGCGCTGGAGCACACGCGGCTCGGCATTCCCATCATGTTCCACGAGGAAGGCCTGCATGGCTATGTCGCGCCGGGCGCCACCAGTTTCCCGCAGGCCATCGCGCTGGCGTCGAGCTGGGATCCCGCCCTGGTGCGCGCGGTCAATGTCGTGACGGCGCGCGAAATGCGCGCGCGGGGCGTGACCGAGGCACTCACGCCCGTCGTCGATGTGGCGCGCGATCCGCGCTGGGGCAGGATTGAGGAGACCTTTGGCGAGGATCCCTATCTCGTCGGCGAAATGGGCGTCGCGGCGGTCGAAGGGCTGCAAGGCGAGGGAAAAACCTGGGACTTGAGGCCCGGCAAGGTTTTCGCCACGTTGAAACACCTCACCGGCCATGGCCAACCCGAAAGCGGTACCAACGTCGGGCCGGCGCCCTACTCGGAACGCGCGTTGCGGGAATTCTTCTTCCCGCCGTTCGAAACAATCATCGCCCGCACCGGCGTCAGCGCCGTCATGCCGTCCTACAACGAGATCGACGGCGTGCCGAGCACGGCGAATGTGTGGCTGCTGCAAAAGGTGTTGCGCGGCGAGTGGGGCTTCAAGGGTGCGGTGGTAAGCGACTATTACGCCATCGAGGACCTGCAGAAACTGCATCACATTGCCGCAACCCCCGAAGCGGCCGCGCGTCTTGGCCTGAAGGCCGGCGTCGATATCGACCTGCCGAGCCCCGGCGCCTATGCCACGCTCACGCAACAGGTGCGAGACGGCCGCGTGCCGGTGTCGGGCATCGATGCCGCGGTGCGCCGCCTGCTCACGCTCAAATTCCGCGCCGGTCTGTTCGAACATCCCTTCGCCGATGCCGCGCAGGCCCAAGCGGTGACGAACAACTCGGACGCACGCATGCTGGCACTGAAGGCGGCGCAACGCTCGATCGTGCTGCTCAAAAACGACGGCGTCTTGCCGCTGCAGCTCCTCGCCGGGAAAATTCCGGTGATCGCGGTGATCGGGCCGAACGCCGCGGTGGCGCGGCTCGGCGGTTACGCGGGCCAGCCGCCGGTCAGCGTGTCGATACTCGATGGAATCCGCGCCAAGGTGGGCGCGCGCGCCAAGGTCGTGTTTGCGCAGGGTGTGAAAATTACCGTGAACGACGATTGGTGGGCGGACGAGGTGCAACTCGCCGATCCGAAGGAGAATCATCGTCTCATCGATGAGGCGGTGGCGGCGGCACGCGGCGCCGATCAGATCATTCTCGCGCTCGGCGATACCGAACAAACCAGCCGTGAGGGCTGGGCGCCGACTCACTTGGGCGACCGCGACAGCCTGGATCTCGTCGGCGAACAACAGGCTCTGTTCGATGCCCTGCGCGCACTCGGCAAGCCCCTGGTCGTCGTGTTGATCAATGGGCGCCCCGCCTCCACGGTGAGCATCGCGGAACAGGCGAACGCGCTGCTCGAAGGCTGGTACTTGGGCGAGCAAGGCGGCAATGCCATGGCCGATGTTTTGTTCGGCACCGTGAATCCCGGTGGAAAATTGGCGGTCACCATTCCGCGCAGCGTCGGCCAACTGCCGATGTTCTACGACTTCAAGCCATCGGCACGCCGCGGCTACCTGTTCGACACCGTCGCGCCGCTCTACCCCTTCGGCTTCGGGCTGAGCTACACCACCTTCGAGATCGGCGCACCCCGGTTGTCGAGCGATCACATCGGGATCGACGGATCAGTGACGGTGAGCGTGCCCGTGCGCAATGCCGGCGGCCGCGACGGTGATGAGACGGTGCAACTCTATGTCCATCAATTGGTGGGCTCGGTCACCCGTCCCGTAAAGGAATTGAAGGCCTTTGAGCGCGTCACGATGGCGGCGGGCGAAACCAAAACCGTGACCTTCACGCTCACCCCGGCCACTTTCCGCATGTGGGACGTCAACATGCAACGGGTGGTCGAGCCCGGCGCGTTTGAGCTGATGGTGGGCCCCAATTCGGTGGACTTGAAGACCACCGTACTGCATATCGGCGAATGATCGCCCGTCACACCGTGTAGCGGCTCACCAGGTTCTCGAGATATTCCTGCCGGCCGGACTTCGGAACCGGCGTCACATTGTCGGCGACCGCGGCGTCCGACACCGCCGCCAGGGTACTGCCGCCCTCCAGCATGTTGCGCGCGGCAGTGGTGCGCCAGCCGGCGTAGCGCTGTTCCACGAACGCGGCTGCTTCACCGCCTTCCAGCATGGCGGCGGCGCCGAGAAGTCCCCGCGCGAGAATGTCGACGGCGCCGATGTGCCCATAGAACAGGTCGAGAGGGTCGATGCTTTGCCGCCGCACCTTGGCGTCGAAGTTGCTGCCGCCCGTGCTGAAGCCGCCCCCCTTGAGCACGTAGTACAGGGCCAGCGTGATTTCGCGCAGATCGTTCGGAAACTGATCGGTGTCCCAGCCGTTCTGCGGATCACCGCGATTCATGTCGATCGAGCCGAAGATGCCGTAATCGATCGCCATGGCGATCTCATGCTCGAAGCTGTGGCCCGAGAGCGTCGCGTGGTTCGACTCAATATTGACCTTGACCTCCTTTTCGAGCCCGTGGTGCAGCAGGAAGCCGTAAATCGTATCCACGTCGAAATCATATTGATGCTTGGTCGGTTCATGGGGCTTAGGCTCGATCAAGATCGTGCCCTTGAAGCCGATCTTGTGCTTGTGCTCCACCACCATGGAGATGAACCGGCCGAGCTGGTTCTTTTCCTGGCGCAGGTTGGTGTTGAGCAGCGTGTCGTAGCCTTCGCGTCCGCCCCAGAGCACGTAGTTCTCCCCGCCCAGGCGCTGCGTCGCCTCGAGGCAGTGGCGCACCTGGGTCGCGGCGAAGCGAAACACATCCGGATCCGGATTGGTGGCGCCCCCCGCCATGTAGCGGGGATGGCTGAACAGGTTTGCAGTTCCCCACAGCAGCTTCACGCCGGTCGCCGCCATCTTGGCCTGGATTTTATCGACGATATGCAGAAGGTTTGCGACATGTTCGCGGATGGTTTTGGCCTGCGCCATGACATCGACGTCGTGAAAGCAGAAGTAGGGCAAACCTAAACGCGTGAAGAATTCGAACGCTTCGTCCAGCTTGTGATCGGCCGCGTCCTGATTCAGCGGTCCGCCATGCCAGGGACGATTGAAAGTACCGGCGCCAAAAACATCCGTGCCTTCCCAATTGAAGGTGTGCCAGTAGCACACGGCCATGCGCAGATGCTGCTCCATGGTCTTGCCCGCGACGAGGCGATTCTTGTCGTAGTAGCGGTACGCCAGCGGGTTTCCAGATTGCGGGCCTTCGTATTCGATCGGGGCGATATCGCCGAAATATGAGCGCTTCAAGGGGGGGTCTCCGAAAATAGACTTTTGAGGTTTTGGTAGAGGGCGCGATAGCGGCGCAACGATTCCGAATACTGATCGGCGAGCCGCTCGTCGGGCTCGGCCACATGCAAAATCGGCGGCGGCGTGCAGACATCCTCGATGCTGGCCAGCTCTTTGCCCATGCGCGCGAGGCGCGCGGCGCCGTAGGCGGGCCCCACCGCGCCGCTGTCGCGATAGGTCAGCGGCCGGCGCAACACCGAGCTCAAAATCCTTCCCCAGTACAGCGACCGGGCGCCGCCGCCGATCACCGAGATCGAGTCGATTTTGGCGCCGCCGGCGAGCAGCGCGTCCATGCCGTCGCGAAATGCGAACGCGACGCCTTCCAGCACCGCCTGCGCAATGTGCGCCGCAGAGGTCTCCTGAGTCAGGCCAAACAGCACGCCTTGGGCGTTAGGATCATTGTGCGGCGTGCGCTCACCCGATAGGTAGGGCAAGAAAGTCTCAGCCTCGCTCGGTTTGTTGCGAGCTTCCGCCGCGGCGAACAGCGCGCTCGCCCCCTTGAGGCCGCATAGGCGCGCGGCCCAATCGACGGAGCTCGCGGCGCTCAAGATCACCGACATCTGATGCCAGCGCTTCGGCACCGCGTGGCAGAAGGTGTGTACGCCCCCGGCTGGATTCGGCCGATACCCGTCATTCGCGAGAAAGAACACACCGGAGGTGCCGAGCGACAGAAAAGCGTCGCCCGGACGCACCACGCCGACGCCGATCGCCCCGGCAGCATTGTCGCCCCCGCCGGCGATGACCGGCACGCGCGACATGCCCCAGGCTTCCGCGATTTCCGCACGCAGTTCGCCCGTGATTTCGTTGCCTTCGGACAGCGAGGGCATGTTCGATTCATCAAGACCGGTGCCGGCAAGCATCGCGTGGGACCAGCGCCTCTGCGCAACATCCAGCCACAGCGTTCCTGCGCTATCCGACAGGTCCGAGGCCGCCTCGCCCGTCATTTGCAGCCTGACATAGTCCTTCGGCAGCAGCACCAGCGCCGTCTGCGCGAAAATCTTCGGCTCGTAGTGCCGCACCCACAACAGCTTCGGCGCCGTGAATCCCGGCATTGCGCGGTTGCCGGTGATGTTCGTCATGTCCGGCACGGCGGCCTCGAGCTCGGCGCATTGCTCGGCGCTGCGGCCATCGTTCCACAGTATGGCGGGACGCAGGACCCGCCGTTGTTTGTCGAGCAGCGTGGCGCCGTGCATTTGGCCCGTCAGCCCAATGGCGCGCACGGCTTTGCGCACCGGCAGACTCAAGCCGCCGACCGCGTCGTTGGCCGCGGACCACCAATCGGCGGGGTTTTGTTCCGACCACTTGGGGCTGGGCCGCGAGACGCTGAGCGCCGAGCTCGCCTGATCGACTACACAGCCCGTGTCGTCAACCACGGCTGCTTTCACCGCCGAGGTGCCTATGTCGATGCCTAGATACATCAGTTGAATCCGCGGCCTAAAGGCAATAATTGTGTTTGGAATATCCGGTAGCGCTATCATTCTATGCCCGATCCGGGTGATAGCACCAATAAAAGAATACGAATCAATGGCGGGACGCGCTCCTGCGTTATAAGTGAGAAAATAGGAGATGATCGGGCAGCCCCAAGCCGGCCTCCTGATATATGTAGCTCCGATTGGTAGCGCAACCACAAAATGATTGCCAAAGTCAAAAAATAATGTTTAAGATGGTAGCGCAACCATTAAAGCGTAGCGCCGGCCGATAGCGTTATCGATAAATAGATCGAGCCTTGGGGAGATTTCTAATGAGCCGAAAGACACGGCGGAATGCGTCAAAGAACGAGGTCCAAAACCTGACCCTGCGCGCGGCAATCCGCCGCTTGAGCTGCGCCAGGCTGGGGTTATCAGGACTGGCGCTCGGGTCGATGGCCTTCAGCGGGCAGTTGTATGCGGCCGATGCGGCCCCTGCTTCGGATTCCGGGCTCGAAGAGATCACGGTCACCGGCATCCGTGCATCGCTGCAGCAGAGCCTCGACATCAAGCGCGACTCGTTCGGCATCATCGATGCGATTTCAGCCGAGGATATCGGCAAATTCCCGGATTCGAACCTCGCCGCCGCCATGGAGAGGGTTCCCGGCGTAACGGTGACCCGCGCCGCAACGACGCTGACGGGCACAGGCTCGACTTCGACCACCGGCGACCCGACTCAAATTACCGTGCGCGGGTTTGGTCCGCAGTTCAATGAAACCCTGTTCGACGGCCGCCAGGTGCCGACTGCGATCGGCAACACCAGTCGCGGCTTCGACTTCGGATCAATCGGCTCAGAGTTCGTCAGTCAGGTGGACGTCTTGAAGACCCCCGACGCCACGCTCTCGAGCGGTGCGATCGGCGCGACCGTCAATATCAAGTACCCGAAGCCCTTCGATCACCCGGGAATGCAATTGGCCGGCTCGCTCTCGGGAACCGATTCAACCGGCGACAACAAGATCACGCCGAACGGAAGTCTGTTGTTCAGCGACACCTTCGCGGACGATCGCTTCGGTATCTTGGCCGATGTCGGCTATGCAGACACCAAGGTTCGTGCCAATCACATCAACATTCAAGGTTGGGAAGGCGGAAACCCGGCCTCGGGCGGTGGATTGCTGCCCTGCCAATTGAAGGGCGCGGTGCCCTGTGCCGTTCCTCCGGGCTCGCCCACCAGCCCACCCCCCACCATCAATGATTGGTTCATCCAGGACTACGGCATCTATCAGGAGCACACTGACGACAAGCGCGTCGGCGGCCGGTTCGTGCTGCAGGCCAGGCCGGTGGACGGCCTGGAGATGACGCTCGACGATAACTACGCGAAGGAAACACTGGTCCAGCAGCAGCAGGGTTTCAGCGCCTGGTTCAACAACACCGGTTTGACGAACGTGATCCAGGCGTCCGACGCCACCGTGACGAGTTTCACGCAGCCCGGTACGCCCACCGACTTTCAGGCACAGATCAACCAGTCGGTGACGACGACCAACACCGTTGGGTTCAACGTGAGGTGGGATGCGACCCCCCATACCACGTACATGTTCGATGCCTATAACGCCGTTGCCAAGCTCAATCCCGGCGGCCAAACCAGTTTGGACGCGGACATCGGCTATGGGAACGGACCCAACGCCACCTCGCTCGGTATCGTCGTCCCCGGCGGTAACAACCTGCCCTATCCCACCGGCTTTGGGCCGGGCGGGAATGCGGCGAACTTCGCGAACCCTGCCTACATCGGTTCGCACGTGTTGGTGGAGTCCTACAACCAGAATACGGACACCATCAACCAATTGAAGCTGGAAGGCAGCTGGCACGACGATCAGGTGAAATTCAAGTACGGCGTGCAGTTCACTCACGACGAGGAGGCGCTGCGCGCATTTACCGACTTACCCTACACCTGGCAGATGTATGCGGGATACGGGCCGCCCCCGGTCGGCTCCGGCGGCGTCGCGCCGATACCCGCAAACTTGATCTCCAGTACTTTCGGCACCGGCTCGAATTTCATCAACGGCTGGGGTAACGGCGGCAATCTGCCCCCGGCGATCATTGCGGCCAACGGCTACGCGATATTGAACTACCTGCAGGGATTGAATGGCGCGGGGATGAACCAGAACAACCCCAATACCGTCCCCCCGACCGTCGTATGCACCAACTTGCAGGGCCCCACGCCATGCACCGGCAAGTACATCATGTACCAGAACCTCGGCGCGTCCCAGGACATTACCGAGAGCACCGTGTCGCCCTATTTCAGCCTGTCGTTGAACGAGAAGATCGCGGACATGCCGCTGAAGATCAACATTGGGGCGCGCCTCGAGTCCACGCACGTGACTTCGGCCGGCCTCGCCACTTTGCCGACGGGTCAGCTGACCATCGTGTCGACTGACCATACGGCGTACAACTTCAATTCCACCCCGCCAATTCCGGTCAGCACCGAGAGCAACTACCGGTATCTGTTGCCGAACCTGGATCTGGGCTTGTTCGTGACCGATACCATCAAGGTGCGCCTCGACGCCTCGCGTACCTTGACCCGTGCGCCATTGAGCGATCTGACGCCGGATCTCAATGTCCCGGCGGGCCAGCGCGTGGGAGGACTCAACGCAACGGGCGGCAATCCGACCTTGCTGCCGTACCTGTCCGACAATTTTGATCTGGGAGCGGAGTGGTACTACGCGCAGAACTCTTACGTCTCAGTGGATGCATTCGTGAAGGAAGTGACCAACTTCGTCGTCGGCGGCACGGTTTCGCAGCAAATCAATGGCGTGACGCTGCCAAGCGGTCAGCCGGCGATTTTCGCCGTCACCGAGCAGGTCAACGGCCCCTCGGCCGAGGTCCGAGGCATCGAATTGGCGTGGCAGTACACGATCGGCGACAGCGGTTTCGGCTTCCAGACCAACGCCACGTTCGTCAGCACGAACAAGCCGTATGACCCCAACAATCTCAGTCAGTCTGAATTCGCGGTGACGGGTTTGGCCAATTCATACAACTTCATACCTTTCTATGACAAGTACGGCTTCCAAGCGCGTGTTGCCATCAATCATCAAGCATCGTTCTTGAATAGTTTCGGTCAGATTCAGAACAACTCGCAGTTCGGCATCGAGCCCACCTTCGTGAATGCCGCCACGTATGTGGACTTCAGCGCCAGCTACCAGATCAACAGGCACTTCAATGTTTACTTCACGGCTCTGAATCTCACCGATCAGATCTACAGCACGCATGGCCGCTTCGCAGAGCAAACCCTGGATGTGATCGACACCGGCCGGCAATTCACGCTCGGTGTACACGCCAAACTGTAGCGTGAGAACCGGCAAAATGGCCGCCATTTTCATGGCGACCCTTAGGCGACCGAGCGCGGCTGCGGCGAGTTCGTGGGATAATGACGCATGAGCCAACGAATTCAAAACGTGGTCATCGTCGGTGGCGGCACGGCGGGATGGCTGACCGCGGGCATCATTGCCGCGCGTCACCAAGGACGGATGAAGGCGGGTTTCTCGGTGACGCTCATCGAATCGCCGACCGTCGGCATTATCGGCGTCGGCGAAGGCACTTGGCCGACGCTGCGTGCAAGCCTCGAAAAGATGGGCGTTTCAGAAACGGACCTTTTTCGCCACAGCGACGCCGCCTTCAAGCAGGGTGCGAAATTCGCCCGCTGGACCACGGGCGCGGACGATGATCGCTACTATCATCCGCTGATGCTGCCGCAGGGCTTTACGCAGCTGAATTTGGCCCCCCATTGGCTGAGCGATACGCAGGGCAGGAACTTCAGCGAATCGGTTTGTCCTCAGGAGCAACTCTGCGAGGATGGGCTGGCGCCCAAAATGATTACCACGCCCGAATACAGAGCCATCGCCAACTACGCCTACCATCTGGATGCCGGCAAGTTCGCGCCCTTCCTGCAGAAACATTGCACCGAGACGCTTGGGGTACGCCACGTGCCGGCCGACGTGGTGAGCGTGAATCAGAGCGAATCGGGCGACATCAAGAGCGTGGTCACGAAACAAGCGGGTGAGATCGCCGGCGACCTGTTCGTCGACTGCAGCGGATTCTCCTCGCTGCTGCTCGGCAAGACCTTGGGCGTGGGATTCAAGGAATGCAGCGATGTCTTGTTCTGCGACACCGCGCTTGCGCTGCAGGTACCCTACGACACGCCCGACGCGCCCATGGCTTCGCATACGATCTCGACCGCTCAATCGGCGGGCTGGATCTGGGATATCGGTTTGCCGACACGCCGCGGTACCGGGTATGTCTATTCGAGCCGGCATAGCAGCGAGGAGGAAGCTCGCGAGACGCTGCTGCGCTACCTGGGACCCAAGCACAAAGACAAGGTGGCGCGTAAGATTGCCATACGTTCGGGACATCGAGAGACGTTTTGGAAGCACAATTGCGTCGCCGTGGGACTCGCCGCGGGCTTTCTCGAACCGCTCGAATCCTCCGCCATCGTGCTCATCGAATTATCGGCAAAGTTGATCGCCGAGCAGATGCCCGTCTGCCGCGAAGTGATGGACATCGTCGCCGCCCGGTTCAATGAGGTGAACCACTATCGCTGGGGAAGAATCATCGACTTCCTCAAATTGCACTACGTGCTCACGCAAAGAACAGAGCCCTTCTGGCGCGACAATCTCGACGCAGGGTCGATCCCCGACCGCTTGAAGAATTTATTGCAGCTGTGGAAATACCAATCCCCGTGGTTCTTCGATGAATTCGATCGCCTCGAGGAAGTGTTTCCCGCGGCGAGCTATCAATATGTCCTCTACGGCATGGGGTTCCGCACCGAGGTGGGACCGATGGACAATGCCGATACCGAACCGACGGCGACGCGGCTGCTGCGCGAGAATGCGGCCATGACCCAGAAGCTGCGGTCGCAACTCCCCAAGAATCGCGATTTGCTGCACAAGATTCACGAGCATGGCCTGCAGCGCATCTAGCACCGGCGGCAAACAGACAAGCGGCCCGACGAAATGACCAATATCGTGGTTCTCAACAGCGTCGCACACCGCGACCTCCGTGTTCAGGCAGAGGCATCGGCCAAGTTCGGCGACAATCAGCGATTTGTGCCGGTGGTGATCGCGGAATTCCCGCTCCTGGTCACGCATTATCCGGTTCTATTTTCAAAGGACAGCGACACCGGTGCGTTTTTTTGCGGCGCCATGCTGGGGATCGATGAAGGTGAAAATCTATTCTTGAAGGACGGCAAGGGTCACGAAGGCTACCGTCCGTTGAATCTGCAACGGGTGCCTTTCTTTGTCTCCGGCGAGGATTTGGCGATCGACCTCGACCACGCGCGCATCGCCGCCCATGAGGGCCAAGCCTTGTTCAATGACAAGGGAGAGCCCACCCCGTACCTCGAAAGCATCAAGGCGGCGTTTCAGCAATTGAAGCCCGGCATCGAAATGACCAAGCGTTTCACCGAATCGCTGTTGAAACTCAATCTCCTGGAACCGGTCGACATCGTTCTCGGCTTCGACGACGGCACCAAGCGGAATCTCGTGGACCTCTATACCGTGAATCAGGAGGTTTTGCGGCAGTTGCCGGATGCGTCAGTCCTTGAATTGTTCCGGCGCGGCTATCTGCAATTGATTTATTTGCTCATTGCCTCGCTGAAGCAGATTCAGGCGTTGGCGAAAAAGAAGAACGACCGGTTTCTTGCCGCCTGATCAATTCGTGAATCCTTTACGATGCCTGAGACTCCCCGAAGTATCGATGCTCGAGATCTCGAAGGTCCCCCGCAGTTTATTCGCGACGTGGTGGAACCCTGCCGCCCGGTGATACTGCGCGGTCTGGTCAGGGATTGGCCCATCGTTGCGGCGGGCCGGCTCTCGCCCTCGGCGGTGCGGGATCATTTGTTGCCGTTGGACGCCGGCGGTGAAATCGAAGCGTTTTTTGGGGCTCCGGCGATTGCCGGGAAATATTTTTATACGGAGGACTTGAAGGGCTTCAACTTCGAACGGCGGCGCATGAAATTCGCTGCGGCGCTCGAGTCAATCGTGTCTTCTGTCGACGTGCCGGGTTCTGCGTCGATCTATGTGGGGTCGGTTCCGACCAGCGACTTCCTGCCGCGTTTCGCCTCCCTGAATCCGATGCCGTTCTTGGATCCGCGCATCGGCCCGCGAGTTTGGATAGGCCACGCCGCGAACGTCTCCTCTCACTTCGATACCGTGGATAATTTGGCGTGCGTGGCGGTCGGAACCCGGCGATTCACGCTTTTTGCACCGCAATTGACCCACAAACTCTATGTGGGTCCGATCGACAACACCATGGCCGGACAACCGGTGAGCCTGGCCGCGTCATCGGCCCCGGACAAGGACCGATTCCCTCTCTTCGAGGAGGCCAAGGATCAGTCGCTCGTCGCCGACCTTACGCCCGGCGATGCGCTCTATTTGCCGAAGCTCTGGTGGCACAAAGTCGAATCGACGGCGCCCTTCAATGTGCTGGTGAACTATTGGTGGGATGCCTTCCGCTTAGGTCCCGACGCGCCGTATACCAGCATGCTGCTTTCCATGATCACGATTGCCGAGCGGCCGGTGGCGGAACGGCAGGCGTGGCAAGCTTTCTTCGATCACTATGTGTTTCGCAGCCACGGCCATCCGCTGGCGCATCTACCCGCCGAACAACATGGGCTCTTAGGCTCGCTCAAGGAAAACTACGGCAGGATTCGCGCGCGCGTGATGCATTTGCTGCGCGGGGCTTGAGCCCCCCAATACGACCGTAGCGCATCCGCCCTCCAACGAGCAGAGGGCGGATGCGAATTCCTTACGAATGGCCGATCAGTGCGTCACTTCAGATAATTTGAACACATCGATGGTGCCCAGGCCGACCGCCGGGCTATACCCCTCGCGTGCCTTGTAGAACCAGTTGTCACCGGTGGAGATCGTGTTGATCACCGCATGCCGGCCTTGCGTCAACCCCAAGCGCGCCAGATTGTAGAGATGCACATTGAGCAAACCGAGCCGATGACCGGCATTTTGCGCCAGCAGGGCCGTGACGCCGTTTAGCTGGGGTGAGACGAAGCTCGTGCCGCCGATGAATGTCTCAACCTCAAATCCGTTGACGTTCGATGTGTAAAATATCGAGTAGCCGGTGTCAGGATCCGCATTGAACGACACGTCCGGGACATTGCGTCCAAAAAAGTGGGCTGGCAGATCGAAATCATCCGTCGGCGGTGAGGTGCTGTTGTCCACGAGGGACTGATTCGGCTGGCTGAGCTGCGTACCGAAGATGCCGAATTGATATAGCGGCATGGTGAAGAACACGCTGACTCCACCGCCCCCGCCGCCCGGAAAGATGCCGCAGGCGATCGGATCCTGCCCAAGGGCATTGCACAGCGGGATGAGATAGTCCCAGCCCCAGACGCGTTCCGTCGGAACATCGATGCTCAAGGTCGAGCCATCGGGAAGCCCAAACTCCTGTACCCCCGGCAGAGTGGTGCCGCCGGCTGCCACAATTGCACTGTCGCTGGCCGGATTGTCCACACTCAGCGGCGTGGAAAAGTTCGCCGGGACCTCATCGAACACGTCATAGGCGCCGCAGTCGCCGGCAGCCGCAAAAGCGGTCTGCCCTTGCAGGGCAGCGACAACCAAGACTTCGTGAAGCGCCTGCAGGGAACTGACCGTCTCGTGCGAAAACACGTCGGTGACTTGATTGCCGCCGGCAATGGTGTCGAAGAACTCCCACTCGCCCCAACTGGTCGAGAACGAGTCGGCCTTGTTGTCGTGTACCGCACGTGCGAAGGCATCCAGGAATCCCTGATTGGTATTCGGAGATTGATACACGATGATCTTGGCGCCAGGGGCAATGCCGCCGGACTGTTCAACATCGAGCGTGGTTTCATCCGAACCCGATGCGTCGCTGGGCGCGCCCGGGCCGCCGTCAATATTGATGACCGTCAGGCGATTTGCATTCACCTTGAGATCCAGGGAACTCCAATACGCAAAAACATCGCTCGGCGTGAAATTTGCCAACGTGACGATGCCCAGCGTCCGGCCTTTGCCGGTGACCCCCTTGGCGTAGAGCGGATTCACATCGTACAAGGTCGCGAAGTCCTTCACGGTCAGTACGCCCGATTCCGTATCGACCCCGGACGTAGACCCTGGAACTCTGGTCACGGTGGATCCGCCCAAGTTCGCGGGGGCGGCTTTCATATGCGGCGAGAACACCGGGTTGGTGTTCAGTCCGATCACGCCGCGCACGGCCGACGCAATGTTCGCCGGCACCACGGGCGCCGTCTTGGCCGCGCGGAAAGTAAATGACGCGTGCTTGGCGGTGGCCGGCATGACGAACTGATGCAGGCTGGTCTGGAAGACTTGTTCCATCGTCGCGGGTTTCCCGGTTGCGCTCAGCGTCGTGGAGGTCGTTCTTTCCACCGCAAGACCTGAGGCAGTCAGCTGTGCCATCACTCGTGCAACATCGCTTTCGTTCGGCCCGAACTGCGCTTCGACCTGCGCGGGCGTCAAGAATCTTTGGTACATCGCATCGCCCGGCGTGGCGAGTCGCTGCATAAGCGACTCGGCACCCGCCAAATCGTTCAGCTTCAGCGCGATAGTGACCGAGATCGATCGACCGGCATCCGCGCCGCTCAAAGCGCCGACGTCCACTGCCTTTGAGGCAGTGCCGGCCAGTGCAGTCGATGCCCCAAGTATTCCTAGGATCGCCGCCGCGATACACGTCCTGTTGATAGCTACCCTCATTGGAGACTCCCGAGATTGTTTTATGCGTGAATCAGACTGGTGAATTGAGGGTTCGGCCCGGGTCGATAGGATTAGAGTTAAAATTTGCAAACGTCTCACCGCGCCTGCTCCCCGCGACCATGTTAATCGCTCGCGTCAACGGATGATACTTGACAATAAATCATGTCTTGGGCGGCTCGTGCGGTGGTCGGCTAGACCGTGGATGACGCGCCGGGATTGCACAGTCTTGGAGCGACCGCCAGGTGGCGCTCGCCGAATCCCTAGGCGACTTTGAGCGTCCTATCGAGCCGCGCAATGTCCTCTGCGGTCATGCTCGCATCCTGATCGGCATGCCCGATGTAAAGCTCCGCTGTGATTCGATTGACGAGACGATGGGGACTATCGGGTGCGTCGGCGGCCAGTCTGCCGCCGTGAAAACTCGGGGCGCTTGCGACCGCTGGGGGTAACGAGCGGCCGTGCGCGGGGGCTGGCCGCCGGTTATGGGCACGGCGGATGGGGGAAATACTCCCATCCGCCGTGCACTGCTTCAATCACATTCAAACAGAATCGCGTGCACTCTTACCGGCCGTTGCCGTGGTCATGGTCATGGTCGTGGTCGTGGTCGTGGCCGCGATCATGGTCCTGATCGCCCGCGGTAACGTACGCGACACCGCGATAGACCGTGCCGTAAGTGGGACCCGCGATCGAGCGGAAAGTCTCGCCAGCCACCTTGCCGGTAAGAGTCGTGGCAGTCACGTCGTCAGTGATTTCCACGACACGATTCGGATCCGCACCATTGTCGCCGGAGGCGCTGCTGGTCGACGTCGCTGCCCACAGTGTCACCGTGCCGTCCTTGTTGACCCGGCCGGTGAGGTTGCGCAGGCCGATGGTCGTAACGTCCGGGTATTGGCCGGCGGCGCCCACGAGGTTGCTGTCGACCTTGCCGATCAGGCCACTGGTCAACGTGTAGGCGAGCGTCCAAGTGCCGTTGCTGCCCAGGATCCATTTCTCCAGGCCCGCATGTGCTGCATCGGCGCTGTTGCCCGTGCCCTCGTCGGTCACGTACAGCGTGTGATCGTTGGCGAAGAACGTGGCGAAAGGCGTGAAGTCACCACCGCTCGTGCCGTCAGCCAGCGATGCCCGCGCGGAGTCGGTCGGGAAACCGTTGAGAATGACGATCGCCTGCTGGCCGGCATTGGCGAGCGTCGGCAGCACATTGCCGGCCGCAGGGCCGCTGTTGGGTGCCGGCACGAAACCCGCGGGCGACTGCGGCGCATTGACAACGGTATAGACCGTTTGCACGCCGTTGCTGCCGCTGCCCTTGGTGAAGTACAGCGCGCCGTTGAACTCGGTGATGCCGCGGAAGTTGTCGTCCTTGCCGGGCTTGTCGTCCGCGCCCTTCTTGCCGAGCCCGAACTGCAGCAGGGGGTCGACCTCCGCCGAATTACCGCTCGGGATGGCCACGCCGGCCGACCGGCCGTCGATCGGATTGACCGCCTCCAGGCCTGTAGTCTCGGTCACATCCGGGGTCGTGCCATTGCTGGCGGAACCAAACGTCGCGGCATTGCCGTTGTTGGCGTTGCCCACGGTGTAGTACAGGCCGTTCGAACCCAGCACGGCCGCGCGGCCGTTGTTGCCGCCGTAGTTGGTCGTCGGCGTGTAGGAGAATTGCCCGTCATCGTCCAGGGAGACGATGGTGCGGTGGAAGGCATAGTCGCTGCCGAATGCGAAGCTCACGGGATTGGTCGGGTCCTGACCTGCCACGGCATCGGAGTTCGAGACGTCGAGGGCGCCCACGCCCGGACTGCCATAGCCGACGAACACCAGGTGGTTGCCATGCTCGTTCCGGCCGAGGTGCAGCGCCAGCTCCGATTTGGAGGAGAAGCTGGTCACGACCATACCGGTTGGCACGCGCAGGCGGTTGAGCACGCGACCGCTATGCGGCTCGACAGCCGTCAGGAAGATGGGCGAGGTCACACCGAAGCTGCCGTCGACCGTGTCGTTGTTCCAGACGGTGACGTAGTTGTTATCGGAAACCGCGGGAATGGTAGCGGTGTTCGTATTGGCCAGCGGCGTGCCGACCGCCAAGTTTGCCACGGCCCCGGTCCCGCTTTCATAGTTGCTGCTGCTGATGACCAGCGAACCCGGTTGAAGGAAAGAGTCATCGGCCGCGGCGGTGCCGACATGCACGAATGTGGCGGCGCTGCAGCCCACCAGCAGCGACACGGCGCTGGAGATCGGAGAACGGACTTTCATGAGAATCCTCTTTTGGTTAGCTATGAGTTGTTGGGATTGGTTGGCCAAGCAAAGTAATCAACCAACATGACAGATATGTGAACGACACCGCCACGCGGACACGGGCGGAATAGCTAACAACACAGGCGGGACAGCTAACTTCTTATCGCGCTCGAAGAGCCTCCTGGCCCAAGCGTCCGGAGAACCAGAGGAGTCGCAGGTTCAACTCGGCATCGAGGTGGGATTTCGCGCCGCAGAGCGCATCGCAAATAAGCGCAGCGATGCTGTCGGCAGAATTTCGAGATGCGGATGGAATTCATTCATGCGAACACCACAGCGTCCCATCATCGACGGCGTCCCTCTTGCGTAACTATACCCTGGTAGGGTATGTTGCACAGGTATCTGACACATTGGGAGATTCTACAGACCCTATGGACCCCCAACCTACCAAGCCGACGTTTGACGACGCTTCACCGCTCGCTATGGCGGTACCGCGCGTCAATCGGCCGGATGAAAGGGCCTGGGAGAGCGTCACCGTGAGGAATTTCGCCCCGATCGCTTAATTCCCCGCAGCCGTTCCTCTCAGGCTTGAGCAAACGCTTGAGAATATGAGGAAGCAATGGCTGCACTGCCTTGGACCCTGCCCCGTCATGTGCGGACAACGAGGATTGCCTCGCACTTTTTCTGGGTAGTCACTTTTCTGACCCCCCACACATCGAGTGCTTTTGCGGCCGACGAGTCGCAAAACGGAACCCCGTCGCCCGCCCCGGAGCGCTTTGCGATTCACGGTCAGTTCACCTACGTCGAGCAGGAGACCGGCTCGTTCAATGCGCCTTACGCGGGACCCAATAGTCTTTCGTCCGAGCAGGCGCGGGAGACGGCAGATCTCACGCTCTTTGCGGGCGCGCGACTCTGGCCGGGGGCAGAAATCTGGATCAATCCGGAAATCGATCAGGGTTTCGGCTTGGATGACACGCTGGGCGTAGCCGGTTTCCCAAGCGGTGAGGCGTACAAGGTCGGCAAGAATCAGCCGTACTTTCGACTGCCGCGGTTATTCGTGCGCGAAACGCTCGATCTGGACGGGGAGCGCGAAGCTGTTGCGGCTGACACCAATCAACTCGGTCGTGATCGCAGCGCGAACCGGTGGGTATTCACGGTCGGCAAGTTCAGCGTCGTGGATATCTTCGACACCAATCAATACGCTCACGACCCCCGTAACGATTTCCTCAACTGGGCGGCGATCGAGACCGGCTCTTTCGATTATGTGGCCGACGCTTGGGGTTATACCGTGGGCGCCGCGGCGGAGTGGTACCAGGGTGCGTGGACCGTGCGCGCCGGCGTATTCGATGGGTCGAACGTACCGAACAGCGTGCATCTCGAACCGGGTTTACACGAGCTCCAGGTTGACCTGGAACTCGAGAATCGCCATGAGATTCTTGGGTCTCCGGGCAAAGTGATGCTGACGGTTTTTGAAACCCGCGCGCGCCTGGGGCTGCTCGATCAGGCCGTTCAGATCGCGCAGGCCATGGGCAATCCGGTGGACATTGCCGCCACGCGCCAGTTGCGCGATCGAGTCGGAGCCGACATCAACTTCGAGCAAGAGCTGGCTCCCGATCTGGGCATGTTTGCACGGGCAGGAAAAGCGTCCGGCAATGTCGAAGTCTACGAGTTCACGGATATCGACCGGACTGTCTCTGCGGGCCTTTCGCTGAAAGGATCTCGTTGGAGCCGCGGGGACGACACAGTCGGCCTCGCAGGTATCGTCAACGGCATCTCGGCCGCGCGCGAACAATACTTGAACGCCGGCGGCCTTGGCATTCTGATCGGTGACGGTAAACTTCCCCGCCCGGGACCGGAACAGATTGTTGAGACCTATTACTCTCTGGGGGTCCTGCACAAGTTGCACGTGAGTCTTGACTATCAATTTGTCAAGAATCCGGCCTACAACCGCGACCGCGGACCCGTATCGATATTCGCCGTGCGAGCCCATGCGCAGTTCTGACTCTATTTCATCCAGGAAAACCGCCATGACCTTCAGCTCCGAAGAAGCCACGCTCCCCGGTCCCCGGATTCCGGTGCAACAGGAGAGCGAGCGCGGTGCGCAGCTCGATTCCGAGCACGTGGGGGACATCCGCGGGGGCTTTGGCACGATTTTCATGCATGACACGGGACCGCGCACCGGCTGGTCCCGTTTGAAGACGCTGCTCGCGATTCTAGGGCCGGGTGTGATCGTCATGGTGGGAGATAACGACGCCGGTGCGTTTGGGACCTATACGCAGGCGGCGCAGAACTACGGCACCACCTTGGTGTGGACGTTGCTGCTTCTGATTCCGGTGCTCTATGTCAATCAAGACATGGTACTTCGGCTCGGCGCCGTCACGGGCGTTGGACATGCGCGTTTGATTCTCGAGCGCTTTGGGAAGTTTTGGGGCGCGTTCAGTGTCATTGACCTTTTTATCTTGAACGGACTGACCATCGTCACGGAGTTCATCGGATTGAACCTCGCGTTCGATTACCTGGGCGTCGCCAAATTCTGGGGTATCGGTATCTCCGCGATCGTCATCATGGCTTCCGTCAGCACCGGGGACTTACGCCGCTTCGAGCGCTTCGCCCTGGTGCTGGTGTTCGGGAGTTTGCTCCTGGTGCCTGTGTTGTTGATGTCGCACCCGAGGGTGCCGCAAGTGGCGCATGACCTCTTTGTTCCTCGATTTCCGGCGAACGCGCCCGTCGCCGATGTGATGCTGTTGATCATTGCGATCGTCGGTACCACGGTTGCGCCCTGGCAGCTCTTCTTCCAGCAAAGCTACGTCATCGATAAGCGCATTACTCCGCGGTTCATCCCGTACGAGCGCATCGACCTCTGGCTCGGGATCGGTCTCATCATCGTGGGCGCGGTCGCCATGATGGCTTTCACCGCGGTCGCCTTCAAAGGCACCCCGGAATATGGCCATTTCAAGGATGCGGGCGCGGTCGCAACCGGCATTGGGCTGCACATCGGACGAACGGCGGGGGTCTTCTTTGCGGTGGCCCTGATCGATGCCTGCATCATCGGGGCCGCGGCCGTCTCCCTCTCGACCGCCTACGCCATTGGCGATGTCCTTTCGATGCGACATTCCCTGCATCGCAAGATGAGCGATGCGAAGGGCTTTTATGCCGTGTACTTTGGTCTCATCGTGATCTCGGCCGCAGTCGTCCTGACGCCGGGAGCACCCTTGGGGCTTCTGACCAATGCCGTCCAGACGCTCGCCGGCGTATTATTGCCGAGCGCCACCGTATTTCTGCTGCTGCTGTGCAATGACAAAGCGGTCTTGGGGCCCTGGGCCAACGACAAGAAGACCAACATTTTTACCAGCATCGTGATCGCAATCTTGGTGATGTTGTCGGTGATCCTGACCGCATCGGTACTGTTCCCCGCGATTTCGGGCGTGCATATTTTCGCCATTTTGGCGGGCGGCGGTGTGCTCGCGCTGCTGATGAGCCTGGGCGCGCGCATCATCGATGCGCGCAGAGGCACAAAGACTCAAAAGCCGATCCCCTTCACCGCTGCCGACCGCAAGACCTGGCGGATGCCACCACTTGATCAGCTGCCGCCGGCGCGACTGACGGTACTCGATCGAACGTGGCTCGTCGTGCTGCGCGGCTATCTTGTTGTCGCGGCGGGCCTCGTGCTCGTAAGAATCATCTTGCTGATCGTGCCGGGGCACTAGCTACCATGACGCCTGGGCATCCATTGTCTGCACACCTTCAACGGTTTGAATCCACAAATGCAGCCCATCATTGTTGGCCCGCGCACACAGTTGGAACGGCGTGAAATCGAACAGAGGCTGAACCGCGCGATAGGAAAACTGTTTTGGCGGTCTGTCTTTGATGGAAGCCGCGAATTCAATCAGCAGGGTCGCCTGAAGCGGTCCATGGACTATCAGGCCGGGGTAGCCTTCGATATTGGTTGCATAAGGCCGATCATAATGAATTCGGTGGCCATTGAACGTCAGCGCCGAATAGCGCATCAGCAAAACCGGATCAGCCTGCATGTCGCGCCGCCACTCAGGCGAGGGCAGTTTCCGGGGGTTGGCGATGCTCGTGGCGGAGTCGAACCCGCGATACACAATATCCTGCCGATCCTCAACCGCGAGGCCACGCACCGTAAAATACTCATGACTGACGGACACAAAGCACAGAACACCTGAGCGTCCCTCCTTGAGAGCCACGTCGACAATGCGGGAGCGCCGTTCAACCCTGTCGCCGACATGCAGCCGCTCACGAAATACCATCTGTCCGCCGGCCCACATGCGGCGCGGCAGCGGCACGGGCGGCAGAAAGCCGCCTCGCAGCGGATGCCCATCAGGCCCAATCATCGAAGCCTTTACCGCCGGCGGAGCCAGGCACCAATGCACTGCCAACGGCGCGGGTGCGGCAACCTCGAGCGCATCGAGATCCAGTGTTGCTCGCAGCTCTCGCACCAGACGCGGTGTAATTTCGTCGTGCGCAGTTTGCGTACGGCCTATCCAGCCCTGAAGCTCCTCTATGTCCAATGGGCGACCGCCTGCTCAACCGCAATAACCACCAGGTTCGCAAGCGGCGACTTCATCAATACGACCTGGGCATACCGAGTACATGCTCGGCAAGGTAGGTGAGGATCAGATTGGTAGAGATCGGAGCCACCTGATACAGGCGCGTTTCGCGGAATTTTCGTTCGATATCGTATTCTTCGGCGAAACCAAATCCGCCGTGGGTCTGAACACAGGCTTCCGCCGCCTCCCAGGAAGCCTCGGCGCCGAGCATCTTCGCCATGTTCGCTTCTGCGCCGCAGTTCTTCCCGGCGTCAAACAAGGCTGCTGCAAGGTGCATCATCAGTTCGGCCGCGCGCATGCGCGCATAGGCTTTGGCGATGGGAAACTGGATGCCCTGATTTTGTCCGATTCGACGGTTGAAAACCACGCGCTCATTGGCATACTTCGTGGATTTCTCGGTAAACCACTTGGCATCGCCGATACATTCCGCTGCAATCAGGATCCGCTCCGCATTCATGCCGGAGAGAATGTAGCGAAACCCCTTACCTTCCTCGCCTATCAGCGCACTCGCGGGGATCCGCATATTGTCGAAAAATACCTCGGTGGTCGAATGGTTCATCATGGTGCGGATGGGACGGATTGTCAGCCCGGCATTCTTCGTCGAACGTATGTCAACCAAAAACACCGAGAGACCCTCGGTACGTTTTTCCAGCTCGTCACGAACCGATGTGCGCGCGAGCAGCAGCATCAAATCAGAATGTTCAACCCGGGATGTCCAGATTTTTTGACCGTTGACGATGTATTCATCGCCGTCGCGCCGCGCCGTCGTTTTCAATGCCGCAGTATCCGTGCCGCTGCCCGGCTCGGTCACGCCAAAGGCTTGCAGACGCAGCTCGCCACCGGCAATCTTCGGCAGGTATTCCGCCTTTTGCGCCTCGCTGGCATGGCGCAGCAGGGAGCCCATGACGTACATTTGGGCGTGACAAGCCGCGCCATTGCACCCCGCTCGCTGCACTTCTTCGAGAATGGCTGCCGCCGCAGACAAGGTGAGGCCCGAGCCGCCATACTTTTCGGGTATTAGTGCTGCCAGCCAACCCCCATCGCCAAGCGCCCGGACAAATTCGTCGGGATAGGCGCGGGCTTGGTCGAGATCACGCCAGTAAGCACCTGGGAACCTCGCACACAATCTGCGTATCTCTTCGCGGATGGCGGCATGGGGATCGGCACTGAGGGTTGAAGCAAAACCGTCCAATCTGCTCCTCCAAATCCTCTTCCACGACCGGCACACGCCCAATCGAGCGCGTACACGCGCGCTCCCGCGCCATCGTCGAGCCTCTAGTTCTGATCTGCCGTCAATTGGGCTTCTTAAAGCGAAACAGGAACTGGTCAGTGTGACCGCGGACAGACGGGTCGAACACATTTTTCGTGTGATCGTCCGCCTTGTTTGCAAGAATCGAGCTCTCGGCATCCAGCTTGAAGCCGGCTGCCAGCACATCGGACTTCACTCTTGCCGGATCGATCCGGTGCAATGTATCGGTTGCGCCGACCCCTGAGCCCGCCGTCGCTGCGTGATCCAACACGACATAGACTCCGCCCGGCTTCAGGGCGGCAAAGACCGCCTTGTTGAATGCGGGCACATCCGCCGGTCCCATGAACTTGTCGTACAGATCGTGATAATTCTGTCGAATGAACACGGCATCGAGACCCGACGGCAATGCCGACGCGACCGGCTCCGCACTGACGATGACATTGGGCGACTGACTCGCCAGCGCTTTCATGTGAGTCAATGCTTCGGGATGGGCCTTGACGACTTCGGCCGTTTCAACCGCGTACACTTTTCCCGACGGTCCGACGGCCTGCGCAAGTGACGCGGTAAGTCGCCCCGCCACGATATCGGCCACTTTGTCGCCCTTTTTGAGCCCGATGAATTCGACAACTTCGGGGGCCTTCCACGCAGGATCGACGGTGGGCGCGGCGGATTGCGAAAATGCGCTCGTTCCGGCGCCCATTGAAATAGCCAACGTCAAACACAATCCGAGGTTTCGCATGTGCCAATCCTTCTGGTTAGTTTTACGGTAAACGGCGGCGTGAATCTGCGGGCGAGTCTTGAGTCTTTCGCTGTTGTTATCCACCCTTCAAGGGTTCTACGGCGTATCGAGGCCGCAAATACCCTGTTGCGCAAATAGTAGCGCATATTTGGCGGTTCTTGAAAACCATCCCAGTTTCACCGGCCATCGAGAACTCATCGAGCCCTTTCGCCGGTTCCGCCGGCATTGTCGCCGTCACTTTTCGCTGCGACGATCCTATGTGTGCTGGCAGACAGACGGCATCCCAATAAGCGCCCTTACTCGGGGCTGGGCCCAAGGATGGTGCTATGCCGCAAATCGTATTGCTTATCCACGACGACGCCGCCAAGGCGAACAGAGTGAAAAATTCACTTCTCAACGCCGTTGACGGGCAATTCATCGTTGAATGGGTCGGGAGGTGCGCCGACGGCGTACGGCGATTGCGCAAGAACGGCACCAAACGTATCGCCGCAGTTTTGGTAAATCTGTTTCTGCCCGACTGCGACGGAATCCAAACCTTCGACAGGTTATTCCTGGCCTCGCCGGAGGTTCCAATTCTCGTGCTCAGCACCTCGGCATGCGAGGGCTCGGCCAGACTCGCTGTCCAGCGAGGCGCGCAAGACTACCTTCTTGACGACGATCTCGACGGCTACCTGTTGCCGAAGGCCGTGCGAAACATGATCGAGCGTACCTCGAACGTCGAAGCCTTGTTCAGAGAAAAGGAACGCGCGCAGGTGACCTTGAACTCGATCGGTGACGCGGTGGTGAGCACCGACCTTGCCGGTAACCTGACTTTTCTCAATCCGATCGCCAGGGACATGACCGGCTGGTCGGCGGACGACGCTGTCGGCCGACCGTTTGAAGAGGTGTTTCAAATTGTTCACATCTCGAGCGGCAATCGAGTGGCAAATCCCATGACGCTGGTCATTCAGGAAAACCGCCCCACCAAGCTGGCCGCCGATTGCAAGTTGATCCGGCTTGATGGAACAGAATTCGCCATCGAAGATTCAGCCGCGCCCATCCACGATCGAAGAGGGAGCGTGACCGGCGCCGTGATGGTTTTTCACGATGTGACTCAGGCGCAAGCGATATCCAAGAAAATGTCGCACCTGGCGCTGCACGACTACCTGACCGATCTGCCAAACCGCATTCTCCTCAATGACCGCATATCGCACGCAATCTCCGCGGCGGACGCCAACCGGCAAAAGCTGGCCGTCCTATGCATTGACATAGATCGCTTCAAACACGTCAACGACTCGCTTGGTCACCTGGTCGGGGACAAACTCCTTCTGTCGGTCGCAGCTCGGTTGGTCGCCAGTGTACTCAGCTCGGACACCGTCAGCCGGCAGGGGGGAGATGAGTTCGTGATCTTGCTGTCTTCAGTAGCGGACGCCGAGGAAGCCGCAATCAACGCGCAAAAACTCCTCACCGTCGTCGGAATGCCCCACCAATTGGAGCAACACAATCTGGAAATCACGGCGAGCGCCGGGATCGGCATCTATCCGGATGACGGCACCGATGCAGAGACACTGGTGAAGTGCGCCGACATTGCAATGTTGAATGCGAAGAATAGCGGACGCAACAACTACCAATTCTTCAAGCCGAACATGAATGAGCACGCTTTGGAGCGGCAATCCCTCGAAAGCGGTCTTCGCCACGCCCTGGACCAGCGGGAATTCGAGTTACATTACCAGGGAAAAATCGATTTGGTGACTGAGGCACTGACCGGCGCGGAAGCGCTCATCAGATGGCACCCACCGGGTCGAGACGTGGCTCTGCCGAAAGACTTCATTCCGATTGCCGAACAGTCCGGCTACATAGTGCCAATCGGCCGTTGGGTGCTGCGCGAGGCATGCTTGCAAAGACGGCTCTGGCTCGATGCCAAGCTCGCACCTATTCCGATTGCCATCAACATTTCTGCAGTGGAGCTCCGCTCGAAACAATTCGTTGAACATGTCCGTGCCATTTTGGAGGAGACAGGGTTGGAAGCCTCTTATCTCGAGTTCGAATTGACCGAGACCGCCCTCATGCAAGATCCTCAATCCACGATTGAAGTGCTGCGCGAACTCAAGGATATGGGGATCCAGCTCACGCTGGATGACTTCGGCACGGGATATTCCAGCTTGAGCTATCTGAGGCGATTTCCGATCGACGCACTGAAAATCGACCGGTCATTCGTGCATGGACTGTGCACGGATGCCGACGACGCCAAAATCGTGAGTGCGGTCATCAATCTGGGGCGCAGCTTCCATCTTCAGGTCATAGCCGAGGGTGTTGAAACACGGGCGCAATTTATCGCCCTCCAAGGCCAGAACTGCGCGGAAGGACAGGGCTATTATTTTCAAAGGCCCCTTGCAGCCGGTGAATTCGCCAAGTTGCTGGGTGCCGATTTGTCTACAACCGTCCCTTCCTGAACGACATCTGCATGGCCCACCGCCGCCCTGCCCGCGCGCACTGAGTCCCCGAGACGCTGCCCGATGTCCGTTGCAGTTGCGTTTGGCCGGCTGCGCGCGACCCTTATATCCCTGATGCCGATGGATAATATCGCAACATAGCGGCTATTCACGGGAGAGATGCCGGCGCACGATTACCTCAACTTCATTTCCACCAACGAAGCAGTATCGATCATGCAAGGTGTTCATATTGATTTCAGGGTTTTGGACGCGGGGCCAAAGGCCGCCGTCTTGAAGGCGTCCGACATCACGGCGCCGGCGGCATGATTGCGGTTCCAAAAGCATCCATCGGCAAACGCAATATCGTGCTGCGGACGCGCGGTATTCGGCACGGGCCCATTACGCGCCTGGTCAGCCCTTCGGATATCGGAGAACTGATCAAACCGTTTGTGTTCCTGGATCTCTTTGACATCGCAGCAGCCGGTTCACCCAACTTTGGCTGGCATCCGCATTCTGGAATCGCGACGCTTACCGTTCTTCATGGCGGCGCGATCGAATATCAGGAGACCACCGGCGCAAAGGGAGTTCTTCACACCGGTGGCGTCGAATGGATGCGAGCCGGCGGCGGCGTGTGGCATACCGGGGCGGCGTTGCAGCACGCGAAGGGCTTTCAGTTGTGGATCGCACTGCCCGAGGAACTCGAGAACACCCCCTGCCAAAGCAATTACCTCTCGGCGGCGGAAGTACCGGTCGAAATGCCTGCGCGGGTCATCTTGGGCTCCCATGGCCGCGCCAACAGCTCAATTCCCGCGCCCGCGAGCATGAACTACCTGGACGTGCGCCTTGCCGCGGGTGAGCGATGGACCTATCTGCCGCCGGAAGATCATGAGATCGCATGGATCGCCGTCTCCGAAGGGGCGCTGCGAACGCCGGAACCGATCGGTGAAGGCGAACTGGCCGTCTTCGAAGAGTCCAACCGCGCGATTGCGATTCATGCCGATACGCCATCGAGGTTCGTACTGGGTTCCGCGGCCAAGCATCCGCACGACTTGGTGCTCGGGCACTACTCGGTGCACACGACTCGCGCGGCGCTCGCGGCCGGCGAGTCCGAGATTCAACGCATCGGCCAACAACTGGTGGCTGCTGGATTGCTCCGGTAGCAATACGGCTTCAAACAGGACGCGCTGCTGCGCATACAGGTCGAAGGGCGAATCCTCCTCAAGCGAACCTGCCCGCCTCATCGAAACTCAACCGCGGATTGCGCGCGAACAGGTTCTCATCGGAACCGTACCCCAGGCTGCAAATGAAATTGGACTTGATGCGGGTTCCTGCGAAAAACTCGGAATCGACGCGCTCATTGTCGAACCCGGACATCGGCCCGGTATCCAATCCCAGGGCCCGCGCGGCCAGAATCAGATATCCGCCCTGCAGGCTGCTGTTGCGAAAAGCAGTTGTCTGGGCAACGGCACCGTCCCGGAATATCTCCTTCATCTTCTCGCCGCGCGCAGGAAACAGCTGCGGTAATCTGTCCGCAAAGTCCAAATCGTACCCAACGATCACCGTGACGGGCGCCGCGAGCACCTTCGGCCGGTTGGTCTGCGATACGAGCGCGCCCAGCCGGGCCTTGCCCTCGGCGGTCCTCACCCAGACGAAACGCGCGGGGCAGCAGTTGGCCGAGGTGGGTCCCAATTTCATCAGCTCATACAGCTCGACAATTTGTTCATCCGATACCGGCCGATCGATCCAGCCGTTACGCGTGCGAGCGAGCCTGAACAGCTGATCCAGGGCGGCGTCATCTACTTTGTTCGGCATAAAACCTCTTCAGTCAATTCGACGGCGCAATCGATGCAGGACCGAGGGCCGCCGCAAACAGGGACACGACAAACATATACTGCGCCGCTATTCTGGCGGGCAAATGAGCGGGCGTCACCTCTTGAATGGCGGCGGCACCCGCGGTATGGGCAGCACAGGGGTGAGCGCTAATGCAGCGCCAGCGTGTCCCGTCGCCAGGCAATGTCCTGCCACCGGCCGAAGTCCCGCAAGAACTCAGGATGGCTTGCCTGCCGCACCAAGGCGAGATCATCGAGCCTCAGTTCCTCGAAGCTGCGCCGGAATCGCCCGCGATCCTTTACTTCTCTCGCGATGAGCAGGCGCCTGGTGCCCGGCGCGTAGCCTGCGAAATCCACGTAGCCTTCCTCAGGATTGTCGAGCCCCGGCGAGAGTACATCGATCGTCCAGCTTCCCGCCCTTTCATGAAATACCCAAAGTTCGCGCCAACCCTCGAGCGGCTGAACCGCGAGCACCAGTGCCGGAGCCTGAGGGATGGCCTGTAACGAAGCCATCCTCACCATCCCGTAGGTACAGCGCCGGATGATTGCGGCGGCCCGCGGCCGACGTGCATCCTCGAGGACAATACATGTTTGACCCGGACTCCCCGGCTCCAGGCGGAGAGTCAATGGTCCCGGCTGGGGTGCGGGCAACGCTCCGGCCCAGCGGATGGCACTGACCCGCAGTACCGCGTCCACGTACTCCGCCTGGAGGGTTTCACTCAGATCATCGGGATGCACGGCGAGAAGCTCCGCAAGTGCACGCTGCGCCTCAACGCCGGCGGGCTCGCCCCGGCGGTCGTGGGCGTAGGCAAGCGCGGCCCACACCCCGGCACGCCGCGCATGCACGCGGCTTCGCGTCATCGCACTTAATTCGCCGTCTTTGACCTGCTCGAGCAGTTCGGAGCGTTCAGTGTCCAGGGATGCGCGCGGCGCGGGGCTCAAGTCCGGATCGACGCAATCGGGCCGAGTGAGGCCGAGGACTGCGTGCGCACGCTGCTCCGGCTGCGCCACGGGGAGCGCCAGAACGCGATGAAACAATTCGCCGTCGTAGCAAACTCGCATCCGGCCGTTGCGTTCGAAACTGCGCATGCGAACGCCGAACTGTTCCACGACCTCCAAGTGCGGGGCGAAATCGGCGAGATGGTCCGCGCTGCCTGAGGCCTGGTCGGCGAGCCGCTCGGCCATCTGGGCTATGGCGTCAAGCGGCTCGGCAGTCGTGTCTTGCGGGGGTGCGGCCTTGAGATACGCCGCGCCGTAACTAATGCCGAGTGCCTCGGATCCTGGGGTCTCGCGCAGGAAGCGCAGCACGGCGAGCAGTTCGGGCGCGGCGGTTGCGGAGACTTCGAACGGCCGGGCCGCATCGTCTCGCAGGTATCCGCCCCGCTCGCGACGATAGTCGTAGACCTTCAGGTATCCGGCATGGTCGCCGCGGACCTCGAGCACATCTCCTTGCCATAGCCGCGTGAGTTCGGTGGCGCCCGCACGCGGCGCGGCGCGCAGCGCCGCCTGGTCCTGGACGACGATGGCGAGCGTCGCTGCCAGAGCGAGGATCACTGGGATGCTCCCGCCTTCGAGGTCGGTGCTGCCGCCTTGGACATCAGGGTCGCTGCCGCGTCGTCGACAGGATTCACAGGGCTCTGATCGCCAAGGAGGCTCGAGCCGATGAATTTACCCGCCGTCGGGAGCGGTGCAATGATGACCTGCACCCGATCGGAAAGCTTGTCCGCCAGCGTCTTCTGGATCAGCAGCGGATACCGCGACACCAGCACGCCCTCGCGCTCCATCTGGCCGGAGCTCGCCTTGCCCACGAGATCCAGACGATAGGCCTCCGCATCCGCGAGTTTTTGCCGTGAATCGGCTTCGCCCCTGGCCTCGATGCGGCGCGCCTCCGCGGCACCCTCCGCGGTGCGAATACGCGCAACTTTGTCGGCTTCCGCCTCGAGCTGCCGTTGCTCGATCTGCTTCTGCTTGAAGGGCAGGATATGCTTCATGGTCTCCTCCTGCGCGCGCGCCGCGATGACCTGCTCTTGGCCGGCGGCCTCCGCGGCCGTTTGCCGCCGCACCTTGTCCGCCTCGGCCTCGAGCTGCTGCTGTTTGACCTGCGCCTCCTTGAGCTGCAGGGTGTAATGGATTTTTTCGGTCTCGAGTTCCTCGGAGAGCAGCTTCTCCATCCCGGCTCGATAGTCGGCAGGCAGATCCACCTTTCCTATGTCGACTTCGCGCAGCACGAGGCCCATGGCCGTGAATTTTGGCTTGAGCTGCGCGATGAGCTCCTGTTTTATCTCCGTACGTCGTTGCGAAAAGATCTCCCGCACGGTGTAGCGGGCGAAGGTGGGATAGACGATTCCCTGAACGGCCGGCGCGACCAGATCCGCGCTGATGTCGTCCGGAAATTCCTTGGTCATCTGGGAGAGGCGGGCAAGATCCACGGTCCAGCGGACCGTCAGATCGATGCCGATCGATAAACCCTCGACCGACTGGAAAGGGGCGGAGCCGGTCGCGCTCGCACTTTCGATCGGCCGATACACCTGATCGCGAATCGAGTAGTGCCGCACCTGGTGGATGCCGGGCAGCACCAGAACCGTGCCTGCGGTGTAGATGTTCACCGATCCGTCGAGTCCGTCGGTGCGCGCCAGGACCTCGCCGCGGCGTACGGAATCAAATGGTGGCCGGGTGTAGAGACCATAGGCGATCAAAGCCAAGACGGCGATGGCCGCAACGCGCCGGCGGAAGCGCCAGAGGGCCGTGGCAAGGGACCGGAGGCCTGCGGCCAATGAACCACCGAGCCGGCCCAGAGGTTCGACGAGCCCCCGTCGCACGAACTCGAAAAAGGCATCCAAGCGACCAGACATTTTTGCCACGCTCCCGTTGCTTGAGCCGGACCGGCTCGACGGAAAGAGTGTCGCAATCCTTTGTGGCGAGGCCGTGGGGCAACTATGGCAGAGTGTGGCAATGCGGAAATTGCCATCCCCACGCGGAACCGTTCCCATCTCTCCCTGGTCGAACGGTGAGAGTTCGGGGACACTCCCGTCAACATAAAATACCTGGGGAAAGTGTGCCAGTGAACCGACTGCTGTTCACCGCAATGCTGCCGTGTTGCGCGGCCGCCATCTGCTCGAGTATGGCCGCGGGTGCCGACAACGCCGTAGACACCTCGACGCAGGCCACGAACCCAAGCAGTTTCGAGAAACTGCAGGCCATCGTGGTCACCGCGACGGCGATACCGGGCACGATCATCGACATCGACAAGATTCCGGGAAACGTGCAAGTCCTCTCAGCCGCAGACCTGACTCGGGAAGGCCCGGCCAGCCTGACGGGCGCTCTGAACTCCAATCTCAGCAGTATCAATGTCAACGACAATCTGGACGATCCCTTCCAACCCGACATTCTGTATCGGGGTTTTGAGGCCTCCCCGGTGCTCGGCACGCCGCAGGGCCTGGCCGTATATCAGAACGGCGTGCGCATCAACGAGGCGTTCGGAGATACGGTCAATTGGGACCTGTTCCCCGATGTCGCCATCAATCAAGTGGAACTCGTGAGCTCGAGTCCCGTCTACGGCCTCAATGCGCTCGGCGGCGCCGTCTCGGTGATCATGAAGAACGGCTTCACGTACCAGGGTGCCGACCTGGAGCTGTCCGGCGGCTCCTTCGGCCAACGCGCGGTGACAGGGCAATTCGGCGTCGACTCCGGCGCGTTCGGCTTCTACCTTGCCGGGCGGGCATTGGACTGGGACGGCTGGCGCCAGTTCTCCGACGACAGGATGCGCAACCTGTACGCGGTTTTCAGCATGCGGACCGACGGCGCAACGCTCGATTTGAGCTATAGCCGCGCTGACGATGCGACGAACGGTCAAGGCTCCGCGCCGGTGCAGGAGCTGGCCGTCAACCGATCCTTGGTGTTCACCGGCCCGCAGACCAATATCAACACGCTGGACTTCGTGACTCTGAATGGAACCTTGAAAGTCACGGATACCTGGTCGCTGCAGGGTGTGCTCTATTACCGGCAATATGCGCAGTCTGTCTCGAACGGCAACACCACCAATTATGCCGCCTGCAACAGCACGCCGGGAATCCTGTGCCAACCCGACGGGGTCACGCCGCTCATGAACGCGGCCGGACAAACGCTGCCGGATGTCTCCAACGGCGGCACGGTGCCCATCGGCGAAAACGACTTCGAGTCGATCCATGCGTGGGGCCGCGGCGCCGCGTTGCAGGCCACCGGCAACGAGGCGATTTTCGGTCATGACAATCAATTCACGTTGGGTGCGGCCCTCGACTACGCCTCGACCAGCTTCTATTCGGGTGCACAGATCGGCGTCATCAATTCGCAGCTTCTCGTGTTGCCGTCCAACCTGATCGTCGATACGCCGGAAAATTCGCCCGGCGCAATCGCCAATGGCGATCCAGTGCCGGTGAGCGTGGACTCCATCAACAAAAACTTGGGCCTCTACCTGACCGATACGTTCAATGTGACGCCCGATCTGGCAGTGACGGCGAGCGGGCGGTACAACATCACGCATGTCGACCTTGCAGACCAATTGGGCACCAATCTCAACGGCAACAATCGCTTCGTTCATTTCAATCCGGCGATCGGCGCCACCTATGGAGTGCTCCCGACGATGACCCTTTACGGAGGGCTCTCGCAAAACACACGGACCCCGACGGCGAGCGAGATCGAATGTTCGAATCCTCTGACCCCGTGCCTCTTGCCCACGAATCTCGCCGGCGACCCGCCCAATCTGCGCCAGGTGATCGCACACACCGCAGAGTTGGGCTTGCGCGGCAAAATCCCCGACGTAGCGGCGGCGGGCAGCGAGCTGTCCTGGAACTTGAGCGTGTTTCGCACGCTCCTCAAGGATGATATCTACGGCATCTCGACCTCAATCTCGCAAGGGTTCTTCCAAAACATCGGCGATACGCGCCGTCAGGGCGTCGAGGCGGGCTTGAATTATCGCACCCAGGGTTGGTCAGCCCACGCCAACTACAGCTTCGTCCAGGCGACGTTTCGCTCGCCTCTGCTGATGCCGTCGCCCTCGAATCCGTATCAAGACGCCAATGGCAATATTCAGGTGGAACCGGGCGACCGCTTGCCCGGCATCCCGCAGCACCGGCTGAAGCTCGGCGCGGACTACAAGATCATCCAGGATTGGACCGCGGGCGCCACGGTGAATGTGGTCAGCAGCTTCTTCTACGTCGGGGACCAGTCCAATCGGCTCGCTCCGATCCCAGGATATGCAGTCGTCAACCTGCATACATCGTATAAGCCTGTCCCCCACTTAGAAGTGTTTGCCTCGATCGACAACCTCTTCAATCGCCGCTATGCGACCTGGGGCACGTTGAGCGACCCTACGGGCGTTGGCGCGCCCGGAATTCCGCCGAACGGCGTGACCAACGGCCCCGGAGTCGACAATCGATTCCTGAGTCCGGCCGCGCCCTTCGAAGCATTCGGCGGCGCGCGCATCACCTTTTGAATGCTCGATGCTCGCGCACCGCAGCGATGAACTGCTCGCCGTACCGGGCGAGCTTCGCCTGGCCCACGCCGGGCAACGCCGCGAATTGGTCGAGATCGAGCGGCATGTGCTCTGCCATCTCACGAAGAGTGGAATCATGAAAAATGACATACGGCGGCAGGCCGTTCTCGTCCGCCAGCCGCTTGCGCAGCGCCCGCAAGCGCTCGAATAGCGCATCATCCGTCGTCGATGCGCGCGTGCGATCTTGCGAGCGCCGCGCGGGCTTCATCGCGCGGGCAATGCTCACGGGGCGCTCGCCGCGCAGCACCGGCCAGCTATGCTCGTTGAGCGACAGCACCGAATAGCCGTCCTGCGCTTCGCTGATCAAACCTTGATGCAGAAGAGCCCGCGCGAGGTTGCGCCATTCCTCGACCCGGCGGTGCTTGCCGATTCCGTAAACACTCAACGCGTCGTGACCGGCAGTGATTACGCGTTCGGTCTGGGCGCCGCGAAGAATATCGATGAGATAGGCCGCGCCGAAGCGTTGACGGCGCTGAGCCAATCGTGCAATGCAGGACAGGAACTGCTTCGCCTCCGTGCTCCAGTCCTCGACGGTCCGCGGTTCGCAGCAGTTGTCACATGCTCCGCACGGGCCGGAGAATGTCTCACCGAAGTAACGCAATTGCACCGCACGACGGCATTCGGTCGAATCCGCAAATTGCAACACCTGACGCAACTGCTGCCGGGCGATGCGCTGCTCGTTTTCCAGCGCCTCGCCGGTCGCGTCGACCTTCTGCTGGATCAGGAACTCTGCCGTGCGGATGTCGGCACCGCCGAAATACAAGGTGCAGTTGGCCGGATCGCCGTCGCGGCCCGCCCGCCCTGATTCCTGGTAATAGCCTTCGAGGGTGCGGGGTAAATCGTAATGCACGACCCAGCGCACATCAGGCTTGTCGATGCCCATGCCGAACGCAATCGTCGCGACGATGACCTGCAGATCGTCGCGAATGAAGGCATCCTGGGCGTCGCGGCGGGTGATGGCGTCGAGTCCCGCGTGATAAGGCGCAGCGCGGATGCCGTCGGCATGCAGCTTGGCAGCCAGCTCATCGACGCGCCGGCGCGACAGGCAATAGATGATGCCGGCGCCGCCGCTCCTTGCCAGCGCCAGCAACTCACGGTAGGAGGTCTTGTCCTTGGGAAGTACCCGATAGAAAAGATTCGGCCGGTTGAAACTTGCCACATGCACGGCCGGATCGCGCAGCTCCAGCTGCGCGATGATATCGGTACGCACGCGCGCCGTGGCGGTCGCCGTGAAGGCGAGCAGGGGGACTTCCGGGTGGCGCCGTCGCAGCCGGGCGAGCTGACGGTACTCGGTTCGAAAATCATGTCCCCATTCCGATACGCAGTGTGCCTCGTCGATGACGAAGGCATTGATGCCGATACCTGAATGCAGACGGTTCAGGGGACCTTCGAGAAATTCCGGCAGCAGCAGCCGTTCCGGCGCGAGGTAGAGCAGTTTGTATTCGCCGCGCAGCAGCGCCTGCGTTCGCCGCTGGATCTCGGCGGCATCGAGGCTGGAATTGATGAAGGCGGCGGCAATGCCGTTGTTCTGCAGCTGGCGAACCTGGTCCTGCATGAGGGCGATCAGGGGAGAGACGACCAGCGTCACGCCCGGCTGCAGCAGCGCGGGCAGCTGAAAGCACAGCGATTTTCCGCCGCCGGTGGGCATCAATGCGAGCACGTCGCGGCGCGACAGTACGTCGCGCACGATCGCCTCCTGGCCCGGGCGGAAGGCATCGAACCCGAAGCAGCGCTTGAGGGCCGCGGTCAAGTCTTCAGGTACGGCGGCATCCGGGCTCGCATGCGGCGCCTTGCGAAATGGTGAGCTGATCGTGGACACGGACTCAGTGTAACTGCCGGGCGTAGTCGTGGTCACGGTGCCAATCAAACCAAAACATCTGTTTTCGTCCGGGCCGGCGCCTTCGACGGCGGTTCACAGTGCAGCGCGTAATGCCGAATTCTTGATACAGTCATCGACTGAGCACCAACACTCTCGAGGCCCCTCCCCGTGCGTAGCCTGTTTGCAACAATGATGTGTATCGACCCGAGGCGCGTGACGCTGCTCGCCGGCCTGATGGTGCTGGGAAGCCCCGTGGGCGCGCAGCCGGACTCGGGTCAGGTATTGGATCTTCCCACCAGCAAACAGCTGATTGCGCCGATCCCGGGCAATCCCCAGCGCACCAACAGCCTGCCGATGTCCTTGGCAGTCTCGCCCGATCATCGCTGGGTGGCCTCGTTGAACGCGGGCTTCGGCACGTACGAGTCGGGCTACAGGCAATCGATTGGAGTTCTTGATGCGCGGACCGGACGTGTCAGGGATTTCCCCGATGCGCGCACGCTGATCGGCGCGAAGCAAACGTTTTTCTCAGGCATTGTGTTCAGTGCGGACGGCACCAAGCTGTATGCGAGCCTGGCCTCTTCCAGCGATCCGGAAGGCGACGGCAGCCAGAAAACAGGCAACGGCATCGTGGTGTACGCGTTCGCGGACGGCGTGCCGACGGCAGACAGGTTTCTGCGCCTGCCTCCGGTGACACTCAGCGTGGGACGGCATTCCAGCCTGTCCGGCCGCGAGGACCATACAGTCAGTCCCTTTCCCGCGGCGTTGGCCGTGGTACCCGGTTATCCTGAGCTGCTGCTGGTGGCAGAAAATCTATCCGACACGGTTGCCGTGCTGGACACGGCTTCGGGCGCCATCGTGCGCCGCTTCGACCTGTCGGTGAGCGAAAATGTACCGGCGACGTACCCCATCGCCCTGGCCGTCACCAAGAATGGCCGGCGTGCATTCGTCGCGCTGTGGAATGTCAGCGAGGTGGTCGAGCTGGATCTCGTGAGCGGCGCGGTCGCGCGGCACGTGAGCCTGATGAAGCCCAGTTCGGCAACCGCGCCCGGGACACATCCGAGCGCGCTGGTGCTGGACGAACGCACAGGCATGCTCTACGCGGCATTGTCGAACCGCGATGCCGTGGCCGCGATCGACATCGGCAGGGGCGGTTCGGCCGGAGGGAAGCTCGAAGTCAGGGGTTATTTCGACACGCGGCTGCCTGGGCAAAGCTACTTCGGCGCCGAGCCGAGCGCCCTCGCGTTGAATGTGGAGGGCTCGCGGTTGTATGCGGCGAACCTGGGATCGGACGCGGTGGCAGTCCTCGATCCACGCCGGCTGCTCGGCCAGTCTCCGGGCAAGGGCATGGTGGAACCGATCGGGTTCGTGCCCACCGAATTGATGCCGATGGCGCTGGCCTCAGTGGGCCGCACGCTGTACGTCGCCAGCGCCAAGAGCCGGGGGACGGGGCCCAATGACATGGCGCCTCGTCCGACGGAGGCGACCAAGAATTTCCCGCTGATGCGGCGCAGCTTTACGTATGCGCCGACGCTGCTGTACGGCTCCCTGGCCGCGCTCGACCAAACGGCGGTCGAGTCCATGCTCAAGGCAACAACGGCGGTGGTGCTCGAATCGAACCGCATGAAGGCTGCACGGGAAAGGATTCAATTTGCCGGCGGCGGCAACCCGATCAAACACGTGATCTACATCTTGAAGGAGAACCGCACCTACGATCAGGTCTTCGGCGATCTGGCGAAGGATGGCAAGCGGGTCGGGAACGGGGACTCCTCACTCACCATGTATGGCGCGGCCATCACGCCGAACCAGCACCGGTTGGCGCTGCAGTTCGGCGTACTGGACAATTTCTTCGACTCCGGCGAGGTCTCGGGCGACGGCCATGTGTGGTCGAGCGCCGGCATCGGCACGGATTTCGTCGAGAAAACGTGGCAGCTGAACTATCGCAGCGAACAGCGTACCTACGATTACGAGGGCATGGTGGCGGACGGCTACCCGTTGCTGCAGCACATTCCCGATGTTGCCGAACCATCAAGCGGTTACCTGTGGACGAATTTCGTATCGCACGGCAAGACGATCTATCACTTCGCCGAGTACATCTCCTCCATCTTTTGCGACGACAAGAAATTACCCAGGCGGTCCCAGGATCCGCAGCTCGGCGCCATGTCGGGCGGCATTGCGCATTGCGCGTCTCCGACGATCAAGCCGGGCGAAGCGATTCCGGAGGAATGGGGCGGCGGCACGAACTCGTGGCCATGGGCGATCCCGCGATTGGCGGGCAATATCGCGACAAAGCCGGAACTCGTCGGGCACTTCGCGCCGGAATCACCGGATTTCAACCTGCGTGTGCCCGATCAGATCCGCGTCAACGTGTTCATGCGGCATTTGCAGCAATGGTTGCGCGACCGTGCCGCGGGCGACGACACCATGCCGAACTACATCCAATTGCGGCTGCCGAATGACCATACCGAAGGCACCAAGGCGGGCGGTCCGACGCCCAAATCGTCCGTCGCCGACAATGACCTGGCCGTTGGCCGCGTCGTCGAAGCGATATCCCATTCGCCATTCTGGAATGACACCGCAATCCTGATACTCGAAGACGATGCGCAAAATGGCGGCGATCATGTGGATGCGCACCGCTCGCTGGCCCTTCTGGTGAGCAAGTATGCGCCGCATCCAAAAAGCGGCGAGATCGCCGTGGTGGATAGCCGGTTCTATTCGACCGTGAGCATGTTGCGCACCATGGAGACTTTGCTGCAGGTGCCGCCGATGAATAACAACGACGCGCTTTGTTCGTTGATCTCGACTCCCTTCACCGGCCCGGGCGATCAACCGGCCTTCGTGGCGGACGTGTCGAATCGCGACAACGGCCTGATCTACACGGCCAATGCGGCGGACGCAGCCGGCGCCGCGCAGTCCGAAAAGATGGACTTCCGCCACGCGGATCGCGCGGACCCAGGCAAGCTCAATCTGATTCTGTGGCAGGACGCCATGGGCCGCGCGCCGCCGCCGCCCATGCTGACGGCCAAATATAAAAAGAAAATGAAGGATGATGACGACTAGGCTTCTACACGCAGATTCGCCGTAACCGGCGCAAAAAGCGGCACCCGGCCAAAACCGGGCGCACGAACCAACAGAAGAAGGAGTTCCACTACTTTTTGGAGCGCATCGATTTTGCGATGACGTCGAGGAGCTCTTCGTTGCGGTCCTCGCTCAGCTCCCAGAACATCATACCGCCGAGGTGCTGCGCCTTGACATACTGCGCCTTGATCCCAATCGAGCGCGGATCGTCGTAGGAGATGAAGGTCCGCGAGGCACTGTTCCATAGATAGGGCGCCTTGGCGCGGTCGTCCCAGTAACGCACGAATCCCTGTTTGTCGATGAACTTCTCCGCGAGCTCGGAGTAGTCGTGGGCACCTTCGAATCGCTCGTAGGGTTGCTCCAGCCCGTTGTCGATGGGCTTCACACCGGCGAAACCTCGGCCGTAGAACGCGACGCCGAGCACGATTTTTTCGGAAGGGATGCCGGCCGCCAGATGCTGCCTGACCGACTCATCGGCATCCCGATCGGTGGGCACAGTCGCCGCCGCCCGATACAGTCCCGCGTGATGCCCCGTCGTCGGCGTCAGGCTGTTGAAGAAGTCGTAGCTCATCACGTTGATCCAGTCGAGATACGCGTGGAGCTTGTCCATTTCGGTGTGATCGAAATATTCGCGATCCGCGGATGCGATGGTCAGCGTATACCGGCCGCCGCCGGTTCGGCCCTGAGCGACACTCGCCGCATCGAGCTTGGCCCGCAGCATCGCAAGCAGCAGGGTGAAATTCTCCCGGTCTTCGGCGCGATACTTGATCCCGGCAACCCCCTGCCCCGGGTATTCCCAATCAAGATCGATTCCGTCTGCGGAGAACCGGCGAAGCAGATCCACGGCACTGTCCGCGAACCGGGCGCGTGAAGTCCCGGTAAGCGCGGCATCCGAAAACCCATCCGCCATCCATCCTCCGATGGACACGATGACTTTGAGCCGCGGGTTCGTCCTCTTCAGCGCAACGAGACGACGCAGACTCTCTTCAAGTTCGCCGTTGCCGAGCTCCGCCCGACCCTCTGGAGTGATCCGGGCAAAAGCAAAGTTTATGTGCGTGAGCTTCTCGGGGTGAATCACCGCCGGAATCGACCATCCCGCGACGTAGCCCACGATGCGATATTCCGCATGGCCGGGCGTGCCGATCAGCACGCAAAGAAAAAACAATGCGAGTTTTTTCGACAGCATCGTGGCCACCCCAGGTTCGCATCGAAGATTAACGGGCGCCGATCGCTTTCACAACGCTTTTGCCGGGGACCTTCAAACCACGGCGCGCTGCCCACCACTCCATTGACGTGGTGGCGCGTGAGACGGGCTTTGCCGATCGCCGACGGATGTGCGAAGCCTTCGTGCGCTCCTTCGGTCAGCCTCCGCAGGTCTTTCGGCGTAAGGCGCGCCAGGAAGTCACGTAAAAAATTCAATTCGTACAAGACATCAGCGACGCGGTTCACACTGCCGCGCCCTCGTATGTTCGTTGCCGTACAGACGTTTGGGTTTCAAGGCCTCATAGTTCGCGAGCCGTTTCCAGTCAGTGTGAGATCTCTCCAGCACGGCAATTTTTTCAATACAAGGACGGGGGGATGCACATGAACATCATTGAGAGTCGTCCCCGGTGTCGCACATGGCTCATCGCCGCGACACTGGCAGCATTGGTAGCAGGCTGCGGACAAGATCGCATTTTCGGCAGCACTGGAATCGCGGGTCTCGTACCCGCAGTAACCGCAGAGACGCCGTTGAACGGTGCGGCCGGCGTCCTGGTCAGCACCTCCTTCATCAGCGCAACCCTGAATGAACCGGTCGCTCCGATCACGGGTACGGCCAGCATGACGCTGACCTGCGCGGCGCCCTGCGTCAATGCCACGGGAGTGGTGAGCCTCGACGCGACCCATACCATCGCCACGTTCACGCTAACCCCCGGAACCACACTGTCCGCGGCTACGCTATATACCGGCACCATCGCCGGCGCCGCGAGTCTTGCCAACGGCCTCGCGATGGCGGCTCCCTTCACGTGGCAATTTACGACCGTGGGGACCGCAGCGGACCTTACCCGGCCTCGCGTGTCGACCACCAATCCGGCGACGACAACTCCGGGGCCGACGGCAGGTGTGCCCGGCAATACGGCGATCACTGCGATTTTCACCAAGGACCTGGCGCCGGCCACGATCACCGGCACGAGCTTTACCGTGACCTGCGCGGCCCCTTGCGTCGCACCGGTCGGCAGCGTGAAGTACTCGGCAGGTACGAGGACCGCGGTGTTTACTCCGACCGCGAATTTCGTTTTGGGCGATACGTATACGGCCACACTGACCACGGCGATCACGGATCTGGCGGGCAACGCGCTCGCGGGCAATCAGGCACCCTTGCCCGCGGCCAGCAACTACGTGTGGACTTTTGTCGCGGCCGCTCCGACGGCCGCCGGAAATGTCTCGGTGCTCTCCACGAACCCTGCAGCCAATGCAACTGCCGTGTGTCCAACCGCGGGCATCAATGCCAGCTTCACGGTGCCGTCCGGTTTGCGCATGGATCCCACGACGGTCACGCCCACCACCTTCACCGTCGTCGGGCCTGCGCCCGCCTCCACCCCGGTCGTCGCGGCGTCAGTCGCTCTCGACCCTGCCACAGGACTTATCGCTACCTTTACGCCGCAGAGCGCGTTGACCGGGGGCCTCACTTACACGGCTACGATCGAAGGCGGCGCCACCGGCGTGAAGGACCTGGCAGTTCCGGCCAATACCATGCTCAGCAACTTCACCTGGACCTTTACCGTGGCGGCCACCGCGGCCGCGTGTCCCGTGCCCATCTCTCTCGCGTCGGCAGCGCCATTTGGCACCTTCGGCGGTACTGCCGGGACGACCAATTCTGGAATTCTGACGGTGATCAACGGCGACATCGGCACCACGGCGGTCTCCACCAAGGTCACGGGATTTCACGATACCGGCGTGGGTTGCACCTACACGGAGGTCATGGGTGCCAACGTCGGCGCCGTCAATGGATTGATTTTTACCGCGCCTCCGCCCCCGACGGTCAGCTGTCCCAATGAAGGAACGGCCGCCACGGCCGCCATCGCCATGCAGGCGGCCGCCGATGCGCTGACGGCTTATAACGCGTTGGTGGCCCGAGCGGCGGGGCCCGACCCCGGCGCCGGCAATCTAGCGAACCTGGTACTGGTTCCGGGCGACTACACCGCAGCGGCCGGCACATTCAAGATTCAAGGCGGAGACCTTACGCTCGATGCGCGCGGCGATGCCAACGCGGTGTGGGTGTTCCAGATGGCGACCACGCTCACCGTGGGCGGCCCGGGTGTCGCGTTTCCCCAGAGCGTGCTTCTCGTCAACGGCGCGCAGGCAAAGAATGTGTTCTGGCAAGTTGGGAGCGCAGCGACGATCAACGCCGCCGGCGGCGGAACGATGGTCGGCACCATCATCTCGCAGGCGGGAGCCGCGTTCTCGACCGTAGGCAATACCGCCATCGTGACCCTGGACGGCAGAGTCCTGTCCTTGGGCGCTTCGGTCACACTTGTGGACACGGTCATCAATGTACCTGGCCCATGAGGTTTCAAAAGGATTCCGTCGGCCTGAAGGCGAGCGTTTCTCGCGGAGAAATAAGATGAAAATTGCCCGAACATTTGGGATGAGTGCAGCCCTGGCTGCACTGGCCGTCACCTTGAGTCCCGCGGCATCCGCCGATGACAGTGGGTGGTACGCAGGATTCAACGCCGGCCAGTCGAGGGCCAAGATCGCCGATTCCAGGATTGCCGATGACTTGTTGCTCAATGGCCTGACAACGACCTCGATCAGCGATGACAATCGTCATTTCGGATTCAAGGCATTTGGCGGCTATGAGTTCAATCGTTATTTCTCTTTGGAAAGCGGCTACTTCAATTTAGGTCAATTCGGCTTTACGGCCGATACCTTGCCGCCCGGCAGCTTGCGCGGCAATATCAAAATCCAAGGTGCGAACTTCGATGCCGTGGGCAGCCTGCCGATCGGCGAGAAATTCTCGCTCTTTGCGCGCGCCGGCGTGAATTACGCCGATTCGAAAGACTCCTTCACTGGGACCGGTTCGGTCGCGGTGCTCGACCCCTCACCCCGTAGATGGGCCGCCAATTACAAATTCGGATTCGGCGCTGAATACGATTTCAATCGGTTCGTCGGGATGCGCCTCGAGGGCGAGCGCTACCGGGTCGACGATGCCGTCGGAAACAAGGGCGACATCGATCTTTATTCGGCCGGACTCGTGTTTAAATTTGGCCGCACAGAAGCCGAGCCGGCGCCGCGTCCGGTTGCAGCCGCGCCGGTCGTCGAGGCCGCACCGGAGCCGGCGCCCGCACCGCCTCCGCCACCGCCGCCTCCCCCAGTCCGCAAGCGCGTCAGCTTCGCGGCGGACTCGCTGTTTGATTTCGCCAAGGACACCGTGAAGCCCGCCGGCAGGCAGGCACTCGATGTGTTTGCCGCGGAACTGCGGGGCGCCCAATTTGATGTCATCACAGTCACCGGCTACAGCGATCGCATCGGATCGCATGACTACAACATGAAGCTCTCGACGCGACGCGCTGAATCGGTGAAGTCTTACCTGGTCGACACCGCAGGAATCCCAGCGGACAAGATCGAAGCACGCGGCGCAGACGGCGCCGATCCGGTGACCAAGCCCGAGGACTGCCCGGGTGAGAAGCGAACGCCAAGATTGATCGCCTGCCTGCAGCCGGATCGGCGTGTCGATGTCGAAGTCGTTGGCAGCCGGCTCCAAGCCGCCCCGATCAATTGATGCGCTTCGTCTCAGGGCGTTAGTTCGAATCCCGCGGGCCATGCTCAGGGCGTAAGCGCCGAATGCGCTGACCCATTCACGACCACGCTGCGCACGTCTCCGCGCTGCCGCGCCGCGTGTGCGGCATTTTCCCGTTAGATCTTCTCTTCTCGCGGAATAAAACTCCGCGCCTCCGAGTCTGGCCATATGAGAGATCGCCGCTGCGATCTCCATCCATATCCATTCAGTGGTTGCGACCCCTCAGAGAGGGGCCGCGTCCATTGAATGCGTAGCTATTTTTTTTCTGCTCATTTTTTATCACCCGCTTCAAGGGAGGTCTTGCATGACGATGCGCGTTTCTACATGGGGACAAGTTTCATCCGGATTGGTGGTCAGCATGCTTGCGGCATGCGGCGGCGGTGGCGGCGGTGGCGGCTATGGTTCAACGCCGCTTTTGCCGACCATCAACTTCTCAGCACCGACCGCGGCAACCACCATCAATTTCGGTCAGGCGATGACCGTGGCATGGACATCGGCTTACTCCACATCCTGCACCGCGTCTGCTTCGAACGCAGCGGCCGGTGCATTCACGGGCACGCAAGCGACCAGCGGCTCGGTGACGGTCGTGCCGACCGCGCCGGGAAGCTACACCTACACGCTGAGCTGCACCGGGACCGGCGGCACCCAGTCGACGTCGACCACCGTGACGGTCACGCCCAACCTGCTCGCCGCGCTCGCGCCGACCGGCACGATTGTGACCGTGGGCTCAACCGTCGATCCGCTGAACGGCGACGCCAATCCCTATGGCCTCACCATTGCTCCGGCGACGGCCGGGCTGATCACGAAGGGCGATCTCGTGGTGTGCAACTTCAATGACGGCCCGGCCGGTACTCCTCCCAATGCTCAAGGAGCGGGAACGACCATCATTGGTCTCCATCCCGGAGCGACGCCTGCGGCGCCGTATCGGATCGCGCAATCGGCGGCGCTCAACGGCTGCAATGCACTCACCATGTTGCCGGATGACAGCATTTCCGCATCTGCATGGAGTTCGAATCTGAATCCGCTGGTCAGCGCCGCCGGCACGGTGGGCGCGCCGTTCGCCGCCGACACGTTCACACAGCCCTGGGGAGAGGCGTTTGTGGCCGCCACCGGCACGCAGCCCGCTGCGATCTATGTCACGAACGCTCCTGCCAACAATGGCGTGGTTGCGGTCGGCGGCACCATCGATCGCATCAGCCTGGACGCCAACAATGCGCAGACATCGTTCACTGAAATTCTCACCGGCTTGTGCAGCGGCGGTTCGCCGGGGTCCATTTTCGGGCCTGCAGGGCTTACCTACGATGTCTCGAGCGATACCCTGTACGTCGTGGACTCGAGCTCGGCCAGCGTGTACGCCATTGCCGGCGTGTCCAGCGTGCCGAAGGACGGTATCGTGGCCAATGGCCAATGCAGCGCGACGACGCCGACGCCCGTCCCGACTTTTTCGGGACCCTCGATGGCATCCATCCGGGTCATTGCGCACGGCGCGCCCTTCGTCACCCCGATCAGCTCGGCACTCCTCAAGAACGGCGATCTGGTGGTCGGCAACGGCGACATCGGCGTGCAGGCGGCCAGCGCAACGACCAACTTGCTGATTGAAGTATCCCCGGTGCTGCCGGGCGGATTCGTGGGTCAACCGGTGCAGGTGGATACGGGCGCCCCCGGCGCGCTGTTCGGGCTCGCGGCCACGGTCAGCGATCAGGGAAATCAGATCATCTATTTCAACGATGACAGTGCCAGTCCCAATGCCGTGATGCAGTTGGGCCCCGTGGCGAGCACCACCACAACCCCAAGTCCCTACTAGTCTCATGGGACGGCCGGACTGGTGGCCGCAGTGCACGAGCACTTACCGCGCCAGACCGGCTCTTTCGCTCTCTTGTCACGACAAGACCTCGGAGACAGCCTCCGAGGTCTTGGCATTTATCGTCGCGCTCGCGCGAACGACTACTTCACGCTATAGCCGCGCCCCTGTAAGCACGCTGCCTGCGCTCTCAGATAGTCCTGACGCTTTGCGGCCGGGACTGAGATCGTGGCGGCGCTGCCAACCGGCGGAGAATCAATCCCTGCTTGACCCGTGGCCCACTGCTGACACTCCACGCGATCAGTGGCCTGCTGTTCAGGCGTTTGCCCATTCGTGGGATACGCAAACAGGTTGAGGTCTGCGCCTTGGGCCGTCACTTGGTTCGCGAGGCTCTGCGGAGCACGGACAGTTTCATATTGGCCCACCGACCCGTTCCACTGATAGAAATTGTCATTCGCGTAGTAGTACGGAACACCGCCCCACCAATAAGTCGAGTAATAGTACGGCAAAGCATCGAAATACAGACCGTAACCGAGAAGGCCAAAGTCGTCGAAAAAGCCGAAGCCGCCATAGCCGAACCCGCGCCCGCGAAATCCTCGGTGCCCGAAGCCGCCACGGCCGCCGCGGCCGCCTCCTCCGCCATAGCCGCCCCCGTGGCCGCCGCCGTAACCTCCAGCATGACCACCGCCGCCGCCACCGCCGCCGTGGGCGTGCGCGAGGGGCGCCGTGCTCAGAAGGGCCACACCGAGTGCTATCGCACCCAGTCGTAACTTGGCTTTCACCGCTGAATTCATCATTACGTCACCTCAGATGCTTTCTTGTGTATCTTTGTCGAAGATCATCTAGACAGACCTGCCTTCCGCAGGCTTTATTCCGGCACATTGGCTTATGTTTCGCAAAACGGCGACAAGTCATCGACCATGTCCGACGAACGATTGGACCGCGACCGCGGGCTGGACTGGCGAACTCCAAGGCCGCGCTCGCGGCCAGCTCAAAGCACATGATCGAAGCGCACGGAATAGCCCAATCCAAAGAGATGATCGGGCGCCGCCCGATTCAGCCCGACGCCCGCGCGAACGTCGATCTGCTGGGTGGGAGTGATTCGAAACGCACCGCCGGAATCGACGATCTGACTGGAGATACCGCGACGCGGATGATCCGCGACATATTCGACGAACAGATCGGCGCGTGAACCCATTTCCCGCTCGATCGCAAAGGTCGGCTCCAAGGTCGGATTGTTCGCCCCTGCACCCGGCACCAAGAAAGCGGTGAACATGCCGCTGAGGCCCCAACCATCACCCAGCTCTTTTGACCAGGGAAACTGCGCGTAGGCGCCGTAGCCTGAGCCTGCGATTCTTGTGCTGCCCGTGGGCAATGTGAGGCCCACGGTGGCGGACCATTCGATGTCGCCGGGCGAGTGCCCCAATTGCCGCTTGATCGCCGGCGACAGATCCGAAAAGCCGGCCCACGCCGGGCCGCGCACTGCATGGAAATAGTTGGGCAAATCGAGCAGTACCTCGGTGCACGATGCGACGCCAAACCGCAGTCTGGTGTTCGACCCGTCGATCGAAGCTCCCCCCTGACGGGTCGTCCAGTTGACGCCGTTTTCCACCTGAACACTGCCGCTGGGAACCACCAGGCTCGAGTTCGTGACATCCGGCCGATCCGTGGCGATCGCTGTCTCGCCGTCGTTGCAATCGCCATCCTCCGCAGCCAACGAATGGGCACGCTCCGCCGACAATCCCAGCAGCGTGAGCACAAGCGCCCTTAGCATCAGTATTGGCCGCACAATCGCTTTCGCATGGCTTCGAGTTCTGGGTTGGTTGATGAGTCCAGGTACTGACTCCGGCAAAGCCTCCCGTATTCCACGCGGGGCGCTGAGTGCAGGAATATATTTTCGGCAGACGCGCCGGCAGCACAGACAGTGGCGGGCTCGCAACCTTCCCGTACAATCCGAGCATGCGGAGAATTTGCGTCTTCTGCGGGTCGAGCTCAGGCGCGCGTGAAAACTATCAGCAGGCCGCGCAGGCGGTCGGGAGGCTGCTCTGCCGGCGCGGCATCGATCTCGTCTACGGGGGCGGGAATGTCGGCCTCATGGGCGTCCTGGCCAACGCGTGCCTGAACGAGGGAGGACGCGTCATCGGAGTCATCCCGCAGGCTCTGGCCGATCGAGAGCTCGCGCACACCGGGTTGACGGAACTGCGCATCGTCAGTTCGATGCATGAACGCAAGGCCCTCATGGCAGATCTCTCGGATGCCTTCGTGTCCTTACCCGGTGGCTATGGAACCTGGGAGGAGTTCTTTGAGGTTTTGACCTGGTCTCAGCTTGGAATACAACGCAAGGCCTGCGGCGTTCTGAATGTGGACGGCTACTACGACCCGCTGCTCGCCATGGCGGACAAAGCATTGTCCGAGGGATTCATCCGCCCCGTTCACCGGGACTCTCTGCTATCGGATGCCGATCCAGAACGGCTGCTGGATCGATTGGGCAACTATTCCGTTCCTGCCCTCGACAAGTGGATTGGCCGCCCGGAACGCTGAGGGCGCTGTGTTCCAAACAAGCCTCCTGACGAGCAGCGTGTAGTAATCTATCCGTCCGGGCAGCTTGAGGGGGTCCTGTGCCTATTCGCATCGGTGTCGGCGGTTGGACCTACGAGCCTTGGCGAGGCACGTTCTATCCGAGCGACCTTTCGCAAAAGCGCGAGCTGGAGTACGCCAGCCGCCGGCTCACATCGATCGAGATCAACGGCACCTACTACGGCTCGCAAAAACCGGCGAGCTTCGCCAAATGGCGCGACGAAACGCCTGACGATTTTGTGTTCTCCGTCAAGGCGCCGCGCTACGCGATGAATCGCACGGTGCTGGCGGGAGCCGGCAGCACCATCGAGCGCTTCCTCGCCGGCGGCGTCATGGAGCTGAAAGACAAGCTGGGCGCCATCAATTGGCAATTCTTGCCCGCCAAGAAATTCGACCCGGCCGACTTTGAAGCATTTTTGAAGCTTCTGCCGCGGGAAGCGGCGGGCCGCGGGTTGCGCCACGTGGTCGAGGTCCGGCACGAAAGCTTCCGTGCGCCGAATTTCATCGCGCTGTTGCGCGACTATGGCGTCGGCGTCGTGATCGCCGGCGACTCGCGCTATCCACAGATTGCCGATGCCACCGCGCCGTTCTACTACGCGCGGATCATGGGAACGCAGCCGACCGAGGAATGCGGCTACTCGGATGCCGCGCTCGATCTTTGGGCGTCGCGGGCGCGTGCCATGGCGTCAGGCGCCGTACCGCAGGGACTCGAGCGTGTCTTGCCGCATGGCGCGGACGGCGTACCACGCGATGTCTATCTCTATGTGATCAGCGGTCATAAGGTCCTGAACCCGGCCGCGGCGGCTTCCCTGATGCGGCGGCTTCCCTGATGCGGCGGCTCGTCTGATGCGCATGGCACGTGACTATGGCTTTTTTCGAACCGGAATGTCGATATAACTGTCGCCGTACCAGCGGATCTTCAAAGGCGCTTTGCCGTCCGCGATGGATTCCTCGCTGACGTCCCCTCCCGTTCCATAGTTGATTTCGCGGTCAGGCCGCTTGCCGATGCCGAGCACCATCACCAGGCGGCTGCCGGGCTGCAGCTGCCGGCTCGTGAGCCGCTCGCTCTTGAATGCCAACTCCTGACGCTCGCCTGCCTTGAGGAGGTGGCGGTGAGCGCGGTCTCGCGCATAGCTGGCTCGAAATTCAAACGTGGGGCTGAACAGGCGGATATAGTCGCCGCCGGGCAGCAGCTCGTACAGGGTCACGCTCAGGTCCACGTCCATCTTGTTGACGGCAAAGTCCAGCCGACCCGAGAACAGTCCCTCGAATTGGGTTGGCTTGGCCAGCGGCTCGCTGACGAAAATGGCGCCGTGCCGCGGTGCCAGACTTCTGCTGATGAAATCGGTTGACGGCGTCCATGCGGCATCCGAGCGATCGGTGTAACTCACCGTTTGCAGCACAAACGCGTCGCCGGCTTTTTTATGCAGGCTGAGGCGGTGATTCGCGCCGCTGGTCCCTTCGAGGTAATACCTCACCGACCCGTTCGTCATGGCGTCGAGCGAGGCGGCGTGCTGCCACTCGTTGGCTCCCATGACCTCGTAGTTGACGTCTCCCGCCAACAACGACGGGCTTGGTGAGCCTTTGAAGACATGATCGAACCATTGAAAGCGAAGTTCGCGAAAATCGATGAGCGCAACCGAGTCGGGTTGGTAGCCATGCAAACTCGTCGACAATCCGAGCTGCATCATGGCGTCATCGTACGGACCGATGATCAACGTGTCGTCGGCGTGCGGATGGTATCGATGATGCTGGGCGAAGTAATAAAGATCACCCGGCTCGCTTGCGGCGAAATATCCGGTCATCGTAAGCACCGGAATATTGAGGTGCGCGAATTGCTCACGATTCGGCACCAATGTTTGCCAGAACCGATCATAGCTTGGGTGATTCAGCCAGCGTATGAAGATCGGATTGTGCTTTCCATAGAGTCTTCCCAAGTCTCGGTAGCGCCTTCCGCTGCGGTACCACTTTTGATCGAGCGCGCGCCACTGCGCCGCATCGTCGCTGCCGTTGTCCGGGATATCCTTGCCTTCCATCTGCAGCGACCACGCGTACGCTGAATTCTTGAAGATGCCGCCCTCCATGGGAAAATTGACGCCGGGCGCGATGGTCGCCGAGGTCGCAATGGCCTTCAGCGCCGGGGGCGGCCGTTTGGCGGCAGCCCATGACACAAAGCCGCTGTAGCCCTCGCCGTACATCCCCACCCGCCCATCGTTCCACGCCTGCTGAGCGATCCAATCAATGACGGTGCGCGCATCTTCATCGTCGTGCTGGAAGGGGATGAATCCCGGCGTGCCTTTTCGCCGGCCCCGGGCGTAGGCAATGACGCCCGCATAGCCGTGCGCGGCGGCGTCTTTCGCGCCGGCCTGTGAGTCGTCAATCCTGAACTCGAGCAAGGCGGGCAGTGGATTGGCAGGGCTGTTGGGACGAATCACCACGGCGGAAATACTCGCGCCGTCCGGCGTTGGAATGAGAATTTCGTTCTCGACCGTGTAGCGTCGATGATCATCCTCGGCGTTGAGCAGCACGACCAACGGGCCAAAGCTTCGGAAGGCATCATAGTCGACGTACTTCCAAATCAGGTCCACCGCCTCTGACTCATCAATGCTGTCCTTGGCACGTTGTTGATCGAATGCGCGTTGCAACGCCTCCTGATAGGCGGCCGGCGGTACGCTCAGCCAACGGGCGACGGCGTGGGCATCGGGATCGTCGAGGCGGCGCACCGAGTCGCGGTATGCACCGGTGAACGCTTCCGCAAATGTGAGACGATTTTGTGCCTCGAGTGACTTGGCACGGGCGTACATGTCGTAGATCAACGAGTGCCCGGCGCGGCGGTCAAAATCCAATTGTCGCCGCCGCTCGCGCAGCGATTGCCGCGAGATGTCCGCGGCTGCATAGTCGCCGGCGGCCATCTGCAGTGCAGACAAATTCGCGAGATACCGTTCGGGATCGGAATCCTGGTAAACGGGAATGAGGCGCGCGGCCAGATCGCTCATGATCGCGCCCGCCTTGGCATCCAATGGGGTCGCGGGCGGTCGAAAATCAAATTTCGTCGCGGCCCACGCCGGCGATGCCGCCAGGAACAAAAGCAACAAAAGCGTTCTTGCCGCGAAGGCGCTGCGGTTGGCGGGACTTTCGATCGGCTTTTTCACAGAGGACTTCCGGATTCCTTCGGCGTACCGGCCGATTGGACATGGCTCGCTTGTGGGCCTTCGGGCGCGGGTGTCCTGGCGGCCTTGACGAGGTGCAGGACCTTCGAGAAGAGACCGTGGGCGTCGCCGGCACCACCGACATGGATGATGGCGGTGTGCTCCAGCTCATGGGTGAACAAGTCCATGACCAGATCCAATACATCATCGTCGAGGGCACCGAATGTGCCGTCGATGAGCACCCACGGCGGCGTCTGTATCAACATCCGCGCGAAGACCAGGCATAGCTGTTCGTCCTGGCTCAATTCCCGATCCCAACGCCGGGTCTCATCCAGGAGCGGCGCGAGGCGTTCGAGCCCCAGCCGGAACAGCGCGCGGTTGAAGGCGTTCGCGCTGAAACTGTCAGCCTTCAGAGGGTAAGCGAGAACCTCCCGCAAACTGCCGCGCGGAAGGTACGGCGTCCCGCGCGGCAGGTAGAATATCTGCTCGCCGCGCGGCCGGGTGATGCTTCCGGAGCCCCAGGGCCACAAGCCTGCCAACGCGCGGAATAGCTGAGTCTTGCCCGTCCCCGGTGCACCGAGAATCAGGACGCGTGTTCCCGCCGGCACCACCACGCTCGATTCTCTGAGCCGGTCGGCATGCGCGGAGGACATGCTCTCCAAATCTTCGATCCTGATCGTACCCGGATCGCCCTCCTCATAGAGGATGCGGCTCTCGAAGCCGCGGGGTTCATGCGTGCTGATCACGGCATGCCGGAAGCTTGCCACCCGAAGCAGCGTCGCCCGCCAGTCCGCGATGACGCTGAAATTGTCGACGAACCAGCGCAAGGAAGACTGTGCTTGGGTAAAAGCGCCGGCCGCCATCATCATGCCGCCGAAAGAAACCTTTCCCGTGAAATAGAGCGGCGCGGCCACCAGGATGGGCGCCACGAGGGTGATCCACCCGAATCCGGAGGTGACCCAGGTCAGATTCGTGTGGCCCCATACGATGCGGCGCGTGGCGCGCAGCACATCGCCCAGATGGCGTTCAATGCGGCGCTTCTCATCCGCTTCACCCGCCGCCAGCGAAATGTCATCGACGTGCTCGTTCACGCGCACCAGAGAAAATCGCAGGTTGGCCTCGCGCGCGTATCGCTCTGCATTGCGATTGATGAGGCCTCGGCCCACCCAATAGCTCAGCAGCGAGCCGGCGCTCGCGTAAATGATGGCGGCCCACAGCATGAAGCCCGGAATGGCATAGTCCCGGTCGCCGATGCGCAACGCGAAGTCGCTTGAAAGACCCCACAGCACGCCGGCAAACGTGCCGAACAGAATCGAGGCCTGGAGCAGCCCGATGCCAAGATCGGCCGAGAGTTCGCAAAGCTTCCTCGCATCCTCGTGGATGCGCTGATCCGGATTGACGCCCATGGCTCCTGCATTGGCCAACCAAAAAGCGCGGTGCGGCTTGAGCCAATCGGTGAGCAGGCTGCGGACCAAGCCTTCGCGAAGCTTGACCTGCAATGTTTCCGCCAGCCAGCGCTGCGTCACGTTGAAAATAAGAAGGATTCCGGCGATGACAAAGAACACGCCGAGCTGGAAAAAGAAGTCGCGCAGATCGCGGCGCGACAGCGCATCGTAGAAGGGCTTATTCCAGCTGTTGAGGCGGATTTGCCCGTAGGCTGTGGCCACGATCACCAGAACGATCGCGGCCATCAAGACCGCGAGCGACCTGCCGACCGGGGAACTGAAGATCGCGCGGATCACCAGCCCGAGCTGTCCCAGGAAACCCGGGAGGACTTTGGCCTCCGCGGCGGTACCGGCGATTTTTGCAGGCGTTTCTGTCACGATGTTCGGCGCATTTCCACGTTTTCAGACTCTACACTGTTGCGCCGCAGGGGTAGTACCGCGCACTCGAATGCAATGTAGGACGTTCCCGACAGGATTTCGGGCCCTGCAGTGTTGCGGGCGGGGAGCGAATGGGCGCATAACCGCCAAAACACTGAGGATCGCCTCGCCAAACGGGATACACATGTCGCGAGTACTCATCGCCGATGATCACGCCGTCGCCCGCGCAGGTTACAAACAGTTCCTGGAGGCCGAGGCGGGCATCACCGCCATTGGCGAGACCTCCAGCGGCAGCGAAACTTTGGACCAGTTGCGCCGCCACGACTGGGACCTGTTGTTGCTGGACATCCATATGCCGGACCGCAGCGGTCTGGACATTCTGAAACATGTCACCAGCGGATTTCCCAAGGTGCGCGTGTTGATCATGAGCGGCCTGCCTGAGGCGCAATACGCCCGGAATGTGCTGCGAGCCGGCGCCAGCGGGTACGTCTCGAAGGGCGGTTCGCCTGAAGAGCTCTTGAAGGCGGTGCGCACGGTGCTCATCGGACGCCGCTACGTCAGCGCCGCGCTGGCAGAGTCCATGGCGGCGGATCTCGAGTCCTCGCACGATCGCGACCGGCCCTTGCACGAGCGCCTATCCGTCAGAGAGTTTCAAATTTTTGGCAAATTGGCGGCCGGAGTCGGTGTCGGGGCGATCGCCGAAGAATTGAGTCTGAGCGTCAAAACGGTGAGCACCTACCGATCGCGCATTTTGGAAAAGATGAATTTCACGAGCAATGCGGATATGACCGCGTATGCGCTGCGCAACGGCCTTATCCTCTAGACCACTTTAGGAGAGATGTCATGCCGGATAAAGCCATTGGCTCACCGAGCCCGGCGCCGCGAAAAAATCTCCAAGAGGACGGCCTCACCAATCCCAAGGACGGCCGCGGCCCTTTGAGAAAATCCGATGATTCTTCCTGCAAGCTCCCGCTTCACACCGGAGTGCCGAAGCCGACGAGGCCGCACTGATCGCGCGCATCCGCATCGTGTTGCGCTTGGAGTTTTTTCGCCTGCTTGCGCAGCTCGCGACTTTCCAGCTGCAGCATGTATTTGCGCGCGGCATCGGCGGCATCGCCATCGGCCAAAATCCGCGCTTCGCTGTCTCGCGCGGCGGCTCTCAGATGCAGCGACTTGATTTCGTTCCGGGCATGCTCGGCCGGATCCGCGTCGTTCGCGACGCTGCCCCAGAAAAACCCGCTGGAATCGAGTTCGGCATCGTCCACCACGATCTGTGACTCCATGATCGGGGCACCGATGGCCTTGATGGTTTCCAGCGTGGCTCGTCGCCGGCTCTGGCCTGCCCCAGTCGAGCCGTCTCCCCCGATGAAACAGTAGACATACACGTCGGCCATGCGTCTCTCCTCGTGTCGCCGGATTCGCTGGCAGAGTGCAACCCTTACGTTCTCTTCGTCTGTGCGCTACCGTACACAGTGCCACGGCGGATCGGGCCGCTAAAGCCGACGGGCCAATTATTTCAATGGTTTAGGCGCTATTGCTTGCGGGGTACTACAGGAGCGACATTGGCGCGCGACACCCATCCGGTACGGCCTGCATTCGTCTGCACCAGAAAAAACCCTTCATGCTCGGCGGTGATGTGCACCGTCTCTGCCTCCGGCAGCAAGAATAGCGAGTCCCCCATGGGGACCGGCGATACACGCGCCGGGGTTGCGCCGGTGATCACCACCCCTTCGTGCAGCAGCGGCCACAGTGCCACCGCGTTGCATGCGCTCAAGCTCAGCATGGAAATGCCCACGACGCCGGCAACGCGGCGCAGCCAGATATGTCCGAAGGAAAGGCGCGCAGCCAACGTGCTTGCACTCACGATGGCGAGTCCGATGACGCCGATCCAAAACAGCGCGATCGGACTGGCGCAGCGTGCCAGCCGCTCGAAGGCACTGTGCGAGCGCGTGGGCAAATGCAGCGATGTTCGAACGTAGCTCAAGTTGGCGTCGATGTCCGGATCGTTCGCCGACAGCAAGTTCGCGCGCTCGTAGTTCAGGACCGCCATCCCAGGTTTGCCTTGGCGCATGTAGGCATTTCCCAGGTTGTAGAGTCCCGCGGCAGAATAGCCGGCTTGCGCGGACTGCGCGTGGATCGGCCCCGCTCCCACCAGGAGGTTGAGGACCAGGACCGACAGTGCCGCGCCGCGCTTCATCGCGTCGACTCCTCCGTCAGTCGCTGACGCACCGCTCGCGTCCAGCGCGCAAAATCGATGGCGCGCAAGTCCCCGCCCGAGTATTTCGACTCATCGGCGAGCGCAAATAGCTGCTGAATCTCGGCATCATCGCTCGAGCGCCTTCGCACTTCGTCCGCCGTGATCTCCTCGGGCGGCACCTGCCATCGGACGGCCAGGGTTTGTTGCAAACCGTTGCGTGCGGCATTGAAAAACACCGCAGGGTTCCCGGCGCGCGCGGCGGCTTCCATTTGGCCGAGTACGCGATTGTTCATTCTCGCGGCAGCCCGGCGGCGCGCCGTGAGGCGCTCGGGGGGTCGGCTGCGCCGTCGAACCCCGAGCCAGCTTCCGGCGAATGCCAGGGCCAGCAGCGACGGAATCGCCAGATAGCGCGGCTGCAAGTACGGAGGCCTCAGCGAACTCGCCATGGCCCGGACCTCGGCGTGGTCGGGCTTCAGTCCCTCGGCGCGCTGGTCCACGGCCCCTGGAACGCCGCTCGCCGCGACCTGCTGCGCCGTCAGCGTGCTGTCGGTTGGCGAGGGCGAGATTCTGACGCTGGGCGGCGTGCTATGAATGGTTTCGTAGCGCTTCGTGTTGGGATCAAAATAGCTGAAGCTCAGCACCGGCAGGGTTTGCGTGCCGGGCTGCGACGCGACGAGGGGTTGCTCGAAAATCTTTTCGCCCTTGTGTCCCAGCGGATCGGTGGTATTGAATGTGGACTTTGGCGGGTAGGTTTTCCAATGCTCGACATGATCGAGCATGGTGCTGTCCACCCGATCAAAGTTGCCGGAACCGACCACGCGCATCGTCAAGGTCAGCGGATCACCGACATCCGCCTTGGGCGGCGAGATGTCGCTCTGGATCGCGAAGGTACCGATCGCGCCGTGAAAGTCGTATGGGCGCCCCTCGGCCGGGAGTGCCGAGACCTTCAAATCCTGTGGCGGGCTCTGGACATTGATGTCCTTCGGCACGCTCCTACCAAAGAAGTTTTGCCAGAATGGATCGCCAAATTGATCGTCCAGGGCCGTATCCTTTCGCGGTCGAGTCCGGATTTTCACGGTGAGCGGCACCTCGGCGGACAGCGGAAAGCTGCCAGGCTTCACGACGGATAAAACGCTTTGCCACGTGAGCAGGACAAAGGCCTGCCCGTCGATCAACTTTTCGCTGCGTTCAGGTTGGCGCGAGAGATTGTTGAGCGTGAAATTGTCGCCCGTCAGCTTCGGCAAGCCGTTGAGCGAGGTGACGAACCCGGAGCGCAGTCCCAATTCTATTTCGACCGGGATGCTCTCCCCGACATACACCTCGCGCTTCGGCACGCTCAAGCGCACATAGGCGGAGCCATCCTCGGTCAGATGCACTCCCTTGGGTATCGATGCGCCCGACAGGATGGGCGGAGGTTTCGCTGCTTGAGGACTGGGTGGCGGTGCCCCCGGGAAGCCCGGGGGTGCGTTGACTTGCAGCACCACGGGCTGTGATTTCGGCGTGACGCCGGGAATGGAAAAAATGCCGGCCATTTGCGGTGTAACGCGTACCACGATGGATGTGGAGGGAAGCGTGGTCCCGTTGATGATCTCGATCTGGCGGGTATGGCCGATGACTTCGAATTTCAAGCCCGAGACCACGGGCATGGTAATGGACGGCGTCGCGCCATCGCCCAAGTTGGTGATGGTGAACTGTGCCGACTCGCCCAGGGTGATTTGCGCGGGCCTGATGGTGGCATAGACCCACGGATCGTCGGCGCTGGCCGGGGCCGCCACTAACAGCCACAGGCCGGCAATTGCCGGCCACAAGAGATGATGGCGAATGGCGTTCATCACCAATTCTTGAAGGGCTTGTCCGGCGGTTGAGCGGCGTTGCGTTGCGCCACGGGAACTGCCGGAGAAGGACGCTCGTCGCCCTTCACCGAATCGAGCAGTTCACGCGCCTCTTCTCGCGACATTTGACCGGGAGCGCGCTGATTGTCGGCCGCTTGTTGGTCATTGTCGGAGCCCGGCTGAGCTTTGGGCGCGCCGGGGGGTTGGCCGGCACCCGTCGGCGGCTGATCGCCCTTCGGTGGCTCGCCTTTGGGTGGCTGGTCGCCTTTGGGTGGTTGTTCGCCCTTCGGTGGCTCGCCGTTTGGTGGCTGATCACCCTTCGGTGGATCGCCCTTCGGTGGCTGATCGCCCTTCGGTGGCTGATCACCCTTCGGCGGCTCACCCTTCGGTGGCTGATCGCCCTTCGGCGGCTCACCCTTCGGTGGCTGATCACCCTTCGGTGGATCGCCTTTCGGCGGCTGCCCCCCCTTCGGCGGCTGGCCTTGCTGGCCGGGGCCGTTACCCTGCGGTGGATTCTTGTCCTGATTCTGCAGCGCATCGATCTTGCGCTTCACGAGATCTCGATTGAACTTGCTGTCCGCATCATCGGCACGCAATTGCAACGCAGTTTCATAAGCCTTCACCGCATCGTTCCACTTCTTGAGAGTGTCCTCCCGGGACGACTGCTCAGTCTTCTGTCCGGCGCGATACAGCGCGTTGCCGAGGTTGTAGTAAGCGTCTTGTTGGACAGCCAGCCGCTTCAAATCGCCGGAGGGCGCATGGCTGATGGATTGCTCGAATGATTGCGCGGCCTGCGGAAACTGGGCGGCTCGGTATGCCGCCGTGCCGGCGTTGTATTCCAGCACCGGCCGCTTGGCGTCGAGCGCGGGTGCGGCGGGCGGGGCCGGCGCAGCCGGTGGCGTTTCGCCGGCGGCTTGCGCAGGCTCGACATGCCAGTCCAACATTAATATCGCTGCGGACATCACCGCCGCCTTGGCTGCTGCGGAGCCTCTTGCGCCGTTCCGCCGGCGAGTGCCGATGAGAAGGCTGGCCAGCAACAGGGCGAGCGACGCCGCCAGGGGCCATTGATACCGTTCGGTGTATATTTTTTGCTGACGGGATGCGAGTTCGTGTTTGGCGATCGATCCGAGCACGTTCTGGAATACCACTTCCAATCCCTCTCCCTGGGTCCCGAGCGGCACGTAGAACCCGCCGGTGGCGGCTGCAATGGCCTTGAGTGTCGATTCGTCCAGACGGGATTTGACGAGTGCCCCGCTCTCATCTTTGACGAATCCGCCGCCTTGAGCCTGCGCGACCGGAATCAAATCGCCCGCCGCGGTTCCCACGCCGACCGTGTAGATCTTGAGCCCATCTGCCTGCGCCGCTGTTCGAGCCGTCTCCACCGCGCTGCCTTCCAAATCCTCGCCGTCGGTCACCAGGATCAGTATTTTATCGCTGTTGGGCCGCCGCCGCAGCGCGGCCTGTGCAGCCTGGATGGCGCTCGAGATATTCGTGCCGCCGCGCGGGATCGTGTTGGTGTCGATCGCCCTCAAGGACTCAAAAAACGCACCATAGTCCAGCGTCATGGGACAGACCAGGAAGGCGGTGCCTGCGAACGCCACGATGCCGACCGCATCTCCGTCCAATTGCTTTGCGAAGTCGTCGATGGCGAGTTTCGCCCGCGTCAGCCGATCGGGCCTCACGTCCGGTGTCAACATGCTGCGCGAGGTGTCGATTGCAAAAATGATTTCGTTCCCGCGGCGGCTGATCTGCTCCCAGCGAAATCCCAGAAGCGGGCCCGAGAGGGCAATGAACAGACAAATGACCGCCAGGGCGAATAGCACCCGCTGCAGCGTTCGTTTGGCGATCGAAATGGAGCGCGTCAGTTGACGGCGCAGATGCGCTGCCACGAACTTCTCGAGCGCAGCATTCTGGCGTGCGTCATAAAAGCGCCACAGCCAAAGGAGGAACGCCACGGCGAGAACCGCCGCCGCCAGCCACCCGGGGCTGCTGAATTTCACGGCAACCTCCGCAGTCGGGTGTGCTGCAGTGCCAGGCTGAGGCCGAGAAGCACCAGTGACGGAATGAGCGCCCACGGATACAGCTCTTCGGTACGCTCGAACTTCTGCACGGTTTGCGCGCTCTTCTCGAACTGATTGATCTGCTCGTAGATCTTCTGCAGCGAATCGGTATCTGTCGCCCGATAAAACCTTCCGCCGGTCTCGTCGGCCACCGCCTGGAGGGTCTTTTCGTCAACGTCCACCTTGGCCATGATCAGCCGCAGGTTGCCGGCGCCGTCTCTGACCGGGATGGGGGCGTCACCACGCACGCCAACCCCGACGGTATAAATCTTGACACCCATGGCCTTGGCAGCTTCCGCGGCGGCGAGCGGGGAAATCTTGCCGGTATTGTTCACGCCGTCGGTGAGCAGAATGAGCACTTTCGATTTCGCCGGGGTCAGGCGCAGGCGGTTGACGCCGGCGGCGATTGCCGAACCAATGGCCGTGCCGTCATCGGCGCCGCCGACCGTGACGCGTTCCAGGTTTTGCTGCAGCCAGTCGTGATCGAGCGTGATGGGGCTGATCAAGTAAGGAGCGCCGGCAAACGCGATCACACCGATTCGATCGTCGGAGCGCTCGTCGATGAATTTCGAAACGACGGATTTGACCACTTCGATCCGATTGACCCGCTGATGATTGATTTGAAAATCCAACGCCTGCATCGAGCCGGACACATCCAGACAAAGCACGATGTCGATGCCGTTCGCGATGACCTCGGTTCGGCTATGAGCGCGTTGCGGCCGGGCCAGTCCAACGATCATCAAGGCACACGCGAGCAGCGGCAGCACCCACACCAACAGGCCAATCCGGCTGCGGCTGCGGCGAGCCACCTCGCGCGCGAGGCTGATGTCGGAATATTCGACGGCGGCCACAGGGCCGCGCCGCCCATGCCAAAGCATGACAATCGGCAGCAGCGCCATCAGCCAAAACCATTCAGGCTGCAGGAAGCGCGTCATGAGCCTCCTGCGCCGTGGAGATCTCCTCGGGTTTGGCCGTTGCCGACACGAAAGCGCGCGCACTCTGGCGCAGCGCTTCCATGTCCTCGAGGGTGAGGCCAATTCCTGCAAATTTGACGAAATCGCACTGATGCAGGAAGTCTCCGAGCAGCGACTGGTGCCGGGCCAGCGAGGCATGGGTGGTCTCGAGAAGATCGCGCAGAAACTCTTCGGTCGTTCGCCGGGTGACCGCGACTTCGAATCGCTGCTCGATGTAGCTGCGCACGATGTCTGAGACCGCAATGGAGAATTCCCGCGCGCCGGCCGGCTGCATGAGCGCGCGAATATCCTCCAGTAGCTCGAGAGCCCTTTCGTAGTGCAGGAGGATGCGCGCGCGGCGGTTGCGCCGCCAACGCCAGACCCGATAGACGCCCAGGGCCAGAATCACCACGCCCGCCGCAACGGCCGGCAATACCCACGCCGGCAGGATGTATTTCGGCCCGCGGATGTCGCGGATGTCTTCTTCCGGAACGGAAGCGGCCGGGCCGCCGGCCGCGCCGGAAGTCGAGGCTGCGGTTGCCGCCGGTTCGGCGGCATGGCCCGCAGCCGTCCCCAGCCCTGCGCCGAGGATCAGGCTCGCCAGGCCGGCCGCGGCCACGGCGCGCACGCCTGGAATGCGCCCTCTCATACGCGTCGACGCACCCGGGTTTTGAAAAACCGCTGCAGAGCCGGCATGTAGGGTGCTCCCGTTTGCAACTGCAAGGTGTCGATGCCTTCTGAACGGAAGTCGTTCACGAGCCCGCGGGCTCTTTCCGCGGACATCTCTTTGAAACGCTTTCGGACGGTCGAGCTAGCGGTGTCGAGTTCGATCACCTCCCCGCTTTCCGCATCCTCCAGCGCAATGATGCCGACGTTCGGCAGCTCTTTTTCGCGCGGATCTTCGACGTGGACCGCCACCAGGTCATGCCGGCGATTCGTGCGGCGCATGGCGCGGCGCAATTCGGCTCTGACGGCCACCGGCTCGCGCGGAGTCTCAAAATCCGAAATGAGAAAGACGATGGCCCGCCGGTGCAGCAGGCGGTTGGCGACATCGAGCGCTTTGACCGTGTCGGTCCCGATGGCCTCGGGCGTATGGTAGAGGATGTCCCTGACGACGCGCAGTACGTGACGACGCCCTTTCTTCGGCGGCAGGTAGCGCTCGACCCGGTCGGTGTAGAGCAGCAGGCCGACTTTGTCGCTGTTGCGGATGGCGGAAAAAGCCAGAACGCTGGCCAATTCCGCTGCCAGGTCGCGCTTGCTGGCGGCACCGGAACCGAAATTTCCCGAGGCGCTGATATCCACCAGCAAAAAGATGGTGAGCTCGCGCTCCTCGGTGAACTTCTTGACAAACGGCCGGCCGGCCCTGGCCGTGACATTCCAATCGATGGTGCGCACTTCATCGCCCGGCGTGTACTCGCGCACCTCATCGAAGTCCATCCCGCGTCCCTTGAATACCGAATGATAGGAACCGGCGAGACTGTCGTTGACCATGCGGCGCGTGCGGATTTCCAACTGCCGCATGCCGCTCATGATGACTTTGCTCGACTTGCCGGTCTCCCGTGCCATCGTCACGGCACCGGCAGGGCGTCGAGAATTTTTTCGATGACATTCTCGGAAGAAATATTTTCGGCCTCTGCTTCGTACGTCACCGACACCCGGTGACGCAGCACGTCAAGGGCGATCGATTTCACATCCTGTGGAATCACGAAGTGACGGCCGCTCAGGAAAGCCATGGCGCGCGCGCCCAATGTCAGCGCGATGGTGGCCCGCGGCGAAGCGCCATTCTGGATGTAGCCGTTCAAATTCAAGGTCGCCGCAACCGGCGGGCGGGTTGCGAGCACCAGATCGACGATGTAATCCCGTATCTTGTCATCGATAAAGACCGTGTTCACGACATGGCGCGCCTCCACGATTTGTGCCGCGCTCACCACGGTCCGGGGAACGACCATGGCTTCGGTCGTCGCCATGGCGTCCAGAATCGCACGCTCCTCGCCGCGGTTTGGGTAGGTGACGATCACCTTCATCATGAATCGATCGATTTGCGCCTCGGGAAGCGGGTACGTTCCCTCCTGCTCCAAGGGGTTCTGGGTGGCCAGCACCAGGAACGGGGTGGGCAGGCTGTAGGTCTCATCGCCGATGGTGACTTGGCGCTCCTGCATCGCTTCCAGAAGAGCGCTTTGCACCTTTGCCGGGGCTCGGTTGATTTCGTCCGCGAGGATCAGGTTGCTGAAGATCGGCCCGTGCTTCGTCCTGAACGCGCCATCCTGTGGGTTGTAGATCATCGTTCCGACGATGTCCGCCGGCAGCATGTCGGGTGTGAATTGCAGCCGCTTGAAATTCAGGGCGATGCAGTTGGCCAGGCTCTTCAACGCCAGCGTCTTCGCCAACCCGGGGACGCCTTCCAACAACACATGCCCGTTGCTGAGCAGCGCCACCAACAATCTGTCGATCAGGTGCTTTTGGCCCACGATGACACGCGCCATTTCCTGCTGGAGCGGGCGGATCCAGGCTGAACTGGCCGCTACCGTCTCGCGCACCGCACGCGTCCCCGGGTCCGGCGCGCCTGCCGGGAGGAGCGGTTCCCGGTTGGCCGGCTGATACCTCGCATTTTGCTCGATGAGCGGGGCCGCTTTCTGATTCATGCCTGGATCCTTATTGACGAAATGCCGGGTCTACGGGCGAGGCGAACCGCGAAATCCCCTGAAGACTCCGGAACTCGCGAATGAGGCTTTGAACTTGCGAAGGGCCTTCGGTTCCCTGCTGACGGCGATGCCGGGCGAAAGACTAGAATTCTCCGTAACCTCGCGCCATTGCCGCAGCAAATATGGGCAGAAACACGAAAAGCGCAAGCTCTGCGTGCAAATATCGACGCACTTTCCGTATCTCCGAGTCGCCCGGCAAGCTGCCCGATTTTCGCCAGCGAACAAACGCCACCGTCGGGGGCACCGACAATATCCCGATAGCCGCGAAGTCGGCAATTTTGGCCCAAAAAAATCCATTGTGCGAGTAGTACACCCAGCCCTTGGCGGCAAATATCGCCCGGCAGAAGCCGACCACGATAACCGCTGCCGCGAGGAGGCCGTATCCCAGATCGATCGAAGCAACGCGCGCGACCGCGGCTGTGCTCACACCGGGGCGAATCACCCAAAATTCGACGAATAAAGTGCCGAAAATGGCAAAGATCAGCAGATGGTGGCCTATGGCGAGAGACAGATCGAGCATACCCGGCTGATCCTAATCCGCATGCCTCGGGATATCAATTCACCGCGCGATGGTCACGCCCCGGCAAAACGACAGTCATGCCGATCGGCAGGCGCATTGATTTTTTTCAAAGTGTGCTTCAGCCCTGATCCGTAGGTGCCGATATTGAATACTCTGGCATCTTCGCGGCCGCGCAACGAGAAGCAAAGACGGCGGCCCGGGAAATGCGTGATTGGTGTCACATTCCAGTCTTGAGGCCGGCGGCCGGGGACAATTGCTGCAGCGTTTTGGCGACAACACCGCCGCCGGTGGCGAAGTGAGGATTGAATGAAGATCACATGGAAGGTGGGAGTCGGCGCCTCTGTACTCCTGCTGGTTACCCTGCGAGGCCACGCGGACACCACGCTTGACCAATATTTGACTTTGAGCGGTTTCGGCACGTTGGGAGTGGTGCACTCCGACTACCGGCAGGCTGACTTCACCGGAGAGTACATACAGCCTCACGGCGCGGGATTCAGCCAGAGCTGGAGCCCCACCCCCGACAGCGATTTGGGCGGCCAGGCCGATCTGCGAATCGCCGACGGCTTGACCGGGGTGGTGCAGGTCCTTTCCCGCGACAGCGACGATGGCAACTTCAAGCCCGGCATCGAGTGGGCCAACATCAAGTACGCGTTCACTTCGGATCTTGCGGTGCGCGTCGGCCGCACTCTGTTGCCGACTTACGAGCGCTCCGACAGCGAAAATATCGGTTACGCCCTCCCCTGGGTGCGGATCCCCAACGAAATCCGGTACTCGAACTCGGCAACCCACAGCGACGGGGTGGATGTGCTCTACCGCATCAAGACCGGTACGGTGACCCAGGACCTTCAGATACAGTTTGGCCGCACCTCGGAAGAATTCTCCGGCGCGGTGTTTCGTGGCAAGGATCTCGTGGTCCTGAGCGATACACTTCAGTACGGCAACACCAGCGTGCATCTGGCCTATCAGACCATGATGTACACGTTCTCGACACTCCCGCCGGCTCGATTCCGACTGGCCAGCGCGGGATTCACGTATGATCCGGGAACTTGGTTCGTAACGGGGGACAGCAACGTCGCCCACTACGACTTCTTCGGCAATTTCTATGCGTGGTACTTGAGCGTCGGCATGCGATTCGGCCATTTCACCCCCTACCTCATTTATTCGCTCGAAGATGCGCCGGATTCCGCACCGCCATCCGGCCTGACTCACTTGGGTGACGAGCGCACGATGGGCGCCGGGGTGCGTTGGGACTTCGCCAAGAACATTGATTTCAAGATGCAGCTGCAGCGCGTGCTCATCGAAACAACGGACGCACCCGCCTCGTTCAACGATGTCCAACCGGGTCTGCGGCCCGGTGACAAAGCCAATGTGGTCAGTTTGACATTGGATTTTGTGTTTTAGGCCATGGCAAGCAGGGCCTGTATGAAAACGACGTGGCTCAGCGCCATGATCTTCGCCGTGTTGACCGCCGGCGTCCGCGCCGAGGACATCGTCGTCATCGTCAACCCTGCCGCCAAGCCGGTCAGCAAGGCGCAAGTTGCCGACATCTATCTGGGAAGGAGCGCTGAACTCACGCCCATCGATCAAACCGTCGGTTCATCGATCTACGTCCAGTTCTACCAGAAGGCAACGGGCCGCGACGCCGCGCAGGTCAAGGCCATCTGGTCGCGCATCCTGTTCACCGGCAGAGGCCAGCCGCCGAAACAACTCCCCGATTCGGCGGCTGTAAAAAAGAGCGTCGCCGCCAACCCGAATGCCGTGGGCTATATCGAGAAGTCCGCCGTGGACGCCACGGTCAAAGTCGCTTTGCCGCTCGATTGACGGCCATGGACGGCATGACGTGAAGGCAGCGCCCTTGAGAGAAGCTTTGCAGCGCCGCCTGGGCCGCATCGCCGAGCCGCAGATTCTGTTCCCGCTGATTGCCGTGGTTCTATTGGCTGCGATGTGGATCGCGACGGCCGGCATCATCAGACTCAAGCACACCGAAGCTGAGCACGACGCAGCCCTGTTGAGCCGTGAACTGCTGGGAACCTACGAGGCGCAAGTGGTCCGGGTGTTGCGCGAAATCGATCAGACTCTCAATCTCGTCAAGTTTTGGCACGAACGCAACGCCATGCGGGGCACCCTCTCCGAACTGAAAGATCGAGGATTGCTGCCGCCGGACCTGGTCTTCTCCGTCAGCATTGCCGACCGTGACGGTACCATCGTCGAGAGCACCCGGCCGCTGGGCGGCGAGAGCGTTGCCGATCAGGATTATTTCCGCAAGCAGCGGGACGGCGGCGCCATCCTCGTCGGCAAACTGCCCCGGGGCGCGACGGGCGACGGGAAACTCCTTTTCTCAAAAAGGTTGAACGGGCCAAAAGGTGATTTCGACGGCGTGGTGATGGTCGCCGTCGACGCGGCATTTTTCGTCAGCGGCTACGACGCTGCGAAGCTGGGCGAACACGGCGTCCTCGGCATTCTCGGTACCGACGGCATCGTGCGCGTCAGGCGCAGCGGAGAATCGATGTTCTCCGGCGATGCGCTCGACTATGCGTCGGTGCTGCCGACGCCCGATGATGCCGATGCGGTGCCGCCGGTCTCGCGCAGCAGCTGGGACGGCGAATGGCGTTGGAGCACTGCCCGGGAGATCTACGGCTTTCCGCTGGCGATACTCGTCGGACTGGCGCAGGAAGAGCAACTCGCGGCCGTCCGAAAAGATGCCGTCATATACCTCTCATGGGCCGCGGCCGGCAGCGTCGGAATCATTCTGTTGATGGCGGTATTGGGTCGAATGAGCTGGCAGCTGGCGCAAAGCCGCTTGCGCGAAAGCGAATCCAAACTGGAGCATGCGCGGCGTGTCGAGTACCTGGCCTACCACGACGGCCTCACGGGCCTGCCCAACCGGAGCATGTTCAGCAAACTGCTGGCTCAACGCATCAGCGAAGCCCGCCGCTACGACAAGCAGCTCGCGGTTGCGTTCCTCGATCTGGACCGCTTCAAGCAGATCAACGACACGCTGGGTCACGAGGCCGGCGATCAGTTGCTGGTGGAGGTCGCCGCCCGACTGCAGGGTTGCGTGCGGGATAGCGACACGGTGGCACGCTTGGGGGGAGACGAATTCGTGGTGCTGCTCCCGGAAATGGAGGACGGGAAACAAGCGATAGTGGTGGCGCAAAAAATACTTGCCGTCATCGGCAAGGCGTTTACTCTCATCGGCCACGAGTTTCGCGTCACGGCGAGCATCGGGATCAGTGTCTATCCGCAGGACGGGCAGGACGAGCAAACCCTGACCAAGAATGCCGATATCGCGATGTATCAGGCCAAGGCGGAGGGAAAGAACAATTTTCAGTTCTACTCTGAAAAATTGAATGCCAATTCGCTCGAGCGGCTCACGTTGGAATCAAGCCTGCGACACGCCCTGGAGCGCAACGAATTTCGATTGTATTACCAGGCAAAGCGGGATATGCGCAGCGGCCGCATCGCCGGCATGGAAGCGCTGCTGCGCTGGGAGCACCCCGACCTAGGCACCGTGGCGCCCATGCAGTTCATTCCGGTCGCCGAGGACACGGGGCTCATCGTGCCGATCGGGAAGTGGGTGCTCAAGACGGCTTGCCTGCAAAGTGCAGCATGGCAAAAAGAGGGGCTGCCGCCCTTGAGCGTCGCGGTCAACATGACCGCACGCCAGTTCTTGGATGAATACCTGCTGCAGGATCTGGCCGCGATACTCAAGGACACCGGCATGAATCCGAACCTTCTGGAAATCGAACTGTCGGAGAGCTTGCTGATTCACGACGTGGAAACGACGCTGCGGATCCTGACGGGAATCAAGTTGTTGGGCGTTCGCATCGCCGTTGACGATTTCGGTACCGGCTACTCCTCGCTGGCGACGCTGCAACGCTTTCCCCTCGATACGGTCAAGATCGATCGCTCGTTCATCGGCGAGCTGGTCGGCCCGTCGGAGGACGCGGCGCTGGCCGACGCGGTCATCGCGATGGGTAAATCGCTGAGCCTGACGGTCATCGCGCAGGGCGTCGAAACCAAGGAGCAGGCGGAGTTTCTGCGAGCGCATGCCTGCGATGAACTGCAGGGCTTTTATTTCAACAGACCCTTGCCGGCCTATCAGTTTGCGCAGTTGATGCGTGCCCAGACCGCGGACATTTCCTATGTCGGCACGCGCGCGGGCCTGTTGAACCCGCAGTTATGATCGGCGTGTAGCCGTTATCCTACGCAAGCACGGGCCATGTGCACCGCATCATCCGCAGTTCACGGCGCGGCTCCAATGGGTACAATGGCTGGAACAGTGTAAGCATTAGGACCCGACATGCGCCCTGTGACAGGGTCAACTGATTTTCAGCAAAACGATGTGTCGGCTGAACGCGCCATCAAGAGTTGGCTGGACGCGCTGGCCGGCGGCGCCTGCAATGAGGCCGCGTTCTTGCGGTGGGTGCAAGAACGGTTCGCGTCCGATACCGAGGGCGGCTGGGAAGTGCTCTCGCAGCTGGACCAGTACTATCGGCGTGGAAGGATCAAGGCCGAAGTTTTCCAAGCGGTCAAAGTTGCGTTGGCAGAGTCCGCACTGGGCGCCGGCCACTCGTTGGGGATTCCGGTGGTAGGCAATGGCGCGAGCCCACGCAGCGCTGCGCGCGCAGAACCGGATCCGCCTCCGCGCCGTGAGGAAGTTCAGCCGCAGGATGCCGTGCTGGAACTTAAGCCGGGCAGCGTGCTGCGGCGTCGCTACCGAATTGAAACCATGCTGGGCCAGGGTTCCATGGGCGCCATCTTTCAGGCCATCGATGAGTATCGCCTGGACACACCGCCCGCCGGTCAACGGTTGGCGATCAGGGTGGCGCACGCGGCAGTGACCAAGCGCGCGGAATTGCTCACCGAGCTGCGCCGGTCGTTCCAACAAATGCAGCGGCTGTCGCACCCCAACATCGTGCGTGTTTTCGAGTTTGACCGCGATGGCCCGATCGTTTTCTTCACGATGGAACTGCTGAACGGCGCGCTGCTCAGCCGCGTACTGCAAGCCGGAAAAGTCGCCCCCCTGAGCCTTGCCCAGGCATGGGCGGTCATCCGCGACATCGGTGGGGCCCTGGCGCATGCGCATTCACGCGGTGTCGTACATGGAGATGTCAATCCGCAAAATGTTTTCATCACGATCTCGGGCGAATTGCGCGTCCTGGATTTCGCGGCACCGCTCAGGTCGAATCCGGCTTCAGCGGCGGCAGATCATGAATTGACGTTGCCGTCGGCTGCGTCGGGCTACGCCAGCTGCCAAGTGCTCGAAGGCGAGCGTGCCGATGCGCGCGATGACGTTTTTGCGCTGGCCTGCATCGCATTCGAACTGCTCCGCGGCGAACATCCCTTCCCGAAGAAAACCGCGATCGAGGCGCGCAAGGCGGGCTTGAATCCGCCGCGGCCGCCGAAGCTCACCCATCAGCAGTGGCAGGCGCTGCGTGCCGGCCTCGCCTGGGATCGTGAGGAACGGCCCTCCGATATCCGGCAATGGCTGCAGAAGTTGGACCTTCGCGGAGCGGCGAAACAGGTGGCGCCGATCGCTGAGCTTCTCGAGCCGCTGCCTCACAAGGAGCGCAAATCGAGACTCTCGATGTCCGCCGCCGCCGCGATTGCCTTGCTTCTCGCCGCCGGTTACTGGGTCATCAGTCAGCGCGGCATGTTGCCGCGCGTGGATGACGTTATGACGGCTTCCGCTCCCAGCAGCGCTGCGCCGGGTCCCGCACCACCAGCCGCAGCGCCCGCGAATTCGGCCCCCACATCGCTCGGCGATCGCCCCCCGCCGCCGGTCCGCGCGGTGCCGCCGCCGGCCGCACACGAAGCGCCGGCCTCTCATGATGCGCTCCCCGTGCGTGAAGCGTCCGCCGCCCGCGAGGGGCGGGTTGCGCGCGATGCGACTGCAGCACACCAGACAGGCGCCACAGCGCCGGCCACGCCGACAGCAGCGGCACCCCCGGCGCGAGCACCGTCGGCGACGCCCGCGCCAACATCATCGGCGGCGCCTGCTTCATCGCCTGGCACATCTTCAGGGGCCTCGAGGATCGAATTGGCCGCAGACACAGTCGATGTACCGGCTGCCGAATCGTCGGCCGAGGTCACCGTGCGGCGCAAGGGCAGTTTGCGGGGCGAAGCAATCTTTACGTGGTGGACCGAATCCGGTACCGCCAAACCGGGCATTGATTTTTCAGCGGTCGTGCCGCATCAGGCAAGCATCGGCGATGGAAAATCCAGCATCTCGCTGAGCATTCCCGTGAGCAAAGCGCGGCGTGCTCAGGCAAAGAGCTTCTACGTGGTCATCGACCATATTGAGGGCGGCGCGCCGCTCGCCGGGCGAACACTGACCATGGTCACTCTGACGCCCGCGGAGTAACGAGCCGTCGCGGCTCATCCATCGGCGTAAATCGCCGCAAAGATTTGGCGCAAGGTATTTTTCTGCACCTTGCCCATGGTATTTCGCGGCAGCTCGTCGAGCAGCAGTATTCGCTTCGGTACTTTGTAGCGGGCCAGGCGCGCCTTCACCGATTCGATGATGTCCCGTTCGGATAGAACGGCGCCCCGCTTCGGTACCACGGCCGCAGTGACGCCTTCGCCGAAATCCGGATGCGGCACCCCGAACACCGCGCTTTCCAGCACGCCGGCCAGCGCATCCAATTCGGTTTCCACTTCCTTCGGATACACATTGTAGCCGCCGCTGATCACAAGATCCTTGGCCCGTCCGACGATGTGCACATAGCCGTCGCCATCGATGCGCCCTACATCGCCCGTATTGAACCATCCGTCAATGCTCAATTCACTGCGCGTCTTGGCCTCATCCTCCCAATAACCCACGAACACGTTAGGACCCTTGACTTGAAGCGTGCCGATCGCATCCGGCTCGAGCTCGACCGCACCGGTTTCGCTGTTGACCACCCGGATCGCCGTGCCTTTCAGCGGTGGACCCACAGAGCCCGGCAAACGCAGGCCATCGTAAGGATTCGAGGTGTTCATCAGGGTCTCGGACATCCCGTAGCGCTCCAGAATCACATGACCGGTGCGCGACAGAAATTCGCTGTGGGTGGCGGGGAGCAACGGGGCCGAGCCGGAGACGAACAGGCGCACCGTGGCGGTCGTCTCCTCGTTGAGCGCCGGCTGCTGCAGCAGACGGGTGTAATGGGTCGGGACACCCATGTACACCGTCGCGTCCCGCAGATGCGTCAACGTCTGCGCGGCATCGAATTTAGGCAGCAATAACAGGCTCGACCCGGAAGCGAGCACCGTGTTGATGGCGGCGAACAATCCGTGAATGTGGAACAGCGGCAACGTGTGCAGCAGGACATCGGTGCGCGTAAAGCGCCAGGCCTCGGCCAGGACGGCCGCGTTGGAGGCGAGATTGCCGCGCGTCAGCATGGCGCCCTTGGGGCGCCCCGTGGTCCCCGACGTGTAGACAATCGCCGCCAGCGCGCCGGCATCGAACACCGTCGGCAGAGCGAAATCATCGGCACACTCGGCCGCCAGGGTGCAGATCGATCCCTCGCCGGCCGCGTCCAGCGTCTCGAGCGCAATACCTGTCTCTGCCGCCAGCGGCTCGATCACCTGCCGGTCTTGCGGCCGAATGACGGCCAGCCGCGGCCGTGAATCGCGCAGCAGATAGTCGACTTCATTCGGCGTGTTGGCCACATTGATGGGCACGAATACCGCGCCCAAACGCAGGCAGGCAACATACAGCAGGACCGCTTCCACGGACTTATCGACTTGAACCGCGATGCGTTCGCCCGGCCGCACACCCCGCCGCGTCAGCGCGCAGGCGATCCGGCCCGACTGTTCACGCAGCGCCGCGTAGCTTATCTGCCGGCCCTGCGAAGTCCTGAGAAAAACATGTTGCGGGCTGCCGGAGATCGGTTCGACCCAGCCGGCGGGATCGGTTGCGAATGACATGGTGCATCATACAATAGGGTCTGTCGGCTCGTCCTGAGCTGCGTCCATCGGTTACTGATCAGTAGTGAGGCGGCCGCTCCTGCTCCGCGGAGCGCGCCTCTTCCGTTGGCGCCCCCTCGAGCCGTTCTCTCACCGCCTTGAGCTGGGTTTCCAGCATCTGGATTTCCCGGTGCTGCCGAAATACCACGTCGCTGAGTTCGGACATGGCGCGTTCGAGATACGCAATCTTGGACTGGACCTGCTCCAAGGGCTCATCGTGCATCGGCTTACTTCACGCCGTAGAAAATGTAGTCGGCCGTATACGTCGCGCGAAGTTGCTGCCCGGCCTGATCCGGGCGACACGCGGCCGCGGGAGCATTGCCGCCCACCGTATTCACGCGTTGAACGTACTGCACTCCCGTGAAAAGTCCATGACCGAAGGTCGCCTTGGCACGCAGCAGCAGCCAGGGAATCGAGTCCGGCTTCGGGCTTTCGCTGCGACCGACGACTTCGCCGATCACTTTACTGCCGTCATTGGCTTCCCACGTCGGGCCGGCATAGTGTTTTCCGACACCTCGGCCTAACTTGGTAAACAAGGCGGCTTCCGGCTGTTTGAACGCCCACTCAAACTTGGACGGGTCATTCTTCGCGGGCTGGCATTCATAGATCTGCACACCCTTCGCGTGCAGATCCGCGATCAGCCCTAAAGATCCGGGTACGCGCACCGGTGCCGGTACCTGCGGTGCGGTTGCGCAGCCCGCCACCACCACGCACACCGCCATCCTGAACATTCGCGGCAACGACCGAAGCTTCATCGTCCTCTCCTATTCGATTAGGGGCATCCCGCATTATGTCAGCAGTTGCGCCTGACGAGGGACGGTCAAATGCGTTATTGTGCGCGAATCATGCTACGAAAGCCTCAGAGGCGCGTGCTCGCCATCGATGTCGGCGGCAGCCATGTGAAAACCCGGGTCTCCGGCTCCCGCGAGGTGCGTCAGTTTGAATCCGGGGCGACCCTGACACCACGCCGGATGGTGTCGCGCGTGCTTCGGCAAACCGGCGATTTGAAATACGATGTCGTGTCCATCGGATACCCCGGCGTGGTCGTGCATGGCAAGATCGTGACCGAGCCTTACAACCTGGGGCGCGGTTGGGTGGGATTTGATTTTCGCAAGGCGTTTGGCCGGCCCACCCTGCTCATGAACGATGCCGCCATGCAGGCCATCGGCAGCTACGAGGGCGGCCGCATGCTCTTTTTGGGGTTGGGCACCGGCCTAGGGTCGGCGCTCATCGTCGATGGTACGGTCGCTCCCATGGAGCTTGCTCACCTGCCCTATAAGCGCGGCCGCAGCTATGAGGACTACGTGGGCGACGGCGGCCGGCGGCGGCTCGGCGCTAAAAAGTGGCGTCGCGCGGTGGCGGACGTCGTCGCACAGCTCAGCAAAGCCTTGGAAACAGACTATGTCGTCATCGGCGGCGGGAATGCCCGCAAGCTGAAGAAACTGCCGGCGAACGCGCGGCTGGGAAACAACGAGTTCGCGTTTCTCGGTGGCTTTCGCGTCTGGCGCCCCGGGATAAACCATGGCTAGGAGCCCGTGGCTCCCAGGCGCTTACCCTTTCGCGCGACGCAGTTCAAACCCCAACCGCGGAAAATGCACGACGACTTTTCCGGCGCGCGCATCTTGGCGCGCGATCGAAATTCGCTCGGCAGTGGCCCCATGCAGGACACCCTCGATTGGATCGGTGCCGGTGTCGGTCGCGGCAACCACCACTTTTTCCCCAATCAAGATCCCATGGGACTCGGCGTTTCCGCCGGAGGACGGCGCGGCGGCAGCGCCCTGGGCAATGGCAATAGCGGCTCCACTGTCGAGTTTCTCGTGCGTGCCATGGCCGAACGCGGACATGCGCGCCCGCCACGCCTGAAGCACCGGATGGGAATCCAGAATTTTGGCCACAGGGCCGCCGCGCTCGACGAACCACAGACAGTGATAAATCGAGAAATCCGCGATGCTGGGCGCGGAGCCGAAGAAGAATCTTTGCGTTGCCAGCATGCCGTCCAGCCGCTGCAGATACTGGCCGAACGCGCCGACCGCGTCCCCAGACCGCATGCGCGCAAGATTCGCGCGGAACACATTGCGGTCGTCGCCGAAAGCCTTGACCGCTTCAGGAGGCTGGCCGGCGAACATGTGCGCAAGGCCTGCCGGCTGCATGGCGAAGGGAACCGCCGTCCAAAACAGCGTCGAGTCGGCCCACTGGGCCAGGATGCGGGACGCGTCGGCGCTGCCGGACGGATACAGCGAGGGCGCCGGCGACCGCGCGTCGATGACCTCTGCGATGAGCGCCGTGTCGCAATAAATGTCGGCGCCGATTTGCATGACCGGCGTCTTTCGATAGCCGCCGGTGAGCGCCGTGAGGTCCGGCTTCGGCATGATGTTCGGGATGTGCACCGACGACCAATGCAAGCCCTTGAATCCGAGAATGAGGCGGATCTTCTCGGCGAACGGCGACATGGGGTAGTGGTGCAGAATGATGGGCGGGGACTCAGTCATCCGCGGCTCCTGATTTGAGGTACTTGAATGTGCCCATCGCCTTGGCTATCAATCGATCATCGGTATCGCGCACCTCGCCCTCGCAGAAGGCCATGGTCTTGGAGCGGTGATAGGCGTGCCCCGAGACGATCAAGCGCGAACCGGCAGCCGCGGGCTGCAGGAAACTGGTCTTCATCTCTACGGTGATGCCGCCCCCGGCACTGGTGTTGAGCGAACGGCCCGCCACCGCCATCGCCACATCGAGCAGGGACATGAGCACCCCGCCGTGCGCGACCGACCAGCTGTTGAGATGCCAAGGCTCGAGATTGAGCGCAACCACCGAGCGCCCGTCTGCGGCGCTGATGAACTCGACGCCAAGCTCCTTGATGAACGGAACGTTGAGTCGAAATGCGTTCGATTGGGTCACACGAAACCGTACCTTGCGCCGGCATGGCATGTCAATCGAGGCCTCCCCCTCGCGCATGCTGCGGTTACTGGCACAATGCCCGAACCATGAGTGCGGTTGCGGAAAATATTCTGCGAATCACGATCACCTCGCTGGCCACGGTGCTGATCGGATTGCCGGCGGCTTGGGCCGCATTGGCCATCCGGTTCCAGGCGCCGGGCGGACCCAAGTCGAAGATCGCGATGGTCGTGCTCTGGCTCGCCTTCAGCGTCGCAATGCTGGCAGCCCTGTGGCAGGGCCGGGCCGGCATGGCCGTTCTGGTTTTCGCGGCGGTATTCGGTGCATTGCTTTTTTGGTGGCGGACAATTCAGCCGACCAATGATCGCCGTTGGGCGGATGATGTCGCCCGAGGCACCAGCGGCATCATCGAAGGCAACCGGGTCACGTTGCATAATGTGCGCAATTTCGATTGGCGAAGCAATGATGACTACACGCAGCGATGGGAGACCCGGGTCTACGATCTTGACCGCCTGAAATCGGTGGACATGATCATGTCGTATTGGGCCGGGCGGGCAATCGCACACATGCTGGTGTCGTTCGGCTTCGACGGGGGTCAGCGCGTCGCGTTCTCCGTGGAGGTCCGGCGCGAGAAGGATAAAAGCTATTCCGAGATCGGCGGATTTTTCAAGCGGTACGGGCTCAGCATCATTGCAGCCGACGAGCGGGATGTGATCCGTGTACGCACCAATGTTCGAGGTGAGGACGATTATCTGTATCGAATTCGCATGCCGCCGACCGCGATGCGATCGCTGTTTGTCGGCTATGTCGAACAGGCGGACGCGCTGGTGAATGAGCCTCGCTTCTACAACACCATCACCGTCAACTGCACCACCCTGGTCTACCACATGATGACCCGGATCGTCGGCTACCTGCCCTGGAGTTATCGGCTGCTGTTCACCGGATACTTGCCCGAGTATGTCTACCGAGTCGGAGGTCTCGACCCGCGCTACTCCCTGGAAGCGCTGCGTGCGCTGGGACGGATCACCGAGCGTGCGAAGCTATCCGACCGCAGCCCCAACTTTTCCGACGACATTCGCCGCGGCGTTCCTGCGATCGATCCCGCAGCGGCGGCGGCGAGCGCCAACCGGGAGCCTACTCCCCGTTCAGCGGCTTGAAGCCATGGTGCCTGAACGCGAGGCCACCCGCAGGACCGCGGATGTATGCCAGGAACCGGGCGGCATCGGGCTTCGCCCCCACCGTCAACGCCGCAGGATAGATGATGGGCATGTGGGTGCCGGCAGGAAAAACATCGACGACGCGCACGCCCTTGTCGATGAGCGCATCGGTCGCATACACGATGCCCAACGGGGCTTCGCCCCGCTCCACGAAGGCAAGCGCCGAACGCACGCTGTCGGCGCGCACCAGACGGTCTGACACCGCCTCCCACACGCCGAGATTGGCCAATGCCTCGTGCGCGTAGCGGCCTGCCGGAACGGAATCCGGATCGCCGGTCGCGAGCCGCCCCTTGCCCAACGTGGCAGCCAGCGCGAAATGCGGCGCAATTTTCAAGGCGACCTTACTGCCCACCGGCGCTATCAGAACCAGTTCGTTTCCCAGCACGTCGCGCCGGGTCGCCGGCTGGATCAAGTTGCGCGCCTGCAAGTAGTCCATCCACTCGAGGTCGGCGGAGAAAAACACATCGGCCCGCGAGCCATTCTCGATCTGACGGGCGAGAGCCGAACTGGCCGCGAAGGAGAAGCGCACGGGCACCGATGAATCCTTGGTAAATCCGTCCCCCAGCTCCTGCAGCACATTGGTCAGCGACGCCGCGGCGAACACGGTGATCGCCGGCCTGTCCTCCTCCGCGGCGGCCGCGGGCAACCCCGCAAGGCATGCAAGCAGCACCAGCCACGAGCCGAGGAATTTATTCATGGCGTTCAGTTGTGGGCGAGCACCGGCTGTCCGCTGTACAGTTCCGGAAACGTACGCTTGAAATTCTCGATCTTGGGGATGTCGTACATCGCGATGTACGGCTGCGTCGGATTATGGATCAGATAATCCTGGTGATAATCCTCCGCGGCATAAAACCCTTTGAGCGGGTCGACGCGCGTGACGATCGGCCGCGCAAAGGCGTGCGCCTGATTCAATTGGCTGATATAGGACTCCGCAATGTGCTTTTGCCCTTCATCGGCGTAGAAAATGGCAGACCGATATTGAGTCCCTACATCCGGCCACTGGCGATCGAGCTGGGTGGGATCGTGAACCACTGAAAATGCGATCTGCAAAATCTGGCCGTAGGAAATGGCCGCCGGATCGAAGGTGATCTTCACCGACTCCGCATGCCCCGTGCCTCCCGAACTCACGGTCTCATATTGCGCCGTCGATTTATCGCCGCCCGCGTATCCTGCGATCACCTTTTGCACGCCCCTCACGTGCTCGAACACGCCTTGCACGCCCCAAAAACAACCTCCCGCCAGCACCGCGGTCTGTGCGGGTCCGGCCGCCTTCGGGTTGTCGATGGCCGGAGGCGCGATGATCACCGGAGCCTCCGCCCCGAACAGCGGCGAGCGCCACAGAACGACGCAGGCCGCCGCGGCCAAAATCACCGCAAGCCGTTTCGGGGATGCAAGTTTGCTCAATGTCATGTCTCCTTCCTCTGTGGTTCTACGCGCGTGCCGTGAAGTGCAACGCGACCGAATTCATGCAATAACGCAGACCCGTAGGCCTCGGGCCATCATCGAATACATGTCCCAAATGGGCGTCGCAGCGGCGGCAGGAAATGGCATCACGTTCCATGCCAAAGGTCCGGTCGCTGCTCTTGACGATGTTCAGCGCCGAAATCGGCTGCCAGAAACTGGGCCACCCGGTGCCGGATTCAAACTTGGTTTTCGAATCGTAAAGCACGGTATCGCAGCATATGCAGTGATAAATTCCGTCCGCGTGATTCCGGTCGTACTCGCCGCTGAACGCGAACTCGGTGCCGGCCTGGCGCGCGACGCGGTAGGCGAGCGGCGAGAGCTGTACCTTCCATTCTGAGTCGCTCTTGGCGACCTTCGCCACCCGCGCAACGCCCAAGCTCTTGCCGGCGGGCGAGAAATTCTCGATGGACACCTCATCGTTCTGCGCAGGTCCCGACAAAGTCGCCGCGGACACCCTGCGCAAGAAAGGCAGCGCCGACAATGCGGCCAATCCCGCAATCACATGACGACGATTCACGAATGCATTCATGCTCTGATCCTCAACCGAAGGTAAAAGAATACGCTTGGACACCGGAATCCAGAAACTCGATCGAAAACACGTGTTCGCCCACCTCTCCGGTCTGTCGAATCAGCTGGTACAGGCGTTGCCGGTCGATGGTTCCGGCGCCGTCGCGGTCCGTGTCCGTGCCATGGTTCTCCTTAGGCGCCAAGCCATCGAGCAGCACGCGAAAGCGCACCGGCTTACCGTCGCTGCCCGGACCCAACACCAAGTGCAAATCGCGCGCATAGAACCGAAACACGATCTTCCCCTGCGCGGCGTCGAGCACGGCTTCTTCCGGGTCCACACTCCAAGACCCGCCGAGCGCCCATTGATTCAATTTCAATGCGGACGGCGCCGCATAGCGGTGCGCCTGGTTCTGAGCGAAGCCCCCGGGAGAAGCGAAATTCTCGGCACGGCGGAATCCGACGTAGGTCTCCGGCGACTGATCATGCGATTCGTCGGGCGGCGCCTGAACACCGGCGGCCGTCACCTCGCCCATGCCGGGCGGCGGCAGATCGGTTTGCCCGGCCTCGATCAACAATTTTCGAATGATCTGCTCGGATTCCTCGTAATTGCCCTCGCCGAAGTGGTGCGCGCGGATGCGGCCGGTGGCATCGCTGAAATAGTGCGCGGGCCAATACTGATTGTTGAAGGCTTGCCACACGGCGTAGTCGTTGTCGAGCGCAACCGGATAGGTGATTTTCAAATCGGCCACGGCGCGCCGCACATTGCCGGCATCCTTTTCGAAGGCAAATTCCGGCGCGTGCACCCCGATGACAACCAGGCCGTGATCCTTATATTTCGCGTACCACGACTCGACGAACGGCAGGGCGCGCAGGCAATTAATGCAGGAATAGGTCCAAAAATCGACCATCACCACCTTGCCGCGCAACGCTTCGGGCGTGAGCGGCGCCGAATTCAACCAGAGGGTGGCGCCGGCAAAGGACGGCGTCTCCCCTTCGATCGGCAGATCTCCGGAAGGTTTCGCAGCGGACATCATCATGGCATGGCCATCGGAGTTTGAATTGCTCATGGCCATGTTGGAGTTGCTCATGGCCATGTTGGAGTTGCTCATGGCCATCGTCATGCTGCCGCCCGCGGCGGCGGCATCACGCGGCTTGATCTTGTCGATCAGAGACTGCTCGAGGTTGTTGGTGCCATTGAGGGACCAGCGCGTCAGCACCGTCGAATCCCAGCCGAAGACGATGGCCACGACCGCGAGCAGCACCGCGACGCCGAGGCCGCGCCGGATCCATTCGCCCGTGCCGAGCGACTTCTTCAGGAGAGCAAAAACCCTTCCGCCCGCCAGCAGGGCGACGGCCAGCGAGGTTGCCGCCCCTGCCGCATAGGCGAACAACAACAACGTGGTACGCGCATTGGGTCCCGAGATGGCCGCGCCGGTCAGAATGAGCCCGAGAATGGGACCCGCGCAGGGTGCCCACAAGAGGCCCGTGGCAATGCCGAGGAGCACCGAGTTCATCACGCCGAACCTGCCCGCCGCTGCCGAGGGCTGCGCGAGCCGATTGCCCAGCGCCACCAAGGGGCGGGCCATCCAGTCGGCCAGGCGCGGCCACAACAGCGTCACCGCAAACGCAGTCAGCAGCACCAGCGCCAACAGGCGTCCATACTGATTCAGCCTGACGGCCCAGGCACCGCCGACAGCCGCCAGTGTGGCGATACCGGCGAAGGTGATGGCCATCCCCGCGAGCATCGGAAGAGCATTCGTGACAAATTTTTGCTCCGACCGGGCGAAAACGAAGGGCAGCACGGGCAGGATGCAGGGGCTCAAAATGGTCAGCACCCCGCCGAAATACACCAAAAATACAATGGTCATGCTCTGGCAATCCTAGTCTGTTCGAAGAAGACCGGGGCAGGCGCCAATACCTTGCATCATTCTGCGGCTGCCGGCGGAGCCGGGGAGCTGCTGAGCCTGGGAAGCGCCGGCCGGGCACCTAAGTGCCGCAAAATGTCTGAAGCACGCGCTCGCTTTGGTTTGGCGGGTTGGCATAGGCGGCGAAGCGCGCCTGATCTCGATAGGGCTGTGACAGCACGGCCAGGAACTCCTCAAAGGGCCCGAAGTCGCCCTGCTGAATCGCCGCATCGATCAACTGTTCGATTCGGTGATTGCGCGGAATATACGCAGGGTTGATCCGCCGCATGCTTTCGGCGCGCGCCATCGGCAGCGTCGAGTCGCGCGCCAATCGAGCGTGCCAGCGTCGTACCCAGTCATCGTAGTCGCGCACCGCGCCGAATACGGCCGGCCGCGGTTCGCGCAGCTCCGCCGCTTCGCACAGTCCGCGAAAAGTCAGCGTGAAATCCGCTTGATGGCGATGCATCGTCTCGAGCAGCTCATCGACCAGCGCGCGGTCCCCTTCCTCGTCCGTGGACAGGCCCAGCTTGCGGCGCATGCCGGCGAGCCAACGATCTGCGAACAGCGCATTGAATGTAGACAGGACTTCAGTGGCCGGCTCGACCGCACGGGCAGGACTGGGATCGATGATGGGCAGCAGCGTTTCGGCGAAGCGCGCCAGATTCCATGCGCCGGCATGCGGCTGATTGCCGTAGGCGTAGCGGCCGCGCTCGTCGATCGAACTGAAGACGGCCGCAGGATCGTATGCATCCATGAACGCGCACGGACCGAAATCGATGGTTTCACCCGACACCGCCATATTGTCGGTGTTCATGACCCCGTGAATGAACCCGACGTGCATCCACGCGGCGATGAGAGAGGCCTGTCGCGAAACCACTTCCGCGAGCAGCGCCAGGTAGGGTGTGTTGTGTTCCGCGAGATGAGGGAAGTGCCGTTCGATCACATAATCGGCCAGGATCTTGACGGCCGCCACGTCGCCGCGGGCGGCGAAATATTCAAAGGTTCCCACCCGCACATGGCTGGCGGCGACGCGCGTCAACACCGCCCCCGGTACCATCGTGTCGCGCCGGACGGTTTCGCCGGTCGTGACTGCTGCCAGGGAACGGGTGGTGGGAATTCCCAGGGCATGCATGGCCTCGCTCACGAGAAACTCGCGCAGCACGGGACCCAAGGCCGCGCGGCCGTCCCCGCTGCGCGAATACGGTGTGCGTCCGCATCCTTTCAGTTGGATGTCGCGCCGGACCCCGGCGTGATCGCGCATCTCACCGAGCAGGATCGCCCGGCCGTCGCCGAGCTGCGGCACGAAGTGGCCGAATTGATGGCCTGCGTAGGCCATGGCGATCGGCACGGTGCCGGCCGGCAGCGCGTTCCCGGAGAACATCGCGGCCAGGCCACGGGCGTCAAGACCCGCCTCACTCGAGTCCAACTCACCCGCCAAGGCGTGATTGAGCTTGACGAGGCGCGGTTCGGCAACCGCGGTCGGGGCGACGCGCGCGAAGAAGCGTTCCGGCAGACCGGCATAGCTGCTGGGATTCACGCGTTGACCGGCGCTTTGCTCGCGGACCTTTTGTGGGTTGGGACACCGCGCGTCGCGAGCCACGAACCCAACAAAATGAGCGCGAAGGCGATGTAGCCGCCGATGCCGAGATGTTCGTGGAGCACCACCACGCCGAGCAGCGTCGCCACCACGGGATTGATGTAGGTGATGACCGATGCGCGGGATGCGCCCGCATGACCCACCAGATAAAACATCAACAGCATTGCAACCGCCGTGCAGAGGATGCCGAGGATGGCAATCGATACCAGCGCCGCCGCCGACGGCAATACCGCCGGAAGCTCCATCACCGCCGGAATGAACAGCACGATGCTGGCGATCAGCAGACTCGAGGCAAGCGGCCCGATGGAATCCAGGCCATGCAGGTGACGCTGAATGATCAAGGGACCGACGGCATAGCCGATGGTGGCCAGCAACATGCAGCCGACGCCTGCCCATCCCAACGGGCCGGAAATCGAGCCCGTGCCCAGCAGTGCCGCGACGCCGAAAAAACCGATCGCCAAGCCTGCAATCCGCCATGCACCGAGCGACTCCCGGATCCCGAAGAAGCGCTGTATCAGCGCAATCGACAGCGGGACCATGGCAATCAGAATGCCCGTGACGGACGAGCTGATCCAACGTTCACCGAGGGAAATGAACGAAAATGGAATTGCAAATTCCACCAGCCCGAAGGCGCAAATCGCGGCCTTATGCTTCCCCAGCGAACGCAGCGCGCCCCTGTGCCACGCGATGGGCAGCAAAATCAGCGTGGCCATGGAAACCCGGCTGAATGCCAGAATCACCGGAGACAGCTCCTGCCCCGCCACCTTGATGAAAAAGTACGGTAATCCCCAAATGATTCCCAAAGCCACAAAGGCCGCCCAACCTCGCCAAGTCACAAGCGCTCACTCCGTCTGACAGCCTTCCATGCTATCAGGATCGGTTCTGAGCCGGGCGCCCCCTCTTGGGGCACACGTCAGGCTTTCCCTACAACAGAATCGGGACGTGAGATGCAGACTCCGCCACCCCCGTGCGCGAAAATGGACTCCAGACGATGATTGATCCGGGCGCGCAGACAATCTGCGATGAGGGGCGGCCGAGGAGCCAAGACGATGCCTTTTTTCCGCGATGCCGAATTGTGCATTCACTACCTCGAGCGAGGACGCGGCGAACCCTTATTGATGATCCACGGCCTCGGCAGCAGCGGCGCCGATTGGGCCTTTCAAGTCGCCGCTTTGGAAGGCCGCTTTCGTTTGATCGTGCCGGATCTGCCGGGGAGCGGCCATAGCCCGCCGCCGCCTCGCGAATACACCATCGGCGGATTCGCCGCCGCGTTGTGGAAGCTGCTGGACCACCTGAAAATATCCACCCCCAACATCGTCGGCTTCTCCCTCGGTGGTGCGGTGGCACTCGAAATGGCGACTCTGCGCCCGGCGTGCGTGCCGCGATTGGGGCTCATCAACAGCCTAGCGACGTATCAGCCCCGCGATTTGCGCAAATGGCTCGAAACCTATGTATCGGCGACCGTCGTGCGGCTGCTCGGCATGCCGCGGGCGGCCTGTTTGATCGCCGCCCGTTTGTTTCCGGAACCCTGGCAGCGCGCCATGCGTGAGCACGCGGCACGCGCCATGGGGTCAGTCCCTGCCAATTTCTACCTCGGTACCGGATTGGCGTTGGCGCGCTGGGCCGTGCTGGATCGGCTCGATCAGCTGAGGTGCCGAACCCTGCTGATCGCGGCGGAGAATGATTACACCCCGCTGGCAGAGAAGCGGGAACTGGCGGCGAGACTCAAGGCCGAGCTGGTGGTGGTGCGCGGCTCGCGGCACGGCACGCCCTTCGATTCCGTCGAGGTCACCAATGCCAGCCTGCTGGCCCTGCTGACCGATCAACCGCTGCCTCCGCCGACGAAGTGGGTGCGCGACACACCCACGCACGCAAGGGCCCTGTCCTTGGCCGGAAGCATCGCCGAGGAGCACGCGGTCAGCCCCTTGTTGCTGGACTAGCCCCGGCACCGTGAATTTGTCCGGTTCGAGTACTCGTCAGGACAGAACAGGACAGAATAAGAAACCTCGAGGAATTTTATTTTCTTTAGTTGCCTCGAGGCTTCTTACGACTCATTGCCATGGCAGGCGGTTCAGGTCGAGATTTCCGCCGCTCAAGATGATGCCGATATTCGCGGCCGGCGCTACGACACGGCTCTCGACGATCGCCGCATAACTGACCGCCCCGGACGGTTCCACCAGGAGTTTCATGACCTCCCAAATCCGGCGCATGGCTTGAATGATCGAGTCCTCGCTCACGGTGACGATGTCATCGACCAGGCGGATGATCTCCGCGAATGGTTTGCTCCCCAGCGAGGTCTTGAGGCCATCGGCAATGGTCCGCGGCTCGACCATGGGGATGATCTGACCTGCCTTGAACGAGCGTGCGGCATCGTCCGCTCCGGCCGGTTCGACGCCGACCACGCGCACGCTCGGCTTCATGCTTTTTGCCGCCACCGCAATCCCGCTAAGCTGCCCGCCCCCGCCCACGGGGCAAAGGATCACGTCCAGTTCCGGCACCTGCTGGAGCAACTCGATGGCCGTCGTGCCCTGCCCGGCCATGACGCGCAAATCGTCGTAAGGATGAATGAACACCGCCCCGGTTCGCTCCATGACCTTCAGCGCGGTTGATTCGCGGGCCGCCAATGTCGGTTCGCACAGCACAATGTCGCCGCCATATCGGCGCACCGCAGCCTGCTTGGCGAGGGGCGAATTGTCGGGCATCACGATATAGGCCGGAATTCCGCGCAGCGACGCCGCCCGCGCCAACGCCGCCGCGTGGTTGCCAGAAGAGTGCGTGACGACACCTTTCGCGGCCTCCTCGTCGGTGAGCAAGAACACCGCATTGGTGGCGCCGCGGGCCTTGAAGGCACCCACCTTCTGCAGATTCTCGCATTTGAAATGAAGATGGCTTCCGGCCATCCCATCCAGCACTTCGCTGGTCATCACGGGGGTGCGATGAATCTTGTCGCGGATCCGTTCGTGGGCCTCGCGGATCAACTGCATGGTCAGCGCCTGCTGCGGCTGTGGGCTACGTGTATTCATATACTCTGTGCTAAAAGGACAACATGAAATCCCGCCTCACATGGTTTGTCGTCGCCGCCATGATCGCCGGACCCTTGTTCGGATGGGTGCTGCACGAAACTCTCGGCACGGGCTCCGCAGCCGACGGGGCTGCGGCCGGATTGTCGCTCGTGACGACCAGCTTCCTGCGGCTCATCAAGATGATCATAGCGCCATTGGTGTTCTCCACGCTCGTCGTCGGTGTCGCACGCATGGAGGGCGCAGCCTCCATCGCCAGAATCGGCGCCAAATCCCTGGGATGGTTCGTCCTCGCGACGATGATTTCGATGGCCATCGGTGTCGTGGCGGTGCAGTTGTTCAAGCCGGGGTATGGGCTTTCCGCATCGGCCGCCGCGCCCGGCTCGAGCCTGGCCGGTCCCATGCAGTTCAAGGACATGCTGGAGCACATCATCCCCAGCTCCATCGTTCAGGCCATGGCGACCAACGAGGTACTGCAAATCGTGGTGTTTTCCGTGCTGTTTGGCGCGGCCGCGTCCTCCTTGGGCGCGAAGGTCAAGCCGCTCATCGATGCGATTGACGCGATTGCCGCCGTGATCCTGAGAATGACCCGGTATGTCATGGCGTTGGCGCCGTTGGCGATCTTCGCCGCCCTGGCGGCCACGGTCTTGAGCCAGGGGGCCGGCGTCCTGGTCGTCTATGCCAAGTTCATCGCCAGCTTCTACCTCGCTCTTACGCTCTTGTGGGCCTTCTTCGCGTGTGTGCTCTACTTGAGCATCGGACGGCGCACCTTGCAGCTGCTGCAGAAAATTCGCGCTCCGCTGCTATTGGCCTTCGCCACCGCCAGTTCCGAAGCGGCCTATCCGCAGACGCTGGAACAACTTGAAGGCTTTGGGGTCAGCACACGCATCGCCTCCTTCGTGCTGCCGCTCGGATATTCCTTCAACCTGTGCGGCTCCGCGATGTACTGCGCATTCGGCGTGCTGTTCATCGCCCAGATCTATCGCATCGACCTGAGCGTACATCAGCAGATCATGATGCTGTTGATCCTCATGGTGACGAGCAAGGGTATCGCCGGCGTGCCGCGCGCCGCATTGATGGTCATCGCCGCGTCCTTGAGCTACTTCGGATTGCCGGAACAGGGGCTGGTGTTCGTCATTGCCGTCGATCACGTGCTGGACATGGGACGCACGGCGACCAACGTCATCGGCAACGCCGTGGCGGCGACGCTGGTCGCCAAGTGGGAAGGCGAGCTCGGTGAGAGTATCGCATCAGCGCAGCCGGCGGCCCCCTCGCAGCCGGTGGTCGCAACGCAGCCGGCGTCCTAGCCGCAGCCAGCGTCCTAACCGCGGCCGGCGTCCTAACCGCGGCCGGCGTCCTAACCGCGGCCGGCGCTGAAACTAGCCAGCATATCCTCTTCTTCTTCCTTCGGCGGCTCCGCCTCGTCGCGCAGCAGTTTCAATATGTCATCGGCCGGCATGGGCCGGGCAAACAAAAATCCCTGCCCCACGGTGCAACCCAGTCGTCTCAATATCTCGACCTGTTGGTAAGCCTCGATACCCTCGGCGATCACTTCGATGTGCAGATGCCGCGCAATCGCGATGATGGCGCTGACGATGGCAAGATCGCTCGAATCGGTAACCAGATCGCGGACGAAACTGCGGTCGATCTTCAGAGCGTCCACCCGCCAATTCTTGAGGTAGCTCAAGCTCGAATATCCGGTGCCGAAATCATCGATGGCGATCTTGATTCCCAGATCGCGAAGGCGCGCCATGGTGTCCTGGCGATTTTCGCCGGCCGGCGAATGCGAATCGAACACGGCGCGTTCGGTCATTTCCAGCTGCAGCATCTCGGGGCGAAGGTTGTGGCCCTTGAGCAGCGTCGATATCGTCGATTGCAGCTCGCCCCTCTGCAGCTGCGCCGGCGCGACGTTCAGCGACATCGGTACCAGCGGAACGCCGGCCTTGCGCCACGCGCTCATCGTCTGCAGCGTTCGGTGGAGAACGAAATTGCCCATGGGCACGATCAGGCCGGTCTCCTCGGCCACCGGAATGAATTGATCGGCGGGAATCATTCCATGGATGGGATGCGACCATCGCATCAGCGCCTCGAGGCCGACGATCTTTCGCGTGACCAGATTGACGAACGGCTGGTAGTGCACGTCCAGCTGTTTCAAGCGCAGCGCTTCGCGCAGCGAAGCCTCGACGGCCACCCGATGCTTGAGTTTGCGGTTCATCGCATGGCTGAACATCTGTACGTTGTTTCGGCCGCGATCCTTGGCCTGATACATCGCCGTGTCGGAGTGCTTGAGCAGTTCGACCATATCCGCCCCGTCGCGCGGATACAGGCTGACGCCGACGCTGCCCGTGGTCTGCAGCGAGTGGCGGTCGATGATGATCGGCCGGTTGAGCGATTCGACGATGCGGCCCGCGCCCAGGGTCACCTCATCGTAGTTCTTGACATTGCGAAACACCACGACGAACTCGTCGCCGCCCATGCGGATGACGACGTCCGAGTCCCGCACGCAGGTGCGCAATCTCGCGGCCACCTCTTGAAGCAGCTTGTCCCCGGTCTCGTGTCCGCGCGTGTCGTTGATGTGCTTGAATCGGTCCAGGTCCAGGAACACCACGCCCAGCATGGTATGCGCCAGTCTCGCCTCTTCGATGGCCTGCGGCAGAAAGGCCGTCAAATAGTGCCGGTTCGGCAGGCCGGTCAATTGGTCGTGGTGCGCCATCTTGTCCAAGCGCTGTTGGTTCTCGATCAGCTGTTGCTCCGCCTTTCTGCGCAGCGATACGTCATGCGTGACATAGGCCAGGACATCGCGGCCGTCGACGTCCAGCGCGTTGCATCGCACCTCGGTGTCGAAGAATGAACCGTTCTTGCAGCGCTGCTGCATGGTGATCGCCATTTGAGAATCGGCATCGGTCAAGCGGGCGAGGACGCTGTCGGGCGTGGCAGTGCCGTCGGCGAAAATCTCCGACAAAGTCAGCAGCTGCGCTTCTTCGTTGGTGTAGCCCAGACGACTGAGGAAAGCCGGATTGGTGTACAGCACACCATGCGTATTGGCATCGACGATGACGATTCCATCATTCGCCTGATCGATCAGAGCCTTGTAGCGGGCATCCACCGATCGCTGATGACGAAAGTAGCGTCTCACGGCGACGATGACGGCGGCGACGATGGCCAGCAACGCGAGGAGGGCTGCCACCGCGAGTCCCTCGGTGCGGGTGCGGGGAAGCTCCGCCGAGGCCGTGCCGGGCGTGAGGCGAAAAACCCGCACCGGGCGGCCGCCGGCGTCGCGCAGCGCGATGAACCCCGAGGAATCATCGCGCGAGAGCGCGCTCGTCACGTTGAACGCGTCGGCCGTCGGCACAGCGGCGGGGTCGAATTCAGTCAGAGGCTGGACCGTGAGCGATCCGCTGACCGACCCGGCCAATTGCGCCACCAGAGCGGGAGACAAAGACCGGCTCACCGCCACCCAGCCCAAGGGTGAGGAAGAAGGGGCGTGCCCAATGACGGGCCGGGCAATGATCCATCGATCGTCGGCAAAGGTTGCCATCTGGGACGGGCGGCTCGCCTCCTCCGATTGAGCCCCCGACTCGATGAGCTGCATCAATTCACGATCCGGCGGCTGCTCGCTGAGCTGACCGTTGACCGCGGTGACGCTGAAGCGCACCGCACGCGATGCGTTGAGCACCAGCAGCGCATCGACGCCGCGGCGAGCCATGTCGGCCAGCGCCAAGCGATCCCCTGAGGCGTCGGTATTTTCCTGAACCAGCCGAAGCACCGCGTCGGACTCGGCCAATTCGCGCGCACGTTCCGCAAGCTGATCGGATTGCGCCCGCAGGTCATGGGCGAGCTGCGTGAGCTGCAAGCGCGTGTTCTCGCGTTCCAGCACCGCGGCGCGGTTGCGCCAGTCTCGTTGGCTCGAGAGCGCAAGTCCCAGCACCATCAGCAAGAGCAGCATGCCGCCCGCCAACAATACCGGCCGTCGATGCACGAGGGCCTGAAGCTGAGCTTGTCCGCTCATGCTAGAGGAGAGCCAGCCGACCAATTCGCCGCGACGCCCGACGGGAATTCGACATAATAATGTAGAGATTTAGTTACTTGCGCGCAGTATCTGCGATACGGCCTCAAGTAACCGATATCGGGTCCACAGTCTTAAGGACAGGTGATGCTTATCCGGCTGAACGGCCCAGGCAACGCGCCCTTCGGGGCCGGACCCAAATGCCACTTCGGCATTCGATGTGGAACAATGAGCGTATGGACGTTCGTCTTGATACCAGTTTTGAACTTCTGCTGGAGCGGGCTCCGGTTGCGCACGCCTCCCGCGTGCTGGCCACCGTGGTGGCAACCGCAGGATCTACCTATCGCAAGCCCGGCGCGCGGATGCTGCTGATGGCCGACGGCAGCTACCTTGGGCTGCTGAGCGGCGGCTGTCTGGAATCGGATCTGCAGATTCATGCGCGCGAGGTGTTGGACAGCGGCGTGGCACGTGCCGTGGAATATGACACGCGGGGCCCGGACGACACCTTGTTCGGAGTGGGCGCGGGCTGCGAAGGTACCATGCGTGTTCTGCTGGAACCGGCGGGACCTGGGAGCACCGCCGAAGCGGCGCTTCAGGCGGCCGGGCGCCTCGCGCACGCGGGCGAAACGCCATCGCTGGTCATGGTGCATGCTTCCGCGCAGATGCCGTTGGGCACGTATCCGGACGGCGAGGCGCTGCCGCCTGCAGAACGTGCGCGCGCCTACATTCAACGTCTCGCGCCGCCGCCGCATTTGCTGATTTGTGGAGCGGCGCCCGACGCGCAGCCGGTCGTCAGCGCCGCACGCGCCCTTGGCTGGCGCGTGTCGGTCATCGATCATCGGCCCGCGTATGCGGTTGCCGCGCGCTTCGCGGGCGCCGAGGTGCGCGTCGCCAATCCCAAATCCCTGCGCGGCGAGGTGGATCTTGCCCGATGTCACGCAGCGGTCGTCATGAGCCATCATCTGCCTTCCGATGAAGCCTACCTGCGCGAGTTGGCGCAGGCCGGCGTTCCGGCCTATGTTGGATTGCTGGGCCCGAAGGCGCGTCGTAGCCGTCTCGCCAAGGAACTGGGACCCTTGACCGAAATTCTCGGCACTCGGATTCGCGGGCCGGTGGGCCTCGACATTGGAGCGGCGACACCGGAGAGCATCGCGCTCGCCATCATCGCCCAGATTCACGCCTGGCTCGCCGGACGCGCCTACAGTGAAGCGGTATTGACTTGAAGATTGAAGAGCGCGCGATGGCCCTCGCGTTCCTGCAACGCTTGGCCACGGAAGTGTCTGAAGGAACCGTCGACCTGCCCTGCTTCCCCGACGTGGTCATTCGAATCAGCCAGGCCTTGGCCGACCCAAACACCACTTCCGACCGCGTGGTGACCGTGGTCGGCGCTGAGCCGCGGCTGGCCGCGCGGGTGCTGCAAACCGCCAATTCAGCGGCATTCAATAGTTCTGGGAAACCGCTGAGCGACTTGAGGTCAGCCATCGTTCGTCTTGGCCACCAAATGGTCCAGAGCACGGCCATGTCCTATGCGCTTCAGAACATGAAGAATGAGGTCCAGCTGCGCTCGATCGCGCAGCCGCTGGCGCAGTTGTGGAATAAGAGCATTGCCGTCGCCTCGATCTGCAGACTGCTTGCCGCACGCACCAAAGTGCCGGCAGACGAAGCTTTCCTGACGGGCTTGGTTCACGGGATCGGCAACCTGTACATCATGGCGCGCGCCGTCAGCGCGGAAAATGGCTTTGGCCGCGATCAATCGTGGATGGAACTGATCGGCGGTTGGCAGGCGTCCATCGGACAGGCGGTGCTGCAGAGCTGGGGATTTGCCGAAGAGCTGTGCGAAGCGGTGGGAGACCAAGGCGATCTTGACCGGCGATGGCGGCACGAGGCGAGACTTACGGACATACTCATTGCCGGCCTGATCCTTGCCGACGCGCACAAGACGCCCGAGCCGAGAATCGTCAGGACCGAAGGTGTCAATGCGTTCTTGAGTCTGCGCATCAAATCCGAAGAGTGCATCGCCCTTCTCTCCGAAGCGGACGCACAAATCCGCCAGGTGCATGAGGCCTTATCGTAGAACCGGGGTTCGCAGCCGGTAAAGGATTGGGCGGCGCTACCGGGGCGCCGGATGGATCGGGTCGATCCAATAAACCTCTTCGAAACGCTCGGCGGCATCGATATTCAGGTTGACGACCACGGATTCGTTATCGCTGCGCACCAGCACGCATTCGAGCGGCGCATCGCTGAGCGCATTGATCTCTTGGTGCGGAACGTAGGGCGGCACGAAGATAAAATCGCCGGCTTCCGCCTTTGCGGTGAATTCGAGCCGCTCGCCCCAGCGCATGCGCGCCGCGCCCCTCACGACATAGATGACGCTTTCCAAAGCGCCGTGATGGTGCGCTCCGGTTTTCGCATTCGGCAGGATCAGCACCGTGCCGGCCCACAATTTCTGCGAACCCACCCGGCTGAAATTCACCGCGGCGGCACGCAGCATACCCGGGGTCTGCGGGGTGTTGCTGTCCAGCCGATCACTCTTGATGACCCGCACGCCCTCGTTGCGCCAATCTTTTTCAGACTTCAATTATCTTCCCCAAGGGGTTATAAGTGGTCCGTGCTCCGCGCTCGCGGCATAAGAATACCGAAGTCCCATGAAATCTAATACTGCAATTTCATCGCGCGGCTGGCTCACCGATATTCCTTCATGGACCGTGCTCGCTCCGATCTGCGCGGGGATCGTGCTGGCGGCGGCTGCGTTGAATCTGCGTCTGGGCGCCATTTTTGTCGCCGTCATCGCCGTGAGTCTGGCCGGCAGCGTGTTCGCCGCCGTGCACCACGCGGAAATCGTGGCGCGGCGTATCGGCGAACCCTATGGGACACTGGTGCTGGCGCTCGCGGTGACGCTCATCGAGGTGGCGCTCATCGTCTCGTTGATGATTGCCGGCGGCGCCGAGGCCGCGGCATTGGCGCGCGACACCGTGTTCGCCGCCGTGATGATCATCCTCAACGGCATCATCGGGCTGTGTCTGCTCGTCGGGGGACTTAAGCACCGCAAGCAAACCTTCAGTCTCGACGGGGTCAGTGCGGCGCTGGTCGCATTGGGGGCGATCGTCATCCTGACCCTGGTGTTTCCGAACTTCACCGTCACCATTCCGGGGCCCTACTATTCCCCGAGCCAGCTCGTGCTGATTGCCGTCGTCTCGCTGGCGGTTTATGGAGCGTTCATCTTTGCGCAAACGATCGGCCATCGAGGAACATTCGTTCAAGATGAGCCTGCCGAGGAGCCGCCGCACGCGCGCCCCGGCAACGGCGTCGCGGTCGCCGGCGCCCTCCTGTTGCTGGCATGCCTGGCGGCGGTGGTGCTGTTGGCGAAGAAACTCGCGCCCAGCCTGGAAGCCGGCGTTGCCCGCGTGGGCGCGCCGGATGCGGTCGTCGGCGTGATCATCGCAGCCATCGTTCTGCTGCCCGAGGGGCTCGCCGCGCTGCGTGCGGCGCGCGCAAATCGCCTGCAGACCAGCCTCAATCTGGCGCTGGGCTCCGCGCTGGCCAGCATCGGCTTGACCATTCCGGCCGTCAGCGCACTGTCGCTGTACATGCACACGCAGCTGATCCTGGGCATAGACAATAAATCCACCGTGCTGTTGATCCTGTCGCTGTTCATCACGGCGATCGCGCTGCGAACCGGACGGACGATGGTCTTGCACGGCATCGTGCTGCTGGTCATTTTTGTCGTTTATTTGTTTACCACCGTCGTACCTTGAGCGCCGCCGGCAAGGCTTGCGCCGCCCCACCGTCAACATGGCGGTCCGCGGTTCCGGCTGCGATTTTCAGGCGCGCGCCCGGCGTGTACAATCATCATCGAACTGAATCAACGAGTCATTTATGAAAGCACTGATAGCCGCCTACGCGCGCTCGCCCCAGCACTTCGCACGCAAGGGCCCGCTCGCCCAGGTTCGTCCCGACACCATGGCGGCGCAGGTCGTCACGGGCCTGCTGGAACGCACGCGCCTCGATCCCAAGCTGATCGAGGATGTGATCCTGGGCTGCGCCTACCCTGAAGGACCACAAGGTTCCAATCTGGCGCGCATCGTGGCTTTATTGGCAGGCCTGCCGCTCGAAGTCGGCGGCATGACCGTCAATCGCTTCTGCGGCTCTTCCATGTCGGTCATACAAATTGCCGCCGCGCAGATCGAAGCCGGCATCGGCGAGGCGTACTTGTGCGTGGGCGTCGAGTCGATGAGCATGGTGCCGCAGGGCGGATTCAACCGCTCGCCGAATCCGGAACTGCAGAGCCGCTTCCCGGACGCCTATATCAGCATGGGCCAAACCGCCGAGAATGTGGCGCAGCGCTATAAAATATCGCGCCACGATCAGGAGGTCATGGCGGTCGAATCTCATCGCAAGGCCGCGCAGGCTCGCGAGCAGGGACGGCTGCGCGATGAAATCGTGCCGATCAGGCTCGAGTCCGGCGAACTGGTCAGCGAGGACGGCTGCATCCGGCCTGCCACCTCGCTCGAGGCGTTGGCCGCGTTGAAGCCTGCGTTCGCGGCGGACGGCGTCGTCACGGCCGGCACCTCATCGCCCTTGACCGATGGCGCCTCGGTCGTGCTCGTCACCAGCGAGGAATTCGCTGCGCATCAGGGCTTGCATCCGCTGGCGCGCATACGCTCGGCGGCCACCATCGGCTGCGATCCGGCCGTGATGGGTATCGGACCGATCCCCGCCACCCGCAAGGCCTTGGCGCGCGCCGGGCTGAAGGCTGCGCAACTGGACGTGATCGAAATCAACGAGGCGTTCGCATCTCAAGCGCTGGCCTGCATCCGGGAACTGGGCCTCGATCAGGCGAAGATCAACCTCGACGGCGGCGGGATGGCGCTGGGACATCCGCTGGGTGCCACCGGCGCGCGCATTACGGGAAAGGCCGCCTCGCTCCTGGCCCGCACCAAGGGCCGCTACGCGCTCGCGACCCAGTGCATCGGCGGCGGCCAGGGCATCGCAACGGTCATGGAAGCGCTGTAGCCGTTTGCCGGACCGGTCTTAGAACTTCGAGTCGAGCGTAATGCTGACCGGGCAGTGATCGCTGCCCATGACTTTGGGGTGAATCTCGGCACTCCGGACGGCGCCGCGCAACGCGGCCGATACCATCAAGTAGTCGATTCTCCACCCGACGTTGCGCGCCCGCGAATTGGCGAAATGGCTCCACCACGAATAGTGGCCATTGCCTTGGGTGAAGAGGCGAAATGTATCCACGAATCCGGCATCGACGAAGGCCTGAAAGCCCGCCCGCTCCTCGTCGGTAAATCCCTTCTTGCCGCGATTCGGCTTCGGATTGGCAAGGTCCAGCTCGGTATGCGCGACGTTCAGATCGCCGCAAAATATCACCGGTTTGCTCTTTTCCAGCTGCTTGCAATAGGCGAGGAACGCCGGGTCCCAATGCTTGTGCCGCAGGGCAAGCCGGCTCAAGTCATCCTTGGCGTTGGGCGTGTACACGGTGACCACATGAAAATTGGCGAACTCCGCCGTGATGACCCGGCCCTCCTCCGCGCTGTCGCGTTTCAGCTCGTCGGCGAATGTGAACCGCTTGGCGAAGTCGTTCGGAAATCCATTGATGATTTTCAGCGGCTCCTGCTTGGAAAAGATGGCGGTTCCCGAGTAGCCCTTCTTGACCGCCGAATTCCAATGTTCGCGATAGTTGGGCAGCTCGATTTCAATCTGGCCGCGCTCCGACTTGGTCTCCTGCAGGCAAAGAATGTCCGGGTCGTGGGCCTCGAGAAAGGAGAGGAACAGGCCTTTTTTATGCACGGCACGGATGCCATTCACATTCCAGGAATAGATTTTCATTTTGACTTAAGTCCGCCCCAATCCGGCGCAAAGGAGGATGCCAATAGCGCGTAACATATTGATTTTAATGATCCCGTGAGCCTTTATCCCATGGGCATGGGGCGAGGTTCACAAGCTTCCGTCATTTCACCACATCGATATCCATGATGCCAAACGGATGCATACGGTATTGACAATCATTCGCATTCGCGTTCACAATAGCACCATGATCGTGTGTGTATGCAAAGCCGTTTCGGACCGACAAATCCGTGCAGCCGTCAAAGGCGGCGCGGCCAGTTTGCGCGACCTGACGCGCGACCTTGGGCTTGGCACGTGCTGCGGAAAATGCCTGCCCGAAGCCAAAGCGGCGCTGTCTGCGTCTCTCGAGGCCTGCGAATCCTCAAGGCCCGCTATGTTCTCGCCCGCCACTCCCGAATTCGCGCTCTAGGCGCGATCCTCGAGCTGCCGGTCAAACCCGACTGCCTGGAGTACAAGGGCTGGGGCTCCCTGATTCCTCGCGCGTGGGTTCCGGCTTACAATCCGCACACCATTTCAGCCGCAACGAATAAGGGGCCACCGTGCAAGGCGACACGCAAGTACTGGATTTCTTGAACCAGGCCCTGAAGAACGAACTGACCTCGATCAATCAGTATTTTCTGCACTCGCGCATGCTCGACAACTGGGGCATGAAGCGCCTGGGAAAACTCGAGTACGAAGAATCCATCGACGAAATGAAGCATGCGGACCGCCTGGTCAAACGCATTCTCTTTCTGGAGGGACTGCCGAATCTGCAGGATCTGGGCAAGCTGTTCATTGGCGAAGATGTCAAAGAGATCCTGCAGTGCGATCTTCGCCGCGAGATGGAAGCGCATCCCATGTACCAAACCGCCATCGCGCACTGCGAGAGCGTGAAGGACTTCGTGACGCGCGATCTGCTGGTCCATATTCAAAAGAGCGAAGAAGAGCACATCGACTTCATCGAAGAGCAGCTGGGCTTGATCGACAAGATGGGCTTGGCGAACTATATCCAGAGTGCTGTCGGAGAGTTGGAAGAAGGCAACGGCGCCTAAAGTAAAAAAACATCTGGGGAGACAAACATGCTCAGGAAATTTCTCACGGTGCTCATCGTGGGCGTGGTGTTGATCGCCGTCATCGGGCTGATATTGCCGCGCCATGTCGTCGTGAAACGTTCCGTGACCATCGAGCGCCCCGCCAGCTTGGTCTATGCCACGGTGAATTCCTTCGCGCTGTTCCCCAAGTGGTCGCCCTGGCAGGACTTGGATCCCAACATGATCCAGACCACCGAAGGACCGCGCGAGGGCGTGGGTGCCAAATTGGTTTGGAAGGGAAATGACAAGGTCGGCTCCGGCACGCAGGTGATCACGGCGTCCGTTGCGGACCAGTCCGTGGCCAGCGATCTGGATTTCGGACAGATGGGAACCGCGAAATCCACGATGAGTCTGACGCCCGAGGGCGGCGCGACGCACGCCACCTGGGCGGTGGAGATGGACATGGGCGCCAATCCCATCGGCCACTACATCGGATTGACCATGGACGGCATGATGGGAAAGGATTTTGCGAACGGCCTCGGCAAACTCAAAGCGCTGGTCGAGAGCATGCCGAATGCCAATATCGACGGATTCAACGCTCAACCGGTAGAGCTGACAGCCACCCCGCTGCTGCTGGTGAGCGAGACAGCGGCGCCCGCCGCCATCGGCAAGGCTTATGCCGACGGATTCGCACAGATCGCCAAATTCATGGCGAAGAACAAGCTGCACCAGGCCGGCGCGCCTCTCGGCGTCGACGGTGCGATGTCGGCGGGCAATTTCGCCTTCGACGCCGGCATCCCGGTGGACCGCGCCGATGTTGCAGGAGCGGACGGCGTGCGCGTCTCCCAGAGCTATGCCGGCAAGGCGCTGAAGACCACTCATGTCGGCCCCTACGACACGCTGCCGCGAACCGAAGAAAAGCTGCGCGCCTTCATGGCCGCACACGCGTACGTTCAGAAAGGGCCGGTCATCTCGTGGTACGTCGATGACCCCGGAACGACCCCGGTTGAGAAATTGCGTACCGAGATCTACGCGCCGATCGATTGAGCGGGCGGCGCAATCTGAGCGGTCCTAGGCCCGCGTGCCGCTGAAGGTGGCGCTGCCCAGCAGGTGGCGGGCATTACCGCTGATGCGATCCTGCTCGACGCTCGCGGTGAATTTGAAGCTCAGGTGCATCGGCTTGGTTATTTTTGCCTTCCAGCTGAGCTGGTTGCCCTCGACGCGCCCGTCGGTGATGGCGACGTGGTGTTCGGCATCGGAAAGCGATCCGCTCAGTGTGTTGCCGCTGACCTTAAGATCGAGGACGCCCGATTTGTCGCCCATGGGCGTTTTGATCGTAATGTTCCATTTGCCTTGAACCATGAAACCTCCCCCGGGGGTTAGGCCGACGCGCAGGACTGCGGCGGCCGGGGACAAGCGCCGCTTCGCGGACAGATCACGCTGGCCGGTGAGCTGAGCGCATCGGCAATCCATGAAATGTTCAGGACCTGGGAGGCGGCGCGAATGGCGGCGGAGGCTTCGGGCGGGATGGCGCCGTCGCCGCCGCCGCGGCGGCACGAGTCGGCCACCGCCGCCACCAGTTGCTCGCCGTCAAACCCCTGGGCATCGAGCGCCGGCAATAAATCCACGCCCACGGACAGCACGTGCAGCTCATCCAAGGCATCGCGCGTGAGCAATGAATGACAGCAATACAGACGCGCGCGCTTGCCGTCCTGCATGACTGAGATTTGGGATTTTGGCCGCTGCAGCGCGGGCGTCTCGGGCGTCTGCTGCAGCAGGCGAAACACAGCCCACCGCGGGCAGGGATCGGATACCAGGCTCATGTTGCCCCAGGGCAGCGGAATGCCGTTGCCGCGGTAAACGGCCCTCAAGTAGCCGGGCGGATAGGCATCGAAAAAATGCCAGTGGCGGTAGGGAGACACGGCGGTCATGCGTCGCATGACCAGCGCGGGCGTCACGCCGACTTTGCGGCAGGCGCTCACGCTGTGCGCTTCGCGGATCAAAAACCGCCGAAATGGAATCCGCGGGCACAGCAGCGCACCGGCAAAAAAACTGCACTCAAAGTCCCGCCAGGCATAGAGCACATCCTGCGCCCCCATGCCGCGCACCGAGCCCGGAGCTTCCGAATCGCCGGACTGCACCGCACTGTGCGGCGATATCATGCCGTCGCCATTGTGCAGTATTTTGTGGCCGACGAAGAACGCCAGCTCGTATTTCAGGCGTTCTTCCTGCCGGCGCAGGCGCTTGTTGATGAAGACCGTGCCGGGTGCCTCGAAGCGGGAGCGCACCAGCGCGCCGTTGGGCTTGCGCCCATCGCCGTCGAACCATTTGATGTCCAAACCGTGCCGCTTGCCGATGGCGATGACGGCCTCCAGATCGAGGGGCATCTGCCGCTTGCCGCACTCCTCGGCCGCCCGTTCGATGTCGGGAAAGTTATTGTGCCGCGTCTCCTGCCAGACCCGGATCAGGAGCTGCGCGAATTGCCTCCCCGTCGTGCCGGTCTGCGACAGCAGTTCGGGCAGCGCGTTCTGCAGCAGTTCGTTCGAAAACAAGAAGGCCGGTTCGAGCGGCATGGCCTCCAACCCGCCGCGCTGGCGCGCCGCCGGCGCCGCTTCGACATCCGTATTCTCGTCCAAGAACCAGCGCGCATCCTTGCTGAAGATTCCGGCAAGCATCCCCAGCATTTCCGCCGACGGCATGCGCTTGCCGGTTTCCACCATGCTCAAGTAGGACACCGATGGAGCGCTGCCGGCGTCCACCTGAATGCAGCGTGCGGAGAGCTCATCGAGCGTCAAGCCGTTGCGCTTGCGCAGTGAACGCAGTTTGGCGCCGAGAAAATGTCCCTGTCGGATCAGTCCTGGCATGGCCTTCCTGTGAAATTCACACTGTTAAATTTCTATAGTGTAAATCCTCAATATAAACACTCTAAGCTTGTCCCATCCCCATTGGCAAGCAGCCCCAAGGAGAATGGCTTTGAATGCACAGTTGAATGATCGGTGGCACGGCATCGAGCGCCCCTACACACCGGCAGACGCCGCGCGTCTGCGCGGGTCGGTGAAGATCGAATATTCATTGGCGCGTTTAGGGGCTGAAAAATTCTGGCGCCTACTGCACAGCGAACCGGTGGTGGCGGGCTTGGGCTGCATGACCGGCAATCAAGCCATTCAAACGGTGCAGGCCGGCCTGAAGGCCATTTACTGCTCCGGCTGGCAGGTGGCCGGGGATGCCAATTCCGCCGGCGAGGTCTACCCCGACCAGAGCCTATACCCGGTCGACTCGGTACCGAAAATGGTGGAGCGCATCAACAACGCCTTGCTCCGCACCGACCAAATTCATCATCTGGAAGGCAAGTCGACCATTGACTGGCTGGCGCCGATCATCGCCGATGCGGAAGCGGGATTCGGCGGCAATCTCAACGCGTTCGAACTCACCAAGGCGCTGATACGCGCGGGCGCCGCCGGCGTGCATTTCGAAGATCAACTGTCCTCGGCGAAAAAATGCGGTCACCTGGGCGGCAAGGTCTTGGTGTCGACCGCCGAGGCCATCAACAAGCTGGTGGCGGCGCGCCTCGCTGCCGATGTCATGGAAGTGCCCACCGTGATCATCGCGCGCACCGATGCGGATGCGGCGGACCTGCTGCTCACCGACCATGACCCGCGCGATCAAATGTTTCTGACCGGTCAGCGCTCCAGCGAGGGATTCTTCTACGTCAAGGCCGGGATCGAGCAGGCGATCGCACGCGGCCTCGCCTACGCGCCCTACTGCGACCTGATCTGGTGCGAAACCTCCAAGCCCGACATGCTCGAAGCGAAGCGCTTTGCGGCCGCCATTCACGCCAAATTTCCCGGCAAATTGCTGGCCTACAACTGCTCGCCGTCCTTCAACTGGGCCGCCAAACTGAATGCCTCGGCGATGAAAAAGTGGCGCGAAGAGCTGGCGGCGCTCGGCTATCGTTTCCAATTCATCACGCTGGCCGGCTGGCACGCCTTGAATCTGTCGATGTTCGAATTGGCGTCGGCCTACAGCGCCGACGGGATGCTGGGCTATTCGCAATTGCAGCAGCGCGAGTTCGGCCAGGAGGCCTCGGGCTACCGCGCCACCAAGCATCAGGCATTCGTCGGTACCGGCTATTTCGATGCCGTGCAAACCGCCATCAGCGCCAAGAGTTCCACCGTGGCGATGGCCGGCAGCACCGAGACGGAGCAGTTCACGGCACCGACAACCGCCCCGAAACGCGTGGTGGCCTAGGAGCATCCATGGGTGCAACCTTCGCCGCCGCGGCGGCGGAGATCGCCGAGCACTTTCGCCTCTACAACGAAGAATTCGGGCACATCACCCGGCGCGCGGCCGCACATTTTCTCGCCGAGGACTGGCAGGCCGCGCAGCGCGACGCGGTGGAGCGCATCGAGCTGTACGAACAGCGGGTGGCGCACTGCGTCGCGGTCATCGGCGGCCGGCTGCAGAGCAAGCGCGTGGAAACCGCGCTGTGGAGCGACATCAAACACGCCTATGAATCGCTGGTGGCACGCCGTCCCGACAGCGATTTCTACCATACCTTCTTCAATTCGGTCACCCGCGATTTGTTCGGTACCGTCGGCGTCAACCCAGAGGTTGAGTTTTGCGCCACCAGCGTGGGCCGTGCCTCCGGATCGGTGCCCATCCGCGTCTATCGCGTGGGCGGATCATTGCCCACGGCGGTCCGCGAGGTCCTCGCGGATCTTCCCTTCGGTGCAACGATCGCCGATATCGATTCGGCGGTACACCGCATCAGCGCGGAGATCGGCCGCTACTTCGCGACCGGCCGGCACAGCGGCGCGCCGGAATCCATCGAGCTGATCGAACCGGTGTTCTACCGCGGCATGCAGGCATTCGTGGTCGGCCGGCTGATCGGCGACAGCGCCATCACGCCGCTGGTGTTGGCATTCACCAATTTGCAAAAGAGCGTGCAGGTCGATGCCGTGATGCTGTCGCGCGCCGACGTGGGATCCTTGTTCGGCTACGCCCGTTCTTATTTTCACGTGGATTTGCCCGTGGTCAGCGCCGCCATCACGCTGCTTCGCTCCTTCATGCCGCGCAAGCCCGTCGACGAACTCTACACCGTGCTCGGGCGGGCCAAGCAAGGCAAGACGGAACGCTATTTCGCCCTGCAGCGCCACCTGGGTCAATCGATTGACAGTTTCGTCCACGCTCCCGGCGAACGCGGCCTGGTCATGATCGTCTTCACCCTGCCCTCCCATGATCTGGTGTTCAAAGTGATACGCGACGTATTCGGCGCGCCGAAAACCACCACGCGCGCCGATGTCATCGAACGATATCAATTCGTATTTCGGCACGACCGAGCGGGCCGCCTGGTCGATGCGCAGGAATTCAAGCGGCTGCGGCTGCCTCGCGCCCGCTTCATGCCGGATCTGGCCGAGGACTTGCTGCGCCACGCCAGCGAGAGTTGCCGCGTCGAAGGCGAAGACCTGATCATCGAACATTGCTACATCGAACGGCGCCTGCGGCCCTTGAATTTATTCCTGCGCGAGGCCGAGCCCGCCGCCGCCGAATCGGCGATCCTCGATTACGGCAACGCCTTGCGCGACCTGGCCGCCAGCAACGTGTTTCCCGGCGACCTGCTGCTCAAGAATTTCGGCGTCACCAGCCACGGCCGCGTCATTTTCTACGATTACGACGAGCTATGCCTGGTGTCCGACTGTGTGTTTCGCGATTTGCCGCGGGCGCGAAACGACGAAGAGGAAACCAGTGCCGAGCCGTGGTTTCACTTCGGACCGCGCGACGTGTTCCCCGAGCAATGGCTGCCTTTTCTCTCCATACCCTCCGCGTTGAGCGAAGTGTTCATTCGCCATCACGGATGCTTGTTGACCGCGGCTTGGTGGCGCGCGCAGGCAGCCCTGGCGCCGGAAGCCGCCGCGGCCCTGATGGTTCAGTCATCGAACGCCGCGTAGACCAGATCGCGGAACAAAGTGCGGAAGTAATCGCGCTGACCGGGTCCCTGGATGAGCATGATGGCGAAGAGCTCTTCCTTGGGATCGACCCAGAAAGTCGTACCGGCCAGTCCGCCCCAGAAATACTGGCCGACGGAGCCGGGGACATGCGCGATGCCGGGCTCGAGCCGTACGGCCACACCTAAGCCAAATCCGTAGCCGGGCAACAGCAGATCGGGAGCGCCGGTGATCGGCCCCAGATGGTCGGCGGTCATCAGTTCGATCGTCTTGCGGCTCAAGAATCGCATGCCATCCATGCGGCCGCGATTGAGCAGCATCTGCAGAAAGCGCGCATAGTCGCCGGCCGTGGACACGAGGCCGCCGCCGCCCGATTCGAATTTCGGCGCGTCGTGCACGTTGATCAGCTGCACACCGGCGCCGGTGTCAGGATCCTTGGCGAAGGCCTCCGCGAGCCGGCCATGATCCTGTTCCGGCACGTGAAACGCGGTATCGATCATGCCCAAGGGCGCGAACAGGCGCCGCTGCAGATACTCCCCCAGGGAGAGTCCTGACAAGACCTCGATCAGCCGGCCGAGCACATCGGTCGAGCGGCTGTATTCCCACTTCGTGCCCGGTTGATGCAGCAGCGGCAGTTTGCCCAAGGCGGCCACTTGATCGGCGTTGCTCTGGTTGCGGCTGTAAATCTTCTCGGCCATGTACATCTTGTGCACCGGGCCGCTGCCCCGAAACTCATAGGTGAGACCCGAGGTATGGCGCAGCAGATCCTGGATGGTGATGGGCCGCTCCGCATCCACCAACTCGATTTCGGCGCCGCGCACCAGGGCGACCTTGCGCCGGTCCAGTTCGGGCAGGAATTTGCCGATCGGATCGCTGAGCAGAAAGCGTCCTTCTTCCCACAACATCATCGCGGCGACCGAGACGATGGGTTTCGTCATCGAATAAATCCGGAAGATGCTGTCCTTCGCCATCGGCTCGGCCTGGGCGGGGTCGCGCCGGCCGAAGCTCTCGAAGCAGGCCAACCGGCCGCGGCGCGCGACCAAAGCCACGGCCCCGGGTACCCGCCCGCGTTCGATCTCGGCCCGCATCACCGAGCCCAAGCGTGCCAGGCCGGCGGTCGAAAGTCCGATGTCCTCGGGCGTGGCGTGCGGCAGGGGAAGTGAGGTCATGAAGCATCCTGATGAGAGTTGACCCAATGGATTATAGTTGAGCCGCCCGCACGTTACCTCGCGTCGTAATCATGAAGCTTTACAACGAACATAATCCCGCACCCAATCCGCGCCGCGTTCGCATCTTCCTGGCGGAGAAAGGGCTTGCCCTGACGTTGGTGCACGTGCCGGTGCGTCAAGGGGCGCATAAGAGCCCTGAATTCCTGGCGAAAAATTCATTGGGACAGGTGCCGGTACTGGAACTCGACGATGGCACGACGCTGTCGGAGAGCATCGCCATTTGCCGCTACTTGGAAGAGCTGCATCCCCAACCCGCCCTGTTCGGCAAAGACGCCTGGCAGCGCGCGCAGGTGGAGATGTGGATGCGCCGGATCGAGTTTGCCTTGATGAGCCGTATCGGCGCCGTGTGGGTGAACACCCATAAATACACCGCGCATTTGGGCACGCAGTACAAGGATTTTGGAGAGGCCAGCCGCCTCAGAGCCCTCAAGGCCATGCAGTGGTTGGACGCTGAATTGAAAGACCGCGAATTCATCGCGACCGATCATTACTCGATGGCCGACATCGTCGCCCTGACCACCATCGACTTCGCCGTCTTCATCGGCATCGAGACCCCGCCGGAACTGACGCATTTGAAAGCATGGCATGCACGGGTGTCGGCGCGCGCGAGCGCCGCAGCCTAAAGGCCCACCCTGCAGTTGGCGTCGCCGCGACTTGGGCTAGGTGAGCGCAAAGCGCGGATCGTAGTCCGTGGATTGAACCGGCGGAGGGAGCAGCTTATACATCACCGGCGTCACGAGCCGCGCCAGCAGCGTCGATGAGATCAGGCCGCCGATGATGACGATGGCCAGCGGCGAGTACAGCGCCGAGCCCTGCACGGCCAGCGGCGTCAACCCGCCGATGGCCGTGGCCGAGGTGAGCAGAATCGGCAGGAAGCGCACTTCGCCGGCCTCTTGGATCGCCTGGTCGAGCGGCGTTCCGCGCTCGCGTAATTGATTGGTGAAGTCCACCAACAGGATCGAGTTCTTTATTTCGATGCCGATCAACGCGATCATCCCGATGATCGACGTGAACGACAGCGTGTAGCCCGTGACGAGCAGCGCCAGCAAGGCTCCGGTCAACCCCAGGGGAATGACGCCGGCAACGATGGCGGTCGAGCGAAAGCTCCCGAATTCCAGCACCAGCACCGCCAAGATGCCGAAGACCGCCACCAAAATCGCGGGCAGCAGACCGCCGAAACTCTCCTGTTGAGCTTCCGCATCTCCCGCGACGACGAAACGATAGCCCGGCGGCAGACCGATGGCACCGAGACCCTTGAGCACCGCCGCCGTCACCCGCGCGGTGTTGAATTCCGGGCGGGTGTTGGCGGAGACGGTCACTTCGCGCTCGCGGTTGTAGCGTGTGATGGAATTCGTGACGGTCTGGAAGTGGGGATTCGAGATTTCGCGCAGCGGCATCTGGCGGCCGCCGGCAGTCCCGACCTCGATGGCGTCGAGCGCCTCGATCGTCGGTCGTTCATGCATCGGCAGGCGCAGCGTGATGTCGTACTCATCGCCGTTGGTCGCCCGAAATTGACCGGCGGCGAGCCCGGCGACGGCGAGCCGCACCGTGCGGTTGACCTCGAGCGCGGAGACGCCCAGCAAGCCCGCCTTTTGGGTGTCGATCCCCAGATCCAGATCCGTGCGCAACAGGCGTGATGGATTGTTCACGTCGCGGGTGCCGGGGGTCGCCTTGAAAACCTGCTCCACTTGATCCGCGAGAACTCGCAGACCCTCGATCTGCGGCCCGACCACGCGAATCGCCACCGGCGCATCGACGGGCGGCCCCTGCTGGAATTGTTTCAATGAAATGCGCGCCGCGGCATATTCGTTGAAACTTGCGCGCAATTGTTCAAACAGCTTGGGCGTACGCTTGGGGTCGTAGGCGCGCAATTCGACGAATATTTCGCCGAGATTGGCAGTGCGCCCCTGGGAAAAATAATTGTAATAGACGAACGGCGTGCCGTGACCCACGTGGGTGTACCAGCGCTTGACTTCCGAATGCTCGGCGAGGCGCGCCTCGACAAACCGCAACGCCCGATCGGTCTCCTCGACGCTGGCGCCGTCGGGCGCATCGACGCGGATGACGAATTGGGGCACATCGGCGCCCGGAAACAAACTGAACCCGATCACTGGTATCGTCGCGGCGACCAGGACGAACAAACCCAGGGCGGCGAGCAGCGTGGTCTTGGGCTTCTCGAGCGCCAGGCGCAGCGCCGGCCCGTAGATGTTGTGAATGGCCTGCATGACCCGGTGCAGCAGTTTATCGGCCAGCACGTCGAAGCGCGCAACGAGTCGCGCCGGCACGCCGGCGGGAGCGGAGGACTTGGCCGAGTTGTCGCGCAGCATGCGGCTGGCGAGGAAGGGGATGATGGTCAGCGCGACGAACAGCGAAGCCAGTACGGTAAACAGGATCGCCGCGGGCAGCGAACGGATGAACTCACCCGCGCCTTCGGGAAGGAACAGCAGCGGCAGAAATGCCAGCACCAGCGTGGCCGTACAGCCCAGCACCGCAAGATAAATCTGGTCGGTGGCGGCGACGGCGGCTTCCATGCGGCTGTAGCCCTTGCGCACGTATCGGGCAATGTTCTCCACCACGACGATGGAATCATCCACCAGCAAGCCCAAGGCGAGAACGAAGCCGGCGATCGACAATTGATTCAGGCCGAAACCCGCCACATAGAGCATCGCCACACCGATGGCCAGAGACAAGGGGATGGAAATCATCACCACGCCCGCCGCCCTCAAGCCGAGCGGCAGCAGCGTGAGCAGCACCAGTGCGATGGCGATTGCAAAGTCCTCGCCCAATTGGTCGAGGCGGTTCGCGACGTTCTTCGATTGGTCGAAGCCCCGTTCGAGCTTGATGTCGGCGGGCAGGGTCCTGTCGAATTGCGCCAGCTTTCCGTAAATGCCGTCGCGCACCTTGAAGATATTGGCGCCATCCTTCTGATTCGCGGTGATGAACACCGCCCGCTTGCCGTTGAATCGTCCGGTGTAGGTTTGCTCCTCGGTCTGCCAGGAAACCTCCGCGATGTCGCGCACCCGCACCTCGCGCCCGCCGCCGGCACCCACCACGGTATCGGCGATCTGATCGAGCGAGACATAGCTTCCGGAGGTGCGCAAGTTGTAGCGCCGCAGCCCCACGTCGACGGAGCCGCCGGGTATGTTTTGATTCTGCCCCTGAATGGTTCGGATGACCTGATCGAGACTGACGCCGGTGCGCGCGAGGCGCTGCAAATCAATGGCCACGCGCACTTCGGGGTTCGGGAATGCCCAGATCTCCGCGGTGCGCACGCCGGGAACGGTTTCGAACATGTCCTTGAGGTTTTCAGCCTTCTCCTTCAATTCGCGCCAGCTGGCCGTATCGCTCACGAGTGCCATCTGCACGATGCTCACCAGGCCGGGGCTGTCCTTGCGGATGTCGATCTGCGTGATGTCGGACGGCAACGCCGAGCGAATCCGGTTGAATTCGCGGATGACCTCATCCTGTTTCTTTTCCGGATCGCCGCCGTAATAAAATTCCGTGTGCACGACGGCCAGGCCGTCGAATGCCGAACTCTGGATCTTCTTCACGTTCTCCAGCGTATTGACCGCATCTTCGATCGGCTTGACGATCAGCCTCTCCATGTCGGCGGGATTCGCGCCGGGCCAGACCACGCTGATGTCCGCGGCGGGAAATGGAAAGGACGGGTCTTCGGAACGGGGTATGTTGGCGAAGCTCGCGAGGCCGAGCGCAATCAACAGCGCGAACATCACCAGCGTGAACTGCCAGCGGCGGACGGCGAATGCCCAGATGCTCATTCGACCACTCGGACTTTCTCGCCGTTCTCCAGGAACGCGGCGCCGCCGGTGACCACCTGCGCGCCTGCGGACAGGCCGCTCAGGACTTCAATCTGTCCGCCGTTCATGCGGCCGATTTGAATGCTGATGCGGTGCACGTCATGGGCCGCTTCATCGAGCACGAAAACGCCCGCCTCTTTGTCGTTGGCCTCGAGCAGCGACTGCACCGGTATCACCTGGACCCGGTCGGAACCCTGCGGCGTGAGCGCCACTTTCGCGACCAGACCTTGCACGAAGCGCGCGCCGCCGGCGCTCACCTGCACCTCGACGGTAAAGGTACCGGTGCCGGAATCTGCCGCGGAGGAGATATTGCTCACGCGGCCGCTAAACAGCTGCCCCGGCCAGGCGTCGAACTCGATGCGCGCCGCATCGCCGAGCCGGACTCGGACGGCATCGCGATCCGCGAGCCCGATCCTCACCACCCAGCCGCGATTCTCTCCGCCCAACACCAGCACGGTTTGCCCGGCCTGCACCACTTCGTTGGCTTCGGCCAGCTTGCGCAGCACCACGCCATCGACCGAGGCCACGATGCGCGTATGCGCCGCATTGAATTCCATGCCGTTCTGCGCGGCTTTCGCGACGTTGTATGCCGTGGTGAGATCCTGCACCTGCTCTTCGGTCGTGACGCCATCGGCGAGCAGGGCTTTGGCGCGCTCCAGATCGCGCTGGGCCTTGAGCCTGGCCTCCTGCGACTGCTCGACCGAGGCGCCAATTTCAGTCTGCTTGAGCACCGCGAGGACCTGCCCTGCCTTTACCGCCTGGCCTTCTTCGACCTTGATCGACTCGATCAGGCCGCCGACTTTGAACGACAGCCGTGCCTCGTCTTTTGGCGTGAGCAACCCGACCGCGCGCAGCGTGTTGTCGAGGACGGCCATGCGCACCTGCGTCACTTGTACCGCTCGCGCCTGAAGCGCGCCGGCGTGCGCGGCTTCCTTGCTGCACCCAATGAGCCCGCAAAACGCAGCCACCAGGGTGGCCGCCCAAAAAATCAACAGCTGCTGTGTCATGGCTCACCTTCCGGTGGTACGTGATGTGGGTCGGTGCCGAGTGCGTATTCGAGCTCGGCGAGATTGCCAAGCGCGGCGAAGCGCGTGACATTGAGATTCAATTGCGCGTCCGTCAGGGCGCGCCTCGAGTCGATGAACTCAGCCTGGTTGATCTGGCCCAGGTCTCGTTTGCGCGAGGCGATTCGAAATGCTCCCGCCGCGGCCTCGACCCGTTTTGCCGCGGTACCGAGCGAGGCCTGCGTGAATTCGAAGTCCTGCAGGGCTTGCTGCACCTGATAACGGATTTGCTGCTCGAGGAGCAAGCGGTTGGCCCGGGCTTCGCGTTCCACCGCGCGCGCGCTCGCGATGCCCGCCAGATCCGCTCCGCCGGCGAAGAAGTTGAACTTCAGCACCACCGAGGCCAGCAGGTATCGATCCTCGCTGCTCAAGCCGTACGTTTCGCCCTGGGTACCGGCGTCGACACCCAAAGCCAGCCTCGGCTTGAATGCGGCTCGCGCCAGCCGTTCGCCGGCGGCCGCGGCCGTTGCAATCGCCTCCAACTGGCGCAGCTCGTAGCGCTGACGAACGGCGGTGGCCTGCAGCGGCGCCAGGACCAGGTCCTGCTGCGCGCTGCGCGCCACCAGGTCGGTGCGCAACGCATCGATGTCGGGGTCTTCGACCGCGACGATGGGCAGCGTGCGGTCAAACGGCGCATTGCGAATCAAATTCACATAGCTCTGCGCCAGCCGTTCGGCGTTCTGTGCGCCGAGCTGCGATTGCTCTACTTCGAGCAGATCCGCCTCGGCTCGATAAACCAAGTCGCGGGTGATCTTGCCGTTGCGGAACAAGCTTTCATTGACGCGGCGATTTTCCGCGGCCAGTTCCAGCGTCGCGTCAAAAATGCCGATCTGCGCGCGGGCCTGCAGCCAACGGTAGTAGGCCTCGCGCATATCGCGTTCGATGCGCCCGGCCAACGCCACCCGGGCCGCCGATGCCGCCTCGTATTGCGACTGAGCCGCCGAGCGGCCGGCGCTGATGCGCGGATCGTACAAAGGCTGGGACAGCGAGAGGTGGGTGTCTTGCTCGCGCGTGCGCTGAAAATCGATTTCCTGATTCTGCACGGCCGGGAAGTGCGCGTTTCCCGCGATCTGGTTCAATGCCGCATAGACCGGGTTGAGCAGGTCTCCGACCGGAATATCGATGGCGCGGCCGCCGTTGGCGCGCGTGTATCGAGCCGATAGATCCAGCGCCGGCAAGTATTGCGCTCGCGCCTGATCCAACGCGGCCACCCGCTGCGCCACCGCCGCACCGGCACCTTCGAACTCCAGGTTGGCGCTCAGAGCGTCGGCGACGAGGCTGGCGACCGCTTCTTTGACCGATGCCGGAGCGGGCGGCGATGCCTTGGCCGCCAGGGACAGCGACGCCGCCAGGGCCGCCGATATCATCACCCGCTGGAGTGCCCGTACTTTCTCACCTGTATACAAATTAGACATGTGTCAAAGCCTGGGCAAAAAAAATCTATGCCGGTCGAGGATCCGCCGGGGCCTTCGGGTTTTGTGTCATGAACCGCAACAGACCAAAACCGTAATCACTCAAGTCAGGGATGGCGATCCCCAAGCGTGCCATGTCATCCCCCTTCGCCATGGCCAGCTGAGCCAGGCCATGGGTGAAAGACCACAGCGTCAGCGCGAGCATCATGGGATCACCGATATCCGGGCGAATGCTCCCATCGCGGATGCCGCACTCAATCGCGTTCACGACCACGGCGATCGCCTCATCGCCCGACGCCTGGCAGGCTAAATCGTGCGAACCGGGATCGGGCGCCAGAGAGTGAGCGTGAAACTTCGAACAGAAATCGAAATAATGAGGAAATTCAAATGCATACTGCATGTATGAGCGGCCAATGGCCTCGATCTTTTCCATCCCCAAGGCCTGGGTGCCGGAGGCGGCCACGAACCGATCGCGCAGCAGGCCCATGGCCCGCTCCCCGATGGCAAAGAGGATGTCCTGCTTGTCTTTGAAATACACATAGACCAGGGCGCGCGACAGGCGCGCACCGCGGGCCACCTGGTCTACCGTGACCAAATCCCACCCATCCTTGGCATAGAGTTCCTCGGCCGCATCGAGGATTTCGGCGCGCCGACGCTCTTTCTCTTCCACGCGTCGCTGGGCGATATAGGACATGGGCTGAATCGTAGTCAGTTACTGACATCATGTCAATAATAATCTAATAGTCAATTTATGTCTCTATCAGAGCGCCCTGTATATTTCGTCAAATGAAAAAAACTCCCCTGCCGTTCCTTGCGACGGCGCTCACTGCGGCAACGGCGCTCACCGCGGCAACGGCGCTCCCCGCCGTGGCCCAGGCGCCGGCCGAAGACCCCTTTATCTGGCTCGAACAAGCCCACAGCGATCGCGCCATGGCCTGGGTCGAGGCGGAGAACGCCAAGACCAGCGCAGGCCTCGAGAGCAACCCGCTTTTCGATACCTTGTTCGACGATGCCCGGGTGATCGCAGAGGCAAAGGACCGCATTCCCGAGCCAACCATGATCGGTGGCCGAATCTTCAACTTCTGGCAGGACGCCGAGCACGGGCATGGCATCTGGCGCCACGCCAGCCAGCCGGACTTTCAAACGCCGTCGCCGCAGTGGCACACCGTTCTGGATCTGGATGCACTGTCCAAATCGGAAAAAGGCAACTGGTTCTGGAAAGGAGCGATTTGCCATGAGCCTCAGGAACGCCGATGCATGGTGAGCCTCTCGGACGGCGGCGAGGATGCCGTGACCTTGCGCGAGTTCGACCTGCCCAAAGGCGGTTTCGTCGACGGCGGCTTCTCGCTGCCGAACGGAAAACAGGACATGGCTTGGGCCGATGCGGACACGCTGCTGGTTGCGCGCGAATGGAAATCAGGCGAGATCACCCGTTCCGGTTATCCCTTCGTCGTCAAACGGGTCAGGCGTGGCGAACCCTTGGATGCGGCGGTCGAAGTATTCCGCGGAACGCCGGATGACGTCGGCGTCACTCCCTTTACCCTGACCGACGGCTCCGGGCACAGCGCCGTCATGATTCAGCGTGCGGCATCGATCTTCGAGTTCGAATTCTACCTGGTGGGCGACAAGGGACCGTCGAAACTGACCGTGCCCATGAAGGCGGAATTTCTCTGCCTGGTTGACGGCCGTTTGATCGTGAGCCTGCACGAGGATTGGAAACGAAACGGCGCGCCCACGCTCGCGCAAGGCTCGTTGGTATCCCTCGATCTGGCAGCGGTGGCCGCCGATCCGCGCCGGCTACGACCGGAATTGATCTATGCGCCCAGCAGCCGCGAAGCCTTCGTGGAAGCCGCCGCCACCCGAGGACACCTGTTGGTGCATACGCTCGAGAATGTCAGCGCGCGCGTGTACTCGTACACACCCGAGCCGAAGCATCGCTGGTCCAGGCGCCGGCTCGACCTGCCCAACAACATTTCAGCCACCCTGGTCGACAGCGATTTGCACAGTGAGCAGGCGTTCGTGCAGCTCACGGGCTTTCTGACGCCTTCCCAGCTGATTCTCGCCGACTTGGGCCAAGGCACTCTCTCGACGGTGAAAACGCTGCCTGCAAAATTCGATGCCTCTCGCCAGGTGGTCGAACAATTCGAAGCGACTTCCAAAGACGGCACAAAAATCCCGTACTTCATCGTCCATCGAAGCGGCATCAAGATGGACGGCAGCACGCCCACGATTTTGAATGCCTATGGCGGCTTCCTGGCTGCCCGGACGCCGAGCTATTCGGGGGAGCTCGGCAAGCTGTGGTTGGAGCGGGGAGGCGCATTCGTCCTGGCCAATATTCGTGGCGGCGGCGAATTCGGTCCCGCGTGGCATGAGGCCGGGCTCAAGACGCATCGGCAGCGAATTTTCGATGATTTCGCCGCGGTCGGCGAAGATCTCATCGCCAAAGGATTCACCAGTTCCGCTCATCTGGGAATCATGGGCGGTTCCAACGGCGGGCTGCTCATGGGCGTTGAATTCATCCAACATCCGCAGCTCTGGCGCGCGGTCGACATTCAGGTCCCGCTGCTCGACATGCTGCGCTACGAGCAGATCGCCGCGGGCAGTTCCTGGGTGGCAGAGTACGGAAGCGTCTCGGTTCCCGAGGAACGGGAATTTCTCGCCTCGATTTCCCCCTACAACAATCTGAAGCCGGGCGTGCAGTACCCGCAGGCTCTGATCTGGTCGACGACGAAAGATGATCGCGTCGGTCCTCAGCACGCGCGCAAGTTCGCCGCCAAGCTCTCGGCGATGGGCGTGCCGTATTTTTATTTCGAAGTGATCGAGGGCGGCCACGGCGCCGGCGCCACCCCGCTCGAACAGGCGAAGATGCGCGCCCGCGAGTACACGTATTTCTCCGGCAAACTGGGTCTTTGAACCGCGTCTGGGACGAACTGCATCTGGGACGACCCGCGTCCGGGACGAACCGTGTCTAGGGCGCACCACGCGTGCCGAAATCGGCGAGCACCATGCTCACGCATTCCGTCAGACGCGTCGCATAACCGATATGCAGGAACTCATTCGGACCGTGCGCGTTGGAATGCGGTCCGAGCACGCCGGTCACGAAGAACTGCGTCTGTGGGAACCGTTCGCCGAGCATTCTCAAGAATGGAATCGTGCCCCCGCCCCCTAAGCTGACGGCATCGCGTCCGAATGCATGCCGAGAGGCGCGCTGCATCGACTGCTCGAACCAGGGTGCAAAGGCAGGCGCGTTCCACCCGCCCGATGAGGACTCAGGCTCAAAACTGACGTGTGCACCATAGGGAGGATCATGCTCGAGGGCCTGGCGCACCGCCTCGCCGGCACGCGCGGGATCCACCGTCGGCGGCAGCCGCAGGGATAGTTTCAGAGATATCTCGGGCAGCAGGACATTGCCCGCCGCGCTCAAGGGAGGCAAACCTTCCGCACCCGTGACCGCGAGAGCCGGCCGCCAGGTATTGTTCAGCAGCGCCTCCACCGGATCGTCCGAGACGGCGCGCACGCCCTTTGCGAAGGGAATCTTCTCCAGGATCTGCGATCCCAACACGCCCGCGGCCGCCGCCGTCTGCGCGCGACGGTCTTTCGGAAGGTCCGCGCGAAGCTCATGGAGGAGCAGTTCACCCGTCATGGGATTCTCGACTCGCGCCAACAATTGCTGCAGAAGCCGGAAGGGCGTGGGTGCAATCCCCGACGCCAGACCCGAGTGCGCCCCTTCGGTCAGCACGCGCACCTTGAGCTTGCCGACGAGATTGCCGCGCAGCGACGTCGTGGTCCAGAGCGTATCGAAGTTGCCGCATTCCGCATCGAGGCACACCACCAAGGACGGCTCGCCGATGCTGCTGCCCAGCGCGTCGAGATGTGCCGGCAGATGCACGCTGCCGCTCTCTTCCGATGCCTCGATCATCAATACGCAGCGCGGCAGGGGAACGGACTGCGCTTTGAGCGCCGCGATGGCCGTCAATGAACTGAAAACGGCGTAGCCGTCATCGGCGCCGCCGCGTCCATAGAGCTTGCCGTCCCGAATCACCGGCTCCCAAGGACCGAGCCCGGGCAACCACCCGGTAAACTCCGGCTGCTTGTCCAGATGCCCATACAGAAGCACGCATTCAGGCAGCTCGCCGGGAATATCGATCAGCAGCAAGGGCGTGATGCCGGGCAAACGGCGCACATCGACACGCATGCCCGGCACGGTTTGCGCCCGGCACCACTCCGCCATGAGTTCAACGGCCTGATCCATGTATCCATGACGTTCCCAGTCAGGATCGAAGGCCGGTGACTTGTTCGGAATGCGGATGTATGCCTCCAGCCGTCCGATGATGGTTTTCTGCCAGACATTTTCAATGAATCGGCGCAGACCCGGTAAATCCATCGACATCATCCCCCGATATATATGCGAGTCGAGCCGGGGGCCATTGTGTCCGATGCCTGCAGCTCGTTCGAATCCGATCTCAACACCAATCTCCAGTCGCCGCTTGGGCGCGGAACGGATTGCGCCCGTTCGGCCAGATTGAAAACCGCGAGCACGCCATTATGAACGAAAGCAAGCCAGCCGGCCTCGGCATCAAAAGCCGTCACGGCCTTGCCTGACTGCGCCGGGCTTCCGGGCGGCATGACGCCTTTGTCGCGTCGTAGCCGGATGATCTCTTGGTACCATCGAAGCAGCTCGGCGTGACGAGCTTCAGACAGTTCCGACCAATTCAATTTTGAGCGTGCGAAGGTATCGGCTTCCTGCGGATTGGGCACGGCACCCTGCCAGCGAAAGGCGCTGAATTCCCGGCTGCGGCCCTCGGCAACCAATCTTCCCAACTCAGGATCTTCATGATCCGTGAAGTATAGAAACGGCGTTGCCGCTCCCCATTCCTCTCCCTGGAACAGCAGCGGCACGAAAGGCGCCAGCAGCGTCAGGGCCGCGACGGCCTTGAGCTGCGGGAGACCCAACATCATGCTGAGCCGCTCCCCCTGTGCGCGATTGCCGATCTGGTCGTGATTTTGCGCGCACACCACCAGTTGATGGGGTGCGACGCCCACGGGTGGCCTGCCGTGGCGGCGGCCGCGATGCACCGAATATTTTCCTTGATACACGTAGCCATCGCACAACGCCGTGGCGATATCCGCGAGCCCGTGAAAATCCGCGTAGTAGCCGTCGGTCTCGCCGGTAAAATACCGATGAATGGCATGATGGAAATCATCCGCCCAATGCGCATCGAGGCCATAGCCGCCCCGTGAAGCGTCATGAACCAGGCGCGGATCATTCAGATCGCTTTCGGCGATGAGCACGAACGCGCGTCCCAAGTCCGCGCCGAGCGCCTTCACCGCGATCGACAACTCCTCGAGAACGTGCACGGCCTCGAAGCTGAAGATGGCGTGCACGGCATCGAGCCGCAGGCCATCGAAACCATACTCCCCGAGCCACATGAGCGCGTTGTCGATCACGAAGCGGCGTACCTCGTCGCTTTGCGGTCCATCGTAGTTGATCGCCGCGCCCCACCCCGTCTTGTAGCGATCGGTGAAGTAAGGTCCGTACTGCGCCAGATAATTGCCGTCCGGTCCCAAGTGGTTGTAGACCACATCGAGCAGCACGGCAAGTCCGGCGGCGTGGCAGGCTCGGACGAAGGCCGCAAGTTCCGATGGCGTACCGTAGGCAGGAAAGGGCGCGAATAGATCGACGCCATCGTAGCCCCAGCCGCGGCGCCCGGGAAACGTCGCCAGCGGCATCAGCTCCAAATGAGTCACGCCGAGTTGCACCAGATGCGGAAGCTTGTCCTGCGCCGCCGCGTAGGTACCTTGAGGCGTGAAAGTCCCGATGTGCAGCTCGTAAATGATGGCCTGGGTCCAGGGCACGGCGCGAAATTCTCGATGCGCCCGTGACCCGTTCAGCTGCGCCGCGGCCGCGAGCGATTCGGCGTCGATGACATGCGAGGCGCCGTGGACGCCGTCGGGTTGCCAGCGCGATCGCGGATCAGGCACCGGCGCGGCGCCATCGATGGAATATCGATAGCCCTGCCGCGTATCCGCGGCGACGTCTCCCTGCCAGTAGCCGCCCGCCAAGGGCCCCAGCGCGAAGCGCTGTTCCCCCAGGATCAGATCGAGCGTCCTGGCATGCGGTGCCCAGACCGAAAAGATCACGGGGAATCTCGAATCAGCAATGCCACCGGAAACACCCCGAACAGCTCCGCGGGCGAAATCTCGCGTTGGATGAGCTGGTCGGTGAAGCCATTTCGCCATACTCCGCCGGGCAGCGGCAATCGGGTGTCGCCCCACTCGCCTGCCAGCGTCATGGTAAAGCGCGGGACCACGGCGATCAGATTCTCGCCGCGGCGGAATGCCAGCAGACGGCCCAGATGAGCTCCTTGGGCCACCAACGGCTGGTACTTGCTCTGCGCGGAAAAATCGTCGGCGCGCTCCCGGCGCATCTTCAGCACGCGCGCCGTCATCCAAAGTTTGGGCATCCCGGCATCCCACTCCATGAGCGCCTGCGCGGCCGTCATGCCGCCGGCGCGCCGCAGCAGCTCCAGGCGGGTATTGAAGTCCACGGGCCGGCGGTTATCGGGATCGACGAGACTCAAGTCCCAGAGCTCGGTTCCTTGATAAAAGTCAGGAACCCCGGGTGCGACCATCTTGATCAGCGTTTGCGCCAGGCTGTTGATCCGGCCCGGCAGTATCAACGGTTCGATGAAGCGCTCGAGGCTGGCGATGAATTCCGGCGTGTCGAACACCCCGCCGACGAAACCGCGAATTTTCTCCTCGAAGCTGTTGTTCGGTTCATGCCACGAGGTGTTGATTTTCGCCTCGCGGCAGGCCTTGAGCATGTACGCCCACGTGCGCTCGCGGTCGATGGGCCACGCGCCGATCAGCGTCTGGTACAGCAGGTATTCGGCATGCCGATCCGGCAGGCGGTTTTGCCACGCATTGGCGTTCTGCTGCGACCACAGATGCAGCGCCTCGGACCAGCGGTCGGGGATCTCCGAGAGAATCGAAATGCGCGCGCGGACATCCTCGCTGCGCTTATTGTCATGCGTCGACGTCGCGAGCAGGTTGTTCGGCCATCGATCGCTCAAGTAATTGCAAAACTCGTGAAACTTGTCGGCGGATATTCCCACCAGCGAGGGCTGCGACCCCACCTCATTGCACGAGACCAGCCGATCGAAGCAGTAAAACGTCGTATCCTCGACGCCCTTGGCCATCACGGCGGGCGTCAGCTGCTGCCACCTGGCGATGAAATCGGCCTCCGCATCGTTCAGCGGCGACTTGGTGAACAGCGCCGCCAGAAAATCGAATGCGGCCGCGTCGATGTCCGGCGATCCGATGCGGGCGCTCTGCAGCGCCTCCAGCAATACCCGCTTGTCCTCCTCGTGCAGCGCATCGGCAGTCCGATAGGTGCGATAGATCGGCAGTGCGGTGACCAATTTTTCCAGCGCCTCGCGCAATTGGCGCGGACTCAAGTCCCGGGTTTGCCAATCGGCCCGCGCAATGGCGAGCGCCATGACGGCGAGCTGTTCGTGCGCGGCGGAAAATGTCGATTCGATGATGGCACGCTTTTTCTCGCGCACCAATTGGCCGAAGTTCACCGAGTGGCCGGTGAAGTCCGCATAGGTGGCGGTCAGCACATCGGTGCGTTGATCGTCCATCCACAGGCGATTCACCTTCGCCAGGAATTCATACCCCACGGTGCCGTCGATGGGCCAGTCGCCATTGAGCCGCTCATCGTTCTCGAGGATCTTCTCGATATAGATCCTTCCCTGCGGCAGCAGGCGCCGCAAGCGCTCGAAGTAGCGCAGCGGCTCGCGCAGCCCGTCCGGGTGGTCGACCCGCACGCCGTCGATGTGTCCCGCGGAAATCATCTGCTCGATGCGCACATGCGTGGCCGCCGCAACATCGGGCAACTCGGCGCGCACGCCGATGAGGGTGTCGATGTCGAAGAAGCGGCGGTAATTGGTGAGTTCGCCGGCAAGCTTCCAGCCATGCAGCATGTAGAACTGGCGGCGCAACAGCGCATCGAATCCTGCGTGGTCGTTTTGCAGCCGATCCACTGCCGGTTGCAGCACGCCGGCCCCGAGCGCCTCGGCGAGAAGCCGCTGTGCCCGCGCCGCATGGCGCCGATACGCAGTCAGATCCTCCTCGACGGGCGCACCCGTGCGCTGCAGGCGTTCCAATTCACCGAAGCAGCGCTCGCCTGCCGCCGCCAGCAACGATCCCCAGGAGGCGGGGCCCAACGGCCAGCTATTGTCGTGATGTTTGACGCGCGGTTTGCCCTGCACGATCTCGATGCGCAGTTCCCCATCCTGCAGCGCCGCGCCATAGGGTTTTCCGAGCGAGCACACGTGAACGCAAAATGGCTGATCTCGCGCGCTGCGGATGTCGAAGTATTCGGCAAATGGGCTGAAAGGACCATGCTCCAGCACATCGTCCCACCAGGGATTGTGCCGCGAGGCGGACATGTGATTCGGCACGATGTCGAGCAGTATGCGCACCTTCCGGGCCTGCGCCGCATTGACGAAGCGGGTCCACGCCGGTTCGCCGCCCAGATCGTCGCTGATCCGCGTGGGGTCCGCGACGTCGTAGCCATGCTGACTGCCGGGAACCGCTTGCAGGCAAGGGGACAGGTACACATGGCTGATTCCCAGTTCGGCCAGGTAGGGCAGTATGGCCTGCGCCGCACTCAACGGAAATCCAGCGTGCAGCTGCAGCCGGTAAGTCGCAATCCATCTAGCGCTCATGGCTCAGCAGCACCATCGAACGGCCGGCCAGCTGAACCAGCCGATTGCGCTTGACGGTTTCTTTGCCGATTTCCATCGCCGGCCGCGCCGTGTCGAAGGCCAGCTTCCAACCGCCGTGGTATAGCTCGTGCGAAATGCGGAATGCCACCGGCTCGTGGTGCGCATTGAGGAGCAATAGAAAATCCCAGTCATCGCAACATTGCCCGTGCGCATCGCGGATCTCCGGTGCCATGCCGTTCATGAACATGCCGAGCGTGCGCATCCATCCGCCGTCTTCCCAATCCTTGCCCTCCATGCGCTTGCCGTCCGCCCGGAACCACACGATGTTCTTGTCGGGGTGTTTGGCGTCTGGGTCGGGGTCGTAAAAGGCATAGCGGTGAAAATTCGGATGCTTCTTGCGGTACTGAATCACGCGCTGCGCAAACTCCAGGAATTGCGCTTTCGGGGGGTCCAGGTCCCAGTGATACCAGGACAGCTCGTTGTCCTGGCAATAGGCGTTGTTGTTGCCCTGTTGGGTGCGGGACAGCTCATCGCCGCCGCTGATCATGGGGGATCCTTGGGCAAACATCAGCGAGCACCAGAAATTGCGCTTCTGCCGCTCGCGCAGTTCGATGATGGCGGGATCGTCGGCAGGTCCCTCTACGCCGCAGTTCCACGAGTGGTTGTCGTCCGCACCATCGCGATTTTCCTCCCCGTTCGCCTCGTTGTGCTTCTGCTCATAGCTCACCAAATCACTGAGCGTGAAGCCGTCATGGGCGGTGACGAAATTCACGCTCTCCGAAGGCGGGCGATGCGTGGTTTCGTAAAGATCCGCACTGCCGGCAAGGCGCGTCGCGATTTCCGAATTCACCCCCATGTCGCCCTTCAAGAACTTGCGCACCGTATCCCGGTACTTGCCGTTCCATTCCATCCATCCCAAGGGAAAATTTCCCACCTGATACCCGCCCTCGCCCAGATCCCAGGGCTCGGCAATCAGTTTCACCGACGCCAGGGTCGGATCCTGATAAATGGTGTCGAAAAACGCGCCCAGCTGGTCCACGTCCTTCAATTCGCGCGCCAGCGCCGAGGCCAGATCGAACCTGAAGCCATCGATGTGCATTTCGGTAACCCAGTAGCGCAGACTGTCCATCAGAAGCTGAATCGAATGGGGGTGCACCATGTTCAGCGTGTTGCCGCAGCCCGTGAAATCCATGTAGTGGCGCGCATCGCCCGCGACGACGCGGTAGTACGCCAAATTGTCGATGCCGCGGAACGACAGCGTCGGACCTGCGTGATTGCCCTCGGCCGTGTGGTTGTAAACCACATCCAAAATCACTTCGATGCCGGCGTTGTGCAGGATCTTCACCATTCCTTTGAACTCGCGGACCACCTCGTCCGGCGACTGCGGATTGGAGCCGTAGCTCATATGCGGTGCGAAAAACCCCAAGGTGTTGTAGCCCCAATAATTGCGCAGTCCCCTTTCAATGAGATGCCGGTCGTGCACGAAGTAGTGCACGGGCATCAATTCCAGGGCAGTCACGCCCAATTTCTTCAGGTGCTGGATGACGGGCTCCGAGGCCATGCCTGCATAAGTGCCGCGCAAATGCTCGGGGACATCCGGATGCAGGTGCGTCATGCCACGCACATGCGCCTCATAGATCAAAGTCTCGTGCGCCGGGTAGGAGGGCCGTTGCTCGCCGCTCCAGTCGAATCTCGGGTCGACGACGACGCCCAAGGGAGCGAAGGGCCCGCTGTCGCGATCGTCGAATGACAAATCGCCGTTCGCATCGCCGAGCTGGTAGGCGAACAATTCATCCGCCCACTTCAGCTCACGTCCGATGGCCTTGGCGTAAGGATCGAGCAGCAACTTATTCGGGTTGAAGCGCAGACCGCTCTCGGGCAGGTACGGTCCATACACCCGGTAGCCGTACAACTGTCCGGGACCGATATCCGGCACGTAGACGTGCCAGGCGCCATTGGTGCGTTCGCGGATCCGAATACGCCTCTCGACCGTATCGGGTCCGTCGAACAGGCACAATTCGACGGATTCGGAGGATTCGGAAAACAGGGAGAAATTGACCCCCCGCCCGTCCCAGGTGGCACCGCGCGGCAACGGCGATCCGGCGGCCTGACTCGACCGTTCAAAATTGCTGGAAATGTCCTTAGTCCTCGATGCGCGGCAGGTCGCCGCCGCAAATTCTTGTTACCGCACGCATTATTGACCGTGCAGGCCGCGAAGCCGTAGGCGCCGCGCCGCACGGTCTGTCGGCTGGTGGCTCCAGGGCTTGTAGGACACCGCCGCAGGGAAGGCTCGCTTAAGACCAACTCCAGTTTCTGATTTCCGGCATATCCTCACCGTGCTCGTCGATGTACCGCTTATGCTCGATCAGCTTGTCCTGAAGACGCTGCCGGAGATGATCGCCGCGGCTGCCGATTTGCGGCAGCCGGCTGACGGTGTCCATGACCAGATGAAAGCGGTCCATGTCGTTGAGTACCGCCATGTCGAACGGGGTGGTGATGGTGCCCTCCTCTTTATAGCCGCGCACATGGATGTTGTCGTGGTTGTGGCGGCGGTAAGTCAAGCGATGAATCAACCAGGGATAGGCGTGGAACGCGAAGATCACGGGCTTGTCCTTGGTGAACAACGCGTCGAAATCAGGGTCGCTCAAGCCGTGAGGATGCTCCGACTGCGGCTGCAGCTTCATGAGATCGACCACATTGACGACCCGCACTCGAAGTTCCGGAAGTTCGCGGCGCAGGATCGACACCGCCGCCAGGGTTTCGAGCGTCGGCACGTCGCCGGCGCACGCCATGACCACATCCGGTTCGCCGTGTTCGTCACTGCTGGCCCACTGCCAGATGCCGATGCCCTCGCTGCAATGATTGATCGCCGCATCCATCGACAGCCACTGTGGCGCCGGATGCTTGCCGGCCACGACGACATTGACGTAGTGGCGGCTGCGCAGGCAATGATCGATGACCGACAACAGGCAGTTCGCATCGGGCGGCAGATATACGCGGACGATTTCCGCCTTTTTGTTGATGACGTGATCCAGAAATCCCGGATCCTGATGCGTGAAGCCGTTGTGATCCTGCCGCCACACGTGGGAGCTCAAGAGGTAGTTGAGCGAGGCGATCTTGCGCCGCCAGGCAAGACCGGCCGTCACCTTCAGCCACTTGGCGTGTTGGTTGAACATCGAGTCGACGATATGGATGAATGCTTCGTAGCAATTGAACAGTCCGTGCCTTCCGGTGAGCAGGTAGCCCTCGAGCCACCCCTCGCATTGATGCTCGCTCAACATCTCCATCACCTGGCCGCTGGGCGCCAGGTAATCATCGTCACTGATCACCTCGGCCATCCACTGGCGATTGGTCGCCTCGAACACCGCTTCCAGGCCGTTCGAAATGGTTTCATCGGGGCCAAAAATGCGAAAGTTTCGCGGCATCGCATTGAGCTTCGCCACGTCGCGCAGGAATTTTGCGGACACACGGGTATCGCCGATTCCCGGAACGCCCGGCTTGGGAACATTCACCGCATAGTCGGCGAAATTCGGCATGCGCAAATCGCGCAACAACAATCCACCGTTGGCATTGGGATTTGCGCCCATGCGCCGCTCGCCGCTCGGAGCGAGTTCAGCCAGCTCCGCATTCAGCCGTCCGCTCTCGTCGAAGAGCTCCGCCGGACGGTAGCTGCGCAGCCATTCCTCCAGTTGCTTCAGGTGCCGCGGATTCGTCGCAGGATCGGTCAGCGGCACTTGATGCGATCGGAACGATCCTTCGATGCGTTTGCCGTCGATCAGCTTCGGACCGGTCCAGCCTTTGGGTGAAATGAGCACGATCATCGGCCAGCGGGGACGTTCGATCTTGCCGGGGGCGCTGCGGGCGTCGGCCTGGATCTTGCGAATCGATTCGAAGACCGTGTCGAGCGCGGCTGCCATGGCTTCATGCATGGGCATGGCCTCATGACCCTCGACGAAGTACGGCGTCCAACCATAGCCATGCAGCAGCTGCCGCAATTCGTCGCGGGAAATCCGGGCGAGCAGCGTGGGGTTGGCGATCTTGTAGCCATTGAGGTGCAGGATCGGCAGTACCGCCCCATCGCTCGCGGGATTCAGAAATTTGTTCGAATGCCAGGAGGTGGCGAGCGGGCCGGTCTCCGCTTCGCCGTCGCCGATCACACACGCCACATTGAGCGTGGGGTTGTCGAAGACGGCGCCGAAGGCATGACTCA
>Ga0210393_10000028_pt1 | contig 208909 bp, 186 predicted proteins | sample IncBWC27OmetaG_FD_160068 | JGI IMG/M metagenome (GOLD analysis project Ga0210393, IMG submission 160068) | Forest soil microbial communities from Barre Woods Harvard Forest LTER site, Petersham, Massachusetts, United States - Inc-BW-C-27-O ... | reverse complement strand
TGGCATCTTCGACCACCGAGGGCCAGGCCGGAGGCAATGTGCGCTCCAGCGAAGCCGCCGTCGAGCACGACGGCGAGCAGATCACCCTCGAACGCAAAGCCACGGTCATCTCCTACGCCGTGGAGGCCGACGGCATCGTCACGACCGCTCGGCGCGCTGCCGACGCGCCCGGAAACGACCAGGTTCTCGTGGTGTTGCTGAAGGCGGACTACACCCTGGAGCGATTGCAGGTGTGGGATACCTTGGGCATGCGCGGCACGCACAGCGAGGGCTTCACGCTGCGCGCCCGTGCCGCGGCAGGGCAAATCATGCCCGAGCCCTATGAAAGGATTCATGCGCAAACCATGGTGCCGTTTGCACATCTATTGTGGGGTTCGGTGTGGGCGGGAATCGCCGCCGCCGCCGCGGCAAAGGCCCAAGCTTTCGTGCGCCACGTGGTCCGCCAGGCGAATGGCCAGATGCCGCCCGGCGCCGCCCATTTCACCCAGGCCGTATCCACATTGCGCACGCTGCGCGGCGTGCTGGCGGCCAGCCTGCGCAGCTACGAAGCCATCATCTCCGATGAAAAGGCCATCGCCTCCCTGGAATTTCAGGCCATGATCACCCTGACGAAAGTGCAGGTATCGGAGCTCGCGGTGACCACCGTAATGACCTCGTTGCGCGCCTGTGGACTGTCCGGCTATCGCAACGACACGGAATTCACGATCGGCCGGCTGCTGCGCGACGTGCTCTCGGCGCCGATCATGATCAGCAACGACCGCATCCTGACCAATCTCGCCACGACGTCGCTGATGACGCCGCTGCCCACCTCGATCAGTGGATAATCCCGCCGTGCCGCCCGACAGCTCTTCGCCCTATCCGCTCGCGCATCTTGCCGATCAGCTTTTCAAGCCCATGGGCGTCGATGGCGTCTACGCGCGCACCGCGTTGTATGTCGATCTGGTCGAACGGCTCGAACAATACATCACGCGCCAGCGCGATCCGCAGGCGGAAGTCATGCGCTTCCCTCCGGTGATGAGCCGCACGCAGCTCGAGAAATCCGGGTACTTGAAGAGCTTTCCCAATCTGCTCGGCTGCGTATGCGCATTGCACGGCTCCGAAGCCTCCATCCGCTCGGCCGTCGAGCGGTACGACAACGGCGGCGATTGGACCAGCTCGCTGACCTCCTCGGATCTGGTGCTGTCACCCGCGGCCTGCTATCCGGTGTATCCGATGGCGGCGGCGCGCGGCGCACTGCCGCCCGGCGGCCTGCAGTTCGACATCGAGGCCGACGTTTTCCGGCATGAGCCTTCCTTGAGCCTGGATCGGCTTCAATCCTTCCGCATGCGCGAATTCGTCAGGATCGGCGCGCCGGATGAGATCGTGCAGTTCCGCGAGCAGTGGATGGCGAAAGCTCCTCGATTGGCGGCTGACTTGGGCCTGCCGCACGCCATGGATGTGGCGAACGATCCTTTTTTCGGCCGAGTCGGCCAGGTCATGGCGGTGAGCCAGCGTCAGCAGGCCTTGAAATTCGAACTGCTGATTCCCTATTACCAGGGCGCATCGCCCACCGCATGCATGAGCTTCAACTATCACCGTGAGCACTTCGGACAGGTGTGGGGCATTCGTGACGGGAAGGGAGAACTCGCGCATACCAGTTGTGTCGCCTTCGGCATCGATCGGCTGGCGGTGGCGTTGTTCGCGAATCATGGCCTCGACCTGAAAAAGTGGCCGGCGGCAACCAGGTCCGCATTGGCGCTCTGACTCTCCGGCGCTGATGCCTCTCGACCCACGCGTCGCGCGCTTCTTGAAACTCCTCGCAGCGGGTAATCCTCCCGACGCGGGGCGCTTGAGCGTCGAGGACCGGCGCGCGGGACTCGCCTCGCTGATGAAATTCGCCGGACCGGAAGCCGCTGTCGATCGGGTGGAAAATCGCACCCTGCCGGGAGCGGGAGGCGGCCTGCGGGTGCGGCTGTATTCGCCGATACCTGAGCAGATGCTCCCCGGATTGATTTATTTTCATGGCGGCGGCTTGGTCGCCGGCTCCTTGGACACGCATGACGGAGTGGCGCGCGCCCTGGCCTGCGCGGGCGCCGTGCGCGTGGTATCGGTGGACTACCGCCTGGCTCCCGAGCACCCCTTTCCCGCCGCGCTCGAAGACGCCAAGGCGGCCGTGGCGTATATCAGCACGCACGCGTCGGAATTCGGCATGGACGTCAAGCGGCTGGGCATCGGCGGCGACTCGGCCGGCGCCACCTTGGCGGCAGCGACCTGTCAGGCGGCGGCTCGAGCCGGCAGCCCGCGTCTCGCCCTGCAGTTGCTGGTCTGCCCGATCCTCGACTACAGCCGCTCCACGCCCTCGAAACGCGAATTCGCAAGGGGATACCTCGTGGATCAGGCGACCCTGGATCATGATCTGAGGCACTACCTGCCCCAGGGTCGGACGAGTCCGGCGGATCCGCTGGTATCGCCGCTGCTCGCCGAGGACCTGTCGGGTATGGCGCCGACGCTGATTCACACCGCGGAATTTGATCCGTTGCGCGATGAGGGGCGGAATTATTTCGAGCGCCTGACCCAAGCAGGCAATGAAGTGTCCTACACTTGCCATCCAGGTATGATCCATCTTTTCTATGCTTTGGGGGCGGTGATTCCCTATGCGCATAGGGCATTGGAGCAGATCGGCGGTGAGATTCGCGCGGCGCTGGCCCCGGCCCCTCGCCTCTAGGGAGATATGAACGTGTCCGAGCGCATCGTCGCGCAGCGATTGATCGAGCAACTGCACGCAGCACGGGTGGCCGGCGACCTGGCCGGTATGTGCCGCGTTTTCGCAGATGACGGCCGGTTTGAAATTTTGGGTGCGAGCGCCGACAAGTCGATTGCCATCCGGGCGAACGACCTGGTCGAATTTCGGCCCTGGCTCTCGATGATGGTCAAGGTTTTCAGGATCACCCATTATCAGCTGCTGAGCCTCACGGTCGAGTGGCCGCGGGCGGTTGCGCACTGGCGGGCGGACATCTACTCCAAGGTCACCGGCGTGACGGTCCCGACCGAGCTCGTCGATGTGACGCAGCTCAACGAGGACAGCATCCAGACCTACACCGAATTCTTCGCGCCGCGCTGATCGGCGATTGATTGTCCCAGGAGCCGTCATGGTTGACCATCGCCCGCGAAGTGCGGGCCATTGCCCAAACCGGGCTGGCCTTCACGGCCGATGGCTTTGATCATCAGCGCTACCTGCGGTTGCGCGAGCTGGCCGCACTGTTGATGGCCCAGGGTTCCGGCGAGCATGAATCGATCCTCGAGCTGTTTCGCCAGGAACACGGCTACGCGACCCCGAAGGTGGATGTCCGCGGTGCCGCCTTCGTCGATGGCCGCGTATTGATGGTGCGCGAGATCAGCGATGGCCGATGGACGCTGCCGGGCGGTTGGGCAGATGTCAATCAATCGGCGGGAGAGTGCGTGGTCAGAGAAATTGCCGAAGAATCGGGATTCAAAGCCCGCGCACTGAAACTTGCGGCCGTCTACGATTACCAGCGCAGCGGGCACCCGCCCCGCCATATCGATTCGATCTACAAGATGTTTTTCATCTGCGAAATCACGGGGGGCGAGGCGCGCGCCAGCGACGAGACCAGCGAAGTGGCGTTTTTCGCCCGCTACGAACTGCCGCCCTTATCCTTGGGCAGGACCACCGCCACGCAGATCGAACGCATGTTTCATCACGCCGAGCGCCCGGAACTGGCGGCGGATTTCGACTAGCAACGAGACGACGGCGGGCCCTCCAGCGAGGTTCGCCGGCTAGGCATAGGTCGTCAGCGCCGGGTCAGGATTCGTATCCAGATGCGGCAGGCCGTTGAAGCTCACGAGATGATGACGACGCGGTGTCGAGGCGAACTCGGTGAGCGAGCTGTTGCGGATACGCAGGTTCAATTCCACGGCGCTCGCCGGCGGCGCATTCAGGGCGCCGGCCACGATGGCGGCAATGGGACCGCCGGAACTGACGACGAGCACATGACCGTCGGGAAATCTTTGGCGCGCCGCGATGAGCGCCGCCACGGCGCCATCCTGAAACGCTTTCCAGGACGGCATGCCCTCAGGCGAAGTCCGGTCTTCAGCCCAAGCCAGCAGCGCTTCGCGCAATACCCGAAAGTGTTCGCGGACCACGACCGGGTCGCGCCTGGCGGCGGCCAGTGCAGGCGCCGGGAAATTGCCGGTGAGCGCCATCATCACGGCCTCGGGATTGTATTCGTCCAGAGCCGCAAAGGTCTCCGGCGAGGGCCGCGATCCGAGTTCGGGGTGGCCCTCGAAAATGCCCTGCACGGTCTCCGTCTGCCGCCGCAGTGTACCGGTGAACACCGCGTCGAAACGAATTTTGCGCCGGGCAAAGTAGGCGCCCAGAAGCCTGGCTTGCGTAAAGCCAATTTCGGTCAGCCGGTCATAGTGATCGGTACCGAAAGCCGCCTGTCCGTGGCGCACGACATAGATGATACCCACGTGAGCTTAAGATCTAGGCGAGGCAGTCGGCATCATCACGACACTGTAGCATCCGTCGCCTCGGCGCTCCACGGCAAGTCCAGGGCAACGATGAGTCCCCCGCCTTCGCGGTTCGCCAGTTGGATCCGGCCGCCGTGAGCCTCGGCGATCTCGCGGGCCAGAGCCAGCCCCAATCCGGTTCCGCTGCGCTTGGTCGAGTAAAACGGCAGCAGGGCCTGCGCCAGCACGGTCTGACTCATGCCCGCGCCTCGGTCGCGCACTTCGATGTGCTGAAGGTGATTGGCGCAGACGATCGACAGTTCCACTTCAGCCGGCAGGCCGCCCGCCTCGTGTGCATTCTTGAGCAGATTGATGAGGGCCTGCTCGACCTGCACGCGGTCGAACCAGCCGGGCAGCTCGGGCAGCGGCGCGGCATCGGTAAAAGGCTGTTGCCCCTTGAGATCCGCGACGAACCGGGCCCATGGCACCGCTTCCGGCCGGGGGGCCGGCAGTTTGGCGAAGGTGGCGTACCCGCTCACGAATTGATGCAGGTGTGCGGCGCGTTCCGCGATGGCGGAGAAGACCGCGGGCAATGACGGCAAATCTCCGCGCCGTGCAATTTCGGCGCCGGTGTGCGCCAGCGATGACAGCGGTCCCAAGGAATTATTGAGCTCGTGGCTCAATACGCGGATGAGCTTTTTCCATGTCGATACCTCTTGGCGGGACAGTTCTCGCGTCAGCCGCTTCAATAGATACAGCTGGAAGGCGCGGCCCTGCAGGATGAACGAGCGTTGCGACAGGTGAAAAGTCTCCTCGACTCCGTCGATCTCGGCGGAAAACAAACTGTCGCTGGGTTTCGCGGCCGCGTCCCGGATCGCCGCGGGCGCCCGGGTCAATGCATCGGTGAATCTCAAGCCGTGAAGACTGCGCCCCTCGCTCAACAGGTGCCTCGATGCGATGTTGGCGTAAGCGATGCGATCATTGGCATCGACCAGCACCAGCGCCACCGGCGAATTCTGCATCACCGTGTCGAGCAGCAGTTCCCGCTGCACCAGATGGGCGCGCTGCTGGCGCATGGCCGCCGCCAGTTCATTGAGCGCCGCCATCAGTTCGCCGAGTTCGTCGTCCCGTTCGGCGACCAAGGACAGGCTGAAGTCTCCTTCCCGATAGCTCGCCACCGTACCCGACAGCGCGCGCAGCAGTTGCTGGATGGGACGCAAAGCACGCGCGGTCAGCCACAGCACAGCCGGTAATGCCACCCCCATGATCAACAGCCAGCTGAGCAGCGTGTTGCCGAACGCGAGCGCGGCCAGCTGGCTCACCGCCGCCGTCACGCCCACGATGCAGATCAAAAGCAGCGTCAGCTTGGCCTTGAGGCTCACGACGGATCCGCTTCAGGCGCCGCCGACCGGCCGCAGGTTGAAGCGCTCCAAACGTCGGTAGAGAGCCTGCCGCGACAACCCAAGACTCTGCGCCGCGCGGCTGATGTTGCCGCCGGCCGCCTCCAAACTGGCTTCCAGCAGTTCTTTGCTGAAGTGCTCGGTGTCGCGCGGTACGCTGCGGGCTGCGGCCGGCAGATTCAGATCCGCGGCCGCCACGAGGCTGTCACGTGCCAGGAGTTTGGCGCGCTCGATGGAGTTGCGCAGCTCGCGAACGTTGCCGGGCCAGTCATGCGCCATCAGTGCGGCGGCGGCGTCCTCGCTCAACTGCAAGCTCGGCCCGAGAAAATGGCGCGCGAGCGGCAAGATGTCCGCCGGCCGGTCCGCCAATGCGGGGACAGCAATATCGATGACATTCAGCCGGTAATAAAGATCTTCGCGAAAGCGCCCCTCACGGATCAGGGCGGGCAGATCCGCATTCGTTGCACTCAGAATCCTTACCTGGGCGGTGCGGGTTTTGCTCGAACCCAGCATTTCGAACTGCCCCGTCTCCAGTACCCTGAGCAATTTGACCTGGCCGGCCAGCGGCAAATCTCCGATCTCATCCAGGAGCAGCGTTCCGCCGTTCGCCGCTTCGAACCTGCCGGTGCGTGCGCGGGTCGCGCCCGTGTAGGCGCCTGCCTCGGCGCCGAACAATTCCGCCTCGATGAGTTCGGCGGGAATCGCTCCGCAGTTGACGGCAACGAAGGGGCCGGCACGCAGCGCGGAGTTGGCGTGCACGATCTGCGCAATGCGCTCCTTGCCCGCGCCGTTGGGGCCGCTGATGAGCACGCGCACATCCGCGCGCGCCACGCGGCAGGCGAGTTCCACGGCCCGCTCCATGGCATCGGAGGCGAAAACGATGCCGCACAGATCGTATTGTTCGGCCAGGTGCTCGCGTCGACGGCGCTGCTCGTCCTGCAGCCGCCGGCGCTCGCGCATCGCCTCGGCCAGCTCGAGCAGATTCTCGACGGTGGCCAGCAGCTTGTCATTGTCCCAGGGCTTGCCGATATAGTCCGCCGCCCCGGCCTTCACCAATTGCACGGCGGATTCCAAGTGGGTCCAAGCCGTCAGCAGCACCACGGGAAGGTCCGGCTGTTGGGCCCGCAGCGCGCGGAACAGCGCCGCGCCCTCCTCTCCTGATGTCGTATCCGCGCTGAAGTTCATGTCGGCGATGACCAGATCGACGCGCTCGTGCCCCAACAGACTCAAGCCCTTTTGGGGTGTCGGGGCCGTCAGGGTTCGGATGTCATGCAAGCTGAACAGCAGCGACAGGGCTTGGGCCACGGCCGGGTTGTCATCGATGACGAGTACGGTGCGCATGCAGACATGTTAACGGGTGGGGCGCGGAATCACACCCACACGAATACGCCCTGTCCCATTCCAGGGTCACCCGCCGCGGGTCGCCAGGGCCGGGGGAATCGATGCCGCGCGCAGCGCCGGCCATATCACCGCAAACTGTCCCAGCAGCAGGATCACGAGGGCGCCGATCACGGCCCGGCTGTTGTCCATGCGCACCATTTCAAAGCTGTGAACCATCCACAAATTCAACGCGATGGCAAAGGCAATGCCGACCGCAGCCCCCGCCGCGGCAATCATGAAGTTCTCGGTTTGAAAATAGCGCACGATGGCTTGACGCGTGGCGCCCAGCGCTCGGCGAATGCCGATCTGTTGCCGGCGCTGCGCCACCCAGTAGCTGGTCAGGCCGATGATGCCAAAGGCGGTCACGATCAGCAGTGCGGCACAAATCGCACTCAAGAGCACGATGAGTCCGTGATCGCCGCGGTAGGCGTCGAGGCGAATGTCCCGCATGGACTTGGATTTGAGGATTCGATTCTCGTCCAGAGCAAGGAGCTTGGCCTCCGCCGATTGCATGACGGCATCGCGCTGTCCTTGCTGTACGCGCACCATGTAAATATTGGTGTCCCCGATCAGCCGATACGGAGATAGGACGGAATTCTCGGCAAACGTGCTGAACAATCCGGTGGCGACGGTGAAAGGTCCCTGCAGGCGATCCACGATGCCGACGATGGGCACGGGTTTGCTGGTCTCGACGTATATGAGCTTGCCGAGGGCGTCGCCATGGGGGAAGAGCTTCGCCGCCAGTGCTTTCGTCACGATATAGCCGCTGGTCGGCGGTACATCGTTGTTCGTGCGATTCGCGATTTCAGCGGCGGAAAAATTGCGGCCGGCGACCAGCGTGAGCCCCATGGTATGCAGGGCGTGCTCGTCCCCCATGTAGTGCGCCGCAAACGCCGTGGGGGTCTTTTGATCGGCGGTTAAATTGACGGTCTCGGTCCACCCTCCGCCTTGCAAAGGGAAGCCGTTGGTGGCGTAGGCGTCCACGACGCCGGGGAGCGCCCGCAATGCGTCGAGATCTCCGGCCAGACGCGCCGCCAGATCGTCGGGGTGATCCACCATTTCACTTTGCATGACGAAGATATCGGCTTCATCCAGGCCTGTAGGTCTATCGCTCCACGCCATGCGCTGCTCGACCAGCGTCAACGCGTTGGCCAGGAACGCCAAAGTAACCGCCATCTGGGTGGCGATGAGGAATGCGCCGAATTTATTGCGGCGCATGGCGGACAAAATCGGACGCACTTCCATGATGTACCTACTGCGCTTTGAGCTGCCATGCGGGCTGCACATGCGCTGCCCGCCACGTGGGATAAAGCCCTGCCAGCAGCGTGGCCGACACGGCCAGCAGTACCGCAATGCCGGTATCCGCCCAATCAAGATGCGCCAGGGCGACAAATTCCTTGGTCAACAGGGAACGCGCCGCCCACAAACCCAATGCCGTCAGCAGCAGCCCGAATAATCCTCCGGCGAGTCCAACCACTCCCGTTTCGATCAGGCACTGGGAGAAAATCGCTCCACGGCTCGCCCCGAGAGCGCGCCGCACGCCGATGTCGCCCGCACGCCCCATGATCTTCGCCAGCATCAGGCCCATGGCATTCATCAGACAGACCAGCAAAAATCCGAATGACACCAATATCAGAATGCGCACTTCACTCGGCACGATGTTCCGGTACCGCAGCCATTGCTTCACATCGCGCAATTGCGTATGCGGCGGCCAGTGGAATCGCCCCAAGCGCTGCTGTTCGGCCGCGTAGTTATTGAGAAAGGCACGATAGCGCTGGACGTCTGTTTCGGTCGGCAGCTCTGCCCAGAATTGCAGCCACAAGCAGTCGGATCGCAGACGCCCTTCCCAACCGGGGTCGACATCTTCGCTGCAAGTGTTGCTGCCGATGCTGACCATCTGCTTTTCGATGGCATGGCTGAACGGCAGGAATATCGCGTCGCCGTCGCTGAACGGACGGAGTTCCAGATCGTAGAAACGCGGTAGAAGCCGCCAATCATCCAACACGCCGCTGACCGTGTAGGGTTCGTTCCCGAGGCGAATGCTCTTGCCGACGCTGTTGGTGCCGCCGAACAGCTTGTCGTTCATATCCTTGGTGAGGACCGCCACCGCGGCGCGCGATTCGTCGTCCGACGCACTCCAGGGACCGCCATATTTGAACGGCACGTCGAACATCGGGAAAAAATCGGTAAAGGTCGCGCGCACGATGACCTTGGCCGGTTTTTGCGCAGGGTTAGCCGGCTGCAAGGGCAGCCGCACTGCAAACATGCCGGTTTGGCGCCTGGCGGCATGCGCCTTCATCAATCCCATCACGTCGATGTAGCTGAGCTGGGGTTCCAAGCGGTCTGCGCCGCCTCCCGCGTGTTTGTCAGGTCCCCAGTTGTCGATCTGCGGCGCGAAGAGCGTGCTTGACTTCTGCGGAATGGGGTCGCCCGACATCGCGCGAAATACCGTGAGGGCCGTCATGCAGGCACCGATACCGACGGCAATGGCCGCAATCATCAGTGCCGTCAGCACCATGTTGCGCTTGAGGCTGCTCAGGCCGAGACGAAAATAGTAGGTGAACATGTTTCCGGATGTCCCGCCGAAGTCAGGCGGCCCGTGTCGCCAAGGCCGGCGGAATGGACGCCGCTTTTAATGCGGGCCAGAGCACCGCCGCCTGCCCGAGAATCAGCATGACGATCGCGCCGACGAAGGCATAACTCGGGTGCAGGCGTTCCATGGCAAAGGCCGTGACCATCCAAAGATTCAGGGACACCGCCAATGTCACGCCAATTACCGCGCCGGCGCCGGCGATCAGCAGATTCTCCGTCTGGAAATATCGAACGATGGCGTGGCGGGTCGCGCCCAGCGCGCGGCGAATGCCGATCTGGCGCCGCCGCTGTGCCACCCAATAGCTCGTAAGACCTACGATGCCGAACGCAGTGACCACCACCAGCGCCGCGCAAACCACGCCGAGAATCACCGCGAGACCGCGATCGTCTCGATAGGCCTCGACTCGCGCTTCGGTGAGCGACTGGGTCTTTTCCAGAACTCTCCCGCGGTTGAGGTCAAAGAGCTTCTTTTCCGCGGCCTTCATGACTGCCCTAAGTTGCCCCGGTTGCGTGCGCACGATGTAGTGCACGGAAGGGTCGACGAACCGGAATGGCTCGAGGGTTGAATTGTCGCTGAACTTCGCGGCCCAGGGATCGACCCAAGGTGCTTGCAGCCGGTCGACGATACCGATGATGCCGACAGGGTGTTTTGCGTTCTGCAAGAAGACGGATCGGCCCAATGCGCTCTTGCCCGGAAACAGTTTCTCGGCCAGCGCACTAGTGATGATCACGGACGCAGGCGGTGTCTGGTCATTGGAACCCAACTTATCGGCGACTTCGTCCGATTCGAAATTACGGCCCGCGATCAACTTGAGTCCCAAGGATTGCAAGGCATGCTCATCCGCGAAGTACAGCGCCGTCACTGCCGTCGATTCCTTCTGATCCGGGCTCAGATCGACCCCTTCGCTCCATCCGCCGTTGCTCAAGAGGTAGGAATTGCTCGCGAATGCGTCAATCACCCCCGGCATGGCGCGCAATCCGGCGAGATCCGTCTGCAAGCGCGCGGACAGATCGGGAGGATTGCCCACCCACTGATTATTGATGACGAAAATATTGCTCTCATCCGCCCCTGTCGGACGTTCGCTCCACGCGATGCGCTGCTCGATGATGAACAGCGCGTTGCACAAGATTGCGAGGGTGATCGCGATTTGCACGGCAATGATGATGGCGCCGACTTTATTGCGGCGCATGGCCGAGAGTATGGGACGCAGTTCCATGGTGTTCCTATTGAGCTTTGAGCTGCCAAGCGGGTTGAATGTGCGCCGCGCGCCACGTGGGGTACAGCCCCGCCAACGTGGTCGCAATGACCGCTATCACGACGGTGACAAAGATGTCCGAGAAACCCAGATGGGTCAGGCGGCTGACGGACTCCGACAACAACCCGCGCAGGCCCAGCAGGCCCAGCGCCGTCAGCGCGAGCCCCACCAATCCGCCCGCGAGGCCGATCACTCCCGCCTCGATGAGACATTGGCCAAAAATCGCTCCCCGGTTGGCGCCGAGCGCGCGACGCACGCCGATGTCCCCGGCACGCCCCATGATCTTGGCGAGCATCAAGCCCATGGCGTTCAGCAGGCAAACCAACAGGAAACTGAACGACACCAGCACCAAGATGCGTGCCTCGTCGGTAACGACATGCTGATAGCTCAGCCACTCGCGTACGTCGCGCAGCCGGGTGTGCGCGGGCCACTGAAAGCGCCCTGAGCGCTGTTGCTCGGCGGCATAGTTGTTCAAAAGGGAGCGGTAGCTCGCGGCGCCGGCAGCGGTCGGCAGCTCCGCCCAATACTGCACCCAGACGCATTCGGACTGCAGGTGGCCCTCCCATCCCGGCGCCCCAGGATCGCCGTGACAATTGTTATTGCCCCAGCTCGTCATCCGGTTCTCGATGGCCCGCGTGAAGGGAATGAACGCTTGCTCGATTTCTCCGTACTGATCGTTGTTGAGGTCATAGAATTTCGGTATCGGTTTCCAGGTAGCGAGCACACCCACCACGCGATAATCGTGATCATCGAGGTTCAACGTCTTGCCGACGGAATTTGCGCCGCCGAAGACCTTGTCGTTGAGTTCGCGCGAAATCACCACGACATCGGCGTGTCCTTTGTCATCGTCACTGGTCCAGGGAGCTCCAAACCGAAACGGCACCTCGAACATCGGGAAGAAATCCGTGTAGGTCGCGCGGGTCGGGACCTGAAACGGCCGCAAATCCGGATTGGACGGGGTCAGCGCAAATCCGGTGCTGTACATCGCCGTCTGACGGGGCGCCGCATGGGCATTCATGAGTCCTATGGCGTCCTGATAACTGATCTGCTGCTGCAGCTTGTCATCCGGTGTGGCAACGCCGCTCTTCGACGGTCCCCAGTTGTCGATTTGCACCGCGAATAGTTGGCGCGACTTGTTCGGAATGGGGTCGCCGGCCATGGCGCGAAATACCGTGAGCGTGGTCATCGAAGCGCCAATCCCGACGCCGATGGCGGCGATCATCAGTACCGTGAGTACCACGTTGCGCCTGAGGCTGCGTAAAGCGAGGCTGAAGTAGTAGCCGAACACGGCAGTCTCCTAGGTGGCGCCGTTCGCCGTGGCGACGAGGCGCGGCTGCGCCGCCAGATCGACCACTTGCCCGTCGACGATGTGTACTTCGCGCTGCGCCCGGACCGCGAGTTCCGGATCATGCGTCACCATCACAATGGTGGCGCCGTCGCGGTGCAGCTCCTCGAGAAGGTCCAACACGCCGCGCGCCATCTGTGTGTCGAGATTTCCGGTGGGTTCATCCGCCAGGAGCAGCCGCGGGGATCCGGCGAGTGCGCGGGCGATGGCCACGCGCTGCTGCTGGCCGCCCGACAATTCCGCCGGGTAGTGCCGCGAGCGCGCCGACAAGCCTACTCTGCCCAACGCTTCCTGGATGCGCCGGCGTCTTTCCGCGCCGTTGAAACCTCGATAGCGAAGCGGTACGTCGATGTTGTCCTGGACATTCAGATCGGCAATCAAATTAAAGGCCTGAAAGATGAAGCCGATTTTCTCGTTGCGCAGCTTCGAGCGCTGATTGTCATTCAGCCCGCGCACATTGGCGCCGTCCAGTTGATACTCACCGCCGCTGAACTCCTCCAACAGCCCCGCGATCGTCAAGAACGTGGTTTTGCCGGAGCCAGAGGGGCCGGTCACCGCGACGAACTCGCCTTCACGCACGTGTATCGAGAAATCGCGCAAGGCGAATGTCTCGACGACTTCGGTGCGGTAGGCTTTGGAGAGGTGAGTCATTTTGAGCATGGTGTGGCCTCGCGGGCTGGTTGTTTCAATCAGTGACTTAGGATGACGCGCTGGGCGCCGTTGAACGCGTCGGTACCGGAAATGACGATCTGGTCCCCGACCGACAATCCCTCCAGTATTTCTACCTTGGCAATGCTGGCGGCTCCGAGCTGTACCGGATGGCGCTCGGCAATATTTCCGTGAACGATATAGGCGAAGCCGCCGCCCTCTTGGTCGACGAAGGACCCGCGATCCACCATCAGCACGTTGTCGCGCCGATCGAGAAAAATGCGCACCGAGAGCCGCTGGCTCTGGCGCAATCCCGCCGGCTTTTCGGCACCGAAGCGCAGACGCGCGGTGACCTGGCCGGCGACGACCTCGGGCGACACGCCGCTGACCACGCCCTGCCAGTGATGGGCGCCACCTTCCAAGTCGGCCGTCATGCCGGAACGCAGATCGCGGGCCAGACTCTCAGTGACTTTGATCTCGACCTCGAGGGCCGACAAATCCACCACCGTGAGCAAGGGCGCGTCCTTGGCGACACTGGCACGGTCGGCCACCTGCACCTGGCCCACCTGGCCGTCGACCGGCGACTTGACATTCAAGCCGTCTACCTGTCGCTTAAGATCGCTCACCATGAATTGCTGGCGATCGAGCAACGCCTTTTTGCTGTCGATATCGAAGCGATTTTGCTTCGGCTGCGCATCGTAGGTGCTTTTCGCCTGCTGGAAGGCGAACTGCGCCTTTTCCAGGGCATCTTCTGTCCGAAGCGCCTGCAGTTCCGAGTACGAACCCTGTTCGTAGGCCTTGCGGCTTCGATCGCGTTCGCGCTGCGCCGTCTTTTGATCGACCTCGGCCTGGTTGTAGGCGTCGCGCAGCTGCGAGAGCGTATGCTCCGCATTGAGGGTTGCCCGCTGCCAATCGAGGCGCAGACTCTCCAAGGTGGCCTCCTCCTGCGCGAGCTTCGCGGTCAAGTCCGGGCTGTCGACCACCGCAAGCACCTGGCCCTTGGCCACCGTGTCCCCGGCGTGCACCTTGAGCGTGACGGTGCCCAAGGCATTGGCATACAGGGTGGGACTGACGGCGGCCACAACCTGGCCGTCGGCGGCGATATCCCTGACGAAGTTGCCGCGCTCCACGGTGGCGATCGATACGCGGGCGCGGTCGACGGAAATTCCGGCCCCGGAATAGCGCATCAAGACCACGATCAACGTAATGAGCAGGGCCGCGGCGATCGCGCCGGCCACGATCAGCTTCCGATGGCGCTTGAAGGCATTTTTCGGCTCGATCACGCGATCCTGAGCGGATGTATCGCGAAGCATGATGGGTTCCTTGGGTAAGAGACGCATGCTCATGCGGCGCTCTCGATGAGTAGGTTGTCAATGGCGACCAGATCTTGCACGGTCAGGCGGCCGGCCTGCTGTTTGAGCGTCAACACGGCCGTCAAGTAATCGTACCGGGCCTGGTTGTAGGCGCGCTGTGCCGTGTAATAGTTGTTTTGCGCGTCGAGCAGTTCGAACTCCGTGCCGGTGCCGAATTCCACGTTGCGGCGCATGGCTTCTACCGCACGCTGACTGGAATCCATTGCGCGGTGCGCCGCGCGGATGCGTTGTATGCCCGTGACGATGCCGCGATAGGCTGCGCGAGTTTGCGTCTCGGTATTGCGTTTGGCCGCTTCATAATTGGCTTGCGACTGGCGGAACTGCGCCCGGGATTGGCGTACCGCGGACGCGATGGCGCCGCCCTGGAACAAGGGCCAGTTGAAGGACACCCCCACGGTGTCCAGCGTCTGATTGCCGCCAAGCACCGGATCCTCGTTGATTTTGGAGCCGGAACCGGTCAATGAAATGCTGGGCAGGCCCCGCCCTCGCTGCACCGAGATATCCCGCGATGCCGCTTCCATGTTGAGCTGCGCAGTGCGCACGTCGAAGTTGTCCTGGCGCGCCGACGTCACCCAGTCGTCTGCGGACTCAGGTTCTGGGCCGAGCAGCGGAATGTCCTCGCGCAGCGGAGCGACGTGCTTGATGGGCTGGCCGATGATCTCGATGAGCGCGAGATTGGCATCATCGAGCGCATTGCGCGCATCGATGACGCTTTGCTCCGTGGCGTCATAGAAGGCCTGCGCCTGGTCCACGTCACTGCGCGGACCGACACCGGTTTGCTGACGCGACTTGGCCTGGTTCAGAAGCGTGTTGAACGCATCACGCTCGGCGACGTTGGTGGCCAGCTGATCGGTTGCCGACAAGATGCCGAAGTAGGCTTGCGCCACCCGCAACAACAAATTTTGCTGCGCGCCCTGGTAGCTTGCCTCTGCGGCAGCCACCTGGAAATTCGCTTCCCGGAGCTGGCTGAAGGATTGGAAGCTCCACAAGGTCTGCGACAGGTTGAGCCCCAGAGAATGGGCCGTGCCATAGCAATGCTGGGTGGTGCTGGTGGAGCTGATCGCACAGTCGGCTGCGGTGCTTCCCAATGCCGGGCCGCTGTCGAATCCGGCGCGCTCCCGCACCGCCGAGGCGTTCGCGGAGACCTGCGGCAGCCACTGCGCAATGGCCTGGGGCCGCGCTTCCACCAGCGCGTCGCGCTGGAAGTGAGCGGCCTGCAGCGTCGTGTCGCGCGTCAGCGCGAGTTCATAGAAGTCCTTCAGATCATTGGCGCCGGCAGGCTGAGCCGTGAGACCCAAGACACCGAGGGCAAGCGAAAATCGCAACATGCGCTCGATCAAGCAAGCCGCGTGCCAGCGCACCTAAAAACTTAAGCCATTGTTTGTTATGGCTTATTTATGAGACCCGGCGGGCAGGTTGTCCGCGGACAGTGTCCGCGGACGGCGCCGGACACTGGGCGGGGGGGCCCCTCAAATGAGACTATCCACGTCATTCAAACAACAGGGAGTTGATGACCATGAGCATGAAAGACAGATACACCACCGCTCCCCACGGCGAGCCGCGCTGGGGCGCCATCGTGCGCGACGGGATCCTACTGCTCGCCGCCGTCATTATTCTGTCCAAGGCATGGCCTTTCTATTCGGTACCCACCGGCAGCCGGGGCGTGGTCACTCAATTTGGAAAGATCGTCGGCATCGAGCAGGAAGGTCTCGCCGTGCTGCCGCCGTGGCAAAATCTCACGCTATTCTCGATCCGCGCGGAGGAAGCCAACATCGACAACGCCTCGGGCTCCACCTCCGACACGCAACCGGTAAGCGTCAGCCTCACGGTCAGATACAGCATCAGCCCCGACAAGGTGTCCGAGGTCTACGAGAAGTACAGCCACAACGGCGATCTATCGAGCTACGTACAAACCGCCACGCATGAGATCTTCAAGGCGGTCACGGCGAGATATTCGGCGCCGGATTTGATTGCGGAGCGCGCCAAGGTGTCAAGCGACATCTATTCCGCGCTCGGCTCCAAATTGGCGGTTTATGGCGCGCAAGTGATCAACATCGACATGCGTAACTTTTCTTTTCAAGAGTCGTACATGAGAGCCATCAACAGCAAGGTCGAGCAAGAACAGCTGCGCCTTGCGGCCGAGAACAAACTGCGCACCGTCGAGGCCGAGCAGAAACAGAAGGTCGCCATCGCCCAGGCCGAAGCTGACGCCGTGAAGGCCACCGCCGACGGCAACGCCTACGCCAACTTGAAGATCGCCACGGCCCAAGCCGAGGCGCTGAGGGTGCAGAACAGCGCCCTCGCACAGAGCAAAGAAGTGCTGGAGCTTCGCCGCATCGAAGTCGAACAGACCAAGGCCGATCGATGGAACGGACAGCTGCCTCAGAATGTCTATGCCGGCGCGCCAATTCCCTTTCTCAATGTGAGCAACAAATGAACCTAGGACGATTTCCCCGAATCCGCTTCGCCCATCTGCCGACCCCCCTCGAACATCTGCCGAACTTGAGCCGGGCGCTCGAGGGCCCTGAGATCTTCATGAAACGCGACGATTGCACCGGCATGTCGACCGGCGGCAACAAGACGCGGAAGCTCGAATTTCTGCTCGCCGAGGCGCGGGCGCAGGGTGCCGACATCGTCTTGACCCAGGGAGCGACGCAATCGAATCATGCGCGGCAGACGGCGGCATGCGCCGCGAAGATGCGCATCGACTGCCACATCCTGCTCGAGGACAGAACCGGCAAGCGCGACCATGACTACACGCAAAGCGGCAATGTTCTTCTGGATCATCTGCACGGGGCGACCATCGAGCACTGCGCGTCCAATCCGGACATGAATGGCGAGCTGGCCAAAGTGGCTGCCAGACTGAAGGCCGATGGACGCAAGCCCTATCTCATACCGGGCGGAGGATCGAATCCCACGGGCGCTCTTGGCTACGTCAATGCGGCGATCGAGCTCATGGGACAGGCAAACGACATGGGGCTGCGGATCGATCACGTCGTGCACGCCACCGGCAGCGCCGGGACTCAAGCGGGATTGATCGCCGGACTCGCCGGTATGCGCTCCGGCGTCCCGCTGTTAGGCGTAGGCGTTCGCGCGCCGCGCGATCGGCAGGAGGAGAACGTGTTCAAGCTGGCCTGCGCCACCGCCGACCTGTGCGGCGCCGCCGGCGCGGTGCGCCGCGAGGATGTCGTCGCGAACAGCGACTACGTCGGGGCGGGATATGGTCTCTCGACGCCCGATTCTCTCGCCGCCATACGAACGCTCGCCCGGCTCGAAGGAATCCTCCTCGACCCCGTCTATACCGGCAAGGGTATGGCCGGTTTCATCGACTTGATTCGCAAGGGCATGTTCAAGAAGGCGCAAAACGTCGTGTTTATCCACACCGGCGGCAGCGCGGGCCTCTTTGGCTACGTCAATGATTTCGGATTCGGTTAGCTAGCGGCATGCCCAGGCAAGCGATGCATCGCATCGTCGGCATCATCGGCGGGATGGGCCCCGAGGCCACCGTGGACCTCATGCGACGTGTGGTGGCGAAGACGCCGGCGCAGGACGATCAAGACCACGTCCATCTCATCGTGGAAAGCAATCCCAAAATCCCCTCGCGCATTGCGCATCTGATCGAGGGCACGGGCGAGGATCCCACGCCGGAACTGGTTCGTATCGCCGGCAATCTGCAGCGTGCCGGTGCGGACGCTCTCGCCATACCCTGCAACACCGCACATGCCTATGCCCATTCCATTCGCCGCGCGGTCAGCATCCCGCTCCTCGACATGGTGGGTCTGACGGTCGATCAGATCGCCCTCTCCGGGCACGCCGCGCGCGTCGGAATGCTGGCGTCCACCGCGGTGCAGGCCACGGAACTGTATACAAAGGCGTTCTTAGGCAGAGGCATCGCGACCGTGCTGCCGCCGCGGCAGGACGAGGTCATGGCGCTGATCAAAGGCGTGAAGCGCGGCGATACCGGAGCCGGGGCGCAAGCCGCGCTCGGCCGGCTTGCCCTCGAGATGACCGCTCAGTGCGATGTGCTTCTGATCGCCTGCAGCGAGCTGTCGGTGATCGCCGCGGGCATCACGGTGCCCTTCGTCGATTCGCTCGACGTGCTGGCGCAGGCCATCGTGGCTTTTGCGGCCACGGGCAGCTCACCCAAGTCCTAGCAGGCTCCTATGCGCCGGCCTTGGCAGGAGCCGTAACGCGCACCTTTTCCTGAAGGATACCGGGGCCGAAGTTGCGCGCGCGCTCGAGAAAGGTTTCGGTGACTTCGAAGCCTTTGGGAACCAGCAACGTACCGATCTGCGTAAAAAGATCATCCATGAACACCATGCCCGGCGTGAGCCGGCCCACCGGCACTTCCTTGACTTCGCGTGCGCCGGCCGCCAATCCCACGAGAGACTCGAGACACTCGACCGATTTGGCATCGAATCGTCCTGATTGCGCGCGGACCGCCGACACCGCCACCTCCGCGCTGTGACCTTGGGCGATCTGCGCGTCATATTCGAGCACCAGGCTCAAGATGCCGGCGCCCGCCTTGATCAACCCTTCCGGCAGGTCATTTTTGCCCCGGCATGCGTCCAGTATTTCCATGACCGGCTCGAGGCGGGGAATGCGGCCGAGCAATTTCTGCGCCACCAAAGGAGCTCCGTCCGCCAGCACCCGCTCGTCGGCCGTCAAGCGCTTGCCGTAGTACAGCTTCTCCACCAGTTCGATCGGCAAAGAGATGTAGCCGATCTGAGAGAGCATGGCCGCCGCCTCGAGCTGCCAAAAATTCGCCATGCCGAGCGATGCGGACAACTCGGTGGCCAGGCGTTTGACCCGGGTGGCGCGGCCAAACGCCACGGGATTGGTGATGGCGAGTATGTCGACGAGCGCCCTGATGCATCCGATCAAGGTTTCCTGCAGCAGCACCTTCTCGGCGATCAACAGCCGGTGATGCACCACGGCCGCTTCGATGGCGCCGCGCAACTGATCCGGCGGGCAGGGCTTGGTCAAGAAGCGGAAGATCTGTCCTTCGTTGACGGCCGCGATCGCTGCATCCCGCCCCGGTTCTCCGGTGAGCAGAATGCGCGTCGTCTCCGGATAAAGCTGTTTGACATGCTTCAGCAGGGTCGCGCCATCCATGCCCGGCATTCGCATGTCCGACACGATCACCGCGGGCGCGCCTTTCTCCTTGAGCAGCTGCAACGCGCTATTCCCGCCGGTGGCCGCAAGGACCTGGTATTCGCGGCGCAGGTGCAGCGCCAAGCTCTCCACGATCCGGGGCTCATCGTCCACGCACAGAATGGTAGCCAGTTCTTCGCGATTCATGGTCGTGCCGTCGTGATGAGCATCAAGCTGGCCGCAGTGCATTGGCGACGCGGCGCTCCGCTTCGTGCCAGTCAAAAGGTGCTTGCAGACTCGCAAGGTATGCCGCGTCGATGCCTTTGTCCGGCGGAGCGTCCGGCAAAATCGCGTGGGCGCTCGGAGGACCGAGCAGCGCATGCGAAACGGCCAGAGCGCCGACCAAATCGAAGCCGTGCGGCGTCACGGCGGTCGGCGTGTGATGCAAGGCCACCGCCTCGACGATGGTATAAGGCAGCCCCCAAAGACCCAGCAAGTAGGCGCCGATCTCTGCATGGCTCGCGCCCGTGACTTGCCGCTCGCATTCCACCAGGGGCAGACCCTCGGCGCGCGCCATTTGGATGGCCTTGCCCAGCTCCTTGGGGCATTCCTGGATCAAGACCCAGTATCCGATATCGTGAAGCAATCCGGCGAGCCATGCATCATCCGGCGAGGCCCGCCCTCCGGCGAGCGCCTTACAGGCTGCCGCGGCGCATTGCGCATGATTCTGCAATCGTTCCGGATCGAGGTCCGAGAGACCCTCGGGTGCCCGCCATTGCGAAAAGATTTCCGCCGACAAAACCAGATTGCGCACCGTCGCGAACCCCAGGTAGGTGACCGCATCCTTGATGCGCACCATCGGCTTGCGCAATCGAAAGAACGCCGAATTCGTGATTTGCAGCACCTTGCTGGCTATACCGGCATCGGCATTCACGATATCGCCGATTTCGGCCGCCGTTACGCTGGGCTGCGCCAACGCCGCCTGCAGCCGCCCGTACGTCTTCGGCATCGCCGGCAGCTTGCCGATGCGGCCGACCACCTTGCGCAACGACTCCTGAGCGAGCAGATCTCGAAGGTAAAAGCAGCGCTCGATGATGTTTTCCAGTTCGCGGCCCTCGCACGGCTTGGCCACGTACTGATGGGCCAGGGAGGTAAGCCTCACGGCCTGCACCGGATCGGAATAGCCCGACACGATGATGCGCATGGCCATCGGCCAGCGCTGCTTCACCACGGTCAGCAGTTGACCGCCGTCCATGCCCGGCATGCGCACGTCGGAGACGACCAGATCGAAATTCTGTTCCTCGAGTGCGCGGATCGCCGCATCGCCGCTCAGGACGAATTTCATGTCCCAATCGTGACGATGCTTGTAGAGGCGCGCTTTCAAGCTATCGAGCAAATCGCGCTCATCATCCACGAACAAGATGTTCTTCATGGCGAAGACCGCGCCGGGCGGCCCGAGATCGGCAACCGGACCGTAAACTCCGTGCCGACGCCTACTTCGCTGCGGACGCTGATCTCGCCGGCATGTTTATCCACGACGATCGAGTGGCTGATGGCAAGCCCCTGTCCGGTGCCGCGCCCCACCTCTTTGGTGGTGAAGAACGGGTCGTAGAGTTTCGACAGATTTTCCGGCGGCACCCCGCAGCCGTTGTCGCTCACGCGAATCACCGCATCCTCGCCCTCCATGTTCAGGCGAATCTTGATCCGGCCGGCATCGACGTCCTTGCCCGCATCCTTGATGGCGTGAGCCGCATTGACAATGAGGTTCAAAAACACCTGATTCAGTTCGCCGATATTGCAAACCACCGCGGGCAACTCGTCAAATTCCGTGAGGACAGTGGCAACGTACTTGTACTCGTTGGAGGCCACCAGCAGAGTCGTCTCCAGCGCGTGTTTCAAATCGGCCGCATATTGCTCGTGCGAGTCCGGGTGGGCGAACTCTTTCATCGCCTTGACGATATTCGTCACCCTCTCGACGCCGTCGAAAGTCCGGGTGAAGGCTTTCGGTACCTCGCCGCGCAGGTATTCCAAATCGTATTTCTTCGCCAAATCCGCCAGTTCGAGCAGAAAAGCGGCGCGCTCCGGGAACTGCGGCAGGCGGATCGCGGCATCGTTGGTGCTCTCGAAGAGCTTATCCATGTCATCGAAAGCGCTGCGCAGGAAATGCACGTTGTCGCCGAGGTATTGAATCGGGGTGTTGATCTCGTGGGCGATGCCGGCGGCAAGCCGGCCGACGGATTCCAGTTTCTGCGCCAACTGCAGTTCGATCACCATGCGCTCGCGTTCCTTCATTTCCGCGACGAGCTTGTCCTGCAGTTCCTGCTTCTTGGGCCTCGGCGCGTTTCGAGGTGATGTCGGCCCCGACCGCCACCGTATGCGTCAATCGTCCGGCGTCGTCGTATAGCGGCCGAATTGAAATGCCCAGCCAAAAGCTGCTTCCATCCGGCCGTATCACCTCGTATTCATCGTGAAAAGTGCGGCCCTCGCCCAGCGCTGCACGGACTTCGCCGAGATAATTCGGATTGTTGCCGACCCACCGGGTCAACAAGGTGATGGGCTTGCCGATCAGCTCTTCGCGCCGGAAGCCGTGTTGTTCCGCCACGACTTTGTTGCAATAAACGATGATCGGAGCCGGGTTCTCCAGCTTCGCGACGACGAAGAACGATGATGTGGCATCGAGCGCGTGGTCACGCAGGGCCAGCTGCGCCTGCAGCGTGGCATTTTCGCTGCGCAAGTGATTCGCTTCGGCCTCGAATTCCGATGACCGCGGCGGCACCGTATCGGCGCCCGCCGCGCCATTTCGCTGCTCGTCCGCCAGTTGGCTAGCGCTCATCATTTGAGTCCTTGAAATAAAACGCGTTCGCCCCTGGAATGGAGATTTCGCCCCGCCACATCGCAGGCGCGCTGCTCCCTAGTCGACAGTTATCGTTCAGCCGCCCAGGATCTTTAGGCCGGCCTGCCGCGAATTTTGCGGTTAGGGACAAATGTGAAGCATGCAATAACGAATATCAAGACGGGCATGGACAGCTTCTGAGACCGCACTCACAAGTCTGTTGAATTAGGGTTTCCCTGCGCGCTACGGTAGGCACAATCTTATAAATTGAGCGACTGTGGTTCTAAGGAATGGTGGATTCGTGACGAGGAGTGTCATTGGGAGCAGGTCGATTGGCGCCGCGGCGCTGTCCCTGTGCGCCGCCGCCGCGGCGGCAGACAATGCGCCATCGACCATCGGGGAGCTGAAGCAGCTCAACCTCGAGGATCTGATGAATGTGCAGGTCACGTCTGTGGCCAGGCACCCTGAAAAACTCATCGATGCCGCTTCGGCGATCCAGGTGATCACCCAGGAGGATATCCGCCGATCCGGTGCCACCAGTATTCCTGAGGCGCTGAGGCTGGCGGACAACCTTCAAGTTGCCCAAAAGAACTCCCATGATTGGGCCATCAGCGCGCGCGGGTTCAACACCGCGTTGGCAAACAAGCTGTTGGTCATGATCGACGGGCGCACCGTCTACACGCCGCTGTTTTCGGGAGTTTTTTGGGACGTGCAGGACTACGTGCTGGCGGACATCGACCGCATCGAAGTCATCAGCGGACCCGGCGGTGCCCTGTGGGGCGCCAACGCCGTCAACGGCGTCATCAACATCATCACCAAGAGCGCGAAGGATACGCAGGGCCTGTACGCTGACGCCGGCGGGGGCTCACGACCCCAGGATTTTACCGACGTTCGCTATGGGGGTGCACTGGGCCCCGAGAGCCAGTTTCGTGTGTATGGCAAATATTTCGACCGCGGCAGCGAAGTTCTGGCCAACGGGGACTCCGCTTCAGATTCCTGGCGTCAGGGCCGCGGCGGATTTCGGGTCGATTCTCAAGCGTCCGCGCAGGATCAACTCACGTTGCAGGGCGATTTCTACGACGGTCGTGAGAATGACCAGACCGGCGGCACTTCGGACACGGGCGGGGGCAACGTTTTGGGCCGATGGTCGCGCAGACTGTCCGATGATTCCGACCTCAGTCTGCAGTCATACATTGACCGGACCCATCTGACCGACCCGGTCGCACCGCTCCTCGTCAACGGACTGCAGTTCGCCGGCGCCGGCGTGCTCACCGATGACCTGACGACCTACGATGTGGATTTCCAGCATCGATTTCGCGCCGGCTCCGTCAACAATGTCGTCTGGGGTTTTGGATTTCGATACACTCATGATGTGGTGAGCAATGCCCCGGCGCTGGCATTTCTTCCCCCGACGCTGAACCGCGATCTGTACAGCGTGTTTGCGCAGGATGAGATCGCCCTGCGGCGCGACCTGTCGCTGACGCTCGGGACCAAGGTGGAGCGCAACGACTATACGGGTTTTGAGTTCGAACCGGACGCCCGTCTCAGTTGGATCTTGAGTTCGCAGCAAGCTTTATGGGCGGCCATTTCACGCGCGGTGCGCACGCCGTCGCGCATCGATCAAGATCTATCGGAAGCGGCTCCGCCTCATCCGGTTTTACTGGAGGGAGGCGCGGATTTTACCTCCGAAAGCGTGCTTGCCTATGAATTGGGCTATCGTGCCCAAATCAGCTCGCGAATGACCGCCTCGGTCTCGAGTTTCTTCAATCACTACGATGACATCCGCAGCACGGACTTCACGCCAAAAACCATCATCCCCCTGTTCTTTGCCAACGGCTTGGAAGGGGACACCTACGGGCTGGAGTTCAGCGGCAACTATCAAGTGTCGCAGATGTGGTCGCTGCATGCCGGCTATACGCTGCTCGAAGAACACTTGCACGTCAAGCCCGGCCAGACCGATCTGAATGATGCCCTCAATGAAACCGCGGATCCCGAGCATCAGTTTTCATTGCGCTCTTCGCTGAACCTGCCGCGGCATGCGGAACTGGACGCCGCACTGCGCTGGGTCGACACGCTGCGCAACAACAACGGTCCCCTACCGGGTTCGGTGCCGAGTTATTTTGAACTGGACACCCATCTCGCCTGGCACGCCAGCGATCGCCTGGAGCTGTCGCTGGTCGGACAGAATCTGCTTCACAATCGGCATGTCGAGTACGGTTTTCCGGGCCCGACGCGGCCGGAGATTGAGCGCACCGCCTATGGAAAATTGACATGGCGATTCTGAGAGGGGCGCTGCGGCTCATTCTATTCGCCGTTGCGGGTTTCATGGTGTGCTTGAACGGCTTGGCCGCCGACGCGCCGACCGAGGATCAGGTACAGGCCGTGTTTTTGTATAACTTCTCACGCTTCGTCGAATGGCCCGCGCAGGCCTTCGCTGCGCCCAACGATCCGTTTGTGATAGGCATTCTGGGCAGCGACCCTTTTGGTGCGCGCCTGGATGAGGCGGTCCGCAATGAGCAAATCAATGGGCACCCGCTGACGGTGCGGCGATTCCGCACTCTCGCCGAGGTCGACAACTGTCAGATTTTGTTCGTCGACCGCTCCGAGACCGCGCGCATCGGGCAGATCCTCGCGGCCCTGGATCATCGCAGCACCCTGACCGTATCTCAGGCGGAGGGAGCCGCGCAGCGCGGCGTCATGATTCAATTCGCCACCGAGAATAATCGGATTCGGCTGCGCATCAATGTGGAATCTGCCCGCGCCTCGGGCTTGACCATCAGTTCCAAACTACTCCGTCCGGCGGAAATCGTCGGCACGGGTGCCAAGGAATGAACCGATGAACAGGGTAGCTACACCCATTCGCCGCACGCTGATGCGCATGATTTTCCTCTCGAGCGGAGTCGTGTTGCTGGTCACCTCCTGCGCATTTTGTGCCTATGAATTCCTGACCTTTCGCCAATCCAGCATCCAGCAGCTGAAGATTCTGAGCGGAGCCATCGCCAGCAACAGTACCGCGGCTCTGGCGTTCGACAATCCGGAAGACGCGGCCAGCGTTCTCACCGCCTTCAAGTCCGATCCGCACATCGTTGCAGCCGCGCTCTACGATGCCCACGGCAAGCTCTTCGCGGTCTATCCGCAGGGACTTGCGGCGCAGGATTTGCCCCCGCTCGCGGGCACCGGCTATACCTTCAGCCGCTCGGCGTTGAGCGGCTTTGAGCCCGTTGCCGAAGGACCCAAGCGGCTGGGCATGTTGTACGTCGAATCCGACCTCAAGGCCATGTATGCACGGATTCGGCTGTACGCCCTCATCGTGGCTGTGGTGGGCGGGGTGGCTGTGTCGCTCGCCTACCTCATATCCCGGCGTCTGCAACATCGGTTATTGCAGCCCATACTCGCCCTGGCGCAAACCACCATCGCCGTGGCGGAACGCCACGACTATACCGTGCGTGCGGCACGCACGGGCGCCTACGAATTCGACCTGTTCACCGACACTTTCAATCAGATGCTCAACGTGATTCAGGCGTCCGAGGGCAAATTGCAGTCGCAGGTCAGCCGCCTCAGCCTATTGCAGCACATCACCCACGCCACGGGCGAACGGCAGGACTTGCCGAGTATTTTCCAGGTTGTGCTGCGCAGCCTGGAAGAGAATCTGCCCATCGACTTCGGTTGCTTTCTGCTTCACGATGCCGTCTCCAAGACGCTGACGGTGAGTGCAGTCGGCGCGGGCGGTCAAAGCCTCGCCGAGCAGATCGGATTGTCGCCGCAGGTCGAGGTTCCCATCGACGCAAACGGCTTGTCACGGTGTGTCGCGGGGCAGCTGGTGCACGAGCCGGACGTCGAGCAAGTGCACTTTCCGTTTCCCCAGCGGTTGGCGGCCGCCGGTCTGCGCTCGGTCGTGTTCGCGCCCCTCATCGTCGAGAGCCAGGTATTCGGGGTTTTGGTGTGCACGCGGCGCGCTGCCCAGTCCTTCAGCAGCGGCGAATGCGAGTTCCTGAAGCAGCTCAGCGAACATGTGGCCTTGGCCAGCCACCAAGCGCGGCTGCACGGTGCCTTACAGCAGGCCTACGACGATCTGCGGCAAAGCCAACATACCACCATGCAGCAGGAACGCCTGCGGGCGCTTGGGCAAATGGCCAGCGGCATCGCGCATGACATCAACAATGCCATATCGCCGGTGTCCCTCTACACCGAATCGCTTCTCGAGCGCGAGCCCGGCTTGAGCGAGCGTACGCGCAGCTATCTGACGACGATCCAGTGCGCGATAGAAGATGTGGCAGGCACCGTCGCGCGCATGCGGGAGTTCTATCGTGAGCGCGACTCCCAGCTCACGCTCGAGCGGGTCCAGCTCAATCGTGCGGTCAAGCAGGTCGTCGAGCTCACGCGTCCGCGCTGGAGTGATCTACCTCAGGCGCGCGGCGCCATGGTGGATCTGCAGACCGACCTCACCGACCCGATGCCGGACATCATGGGGGCGGAACATGAAATCCGCGATGCGCTCACCAATCTCATTTTCAACGCGGTGGATGCGATGCCCGCCGGCGGGACCTTGTCGGTGCGTACGCGCAAGACCAACGGCGCGGACAGCGAGGCGCGCGCGTTCATCGAGGTGACCGATACCGGCGTGGGCATGGACGACGACACACGGCGCCGCTGCCTCGAACCGTTTTACACCACGAAGGGCGAGCGCGGGAGCGGCCTCGGGCTGGCGATGGTGTACGGCATGGTCCAGCGCCATAGCGCCGAACTGGAGATCGAAAGCGCGGCAGGACAAGGCACGACGGTGCGCTTGAGTTTCCCCGCCTACAGCTCCGCGGTGGTCGTCACGCCGAAGAGCCAGCCCGCCGTGGTGAAGCGTCCGCTGCGCATCCTGTTGGTCGATGACGATCCACTGCTGATCAAGTCACTGCAGGACACGTTGCAGGAGGATGGGCATGTCATCACCGCGAGTCACGGCGGCCGCGAAGGCATCGAAGCCTTCTCCGCCGCCGCGAGACGCGGGGAGACCTTTGATGTGGTGGTCACGGACCTGGGTATGCCGCATGTCGACGGACGCAAAGTCGCCGCCTCCGTCAAAGGGATATCGCCCGTGACACCGGTGATTCTGCTGACCGGCTGGGGGCAACGGCTGATTGCAACCAACGATGCCCCGGCTCATGTCGACAAGGTGCTGGCCAAACCGCCACGGCTGCATGAGCTGCGCGCCGCGCTCGTCGAGTTGGTCCCATGACCTCCGGCATTGCCCGCTTGCTGATCGTGGACGACGAGGCGATGCAATTGCGCGCGCTGTGCGACACGCTGCAGTTGGAAGGCTATAGGACGCAGGGATTCAGCTCCGGGCAGCAGGCCCTGGCGGCGCTGCGGCCGGGCGAATTCGACCTGCTGCTGACGGACCTCATGATGCCCGAGATGGACGGCATCACCCTCATCAACGCCGCCAAGCGGGTCGACGCGGCGCTCGGTGCCATCGTCATGACCGGTCACGGCACCATCGATACGGCCGTCCGGGCCATGCAGGGCGGCGCCCTCGACTACATTCTCAAGCCTTTCAAACTCAATGTGATCTTGCCGATCATTTCTCGCGCCCTGGACGTGCAGCGTTTACGCAGGGAGAACGCAGAGCTCCATGCGCGCGAAAAGATCAAATCCGCCGAACTCGCGGCGGCTTATCATGATCTTGAATCTTTCTCCTATTCCATCTCGCACGACTTGAGGGCGCCGCTGCGCTCCATGGACGGTTTCGCCGGGATCCTGGAAAGCGAATTTGCCGACCAACTCGGCGAGGAAGGCCGGCGCATCATCGGCGTCATTCGCTCGGGCAGCCGCAGGATGGACGAGCTGATCGTGAGTCTTCTGGAATTTTCCCGTGCCGGCAGGGGGGCCCTGGAACTGGATCGCGTCGACATGACCATGCTGGCCGAATCGGCGGCCGCTGAGACAAAGGCGCTGCACACCCGTCCACAGGCGCTGATCGAAATCTCCGACTTGCCTGCCATTGACGCCGATGCAATTCTGATCCGGCAGGTTTGGTGCAATCTCATCGGCAACGCAATGAAGTACAGCGCGAAGCGGGAGCTGCCGAAGATCAGCGTGAGCGGTCATGTCGCCGACCGCGAGGTAATCTATGAAGTCGAGGACAATGGCGCCGGCTTCGACATGCGCTATGCGGACAAGCTCTTCGGCGTTTTTCAGCGCCTGCACTCCAGCGACGACTTCGCCGGAACCGGCGTAGGACTGGCGATTGTGCACCGCATCATCGCCCGACATGGCGGCCGAATCTGGGCTCAGGGATCCCCCGATGCCGGTGCCTGCTTCCGGTTCGCGCTTCCTATGAGGACCGCGTTATGACCGCGAACTGCCTCATGATCGGGACGGCCCTGCCGATGATCTTACGATGAAGACCCAACTGAGGCTGGTCGTGGTCGAGGACAGCGTGGCGGATGCCGAGCTGCTCGCACGGCATTTGGCCAAGTCAGGCCTCGATTGCACGATGGACCGGGTGCAGACGGAACCGGATTTCATCGCGGCGCTTCACCGGGTGCAACCGGATCTCATACTCTCCGATTTTTCTTTGCCTAACTTCGGCGGGTTTCGCGCACTCGACCTCGCCGTGGTGCATGCGCCTGACACGCCGTTCATCTACGTGTCCGGCACCATCGGCGAGGAGCGAGCCATCGATGCGCTGCGTCGCGGCGCCACCGACTACGTACTCAAGAGCAACCTGTCGCGCCTCTCTTCCGCCATTGAACGAGCGTTGCGCGAAGCGGAGCTGAAAGCGGAGCGGCGGCATTCCGAAGAAGTGCGCACCGAACAAGAGGAACGCCTGCGCCGCCTGACGCGCACCTACCGGATGCTGAGCAGCACCAGTTCGGCGATCCTGCGGCTGCACAACCGAGGCGAGCTGCTCAATGAGGTGTGCCGCATTGCCGTTCAGCAGGGCGGCTACCAACGCAGCGCCATCAGTCTGATCGATCCGGGCACGAAGATCCTGACGCAACTGGCATGCGCAGGTCTTGATTCGCAGCCTCATGCGGGATCCGGCCAGGTGATGGACCCCTTCGGACCGCAGGTCGACTTGATGGAGCGCGTCATCCGCACCGGCTCGCCCTCCATATACAACGATCTGCATCTCGAAGCGTCCAACGCGAAACTGCGCGAAAGCTCGATCCTGCTCGGATATCGCTCGATCGCGGCGCTGCCGGTGGCAGTCGACGGCGCCACCATCGGTGTCATCAGGCTGTACAGCGGCGAACCCGACGTGTTTGACGCCGCGGAGGTGGGGGTATTGCTGGAGCTGACGGCCAACATCAGTTTCGCGCTCCAATATCTCCAGAAGGACGAAGCGGTCCACTTTCTGTCGCATTTCGACAGCCTGACGGGGCTGGCCAAGCGTCCGCTGTTTTGCCAGCGTCTGGCGCAACTGCTGGCGAAAGAGAACGCCGATCCTGCCGGGCGCGCGGTCGTGGTGTTCGACGTACAGAAGCTCGGTGCCATCAACGATTCATTCGGCCGTTACGTGGGCGACAGTCTGATCGAAAGGATCGCCACGCGCCTCAAGCAGGCCTATGCCGACTCTGAGTGCGTGGGGTACTTCGGTGGCGGCACATTTGTGGTAACCCTGGCCGATGCCGGCAGCGACGAGGACCCCGGCATCGTGTGGCGCAGCGCCGCCGCTACCCTGTTCGATGAGCCCTATTTCATCGACGGACAGGAACTACGGCCGACCATACGCTCGGGCGCAGCCTTCTTCCCGAGGGATGCCGCAACGGCCGATGCGCTGGTGCAAAACGCGGAAGCGGCGCTCAAGGCCGCCCGCGAAGACAACGAAAAATACCTGGCGTACGCGCTGGTCACCCAACGTCCCACCTCGCGCAGTCTGGCGCTGGAGGCGCGGCTGACGCGAGCGCTCGATCGCGATGAGTTTCTGCTCCACTATCAGCCGAAGATCGATATCAAGACCGGCCGGATCGAAGGTCTGGAAGCGCTGTTGCGGTGGTGGGATTCGGAGGACGGGCTCGTGGCGCCGTCGCAATTCATTCCGCTGTTGGAGCAATCGGGTGCGATCGTCGATGTCGGCGAATGGGTTTTTCTCCAAGCCGCGCGCGATCTTCGCGCTTGGAAAGCATCAGGAGTTGCGACGGCGCGGGTGGCTGTCAATGTCTCGCCGCTGCAATTGCGACGCCGCGATTTTGTCGAGCGGGCACTGGCGGCGGTCGCGCCCGCGGGCGCGGAAAGGACGGCCCTCGATATTGAAATTACGGAAAGCATGTTGATGCATGATCTGGACCTGTCCATCCGCAAGCTCTCGCAGCTTCGAGAGGCCGGACTCGGGGTAGCCATCGATGACTTCGGGACCGGCTATTCCTCGTTGCGCCTGCTGGCCAAACTACCGGTGGATACGCTCAAGATCGACCGTTCGTTCGTGCAGGGCATCGCAGAAACGCCCAATGTCGCGACCTTGGTCTCGACCGTGGTATCGCTCGCCCGTGCCTTCGGCATGAAGACGGTTGCCGAAGGCGTGGAGACGCCCGAGCAGCTGCAAAAGCTGCGCCTCGTGAAGTGCGATCAGGCGCAAGGTTATTTGTTCAGCCGACCCGTGCCGGCCTCGGATGTGCCGTCGGTGATCGCACGGCTCGAGAGATCACCCTCTTCCATCGAATCGTCCTCATCGATCGCATCCCCGTTTTCGAACGCCGCCGACTCCGCCGGATAGTCTTCCATTCGCGGACGCGCACGCTAGAATTGCCCATCGATTGCCGGGGATGAAAGATGCGATTTCGACTCAAAGCCTTTTCCTTGCACCTGCTCTCCAGCGCTGTTGCGCTGACGTTGATACTGGGCTCGCTCTACCTGGGTTGGTATCGCTGGCCTGGCTGGTACCTGGCCGACGTCACACGCGTGGTTTTGGTGATGGTGTGCGTGGACGTCGTCCTCGGCCCCACGCTCACGTTCATCATTGCCAACAAGAACAAGCCGAGGCGTGAACTCGTGCGCGACATCGGCATCATCGTCGCGGTGCAACTGTGTGCACTCGTTTACGGATCGATATCGCTGTGGAATGGGCGGCCGCTTTACTACGCTTTTTCTCAGAATGCGCTGTCGCTGGTGCAGGCCTACGATATCGATGCCGAGCAAGCGAATCTCGGACGACGACAAAATCCCGATTTGGCTCCGCATTGGTACAGCTTGCCGCGCTGGGTATTTGTGCCCCTGCCGGAAGACGCCAAAGAACGCCAAAAGATCGCCAGCACAGGCGACGACGTCATTTCATTTCCCAAGTACTATAGGCCCTGGGATCTGGGCCTGGCTTCCCTTCAAGGGCAATTGAGAAAAGCGGGTGAACTCAGTTTTTTCACACCCTTGGAGAAACGCAAGCTCAAACAGCGAATGGACGCAGCCGGGCTATCCAGCGACGGGACCAATTCGATTCCTTTTACCGGTCGGAGCCGGCCTCTCCTCGCGGTCTTCGATCCGGCGACACTCAAGATTAGGGCAACTTTGAAAGCGAACTAGAGGCAAGCGCTGATTCGCGCAGTCCGCCGACCACCACTCATTCAGGGGTGGTAGTCGGCGATATCCATCATGCGCCGGCGCTCTGCATAAACTTCTCCGCGCGGCGGCGCATCTCTTCGGGCGGCACATCCTCGACGTGGGTCGCGACCGTCCATGTGTGCCCGAACGGATCTTGCAACGTTCCCGATCGGTCTCCGTAGAATTGGTCCTTGATGGGCTGCAGCTGCTTCGCTCCTTTTGCGACCGCGCGCCCGAAAACCTCGTCCACGTGCTCGACGTACACCATCAGACTGACGCCGGATCCGCCAAGGGATTTCGGACTGCGGTAGCCCATTTCCGGGTGTTCGTCTGCCAGCATGATTACCGAGTCGCCAATGCGTATTTCGGCATGGCCAAGTCTTCCATCGGGGCTCGGCATGCGCAGCAACTCGACGGCTCCGAACGCCTGCTTGTAGAAATCGATGGCGTTGGCAGCTCCATTGACGATGAGATACGGAGTGATCGAGTGATAACCCTCGGGAATCGGCTTGGTCGCCATGATCGTCTCCTTGCAGGGTGGGTGGGATGAGCGGAGCACCATTGTAGAACTCGCTCGTGTCAATGCAACGTGCGAGCCGCCGGGCCCTGACTTACCATGTAGCCGACTATACAATGTGGCATTGCACTACCATCGCTCGCGCCTGTTAATTGGCCGTGGTTGGAGAGTTAGCCCAGAGAGATCAATCGCGCTGCGCGCGTGCGCACCGACGCCGCCAATCAGGTCCACGCGTTGGCTCAACGCACTCGGACTCTGATGGGCGCAGATGGAACACTTGTGCAGATTACATCGCCCGCCGATCCAACAGTCGTAACGCGAGTGCTTCGGTGATGTGCGCCAGTTCAACCGTCGGCCGCTCGCCCATATCGGCGATGGTGCGCGCCACCCTCAAGACTCGGTGGTAACCGCGAGCTGACAAGCCGAGTTGCTGCATGGCGCGTTCCAAGACGCCCAAGCCGGCTGCGTTTGGCGTGCAGTGACGCTCCACGGCTGCATTGTCCAGATCGGCGTTGCAGCCGCCCTGCCGCTGTACTTGCAGCTCTCGTGTGCGCATGACGCGCGCGGAAACCTCCTTGCTGGCTTCACCACTTTGCTCGCGCAGGCTCTTGAATTCGACTCGCGGAACGTGTACCTGCAGGTCCAAGCGGTCCAGCAGCGGACCCGAAATGCGGCTGCGATAGCGTCGTACCTGATCAGCGGTACAGAGGCAGTTACGGCTCCTATCGCCGAGATAGCCACAGGGACAAGGATTCATCGCCGCGATCAGCTGGAAGCGCGCCGGAAATTCCGTCTGGCGGGCCGCACGCGAAATCGTAATCGCACCCACTTCCAACGGTTCGCGAAGCACTTCTAAGACGTGCCTTTCAAATTCCGGGAGTTCATCGAGAAACAGTACGCCGTTGTGAGCGAGGGAAATCTCTCCCGGCCGCGGGTGGGCACCTCCACCGACCAGGGCCGCGGCCGATGCGGTGTGATGCGGACTGCGAAATGGCCGCGCGCGCCACTCGCTCAGCTTCAGTGGACGGCCCGCGATCGAGCGGAGCGCCGCCACCTCCATGGCTTCCGCGTCGTTCATCGGCGGCACGATTCCAGGAAGCCGCTGCGCGAGCATGCTCTTCCCAGCGCCCGGCGAGCCTATCAACAGAAGGCTGTGTTGACCCGCAGCGGCAATTTCCAACGCGCGCCTGGCGTGCGGCTGCCCGCGAACATCGCACAAATCGGGCAGCACGGTAGGTGTAACGGGAGGCCCCTTCGCTCGAAAGGGCTCGAGGCGATCAGTGCCGGCGAAATGGGCGCACACTTCTAGAATGTGCCGGGCGGCGATCACTTCGCAATCTTTGACCAGTGCAGCTTCGAAAGCGTTCATGTGGGGCAAAACGACTGGGTGCCTGGAGATGGAAGCGGCGAGAGCTGCGGGCAGCACTGCCTTCATCGACCGGAGTTCGCCACTCAGCGAAAGCTCGCCATAGATCTCGCACTTGTTCAACTCGCAATGGGCATCGATCAGTTGACCGGAAGCAATGAGGATGCCGATAGCAATCGGCAGATCGAATCGGCCTCCCTCTTTGGGCAGATCGGCCGGTGACAGGTTGACGGTGATTCGTCCATACGGAAATTGAAACTCGCAGTTGCAGAGAGCTGACCGAACCCGATCCTTGCTTTCCTTCACCACAGCTTCGGGCAGACCGACGATGTTGAAGGCGGGGAGTCCGGAGCCGATGTCGACTTCGACTCGCACCTGAGGCGCATCGATTCCGCGCTGTTCCCGGCTGAGTACGGTGGCAATACCCATCCCTTGCCTCTCTGATACGTTGAGCCGTGCCGACGAATCCAAGTTAACGCATGTTAGCCTTGGACTCCGGCACGCTGATCCTTGGTAATCTTTGCGAATATCGAAAAATTGGTCGCGTGCGGGCCAAGCCGGGTCAGGATCATCGCGGCAGTATGGAGTTGCGGTGTAGGGGCTCGCTGTACGGTCATGGAGCGCTCCGATGGAGACCAGCCATCGGCCGTCTGCCGAAAGGATGGCGCGCCCGGAGAGATTGCTCGCGGCCACGCCGCTCGTCCTCCGGTGCGCTCCGGACCGCCGCAGCGCTGCGCGCGGGAGCGTCCAACCCGGCGCAGAGGCCGGGTTGTCGAACTCCCGGCCTCCTGGTTCGTAGTCGCATAGATGATTTTGTAGGTTCTTATTTTTCAACCACTTAGCAGGCCCGCCCTCACTCAAACAGGTACCGTAGCGCACGAAAACGCATCAAACGCTACGTTTTCGCTACGGTGCCAAGCATCGGCAGCTACTCGCGGTGTGTATAATACACACGATGCAGAGTCGTGAACTTATCAAGCTCTTGCAGGCGGATGCTGGCAACTTCAGCGAACTCGCGGCAGCCACCACCAGTTCGTGCATCCGACGAAACCGGGCACGGTAACTGTGCCGCATCCGAAGAAGGATCTAGGGAAAGGCTTAGTGCGGGCGATCCGAAAGCAGGCAGGTCTAAGATGAGGTTCTAATTTATGCGATATCCAATTGCAATTGAGACGGGGGATTCCAAGCACGCGTACGGAGTCGTGGTACCTGATTTGCCAGGCTGTTTTTCGGCAGGCGATACCTTGGACGAGGCGTTGACCAACGCGCGTGAGGCCATCCTGCTTCATCTGGAAGGTCTACTCGATGACGGCCTATCCTTTCCAGAGCCCTCCACTATCGAACATTTGCGCACCAAGCGGAGCTTTCGCGGCTGGACTTGGGCGATCGTCGACGTAGACGTCAGCGAGCTTGGAGATAAAGCGGCTCGAGTCAACATTACGTTGCCGCAGCGGATTCTCCGCGCAGTGGATGCTCACGCTCGTAAGCAGGGTGAGACGCGGTCGGGGTTTCTTGCGCGCGCGGCGCTGGACGCGATGCGAAAACCCGCATGAGCAACAAGCAAATCGGCGCTCGCTGATCCGCCAGAAGCCGCCGCAAACATGCATCGGCAGGGGCGCGTGATTTATGAGCAAGCGACTTAGGACCATCCCCAAATTTTCTAGTGAGGCCACGGAACGAGCGTTCTGGGAAAAGAACGATTCGACGGGGTATTTGGATTGGAAGAAAGCTCAGCTAACTGTGCTTCCAAAATTGAAGCCGGCTACCCAGACTATCTCTCTGCGACTTCCGCGGGATCTTCTTGATTCGATCAAGACAGCCACAAACGCTCGCGATGTGCCCTATCAATCGCTGATCAAGGTGTGGTTGCAAGAGAAGCTGCGGGGTTCATAAGAGGCCGAGACTTCGACTTCCTTGATCGACGGCCACGGCCGCTGATCGGGCCACTTTGAGACATTCATCCCGCTATTTTGCTTGCCGCAACCTGAGGCACACCTGGGCCTCCTGGCACGTGCAGAGCGGCACTTCACTGCCGGAGCTGATGGAACTGGGCGGATGGAAGTCCTACGAGATGGTGCTGCGCTATGCGCACCTGGCCCCGGAGAAACTCTCCTTCGTGGCCGGACGCATCGAGCGGCAGCCATTGAGATCCGTCGGAGAAGCGCTACGGGGCGAAAACGTAGCGAGAAATGCTACGTTGGCGCTACGGTCGGTGCACTGATGCTGGGTAAGTTCTTGATAAATTGGTGCGCCCGGAGAGATTCGAACTCCCGGCCTCCTGGTTCGTAGCCAGGCGCTCTATCCAGCTGAGCTACGGGCGCAAAGAAAAATGTCGGCAACCTTGCCCGTGGATGAACCGGGCGACAGGCCCCGACGCTGCCGGAGCAGTTCCGTAAGGACCTCGGGCCCCGTCAGGGGCGCGAATATTACCACAACAATTGCCCATGACCATTGCCTTGGACGCAGCCAGACAGGGATTGGATCCTGGGTAACAAGCTTGTGAATTCAGTGGCTTAATTTGCGACTTACGAGTTCGATATCGACTGAGAAGGAGGGTTTACTCGGTGCTAAGCGCCTCGGCCCTTCGGGGCCGCCTGACGGAATGGGGAGAGGGAGGGAATTACTCGGCGCTACGCGCCTCGGCCCTTCGGGGCCGCCCTGGCGGGCGTTATCCCCGTGTTGTCGCCTGCACGACCGAGTGATAGGAATCGACGACAATTTACGTGCCGACTGGCGGAGAGGGAGGGATTGCTCGCGGCTTCGCCGCTCGTCCTCCGCTTCGCTCCGGACCACCGTCGCAGACGCTCCGATGTCATCCCTCCCACCCGATGTGCCTTGGGAGAACTCCAAAAACTGAGGTGCCGACAGGCTTTGTCATGTCGTATGGCGGAGAGGGAGGGATTGACTCGGGCCACATCCTGGCCCTCGCCCTGCGGGCGCGCTACGCGCGTCCAAAATCGCTCCTGCGATTTTGTCGAACCCCCTTTTCCATATCTCGGGTGCGAACCCCCGCTTTGTTGCCCTCGCGGCCAACTGATTCAGACCGAGGAGAATTGATGGGCCACGTGGCGGAGAGGGAGGGATTGACTCGGGCCATCCTGGCCCTCGCCCTGCGGGCGCGCTACGCGCGTCCAAAATCGCTCCTGCGATTTTGTCGAACCCCCTTTTCCATATCTCGGGTTCGAACCCCCGCTTTGTTGCCCTCGCGGCCAACTGATTCAGACCGAGGAGAATTGATGGGCCACGTGGCGGAGAGGGAGGGATTCGAACCCTCGAAGGGCTTTTGACCCTTACGCCCTTAGCAGGGGCGCGCCTTCGACCACTCGGCCACCTCTCCGGATTTAGACCAAACGGTCCTTCGCGGAGCGCGGGATGATACCCGCCCCGAGCGGTCTAGGCAAAGCCAAGGGACTGACCGCCTGCTTCAGGCGTCATCCACAATCTTGTTGACCGGTGCGCCCATTCTGGGATCTTGATCTTGTTCGCGCTTGATGCGTTCGTAGATCTCTTCACGGTGAACAGCCACGTCCTTCGGCGCGTTCACACCGATTCGGACCTGATTGCCCTTCACGCCCAACACCGTCACCGTAACCTCATTGCCGATCATTACGGTCTCGCCGACACGCCTAGTCAATATCAACATAATCTAGCTCCTTGCTACCTGGCACTTGAGCGGCAAAACGTAGTGCGTTGCACATCGCATCGCGTCAAGCAGATGCCGACAGGGATTCTTCAGCCGATGCGTGGAGAATACAAGAAAGCCAAACGTAATTGTTGCATCTTCGTGTCAAGATAAACATTCGTTCAATTAGATAGCCGGCTGCGCACCAGGGACTCCACGCCGGCGAGCGCAGCCCCCAGATTCTCTGGTTGCGTGCCGCCGGCCTGAGCGAAATCCGCGCGGCCACCGCCGCGGCCTCCAACCTTCGCCGCCACGAGCCCTGCGATCTCACCAGCCTTCATCCGGGCGATTAAATCGTCCGATACTCCGGCTACGAGAACCACTTTGCCGTCCTGCACACTGGCGAGGACAATGACCGAAGAACCGAGCCTGGACTTGAGCTGATCCATCGCCTCCCGCAACGCCCTTACATCGGCCCCGTCGATTTGTACGGCCAAAACCTTAACGCCGCCGACATCCTTGGCGCGGGAGGACAAATCACCGCCGTGCCCGCTCGCGAGCTTCGATTTGAGCTGCTGCACCTCTTTTTCCAGCCTGCGGGATCGCTCGACGAGTTCTCGGACCTTCTCGTCCACGTCCTCCCGGCTGCCCCGAAGCAATGCAGCAATATCGCGCAGTACCTGATCGGTATGCACGACCCACTCATAGGCTGCCCTGCCCGTAAGGGCTTCCACGCGGCGGACACCGGCCGCAACGCCCGACTCCGCGGTGATCTTGAACAGGCCAATGTCGCCCGCACGTTCGACGTGAGTGCCGCCGCAAAGTTCCATGGAAAAATCGCCGATCGACAGGACACGCACGTCGCTCTCGTACTTCTCGCCGAACAGTGACATGGCACCTGCGGCCACGGCATCGTCCAAGGCCATCACGCGGGTCTCGACCGGTGCATTCTCGCGGATCGTCGAATTCACCAGGTCCTCCACCCGGCGCAATTCATCGGGCGACAGCGCCTGGGTATGCGAGAAATCGAATCGCAGCCGATCATCGGCGACCAGCGATCCTTTTTGCTCGACGTGCGTTCCGAGAACCTTCCTCAATGCCGCGTGCAGCAGATGGGTCGCCGAGTGATTGAGCGCAATCGCCTTGCGGCGCTCACCGTCGACCTGAGCGTCCACCGCATCGCCCACTCGCAGTTCACCGCTCTCCAGCAACCCGATGTGGGAAAAAGATGCGCCGATTTTTCGCGTATCGCGCACCGTAAAACGTGCACCGGCGCTTTCGATCACGCCGGTATCGCCGATCTGACCACCGCTTTCCGCGTAGAACGGCGTGTGATCCAGAATTACCTGACCCTCTTGTCCGGGCTTCAACACATCAACGATGGCGCCATCGAAGACGAGCGCCGTGACTTGCGCGCCGTCGGCCAAACGGCTGTAACCGGAAAAGTCGGTCTTGCCGGAAAGCTTGAACGAATCGCGCGATTCCGCGCCGAACTTGCTCGCGGCACGTGCGCGTCCGCGTTGAGCCTCCATCGCCACATCGAAACCCGCCTGATCGATGCTGAGGCCGCGTTCGCGCGCGATGTCGGCGGTGAGATCCGCGGGAAATCCATACGTATCGTACAACCGAAACACCGTCTCGCCGGGAATCACCGAGGAGGTCAGTTTCGCCGTTTCCGCATCGAGCAGCGCCATGCCGGTGGCCAGCGTTTCGGCAAAGCGAACTTCCTCTTGGGCGAGTATCTGTGCGGCCCGCGGCCCGCCGCTCACCAGTTCGGTGTAATAAGCGCCCATCTCCCGAATCAGGCTCGGGACCAGCTTGTGGAAAAACGGTTGGGTTTGGCCCAGTTTGTAGCCGTGGCGAATTGCGCGCCGGATGATGCGCCGCAAAACATAGCCGCGTCCCTCATTCGAAGGCACCACGCCATCGATGATCAGAAATACGCAGGCGCGGATGTGATCGGCGATCACCCGCAGGCTGGATGATTCCAGGTCCTCCGTGCCTGTGATTTCCGCGGCGGCGCGAATCAACGATTTGAACAGATCGACATCGTAGTTGCTGTGGACGCCCTGCATGACTGCGGCGACGCGTTCCAGACCCATGCCGGTATCGACCGAGGGCTTCGGCAGCGGAACCAGCACGCCGTCCGACGAACGGTCGAACTGCATGAACACGAGATTCCAGATCTCGACGTAGCGATCGCCCTCCTCGTCGGGCGACCCCGGCGGCCCTCCCGGAATCTCGGACCCGTGGTCGTAGAATATTTCAGAGCACGGGCCGCATGGACCGGTGTCCCCCATCGCCCAGAAATTGGACTTCTCCCCCATCCGGGTACAGCGCGTGGGATCGATGCCGATTTCCTCGACCCAGATCCGCTCGGCCTCATCGTCTTCGGTGTATACCGTCACCCATAGGCGGTCCTTCGGGATTTCCAACGTGCCGGTGATGAAGTTCCACGCGAAGAAAATGGCCTCGCGCTTGAAGTAGTCCCCGAAACTGAAATTGCCGAGCATCTCGAAGAACGTATGGTGGCGCGCGGTATAGCCGACGTTTTCCAAGTCATTGTGCTTACCGCCGGCGCGCACGCAGCGCTGCGCGGTGGCCGCGCGCGAGTAGTCGCGCACATCCTTGCCGAGAAACAAATCCTTGAATTGGACCATGCCGGCGTTGGTGAACAACAGCGTCGGGTCATTTGCCGGAACGAGCGAACTCGACGGCAACACGGCATGGCCGTTCTTGCGGAAGAACTCCAGGAAGCTCGCCCGGATCTCCGAGGTGGTCATCGATCTTAATCTTGCGTCGCGTTTCATGTGTGTTTAAGTGTCTGAACCAAGTTCAACGTCAAAGCCCAAGGCCGTTCGTATCTGTGCGCTCGTGAAGCCCCGGTAACCCAGGAACCGCGCCTGCAGCTGCCGGTCCGCGTAGCTCTTCGGCGGATCGGCGCCAAATTTCTTCGACCGCGCCTTCTGCAACTGCGCGATCCAGTCAGGATAGGCATCGAGGTATTCCTCGACCACCGGCCCCTGCAAACCGTGCCGACGCAAATCCAAGCGAACACGAAGCGGCCCTTGGCCCCTCGCAGCGTGATAGGCCACGAAGTTTTCGAGGTAACGCCGATCGTCGAGTAATTTTTCGTCGCGCAGTGCGTCGAGCAAGGGCGACACGACGGCCGCATCGTAACCCTTCCCGAGCAGTTTAACGCGTAAATCCTCGGAGGCGTAATCGCGTCGAGCCAAGGCATCCAGGGCGGCTATCCGGGCCCCGCGTGCGTCCAATGGCTCGACCGGCCGGCCAACCAGGGGTTTAGGCCTCTTTGACGTCGCCACCCCGATTCATGGTCGCTCTTTCGGGAATCAGCTTGGCGCGAACCTGCGCCTCGATGTCCTTGGCGATCTCCGGGTGCTGCTGCAGGAAGATGCGGGCGTTGTCCTTGCCCTGCCCGATCCGCTCACCCTTGTAGCTGTACCACGAGCCGGATTTCTCGACCATGTTATGTAGGACACCCAATTCGATGAGTTCGCCCTCCTTGGAAATCCCCGTGCCGTACATGATCTCGAATTCGGTCTCCCGGAACGGAGGCGCAACCTTGTTCTTGACGACCTTGACGCGAGTCATGGAACCCACGACTTCCTCGCCGTTCTTGATGGCCCCGATGCGCCGAATATCCATGCGCACCGACGAATAGAATTTCAGGGCGTTGCCGCCGGTGGTGGTCTCCGGATTTCCGAACATGACGCCGATTTTCATCCGGATCTGGTTGATGAAAATGACGATGGTGTTCGATCGTTTGATGTTGCCGGTCAATTTACGCAGCGCCTGGGACATCAGACGCGCCTGCAGCCCCATGTGCTGATCGCCCATTTCACCTTCGATTTCGGCCTTCGGTGTGAGCGCAGCGACCGAGTCGACCACGACCACATCGACCGCACCGGAGCGCACCAACATGTCGGTGATCTCCAACGCCTGCTCACCGGTGTCCGGTTGAGACACCAACAGGTCATTGACTTTGACGCCCAATTTTTCCGCATACACAGGATCGAGTGCATGTTCGGCATCGACGAACGCCGCGGTCCCGCCATTGGCCTGCGCCGATGCGATGATGGCCAGCGTCAGGGTGGTTTTTCCCGAAGATTCCGGTCCGAATATTTCAATGACCCGTCCACGCGGAATACCGCCGACGCCGAGTGCAATATCGAGACCCAATGAACCGGTGGGGATCGACTCCACCTCGTAGGTGGCGGCGGCGTCGCCCAGGCGCATCACCGAGCCTTTGCCAAATTGTTTTTCTATCTGGCTCAGCGCGGCAGCGAGAGCTTTCTTACGATTCTCTTCCATAGATATTCCTCAACAAGGTGTGCCGCTATTATTTCATATTCAGCGCTCGACGCTCACCTCATATGCAATGAATTCGCAGAGATTTCCCAGGAACTTTAGGTTTCATCCAGTAGTGGCCAGGTGTCGAGTACTGTATACGCGGATTCCGCGCCGCCGGTGTCGGAGCGAACCAGGCTAAAGCTCACCGCGTCCCAGCCAATCATAGACATGGCTTGCAGCACAGGAGCTTGCGTCATCTTCCTCGCCAGCGTGACATGCGCACGCAGCGGCCGTGGCGCAGATCCGGTCGCCGCGTGCAGCTGCGCTGCCAGTCCAAGCAGCTCGGGCGAGGATTTTCGAGCGGCGGCAACGACGACCTGGGACTGCGCCCAATATTCCAGTGAATCGAACGCCATGGTAAAGCGATGCGCTTGCACCGATCCGGCCGCCTGCTGCAGCATCGCGAGCTGCGAGTCGGGAACCTCGCCGAGGAAGGCCAAGGTCACGTGGTGGTTCTTTGGGTGCACCCGGCGGCCCGGCGCATGGACAGTTAATTTCGCAGCGATGTCAGCGAGGCGCGCTGCGGCATCGGCATCCGGCCAAAGCGCAAAGAACAATCGCAAGGCATCTCCTTTAGCGCCCTTGGGTTACCGCACGAGCAACCCTTGAAGCGCCAGTCGGACGGTTTTTCGGCGCACTGAATCACGGTCACCGCGAAAGTGCTTGAGTTGGGTGCGGATGCGTATTGCGTTGCCGCGACGAGTCGCCCATCCCAGCCAGACGGTCCCCACCGGTTTGCCGGGAACCGCGCCATCAGGCCCCGCGATACCGGTCACCGCGACCGCGATCTGCGCGCCCGAGCGACGAAGGGCACCGGCCGACATGGCGCGGACCGTCGCTTCGCTGACTGCCCCTGTCTTCTCCAGCACCGCACGCGGGACGCCCAGCCGCTGGACCTTTGACTGGTTACTGTAGGTCACGAACCCTTCGCCGAACCACTGCGAGCTGCCGGCGATGTCCGTCAAGGCCTTGGCAATCCATCCGCCGGTGCAGGACTCCGCCGTCACTACACGCCGGTGTTCTTTGAGCAGGCGCTTCCCGACCCGCGCAGCAAGACGCTTTAATTTCGCATCGCTGTCTGTCATTGGAGATAGTGTACCCGTTGAAAGGGCGCAGCTTGAGTCAAGCGCTCGGCCGCGCGAGGTCGCTATCATCCATACGTCGCGCAAGTGCCCGTTGATCGGATGCAATGACCTTGAAACTATTTGTGAATCGGACGCGAATCAGCCAGAAAATCAACAATCCCATGATGGCGATTTCCGGCACAAAAAGAATGAACGTTCCGCGCACCGACGCGGGAAACACTTGCGGTTGTCCAAGAAAGAGGGACGCCGCAGCGATGAATAGCGCGACGCACATGCGCCATAGGTGGCGGGTGATGCGCTGCGCACCGGAAATTCCGCCGCGCAAAATCAACTTTAGGTCCCCGGCGGCGGCCAGCGCCGCAACAGCGGCGAAAACAAAGGCAGCTTGGAAGGGCTCTCCGTCCAACGAGCCCGTCGGACTGCTCGCGGCGCGCACGCCGAAAGCCAGGCCCGCTGCTACGATGCCCAGCGCGAAGAGAAGTGCTCCTGTCTCGAAATTGCCGATTCCGCCCTCCTTGCGCCTGATGGTCACCCAAGACGTGATCACGAGGTAGAACGTCAAGGCCCCGGCGACGGATGAAATTCTGTCCGGCAGGAAAGGCGCCACGCACGCGCCGATCCCCGACATGGTTAGCATGGCAACGAAAAACCAATTTCCGGCTTTTCGATGCAAGTGCGAGCCTTTGCGGAACAGCGATGCGGCCGCCCCGGAAAGAATCCCAACACCCCCTGCGGTGATATGAAGGCTCAGTACCAGTGCGGCGGCGGCGCGGACCAACCCCGAGCTTCCATCGCTGAGTTCAAGAATCATGGTTTCGAACTCCCCTTGCCTCGGGGCATCACGGTTGCGCCTGCCTGAGACTCCGTTGACGCTACAAGATCTACACGGCACAGACGGAAAAGTTGCAGACTTGGTCGCCGCCCTGCAACTTATCCCCCAGGATGGAAGAACGAGTCTTGTTCCGATACCATCGTTCATGATCGAATCCGAGAGCAGCGCCCATACCCCCATGATGCAGCAGTACCTGCGCATCAAGGCGCAGCATCCCGACGTTCTGCTGTTCTATCGCATGGGCGATTTCTACGAGATGTTCTACGACGACGCGCGCCGCGCCGCGGAGCTTTTGGACATTGCCCTCACCCAGCGCGGCGCCTCGGCCGGCGCGCCGATCCCGATGGCCGGCGTACCGGCCGTCACCCTCGACGGTTATCTGGCGAAGTTGGTGCGCAAAGGCCAGTCGGTTGCCATCTGCGAGCAGCGGGGTGAGCCGGGGAAGGTCAAAGGCCCCATGGAGCGTGAAGTCGTTCGCATCGTCACGCCGGGGACGGTGACCGATGAGGCCTTATTGGAGGAGCGGCGCGACAATGTCCTGGCGAGCGTCTGCGGCCGGGGGGAGCGCTACGGATTGGCATGGCTCGATCTGTCGGCCGGGCGCTTCAGCGTCATGGAACTCGCCAGCCTGGAATCGCTCGAGGCGGAAGTCGAAAGGCTGCGGCCCGCCGAAATTCTGGCGCCCGACGGCGCGCAGCCTGCGCTTGCTCGCACCTCGGCGGGCGAGGATCGTCCCTGGCGGTCTCGGGCGCCCTGGCACTTCGAGATCGACTCGGCAACGCGTGCCCTCACCGAGCAATTTCGCACCCGTGACCTCGCAGGCTTCGGCTGCGCGGATAAGCCGTTGGCGATTGCGGCGGCCGGGGCACTGCTCGCCTACGTGCGCGAGACGCAAAAATCGGCGCTGCCGCATCTGCTGGCGATCACGACGGAAGAGCGCGACGCGGCGCTGATCATGGATCCTGCGACTCGCCGCAATCTGGAGCTGGACGAGAGCATCGCCGGCTCCGCCGAGCTGACCCTGGCCGGCGTCTTCGACCGTACCGCGACCGCGATGGGCGGCCGATTGCTGCGGCGCTGGCTGCATCGCCCGCTTCGGGATCGAGACATCTTGCGCGCCCGCTATCATGCGGTCGCGACACTGATGGCCCAGGCTCAGTCGGCTCAACTGGCCGAAAGCCTGCGTGCCATCGGTGATCTGGAACGAATTCTGGCGAGGATTGCCCTGCGCTCGGCGCGGCCGCGCGATCTTGCACAGCTGCGCACGGCGCTCGCCGCCCTGCCCCCGCTGCGGCGCCTCCTTGCTCCCCTGCCATCGCCGCTGCTGGAGCGGCTGACCTCGGACATCGGCGAGCACCAGGATGAGTACCAGCTGCTCAAGCGCGCCATCGTCGATGCACCCCCGCACTATTTGCGGGATGGCGGCGTCATCGCGGAAGGCTATGACGCGGAGCTCGATGAGCTGCGCACCCTCGGGGGCAACACCGAGCAGTTTCTGGTAGACCTCGAGCGGCGTGAACGCGAACGCAGCGGTCTTTCGAGCCTGAAACTGGGCTTCAATCGGGTGCAGGGATTTTTCATCGAGGTGAACCGCAGCCAAGCCGACCGTGTCCCTGCGGAGTACCTGCGCCGCCAAACGGTCAAATCGGCGGAGCGCTTCATCACGCCGGAATTGAAATCCTTCGAGGACAAGGTGCTGGGCGCGCGCGATCGCGCGCAGGCGCGCGAGCGGCTGCTGTACGACGGGGTGCTCGATCAGCTATGCGCGACATTGCCTGCATTGCAGGCGAGCACGGGCGCGGTCGCGCAAATCGATGTCTTGGGCTGTTTCGCCGAACGCGCCTCGGCGCTGCAATGCGCGCAGCCGGAATTGGTCGACGAGCCGATGCTGCACATCGACGGCGGGCGTCATCCGGTGGTCGAGCACGCCGCCCGCGAGCCCTTTATCCCCAACGATCTGCGCTTCGATGATTCGCGCCGCATGCTGATCATCACCGGCCCCAACATGGGCGGTAAGAGCACGTACATGCGTCAGACCGCACTCATCGTGATCCTCGCACACATCGGCTGCTTCGTGCCGGCGCGCCGCGCGGTGCTGGGTCCGATGGATCGGATCTTCACGCGGATCGGCTCATCCGATGATCTGGCGGGCGGTCGTTCAACCTTCATGCTCGAAATGACCGAGACGGCGAACATTCTCAACAACGCCACGGAAAAAAGCTTGGTGCTGATGGACGAGGTGGGCCGCGGTACCAGCACTTTCGATGGACTGTCGCTGGCATGGGCCTGCGCGGCCTTCATCGCCACCAAGATCCGCGCCTTTACCTTGTTCGCCACGCACTACTTCGAGCTCACCAGCCTCGCCGGCGAAGCGCCCGGCGTCGTGAACGTGCACGTCGAGGCGGTGGAACATGGCGACCGATTGGTATTCCTGCACAGCGTGAAGGAAGGACCGGCCAACCAGAGTTATGGCTTGCAGGTGGCGGCGCTGGCCGGAATTCCAAAATCCGTGACGGCGCAGGCACGCCGCTATTTGACCGAACTGGAACGCGAGCGGGACGCCCTGCGAAGCCATAGCTCGCCCCAGGGCGAGTTGCCCTTATTCGCGCCCGCCACCGCGTCCGTGCCGGCTCAGGAATCGGCTGCCTTGAAAACGTTGCGCGCCGTGGACCCCAATACGTTGAGCCCGCGCGATGCGCTGGACCTATTGTTCCGGTTGCAACAGTTGGACCGTGGGGCAAACCCCTAGCCTGGTTTACCGCAGCGGCAGATACAGAATCTGACCTGCCCATTCAGAGGTATCGCTGCAGTCGTCCAACAGCAGCAGATCCTCAATGATCGTCGAGAGCGCCGCACTTTCCTGATGAACGATGAACAGCCCGGTCATAGGTTCGCCTCGCGTGATGCGGTCAATAGCGAAGCCGGTCATCGTATTCACATCATGAGTCAGCACGATGCGCTGTTCTTGTGCGGCCCAAGCAAGAATGTCTGGGTCATCGGTTTCTGAGAGTCCTACGCTCTGAGCACGAGTGAGATCCAGCCCAGCCCGGCGCCGCATGGCACCGCGCACCAAGTCGTGGTCAAAGTTCTCATCGGCGAGCAACCGAAGCATCGGTTACTTGTCGGTTTGCTCGGCAGTCCGGCGAGCTAGAAGGCGAGCGCGAACACCAACCGGATCGAAGCGCCTCTCAATCTCATGTTGCACCGCTGCCGCCTCGGTCTGACGCTGTGCAAGGTAGGCGTCGATTTCGGCGGTGTGGTTCAAGTAGTGAGCAATCACCTGATAGACGTCCGCCAATGTCACGGTCGGAAATTTCTGTGCAATTTCCTCGGCCGTCGCTCCAGCACAGAATGCGGTGATGATTGTGTCCAGCGTCACGCGAGTGCCGCTCACGCGGATGGTTCCGTGCGGATCGGTGAATAGGGGAACAGTGGCAGTGGCGGGAAGCGCGGACATACGAAAAAGACTAATCGTCTCTGGTCCAAAAGACAAACAAACTCCATCGTAAATCTACCGAAAATCTTCGGTTTCTCAGCTCAAAACCCCAAAATTTGACCATTTAGAGTAGCCTGACGGCTTGTTAGACTAATGACCCGCCTGCATCAGGTCGCCCGGGCCCTGATCGGGACGGCGCCGGCTAGCGGATGAAATTTCCAGAGCTCAGGAAAGCGCTGGTCTGCCGGGCTACGGCCGCGGAAAACGGCAGTCCCGTATGACTGACCTTCAAGACCAAATGGTCCCGAATACCGGACAGGCGCGTCTCGTCCACCAAGATGGTCCCATCGCTGGCGGCGCCGCGCACACCCACCAGTCTTCCTAGCCCCAAACCCATACTTCCAGCGATGACGCCGAGTTCGCGCTCACCCTGCCAGCGGCGCTCCTGCGGGCGGAGCAAGGCCTCGTCAATGCCTCGACCGAGAATCTTTTTGCCAAGCGGCAAACGCGCGAGATTGCGTGCCGCCAGGCTGCCGTTGAGCGGCGATCCCAAGAGCACGATCCGACCCGGGGGCAGCCGGGCGCCCTCGGGGCTCTCGAACAGCTTCAATATCACCAGTCCGCCCAGGCTGTGGCCGACCAGATGCAGCGTGTCGGTGCGCAATCCGCCCAAGAACTGGGCCAGCGCATGGGCGTTGACGGCCAGCCCTAACCTCACCGAGGCGTAGGAAAACACTCGCGTCTCGGCGTTCAACGTCTTGGCCAGCCGCCGGCGCAAAATACCGCCCTCGATGCCGGTGAGCCAAAGCCCGTGCACGTAGACGACCAGGGTGCTCATGCTTAAGGGCTACAGGCGCAGCTCGGCGATGACGGCGCGATTCGTGCTGGAAGATACGGTTTCGAGGGCCTCGGTATCCGAATCCCAACGGAACTGTACATGTTCCGTGGCGCTCAAGGTCACCGGCACGCGGTTGCGCAATCGCAGCGAAAAGGCGTGTTCGAGATTCAAGGTAACGCCCGGGGCGTGCACCTTGCCAAAGGCCGGCAGAATTTCGTACACCTGGGTCCACTGCAAATTGACCAGCACGCCTTGGGTGATGCCGGTCTCCTCGATCACTTCGCGTCGGGCGGCCGCATCGGCGCTTTCACCCCACTCCATGCTGCCGGTCACCGATTGCCAGAAACCCGGCGGTCGGCGCCGCTCGAGCAGCAGAAATTCGCCCCCCTCGGTGTAAATCACGACCAAGACGGATTCAGGGCGGCGAAACGGCTGCATATCACTCGATCTTGGGCGGCGGCGTGCGCACGCGAATATGCAGCTCCCTGAGCTGCGCCTCGCTGACTTCCGTGGGAGCATCCATCAAGAGATCCGCGGCCGTCTGGGTCTTCGGAAATGCGATCACGTCGCGGATGCTGTCGGCGCCGGCCATGAGCATGGCCAGCCGATCGAGCCCAAAAGCGATGCCGCCGTGCGGCGGCGCCCCGTACTTGAGGGCATCGAGCAGGAATCCGAATTTCGTGCGGGCTTCATCAGCGCTGATCCCCAGCAGATCGAACACCACCGACTGCAGCTCTTGATTGTGGATGCGCACCGAACCGCCGCCGATTTCCGAGCCGTTCAACACCATGTCGTAGGCTTTGGCGGTGGCCTCTCCCGGGCTGGCCGCGAGTGCCGCATAGTCCAGGTTGGCCGGACTGGTGAAGGGATGATGCATGGCCTGCCAACGCTTCGCGTCCGCGTCCCACTCGAACATCGGGAAATCCACCACCCACAGCGGGCGCCAGCCGGGCGCCACGAGCTTCATATCCTGACCCACCTTGAGACGCAGTGCGCCCAAGGCATCGCTCACCACCTTGGACGTGTCGGCGCCGAAGAAAATCAGGTCCCCATCCTTTGCGCCCACGCGCTGCATGATGGCGTCGATCGCCGCATCGCTCAGGAACTTCAAAATCGGCGACTGCAGCCCTTCGCGGCCCTTGGCCAGCTCGTTGACTTTGACGTAGGCGAGACCTTTCGCGCCATAGCGCGCGACATACGCCGTGTAATCGTCGATTTCCTTGCGTGTCAGCTTGCCGCCCTGGGGTACGCACAGGGCCGTCACCCGGCCGCGCGGGTCGGCGGCGGGGCCTGCGAAAACCTTGAAGTCGCAGCCCTTGACCAGGTCGGCCACATCGACCAACTCCAGCGGCACGCGCAGATCCGGTTTATCCGAGCCGAAGCGGCGCATCGCTTCGGCGTAACTCATGCGCGGCATCGGGCTCGGCAATTCAACGCCCATCACCACGCGGAAAAGCTGGTGCACCAGCCCCTCCATCAATTCCTGAATCGCACCCTGATCCAAGAACGAGGTTTCGATATCGAGCTGCGTGAATTCCGGCTGGCGGTCGGCGCGCAAGTCCTCGTCGCGGAAGCAACGCACGATTTGATAGTAGCGATCGAATCCGGAAATCATCAACAATTGCTTGTAGATCTGCGGCGACTGCGGCAGGGCAAAGAACTTCCCGGCATGCGTGCGGCTGGGCACCAGGTAATCGCGCGCGCCCTCCGGCGTGGCCTTCGACAGCATGGGCGTCTCGATATCGACGAACCCGGCGTCGTCCAGATACTGGCGCATGGCGCGCGTGATCCGGTGGCGCAGCAGGAGGCGTTCGCGCATCTCTTCGCGACGCAGATCCAGGTAACGAAACCGCAGCCGCACCTCTTCGCTGACGGTCTCGTCGAGCTGAAAGGGCAGCGGTTCCGAGCGGTTCAAAATCTCCAGATCCTGGCAGAGCACCTCGACCTGGCCGGATTTCAAGTTGGCGTTTGCGGTGCCGGGGGGCCGGGCCCGCACCAACCCCGTCACTTTGAGCACGAATTCATTGCGCACGCGTTCCGCCGAGGCAAACGTATCCGCCTTGTCAGGATCGAAAACGATTTGCAGCAGGCCCTCGCGATCACGCAAATCGACGAAAATAACCCCACCGTGATCACGTCGACGTTGGGCCCAGCCGGCCACCGTCACGGACCGGCCGATCAGTGACTCATCGACCCGCCCGCAATAATGAGTGCGCATAGTCAATCAACCAAAAAGGGAAGCGCGGGATGCTAAGGCTTCGCGTGAGCCTAAGGCAAGCCAAATCCTGTGCCCAGAGTCCAAAGGCTGCCCCGAACGCTCCCGGGGGTGGTCAGCGCCGCCGGCTCGCCTTGGCCGCAGGCTTCCTGGCCGGGCGCTTCGCGCTCGAGCGACTCACTGCCGATGTGCCTTTGCCTGCCGCGGCCCTTGCGGATTTCTCCGCTTTGCCGGTCGGTTTGTCTTTGGCTGCGGTCGGCTCCTTCGCGGCCGGGGTATCCGGACTCTTGGCCTCGGTGCCCTTGGTCTCGGTGCCCTTGGCATCCGATTTACCGTCCTTGCCGTTCGCGTCCTTCCCGTTCCCGTCCTTGGCGGTGACGCCCGCATCCTTCACGTCCTTCGAGGCATCCGCCTCCGGCCGGTCGGCGAGATTGCGCTGGTTTTCCTTATCGCCCTTGAAGTCGGTCTCGTACCAGCCGGCACCCTTCAAACGAAACACGGGGGCGGACATCAGCCGCTGCAACTGCGTTTTGCCGCAGTGAGGGCATTTCCTCAGCGGCGCATCGCTGACTTTCTGCATGGCCTCCAGCTCATGGCCGCAGCTCTTGCACTGATATTCGTAAAAAGGCATGTATTTTCTCTTAAACCGAGTGACCGCGAAGTATAGCGAACCGGCGCCCGACATCGCAGCGCCCACGTCGCCGGGGAAGCATCTAGTGCAGGCGTTCCTTCTCGAACACCAGCGAGTCGCGCTTGAGCTTCGCGATCACCCGGTCGCCGGCAATGAAGTCGCCCTTTAAAATCCGCTGCGCCAACGGGTTTTCGATCTGCGATTGGATGGCGCGCTTCAGCGGCCGGGCACCATACACGGTATCGAAGCCCGCCTCGCCGATCTTGTCGCGCGCATCATCTTCCAGGCGCAGGGTGATATCACGCTCCGCCAGCCGTTGGCGTAAGCGTCCCAACTGAATATCGACGATGGCGCGTATCTGCTCGCGGCCCAGGGAATGAAACACCACGATGTCATCGACCCGATTGATGAACTCCGGCCGGAAGTGCTGGGTCACCACCTGCATGACGGCATCCTTCATCTTGGCGTAGTTCGCCTCGCCCGACAGCTCCTGAATCACCTGTGAACCCAGGTTCGAGGTCATGATCACCACCGAGTTGCGAAAATCCACCGTGCGCCCCTGGCCATCGGTGAGCCGTCCATCGTCCAACACCTGCAACAGCACGTTGAAGACATCGGGATGGGCCTTCTCGATTTCATCGAGCAGAATGACGCAGTACGGCCGGCGGCGAACCGCTTCGGTCAGGTATCCGCCCTCCTCGTAGCCCACGTAGCCGGGCGGCGCGCCGATGAGGCGGGCCACCGAGTGCTTTTCCATGAATTCCGACATGTCGATGCGGATCAAGGCATCTTCGGTGTCGAACATGAATTCGGCCAACGCCTTGCAGAGTTCGGTTTTGCCCACGCCGGTGGGACCTAGGAACATGAATGAGCCGCTGGGCCGGTTCGGATCCGACAGCCCCGCGCGCGTGCGCCGAATGGCATCCGCCACCGCTTTCACGGCTTCCTGCTGTCCCACCACGCGTTTGCCAAGCACTTCCTCCATCCGCAACAGCTTGTCGCGCTCCCCTTCGAGCATGCGCGACACCGGGATGCCGGTCCACTTCGACACGATTTCCGCGATTTCCGTTTCGGTCACCGCATTGCGCACCAGTTGATTGGGCTTTTGCTCGACTTCCAGCGCCTTCGCCAATCTCTGTTCCAGCGCGGGGATGCGGCCGTACTGCAGTTCCGACATGCGCGCCAGATCCTGTGCACGGCGCGCGGTGTCGAGATCCTGCCGGGCGCGCTCCAATTCTTCTTTGATATGCGCAGCTCCTTGGACGCTCGCCTTCTCCGCCTTCCAGATTTCCTCCAGGTCGGAATATTCCTTCTCCAAGGTCTTCAGCGTCTCGTTGAGGATGCTGAGGCGCTTGCGTGATGCTTCGTCGGATTCCTTTTTCAGGGCTTCACGCTCGATCTTGAGCTGAATGATGCGCCTATCCAGCTTGTCGAGCGCCTCGGGCTTGGAATCGATTTCCATGCGGATCAGCGCCCCGGCCTCATCGATCAAGTCGATGGCCTTGTCGGGCAGCTGCCGATCGGCGATGTAGCGATGCGACAGGGTCGCTGCCGCCACGATCGCAGGATCGGTGATTTCGACCCCGTGATGCACTTCGTAGCGCTCCTTCAGGCCGCGCAAGATGGCGATGGTGTCTTCCACCGACGGCTCATCCACCAAGACTTTTTGGAAGCGCCGCTCGAGTGCGGCGTCTTTCTCGATGTACTTGCGATATTCATCGAGCGTGGTGGCGCCGACGCAATGCAGCTCGCCGCGCGCCAGCGCGGGTTTGAGCATATTGCCGGCGTCCATCGACCCCTCGGCTTTGCCCGCACCCACCATGGTATGCAATTCGTCGATGAACAGGATGACCTGGCCCTCTTGCTTCGCCAGGTCGTTGAGCACCGCTTTCAGCCGCTCTTCGAATTCGCCGCGGAATTTCGCACCGGCGATGAGCGCGCCCATGTCCAGGCTCAAAATGCGCTTGTTGCGCAGGCCCTCGGGGACTTCTTCGTTGACGATGCGTTGTGCCAGACCCTCGACAATGGCCGTCTTGCCCACGCCCGGCTCGCCGATCAGCACCGGATTGTTCTTGGTGCGCCGTTGCAGCACCTGGATGGTGCGGCGAATCTCATCATCCCGTCCGATGACCGGGTCGAGCTTGCCCTGGGTCGCACGCTCGGTCAGATCGATGCTGTATTTTTCGAGCGCCTGGCGATTTTCCTCCGCGCCCGCATCTTCCACTTTGGCCCCGCCGCGCACCTCTTCGATGGCCTTTTCCAAGGCGGCGCGCGTTGCACCGTTGGCCTTCAAGAGACGGCCGAGCTCACCGCGGTCATCGCAGGCCGCCAGCACGAACAGTTCGCTCGAGATAAATTGATCGCCGCGCTGCTGCGCCAGTTTGTCCGTCACATTCAACAGCTTGTTGAGATCGTTGCCGAGAAGCACTTCGCCGCCGGCACCCTCCACTTCGGGCAACCGATCCAAGGCACCGGCCAGATCCGAGCGCAATTTGGGCACTTGTACGCCCGCCTTCTCCAGCAGCGGCCGAGCCGTGCCGCCCTGTTGATCGAGCAGCGCCGCCATGAGGTGCACCGGCTCGATGTACTGATGATCGCGGCCCACGGCCAGGGACTGAGCATCGGCCAGCGCCTGCTGGAACTTCGTCGTGAGCTTGTCCATTCGCATAAGGATCCCTCGAGAAAGCACTCGGAATGCCGACGAAATGGGGATGGAAAGCCGTCAATTCAACCGGTTGCTCACCCGTCCCGCCAAATGAGCGTGGCCTGCCGACCGGTGACCCCGTCGCGCCGGTGGGAGAAGTACCGATCGGTGCGCGCATAGGTGCATTCGCCACCCCCATAAACGCGGCTCACACCGAGCGCCTGAAGCTGCCGGCGTGCCAGCATCTCCAGATTCGCCATGAATTTAGCGTTAGCTTTCGCCTCGAAGGCATCGCCGGCACCGGCATCGGCCCTCAAGAACGCCTCCCGGACCTCGGCACCCACTTCGAAGTGCTGTCGGCTGATGGCCGGGCCCAGCCATGCGATCAGGCGCTCAGGGGGCGCCGCCAAGGCACGCACCGTTGCCCCGACCACGCCGGCCGCCAGCCCGCGCCAACCCGCGTGTGCAGCGGCCACGGCATCGCCCGTGTCCGTGGCAAACAGGATGGGCAGGCAGTCCGCCGTGAGAATGGCACAGACCCTCCCGAGGCGGCGGGTGATCGCCGCATCTGCCGCAATTGGAGTAGCACCGACACCGGCCGCATCCAGATCGGTGGCGTCGAGATCGGCGACCGCGACTCCATGCATTTGCGCCAACCAGGAGGGCTCAGCCGGAAGACCCGCCCGGCTCCTCAGAAGTCGCCGATTCTCGGCGACCGCCCCCGGGTCATCGCCGACATGAGCGCCCACATTGAACCAGGCATACGGCGCCTGGCTGGCCCCACCGCCATCGAGATCCCCGCGCAAGCTCGACAGGGCCCGTACGCCTTTAGGCGCCGGCCAGTCGGGCTCGAACCACAAGCTCACCGCACGCGCTCGAGCTTGGCGTCGGCCGAATGCGCGTCGGCGCGCAGCGCCAGGAGCAGTTGCCTGAAATCTTCCGGCACCGGGCTGTTCAAGACCAATCGTTGGCCGGTTCGCGGATGATCGAATCCCAGGGTTGCCGCATGCAAAGCCTGGCGTTTGAAGGCACGCAGCGTTTCGATCAGTGCCGGCACCGCGCCGCGCGGCTGCGCAAATCGGCCGCCGTACACCGGATCGCCGACGATGGGATATTTTTGATGCGATAGGTGCAGGCGGATCTGATGCGTCCGGCCGGTCTCGAGCTGCACCGACAGGTGGGTGTGCGCACGATAGCGCTCCAGCACCCGATAGTGCGTCACCGCGGGTCGGCCGCTCCCCCGCACGGCCATGCGCAGCCGGTCGCTGCGATTGCGGCCGATGGGCGCATCGATGGTGCCGCCCCCGGTCATCACGCCGACGCACACCGCCAAGTACTCGCGCGACATGGTGCGCGCCATGAGCTGTCGCGACAGCGAGGTTTGGGCCTCCGCATTGCGGGCCACCACCAGCAGCCCGCTGGTGTCCTTGTCGAGGCGATGAATGAGGCCGGCGCGCGGCAATCGCGCCAGCTCCGCGTCCCATCCCAACAGGGCGTTTTGCAGGGTATGGCTCGGATTTCCCGCGCCGGGGTGCACCACCAATCCCGCCGGTTTGTCGATGACCAGCAGGTCCGCATCTTCGTGGACCAGGCTTAGCGCAATCGCCTCGGGCAGCACCTGGGGCTTGGGCGATTCCAGGCTCATCTGCACCCGGACATGGGCGCCCGCCTCCACCAGGTCGCGGGGCTTAGGGATCTGGCGACCGACCAGGACCGCACCCTCCTCGATCCACCCCTTGATCCGGGTGCGCGAATGCTGCGGCAGCAAGCGGGCCAGCGCGCTGTCCAGCCGCTGACCGGCCAATTCCGGCGGGATATCGAGATCGATCACTTGGAACTCTGCGGTCATAGGGGACTCGAAGCTAGCGTCGGGGCATCGGGTATACTGCCGCGCTTTCGAGCCCGGCCCACTTAAGGTCCCCATTGTAAGGAATCGCTTGTGAGACTGCGTGATCTTGTCCAACCGAGCCGTGTTCTGCTCCTGGCCTTAGGCGTGATGATGCTGGCCACGGGCTGCCGCAGCCACCGTGCCAGCGATGCCAAGTCGGGGCCCGAACAGATCTACGCCAAGGCGCAGAAGGCCATCCGCAACGGCAGCTATGGCGAAGCGGTCAAACAGCTCGAGGCGCTGCAGTCGCGCTTTCCCTTCAGCGAGCCGGCGCGCCAGGCACAGCTGGACTTGATTTACGCCTACTACAAGAATCATGAGGTCGACCCGGCGGTCGATGCCGCCGATACCTTCATTCGCGAAAACCCGACCAATCCACGGGTCGACTATGCCTACTACATGAAGGGCCTGGTGTATTTCGAACGTCAGTCCAATTGGCTGGAGCGCCGCTTCAACGTCGATCTGTCGCAGCGGCCGCCGGTCAACGCCAAGAAATCCTTTGATGCCCTTCAGCAGCTGATCGAGAAATTTCCGCACAGCCAGTACATCGGCGATGCCCAGCAGCGCATGATTTACCTGCGCAATCGCCTGGCCGACTTCGAGTTGCACGTGGCGCAGTACTACATGCGCCGCGGCGCCTATGTGGGCGCGCTCAACCGCGCGAAATACTGCGTGGAAAACTATGACGGCGCCCCGGCGGTGAAGGATTCGTTGAAAGTCATCGTCAACGCCTACTACGACCTCAACATGACCGACCTTGCGAAGAATGCCGAGCTGGTATACGCCGCCAACTATCCGGGCTCCACCAAAGAGATCGAGCGCAAGAAGGCGTGGTACAAGCGTATTTTCTAGTGTGATTTGTAGCCGCTGGTGATCGGATAGCGCCAATCTCGGCCGAATGCCCTTCCGCTGACCCGCACCCCCGGGGGTGCCTGGCGGCGCTTGTACTCATTGCGCTTCACCAGGTCCAAAATCCGCCCCACCGTGGCCCGATCGAAGCCGCGCGCGGCGATCTGATCGACCGATAGGTCCTCCTCGATGAAGGCCTCGAGGATGGGGTCGAGAATTTCGTAGGGCGGCAGGCTGTCGGTGTCTTTCTGGTCGAAGCGCAGCTCGGCGGAGGGCGGCCGGTCGATCACCCGGGGCGGAATCACCTCCGACTGCGCATTTCGCCAGCGGGCCAACCGGTACACCAGAAGCTTGCTGCAATCCTTGATGGGCGCGAATCCGCCCGCCATGTCGCCATACAGCGTGGCATAGCCCACCGCCATTTCGCTCTTGTTGCCGGTGGTGAGCAGCATCTTGCCGGTCTTGTTGGAGATGCCCATGAGCAAGACGCCCCGGCATCGGGATTGAATGTTTTCTTCCGCGGTATCCGGAGCCAAGCCGGCAAATTCATTTTTCAAGGCGGCCAGCGTCGCCTCGAACATCCCTTCGATGGAGATCTCGCTGTGTTTGACGTGCAGATTCTTCGCCTGCAGAGCGGCGTCGTCCTTGCTCATTTGCGAGGTGTAGCGGGAGGGCATGGCGACCGAGTGCACGTGATCCGCGCCGAGTGCATCGACGGCCAAGACCAGAGTGAGCGCCGAATCGATGCCGCCCGACAATCCCATCACCACGCCCGGAAAGCGATGCTTGGTGACATAGTCGTGGGTGCCCTGCACCAGCGCGCCGTAGACGCTTTCCTCCTCGCCCTGCAGAGGCGCGATGTCGGCGGGAATGGGGTGCACCGTGCCCGAGGCATCCAGGCTCAAGTCCACCACGTACGTGCCTTCCGTGAAGGCGGGCGCGCGTTGCGTCACGTCCCCAAGCGCGTCCATGACGAAGGAATTGCCGTCGAACACCAGTTCATCCTGGCCCCCGACCAAATTGACGAACACCACCGGCACTCCGGCTTCCCGCACCCGCTCGCGCACCACATACTGTTCGCGCTGCGTTTGTTTGTGGACCTCGTAGGGCGAGGCGTTGATCACCAGCAGCACCTGGGCTCCCGCTTGGCGTGCCTGTTGCGCCGGACTCGAGTCCCAGACGTCCTCGCACACCAGCACACCCGCCTTCACGCCATGAACATCGATGATCGTCGGCTCGGTGCCCGGCGTGAAATAGCGCTTTTCATCGAAAACCCGATAGTTCGGCAGGCAGGCCTTGCGATGATTGGCCAGTACGCTGCCGTCGCGGATCACGATGGCGGAATTGAAGATCTTGGCGCCGGCGTATTCCGGGTAACCCGCGATCAGCGTGATGCCGCGCACCTCTTGTTTCAGCCGCTCGAGCGAGCGCGCCACCTGCAGGCGCATGCCGGAATGAAACAACAGATCCTCGGGCGGGTAACCGGACACCGCAAGCTCCGGCAGCATGACAATGTCCGCCCGGTACCGGTCGCGTGCCTCGTTGGCGGCCGCCACGATGCGCGAGGTGTTGCCATCGACATCACCGACCACCAAGTTGAGCTGTGCCATGACACAGCGCAATTGTTTCGGAGCGCTCAAATTCATGAATTGTTCCCGCAGTGCCGATCCGGTCACGTAAGGCGCGCTATTCTGAATTAAGCTTGCGGGCAGCGCAAAGCCGATACCTCCTGCGCGAAGCGAGAAAGTCATCCCTTGAACCGGCCATTCGACCGTAGCGACCGCGATCCCGCCTTGAGCTGGCGGGTGCTCGCCGTCCTGAACTTGTTTCGGATTCTGGTCCCATTGGTGCTTGTGGGGCTCTATTCCCTGGTCGGGGCGCGCGGAATCGGTGTAAAGAGTCCACAGCTGTTCCTCGGGGCCGCCGTCTTCTACCTGTTGTTCGGCCTCGGCAGCGTAATCTTCGTGCGGCGCCGGTTCGCCAATGCCACCGTGCAAACCATCCTGCAAGCCTCGATCGACATGGTCGTGCTGATCGTACTGCTTCACGCCAGCGGCGGCATCGCCAACGGCTTAGGGATTCTGTTCCTATTACCCGTGGGGGGCCTGGCATTCCTGCTGTCGCCCCGCACGGCTTTTTTTCTCGCAGCCGTCGCCGCGATGGCCATTCTGGGCGACACCACCTGGCTGCATTTGCGAGGCGACGCGGACACGACATCCTATGCCACCGCCGGCCTCCTCGGCGTCGTGCTGTTTACGATTGCCGCGGCCGCGAGTTTTTCCGCCAACCGAATGCGCGAAAGCGAGAATCTGGTCCGTCAGAAGGACGTGGATCTTGCCAATCTGGCGGAGCTTTCACAGTACATCGTGCAGCACCTGCGCGAGAGCCTGCTGGTGGTGGACGCCGCCGACAGGATCCGCCTCATCAATGAGTCCGCGGCGGAAATCCTCGGCGACAATCAGGCCGTCCCCGGTGCCCTGGTTGGCGAGGTATCGCCGCGGCTGCTGTACTCCTTGTCGACTTGGCGCCAGCGTGAGCAGGGCGACAACTCTCCGTCTAGCTTCGTGGCCGCCGACGGCGCCCGCGTGATTCAACCGCATTTTGCGCCGCTTGGTGCTGCGCCCGGCCCGACCTTGATTTTCCTCGAAGACACCAGCCTCATGGCCGAGAAGGTGCAGCAGGGGAAGTTGGCGGCGCTCGGCAGGTTGTCCGCGAGCATTGCGCATGAGATTCGCAATCCCGTCGGCGCCATGAGCCATGCCGGGCAGCTGCTGGCCGAAAGCACCAACATCGGGGCGGACGAGCGTCGGCTGACGGATATCATTCAAAGCAACTCCGAGCGCGTCAGCACCATCATCAACAATGTCTTGCAATTGTCGCGGCGCGAGGCGACCAAGCCGACACGGCTGACGCTCGGCGATTGGCTGGAAAATTTCCTGGACGAATTCTGCGAAACCATGCAAGTCCGCGAAACCCAGATCGGCATTCATGAGCTCGACGGTAATTTGGAGGTGCGCTTCGATCCCAGCCATCTGCACCAGGTCGTTTGGAACCTGTGCGACAACGCCATAAAGTACGGCGAGGCGTGCGAAGGCATCAGCGTCGAGATCAATCTGGGCCGGCTCAATCCCAGTAATCGACCCTACCTGGAGGTTACGAATCGCGGCCCTGGGATTGAACCTCAGGCGGTCGATCGGATTTTCGAGCCTTTTTTCACAGGCCCAAAAGGCGGCACGGGACTCGGGCTTTTCATTGCGCGCGAACTGTGTCAGCTCAATCGGGCCATACTGCTGTACGAACCTCGCAGCGGTGATGGCAGCATCTTCAGGATCGTGTTCAGCGACCCCCAGCGTTGGGAGGAAAAGGAATTGCCGCTTTAGGGTGGCACGTGCGTGATCACGAATTGCCGCTCTTCCGGACGACCTGGAATCGGCGCACGCTGATCCGTAAAGCCTAGATACCATTGATCCGCAGCCGGCGTGCTGGATACCTGCACAGCGCCCGGCCAATTCTGCCGCACAAACTGGGTGTCCAATTCCCGGCCGTGACTGACCAGCAATAGATCTCGTGTTCGCAGCCACGGATCGAACTGGATCATGTCCGCCACATAAAAGCCGCCCTGGGGGTGAATGAAGTACACATTGTTGCCGGGCCGCTTCGGAGGATCCAATTGAGCCAAGTGCCCCGAGATAAATCGCTCGATCTGGCTCAATTGGAAGGGCACGATGAAAAGCAGACTCAATATGGCAGCTGCACCTGCAAATGAAACCAGTCTCGAGTTTGCCTGCGTGCGATCGGTCATGGCGCATCCCGCCAAGATGGGTACCACTCCCCAAGCCGAATGAAAATATCGATACCCCCAGCCGTGACCTTGGTCAAACCGAACGAAGAGATACCCCACGAAGGTCAGGATGGCGGAGGATGCCAGCAACCGCACCCGGGAGTCCGCCGCCTGGCGCGCACAGCCCAACAGGGCAAGGGCGAACAGGCAGGGCGTGGCCCAGACAACCATTTTGACGAGCGCCGCCACGCGGCTATTGAGCAGGACCGCATCCGGCCAGACGAAAATGCCGGAAGCCACGCCCTGTATGGCCGCCCCGCCCACTCCGAGCTGCGACCGAAGCAACAACCACAAGAGGCCTATCGCGGCCCCGGGCAGGTAGCCGACGATCAAGGGCAAGAGGTAGCGGCGTCGCTCGTGTTGCATCAGCATCCCCGCGATCCAGGGGATGCCAAACAGCACGTGGGGAACCGGGTTATGCAGGACCAGGGCCAGGGAACCCACCAGTCCCGCAGCGAACGCACGGTAGCGCGAAGGTTTGATGAGCAAGGCCACGTACAGAAGATTCGCCGCGAGATGCGCCTGCATGGAGTAGTAAGAGATGCCATCCGCAATAAAGGCACCCGAGGCAAGCGCGAACAGCATTGCCCAACCACCCGCCCTGCCATCCCCGGTCATTTCCTTCGTGATCCAATAAATCAAATAGATCGAGAGTCCCGAGAGCAGGGCATTGCACAGCCAGGGAACGTCGAGAAATTCAAATGGGGCAAGGAGCAACGCGAAGCCAGGCCAGTACACACCGATGGCGTTGCCGATGTGAGGCGAGGCCATCAGAAAGGCGCCATTGAAGCCGCGAACAATCAGCCAATCGACCAACCCACGCGGCAACTGAGCGGCGATGTGGCCTGAGGCGAAAATCTTGGCTTGAAACACCGCCGCGTATTCATCCATCGAGAGCGGATAGGCGTGGTAGATCGTCAGCGACCCAAGACCCACCAAGGCCACGGCTGCCAGTGCCAGTCCGATGGGGTGTCGTCCGAGGAAATCAACGCATTGCAAGATCGGCGCCGGCCGGTTCCACGCCATGCCCAGCAGAGCGACCGCGAGAGCCAGCCACGCGGATTGTATGTCAAACCCAAGCAGGGTGCGGAAGATGGGCGAAAAGTGGCTGCTCGAGAACCCCAGGCGATCGAGCAGGTAGAAATACGCCACGCACAAGACGCATAGCACCACACCCGCCGCACGCGCGTGGCGCTCGGTAAAGCGGCTCATATGACTCGCGAGCCTCCCGCATTGAGCCGAAAGTGAAGCACCTGGGCCGATGCCGCCTCGTGCATAATGCGATGTTTACACAACAACTGTAGCAATGCACTCGTCGAGCCACGGGTTTCAGTCCAAGATCGCCACCGCAACCCTCGCCCTGATGGCACTCGCGACTTGGCTGGTATTGCGCGGCTACCATGGGCTTCTCGGCGACGCTCAGCTCTACGCGTTTCAAGCGCTCGCCCGAATTCACCCGCACCTCGCGAGTGATTTGTATCTTCAGAACACATCGCAGGATCAATTTACGATTTTTTCTCCCGTGTATGCCTGGTTCATTAAAGCTTTGGGGCTCGAGCACGCCGCGCGTGCGCTCACCCTGGTGTTTACCCTTTGGCTTCTGGCCGCGGCATGGAGCGTCGCCCGTACCCTCACGAGCCGCGACGGTGCGTGGTTAGCGGTCATTTTTCTGCTCATCGTCGAGGGCAGCTACGGCGGCTCGGGTGTGTTCAAGTTCTCCGAGGATTTCTTGACCGCCCGCCTACCGGCCGAAGCCATGATCGCGACCTCTTTCGCCTGCTATTTCCGCGAACACAAGGTTCTCGCCGTCGCGGTCGCCGTCATGGCCCTGTTCGTCCACCCGTTGATTGCGCTGCCGGGACTATTGCTCCTGATATGCCTTTCGATGCCCGTCCGCGTGAGCGTGATGGGTGCCATCGCGTGTGCGATTTCGGCGCTATTGCTTTCTGGCGCCGCCACACGCTTCGCGTGGGCATCAAATTTATTCCCCGTCATGGATTTAGCTTGGTTGAACGTTGCCCAGGAGCGCTCGCAGTTTTTGTTTTTGCAGCTTTGGTCATTTCGAGACTGGGAACTCAATGCGCGGCCTTTTTTTTACTTGACGTTTGCCGTGATGGTGCTTGAAGACGCGCGCATCCGCCGACTCTGTGTGGCCGCCGGCATCGTGGGCGTCACCGGCTTGACGGTTGCCTTTATTGCCGGCGAGCTCGGACCGGTGGCCATCCTGGTGCAGGGCCAGGCGTGGCGATGGGTTTGGATTGCCACCTTCGTGAGCGCCTTGCTGGTACCGGCTATCGTGTTGCAAATCTGGCCGGACAAGCAATCCGGCCCGCTGTGCGCGGTCTTGCTCATAGCGGGTTTGACGCTCCCCGGGGTTGACGGCACGGCCTGCGCATCGTTGGGCCTCGTCTTGTGGCTGACGAAGCCCTACTTCCCGGTTCGCGCCGACCTTTTTCTTCGCCGGATGGCTTGGGTATTGCTGGCGGCAATTCTAGTCTGGATAGTAGTTTGTGGCTGGAGCATCTGTGCCTCTGATGTGCACACCTCGGGCGCGACAGCATCGATCCGCGATTTTTTCGGGTTGCAATTCTTGTTCACTCTTGCCGCAGCCTTGGTCTGGTGGTGCATCCGCAGCAGCCGCACCGCGTGGACGCCGACACTGGTGTCCGCCGCGCTGCTCGCTGTGTCGATTTTCATGTTGCCGGTGGCATTCAAACAATCCCGCACCCTGGCCGACGCCGCCGGCATCGCTGAATTCGCCGATTGGCGAGCTGCGATTCCGCCGACCAGCACGGTTCTCGTCACGCCACCCCGCGACGTAGGGACCTTTGTTTGGTTTACCCTTCAGAGGCCGAATTATTTGGCTCTCGATCAATCCGCCGGCGTGGTGTTCTCGCGCCCGACGGCCCTCGAGGTTCAACGTCGGTCGGAGGTTTTGTTGCCGCTCATGGATCCCAATTGGAAAATCCTGACCCGCCTGCGTGCCGGTGCCGCGGACAAGCGCAAGCCGGCGGTGCCCACGCGCCCACTGACCGCGGCGACCTTGAAACAAGTCTGCACGGACTCGCAGCTGGGATTTGTCATCTCAACGCAAGACGTCGGGTTTGATCCTGCACCCCACGAAACGGCCGGACCTTGGAAGGGCTGGAACCTCTACGACTGCGGCAAAGTGCGGCGCGGGGCCTCTGGGCAATGAAGATTCTGATTCGAGAGGCGCTCGCCTACGCGGCCGTATCCGGGTTTGCACTGGTGGTCGACATCGGAATTCTATGGATACTGGTGCACTATTTGGCGTGGCCGTATCTTCCGGCTGCCGCGGCTTCTTTTTCCGTGGGATTGTTGGTGGGATATGCCCTGTCCGTCACCGCGGTATTCAAGTATCGGAGACTCGAGAGTCAACCGCTCGAATTGGCGAGCTTCACGGCCATCGGTGTTGTCGGCCTGGGGGTCAACATCACAGCGATATCATTCGGCGTCAGATACTTGGGCGCGCACTACCTGGTCGCGAAGTGTGGCGCGGCCGGGCTTACTTTCATTTGGAATTTCGCGGCCCGCCGACAGCTGCTCTTCGTTCGCCGGCGCACGGCCGCTTAGTCACCGACATGTACTCACACGAGAAGCATAAGAAAATTGCCGTCATCGCGGGTGCTGGCCCGGCGGGATTGACGGCAGCCCTGGAATTGCTGCGCCGATCCGATATCACGCCCATCGTGTTCGAAGCCGACACCCAGGTCGGCGGAATATCAAAGACCATCAATTACCGCGGCAATCGAATGGACCTCGGAGGGCATCGATTCTTTTCGAAATCGGACTGGGTCATGCGCTGGTGGCAGGAGATACTCCCCATCGCGCAGAGCGACACGCGGGATTCCGGCGAACTGCGAATCAAATACCAGGGCCAATCTCGGGGTTTGACGCCTGAGGCGATTTCCCCTTCCAGCTCCGACGCCGTCATGCTGGTTCGGCAGCGTTTGTCCCGCATTTTTTACCGCCGCCGCTTTTTCGATTATCCCCTGGCCTTCAATGCAAGTACCTTGAAGAATTTGGGCGCCGTAGAGGCTCTGAAGATTGGGTTGAGCTACGGTCGGGCGCAGCTCGTCCCCAGGATGTCAGAGGTCTCGCTGGAAGATTTTTTCATCAATCGCTTTGGCAATCGCCTGTATCAGACGTTCTTCAGAGACTACACGGAGAAGGTTTGGGGAGTGCCGTGCACGGACATCTCCGCGGAATGGGGCGCGCAACGAATCAAGGGGTTGTCGGTGTCTAAGGCGATCGGACACGCGATAAGCCGCCCCTTTCGCAATTCAGAAGACGCGTCGCAAAAGGGTACGGAGACCAGCTTGATCGAACGCTTTCTCTATCCCAAATTCGGCCCGGGACAGATGTGGGAGGAAGTTGCGCGTCGAATTTCGCAACGCGGCGGTGAGATTCTTCTCCGCCACCGAATCCTCGGGGTGGAACATGAGGCTGCAAAGGTTACGGCCGTCAGTGTGTTGGACGAAAAGACGGGAGTGATGCACCGCGTCACTTGCGATGAATTCATTTCGACCATTCCAGTCTCCGACTTGGTAACGTTCTTGCAGCCCGCCGAACCGCCGCTTCAAAGGATAGCGGCTGAGCTTCCCTACCGCGACTTCATGACCGTCGGTCTGTTGCTGCGTCGAATGAAGACTAATACCGACAATCGGGAGAGGAATCAGCCGAATGGAATGCCGCCGGACAATTGGATCTATATCCAAGACACGGATGTCCGAATCGGACGCCTGCAAGTCTTCAACAATTGGAGCCCGGCCATGGTCGCGGATCCCAGCACCATATGGCTTGGGCTCGAGTACTTCTGCCGCGAGGGCGATGATCTTTGGTCCATGGACAACGGGCGGTTCGTCGATTTCGCGGCTGCAGAACTTGAGAAAATTGGATTGCTCGACCGTCGGGACGTGATCGATGCGAAGTTGGTTCGAGTCCTCAAGGCATATCCGGCCTATTTTGGTGCTTACGCAGAATTCGACCAAGTAAGGAATTACTTGGATCAATTCACCAATCTTTATCCTATCGGCAGAAATGGAATGCACCGGTATAACAACCAAGATCACTCCATGCTGACGGCCAAGAGCGCCGTCGACTCCATCGTCAATGGCGGCGACCGCAAACACGACATCTGGCGCGTCAATGCCGAGGGCGAGTATCACGAGGAGATAGTTGAGGCCTCATGATGACAGTCGAAACGGGCCGAAGTTGTGGTTCGCACTCCCTGGCATAGAATTGATCCCGTGGAACTGACCATCCTCATGCCGTGCCTCAATGAGGTCGAGACCATCGCCACCTGCATCCACAAGGCGCGCGACTTTCTCCATCGAACCAATATCGACGGAGAGGTGCTCGTTGCCGACAACGGATCCGTCGATGGATCGGCAGAACTCGCGTTTGCTGCGGGCGCACGCGTCGTGCGCATCGCCCACAAGGGCTATGGCAATGCATTAATCGGGGGAATCTCCGCCGCTCAAGGGCGCTTCGTGATCATGGCCGATGCGGACGACAGCTACGATTTCTCTCAACTGGGCGCTTTTGTCGAGTCTCTGCGCAACGGCAACATGATGGTCGTCGGAAATCGCTTTCGTGGCGGCATTCGATCGGGAGCGATGCCGCTGCTACATCGCTATGTTGGCAATCCTCTGCTGAGCTTTGCAGGCCGACTGTTTTTCTCATCCGGGATCGGCGACTTTCACTGTGGCCTACGTGGTGTGGATCGGGCGGCTGCGCTGCAACTGGGCCTGCAAGCCCCCGGCATGGAATTCGCGAGCGAAATGATCGTGAAGGCGACGCTCGCTGGCTGGCGCCTTGCCGAGGTACCTACCGTCCTTTCACGTGCGGGTCGCTCACGCGCGCCGCATTTGCGAAGTTGGCACGACGGCTGGCGTCACTTGAGTTTTCTATTGATGATGAGTCCGCGCTGGCTCATGTTGTACCCGGGAGCATTTCTGATTGTAATTGGCGTGATCACGCAGATCGCCATAGCACGGGGTCCGATATTCGTTGCTGGCGTCGGATTCGATATTCACACGATGCTCTATGCCGGCGGCGCAGTCATTCTTGGGATTCAGCTCATATTGTTCTCGCTGTTGGCGCGCACCATCGGCGTGCTCAAGAACGTGTTGCCGATGAGTCAACCATTGGTGCGCTTTCTGAGAGCATTTACGCTTGAGCGCGGTATTCTGCTGGGTGTAATTCTCGGTGCATGCGGTTTCGGCCTGGCGGCATACTCGATCATGAGCTGGGCACAGGTCCGTCTCGCGGCCCTCGACCCCGCCGTCGTGATGCGCGTGGCCATACCGTCGGTAACCCTGATGGTTGCAGGTGCCGAGATCATTTTTTCGTCGTTTTTGCTGAGATTTATCGATGTTCGAGCACCGGGTGCCTGTGATCCATGAACCTCCATGACCCGCCGAAGGAGTGCGCGTGCCGTTAGGGCCTGCAATTCGCCGTCTCTTGGGCCCAGATCTGGCGCGTCGAGCCGGTTTGCGCTATCGGGCGATTTATGTCGACCTGGCGAAGGTCGGGGCCGCATTGGCCGCTGTAATGCCGCGCGACGCGTTCGTGCTCGACATCGGTGGCGGCGACGGCCAACCTCTCAATCACCTGCTCGCCTTGCGTCCCGATCTGATGATTACCACTCTGGATCCGGCGCCGGTCGTCGGCCAATGGATAGAAGGGCGCTTCGATGGCCAAGTAAAGCGGCTGCCTGGTACAACCCTGGCAGAATACATTTCCCGAGGTTTTGCGGACCCTGATTCGATCCTGATCGCCGATGTCATGCACCACATCCCGCAGACCACGCGCCACGTATTTCTAGAATCAATTGGAGTGCTGCTTGATCGCAAGCCTGGACTGCGCATCATCGTGAAGGACGTGGAACCGGGCTACTGGCGCGCATCGCTTGGTTATTGGTCCGACCGCTATATCACCGGTGATCGAAACGTCAGTCTGATCTCGAGCGATGACATGACGGAGCTTTTCCGGGAAGCTCTTGGGCCATTGCATCGGGAGGACACCAATCTGTTCGAAACGGACAGTCCGAACTACGCCCTAGTTTTTTCCCGATAGCCAACGAATGACTACAAGATTTCTATTCATCGCCTTCACCGTCAATTCGGTCATTAGTCAGTTGGTGCTGCGACGCGGCTTGCAACATCTGGGGAGCCCGGCTCATTTGATAGGTCTGCCCCGTTTCATCGGCAACGCCGCATCTTCGCCCTGGATTTACGCCTCCATCACCCTGCAAGTCCTGAGCTATGTGATGTGGATGCTAATCGTCTCGCGGGAGAAGCTTGGCGTCGCCACGGCAACCGTGGGCGCTGGCTTCTACACATTGATGGCCCTGTCTGCGTGGCTTGTTTACGGTGAGACGCTTTCTGCCTTACAGTGGAGCGGTATCGCTCTAGTCACTCTCGGTGTGGTCTGCATCAGCTTAGGAGGATCAATCCCCTAGAGGCGATTTGCGCGATAGCCGAGTCTATAGACCGCTGCGAGCGCGGCTGCAACCGGCCTCGGCCAGAGAGCTCCGAAAATCGCACGGTCTTCACGTTGTCGTTCACGATTGGCAATCGTCGCCGTGGTTTCGCTCTCATCATGTATTCCTTTGGAGACTAGTTTTTCGCGAACGTAGACAAATCCGCCGGGGCGCCGCGCGAGTTCAAGCCAAGCCATCCAGTCCAAATTGGTACGAAATCCGCCGGGAAAGCGGAAATCAGGGAGCGCCGAGCGATCGAACATGACACTCGGGCAGCAGATCGGGTTGCCCAGCGACAGCAGGCGCTCCTTGTCCCGGGCGCTGGTGATGCATTCACGTCTGCCAAAAGCCCTTTGGCAAAGCGCGCGCTTGATCCGCAGATTGATATTGGTCGGGCGCTCGCCGCGCGGCGAGTGCTCTGTGTAGTCGCAGAAAGACACGAGCACTTTAGGATGGCGCTGCATCGCCGCCAGCAATCGGGCTACGTACTCAGGTTCGAAGAGATCGTCTTGGTGCGCCAGAGTCACGAACGTTGTCCGGGCCGCCGCCAAGGCGAAATTCCAGTCCGTGGCAATGTCGACGCGTTGCGGATTGATGTGTAGGCGCAGGCACTGACTCTTGGCGAAACTGTGAAGGTCCGCAGACGGCGTCGAACTCACCAGCAAAATCTCGCCGCGAGCGTGGCTCTGCGCGCGCAAGGATCCGATGAGAGCGGGTAAATTTGGAGCTGCTCGGTACACGGGTATGGCGAAAGTATGGTCCATAGCGTACTAGGCTGCGGAGCATGCCTGCCCGCACTCAGAGTTTCCGGCGTTGATCTGCCCGCTCAATCCCTGGCAGGAAGACGCAAACGAGCCCTGCCGGGCCGGCAAAATGCTATTTTTGTGAACATTCTGGAAGTCAAAGTGTGAACCATTTATTTTAATCGAGAAACTTTGCACTTGTTTACACATGTGATTTTGTATATTTGATAGCGTAGCGCTGAGAAAATACGTAGGCGTTTGGCTTTCCTGCGTGATTAACTTGAGGACGGATCTAGAAAATGGTGTTCCACTGGTTTAACGCACGCGAAGCCACCGACGTAGGTACTGCATTGGCAAGCCAAATGGCCCCGCAGATAGCCGCGGCCAGGAATCAGGATAAAACTGTCGCGTTGAAGGCCGACAAGGCACTCACTGAACTACTTGGGCGCGCCGACCGCGAAGTTCGTTCATTACGGCTGAATATATACAAGAGAGCCAAGTTCGCCAACTCCTTTAAGTGGGGGCTACTCGAAAAAGGAATTGCGGCAGCAGTAGCCCATGAGGTGACGCAGTTGTTGTTATTGCATTTGTCACGGAGGAGGACAGTCGCAACACCTGGGCAGATGTCGGCAGGTTCGGCAAGGAATCCGGCGAGCGCCGGGCATATCGACCAATTTTTCATCCAGGGCAACAAGCATTTTGCGGAAGGTTCTTATGAAAAGGCAATTGCTCATTATCAAGATTTGCTTGCGATTCACTCCGACCACGCCGATGGACTTACTAGCCTAGGCGCCGCATTTTGCGCGGTTGGCCGTTACAAGGAGGCTGGCCACTGTTTTCGCCAAGCTATAGAAATTCGACCGAATAGTCCCAAAGCACTAAGCAATCTCGGAACGCTACTCTTATGGACCGGACAACTCGGCGATGCAGAAAATCTGTTGCGACGAGCTCTCAAACTTATGCCGAAGGATGTAGACGCCCAAAATAATCTCGGCTTCGTGTTGATTCTCCTCGGCCGCTCCCGTGACGCGAAATCTCGTTTTCAAAAAGCATTGAAAGCAGCTCCTCGCAATGCAGACGCAACATATGGGATTGGTCTGGTCGCTAGAATGGATGGCCGTTTCGATGAAGCCGAGGCCATGTTTAGCCGTGCCCTAAATATCAAGCCGAAAATGCCGGGCCCTTTGGCTGCTCTTGCGGGTATTCGAAAGATGCAATCCTCGGATCGGACTTGGTTGGATCGCGCGGAATTGATGGTGGCGGGCGGAATCGCCCCATTGCAGGAAGCCGAGCTACGTTTTGCACTTGGAAAATATTGGGATGATGTTGGCAACTTCGCGCGAGCCTTCGATAACTACAAACGTGCAAACGAACTGCAGAGAACCATTGCGGAACCTTATAATCGAAAGGCGAGAACGCGCTTCGTAGACGATATGACGCGCGTATACACCCCGAGCAGCCTAGCCGTTGCGAAAACCGCCTCTTCCAGTTCAACCCAGCCAGTGTTCGTTGTAGGGATGATGCGCTCGGGCACATCGTTGGTCGAACAAATAATCGCGTCGCATCCGGATGCCGCGGGAGCGGGTGAACTTGGTTTTTGGAGCAGTGCAGTAGGTGCCCACGAAGTCGCGGTCAAGGAATTGCTCGACGACTCGACAAGGAGAAAAGTGGCTGAAAAATACTTACGGGTTCTATCCGAGACGTCCGCGGATGCACTTCGCGTGGTTGACAAGGCACCGATCAATTCCGATTTTCTGGGGATAATTCACTCGGTATTCCCGAACGCCCGCATTGTCTACGTGCGCAGAAACCCGATCGACACGTGCCTGTCATGTTATTTCCAGCCGCTTTTGCCATCCCACGGCTTCGCTATGGATTTATCGGATCTTGCACACTACTACCGTGAGCATCACCGCCTCATTGCGCATTGGTTTACGGTACTTCCGGCTGGCACCATGCTGGATGTTCCCTATGAGGAATTGATTGCCAACCAGGGAGCATGGACGCGCAGGATTTTGGAATTCCTCGATTTGGAATGGGATGCGCGCTGCCTGCAATTCCACGAGACCAAGCGTTTGGTGGCGACCGCCAGCTACTGGCAAGTTCGGCAAAAAATCTTCTCAAATTCAGTAGGGCGGTGGCGAAATTATGAGGGGTTCATAGGCCCGCTGCGTAGCCTGATGGCCTTGGATCCATAAGAATGCATCCGGTGGCGGAATCGCGATGCATAGAAATTGGGCCAGGAAGCGAAGCGAAGCCCGCGGCACCGCATCAACAGAACAGCTTGTTTTGGTCCCGAGCGCTACAATGCGCTCATGCCGAAACCCTCCGTTTTAATCGTCGACGACGAGCCAGATCTATGTGAACTTCTGTCAATCACATTGCAGCGAATGGATTTGAGCCCGCGTACGGCGAACAATGTCGCGGCTGCTCAGCGCCTTCTTAAGACAGAGCAGTTTGATTTGTGCCTAACCGACATGCAGTTGCCCGACGGAGACGGGCTGGAACTGGTCAAATGGATACAGCAGTACTCGCCTAGCGTGCCCGTCGCGGTCATCACGGCGCATGGCAACATGGAAACGGCTGTGCGGGCACTCAAGGTGGGAGCATTCGATTTCGTTTCGAAGCCCCTGGACCTTGCGGGCCTTCGTAAGCTGGTTGCTTCCGCCATCAAACTTTCAGGCGTTAACGACGCGGATACGAGTGTATTTGGCCCGCGTTTGCTTGGATCATCCGCAGCAATGCATCACATGCGCGAAATGATTGCGCGCGTTGCGCGCAGTCAAGCACCTGTACACATTTTCGGCGAATCCGGGACCGGAAAGGAATTGGTCGCCAAGCTCATTCATGAATCGGGTCCGCGTCGCGACGGGCCGTTTGTACCCGTGAATTGCGGCGCCATTCCGTCGGAGCTAATGGAGAGCGAACTTTTTGGTCACAAGCGCGGCAGCTTCACTGGCGCTGTGAGCGACAAGAAGGGGCTCATTCAGTCGGCGGAGGGCGGCACGCTCTTTCTTGATGAAATCGCCGACTTGCCCCTGCATATGCAAGTCAAACTGCTGCGCGTGATTCAGGAAAAGGCCGTCCGTCCCGTCGGCGAACAACTCGAGGTCGGCGTCGACGTTCGAATCCTGTCTGCTACCCACAAGAATCTTGCAAATCTAGTCGCAGAAGGCAAATTCCGAGAAGACCTATTTTACCGGGTCAACGTCATCGAGTTGCGAGTGCCCTCGCTTCGCGAGAGGCCTGAGGATGTAGCGGAATTGGCCGAAGCGGTCTTGCGACGGTTGGGGCGCCGCATGAAAGTAACACCCCCGATGCTGGGGAGGGACGCCCTGGCGGCGCTGGCAGTTTATGCATTTCCCGGCAATGTGCGGGAACTCGAAAACATATTGGAGCGAGCGATTACGTTAAGCACCAGCGGTGAGGTCAGCGCCAATGATATCCAACTGCGCCCCACCCCCAGCGGAACGCAGCATATCGTCGCCGCTCAAAGTGGAGGGCCACTAGGCGATCATCTTGAAGACATTGAGCGCGAAGCGATCGTCAAGGCACTGGAACAGACTCGGTATAACAAGACGGCGGCCGCCAAAGTACTCGGGATGTCGTTCCGTGCCCTGCGGTATCGGATCAAGAAACTCGGGATCGAATAGCTTGTCTGAAGCGATGCTTGCGCTAGGTGGCTATGTCGGTAATCCGCTGCTTTCTCCGCCTCTCCCCCGAAAATAACGCACGTATCTCACCCGCGATCTATTGGATTCACTCGCGGATGGTGACAAGAAATGTCATTGAGTGACAATTGCTGTGCAATATGGCGCCAGAAGACGACGGAGCTATGTCAAATCTCTAACCTTGGACTAGTAAAAATCATATATTACTCAGTTAGTTACTGCCGTTGCCCACCGTTGGCATAGTGCTTGCTTTACTCCAGTCACCGGCGTCGGCCGTTGTTAGCAACAAGTTTCTGAATCCATTCTAGGAGTAAACATGCTTAAGCAAGTCCAAAAGGGTTTCACCCTTATCGAATTGATGATTGTGGTTGCGATTATCGGCATTTTGGCCGCGATCGCGATTCCCGCGTACCAGAACTACACCATTCGTGCGCAAGTCACGGAAGGCTTGAGCTTGGCGGACGGATGGAAAACCTCTGTCTCTGAGTTCTACGCACAATACGGAGCGTTTCCGAGTGCCGCTACGCTTACCGGTGCTGCTCCGGCTGCCGCTGCCGCTTGTGGCGGAAGTGTGGCAGCAGCCGCTGTCACCAGTGCCGGCAAGTATTCGACTGTGACCGTTGGCGCCTGCGGCCAACTCCAGATCACCTACAACGGGGCGTCAGTGAACACCAATCTCGCCGGCGAGATTCTGGACGTCACACCGGGTACCGACGCTAACGGCGACGTGATCTGGATTTGCGGCAAGTCCTCGGCCGTTGCGGCCACTGGCGTCGCGCCTGCGGCGGATGCTTCGACTGCGAAGGCATCGTATTTGCCGTCAACCTGCCACGCCTAAGAGAGATCTGGGACAGGGTTCTGCTGTCTCGAAAGCCCCTCTTCGGAGGGGCTTTTTTTTGTCTTACTAGGCGGCGCCGCGAGCCCTTTACCTACACCAAGTTCGATATTGGGAACAAAGTCACGTACCCCCCCCAGTCCTTGTGCCACCATTGGCGGAGATTTGACAATTGCTCGCCTGGCTACAGGTAGTAGACTAAGGCTCAATAGGCATGGGGTTCCCTTAAGTCCATGAATGACAACGCAATAGCGGCAGCCGGTGGCACCAGCCGTGTGGCTCTGGGCGGGCTCGCCCAAAGACTCGTCCAGGACGGGCTGCTGGACGAAAGCGCCATGCAGGATGCTGTTGCAAAATCGAAAGAAAAGCGACTTAGCCTCGTCACTCACCTCGTGACATCAAACTTGGCCACGGCCCGCGACATCGCGATCTCTGCCTCCAATGAATTTGGCGTGCCGTTGCTGGACCTCGATGCCGTGGCGCCCGATATGGACGCGGTGCGTGCAGTGAGCGAAAAGCTCATGCAGAAACATCGTGTTCTGCCTCTGATGAAACGCGGGAAGCGATTGTTCCTGGCGGTTGCCGATCCCACCAACCTGCATGCACTGGATGAGATTCGCTTCCAAACCTCCATGAGCATCGAGTTTGTCGTCGTGGAAGACGACAAGCTGCAGATGGCGGTCGGAAAGGCCATCGATCAAGCCGAAGCGATCATGCCGAGCATGACCGACGACGACTTCGACCTCGAGAATCTCGAAGTCACTGGCGGTGACGATGAGGCCAATGCCGACGCGCTTGGTCGCGACGACGTGGAAGACGCGCCGATTGTTCGCTTCGTCAATAAGATTCTATTGGACGCCATCAAGAAAGGCGCATCCGATATCCATTTCGAGCCCTACGAGAAAATGTTTCGTATTCGGACGCGACTGGATGGAGTTCTGAAAGAAGTCGCTCTTCCGCCCGTGCAATTGGCGGTCAAAATCGTCGCGCGACTCAAGGTCATGTCGAGACTCGACATTGCAGAGCGCCGCGTTCCGCAAGACGGCCGCATCAAAATGCGACTGTCCAAGAATCGCGCCATCGATTTTCGCGTGAGCACCTGCCCGACACTTTTCGGCGAGAAGGTCGTAACTCGTATTCTGGATCCCTCGAGCGCCATGCTGGGGATTGATGCGCTTGGCTACGAACCGGTGCAGCGCGAGCTGTACCTCAAAAACCTGGCCAAGCCGCAGGGCATGATCTTGGTCACCGGACCCACGGGTAGCGGCAAGACCGTATCACTCTATACCGGGCTCAATATCCTCAACAAGGAGGATTGCAACATTTCGACCGCGGAAGACCCGGCTGAAATCAACCTCCCGGGCATCAACCAGGTCAACGTGAACAATAAGGTCGGGCTGACATTTGCCGCCGCCTTACGGGCATTCCTGCGGCAGGACCCGGATGTGATCATGGTTGGCGAAATTCGCGATTTGGAAACAGCCGAGATCGCGATCAAGGCCGCGCAAACTGGGCACTTGGTGCTTTCGACGCTGCATACGAACGACGCCCCGCAGACGCTCACGCGATTGATCGACATGGGCGTAAAGCCCTATGCCATCGCCACTTCTGTAAGCCTCATTATCGCCCAACGTCTCGCTCGAAAGCTGTGCAGCAACTGCAAGCAGCCGATCGACCTTCCTGCCGAAGCGGCCAAGAAGGAAGGCTTCGAAGCCGCGGACATTGAACACGGCATTAGAGTATTCCGAGCGGTGGGTTGCGGCCAATGCACCGACGGTTACAAGGGTCGAATGGGCATCTATCAGGTCATGCCCGTGACCGAGACCATTGGCCGAATCATCATGGAAGGCGGCGGTGCCATCAATATCAATGATCAAGCCACCAGGGACGGCGTTTGGAATCTTCGCCGCTCTGGTCTGGAGAAGGTGAGAAACGGTCTTACCAGCTTGGAAGAAATCAACAGCGTCACTATCGACTAAGTAGTTTTTGAAAGGACTGATTTATGGCGATATCCGCAACGGCTAGAAAGAAAGAGATCCAATTCATTTGGGAGGGCAAGGACAAGCGCGGTCATAAAATCCGCGGCAAAGCTCTTGCCGCAAACGAAGCCGCGCTCCGCGCGGATCTCCGACGCCAAGGAGTCGCGGCGACTAGGGTGAAGACGCCGAGTCGACGCATCGGGGGCGGCGGAAAAGTAAGCAACGAAGATATCGCAGTTTTTAGCCGCCAACTCGCAACGATGATGTCAGCCGGCATTCCAATGGTGCAGGCATTCGAGATCATCGGTAACGGACATGAAAAGCCGGCGATGCAGAAGTTGGTCCTCGATATTAAAAACAACATCGAGGGTGGCAGTACCCTCCATGAATCTTTGGCCAAGCATCCGCTTTATTTCGATGACTTATTCGTGAATTTGGTCGAGGCCGGCGAGCAGGCGGGTGCCCTCGAAACCCTATTGGATAAAATTGCGACTTACAAAGAGAAAACGGAAGCCCTAAAGAAGAAAATCAAAAAAGCTCTTTTCTACCCCGCCGCGGTTTTGGCGGTTGCGGTAGTCGTGTCAGTCATATTACTTATTTTTGTAATCCCACAGTTTGAATCGTTGTTTAAAGGCTTTGGTGCGGATTTGCCCGCCTTTACTCAGATGGTCGTCAATCTGTCTCGATTTGTACAAAAACAAGGCTGGTGGATGCTGATTATGATCGGCGCGGGTTTCTACGCTTTCTTTTATTTCAAGAAGCGATCGAGACCGATGCAACTCATCCTCGACAGGGTGATGCTCAAGTTCCCAGTCATCGGACCGATTCTTCAGAAGTCGGCCATTGCTCGCTTCGCCCGCACGCTGTCGACGATGTTCGCTGCGGGCGTCCCATTGGTTGAGGCGATGGGCTCAGTCGCCGGCGCTACCGGCAACATCGTCTACGAAGAAGCCGTGATGCGTATGAAGGATGAGGTGGCGACCGGGCAGCGTCTGCAACGTGCCATGGAAAACGTGGGTCTATTTCCCAACATGGTAGTGCAGATGATCGCGGTGGGCGAGGAATCGGGTTCGCTGGATACCATGTCGGGCAAAGTTGCCGAATTCTACGAAGCGGAGGTCGACAATGCGGTCGACAGTATGTCCAGTCTTCTGGAGCCGATGATCATGGCCATCCTGGGCGTTTTGGTCGGCGGCATGGTAATCGCGATGTACCTGCCGATTTTCAAACTCGGCTCAGTCGTCTAGCAACGGCCGGCGCGGCCAAGAAACCTGTTTAGCTCATGCTGAACGACCTGGCCGCGCTTTACGCGAGTGAACCGGTTTGGTTCGCGGGCTCGGTGTTCGTGCTGAGCCTGATGATCGGCAGCTTTCTCAACGTCGTCATCTACCGGTTGCCCCTCATTCTGGAGCGCGAGTGGCGATCGCAAGCGGCCGATGTGCTCTCGGCCGACGCCGCTGCTCCGGCTGGCGGCGCGCTGCCTACGCCGGCCCCCGCTCCCCCGGAGCGCTTCACCCTAAGCACCCCCCGCTCCGCCTGCCCCAGCTGCAAGGCGCCCATCAAAGCCTGGCAGAACATCCCGGTGGTGAGCTGGCTGGCGCTGCGCGGGCGGTGCTCGGCCTGCAAGACCAGGATCTCCCCCCGCTACCCCTTGGTAGAACTGACGACCGCCGTGCTTTCCGCGTGGGTGGCCTGGCATTTTGGCTTTGGCTGGCCGGCCGCCGGTGCCCTGCTCGTGACCTGGAGCTTGATCGCGCTGACCGGCATCGACATCGACCATCAACTCCTGCCCGACAGCATTACCCTGCCGCTGATGTGGGCGGGGCTGGTGGCGGCGGTCGCCGTAGGACCGGTCGCAGGCGCTGCTTTGCCGGTATCCGTGAGGGATGGCGTGATTGGGGCCGCCGCCGGATACTTGAGCCTCTGGCTGGTCTTCCATGCGTTCAAACTGGTGACGGGCAAGGAAGGCATGGGTTATGGTGACTTCAAGCTGTTTGCCGCCCTGGGCGCCTGGCTGGGCTGGAAGCTCTTGCCCTTGGTCATCATCTTGTCGGCGGCCACGGGGGCGGTGCTCGGGATTTTGATGATTGTGCTGCGCGGCCGGGACCGTAGCGCGCCGATGCCGTTTGGCCCCTACCTGGCAGCGGCCGGCTGGATTGCCATGATGTATGGGGATGCGCTGGTGAATGGCTATTTGCGCGTCTCCGGCCTCAAGCGCTGACCATGAATTCAGGCCTTAGCCTATGAAACCGCGCCTGCGAATCGGCCTCACCGGGGGCATCGCCAGCGGTAAGAGCACGGTGACCCAACGCTTCGCTGAGCTCGGCGTGCCGGTGATCGATGCCGACGTGGCGGCGCGAAACGTCGTGGCGCGGGGAAAACCCGGGCTCGAGGAGGTCGTACGGCGTTTCGGCCCCGGTGTGCTCGACGCCGGCGGCAATCTGGATCGGCAGGCGTTGCGCGCCTTGATATTCCAGGACCCCGCCTCGCGGCAGGCGCTGGACGCCATTTTGCATCCTTTGATTCGAACCGACATGGAAACCCAAGCGGCCACGGTGCAGGGGCCGTACCTGGTGATGGCCATTCCTCTGCTCATCGAGGGTGGGCAGTACCGCGAGCGCGTGGACCGAGTCCTGGTCGTGGACACCGATGAGGCAACGCAAGTGCAGCGAGTGCAGGCGCGCGACGGCAGCTCGGAAACCCAAGCCCGCGCGATTCTGGCCTCTCAGGCCGGCCGGGCCCAGCGTTTGGCGGCCGCGGACGACGTGCTGGTGAACGCGGGTACCGTCGCGGATCTGCGTCAGTCAGTGGATCGCCTACACGAGAAATATTTACACCTGGCGCAAACTTCCCCTGACCGGACGGAATTAACCTAAATCCAAGGTTTACCGGCGAGCGTGGGTTGGCTCACAATAGGAGCATGAACTCCTACCCGGACATGTCCCCCCAGGCAGAAGCTGAGGCGGCGCCCATCGTTTACGAGCAGCCGCTCAACGAGCGCATGCGCACCTTCCTGCGCCTCGAATTTCTCTACACCCAAGCCACGTTTCACAGCGAGTCGGACAGTACCTGGAGTTCGCGCGCCGCCGTTTCCAGTCTGCTCGAGATCCTCGCCATCACCGCGCGCGGCGATTCGCGCAGCGATGTGCTCAAGGAACTCGAACGTCAGGTGAACATCCTCAAGGAATACCAAACCAAGACCGGCGTCGATCCGGCGCGCCTCAAGTCATTGATGTCGAACCTGGTCAAACTGCGCAGCGACCTGTCGTCCATCGGCGGAAATTTCATGGCGCCGCTGCGGGATTCCGAATTCTTGAGCGCGGTCAAGCATCGCAGCGCCATCCCGGGAGGTACCTGCGATTTCGACCTGCCCGATTATTCCTTTTGGTTGAATCGCCCGGCCGAGATTCGCGCCGCCGAGTTCGAAAGCTGGCTGACCTTGATCCGGCCGCTGTGCGACGGCATCGCCGAGTTGCTGTGGCTCACCCGCCAGAACGCCAAGCGCAAGTCCGAAGTGGCGGTCGGCGGCATTTTCCAGCTTCAGTTCGATCGCGAGAACCCTTGCCAATTGGTTCGGGTCACCTTGCCCGCCGATACCGAAGTGTTTCCGGAAATGAGCGGCAGCCAACATCGCTGCACGATTCGCTTTTTGAATTGGCTGGATGCCACCGCGCGTCCGGTGCACATCGAGGCCGATGTGCCGTTTCTCTTGACCTGCTGCGCTTGACGTCGGTCTCGACTCAACGATGACAGCGATCGTCAAATGTCCCACGTGCCGGCGCGACGTGGAATGGTCGGCGGCATCGCAGTACCGCCCGTTCTGCAGCGATCGCTGCCGGCTCATCGATCTGGGCGCGTGGCTCACCGAGCAGCACAAAATTCCGGACCAACCCGGGAGTGCGCAGGATCAGCTGCAATCGGATTCTGCCGAGGATCCCTGACCCGTGCAGCCTGAGTTCTGGCAGGAGCGCTGGCGCACGGCGCAGATCGGCTTCCATCAATCCGCCGTCGATCGGCATTTGCAGGCGTACTGGCCCACGCTCGAGTTGGCCGCCGACAGCCCCGTGTTCGTACCCCTGTGCGGCAAGAGTCTGGATTTGCTGTGGCTGCGCGAGCAAGGGCATGAGGTGTGCGGCGTGGAACTCTCGCCCGTGGCGGTGGAAGCGTTCTGCATGGAGCACGGGATTTCTGCCCGGCGCCGCATGCTCGGCGATTTGGAGGTGTATGAGGCGGAAGGGTTCAGGCTGTTCCGCGGCGATTTCTTCAAGCTCACCCCGGCGCTGCTGGGCGACGCGTCCGCCATTTACGATCGCGCGTCATTGATTTCTTGGACGCCGGCATTGCGCGCAGCGTACGTGGAACACATGACCGCCCTGACCCGCCGCGGCACCCAAACGCTCCTGATCGCGGTGGAATACCCCCAATCCCAAATGAGCGGGCCGCCCTTCTCCGTGCCCCGCGATGACATCGACCGGCTATACGCGGACCACCACTCGATCGAGATCGAGGGGCGGCAAGAAATATTGCACCTGGAGCCCAGGCTCCAGGCGCGCGGCCTCACTGAATTGAGCGAGGTCTGCTACCGGCTCACGCGACTGTAATACAATCAAACCAAGCAATTATAACGACAAGGGCTGACACTCCATGACCGACTCTCGTAACTCGGGCCGCTACTTGGCGCCGGCATTGGTGGCATGCGCGGTGGCCACGGCGGCCAACGGCGCGGAACTCACCATCGACCGCCTGTTCGATGCCCCCGCCCTGGCGGGCCCCACCATCGTGGGACTGAAGATCTCGCCCGATGGCGCGCGCGTCACGTATCTCAAGGGCAAAGCCGAGGACAAGGATCGCCTGGATCTTTGGGAATACAACATTCACGACGGGCAGGCCCGGGTGCTCGTGGACTCGAAGGCGCTCGCGCCAAAACAGGAAAAGCTCTCCGACGAAGAGTTGGGCCGCCGCGAGCGGCAAAGAACCGCGGCCCTGTCCGGCATCATTGAATACACCTTTGCCCCGTCGGGCGACGCCGTACTCTTCCCCTTGAACGGCAAGCTGTTCTACTACCAGCTCGCGAAGCCGAAAATCAAACCTGTCGTGGAACTCATCGACACCCACGGGTTTGTCACCGACGCGACGGTTTCACCGGCCGGCGGCTACATCGCCTATGTACGCGATCAGAACCTGTACGGCTATGAGATTGCCGCGAAGCGTGAAAAAGCGCTTACCACCGATGGCGGCGGACCGATCAAAAACGGCATGGCGGAGTTCGTCGCGCAGGAGGAAATGGACCGCAGCACCGGCTATTGGTGGGCGCCCGATGGCAAACACATAGCCTTTGCCCGCGTCGATGAAACCCCGATCAAAGTCACCGAACGATTCGAGATTGCCGCGGACAATGTCGCAACCTTCGCTCAACGCTATCCCACCACCGGCGGACCCAATGCGCAGGTGAAGATGGGCGTCATCGATGTGGCGAGCGGCGGCATCACCTGGGTCGACTTAGGGGCGGAGCAGGATGTTTATCTCGCGAGGGTCAACTGGCTGCCGGACGGCAGGACTTTGGCGATTCAGCGCGAGAGCCGAGATCAGCGCAAGCTGGACCTGCTCTTTGCCGATACCGATACCGGCAAGACGCGCACGATACTGACCGAGACCAGCAACACGTGGATCGATCTTAACGACGAACTCTCGTTCCTCAAGAATTCCCGTGAGTTCATCTGGGCCTCGAACCGCGACGGCTACACCCATTTGTACTTGTATGACTACGACGGTCGCTTGATCCGGCAGCTGACCGCGGGCAAGTGGGTGGTCGATGATTTTCGCAGGCGCGCCGTCATGGGCATCGATGAAAAGAGCCGCACCGTCTATTTCACGGCCACCGAAAAAGGTCCCACCGAAAGGCACCTGTACCGTACGTCGCTGGACACGCCGGATCCGCTTAAGGTCCAGCGCATCACCCAGGACGAGGGTTTGCACGGCATTGCCATGTCGCCCGATGCGCGCTTTTATGTCGACACCTTCACCAGCAGCGCACAGCCGCCGCAATCGAGCCTGCATTCGGCCGACGGCACCCTCAAAGCCTGGCTTCTGGAGAACCGACTGGACGCGCAGCATCCGGACGCGCCTTACCTTTCGGATAACGCGATACCTGAAGTCGGTACGCTGACGGCGGCCGATGGCCAGACGCTGTACTACCAATTGTTCAAGCCGCTGCATTTCGATCCGAGCAAACGCTATCCGGCCATTGTGGATGTGTACGGCGGCCCGGGCGTGCAGCGCGTGCTCAACAATTGGCATGGCAGTTCGTTCACGCAGATTCTCACCCGCGCCGGCTACGTGGTCTTTACCCTCGACAACCGCGGCACCGCCTTTCGCGGCGCGGCATTCCAGGCACCCATCCACCGCCGATTGGGCGATGTCGAAGTCACGGACCAAGTGCAGGGTGCGCGTTGGCTGATGAGCCAAAGTTTCGTGGATCCTGCGCGCATCGGTGTCTGGGGCTGGAGCTATGGCGGCTACATGACGCTCAATCTCATGTTCAAAGCACCCGACGTGTTTCGCGCCGGGGTGGCGGGCGCTCCCGTGACCGATTTTGCGCTCTACGACACGCACTACACCGAGCGCTACCTGGACCGCCCGCAGGACAATCCTGGCGGCTATGCAGCCAGTTCCGTGCTGCCCTACGCCAAGGACCTGAAGGGCAAGCTGTTGGTCATGCACGGCTTGGCCGATGACAACGTCTTGTTCCTCAACAGCACCAAGCTATTTCGCAGGCTGCAGGACTTGAGCAAACCCTTCGACGTGATGGTCTATCCCGGCGGCAAACACGGGCTGATGCGCCAGAACGATGGGCGGCACGGCTATAAAATGATCCTGCGGTTTTTCGATGAAAACCTAAAACCGTAAGCGCGCATCGTGACGGCGCGCTTCGGATGGCCTGATTTTTGAGGTCGCAATTTGCGACCTCAAAGCGGTGAACTCCTCAGCGGTGAGCTGTAACATAAAGTCTGGCGGAAATCGCCGGCGGACCATTACACCCCTGGGTGCCCGCGCCCGATCTCGCTGCGCTGGTCGCTCAAAAACGGCCGGTCGATCTGCTCCGCATAAAGATCGATGTCTCCGCGCGTGACGCCGCACGCGGCGAAGTGCTGCTTCCATCCGTCAATGGCCTGCGCCACTTCTTGCGCCTCTTTGATCGCCTCGTTCTTGGCAAGCCCGTACATGGGTGACATCGATAATGCGTTGGCGACGGTGGAGTCGGCTTCTTGCTCGCCCACCCGCATCTGCTGGAAGCCGAGCGCCTGGCCCGAAGGCAGTACGTCGAATGCAGGCGAAAGCTCGTACTGCTGCGCATCGGTCATGAGCAGCGCATGATTCTTTTCGTGATCGTCGGTGTTGTCGATCAGAATGTTGAACACCATCCGGCGAAATACTTCGCGCATCTGTGCAACGTAGATATCGCCGACCGTCACCCCCCTTCGACGCAGCAACTGCGCCAGTTCCGGGTATCCGAAGCGTTCGCCCGCGGCTCGCAGCGCCACGCCGGCGGACAAGCTGTGCACCCGCCGCCCGGCGTGGCGATCGAAGCGTTTGATGGCCACCGCATGCCCGTGCGTCAAGCGTACGGGCATCGTCTGTGCGACTCGGATGCCGGCCTTTTGGGCCAGTGTCATGGCCGCGTGCTCGATCAGAGGAGTATCCGCGGGATCGCCGTCGGAGAACTTGATGACCCACTGCTCTCCTGCGATATCGATCAGCGCTTTGGGTCGGGCGCCGCCCATGGTGACACCGGGCGAAATCAAGCGCCGCTGCGCCGGCGCAACGGGCTCGTTGTTTTGCACTTTGCGGATCAGTTCGTGAAGCTCATCCGCATCTTGCAGCGTAGGGAGTGGACCTAAGCGCCGCGGCAAATACTCATCCGGCGAGGTGGATACGCCGAGAGCGCCGAACCGATCGTCCCCGGCAAAATAAAGATACTCGAGCACCGACAGCCGCGCCGGTTTGTCGATGAAGCGGATCACGCGCTCACCCCACCGGTCCGGCCGGGCGTCGTCCACGGCGCCGACCGCGGTGCCTTTCTCTGTGGGTAGAAATTCCTCGTCGATGAGCGGCAAATCCTCGCTGAGCGGGAACCCCTGCTGCAGCCAAGATTCCGCGTAGCGCAGCGATACGCCCTGAACGGAGCGAACGAGATTCAATTCACCGATGGGCACCGGCCGCTCGGGCTGGGTGAGCAACCAGAGATACAGTCGGTCCGAAGGCTGGTACGGCGCGGCGCTCAAGTCAGCTTTGCCTTAAGAGGTTTGCGAGCAAGCCGCGCTTCCGCTGAAGCGGCCGATCGGACCGCACGCTTGCGTCTGGCCTCGCGCACGTCGCTCTCGAGGGCACCGCGGTCAGACCCTGGCTCCGCCAAGTCAGCCAGTGCGTTCGACCTCCCGATCAGCCACAGGGCCGTCACGTAGATCCCGGCGCCGACCCCGGGATCGCCGCGCTCCATGCGGATCAGCGTGGGAATCGAGACCCCAAGGCGTTTCGCCCAGGCGCGCTGTGATTCGCGCCGCCTCGTCCTCGCTATGCCTAAGTTTTCGCCCAGGGCCCGCAGCGCCTGGGCCGCGGCCGGTGGCAGGGTCAATAGGGCCTTCGGACTCTTAGGCATAACAAAGAGTTTATCAAAATGGCTATTATAGTCAATTCTATGTTTCTGTTATAGGTTTGATCCCCCAATCGCAATCCGTTACGCAGCCCTACGAATTCAGCATCGCCGCCGGCTGCATCATCCCCGCTTCGATGCCGATTCCAGCTTTTCAATGTCAGCAAGATCTTGAGTTCGCCCGCTGGCACGCTTGTTCGCGATCAAATCGGCTACAGAAATAACAGGAACTACCAGTCCTTCGAGGAAGAGGTTTTTCCGATTGGCGTAAGCGGGTTCGAATTCGATGCCACTGATATTGGTAATGATGTCTATTCGACGTGGGCTATCGCCAATTTGAAAGACGATACCCGGAGTTGAAAAATCTGACTCCGATATACCGGCAAGCGGGGCTCCGAATCTGGCCAATGCCCGCATCAGATGGGTGGCATTTTCGGGCGTTGCCCAAACAAAAAAATCGATGTCTTTGGTCGCACGAGGAAAGCCGTGCACGCCAACGGCGTAAGCGCCAACTAGAAGAAATCTAACCTTTTCTTCTAATAAGCACTGCAACATCTCTCTGTAATCTTTGTTCAGCATGCGCGCCTTGAAAGAAGGACCAAGCCTCTTTGGTGAGTTCCCAAACTTGCGAGAGGCGTTCTTCCGGAGTTCCGGGCATATAACCGCCGTCGTCGGCCTCGGCGAGAGACCGAAATATACGCACGTGTTTTCTGTCCAGAGAAGACATTCATCAAAGTATAGCAGGAATGAGTGCCCACGGCCTCTCCAAGCTACTGATTCCTTTGGAAATTAGCTGCCGATCTCATGAATTCCCGTCGCCCCCAACCCCCACGCCTCCTCCAGCCTCAAAGCCGGCACATACACCGGTACGTGCACCAACTTGCATATCGAGGTGATTTCCGAATGCGGCAGTTCATGGCGCATCAACAAAAAATCCGCGCCGGCATCGCTTCCCGCCAATGCATCGGCAAGGCCCGCGCAGAACACACCCCGTAGACCCCCGTAGCTCGTCGACGCCTCCGTGACCGTCAGCCGCTCCGGCAACCGCAGCGCCGCCACGATCGGCCCGTCCGCCGGAAGCAGCTCCGTCGCTTCCAACTCCTCTTGGGTGCACCAGCGCAATTCTTGGCCATCGAGTCCCCGTGGCTCGCCACGGTAGTGCCGTACCACCCACATATCGATGAGCACCTCGCCGTAGTCATAAGCATGGCGCACGCGAATCAAGGGTCGGGGGGTTGATAGGCTGATCCCAAGTTCCTCGCGCAGCTCGCGGGCGAGCCCGGCCCGGCGATCTTCGCCGGGATCCAGCTTGCCGCCGGGGAACTCCCAGCCGCCCGCCAGGTGTTTGCCGGCCGGACGCTGGGCGATGAGCACGCGCCCCGCCGCGTCGATCACCGCGCCCGCGACGACATGAACGACCGGCCGCTCGGCGTGGAGGCTCAACCGCTCGCTTGCTGCAAAGCGCCGTGGCAGTGCTTGTACTTTCGCCCCGAGCCGCAGGGACAGGGCTCGTTGCGGCCCACTTTGGGCATGGCGCGCACGAAGGGCGCCGCCGACTCGGGCGTGGCGCGCGGCTCCATTTCCATGATGTTGCCGCCCGGCGGCGGGCCGGGGCCTCCGGCATCGTCGATGCCGGGCGGCGCTTGAATGGGTGAAACGGCGTCGGGATGCTGGGCCTGCAGCGCGCGCGCGAGCCGCTGCTGCCGCTCCAGATTCTCGCGCTCGACCTCCGCCTCGCTGCGCACCTGAATCTTCGAGACCGTGGTGACGGTGTCGAATTTGATCCGATCGAGCATGCCGGAGAACAGCTCGAACGCTTCGCGCTTGTATTCTTGCTTCGGATTCTTCTGCGCGTAACTGCGCAGGTAAATGCCCTGGCGCATGTAATCCATGGCCGCGAGATGTTCGCGCCAATGCTGATCGAGCGTGCGCAGCGTGATTTCCTTTTCGATGTAGCGCATCACCTGCGGTCCCACATTGATCTCTTTCTGCGTGTACGCCGCTTCCAGGCCGCTGACGATTTTATCGCGCAGCCCCTGGCCCTCGCCGGCCTCCTCCGCCTTTACCCAATCGACGACGGGCAGCGTCGTGCCGAAATCGCGTTCGATGGCCTGCCCCAATCCCTTCGAGTCCCACTGTTCCTCGGGCGCACCGGCCGGAATGTACTGATCCACCAGCTGCGCGACCACATCCTCGCGGATGCCCTTGATCGCCTCGGCCACGTTTTCGGCGCCCATCAGATCGGTGCGCTGCTGATAAATCACGCGGCGCTGATCGTTCGCCACATCGTCGTATTCCAGCAATTGCTTGCGGGCATCGAAATTGTGCTGCTCGACCCGCCGCTGCGCGCGCTCTATCTGGCGGGTCAGCATGCCGCTCTCGATCGCCTCGCCCGCTTTCATGCCCACGCGGGTCATGAGCGCTTTCATGCGCGTGGGATCGCCGAAAATGCGCATCAAATTGTCTTCGAGCGACAAATAGAAACGGCTGGATCCCGGATCGCCCTGGCGTCCCGAGCGGCCGCGCAGCTGATTGTCGATGCGCCGCGATTCATGGCGCTCGGTGCCGATGATGTGCAGGCCGCCCGCCGCGATTACCTGTTCATGGCGCTCACGCCAGGCGGTGTGAATGCCCTTCAAGTCCGCTTCGTTGGGATTCTCGATGGCATCGATCTGGGTTTGCGGACTGCCGCCGAGCACGATGTCGGTGCCGCGGCCGGCCATGTTGGTGGCAATGGTGATGGCCCCGGGCCTGCCGGCTTCGGCGACGATATGGGCCTCGCGCTCATGTTGTTTTGCATTGAGGACTTCGTGCGGGATTTTCGCGCCCTGCAGCAGCTTGGCAATCCGTTCGGAGGCTTCGATCGAGGTGGTGCCCACCAGCACCGGCTGCCCGCGCTTCACGCACTCCTGGATGTCCTCCAGAATGGCCTGGAATTTATCCTGCTCGGACAGAAACACCAGATCCGACTTATCCTGGCGGATCATCGGCTTGTGGGTCGGGATGACCACCACTTCCAGGCCGTAAATCTGCTGGAACTCGAACGCTTCGGTGTCCGCGGTGCCGGTCATGCCGGAGAGCTTCGAGTACAGCCTGAAATAATTCTGGAAGGTGATGGACGCGACGGTCTGATTCTCCTCGCGCACCTTCACGCCCTCTTTGGCCTCGACCGCCTGATGCAGTCCGTCCGACCAGCGCCGGCCCTGCATGGTGCGGCCGGTGAATTCATCGACGATGATGACCTCGCCCTGGCGCACGATGTACTCGACGTCGCGCTTGTAGAGCGCGTGCGCCCGCAGCGCCGCGTTCAAGTGATGCATCAACCGGATGTTGGCGGCGTCATACAGACTCTCGCCTTCGCGCAGCAGTCCGATTTCCGCCATCATCTGCTCGACTTTCTCGTGGCCGTCTTCGGTCAGCGTGGCCTGTTTGGTCTTCTCATCGACCGCGTAGTCGCCGGGGGCGTTTTCCTCTTTCTGTTTGATCAGGCGCGGGATCAACGCGTTGATCTTGATATAGAGCTCGGTGCTCTCTTCGGCGGGTCCGGAAATGATCAGCGGCGTGCGCGCCTCATCGATCAGGATGGAATCGACTTCATCGACGATGGCGAAGGAGAGTTTTCTCTGGACGCGATCCTCGAGGCGAAACGCAAGATTGTCGCGCAGATAGTCGAAGCCGAATTCATTGTTCGTGCCGTAGGTGATGTCGCAGGCATAGGCCGCGCGCTTCTCCTCGGGCGTCTGGGCATTCTTGATGACGCCGACTTCCAACCCTAAGAAACGGAACACCGGACCCATCCATTCGGAGTCGCGCTGCGCCAGGTATTCGTTCACCGTGACCACGTGCACGCCCTCGCCGGTGAGGGCGTTGAGGTACGCCGGCAGGGTCGCCATCAGCGTCTTGCCTTCACCGGTGCGCATCTCGGAGATCTTGCCGGCATTCAAGGCCAGTCCGCCGATCAGCTGCACATCGAAGTGGCGCATGCCCAGTTTCCGGCGCGAGGACTCGCGCACCAGGGCAAAGGCCTCCGGAATCAATTCATCGAGCGGCGTCCCGGCCGCGAAGCGCGCCTTCAGCTCGCGGGTCTTCTCGGGAAATTGATCGTCCTTGAGGGCGCTGACCGCCGGCTCGGAGGCATTGATGGCGGCGACCGTACGGCTCAGCTCCTTCACGAGGCGCTGATTGCGGCTGCCAAATACTTGCGTCAGAAGCTTCCACACGCGGGGAGTCCTTAAAGAAAACTGGGTATTGTACGGATAGACCCGGAGAGCTGGAAATCGTTTCGAAGGCGGCCTTTTTCAAGGCCTCAAGGCTTAACGATCCTCTCCGACGAAGCGCAGGGGGTCGACCTGGGTGCCGTTTTTCAAGACTTCAAAGTGCAAATGGGGTCCGGTCGAGTGGCCGGTGGAACCCATCAAGGCCACATCCTGACCTTTCCGAACCATGTCGCCCTGCTTCACCAGCAGCTTTTCGTTATGGCAGTAGCGCGTGGACAACCCGTTGCCGTGGTTGATTTCCACCATTTCCCCGTACCCGGAATGCTCGCCGGCAAAGGTCACGATCCCGGCGGCCACGGCAGTGACCTTTGAGCCTTCTTGGCCCGCAAAGTCCAAACCCTTGTGCATTGCGGAATAACCCGTGAAAGGATCCGCACGGCGTCCGAAATAAGAAGAAATCCAGCCTTCTTGGACGGGCCGCCCTTCCGGGTAGACCTGTTTATTGAGTTCGCGGCTCAAAATCATGTTCTCCATGACCCCCAACTGCTGCTCGCGGCTCGATAGCTGCGACTGCAAGTCATCGACCATGGCAGTGAGACTGGGGATCTGGGCGGGCTGACCGTCCGCGCCGCTCTCGGCGCCGCCGATGGACGGGGGATGGCCGAAATCGAATTCGCCGTCATCGAGATTCGCCATCCGGGTCAGGCGCTTGCCCAGCGCGTCCAAACGGATGACATTGGCGTTCATCTGGCCCACCCGCATCGCCAGGGCGTTGACCTTCTCCTGCAGCACCCGCTTGGTATCCTCGATCTGCGCCTTCTGGCGCATCAGTTCGGCGGACCAGTTGCCCAGCTGATCGAGGGGATTGCCATGCCCGTGCCGGGCCCCCAAACCGACGCCGATCGAAAATGCCGTGCCCAAGATCCCCAGCACCATCAGGGCGGCAGCCGACATAATCACGGGATGTCGCAGGTCAAATTGTTTCACTCGGCCCGATTTTCGGCCGACAAAAATGACATTCATACGGTTTGAGCTTCCTACGCCGACACGGTGCTGAAACTATCGCTTATGTCGTCCCGGACAATCGATACTGCCCCCAGGCAGTACCGGTAGACTATGCAGATAACTGACTCAAAACAAGGATTTCCGCACGGTTTTTCCAATTCAATCCGAGGCTTGGATCGCCCCCATAATGCAAAACTCTAAGAGTCTCAGCGAGTTACTGGCAGGAGGTGGCAAGCGACTTTCACTGCTGAAGGAGCGGGCTGCCGAGCGCTCGCAGATCCTGGAGCAGGTCCGTGCCGCCCTTCCCGCCCGGCTGGCGCAGGCGGTGGCCAGTGCGGGCGTAACCGAAGGCCGGCTGACGGTGGGCGTGGTGGGGGCCGTGTGGGCCTCGCGCCTGCGATATTTCACCGAGACGCTGCGTACCCGGGTGGCGAAGTCAGCGGGGCAGGAGATCTTGGCGGTCCGGATACGCGTCGTCCCGCCCGCCGGCACCGCGTGAATCAGGCCCGGGCTGCCGCCGCCGCCACGTAGGAAATCGGCGCATCGGCCAGGCTGTCGAAGGTCACTTCCTCCCACGCACTCTGCGTGGCCATGAGGCTGCGCAGCAGCTTGTGGTTCAAGGCGTGTCCTGACTTGAAGCCGCTGAACTCGCCGATGAGGCTATGGCCCAACAGGTACAAATCGCCGATGGCATCGAGGATCTTGTGCTTCACGAATTCATCTTCGTAGCGCAAGCCGTCTTCATTCAAGACGCGGTAGTCGTCGAGCACGATGGCATTGTCCATGTTGCCGCCGAGCGCCAGGTTGCGTGCGCGCAGGCTCTCCAGTTCGCGCATGAAACCAAAGGTTCGCGCCCGGCTGATTTCGCGCAAGAATGAGGTCGTGGAGAAATCCATGGAAGCCACTTGCGAGTGCTTCTTGAAGGTGGGGTGATTGAATTCGATTTCAAAATTCACCTTGAATCCGTCATACGGATCGAAGCGCGCCCACTTGTCGCCGTCTTCGACCTTTAAACTCTCGAGAATGCGGATGAATCGCTTGGGCACCTTCTGCTCTTCGATTCCCGCAGATTGCAGCAGGAACACGAAGGGTCCGGCGCTGCCGTCCATGATGGGCACTTCGCCGGCGCTCACCTCGACCAGCGCATTGTCGATGCCCAATCCGGCCAGCGCGGACAGCAGGTGCTCGACGGTGGACACTTTGACTTCACCACGATGCAGGGTGGTGTTCATCGACGTGTCGCTCACGTTCTCAGCGTGGGCCTTGATGTCGACAGGCTGATCGAAATCGGTGCGGCGAAACACGATGCCGGTATCCGGCAATGCAGGGTGCAGCGTCATCAGGACCTTCTTGCCCGTGTGCAGCCCGACGCCGGTGGCACGAATCGAATTCTTGAGTGTTCTTTGATTCAACATTGAGTGAAGCCGGACATATGTTATGTGCCAAAGGTACCACAGGGCACACCCTGCATGAACCACGAAAATTGCCCAAAGGCAACGCGCGGACAGTCCGACCGCCTGGCGCTCTCATAAGTTCGCCTCTTCACATTTCTCCACCAAACCGGCGCCCGGCTGTCCTACAGGGCGCCAAATTGGAATGTCGAACCGTAAAGCTAATACTCGTCTGCCCGCTCTGCCGACCGTTGCGCGCAGCGTACACGCAGCGGCACACGCGGCGACCACGCCCAATCGAGCGCATCCCCCACCCCGTTATCACCCGGGGCCTTCCGAGGCCCCGTTGAACAGGCGCGTCAGCGCTTCAATCGGCTTGCCGTCTCAAAAACGCCGGAATATCCAGCAAATCCTCGGAACCGGCTTCAGCGCGCAACCCATCGCCTACCGCCCGCTGCCGCTGCACCGTCGGCTTGTCCAGCATGGCGTAGTCGGTAGGTGCCATCGGCGAGCGTTGTCGGATGACCCGCATCGTGAGCGGCGGTGCGTGCGCGACCGCGGGCGCGGGCTGTGGCGCGGCCCGCGCAACCGGCTTGCCGAGACCCGTGGCCACGACCGTGACGCGGATCTGACTGGCCATTTCCGGGTCGATCACAGTACCCACGACCACGGTCGCATCGTCCGAGGCGAACTGTTTGATGACGTTGCCCACTTCCTGGAATTCGCCGATCGACAGGTCCATACCGGCGGTGACATTGACCAGAATCCCTTGAGCGCCCGAGAGATTGATGTCCTCGAGCAAGGGACTGGAAATGGCCGCTTCCGCCGCTTCCCGTGCACGATCGTCGCCCGATGCCGTGCCCGAACCCATCATGGCCATGCCGGTTTCCGACATCACCGTGCGCACGTCGGCGAAGTCGACGTTGATGAGACCCGGCCGCGTGATCAGTTCCGCAATGCCCTGTACCGCGCCTTGCAGCACCGTGTTCGCGGCCTTGAAGGCATCGAGCAGCGTGGTGCTGCTGCCCAGGACCGACAGCAGTTTTTGATTCGGAATGGTGATCAGCGAATCCACATACTTGGACAATTCCAGCATGCCCTGATCGGCGACGCGGGAACGCTTATTGCCTTCCATCTCGAAAGGCTTGGTCACCACGGCGACGGTGAGAATGCCGAGTTCCTTGGCCACTTGCGCCACCACCGGAGCCGCGCCCGTGCCGGTGCCGCCGCCCATGCCGGCGGTGATGAACAGCATGTCGCAACCCTCGATCAGTTCGATGATCCGATCACGATCTTCCATCGCCGCCTGCCGGCCCACTTCCGGATCGGCGCCCGCGCCCAGCCCCTTGGTGATGTTGCAGCCGATCTGCAAGGCGGTGCGCACTTTGGAGTGCTTCAGCGCCTGCGCATCGGTGTTGATGCAAATAAAGTCCACGCCTTCGAGGCCGGCCTGGACCATGTGTGAAACAGCGTTGCCGCCGCCGCCGCCCACGCCCAGCACCTTGATCACGGCGCTTTGGCTGTAAGAGTCCATCAGTTCAAACATTCCAGTTCTCCTTGCGTTATCGAGAAAAATTAATCAGAAATTGCCTTGAAACCAGGCCTTCATTCGTTCCAGCAAGCTCTTCATGCCGCCCGCGAGCAGCGGCGCTTGCGTGCGCTGCACCTCTAAATTGCTTTTGGCGTAGAGCAAAAGACCCACGCCCGTGGCATGGATCGGATTGCTCACCACCTCGGATAATCCGGTGACGTATTGCGGCACCCCCAAGCGCACCGGCATGTGAAACACTTCTTCCGCCAGCTCGATCGCCCCTTCCATCTTGGCGCTGCCGCCGGTGAGCACGATGCCGGTGGCGACCTGCTCCTCGAGTCCCGCGCGGCGCAGTTCGTCGCGGATCAGCCCGAACAGTTCCTCGTAACGCGGCTCCACGATCTCGGCGAGGGTTTGGCGCGCCAGGCGGCGCGGCGGACGATCGCCCACGCTCGGCACCTCGATGGTTTCGTCGGGGTTCGCCAGTTGCGACAGGGCGCAGGCGTACTTGATCTTGATGTCCTCGGCGTACTGGGTCGGGGTGCGCATGGACACGGCGATGTCGTTGGTGATCTGATCGCCGGCGATCGGTATCACTGCCGTGTGGCGGATGGCACCGCCGCCGAACACCGCGATGTCGGTGGTGCCGCCGCCGATATCGACCACGCACACGCCCAGATCCTTTTCATCTTCGGTGAGCACCGCGTAGCTGGAGGCGAGCTGCTCCAGCACGATGTCATCCACCGCCAGCCCGCAGCGCTGCACGCACTTGACGATGTTTTGCGCCGCGCTGTCGGCGCCGGTGACGATGTGCACCTTGGCTTCGAGGCGCACCCCCGACATGCCGATCGGATCGCGGATCCCCTCCTGCGCATCGATGATGTATTCCTGCGGCAGCACGTGCAGGATCTTTTGATCCGCCGGAATGGCCACCGCCTTGGCGGCATCGATGACGCGCTCCACATCCCCCTGCACCACCTCTTTGTCCTTGATGGCCACGATGCCGTGCGAATTGAGGCTGCGGACGTGGCTGCCGGCGATGCCGGCATACACCGAGTGGATCTCACAGCCCGCCATCAGCTCCGCTTCCTCGACGGCGCGCTGAATGGATTGCACGGTGGATTCGATGTTCACCACCACGCCCTTTTTCAAGCCGCGCGAGGGATGGCTGCCGATGCCGATGATTTCCAGCGCGCCGTCGGCCTTGATCTCGCCCACGATGGCGACGACTTTGCTGGTCCCGATGTCCAGGCCCACCAATAAGTTGCGATCAGAGCGCTTTGCCATGGTTGCGAAAATTTCCTCTAAGCGTCGGAGTCGTCTGGATGTTTGGCGGGCACGGATGCCGGCGCCCCGGGGTTGCGCCAGCCAATGGCAAAGCCGTTGGAATAGCGCATGTCCACGTAGCTGATTTCGGTCAATCGATGGGCGATGACCTGCGATGCGGTGTGAATGAAGCGCTCGGTGCGCTCATCGACATCGCGCCTTCCCAAGCGCACCGTCACCCCGCAGTCCAGGTCCAGTTCCCAGGCGCCCCGCTCATCGAGACGCAGCGCCGCGATGCGCATGCCCGCCTCGAGCATGCGTCCCTGGGTCGCGAGATAGCGCTGCGCCACCTGCGACTCGGTGCCTTCCGGCCCGCTCAAGTGCGGAAGTTCCGCGGGCACATGGGTCGCGGTGCGGACGAACAGCTCGCCGCGCGTATTGAGCAGTCCCGATTCGCCCCAGCGGGCCGCCGCGGTCTGCTCGGTCACCGTCACGCGCAGACTGTTCGGCCAGCGGCGCGCGATGCGCGCATGATCCACCCACGGCAGCGATTCGACCGCGCGCTGAATCTCGTTGAGGTCCGCGGACATGAAACCCTGGGTGGCGAAGGGCGCCACGGCTTTCTCGATTTGCCCGGGCGAGACGCGCTGAAAGCTGCCATCGATGGAGATCACGCGCACCGGACGGTCCAGCGCCCAGGCCAGTGCGCCTAAGCTCCCCACCAGCACCACCAGCAGCGCGGCGCGGCGGGCATAGAGACGCCACTGCGCCAGGAACGCCGGCCACTTCCAGCGCGAGTCCTTCGGCGTGGCCTTGCTCTTGAAGCGATTGCGGCGCCAGAGCCAATTCATTTTCTTCTCCGGGAGAAACTGGTTTCCAGCACCCGCCAGACCAATTCCGGAAAGTCGATGCCGGCCTGACGCGCGGCCATCGGCACCAGGCTGTGATCGGTCATGCCCGGCGTGGTGTTGATCTCGATGAAATAGAACTGCCGCGTGGTGCGGTCGCGCATGAAGTCGACGCGGCCCCACCCATGGCAATCGGTCACTTTGAAGGCGGCCAGCGCCGCCGCCTGCAGTTCGGCCTCGTCCTTGGGCTCAAGACCGCTGGGGCAGAAGTACTGCGTGTCGTTGCGGAAATACTTCGCCTGATAATCATAAAATTCCGTCGCCGGCACGATGCGGATCGACGGCAGCACCTCGCCTTGCAATATCGACACCGTGTACTCATCCCCGGTGATGAACGCTTCGGCGAACACGGTGGGATCGATGGCGCGCGCCTCGGCGTAGGCACGCGGCAATTCCGCGGCGGCTTTGACCTTGGTCATGCCGACGCTCGAACCCTGCGATGCCGGTTTCACCATCATGGGCAGGCCAATTTGCTTGAGCGCCGCCGGCAGGTCGGCTTCCTTCGACAACACGGCGTACTCCGGCGCGGCATAACCTGCACCGACCACCACGCGCTTGGTCTTGAGCTTGTCCATGGTCAACGCGGATGCCAGCACGCCGCTGCCCGTGTAGGGCATGCCGATCCACTCCAGCGCGCCCTGCATGGCGCCATCTTCGCCCCCCGGCCCGTGCAACGCGATCCACACCCGATCGAACCCTTCGCTGCGCAACGCCTGAATCGGCTTATGCAATGGATCAAACGCGTGCGCATCGACGCCGCGGCGCTCGAGGGCCGCGAGCACGGCATTGCCGCTCAACAGGGAGATCTCGCGCTCGCTCGAGTCCCCGCCCAGCAGTACCGCGGTCTTGCCGAAGTCCGCCGCCAGGGACGTGCGCCGGTTGGCGTCGTTCATCACCAGCAGGCTCATGCCGGTTCTCCGACGATGCGCACTTCGGTGCGCAGCTCGATGCCGTGGGCCGCAGCGACGGCTTGTCGTACATGCACGATGAGCGCCTCGATGTCGGCCGCGCGCGCGCTGCCGTGGTTGATGATGAAATTGGCGTGTTTTTCCGAGACCGACGCATCCCCGATGCGAAAGCCCTTGAGGCCGGCGCTTTCAATCAGCCGGGCGGCGTGATCGCCGGGGGGATTGGTGAACACCGATCCGCAGCTCCACTCACCGATGGGCTGGGTTTCGCGGCGCTTGTCCAGCAGCTCGCGGATGGCGTCCGTGTTGATGCCGGGCTTGCGCTCGAACTCCAGCCGCGCCCCGATGAACCATTCGTTGTCGGGTCCCTTCACCTGGCGATAGCCGACCTGATACTCGGCCGGCACGCGCGTATGCCGTACACCGCGGCGGTCCAGCACTTCGACTTCCACCACATGCTTCCAGGTCTCGCTGCCCCAGGCGCCGGCGTTCATCGCCAAGGCGCCGCCCAAGGTTCCGGGGATGCCGGCGAAGAATTCGGCCGGCCCCAAACCCCACTTCACGCACTGCCGGGCGATGCGCGCGCAGGGCACACCGGCCTCGACCCGGATGCGGGTCGCGCTGTGACGCTCGAGCGCGCCGAGCGCGCCGTGCGTGGCGACCACCGCGCCGCGGATTCCGCCGTCGCGCACCAACAGATTGCTTCCCAGCCCGAGCCACAGCAGCGGCACTTCCGCGGGCAGCTGCCGGATGAAGGAGGCCAGATCCATGATGTCGCGGGGCGTAAAAAAGAAATCGGCCGGGCCGCCCGCATGCCAGGAGGTGTGTTTGGCCATGGACACATCGTGCAGCACGCGGCTGGAGAACTCCGGCGACAACTCCAATGAACGCTGTGCGCTCATGCGGGCGCTCCCGCCGCAAAGCGGCTTTTCAGTTCCTGCGCCACGGCGCCCAGGTTGCCCGCACCCATGGTCAGCACCAGATCGCCGTCGTGCAGGACGGCACGCAGCGACTCGGCCAGCTCATCGACGCTCTCCACGAACACCGGCTCGATGCGGCCGCGGCTGCGCACGGCGCGGCAGATGGCGCGCCCATCGGCACCGGCGATCGGTGCTTCACCGGCCGCGTAGACTTCCGTGACCAAGAGCACGTCGCACTCGCTCAAGGCGCGTCCGAAATCGTCCAACAAATCCCGCGTGCGGGTGTAGCGGTGCGGCTGAAACACCAGCACCAGGCGCCTCTTCGGCCAGCCCTGGCGCGCCGCCTCCAGCGTGGCGGCCACTTCCGTCGGGTGATGACCGTAGTCATCCACGATCAACGCGCGCCCGCCCGCCCACTGGATCTCGCCCAGCGGCTGCAAGCGCCGATCGATGCCCTGAAAATTCAACAGGGCGCGCTGGATGGCCTCGTCCGGGATATCGAGTTCGGTGGCGACGGCAACGGCCGCCAGCGAATTGAGCACATTGTGGCGGCCGGGCAGATTGAGCGTCAGCGTGACGGGCGCAAGCCCCGCACGCAGCACCTCGTACCGGGATTGCAGTCCCAGGGGCTGCACGTTGACCGCGCGAACATCCACGCTCTCACCAAATCCATACGTCACGAAGGGGCGGCCCACCGACTCGAAGATGCTTTTCACGTGCTCATCGTCGGCGCACAGCACCGCCAGGCCGTAGAACGGCAGGTTGTGCAGAAAATCGACGAAGCTTTGCTTGAGCCGGCCAAAATCGCCCTCGTGCGTCGCGAGATGATCGTTGTCGATGTTGGTGACGATGGCGATGATGGGCTGCAGGTGCATGAAGGACGCGTCGCTCTCGTCGGCCTCGGCGACCAGGTAGCGCCCGGCGCCCAAGCGCGCGTTGCTGTCGGCGCTCTTGAGGCGCCCCCCGATGACAAAGGTGGGATCGAGCCCGGCTTCGGCCAGCACGCTCGCCACCAAGCTGGTGGTCGTGGTCTTGCCATGCGTGCCCGCGACGGCGATGGAGTAGCGAAAGCGCATCAGCTCGCCCAGCATTTCCGCGCGCGCAACCACGGGAATGCGCTTGGCCAGAGCCGCGGCCACTTCCGGATTGGCGCGGTTGACCGCGCTCGACACCACCACCACATCGGCGTCACCCAGGTACCCGGCGTCGTGGCCGATGAAAATCGACGCGCCCAAGCGCGCCAGGCGCTCGGTGACGGCGTTGCCCTTGAGGTCCGAGCCCTGCACCTCGTAGCCCAAGTTGAGCAGCACTTCGGCAATCCCGCCCATGCCGCTGCCGCCGATGCCGACCAGATGAATGCGATGGATGCGCCGCATCCGATCTTGCATGCGCGTGCGAGGGGTCATGCGTGCGCCGGTCATACGTGCGCTCCCGCCGGTGTCCCCGCGCCGTTTCCGGCGGCCATGCACAGGTCGGCGAGCCGTACCGCCGCATCCGTGATGCGCGCGGCCCGGGCCGCCTCCGCCATCTTCAGCAGCCGCGCGCGATCCGCGGCCAGCTCGCCGATGAGCTCGCTCAAACGTTCCGGCGTCAGGTCGCGCTCCTGGATGATGCGCGCGGCGCCCGCGCCGACCATGACGGCGGCATTCTTGGTCTGGTGATCGTCGGTGGCAATTGGTAACGGCACGAAGATCGCGCCGAGCCCGGCGGCCTGCAGCTCGGCGACGGTCATGGCGCCGGCGCGGCACACGGCGAGGTCCGCCCAGGCATAGGTTTTCGCCATGTCCTCGATGAAGGGCAGCACTTCCGCCTCGACGTTTTCCTGTTGATACGCTGCGCGCGTGGCAGCCAGACCGCGCTCGCCGGTCTGATGAATGACCTGCGGGCGGCGCTCCGGCGTCAATCGGGCCAGCGCCTGAGGCAGCACGACGTTGAGCCGTTGTGCGCCCTGACTGCCGCCGAACACCAGTAACCGCGCGCGCGATTCGCGCCCCGCAAACCGCTGTGCCGGGGGCGCGAGAGCCGCAATGTTGTCACGCACCGGATTGCCGATGGTGCTGGCGCGCACGTTCGGGCCAAAGCTGCCGGGAAACGCCTCCAGCACGTGATCCGCCAAACGCGCCAGCCAGCGATTGGTCAGGCCCGCGATGGCGTTCTGCTCATGAATCAGCAGCGGAATGCGCATCAGCCACGCGGCAATGCCGCCCGGACCGCTGACATACCCGCCGGCGCCCAGCACCGAGCGCGGTCGTACGCGGCGCAGTACACCGATGGCCTGCGCCACGGCATTGGCAATGCGCACCGGCGCCAGCGCCCAGGTCAAAGCGCCCTTGCCGCGAAGTCCGCCGACGCGGACCCATTCGATGGGAAATCCTTGCGACGGCACCAGGCGCGATTCCATGCTGCCCGGCACGCCGAGCCACACCACCGCAACGCCGCGCGTGCGCAGCACATTGGCCACGGCGAGCGCGGGAAATACATGGCCGCCCGTGCCGCCGGCCATGATGAGCACCGGACCGCCCATGCTGGGACCGCCGCCGGCACCGGCGCTCATCGGCCGCCTCCCGGGACGCGCATCACCGAGGAACGAGAGTTGCACTTGACCTCGTGATAGATGCGCAGCAGCACCCCCAGCCATGCCAGGCTGACGAGCAGACTGCTGCGGCCGTAACTCAACAGCGGCAGCGTCAAACCCTTGGTGGGCAGCACCCCCATGTTGACGCCGATGTTCACGCTCGCCTGCAGGCCCAGCCAGATACCGAACGCCATCGCCAGGTAGGACTGGAAACGCAGCCCGGCCTGCGCCGCCAGACGGGAAATGTGAAACGCGCGCCACACCAGGGCGACGAACAGCCCAATGACGCCCATCACCCCGACCAACCCCAACTCTTCGGCCAGCACGGCGAACACGAAATCGGTGTGCGCTTCCGGAAGATAGAACAATTTCTGCACGCTGCTGCCCAAGCCCACACCGAACCAAGAGCCGCGGCCGATGGCGATCAGGGATTGCGTGAGTTGAAATCCGCCCTTGAACGGATCATCGAAGGGATGCAGAAAAATCAGCAGGCGCTTCAATCGATAGGATGAGGTCAGGGCGAGCAGCGCGAAGGCGACGACGGCGGTCGATACCAGCAGCGCGACGAAGCGCAGACGCGCCCCGGCAATGAACAGCACGGCGAAACCCGTGGCGAACAGCACGGTCGCGGCGCCGAAATCCGGCTCGATCAACAGCAACACGGCCGTCACCGAGAGCAGTCCGAACGGCTTCAACAACCCCGGCAGCGTGGTCTCGAGTTCCGCGCGCTTGCGCACGCAGTAGCTGCACAGCCACATCAGCACCAGCACCTTGGCCAGTTCCGACACCTGGAAATTGAGCATCCCGATTCGAAGCCACCGGCGTGCGCCGTTCACGCGCGCGCCGAGCCCCGGAATCAGCACCAAGATCAACAACGACAGGGCCAGGAGCAGCAGGCCCAAACCGTATTTGTCCCACAGCTCCGTCGGTATGCGCGTCATCATCCAGGCGAAGGCCACCCCCGCCAGGGTGAAAATGAATTGCCGCTCGAGAAAGTAGAACGGATCGCCCATGTCGCGCGCCGCGATCGACATCGATGCGGAGGTGACCATGATCAGGCCGACCAGCAACAAGGCCGCGACCAGCCCCAGCGTGAGGGAATCCCAGGCGAAGGGCATCCGTTCCCGCGCGCGCATTCCATAGGACATGGTGGCGGCATTCATGGCAATGAACCCTTGAGCCTCTGCACCGCCGCGGCGAACACGTCGCCGCGATGGCCATAATCGCGAAACATGTCGAAGCTCGCGCAGGCAGGGGATAGGAGCACGGTGTCGCCGGGTACGGCGATGCGGTGCGCGGCTTCGACCGCGGCTTGCATCGCCGCCTCGGCTACCATCGCGGCCGCCGCTTCCTTCGCCGCCACGGTCTCGGTGCGGCACACTCCGTCAAGCGCGGCGGCAATGGCCGGCGCATCCTTGCCGAGCAACACCGCCGCGCGCACCTTGCCGCGAAACGCGCCCGCCAGGGGCTTGAAGTCCTGGCCCTTGCCCTCGCCGCCCGCGATCATCACCAGCGGCCCCGCCATGCCGGCCACCGCAGCCATCGTTGCCCCGACATTCGTGCCCTTGGAGTCATCGACGTAGCGCACGCCGCCGACATCGGCCACCCAGGACGATCGATGCGGCAAACCGGGGAAGACTTCCAGGGCCTCGAGCATCGCGGCGCGCGGCAACCCCACGGCCTCGCCCAACGCCAATGCCGCGAGCGCATTGGCGGCATTGTGCCTACCTGCGACCCTCATGCGCGCGACATCGAGCCATCGTTCGCCGCGGCACGCCAGGAAAACTTGCTCACCGTCCCGCAGCAGGGAAAAGTCTGTGTCGCTGCGCTCGATGGAAAAGGTGACCGTGCGCGCCGCATCGGCGCGGTATTCCTGATCGCGCATGGCCAGCACCCACGGATCGTCCGCATTCAACACCACGGTCGAGGCGTTCGCCAAGATTCGTCCCTTGGCCCGCGCGTACGCCGCGATGGACGGATAGCGGTCCAGATGGTCCGCCGTGACGTTGAGCACCACGGCGGCCTTGAGCACCAACGAGGACGTGGTTTCCAGCTGAAAGCTCGACAGCTCGAGCACGTACAGGTCCGGGATGGGCTGCGCGAGCAGATCGAGGGCCGGCTCGCCGAGATTGCCGCCCGCCAGCACCCGCCGTCCCGCGGCCGCGGCCATGCGGGCCACCAGCGTGGTGACCGTGCTCTTGCCGTTGGTGCCCGTCACCCCCACCACCGGCGCATGCGCTTCGCGCGCGAACAATTCCACATCGCCCAGCACCTCGATGCCGCGCGCGCGCGCCGCCTTCACGATGGGCTCATCGAGCGATACGCCCGGCGACATCAGCAGCCGCGTTGCGCCTTCGAGCAGCGACAGATCAAAGCCGCCCAGCTTCAGATCGATCGATCCTGCCAGGTCGCCCAATTCTGCGAGTCCCGGCGGTGCGCGGCGCGAGTCGGTGGCGCTCACGCGCTCACCGCGCTTCGCGAGGTAGCGTACGCAGGAAGCGCCCGTCTTGCCCAAACCCACGACGACGCTGTTCATCATCGGATCTTCAGGGTGGCCAAGCCGGCCAACACCAGCACGAAGCTGATGATCCAAAACCGCACGATCACCTTCGGCTCGGCCCAGCCCTTGAGCTCGAAATGATGATGTATCGGGGCCATGCGAAAGATCCGCTTGCCGGTCAGTTTGAATGAGGCCACCTGCAGCATCACGGACACGGTCTCGAGCACGAACACGCCGCCCATCACGAACAGCACCAATTCCTGGCGCACGATGACGGCGATCGTGCCGAGCGCGGCGCCCACCGCCAACGCGCCCACATCGCCCATGAAGACCTGCGCCGGATAGGAGTTGAACCACAGGAATCCAAGTCCCGCGCCCACCAGCGTGGCGCTGTAGATCAGCACCTCGCCCACGCCGTTGATGTAGGGAATTTGCAAATACCCGGCGAACTTGATGTTGCCGGTGACATAGGCGAAGACGCCGAGCGCCGCGGCGACCATGACCGCGGGCATGATCGCCAGGCCGTCGAGCCCGTCGGTCAGATTCACCGCATTGCTGCTGCCCACGATGACGCAGTAGGCGAATGTCACGAAACCCAGCGTGGACATCGGTACCGCCACGGTCTTGAAGAAGGGCACGTACAACGAGGTCTCGGAAGGCATCTGGTGCATGCCGTGCAGCGCCAGCGCAATGGTCACGGCCGCGATCGACTGCGCCAGATATTTGTAGCGCGCCGCCAGGCCCTTGGAGTTTCCGACCACCAGTTTCAAGTAGTCGTCATAGAAGCCGATCAGGCCGAAGGCGAGCGTGGTCCCGAGCAGCACCCACACGAAGCGGACCGACAGGTCGGCCCACAGCAGCGTGCCGATGACCATCGCGACGAGAATCAGTCCGCCGCCCATCGTCGGGGTGCCGGTTTTTTGCAGGTGCGATTTCGGCCCGTCGGTGCGCACGACCTGGCCGATCTGATACCGGCTCAAAAGAGCAATCATCCGCGGCCCGATGAGCAGCGCTACCAGCAACGCCGTCACGGCGGCAAGAATCCCGCGCAGCGTCAGATACTGGAATACGTGAAAGCCGCTGTAGAACTTCGCCAGGTATTCGGTGAGTAGCAGCAGCATGCGTCAGCCCGCCCGCATCATGGGGCCGGACCCTAGGCCGCCGCCGATGAGCGCCTGCACCACCCGCTCCAGGCGATTGATGCGAGAACCTTTGATGAGCACCGTCACGCCGGGAGACAGTTCCGCCTGCAGGCGGCGCGTCAACGCGTCGGCATCCGCAAACCATTCCGCACCGGGGCCGAAGGTCTCCACCGCTCTGGAGCTCAAGGGGCCGAAGGCAAATAAGCGCTTGATGCCGCAAGCGCGCGCGTACGTACCCACGTCGGCATGACTGTCTTGGCTCGATTCACCGAGCTCCGCCATGTCGCCCAAGACCAGCCAGGTCACCCCCGTCAGAGAGCGCAGCACCTCGAGTCCCGCACGCACCGAACTGGGATTGGCATTGTACGAATCATCGATGATCCAGCTGTCGCGCACGCCGGCTTTCAGCTGCAGTCGGCCGGAGACCGCGCGAAAGTCCGCCAATCCCAGGACGACATCCTCCAGCGATGCGCCGGCGGCGGTCGCGGCGGCCGCGGCGGCCAGGGCATTGCCGACGTTGTGCGCGCCCCCCGCCTTGAGCATGATCGGACGCTCGCCCAGCGGTGAGATCAGGGTAAAGCGCGTGGCGAACTCGCCGCGCTCGATGCCTTGAGTGACATGCTTCGCGCTGAAATCCGCGCCCTTGTGCACGCCGAAGGTCACGATGCGCTTGGCGCCTGAAATGCCGCGCCAATAGCCGGCGTAGGCGTCGTCCGCATTGATGACGGCCGTGCCATCGGCCTTAAGATGGGACACGGTTTCCCCCTCGCCCTGAGCGACGCCATCCAGACTGCCGAAACCTTCCAGATGTTCGGCGCCGGCGTTGGTAATGAGACCCACGGAAGGCTGCGCCAGGCGCATCAGTTGGGCGACATCGCCGACGCGATTGGCCCCCATCTCGATGACGGCGCTGCGATGCTCGGATTCCAGACGCATGAGCGTCACGGGCACGCCGATGTGATTGTTGAGATTGCCGCGGGTCGCCATGCAAAGACCCATGCGCGACAGGATGGCGGCGGTCATTTCCTTCGCGGTGGTCTTGCCGTTGCTGCCGGCAACCGCGACCACCGGCAGGGTGAATTCGGCGCGCCAGTTTCTCCCCAGCTCCTGCAGCGCGTGCAAGGAATCCGCCACCACGACCTGCGGCAAGGCGCCCGGTGTTGCGCGTTCGACGATTGCGCCGATCGCGCCCTGTGCCGCCGCCGCCTGAACGAATGCCGTCCCGTCGAAATTCGGGCCGCGCAGCGCCACGAACAGCGCGCCGGGTTTCAGGGTGCGGCTGTCGGTGGAGACGCACCCGTATGGGCGGTCCACACCCTGCAGCGTGCCCCCGACCACCCGCGCCGCATCTGTCAATGTCCGCTTCATGCGGCAGCTCCCAAGTAGCGCAGCGCTTCGCTTCGATCGCTGAAGGAGCGCCGCGTAGCCCCGTAAATCTGGTAATTCTCGTGGCCCTTGCCGGCGATCAACACCACATCGACGGCCTGGGCTTCCTTCAGCGCTGTGGCAATGGCCTCGCCGCGATCATGAATGACACGCACGTCATGCGCGCTGATGCCGCTCAAGATCGCGGCCGTGATGGCGTCCGGGTCCTCGGAGCGCGGATTGTCGTCGGTGACGATGATCTGATCGGCCAATTCGTCGGCGATCGCGCCCATCACGGGGCGCTTGCCCGCATCCCGGTCGCCGCCGCAGCCAAATACGCACCACAGCGCGCCCGCGCAATGCTCGCGCGCGGCGCCCAAGGCCTTCGCCAGTGCATCCGGTGTATGCGCGTAGTCGACGACGACAGTGGGCTGATGGGCCGCGCCGGCATTGAGCACTTCCATCCGGCCCGGCGCCGGCTTGGCGTCAGCCAACGCGTTGGCCGCATCTTCGAGCGAGACGCCGCGGGCCAGCAGACACCCAATCACGATGAGAGAATTCTCCGCGTTGAATCGGCCAAGGAGCTGGGTCTTGAGCGTGAGACGGCCGAAGCTGCCGTCCAGTTCCATCGAGATGCCCTTCGGATCCATGCGCACCTTGGCATGCACGGCGCGATCGGCCAGCCAGCCCGAATCGCCGGCGCCCGCGCAAACCGCGATCAGCGAAGCACTGCCGGTGTAGTCTCTCGCCAGTGCGCGGCCGAACTCGTCACCGACATTGAGCACGATGTGCTTGAGGTCCGGCACCCGGAACAGCTTGGCCTTGGCAGCGCCGTACTCGAGCATGGTGCCGTGATAATCCAGATGGTCCCGGGTCAAGTTCGTGAAGGCCGCCGTCTCGAAGTGCACGCCGTCCACGCGGCCTTGGTCGAGCGCGTGCGAGGACACTTCCATGGCCACCTCGCGCACTCCTGTGGCGCGCAATTGCGCCAGCGTACGATGCACCGTCACGGCGTCGGGCGTCGTGTGCGTCGGTTCCGACAGTGCCGCCGGACGGCCCCAGCCGATGGTGCCCATGTAGGCGGCTGCGTTTCCCAATCGCTCCAGACACTGCGCCAGGAGATATGCGCACGTCGTCTTGCCGTTGGTGCCGGTGATCCCCACCACCTTGAGATGCGAGGAAGGCCAGTTGAAAAAACGGTCGGCGATGCGCCCCACCAGGTTTCTCAAGTCGGGGACGGCGGCGGTGAACACGTCCGGCGGCAACGGCGGAAGCATCGCCTCGCCGCGAGGTTCCCACAGCACGACGCCGGCCCCGCGCCTCGCCGCGTCGGCGGCAAATTCGAGTCCATGCGCGTGAAGGCCGGGCAGTGCGAAGAACAAACTTCCCGGGCGCGCCTGGCGGCTGTCGAGCGTCAGGTCGGAAACCCGCGCTTCCGTGGCCGGGATTTTCGCAATTCCATCGAGCAGCCACATGAGTGCGGCGTTCATGGATTTTCGTTCGCTTGCACGAGCGCCGCCGGCGGAACGTTCTGCAGATCGTCGGGCGGAATGTCCATCAGCCGCAGCGTTCCGGCCATGACGCTGGAGAACACCGGCGCGGCCACCGTGCCGCCCTGAGCCAGCGTGCCCATCTCCTGCAGGTCACGACTCGGCTCGTCGATCACCACCACCGTGGCCAGTTTCGGGTGCGACGCCGGCACCAACCCGGCAAATACCGCCATGATTTTATCGGTGGAATAACCGCCCGCAATCGATTTGAAGGCGGTACCCGTCTTTCCAGATACCTGGTAGCCGATGAGCGAGGCGCGCGTCGCGGTGCCGCCTTTCTCGACCACTTGTTCCATGAGCCGAACAAGATCATGCGCAACCTTCGGATCCATGACCCGCTCGCCGGCGACGGGCCCGGTGACGCGCTCGAAGGAAATCGGGCGCTGCAATCCGCCGGCGCCGATGGTCGCGTAGGCATGCGCGAGTTGCAGCGGCGTGACTGACAGCCCGTAACCATGGGACAGGGTCGCTATGCCAACGGGCCGCCAATGAGCGTAATTGCTCAGCATGCCGGCCGATTCGCCGGGATAGCTGCCGCCGGTCACCCTTCCCAACCCCAAGGCCGACAGCGTGTCCCAGATTTGCTTGGGCTGGAGCGACAGCGCCACCTTCGCCATGCCGACATTGCTGGATTTCGCCAGGATCGTCGCCAAATCGATCACGCCGAGATTGTGTTCGTCCTCTTCTACCTTGTTGCCCACCTTGAAGAACCCGGGCGACGTGTCGACCACGCTGTCGGGACGGTACTGTCCGGAGGCCAGGGCCGCGGCCATGATGAAGGGCTTGATGCTCGAGCCGGGCTCGAAAATATCCGTGGCGGCGCGATTGCGATACAAATCGGCTTTCAGTTGCTCGCGGTCATTCGGGTTGTACGAAGGCTGATTCACCATCGCCAGCACTTCACCGGTATCCACATCGATCACGATCACCGAACCGGCGCGCGCGCGGTACTCCTGCATGGCCGCCTTCAACTCGCGGTATGCCAGATACTGAATACGCAGGTCGATGCTGGTGACCAGGTCGCGGCCCGGCCGCGGCGCGCGAATGCTTTCGACATTCTCGACGTAGCGGCCGAGAGAATCCTGGATCACGCGCTTCGCGCCGTCCTGGCCATTCAGCAATTGATCGAAGCCGAGTTCCAGACCTTCCTGGCCTTTGTCATCGACGGTCGTGAACCCGACCATATGCCCGGAAACCTCGCCGGCCGGATAGTAGCGGCGGTACTCGCGCAGCAGGTACACGCCGGGGATCCCCAACGCCTTGATGTGCGCGGCCTGCTCCGGCGGCATATGGCGCACGAGATACAGAAATTCGCGATCGAGATTGCTGGTGATGCGCCGCGCCAGCGTCTGCTGGTCCTCCTTGAGCGCCCTGCTGAGTTTCGGCAGTTGATCGATGTTGTCATTGAGTTCCTGCGGATTGACCCAGATGCTGTCCACCGGCGTGCTGATCGCCAGCGGCTCGCCGTTGCGGTCGGTGATCGCGCCGCGATGGGCCGCGATCTTGACCACTCGCATCGAGCGCTGATCGCCCTGCTTGGCGAGGAATCCATGATCCACGAGCTGCAGTTCCACGGCGCGAGCCGCCAGACCGATCGCGCCGAGCACGACCAACCCCAAGACCACCGCCGAGCGCCAGCGATAGGTTTTGTCCTTCCGCGTGGTTTCGCAGGAGCGCAATTTCACGGCCGCACGATCCTCACATCCTTGGTTTGCGGCAGGTTCATCCGCAACTTGGCGTTGGCCACCCGCTCCACGAAGGCGTGCGAGGACCAATAGCTTTGTTCGAGCTGCAGACGCCCCCACTCCATGTCGAGCGAGTCGCGTTCGGCATTGAGCTTCTCGAGCCGCACGAACATGTCGCGCGCCTTGTGCCGCGCGTAGATCACTTGCACGGCGGAGCCGAGCACTGCGAACCACAGCACCGGCAGGACCACGGGCAGCCAACGGCGAAATCTCATGCTGCAACTCCTTCTTCGAGGCGGACCGCCACGCGCAGGCGGGCGCTGCGCGAGCGGGGATTTCTGCTGCTCTCATTCGCGTCGGGCTCGATGGATTTGCCGACCAGCGCGAGCTTCGGACGGGCATGCGCCGGGATACTCGGCAGGCCCGCATACATGGGATCCGGCTGCGAGTGGCGGCGCATGAATTGCTTCACCATGCGGTCCTCGAGCGAATGGAAACTGATGACCGCCAGTCTGCCGCGCGGTGCCAAACGCCGTAGCGCAATGTCGAGGGCCGACTCGAGTTCTTGAAGCTCGCCGTTCACGTAAATGCGCAGCGCCTGGAAAACACGCGTGGCCGGATGCTTGTGGCGCTCCTTGCTGCGGGCCACCCGGGAAATCATTTCCGCGAGTTCCAGCGTGCGTTCGAAGGGCTTCTTCTGACGGTCCGCGACGATGGCGCGCGCAATGCGCGGCGCCTGACGTTCTTCGCCGAATTCGCGAAAGATGCGGATGAGTTCCTCGAGCGGCGCGCCGTTGACCACATCGGCGGCACTCATGCCCTCGCCCGCGGTCATGCGCATGTCCAGAGGACCGTCTTGCATAAAGCTGAAACCACGCGATGCATCGTCGATCTGCGGCGATGACACGCCGAGATCGAAAAGGATGCCGTCGAAGGTGAGGCCGGACTGAACCTGGTCGGCGCAGGCGGCCAGCGAAGAGAACGGCGCGAGAAAGACCGCCACGCGAGGATCGGAAGAGAACCGGGCCCTGGCCTCCGCGACGGCGGCGGGATCACGATCGAGGCACAGCAATCGGCCGTTCGCGATGAGCTTCTCCAAAATCGCACCTGCATGTCCGCCTCGACCAAAAGTGGCGTCCATGTAGGTGCCACTCGCCTGAATGTTCAACGCCGCCAGCACCTGAGGTAACAGGACCGCCGTGTGAACCGCCGCAATCTCTTCCACCGCACCTACCGGCTAGAACGACAACGTGTCGAGTTCGGCGGGCAGGTCCGTGGTGCTCTCCGGACTCGCCAACCATTCGTCGCGACGCTCGTTCCAGCGCGCCTCATCCCACAATTCGAATCGCATCCCCTGTCCGATCAGCATCGCGTCGCGCGTCATCTGCGCGAACTCACGCAAATTCGGGGGCAACAGCAACCGCCCATGCGCGTCGAGTTCCAAATCCGTGGCGTGGCCGATCATCAACCGCTGCAAACGCCGCACCTGGGGATTCAAGGTGGGCAATTTGTTGAGCTTTCGCTCGATGTCTTCCCAATCCGGCAGGGGGTAGATCAGCAGGCACTGATCCTTGTCCACGGTCACCACCAGGTTGCCGCCGCAACGCTCCTGCAGACGTTCCCGGTAGCGGGTGGGCATCACCAGCCTGCCCTTAACGTCCAGCGTTAGTTTGTTGGCACCCCTGAACATCTTTTCTCGGGTCCAAAAACCCATTTTCTCCCACAATTTCCCACCGGGCACCACTATAGGGAGCGCGAACGCGCACTGTCAACGCCTTATGGTAAAAAAAAACCCGTGCCGACAGTGACTTAGGTCACATTTTGTCGCTATGCGTCAAGCCGGGCAGCAGCCCTTGAGGCTAATCAATCCCTTAGGAGATGTTTGTGAAGAAATCCGCAGGTCTTGGATGTCGCTAACTTCGGCTAACGTCCGCGAACTTGATGCTAACGTCCGAGTTCTTGGGTCGGCTAGCTCTCGCGCTTGGCAGGATGAAGTGCAAACATCGTTCTGCTTTGCCTCGGCCGCGGGAAATACGGCGCGTCAGCGCCTTCTACTCTTACGGCCGCGCCATCCTGCGGGGCCGCTTCGGCCCCGGGAAACATGGCGCGTCAGCGCCTTCTGCTCCTAACCGGCCGCGCTATCCTGCGGGGCCGCTTCGGCCCCGGGAAACATGGCGCGTCAGCGCCTTCTGCTCCCAACCGGCCGCGCTATCCTGCGGGGCCGCTTCGGCCCCGGGAAACATGGCGCGTCAGCGCCTAAAAAGGAGTCGGCCGTTAAGCCGGGTTCTGTCGTGGACAGTCATTCCTCTGGCATACGCGTCGCCGCGCAGCTCAAGCGACCTACCCGGAAGCCCATGTGGGCCACATGTAGCGGCCGTTAAGCCGCTCGCTTCCCTATTTGGTCTTGCTCCAGGTGGGGTTTGCCGTGCCGTTGGTGTTGCCACCCGCGCGGTGCGCTCTTACCGCACCATTTCACCCTTACCGGCGCCGCTTTCGCGGCACTTAGGCGGTATCTTTCTGTTGCACTTTCCGTAGGCTCGCGCCTCCCAGGCGTTACCTGGCACCGTGCCCTGTGGAGCCCGGACTTTCCTCCATCCTTGCCGGGCAAGGACAGCGACTGTCTGGCCGACTCCGGTGTGCACGATACGCTATTTCAGCTGCAGTGCGCGCTTATAGGCCTCGTTATCGCGCGCGCCGGTGATCTGCGCCGCCAGACGAGCGGCCTGCTTCAGCGGCAACTCGGCCAGCAGCGCGAGCAGGACTTTGTCCAGCCCCGCTTTGGCGTCCGAATCATCACCCAGAGCACTGGTTTGCGGCGCACCACCGATGAGCATCACGATCTCGCCGCGTGCGACATCGGCATCGGCTTTCGACCGGTTCCATAGATCGAGCAGCGAGCCGCGGTAGGTCGTCTCGTGCAGCTTGGTCGCCTCGCGCACGATCGCCGCGGCACGCGCTTCACCGAACGCCGTGACGCAGTCCTCCAGCGTCTCGCGCACCCGGTGCGGGGATTCATAGATCACCAGCGTGCGCGGTTCTTCTGCCAGCGACTTGAGCCTGAGCCGGCGAGCCGCGCCGCGCGCAGGTAAAAAGCCTTCGAAACAGAATCGGTCCGTGGGCAGCGCGCCGATCGATAGCGCGGCGATCGCGGCGCAAGGTCCGGGAATGGCGATGATCTCGATATCCGCGGCCGCCACCGCCCGCACCAGCTCAAAGCCGGGGTCGCTGATGGCCGGCGTGCCGGCATCGCTCACCAGCGCAACCGACTTACCCTCGCGCAACCGTGCAATTAATTCAATCGCCCGCGGCGCTTCATTGTGATCGTGCAGGGAAACTTGCGGGGTTTCGATGCCAAAATGCTTGAGAAGTACGCCCGTGTGGCGCGTGTCCTCCGCCGCAATCAGCGCGCACGCCGACAGCACCTCGCGCGCCCGGGGGGACAAATCGCCCAAATTGCCGATCGGGGTGGCAACCACATAGAGCTTCCCCGCGGCCGGCGGGCCTGGCCGGTGATTTGTCACTTATAATCCGCGCCTCTGTTTGAAGAATCAGGAGCGAGAGGGTATGGCAGCGATCTCGAGACGTCCACGGTTGGCGCGAATTGCGATATTGACCGTGTCGTTGATTGCGGCCGCCTGCAGCCTCTTAAAGCCGGTGGAAACCCCGGGCGACAAGCAGGAGCATGCCGCGCGCCTGGTCCGCGAGGGCAAGCACGCGGAAGCCGCGCAGGCGTACGCCGATCTGGCCATGCAGCTGCCCGCGGAAAATGACAACTATGAATTGTTGAGCGCCGAGCAGTGGGTGGCCGCCGCCAACATTCCGGCGGCCAAACAGGCGCTGGCGCAGGTGTCGGCCGAAGCGCGCACCAAGCTCGCCGTGCCGCGCGCGCTGGTCGCCGCGGAAATCGCCTACGCGGAAAATGATCCGGCGCGCGCCGTTCGCGAGCTGGATCAAGTATCGGTACCCACCTCACCCGAGCAGGCGCAAAATTACTATTGGATCCGCGGCCGCAGCGCATTCCTCACCAACCATCCCGTGGAGGGTACGCGGGCGCTGGTGGAACGGGAACGCTATTTGAGCGACCCCGCCGCGCTGCGCGCGAACCGCGAGGAACTGCTGAGCCGCGTGCGTACCGCGGCCGAGCGCGGCGCTCCCATGAAGGCGCCGCCGAAAACCGATCCCATCGTGGTCGGCTGGCTCGACTTGGGGCCGGTTGCGGTGGAAATGGAGCGCAATCCCGCGCGCGCCACGGCCGCGCTCGACAATTGGAAGCGGCAGTATCCGCAGCATCCGGCCAACGCGGGCGTGCTCACCGTGGCGCAATCGCAAATGTTGGTGGCCACCGAATACCCCAATCAAATCGCCCTGCTGCTGCCGCTTTCCGGGCGCAGCGAGGCGTTCGGCATCGCCGTGCGGGATGGCTTCATCGCTGCCTATCTGGAGCAAAGCGCCGCGACGCGCCCGCGCCTGAAGATCTACGACGTGGCCGCTCAATCGGTCGGCGCCGCCTACAGCAGCGCCATCGCGGACGGCGCGGGCTTCGTGGTCGGACCGCTCACCAAGGAAGATGTTGCCGCCGTGGTGCCCTTGAGTGCGGGCACGCCGGTACTGGCGCTGAACTTTCTCAGCGACACGATGAGTGCACCGAAGAATTTCTACCAGTTCGCATTGCTGCCGGAAGACGAGGCACGCATGGTCGCGCGGCGCGTGATTGCCGACGGCAGGCCGGCGGGCGTTGCCATCGTGCCCAGCGGTGAATTGGGCAATCGCGTCGCCGCGGCATTCACCGATGAATTGAAGAGCCTCGGCGGCACGTTGCTCGACAGTCAACGCTACGAACCCTCTCAGCCGGACTTCTCCGACATCATCAAACAGGTCCTGCAAGTCAAAACCGTCAAGGGCGAACCTTCCACGCACCGCACCGACGCCGCCTTCGTGTTCATCGTCGGCACCCCGGGCGCGGCGCGCCTCATCATGCCGCAGTTGAAGTTTCACTATGCCGGCGACGTGCCGGTGTACTCCACGTCGGATAGTTTCGAACCGGATCCGAGCGCCAACGCCGATATCGACGGCCTGATGTTCCCCGGGATGCCCTGGATGGTTTCGAATGATCCCGTGACGGTGCAGATCCGCGACGGCGTGCGCGCGGCGTGGCCGGCGCGGACGGGGCGCAGCGACCGGTCTCGCTTGTACGCCTTTGGGTTCGACGCCTACCGCCTGGTACCCGGCTTGCGATCCGGTGCCCCGAGCGGGGCCGGTGAGATCGCCGGCGTGACCGGCAAGCTCCACCTCGATGCGGAGAACAAAGTTCGCCGCGATCTGGAGTGGGCGCAAATACGCGGCGGAGTGCCGGGTGTTCTGTAGCGCCAAAACCGGCGTCGCGATCACCGCTGCCGTACTGGGCCTGGCGCTCATCGGCACGGGGAACGCGGGCGCGGCCCCGGCCTCGGGCGATTCGCATCCTGCAGCCGATCTCATCGTTCACCACGCGCGCGTTTGGACGGTCAATCCCGCGCAGCCGCAGGCGGAGGCCGTGGCGGTGCTCCATGGGCGAATCACGGCCGTGGGCACCGACGCCGCGGTGATGGCCTGGCGCGGCCCCGGCACACGCGTGGTGGACGCGGGCGGCGCCCGGCTGCTGCCGGGCTTCAATGATGCACATGTCCACTTCTCGGACGGTGGTGCGGCGCTGGCCGCGGTGCAGCTGACTGACGCAACCAGCCTCGGGGAATTCGTCAAACGCGTCGGCGACTATGCATCGCACTCCCCGAAGGGTGAATGGATACGCAGCGGCAATTGGGACGAGAGCAAGTGGAGCCCGGCGAAACTGCCGACGCGTCAGGACATCGACGCGGTAACACCGGATAATCCAGTGGCGCTCGATCGTTACGACGGGCACATGATTCTGGTGAATTCCAAGGTGCTCAGCCTGGCGGGCGTTACCTCGAAGACCCCCGACCCTCCGGGCGGCGTGATCGTGCGCGACGCAACCGGAGAACCGACCGGGGCGCTGAAGGACGCGGCCATCGAACTGGTGGCCCGTATTGCCCCGCCTTTGACCCCGGCGCAGCGCCGCCGGGCCATCGACGGGGCGCTGCGCGAAGCCGCGATGCGCGGCGTCACCAGCGTACAGCACATGTCCATGGACTACGGCGATCTGGCCGTGTATTCGCAGCTGCTCGATGAGGGCAAGCTCACCGTGCGCATTTACGGCGCGCCGCTCATCACCAAGATTGAAGACCAGGCGCAGCTGGGCATCGGACGGGGTTTCGGCGGACCTTTCCTGCGGATCGGCGCGCTGAAGATGTTTGCCGACGGGTCCTTGGGCTCGCGCACCGCGTACTTCATTCAACCCTACAGCGATGAACCTGAAAATCGCGGCCTGCCGTTTTCGGACATGATCCCGCTGGTCAAGGCCGGTCAACGCCTGATGCGTGCCGATTCGGCCAATCTGCAGGTGTGCACGCACGCCATCGGCGATGCTGCGGTGGCCACGACCTTGGATCTTTATCAAGCGGTCGAAAAGGCTGACGGGCCCCGCGATCGGCGCTGGCGCATCGAGCATGCACAGCACTTGGCGGCACGCGACTTCGATCGCTTCGCGCAACTGCATGTCATTGCTTCCGTGCAGCCCTATCAGGCCATCGACGATGGGCGCTGGGCCGAAGCGCGCATCGGGCATGAGCGCGCCGGCAGGATGCATGCCTACCGGACGTTTATCGAACACGGCGTGCGGCTCGCTTTCGGCACCGACTGGCCGGTGGCGCCGCTCGATCCGATGCTGACGCTGTATGCGGCAACCACCCGGGCCACACTCGACGGCAAGTATCCGCAGGGTTGGTTTCCCGAGCAGAAGCTATCGATCCAGGAAGCCATTGCGGCCTACACGATGGGCTCGGCCTACGCGGAATTTCAGGAACACGAGAAGGGCTCGCTCGAACCCGGCAAACTCGCCGACATGGTGCTCCTGAGCCAGGACGTGCTGACGATTGCGCCGGCCGCCATTCGCGACACGCACGTGCTCCGGACCTGGGTTGGCGGCGTGGAGGTTTACGGACCCAGGGCGACGGTCGAGGCACGCCGCGGCAACTGACGTGTGCCGCCTATGGCTAGGAGGAAAAACGCCTCGTCTGAAACGCCCTTCAGGGTGCGCGCGCCGGCAAGCTCGTGAAGCGGGTGGTCGAGCGGTTCATCCGACAGTGAGAAGGTCCCCCAATGCACGCCCAGGCTGCATTTGGCATTGAGATCCAGGTGAATCTGCACGGCCTCTTCAAGATCCACATGCTGCATTTTCATGAACCAGCGCGGCAAGCAGGCGCCCACCGCGATGAGCGCCACGTCGAAACCCCCGCCTTGCGCGAGGGCCTGGCGGCCGGCAAAGTGCCGCCGCGTATCGGAGAAATCCTGGCTGTAGCCGGTATCGCCGGTAAAAAACCAGTGAAAGTCCGAAGCCGTGGCTGCCCATGCGCCCCACAGCGTGTGGTTGCGATCGCTCAGTGAGCGCCCCGACCAATGCTGGGCGGGCGTGAAATGGAATTCGACGCCGCGGTGTTCATGCCGCTCCCACCAATCCAACTCGATCGCCTGTTCGATGCCGAGGCGCCGTAGCCAGCGTTTCAGCCCCAAAGGCACGAGGAACAGCGGCCCACCGCCGGGTTGACGTTCCAGCGCCTTCACGCTGCCCCGATCCAGATGGTCATAGTGATTGTGCGAGATCAGCACTACGTCGATGTGCGGCAGACGCTCGAGCGCGACGCCCGGCGGTTGCGCGCGCGCCGGTCCTAAGAACTGCAGCGGCGAGACGCGCCGCGAGAACACCGGATCGGTGAGCACATTCAAGCCGCTCGCCTGCACCAGCGCGGTGGCATGGCCGATCCAGGTCACGGCAGGAATCATGTCGTGCCCGGCCCGTGCGTTGCGCATCACAAAATCCAGATCCGGCGCCTGCACGGGCGTGGCCAGCGTCGGTGCGGGGGGCAGCCGCTGACGGATCCGCTGCACCTGCCAGCGCAATACATCGCGCAACGATTTGGTGACGGAGCCTGTGTAATTATTGCGAAAACCCTGCGGGGTATGATGAGCTTTCGGCGGCATCGCCCGCTGATCTTACCTGTAATAACTCCGCGAACACGCCGTAAATGACGGCAGCCGTCCGGCAACGGGCGCGCCATCATGGCGCATGAACGATCTGCGGCGGCAGCGCGGCATGGCCGGCGAGAACCTGGCGGCGAGCTACCTCGAGCTGCGCGGGCTGAAAGTCCTGGCGCGCAACCTGCGCTGCAAATCCGGGGAGCTCGACCTGGTGTGCCTGGACGGCGGCGTGCTGGCCATCGTCGAAGTCCGTCTGCGCGAGTGCGCTCAATTCGGCGGCGCCTTAGGTTCGGTCACCTGGACCAAGCGGCGCAAGATCATGCGCGCCACTCGATACTTCCTGCAGCGGCGGGTCGAATGGCGCGACTATTCCATGCGCTTCGATGTGATCGCGGTGCAGGGGCTGCCGGACGGCGTGCACCGGATCGTCTGGGTCAAGGATGCGTTTCGCGCGGCTACTTGACCACCTGCAGCTTCGGCCGCTTCGGGGGCACCGCGCTGGGTTTGCCGGTGGGGGGGCTCGCGGGCGGGCTGTCGGTTGGATCGGGATCGGCATCGCCCTCCGGAAAAATCATCCCCTGCCCCGTCTCTCGGGCATAAATCCCCAGGATCGCACGCACCGGAACCTGGACGGCAAATCCCACCCCGCCGAAGCGGGCCTCGAAGCTGACGAAGTCATTGCCCAGCTTCAACATCTGCGTCGCCGAAAAACTGACGTTCAGCACGATCTTGCCGTCCTTGACGTATTGGCGCGGGACATTCACGCCCTCCGCGGCCGCATCGACCACGATGTGCGGCGTTTCACCGCTGTCGGATATCCACTCGTGCAGGGCGCGCAGCAGGTAGGGGCGCCGCGGTTTCAATGGCGCATGTCCCGTTCGGCGTCGCTCAGGCAGGCGCGGAATGTCGAGCGGGCAAAAATGGAATTCATGTACTTGGTGATCGGCGCGGCCTGCGCCGGCAGTTCGATCCCATAGGCGCGCAGCCGCCACAGAATGGGCGCGATGCTGGCATCGACCAGGGAGAACTCGTCGCTCAGGAAGAACGGCTTGGCCTTGAAAACCTCCGCGCTGGCGCAGATCGCTTCGCCCAGGACTTTACGGCTGTGCTCGGCGGTCTTGCTGTGCGGATCGAGTTCGATGTCGTGGGCCAGCGCATACCAGTCGCGTTCCACCCGATACAGGGCCACCCGAAACTGCGCGCGGGTCACCGGATCGATGGGCATGAGAGGCGGATGCGGAAAGCGCTCATCCAGGTATTCGATGATGACCCGCGAGTCGTACAGCACCAGGTCGCGATCCACCAGCGTGGGCACGCTGTGGTAGGGATTCAGGTCGATCAGGTCCTCGGGCAGGGCCTTCAGATCGACATTCACCAATTCGATGGCAATGCCCTTCTCGGCAAGGACCAGACGCGTCCGATGACTCAGCGGATCCGCCGCTGCTGAAAACAGGGTCATCACCGAACGACGTGCCACTAATCGGACCTCTTAGAGGGCGTCAGTGGACGTCCTTCCAATATTCTTTTTTCAGCAAGTAGGCGAACACAAAAAACACCAACAGAAACAGCATGACGAAGATGCCCATCGTTTCGCGCGTTGCCTTGATGGGCTCGGCGGCATAGTCCAGGAAGTTGGCGATGTCCCGGACGAATTGATCATACTCCTCCGGCTTCATGGCGCCCGGAGTCATTGCTTCCACCCCCACGAGCACCATTTTGGCGCTGCCGTGAGCATCCTGTTCGTTCTTGTATACCGGCTTCTGCAGGCCCTGCAGCGAACTCAAGACATGGGGCATGGCCGTGCCGGAGAGGTACAAATTATTGACGCCGAAGGGCCGCGTCTTGTCGACATAAAAGCTCTTCAGATACGAATAGATGTAGTCCACGCCGCGCTCGCGGGCCATGAGCGTCAAATCCGGCGGCTGCTTGCCGAACCAGTCCGTGGCGTCCGTCGGCATGGCGGTGGCGATTTCATCGAACGGCTTGGCGCCGGTGAAAATCAAATTCTTCACGACCTCGGTATCCGGGATCTTCAGGTCGGCGCCCAGGCGGTTGTAGCGCAGGTACTTGAGCGAGTGGCAGCCGGAACAATAATTCATGAAATTGCGCGCACCGCGCTGCAGAGACTCGGTGCTCTTGATGTCCGTGCCCGATTCGAGCAGGCGGATTTCCCCTTCTTCGGCCAGCGCAGTCCCGGCTCCCAGAAGTCCAACAATGATCAAAACGCTGGCTTTAAGCATGTCCCGTAACCCTTTCCGGCACCGGCTTCACGCTGTCGAATTTCGTGTACCAGGGCATCAACAAGAAGAACGCAAAGTACAAAGCGGTGCAGATTCTCGCCAAGATCGGGTAAATGCCCGAGGGCGGCTTCATACCGCACACCGCCAAGGTGACGAACGATACGGAGAAGACCGCCAGCATCACCTTGTAAATGGGCCCCTTGTAGCGTATCGAGCGCACCGGCGAGCGATCCAGCCACGGGACGAAGAACAGCACCATGACGGCGGCACCCATCACCATGACTCCCCACACCTGCGTGCCGAAGGCGGAAGGTATGGCGCGCAACATGGCGTAGAACGGCGTGAAATACCATACCGGCGTGATGTCGGGGGGTGTTTGCAGCGGATTGGCCGGTTCAAAGTTCGGCGACTCCAGAAACAAGCCGAAGAAATTGGGCGCGAAGAAAATCACGCCCGCGAATATCAGCAAAAATCCCGCAACGCCCAGCGTGTCCTTCACCGTGTAGTAGGGATGAAAAGGGATGCCGTCGAGAGGATGGCCCTTGTCGTCCTTATATTTCTTGATCTCGATGCCATCGGGGTTGTTCGAGCCCACCTCATGCAGCGCCATGAGGTGCGCCACCACCAAGAACACCAGCGCCAACGGCAACGCGGCCACGTGCAGCGCGAAGAAGCGGTTCAAGGTGGGATCGGCGATGTTGTAGTCGCCGCGAATCCATTCAACCAGCGTCCCGCCGATGACCGGCAGACTGCTGAACAGTGAAACGATCACCTGGGCGCCCCAGAAGCTCATGTTGCCATACGGCAGCACATAGCCCATGAAGGCTTCCGCCATCAGCAAGAGAAAAATCAGGCAGCCGAAGATCCAGATCAGCTCGCGCGGCTTGCGGTGCGATCCGTACAACAGCGCGCGGAACATGTGCAAATAGACCACGATGAAGAACGCGGATGCACCGGTGGAGTGCATGTAGCGGATCAGCCAGCCCCATTCCACGTCCCGCATGATGTATTCAACCGAAGCGAAAGCCTCCGCGGAAGACGGCTTGTAGCTCATCGTCAGGAAAATGCCGGTCACCAGCTGGTTGACGAGCACCAGCAGCGACAGTGCCCCGAAGAAGTACCAGAAATTGAAATTCTTCGGCGCGTAATATTCGGCGACCTGTTCTTTCCACAGTTTGGTCAGCGGAAATCGCTCATCGATCCAGCCAATCAATCCTTTGCCGGTGCCGGCGGACTCAGGTGCTGCGGCCATCGCTTACCTCTATCTTTACGAAACTGATTTGGGGGCGTCGTCGACGCCGATGACGATGCGTGCGTTCGCCGCGATTGCGTAGGGCGGAACGGTCAAGTTCTTGGGCGCCGGCATGCTCTTGAACACGCGGCCTGACAGATCGTACTTCGAGCCGTGGCAGGGACAATAAAAGCCGCCCGGCCAATTCGCGCCCAGGTCCGCACCCGCGACTTGGAACGAATCGTTGGGCTGGAACGCCCCCAGCGGCGAGCAGCCCAGGTGCGTGCACACCGCGAGGCCCACCCAGTATTCAGGGTTGCGCGCCCGCACCGCGCCGGTCGACTTTATATAGTCCGGCTGCACCGAATCGTTGGAGGCGGGGTCCGCCAACATCGCGTCGTGGCCGCCCAATTGATCGACGACACCCTTGACGCGCCTGACGACAAACACGGCCTGGCCGCGCCAAATCACCTTCAACATCTGGCCGGCTTCGAGTTTCGAGGCATCGACTTCGACCGGTGCGCCAAGCGCTTTGGCGCGCGCGCTGGGTTTCCACGAGGCCAGGAACGGTACGGCCGCGAACGCAACGCCGATGGCGCCCGTACCGACCGTTGCTGCGGTCAACAAGCGCCGCCGGCTGTGGTCCACCTCTTCACTCATGCGATCGCCCTCGAAAATTGTTGACAAATCTTCACCCAAACCCCTATGGCGGCAGTGTTTCCCAAAGAATATTGGGAGCGCATTATACACAGATCGGCGGCCTGCCCTTAAGGCTCGAGGAGCGATATTAATTGCAGAACACTCGCGTCCTCGTGAGTTTTTTAGCCAGAGCGGTCGTGGTCGGCCTGGCTGTGGCATTTCTCGTGGTTTGGTGGAATCCCAGGCTGTTGGGCGCGCACACCGCCGCCGCGACGCGCGCCGAGCCGCGCGCCGCGATTGCCGCCCCAGCCCCGACGTCCGCCGCGCCGGCCCCGGTCGTGGTGATGCAGAGTTTTGCCGATTCCGTGGCGCGCGCGGCCCCTGCGGTGGTCAATATTTACACTGCCCGCGTGGTCCGCGAGCGCAATCAGGCGGCACCGTTGAATCAATTGTTCGGCGACTATTGGCCCAGTTATCGCCGCCACGTCGAGCGCAGTTTGGGTTCCGGTGTGATCGTCGACGCCATGGGGACCATCGTCACGAACCAGCACGTCATCGCCGGCGCCGACTCGATCAGGGTAAGCCTCGCCGACGGACGCATCGCCGATGCCAAGGTGGTCGGACAGGATCCGGACACGGATATCGCCATCCTCGACCTCGAGATCGGCGACCTGCCCATCATGCCGATGGGCAGGTCCGACACCCTGCGCGTGGGCGACATCGTGCTCGCCATCGGCAATCCCTACGGCTTGAGCCAGACCGTGACGCAGGGCATCGTGAGCGCCACCGGCCGCGGTCAACTGGGGCTGGCGACCTTCGAGAATTTCATTCAAACCGACGCCGCCATCAATCTGGGCAACTCCGGCGGTGCGCTCATCGATGCGCACGGTGATCTGGTGGGCATCAACACGGCGGTGCTCAATCGCACTTATGGGGGACCTGAGGGAATCGGGTTTGCGATTCCGGTCAACCTGGTGCGCGGCGTGATGGAGCAAATTCTCATGAACGGCCACGTGGTGCGCGGCTGGCTGGGCTTCGTGCCGCAGGACTTGACCGATGAACAGTCCGCCCAGGTCGGCACCGCAGGCGGGGGCGTCACCGTCGTGAACATTTTGGTGAAGAGTCCCGCCTACGAGGCCGGCATGCGCCCCGGCGATCTGGTGACCGCGCTTGGCGGCGAGGCGGTGCACAGCGCCCAAGATCTCGTGGCCCGCGTGTCGGCGCTCAAACCCGGCGCCGAGGTGGAACTCGACGGACGCCACGCGGCACGCAGCTACAAGATCAAGTTGACGGTGTTGGAGCGGCCCACCCGGCCCGTGCAAACGCAGTAGCCCGCCAACCGGCCGCGCCTCAAAGCGCCGCGCCTCAAAGCGCCGCGCATCAAGGCGTCCGGCGGATTTTCGCGCCCAATTGTTGCAGTTTCTCCTCGATCGCCGCGTAGCCGCGATCGATGTGATAAATGCGCTCGATGTCCGTACGCCCATCAGCCACCAGCGCGGCGAGCACCAAACTGGCCGAGGCGCGCAGGTCGGTGGCCATGACCGGCGCGGCCGTCAACCGCTCCACGCCCTTGATGATGGCGGTGTTGCCTTCCAGGCGGATTTCCGCGCCCATCCGGCGCATCTCCAACATGTGCATGAAGCGATTCTCGAAAATCGTCTCGATGATGGTGCCCACGCCGTTCGCCACCGTGTTGAGCGCCGCGAATTGCGCCTGCATGTCGGTGGGGAATGCCGGATACGGCGCGGTGCGAATGTCGATCGCCGTGGGCCGGCGCCCGCGCATATCCACTTCGATCCACGAGTCGCCCACGTCCACGCGAGCGCCGGATTCCTTCAGCTTGTCGATGACGGCGTCCAGGTGATCCGGCCGGGTATTCTTCACACGGATGTGGCCGCCGGTGATGGCGCCGGCGACCAGATAAGTCCCGGTTTCAATCCGGTCGGGCAGCACTTCATAGGCGGTGCCGTTCAAGCGCTTCACGCCTTCGATCACGATCCGGTCGGTGCCGGCACCTTTGATCTTGGCGCCCATGGCGATCAAGAAATTCGCCAGATCGACCACTTCGGGCTCCCGCGCCGCATTCTCGAGGACGGTTTCGCCCTCGGCCAGGGTCGCGGCCATCATGAGATTTTCCGTCCCCGTCACGGTGACCGTTTCCAGAACCAGGCGCACGCCCTTCAAGCGGCCGGCGCGGGCTTTGATGTAGCCGTTCTCGATATGGATGTCGGCGCCCATGGCCTGCAGTCCGGCGACATGGATATTGACCGGACGTGCGCCGATGGCGCAGCCGCCGGGCAGCGAGACGTCCGCCGTACCGAAGCGCGCCAGCAGCGGGCCCAAAACCAGAATCGAGGCGCGCATGGTCTTCACCAGCTGATAGGGCGCGAAATATTCCTTGATGGTGGAAGCATCGACTTCGATGCGCATCTTTTCATCGATGGTCACGGAAACGCCCATGCGCCCCAAGAGCTCGATCATGGTGGTGACATCCTGCAGATGCGGGACATTCGACACCGTGACGGGCCCATCCGCCAACAGGCAGCCGGCCAGAATCGGCAGGGTTGCGTTCTTGGCGCCGGAAATGCGGATCTCGCCTTCGAGTGCAATACCGCCGTTGATTTGTAATTTATCCACGTCCCTGCCTTGCGTATTCGTCCGGAGTAAACACCTGAAGTGCGAGCGCGTGAATTTCGTTGCCCACGGCCGCGCCCAGCGTCGAATACACCATCTGGTGGCGCTGTATGGGTTTCTTGCCGACAAATGCCGGCGCAATGACGATGGCCTCGAAGTGCACGTTATCGTCGCTGGTCACCATCGCTTGGCTGCCGCCCAATGCCGCCTCGATGATTGCCGCTACCTCGTGTGGTTTCATGCCGCCTCCTCAAAAAATTGCTCAAGCTTACCTCTTAGGGACCGCGAGAATCTGCAACCGCGGTATCATTCGCGGATGAATCCCGACTTCACCGACGAAGACCTCGTCGAGCTCGGACGCCAGGCGCTCACCGTCGAAATCGACGGATTGCGGGCGCAACTGCCGCGCCTGGGACAGGATTTTGCACGCGCCTGCCGCATTTGTCTTAACTGCCGGGGCCGCATCGTCGTCACGGGCATGGGAAAGTCCGGCCACATCGGCGGCAAAATTGCCGCCACACTGGCCAGCACCGGCACGCCGTCGTTTTTCGTGCACCCGGGCGAGGCAAGCCACGGGGATGTCGGCATGATCACGCGCGACGATGTGGTGCTGGCGCTGTCGAACTCGGGAGAAACGGCCGAAATCCTCACCATCCTGCCGGTGATCAAGCGCTTGGGGGTGCCTCTGATCGCCTTTACCGGAAATGCCGATTCCGCGCTCGGACGCATCGCCAGTGTTCACTTGGACATCCGCGTGCCGGCTGAGGCCTGTCCCTTGAACCTGGCGCCCACCGCCAGCACCACGGCTGCTCTGGCGGTCGGCGACGCGCTCGCCGTCGCGCTCCTGAAGGCTCGCGGCTTCACCGAGGAGGACTTCGCGCGCTCGCATCCGGCGGGTGCACTGGGCCGCCGGCTGCTCTATGTGAAGGATGTCATGCGCTCAGGCAAGGATGTACCCAGGGTGCGCGCCGACGCCACGCTCGCGCAGGGCCTGATGGAGGTGACCTCCAAGAGATTGGGGATGACGGCCATCGTGGATGATGCCATGCACGTACTGGGCGTATTCACGGATGGTGATCTGCGGCGTGCGCTCGACCGGTCCGCGGACTTGCACACCACCCGCATGGATCAGGTCATGACGCCCCACCCCAAGTCGGTGCTCCCGGACATGCTGGCCGCGGAAGCCGTGCACTTGATGGAGGCTCACAGCATCACCTCGCTGGTGGTGCTCGACGCGGATGCCAAAGTCGTGGGCGCGCTCAATGTGCACGACTTGCTGCGCGCGGGCGTATTTTGAAAGCGCGTAATGCCGCGCCGCTCGAGAACATCCAACTGCTGATTTTGGACGTCGACGGCGTGCTGACGGACGGACGGTTGTACTTCGGCGGCAAGGGCGAAGCGCTCAAGGTGTTTCACGTCAGGGACGGACATGGCATCAAATTGCTCATGGGCGCCGGGGTGCAGGTGGCGGCCTTCAGCGGCAGGCGCTCCGCCGCGACGGCCGCACGCCTCCGCGAACTGCGCGTGCCCACGGTGGTCCAAGGATGCAGCGATAAGCTGGTCGCCCTGCAAAGGCTGGCCAAACGTCTGAAGGTGGATCCGTTGAACTGCGCCTGCATCGTCGATGACACGCCCGATCTGCCCCTGATGTCCGCGGTCGGATTGGCGGCTGCCGTGGCCGATGCCCATCCCGTCGTTCTGTCCGCGGCGCACTGGGTTGCACGATCGCCCGGCGGCCGAGGCGCGGTGCGCGAACTGTGCGACGCCATCCTGCGCGCGCGCGCCGGTGGCCGTTAGTGTTCTTCCGCGTATTTACGGTGCTCGCCGTGGCGGCTCTGGTGATCAGCACCTGGATCTTGAGTTCACCCAGCCATCGCCCGTCGGCGCAAGACGCCGGTCAGGCGGACACGCCCGGCTACTTTCTCAAGAACGCCATTCTCACCGACTACGACTTGGCGGGCATGCCGAGCGTGCGTATCGAGGCCGAACGGATAGATCAAATCGATCATGGCAATGAAGTCGAGCTGTACAACGTGCGTGTGAATTATGAGACGCCGGGCGGCCAGAATTGGCTGCTGGTCGGCGATACCGCGCATGTGCGGCCGGGAGGCACCATCGTCGATGTGGCCGGGAACGTGCGCCTGCAAGGGGAAGTTTCCGCCACCGACCCCACACCGGCCATCATGCACGCCGATACGCTGACCTACGATGTCCCCAATGCGACTGCCAGCACCAAGGGCGATGTCCGTATCGATTTCGGCAGGCATGTCGAGACGGCTCACGGGCTGAACGCCAATTTGAAAGATCAGATCATCCGCCTGGAATCAAAAGTGAATGGCCGCTTCCATCCGTAACCTGTGCCAGGGACTCACCCTCGCGTGCTCGGTGCTGGCATGGACCTCGCACGCCGCCGCCGCTCAGAGCAAGACCGCGCAGGAGCCCATCGACGTCACCGCGCAATACCAGGAAATCGACGGCAAGAACAAGACCATATTCCTGCGCAAAGTGCGGATTGCGCAGGGAAGCATGTCGCTCATCGCGGATCAGGGACAGGTCAACGGCACCGGCGTGGAAAACGCCTTCGACAACAGTGTCTGGGTCTTCAAGGGCTCGGTGAAGGTCACCACGGATCAGGGGGTGCTCAATTCGGACGACGCGCGGGTGACCTTTTCCAACAGGGTCTTCATCTATGCCGTGGTCACCGGCAAGCCGGCGACTTTTCAACAGAAAATCGCCAAGACCGGCAAGGAGGCGCATGGACATGCCGAGACCATCGAATACGACGTCGTCAACGGACTCATTAAGCTGACCCATGATGCGTTTCTGGACAATGGTCAATATGAGGTGCACAACGAATCGCTGAAATACGACATTGCCAAGCAGGTCTCGTCCGCCGAGGCCTCCGAGCAGGGCGCGCAGCGGGTGCACATCATCATCACGCCGCCCCCCAAGTCGCCCCCGCCGGCCAAAACGCCGCCGCCCGCCACCCCCCCACCATGAGCATATTGCGAGCCCTGAACCTTGCCAAAAGCTACAAATCACGGCAGGTCGTGCGGGATTTGTCCTTGGAGGTCGAAAGCGGCGAGGTCGTAGGACTCTTAGGTCCGAACGGCGCGGGCAAAACCACCGCGTTCTACATGATTGTGGGCCTGGTTCGCTGCGAACATGGCGAGATCTTCGTGGATAATCGCGATATCAGCCGGATGCCCATGCACCGGCGGGCGCAATTGGGGTTGGGGTATTTGCCGCAGGAACCCTCGGTGTTCCGCAAACTGTCCGTGGCCGACAACATCATGGCCATCTTGGAGACCCGCCCGGGACTGGACGATGCCGCCCGGTCCGCGCGCTTGAAGGAATTACTGGGGGAGCTGCACATCGGTCACGTGCGCGACAGCCTGGGGATGAGCCTGTCGGGCGGAGAACGCCGCCGTGTGGAAATCGCCCGCGCTTTGGCCGCCGATCCCCGATTTATCCTTCTGGATGAACCATTTGCCGGCGTCGACCCGCTGTCCGTTGCCGATATCCAGCGCATAATCAAACACTTGTCCGACAAAGGTATCGGCGTTTTGATTACCGACCATAATGTGCGGGAGACCTTGGGTATTTGCGCCAGAGCCTATATCGTCAGCCAAGGCAGTGTCCTCGCGTCCGGATCTGCGGACCAGATTCTTGCCAACCCGCAGGTCCGTGAGGTGTACTTGGGCCAGGATTTCAAACTTTAGGCTGCACTGAAAAAATATGTTGAAGCCAAGTCTGCAGCTTCGCATAGGTCAGCAACTGACCATGACGCCGCAGCTGCAACAGGCAATCCGGTTGCTGCAGCTGCCTTCGCTTGACCTGCAGGCTCATGTCCGCGAAACCCTCGAAACCAACGTGATGCTCGAGGGAGAGGACGAGGTGCTGGAGTCGCCGGAAACGGCGCGCGAACGCGAAGAGCTCCCTGTACGCCTGGATGAGAAGTATTCCGAATTGGACGGCATCAGCACCCCGGCGGATCAGCGCGAGACCCCCGAAGTCGAGATAGCCGACGAGGCGTGGGGGGAGCAGACCAGCGGACCCTCCGACCGGGCTTGGTCCGGGGATGATGATCGCAGCGGCGATTTCAGCGACCAGCACAGCCAAACGCTTCAGGAGCAGCTCATCGAGCAGCTGGAACTGGCCAAACTCTCGGCGATCGACATCGCGATCGCCCGCGTCATCTGCGACGCGATCACCGATGACGGATACCTCAAGGACTCCATCGAGGACGTGCGCCTGAGCTTGCTGCCCGAGATCCAGGCCACGCCGGCGGATGTCGAGAGGGTGCTCAGGATCGTCCAGTCGCTGGAACCTGCCGGCGTCGGTGCCCGCAGTTTGGGCGAATGCATCGCGCTTCAGCTGCGCCAGCTGGATCCGGGAACCCCGGCGCGTGATGTCGCGATCCGGGTGGCGCTCGAACACCTGGATCTGGTCGCCGGCCAGCAGCTGGTGCTGCTGCGCAGGCAGCTGCGCTGCAGCGAAAGCGATCTGGAAATGGCGCTCGCGCTGGTGCGCTCCTGCCACCCGCGGCCGGGCGCCGCGGTCAATCCGACCCAGGCGCAATACGTGATTCCCGATGTCTTCGTGCGCCGCACCGATCATGGTTGGATCGTGGAAATCAACCAAGCGACCGTACCGCGGGTGCGCGTCAATCAGAGCTACGCCAATTTGATATCCCGCGCGCCTGACCACGCCATGCTGCGCACCCAATTGCAGGAGGCGCGCTGGCTGATGCGCAGTTTGGAAATCCGCAACGAAACCCTGGTGAAAGTCGCGCGCTGCATCGTGCAGCGCCAGACCAGCTTCTTCGAGATCGGCGAAGAGGCCATGGAGCCGCTGATCCTGAAGGACGTGGCCGAAGCGGTCGAGATGCACGAATCGACGATTTCGCGCGTCACCACCGCCAAGTACATGCACACGCCGCGCGGCGTGTTCGAATTCCGCTATTTCTTCTCCAGCCATGTCGCGGCCGCGGACGGGACCGAAATGTCGTCCACGGCGATTCGTGCCAAGCTCAAAAAGCTGATTTCGCTGGAGAATCCGGACAATCCGCTGAGCGATGCCAAGCTCGCGGAAATTTTGTCGCAAGAGGGCATACCCGTGGCCCGACGCACGGTTGCCAAATACCGCGAGGGCATGCAGATCGCTCCGTCCAACGAACGGAAGCGAGCGGCGGCCCGCGCGTCCTAAAGTGAAAGGAGCAAACATGCAATTAGATCTCAGCGGTCATCATGTGGAAGTCACCCCCGCGCTGCGCGGCTATGTACTCAAGAAATTCGAGCGGATCTCCCGGCATTTCGAGCAGCTGATTGACGTCCACTGCGTCCTGACGGTCGAGAAAATGAGCCACAAGGCCGAGGCCACGCTGATGGTGCGCGGAAACAAGATCTACGCGGACGCTACCGAAGAAAACATGTATGCCTCCATCGACGCGCTGGCCGACAAGCTCGACCGCTGCGTCAAGAAACACAAGGAAAAAACCTCCGATCACCGCGCGGAGGAGGTCCTCAAGGCGCGCTAGGACGGGCGCCGCCCCCATGTCGATGCGATTGATCATCGTCAGCGGGCTCTCGGGGTCCGGGAAGAGTGTTGCTCTGCACATGCTGGAGGACATCGACTTCTACTGCGTCGACAACATTCCCGCCGCGCTGCTCAAGCCCTTCATCTCCCACACGGTTCGCGGCATGGGCGATACCTATCCGCGAACCGCCGTGGGCCTGGACGCGCGCAACCGGGCCAACGAAATCGAAACCGTCCCGGTCCTGGTCGGCGAGCTGCGGCGCAGCGGCATCGATTGCGAGGTCCTGTACCTGCACGCCGCCGAGGAAGTACTGCTCAAGCGCTATGCAGAAACCCGTCGCAAACACCCGTTGGTCACGGGAGACGTGGGTTTGCGCGAGGCCATCGCCTCGGAGCGCAAGCTGCTCGAACCGATCATCACGGCGGCGGATTGGGTGATCGACACCTCGAGCATGGGCGTGCATGCGCTGCGCGAACTCATCGGCGAGCGTGTCGATCGGCGCGGCGAAGGCCGGCTGTCATTGATGTTCGAGTCCTTCGGCTACAAGCACGGCATTCCGGGCGACGCGGACTTCGTCTTCGATGTGCGCAGCCTGCCCAATCCCTACTGGGAGCATGCGCTGCGCAGCCTCACCGGCCGCGACGCGGCCGTCATCGACTATCTCTCGGGGTTCCCCGGGGTGCGCAGCATGATCGCGGATCTGACCGCATTCCTGCAGCAACGGATCGGTGAGTTTTCGCAGGCGAATCGCAGCTACCTGACCATTGCCATCGGCTGCACCGGCGGTCAGCACCGTTCGGTGTACATCGCGGAACAGCTCGCGCAGCATTTTCGAAAAGCGCACCCGCACGTGCTCACGCGGCACGACTCGCTGCGGAAGAACTAGCCGCCCGGCCCTCGCGCCCGGTATTGGCGGGCATGCTCCAACTGCAGAAACTCGCGTATCTCCACGGCGCGCGTCTTGGCGTCCTGATAGCCCAGCTCGATCAATGCCCGTGTGAACCCGCGCTCGAACAGCAGATAACTCAAGAGCAGCGAATTGGCCGAGTTGTGGGCACCGAGCGCGCGCAGCAGCGAGCGCAAAGCCCGGGGCAGCTCCTTGAGGTGCCGCCGCGCAATCTCGTTGACATCCTGGGACGGCGTGAGCACCAAGGTATCGATCGGCCGCATCCCGGCGCTCTCGTTGTAGCGGTTGATGCGTTCCAGATTCGCGTTCAGCGTGTCCATGAACAGGGAGTCCAGCATGAAGCCGAACATCTGGCTGAATGTGGGTTCGATCGCGGGTCGCGGCGGCGGCGCGCCGGTTGGTGCGGGATCGTTGACGCCGATGATCACGAGCCGCGTGGCGCCGAGCAGTATCGCGGGACTCAAGGGCGAGGTTTGGCGCATGGCGCCGTCGCCAAAGTAGGCATCGCTCAGCAGCACCGGACGGAACAGGAAGGGAATCGACAGGCTGGCCATCAAGTGATCCAGCGTCAACGTGGCCCGCACCCCCTTGCGATACACCCGGTGCCAAGGTTCCGCCTCGGGCCCAGCCGCGAAAAAAGTGACCGAGTCCGCATCGCCATAGCAGGTCGCGCTGATGCCGATGCCATGCAGGTGGGTCTTGTACAGGCTGCGGGGAATGCCGTCGAAGTGCAAATGCGTGCGCAGCAATTCCCACAGAGGCGCGTTGTCGAACAACGCATGCGGCGGCTGTACCAGCCAGCCGCCGGTGAGGAAGGCCAGGAACCAGTGCAGGCCCGATTTGAGCATGCTCACCGCGTCGGCCTTGAACACGTGGTGCACCCTGAAATCCCGCCACACCCGTTCGATGGCCATCACCGAGCGGCGGAAATGCGCCGCATCCGACGCCAGCGCGACGGCGCTCACCGCGCCTGCGGACGTGCCGGTAATGATGGGGAAGGGACAGGCCGATCCGCGCCGCAGGAGTTCGGCGATGCCCTTGAGCACGCCCACCTGGTAGGCCGAGCGCGCCCCGCCGCCCGTCAACACCAAGCCTAGCCGTCCGGGCTCTTGCATCACGTCAGCGCGTCGATGACATCGTCGAGTCCGGCGAGCGTGAGGGGGTACATGCGCCCCTCCAGCATCTCGCGCGTCATCTCGATCGAGGCGGTCTGGCGCCATCGCGACTGGGGCTGCGGATTGATCCACGCAAACTTCGGATACTGCTTCACCAGCCGCTCGAGCCAAACGCTTCCGGGTTCGGGATTCCAATGCTCGACGCTGCCGCCGGCATGCGTGATTTCATACGGGCTCATGGTCGCATCGCCCACGAAAATCAGTTTGTAGTCCGGCCCATAGGTGCGGATGATCTCGGTGGTGCCGATGTGCCCATTGAAGCGCCGGCGGTTGTCCTTCCACAACGCTTCGTAGACGAAGTTGTGGAAATAATAGTGTTCGAGGTGCTTGAACTCGCTGCGCGCGGCGGAGAACAATTCCTCGCAGGTCTTGACGTGATCGTCCATCGACCCGCCGATGTCCAGCAGCAGCAGTATTTTGATGACGTTTTTCCGCTCCGCCTGCATTTTGATGTCGAGCCATCCGCCCGAGCGTGCGGTGGCATCGATGGTGTCGGCCAGCGCCAGCTCGTCCGGCACGCCGCGGCGCGCGAAGCGGCGCAGCCGGCGCAGCGCGATCTTGATGTTGCGCGTACCCAGTTCCACCTTGTCGTCCAGGTTCGCGAATTCGCGCTTGTCCCAGACTTTCACGGCGCTGCGGTTGCGCCCGCCGTCCTGGCCGATGCGCACCCCCTCGGGGTTGAAGCCGTAGGCACCGTACGGAGAAGTGCCGGCCGTCCCGATCCATTTGTTGCCGCCCTGGTGTCTTTCCTTCTGCTCTTCGAGACGCTTCTTCAGGGTCTCCATCAATTTGTCCCACCCGCCCATGGCCTCGATTTCCGCCTTCTCCTCGTCGGTGAAATCGCGCACCGTGAGCTTCTCCAGCCAGTCGGCCGGCAGCTGCCGCTCGAGCATTGCGAAGGCATCCTCGACGCCTTTGAAATGCGCGGCGAACGCGCGATCGTAGCGGTCGTAGAACTTCTCGTCCTTCACCAGGCAGGTTCGCGCCAGATAGTAAAACCGCTCGGCGCTCAAGTGTCCCAAACCGGCTTTGAGGGCTTCGAGCAAGGTCAACAATTCGGTGATCGAGACCGGCACGCCGGTCTTGCGCAGCAGGAAAAAAAACTTAACGAGCATTCCGGCGGTTTAAAAAGACGAGTTGCTCGAACAAGTGCACGTCCTGCTCGTTCTTCAGCAGCGCACCGTACAGCGGCGGGATCAGTTTCTTGGCATCGTCGCTGCGCAGCACCTCGGGCGGTATCTCTTCGGCGACCAACAGCTTGATCCAGTCGAGCAGCTCAGACGTGGTCGGCTTTTTCTTCAGGCCCGGCGTCTCGCGGATCTTGAAAAACGTGGTCAGCGCCTCGTGCAGCAGTTCGCGCTTCAGATCCGGAAAGTGCACGTCGACGATTTGCGTCATGGTGGCCGCATCGGGAAAGCGGATGTAATGAAAGAAGCAGCGCCGCAAAAAAGCGTCCGGCAGTTCCTTCTCGTTGTTGCTGGTGATCACGATCACCGGCCGATGCTTGGCGCGCACCGTTTCCCGCGTCTCGTAAACGTAGAATTCCATGCGGTCCAGCTCGCGCAGCAAGTCGTTCGGAAACTCGATGTCCGCCTTGTCGATCTCATCGATGAGCAGCACCGGCTGCACGTCGCAGTTGAAGGCCTCCCACAGATTACCCTTGAGAATGTAGTTGCGTATGTCCTGGACGCGCGGGTCGCCGAGCTGCGAATCGCGCAGGCGCGACACCGCGTCGTATTCGTACAACCCCTGCTGCGCCTTGGTGGTGGACTTGATGTGCCACTCGAAAAACGGCTTGTCCAGGGCGCGTGCGATTTCATTGGCCAGGAGCGTCTTGCCCGTCCCCGGCTCCCCCTTGATGAGCAGCGGCCGCGACAGCACGACCGCGGCGTTCACCGCCGCCATCAATTCGTCTGTGGCGATGTATCGGTCCGTGCCGCGAAATTCATTGGCCATTGTTTGAGCTACTTTCGTGTGACGCGCAGGATTTGCATGGAGTTCGTGCCGCCCGAGATGCCGCTCAGTTCACCTTTGGTGAGGATGATGTGATCGCTCTCCGCGACCAATTTCTGGCCGAGCAACAGACGGAAGATGGAGAAGTAAACCGCCTCGCCCCGGTCCTCGACGTCGTAGGCAATCGGGTAGACGCCGCGGTACAAGGTGACGCGGCGGCGCGTACTTTCGTGCCGGGTAAAGGCATAGATCGGTATGTCGGAACGGACCCGCGACATCCACAATGCCGTCGAACCGGATTCGGTCAAAGCGACGATGGCCTTCACGTGCAGATGGTTTGCCGTGTACATCACCGCGGCGGCGATGGCCTCATCCGTATGGGCGAAGAAGCCGCTGTTGCGCTGCCTGGCACGAACATGTTCGACCTCGTACTTCTCCGCTCCGACCACGATCTGTGCCATGGCCTCCACCACCTTGGCGGGATGCTTGCCCGATGCGGTTTCCGCGGACAGCATGACGGCATCGGTGCCGTCCATGACTGCGTTGGCCACGTCGGACACTTCGGCCCGCGTAGGTATGGTCGCCGTGATCATCGATTCCATCATCTGAGTCGCCATGATCACGACTTTGTTCTGCTGCCGCGATTCCTGGATGATGAGCTTCTGCAGGCCGGCGAGTTCGGCATAGCCCATCTCCACGCCAAGATCGCCGCGCGCCACCATCACCCCGTCGCTGGCCTTGACCACGGCGACGAGGTTCTTGATCGCCTCCGCGCGCTCGATTTTCGCGACCAGAAGGCCATGGCCGCCGGCTTGACGCAGCAGACCGCGCGCCTCTTCCATGTCCGCAGCATCGCGCGGAAAGGACACGCCGAGGTAGTCCACTTTGAGGCGCGCCGCGGTGACGATGTCCTCGCGGTCCTTGTCGGTCAATGCGCCGGCGGAAAGTCCCCCGCCCTGCCGATTGATGCCCTTGTTGTTGCCGAGCTCGCCGCCCACCAGCACGCGGGTTTTGATGCGGGGCCCCTCGATACCCAACACCTGCAGGCTGATTTGGCCGTCGTTGAGCAGCAGCACGTCGCCCGCAAACACATCGGTGGGCAGCCGCTTATAGGCGATGCCCACGGAGGTCTCGGACCCGGCATCGACGGGCAGCGAGGCGTCCAAAATGAATTCCGCGCCGTCGTCGAGCATGATCTTGCCGGCCGCGAACCGGTCGATGCGGATTTTCGGCCCCTGCAGATCGCCGAGCACACCCACATAGCGGCCGGCCTGCCGCGCGGCCTCGCGCACCAACTCGACCCGGCGGGCATGATCGGCCGTCGCGCCGTGCGAGAAATTCAGGCGCACGACATCCACGCCGGCGCGCACCATGTCCGTCAGCACGGCCGGATCGTCCGTGGCCGGACCCAGGGTGGCGACAATTTTCGTGCGCCGCAGGCCGGTATTCACGCGGCGCGCCGTTCGAGTATTTCAACGGCGGGGAGCTTCTTGCCTTCGACAAACTCCAGGAATGCACCGCCGCCCGTGGAGATGTAGGAAATGCTGTCCTCGACGCCGTATTTTTCGATCGCGGCCAGCGTGTCGCCGCCGCCCGCCAGGGAAAACGCCTTGCTGCGCGCGATCGCGGTGGCGAGCGTGCGCGTGCCCTCGCTGAACTGGGCAAATTCGAAGACACCCACAGGACCGTTCCACAGGATCGTGCCCGCGGACGCCACCAGGGCTGCAATGGCCTCGGCCGAGTCCGGGCCGATGTCCAGAATCATGTCCTCGGCGGACACGTGGCGTATGTCCTTGACGTCGGCTTCCGCCTTGGCCGAGAACTCGGTGGCGACCACGACATCGGTCGGCATGGGGATGACGATGCCGCGCTTCTTGGATTGCTCGAGCAGACGCTTGCAGATGTCCAGCATGTTGGGTTCGTACAGAGACTTGCCCACATTGAAGCCCAGCGCGGCGAGAAAGGTGTTGGTGATGCCGCCGCCGACGATGAGCTGATCCACCTTGCTCAACAAGGATTCCAGCACCGTGAGCTTGGTCGACACCTTGGAGCCGGCCACGATGGCCAGCAAGGGCCGCGCCGGCTTTTCCAGCGCGGTTTCGAGCGCAGACAGTTCGCTGACGAGCAGCGGTCCGGCGCACGCGACGGGCGCGTATTTGGCGACGCCGTGCGTGCTGGCCTCGGCGCGATGCGCCGTGCCGAAGGCGTCCATGACGTAGATGTCGCACAGCGCGGCCATGCGCCGCGACAGATCATCCGCATCGTTTTTCTCGCCCTTGTTGAAGCGCACGTTTTCCAGCAGCACGACCTCGCCCGGGGCCACCTCGACGCCGTCGAGCCAATCTTTCTTCAGCGCCACGGACACCCCCAGCAGCTGGGCCAGGCGCTTGGCCACCGGCGCCAGGGAGAATTCCTCCGCATACTTGCCCTCTTCGGGGCGCCCGAGATGCGACATGATGAGGACGCGGGCCTTCGCGTTCAGCGCCGCCTGGATGGTGGGCAATGCGGCGCGGATGCGCGCATCGCTGCTCACCACGCCGCCCTGGATGGGCACATTCAAGTCCTCGCGTATCAGCACCCGCTTGTCGCGCAGATCCAGGCTGGACATTTTTGTGATCTTCAAGGACTTCTCAGGCGGCCTTCGACCACGCCAACGTGGTGTCGAGCATGCGGTTGGAGAATCCCCACTCATTGTCGTACCACGCGCACACCTTCACGAGCGTCCCTTCGATCACCTTGGTCAGCGTCGCATCATAAGTGGATGAGGCAGGATCATGATTGAAATCCACCGACACCAGGGGCTGATCATTGTAAGCCAGGATGCCCTTGAGCGGGCCGTTCGCGGCCGCCTTGATGGCGCCGTGAATCTCTTCCACCGTGGTCTTGCGCGCCGCCGTGAAGGTCAAATCCACGAACGATACATTGATGGTCGGCACCCGGATAGAGAACCCGTCGATCTTGCCCTTGAGCTCCGGCATGACCAGGCCCACGGCCGCGGCGGCACCGGTCTTGGTCGGGATCATCGACATGGTCGCCGAGCGCGCGCGCCGCAGGTCCGAGTGATACACATCCGTCAATACTTGATCGTTGGTGTAGGAATGCACCGTATTCATGACGCCGGCCAGCACGCCGATCTTTTCGTGCAAAACCTTGACCAAGGGCACCAGGCAATTGGTGGTGCAGGACGCGTTGGAGATGACGCTCATGCTGGATTTCAGAATCCCGTGATTCGCACCATAGACGATGGTTGCGTCCACGTCGTCGCCGCCGGGCGCGGATATCACGACTTTTTTCGCACCCGCCGCGATGTGAGCGGACGCCTTGGCCTTGCTGGTGAACAATCCCGTGCACTCGAGCACAAAGTCCACGCCCAACTCGGCCCAGGGCAGTTTGGCCGGATCGCGCTGCGCGACCACGCGGATGCGATCGCCGTTGACCACCATGGAATCGCCGTCGACATGAATCTCGCCGCGAAAGCGTCCGTGCACCGTGTCGAAGCGCGTCAGGTGCGCATTGGTGTTGGCGTCGCCCAAATCATTGATCGCCACGATCTTGATATCGCCGCCGTGCTTGCCTTCGTAGAGCGCGCGCAGGATGTTGCGTCCGATCCGACCGTAGCCGTTGATGCCCACTTTTATTGCCATTTATTTTCCTTTCCGTGCGCTTCGCGCATGTTGTCATGCGCTTCGCGCAACTATCACCGGGGCCGATGCGGCCCCGACCTTTGGGCGCTCGCTACGCGAGCGTTTAAGACCCCGATGTACCGCATCAGGTTCCCGCTATCCGGCCAGTACTTTGTCGACTGCTTCGACCACTTTTTCCGCCGTAAAGCCATACTGCTGAAACAGCACCTTGGCGGGCGCCGAGGCGCCAAAATGATCGATGCCCACGATTTGCCCCTTCAGTCCCACGTAACGCCACCACGGGGCGCGCACACCCGCTTCCACGGCCACGCGGCGCGTCACCGCCTGGGGCAGCACGCTCTCCTTGTAGGCATCGTCCTGGGCGTCGAACGTGTTGGTGCTCGGCATCGACACCAGGCGCACCCGGCGCCCCTTGGCGTTCATGCTGCGCACCGCCTCGGCGGCAATCCCGACCTCGGACCCCGTGGCGATCACGATGGCCTCCGGGTCGCCCGCGGGTTCGATCAAGACATAGCCGCCGCGCCGGATGTCGGCGATTTGAGCCGGCTCGCGCGCCTGGTGGTTACAGGCTTGCCGCGTCAACACCAGCAGCGTGGGCCCGTCGCGATTATCGACCGCTGCGCCCCAACCCGCCGCCGTCTCGACCGCATCGCAGGGACGCCAGACATCGATATGCGGAATGAGCCGCAGACTTCCAAGATGCTCGATGGGCTGATGCGTCGGACCATCTTCGCCGAGGCCGATCGAGTCGTGCGTATAGACGAATACCACGCGGATGCGCATCAAGCAGGCCATGCGCACGGCGTTGCGCGCATAGTCGGAGAAGGTCAGGAACGTGCCGCCGTAGGGTATGAAGCCGCCGTGCGCGGTGATGCCGTTCATGATGGCCGACATCCCGAACTCGCGCACGCCGTAGTGGATGTAATTTCCGGCCGGAGCGGCGGGATTTAAGGTCACGGAGTCCTTGCGCCAGGTGCCGTTCGAGGGCGTGAGATCCGCCGAGCCGCCGAGCAATTCCGGCAACGAGGGGCCGATGGCATTGAGCGCCGCCTGCGAGGACTGGCGGGTGGCCAGCGTCTTGGCCTCGGCCTGCGCGCCGCCGACGAAGGCGCGCATCAGATCATCGAAGCCCGCCGGCAGATCGCCGGCGATGCGCCGCTCCAGTTCGGACGCCAATGCCGGAAACTCCTGCTTGTAGGCGGCAAACCGGGTGCGCCACTGCTGCTCGGCCTTGGCGCCTTTCTCGCGCCTGTCCCACTCGGCGCGAATATCGGCCGGTATTTCGAAAGGCGGAGAATTCCAGCCCAAGGTCTTGCGCGCGGCGGCGATATCCTCGGCCCCCATCGCCTCGCCGTGCATCGTTTGGGTGCCCTGCTTGGGCGCACCGTATCCGATGATGGTCTTGGCGCAAATAAATGAGGGCTTGTCGGTGACTGCGCGTGCGGCCGCCAGTGCGGCGGCCACCGCCTCGCTGCTTTGGCCGTCGACGTGCGGGATGACATGCCAGCCGTACGCCTCGAAGCGATGCGCCGTGTCGTCGTCGAACCAACCCACGACCTTGCCGTCGATCGAAATACCGTTGTCGTCATAAATCGCGATGAGCTTGCCGAGCTGCTGCATGCCCGCGAACGATGCCGCTTCATGCGATATGCCTTCCATCATGCAACCGTCGCCGACGAAGACGTAGGTGTGGTGATCGATGATGTCGTGGCCGGGCCGATTGAATGTGGCTGCCAGCGAACGCTCGGCCAGGGCCATGCCGACGGCATTGGCAAATCCCTGGCCCAAGGGACCGGTCGTGGTCTCGATCCCAAGATGCACTTCACGTTCCGGGTGGCCGGCGGTCTTCGAGCCCCATTGGCGGAAATTCTTGATTTCGTCCATCGACAAGGGATAGCCGGTCAGATGCAGTACGGAATACAGCAACATGGAGGCGTGGCCGTTGGAAAGCACGAAGCGGTCACGGTCCAGCCACGTCGGATTGCCCGGATTGAACTTAAGCACGTCCCGCCACAGGACTTCGGCAATATCCGCCATGCCCATCGGCGCGCCCGGGTGGCCCGAATTCGCCTTTTGGACCGCATCCATGGACAGGGCTCGGATGGCGTTCGCAAGTTCGCGGCGGCTGGGCATAACGGGGCTTCTTGGTTGGCGGAGAAGCCGCGTATTGTCTCCGATGCGCCCTCTGCCAGCAAATCGCCGATTTGCGACGGAACGAGGTCACAGAACGGCGGTCGTTTTATGTATCACGCGAAGAGGCGCTGCCATGACCCAGTTCACCGTCCCCGGGAGGGTGCTTTGCTACCATTTATCAGATGCAAATTCTACAACTCACCGATCCTCATCTTTACGGCAGCGCCACGGGGCGATTGCGCGGCGTCGAAACAGACTCGAGTTTACGGGTGGCGCTCGATGATGCGATCGCGCGCGTGCCGGGCTATGAGGCGATGCTGGTCACGGGTGATTTGGTGCAGGACGATACCAGCGGCTATCTGCGTTTTCGCAGCTACTTCGGCAATTTCAAAAAACCGGTGTTGTGCATTCCCGGCAACCACGACGAGCCGGAGGCCATGCGCAAGCAGCTTTGCGGCGCGCCCTTTGAAATTTGCGGCACGCACAGCATCGGCGATTGGGTGTTCGTCATGCTCGACAGCTACGACCCCGGCCATGTCGGCGGCCGCCTGAGCAAGAATGAATTGGCGCGGCTCGATAACGCACTGGCCGGCTCGCGCAAGCATGCCATGGTGTGCCTGCATCATCACCCCATCCCCATGGGCAGCCGCTGGTTGGATGGCGTGGGTCTTGCGGAAGCGGACGAGTTTTGGCGCATCATCGACGCGCACTCGCATGTGCGCGCGGTGGTGTGGGGCCACGTGCACCAGGCCTTCGAGGGCAGGCGCGGCGATGTGCGGATGTTTGCCACTCCCTCGACCGGCGCCCAGTTTCTTCCCAAGAGCGATCGCTACGCGGTCGATTCGCTGCCGCCGGCGTACCGCAGTTTCGAGCTGCACGCCGACGGCCGTATCGATTCCCAAGTCCACTGGGTAGAATCCGCACAAATGCGCCAGACGGCGAGTTAGGCGTTTAGATTCCAATGCGAAGATTTTCGATCCGCCGGCGTTTGCTGGGACTCTGCCTCGCGAGCGTGGTTCTTTCGACCACGGTCCACGCGGACGGCGCACTTCATGCGCTTTGGGAACTGCACGGCAAGCACAACACCGTCTACCTCTTGGGCTCGATCCATGTGCTGCGCCCCGGAGACTACCCGCTGGCGCCGGCCGTCCTCAGTGCCTACGGCAATGCCAGGTCGATTTTCATGGAAGTCAATCTGCAAGAAATCGATTCGCAGCAGATGCAGATGGAATTGCTGGCGAGCGCGCGGCTGCCTGAAGGCAAGACTTTGCTCGATATCATGGGCAAGGAGCGCTACGCGCGTGCGGGCGCTTTGGCCCACGAGGTGGGCGTCGACATTTCGATCTTCGACGCCTTCGCGCCCTGGTTCGTTGCCGAGGCGATCTCTCAGCTGCAATTGCAGAAGCTGGGCTTTCAGCCGACCTCGGGCGTGGAGATGTTCTTCTTGGAGCACGCGCGCAGCGACGGGAAATCCGTGGCGGGATTGGAAACGGTGCAGGATCAGATTGCACTGTTCACGGCCCTGTCCCTGGACGCACAAGCGGACTACTTGATATCGAGCCTCGAGGAGGCTCATGATTTGCCGAAGGACGTGAACGACATGGTGCACGCCTGGCAGCGCGGCGACACGGTGTGGTTCGCGGACCAATTGAAATCCGAGTTCGGCCGCGACCCCGCGCTATATCAATCCCTGCTGGTGGCCCGCAACCGCAAATGGGTGCCCAAAATCGAAGCGCTGCTCAATGATGACAAGAACTACTTGGTGATCGTAGGCACCGGACATCTGGTGGGCCAAGGCAGTGTGATCGAACTGCTCGGAAAGGACGGGATCATCGCCACCCAACGTTGAGCGGCGACGATCCGCCAAAGCCTGACGAGCCGCTGAAGTCTATTGCGCCGCGGCCGGAGCTCCACGCGCCTGCATGCGGGCTTGCATGCGCGCTTGCATCTGCGCCTGCAGCTGGACGAGCTGCGTTTGCTGCGCCGGTGTCAATACCTTGAACACTTGCGCGCGCACCGCCTCTCTCTGCGTGATCATCTGTGAATGCAGAGAGCCATTTGCCTGCGTGACCTGCGCCAGGACGTTGGTGTAGTTCGGGTCATTCGGCTGGGTCTGGCGCAGCTTCAGCGAATTGGCGCGCATTTCCTCGTGAAGACTCTTCATCTGCGGACGGGCCGTCGTCATGATGGCCTTGACCGCCGACTGCTGCTCCGCACTCAAGTTCAGCTTGGAGAGCAAATGGCCGGCGCCGTGGTGACGGTGCCATCCGTGGGGACCCTGCGCGGCAGGCGCAGCGGGCGCCGCTGCCGGCGTCTCGTCGGCCGCGGCCGCGATCGAAATGCCGGTGGCGCCCCATAGGGCGGCGGCCCCGAGAAGTGCTCCTGCCAGCACGTTGCGATTCGAATTCATGTTTATTGCTCCAATACGGTGAAAAAGGTGCAGAGCTATCCTAAGCTCACGCCGTGCAAAAATGTGTCAGAGCCGGCGCAGGGTTCTGTTAAGAATTGCAAATTCAGGCGCCGGGAGCATCGTGGGGCACCGACTGTGCCAGAGTATGGGGTACATCATGACAGTCCCGGAACTCCTGCCGACGGATACCAGTGCCGCGCGCGATCCGCGCGTGCTGCTTGTGGACGACGACCGCGAACTCTGCCAGATGCTCTGCGAATACCTGGCCGCCGAGCATTTCGAGGTCAAGAGCGTGCACGACGGCGGCGATGCGCTGGCGGAATTGCAGAGCGGTCACTTTGAAATCGTGATTCTCGATGTGATGCTGCCGAGCGTCGGCGGCCTGGATGTCCTGCGCAAGCTGGGCGCCGCCTACACCACGCCGATATTGATGCTCACCGCGCGCGGGGACGATGTCGATCGGATCGTGGGCCTGGAACTCGGAGCCGATGATTACCTGAGCAAACCATTCAATCCGCGTGAATTGGTGGCGCGAATTCGCGCGATCCTGCGCCGCGCCAGCAGCCGTCCGGCACGGGTCGGTGTTCCCGACGAGCTCGTTGTGGGCCCCATCACCTTGAACACGGGCACCCGCCAAGTGCACGTCGCGCGCAAGGCCGTGGCGCTCACGGGCGCCGAATTTCGAGTGCTCGAATTGCTCATGCGCTCCGCGGGCCAGGTCATATCGAGGGACTCGATGACCGAGCAGGCGCTTGGGCGCAAGCTGGCCGCCTACGATCGCAGCATCGACACGCACATCAGCAACCTGCGCCGCAAGCTCGATCTTACGGCCGGCGCGCATCCTGAAATCAAAAACGTCCGGGGCTCCGGCTACACACTCACCTGGGCGCATGCATAGCGCATGCATAGCCTGTTCTCAAGGATATTCCTGTTGTTCCTGCTGGCGATGACCCTCATCGTCGGCAGCAGCATCGCCACCACCTTTACCATCGCCTCCCGCGACAACGATCCGCCCGAAATGCAGCGCCGCCCGTCGGCGGCCATCCAGGCGTCCGAGGTGCTCGCCCGCGGCGGAATCAGCGCGCTGAAGGACTGGCTGCAAGGCATTCGGAAAACCTTGGGTGACCGGGAACTGTATGTCATCGGTCCGGACGGCCGGGATGTTCTCGGCCGGCGGCTGCCCGAGAATGCGCTGCGGCGTTTGGGATCCCTGGCCCGCGATCCGGTCCCGGGCAACTTCCGCCCCTCGCGCGCCGCGCCGCAAATCGTCGACGCCGACGGTGCCGTCTACACCGTTTTGTTGACGGCGCGGCGCCCCAGCATCTTCGGCGCACTCAGCCTGCCCGCCATTTCTCTGACCATCTTGGGGATAGCACTGTTGGTGAGCGCCCTGACGAGCTGGTGGCTGGCGGAGCATCTGACCGCACCGATCCGGCGCATTCAGGCCGGCGCACGCGCGCTGGCTTCGGAGAATCTGGATGTCCGGGTCAGCGCGGGTTTGGAGGACCGCAAGGACGAACTGGCCGTGCTGGCGCGCGATTTCGACGCCATGGCGGATCAGTTGCGGGCCCATCGCAGCGCGACCACGCAGCTGCTGCGCGACATCTCTCACGAGCTGCGCTCGCCTCTGGCCAGAATGCGCGTGGCCTTGGGGTTGGCGCGTCAGCCGCCGGCGGATTTCACCCGCCAGCTGGATCGAATGGAGCGGGAGGTCGAGCGTCTCGATGCCATGATCAGCCAGGTGTTGAAGCTCGCGCGGCTGCCCGGCACCAACGCGCTGCTGGAGCGCGAACCGTTCGAACTGGACGAGGTCATCGAACAGGTGGTGCGCGACGCCAATTTTGAGGGTGCCGTCAAGGGCTGCAGCGTCAATCTCCAGGGCGCCGCAAACGAAGCCGTGCTCGGCAACCGCGAACTGCTGCGCAGCGCGATCGAGAACGTTCTGCGCAATGCGGTTCGCTACAGTCCGCAAGGCAAGCCGGTCGAGGTGCTGGTGGCGAGGATGAGTGCCGGATTGGAAATTTTGGTCCGCGATCAGGGGCCCGGGGTCCCCACGGCCGATCTGGAACGCATTTTCGAGCCGTTCTACCGCGTCGCCGAGTCGCGTGACCGCGACAGCGGCGGTGAAGGAATCGGCCTCGCCATCACGTTTCGCGTCATGAAGGCGCACGGCGGGTCTGCCGCCGCCGCCAATGCGCAGGGCGGCTTCGAAGTACGACTTTGCTTGCCCGAGACCGCCATCGCTGTTTAGATGCCGGGCCATGAGCCTGTTTCAAGAAGCCTGCAAGTACATTCCGGGCGGCGTCAACTCGCCCGTTCGAGCCTTTCGCGGCGTGGGCGGCGAACCGATTTTCCTCAAGAAGGCTTTGGGCGCCTACGTGACTGCCGCGGACGACCGCCGCTACATCGACTATGTCGGCTCCTGGGGTCCGATGATCCTGGGCCATGCTCACCCGCAGGTGATCGCGGCCGTGCAAGAAGTTGCCGCCAACGGCTTGAGCTTCGGCGCCCCGACGACGCTCGAAACGCAGCTGGCGCGGCGCGTCGTCGAACTGATGCCCTCCATCGAATTGGTGCGCTTCGTGAGCTCGGGCACGGAGGCGACCATGAGCGCCATCCGCCTGGCCCGAGGCTTCACCGGACGCGACGCCATCGTGAAGTTCGAGGGTTGCTATCACGGACACTCAGATTCGCTCCTGATCAAGGCCGGTTCGGGCGCCTTGACCTTCGGCGTGCCTACCTCGCCGGGAGTGCCCAAGGCGCTTGCCGGCCATACGGTGACGCTCAACTTCAACGACGTCGATCAGGTTCAGCGCGTGTTCCGCCAGATCGGCGAGACAATCGCCTGCGTCATCGTCGAGCCGGTGGCGGGCAACATGAATTGCGTCCCCCCGGCGCCGGAATTTTTGCAAGCCCTGCGCAGCGAATGCGATCGGACCGGCACGCTGCTGATTTTCGATGAAGTGATGACGGGCTTTCGCGTGGCCCTGGGCGGCGCGCAGGCGCTCTATGGGGTACGGCCGGATCTGACGACGCTCGGCAAGATCATCGGCGGCGGCATGCCGGTGGGTGCGTTCGGCGGGCGGCGCGACATCATGGAGCAGCTCGCCCCCGTAGGTCCGATATATCAGGCAGGCACGCTGTCCGGAAACCCGGTCGCGATGATCGCCGGACTCACCACGCTCGAACTTCTCAGCGCGCCCGGATTTCACCAGCGCTTGGGAGCCATGACGGACATCCTGGTGGAACGGCTCGCCACGGCCGCGGCCGGCGCCGGCGTCGCGCTCGCCACGAATCACGTTTGCGGCATGTTCGGATTTTTCTTCACGACCGAGCGTCATGTCGACCGCTACGCCAAAGTCATGGCCTGCGATGTCGAGCGCTTCAAGCGTTTCTTCCACGGTATGCTGCGGGAAGGCATCTACCTCGCGCCCTCCGCCTTCGAGGCGGGATTCCTGTCGGCGGCGCATTCGCCGGCCGACATCGACACCACCATCGCCGCCGCATCGCGCGTATTCGCCTCTTTATAGCATGCGCGCCCTTGCCTGGTTCTTGGGCGCGATCTTGCTGGCAGGATTGATCGGTGCGCTCATCGCCTATCCCGCCTATGAACTCACCTCGAGCTTCGCCCCATGGGCATTTCACCGGGTGGCCGGCCGCGTGGCCATGCTGCTGCTGGCCGCGGAACTCGTCTGGCTGTGCCGGCACTTGAATCTTACGCGCAAGGGGGATTTCGGCTACGGTCTGCCCTGGCGACGGTTTCTCGCCGTGAGCCTGGCTTGGGGAGCCGCGGGCATCGCAACCGCCGGGGTGGGCGCGGGGTTTCTACTGGCGACGCATTTGCGCATCGTGAGTCCGGATTTCGCGCCGACCGCGTGGAATTTCGCGCGCATTTTCGGGATTGGCGTGCTTTCAGGCATTGCCGTGGCACTGATCGAGGAGACGGTGATGCGCGGCGCGATGCACACGGCCATCGAACGCGAATCCGGACCCTGGGCGGCCGCGCTGCTCACCGCGCCGTTGTTCGCCGTGCTGCACTTCACCGCCAAATCGAGAATCGCGCCCGAAGATATCGGGTGGGGCAGCGGCTTCGATCTGCTGCTGCGCTCATTCTCACCCTTGGGGTCTCCCTCGCTGGTCTTCGACTCCTTTCTGTCATGGCTGATCGTGGGTCTCATTTTGAGCCTCACGCGCGTCCTCACCGGCAATATCGCCGTGGCAATCGGGCTGCACGCCGGCTGGGTGATCGTCCTCCGGATGCTGCAGGAGGCAACCACCGGCGGTGATGCTCCGGCGTATGCTTTCTGGGTGGGCCGGTTCGACGGCTTGCTGGGCTACTGGCTCGTGCCCTGGGGGGTCTGCATCGCTGCCGCCTTGTGGCTTACGCGCGTGCGCTGGGTTCCTGCCGCGCGCGGAGGACATCCAGCCGTTCAATAGGGTCGGTGAGCTCCAGACAGAATTGCTTGTCGGCCGCGGCCATCGGCAGAATTTCCGCGAGGCGGAAACCCACCCACGCGGCATCGTCCAGGTGCATCTCCATGCCCGTATACACCTCGCCAAGCTGCGGCAGTACGCTGTGCAGAAGCTCGGCCAGGCGCGCGTGCCGCGCCGGCACGCCGACCTTGGGTTCCACGGGCATCCATTCGACCTGCGCCAGGTTCAGGCCGTCGGCCTGACGGCTGCGCGTCAGGATGCGGAATCGCTCCTCACCGATGCACGAGAGGCCGAGAAACCCATCGGACAATTGATGAAAGTCGATGATCCTTGCCATCGTTCCCACCTCCACAGTTTCGGCGGGACCGACTTCACTACCCTCGCGAATCAACACCACGCCGAAGCGCTGATCGCCCCGCATGCAGCTTCGGACCATGTCCACATAGCGCGTTTCGAAAATTCGCAGCGGCAGGGGACCGCCCGGAAATAGAACGATGTCGAGCGGGAACAGTGCAATCGACGGCGGCGCCTGCATCACCGCGCCCGTAGCGCCGCGAGCAGCTTCTCGTGCACGCCGCCGAAACCGCCGTTGCTCATCACGAGAACATGATCGCCGGCTCGAGCTTGCGCGGCCAGTCCCTGCACCAGAGCATCCACAGTCCCCGCCAGGCTGACGCGCTCTCCCATGCTGGACACCGCTTGTCCCAGGTCCCACCCTAAGTCCGGAGAGTTCAGGAACCAGCTCTTGTCGGCGAGCGCCAGGGCCGGCGCCAGTTGATCCCGGTGCACGCCCAGCTTCATGGTATTCGAGCGCGGCTCCAGCACGGCGATGATGCGCGCCGCCCCCACCTTCGCCCGCAAGCCCTTGAGCGTGGTCTCGATCGCGGTTGGATGATGCGCAAAGTCATCGTATACGGTCACGCCAAAGGCCTCGCCGCGAACTTCCATGCGCCGTTTGACGCCGCGAAAAGCGTTGAGCGCCCGCGCGGCTCGCTCGGGAGGAACGCCCGCGTGCTGCGCGGCGCCGATCGCCGCCAGGGCATTCATGACATTGTGTTCGCCCATGAGATCCCAGGCGACATGCGCCGCCTCACGGCCCTGGAAATGCACCGCGAACCGGCTCGCCGCGGAGTCCGGCTCGATGTGCGCGCTCCAGTCGCCGCCGATCCCGAAGGATTCGCGCGGCGTCCAGCAGCCCTCCCGCAGGGTGGCGGCAAGCTCGGCATCTTGAGCATTCACGATGAGCCGTCCGGCACCCGGTACGGTGCGCAGCAGCTGGTTGAACTGGCGGCGGATCGAAGCCACGTCAGGATAAATGTCCGCGTGATCGTATTCCAAGTTGTTGAGAATCGCGGTGCGCGGCCGGTAATGCACGAACTTGGCGCGCTTGTCGAAAAAGGCCGTGTCGTACTCATCCGCTTCGATGACGAAGAACGGCGGTCTCCCCAAGCGGGCGCTGGATTCGAAATTACCCGGCACACCGCCGACCAAGTATCCGGGCGCAAGCCCCGCCTCTTCGAGTATCCACGTGAGCATGGCCGTGGTGGTGGTCTTGCCGTGAGTACCGGTTACCGCAATCACGTGTCGTCCGTGCAGCACCTGTTCGGCGAGCCACAGCGGCCCCGAGGTATAGGCCATGCCGCGGTCGAGCATGGCTTCGACGACCGGACTGCCGCGGCTCAGCGCATTGCCCACGACCACCATGTCGGGCTTCAAATCGAGCTGCTCGGCGCCGTAGCCTTTGACGAATTCAATGCCGAGCGCCTTCAGCTGCGTGCTCATCGGCGGATACACATTGAGATCCGAACCGGTGACGCGAAATCCCGCCGCCTTGGCGATCGCCGCCACCCCGCCCATGAAGGTGCCGCCGATCCCTAAGATATGAATGTGCATGGTCATGCCGCTGCATACCGATTAAAGTCTACTTCACAGCAAATTGTACACGTGGTAACGGCATGCCTGACGCGATTTGGATCGATAAGAGCGCTGAGCTTCCGGCGCTCGCGCGCACATTGGAGCAGCAATCATCGATTGGCGTAGACACTGAATTCTTGCGCGAGCGCACTTTTTTCCCAAAATTGTGCCTGCTGCAACTGAGTGCCGCCGGAAAGATCTGGTGCGTCGATACGCTGCGCGTCGGCAGTCTCGAGCCGTTGATGCCCGCTTTGACCGCACCCGGCACGCGCAAACTCATTCACGCCGCACGCCAGGATCTGGAGGCGGTTTATCTGACCAGCAAACAGGTGCTGTCGCCGGTTTTCGACACGCAGATCGCAGCGGCCTGCATCGGCTTGAAGCCGCAAGTGGGCTATGCCGAACTGGTCAAGACGCTGCTCAACGTCACCGTCCCGAAGGGCCAAACGCGCACCGACTGGTCGAAGCGTCCGCTCACTCACGAACAGTTGGTATACGCCGCGGACGATGTTTTGTACCTGGGCGCCATCGCCGATGAACTCGCCGGCCGCTTGTCGGAACTTAGGCGAGAGCACTGGGCACGGGAAGATTGTCTGGAGCTCGAGGATCGGCGCCTCTACGAACCGGATGAAGCCCTCGCATGGGAGCGGCTGCGCGGCCTCGGCCAGCTCGCCGCTGCGCCCCGGGCGCGCGCCAAAATCCTCGCCATATGGCGCGAAAAGCTGGCGCGCGAACGCGACCTGCCGCGGGCGTGGATCCTGTCCGACGCCGCCATTTTTTCGATCGCGCACGCCGCGCCGGGGGATGCCGCGGCGCTCGATGCCGTGCAGCCCATGAACGAGAAATTCGCCGCCACGCTGCTCGATGCCCTCCGGGCCGCACCGGGAGATCCCCTCACGGATTTGGAGCCGGTCCAGGATTCGCGGCCGACGCCCGAACAAAAGGCGCTGCTGGATCGCCTGATCAAAATTGTCGATGCGCGCGCGGCCGAACTTCAGGTAAGCGCCGAAGTGCTGGCGCCGCGCGGTGAGCTGAAGGCGCTCGCCATGGGCAGACGCGGCACCCATGCGTTGAAGGGATGGCGGCGCGAAGAGATCGGGACTCTTTTGCTCGCAGCCGTCGCCTAGGCTCCTAAGCGTTCGGGCCCGCGATCGCCTTTTGGATGCTCCCGAAGACCGTGTTCACGTCGTCATCGGCATCCACGACGCGCAGCAATCCGGCCGCGGTGTAGTGGCTGATGAGGGGTTTGGTCTGCGCCTCGTACACGTCCAGCCGCTTGCCGATGACGTCTTCCTTGTCGTCCGGCCGCTGAATGAGCCGATGCTCCTCTCCGCACTGATCGCAGTGCGCCAGCGCCCCGGCAGGTGCGGTATAAATGTTGAAAACCCGCCCGCAGCTTTCGCAGATTCTGCGGCCGGAGAGCCGCTTGAACAAAATCCCCAAATCGAGATTCAGCAGCACCACGGCATCCAGCGGCTTCCCCAAGTCGGCGAGCATTCTCTGAAGCGCCTGCGCCTGAGGAATGTTGCGGGGAAATCCGTCCAGAATGAAGCCGTTGACCGCGTCCGGCCGGCTCAAGCGCTCGCGAATCATGCCGAGCACCGTGTCATCATCGACCAGCTTGCCGGCATCCATCGCAGCCTTGGCCTTGAGCCCCAGTTCCGTGCCCTTGGCGCGGGCTTCGCGCAGCAGATCGCCGGTGGATATTTGGGGAATTCCATAGGCTTTGACCAGCAGCTGCGACTGCGTGCCCTTGCCCGACCCCGGTGCGCCCAATAAGACTATTCTCATGGTTCTTTTGGTAGTAAAAGCGCGCTACCGTACCAGAGGACGCGCCGATCGGCTATTCTGCGCGGCTTATTGAAAGGGGACCCTGTGACCAAGAAGAATGCGTTCTATGCACAATCCGGCGGTGTGACCGCAGTGATAAACGCGTCGGCCTGCGGCCTGATCGAAACCGCGCGCCGCCACCCCGACAAGATCGGCCGGGTTTATGCCGGCCGGGACGGCATCATCGGCGCGCTGACCGAGGATATGATCGACGTCAACAAGGAGAGCCGGGCCGCAATCGCTGCTTTGCGCCATACGCCGGGGGGAGCCTTCGGATCGGCGCGCTACAAACTGGCGGGCATCGACAAAAACCGCGCCCAATACGAGCGCCTGATCGACATATTCCGCGCACACGACATCGGCTATTTCTTCTACAACGGCGGCAACGATTCCATGGACACCGCACAGAAGGTGTCCGAGATCGCGTTGCAGATGAGCTATCCCATCCAGTGCATCGGGATTCCCAAGACCGTGGACAACGACCTGCCCCTGACCGATTGCTGCCCCGGGTTCGGCTCAGCCGCCAAGTACATTGCCGTCTCGACGCGTGAAGCGGCGCTCGATGTCGCCTCGATGGCGCGCACCTCGACCAAGGTCTTCGTGCTCGAGGTAATGGGACGGCACGCCGGGTGGATTGCGGCCGCAGGCGGATTGGCCGGGGAAAAGGCCGGCGATGCCCCGCATATCATTCTCTTTCCCGAGATTGCGTTCGACGCCCAGGCTTTCTTGCAGAAGGTCAAGGCCACGGTGGACAAGCGCGGCTATTGCGTCGTCGTGGTGTCGGAGGGCGTCAAAGACGCCGCCGGCAAGTTTCTCGCCGAGGCCGGCACCCAGGATGCTTTCGGCCATGCTCAACTGGGCGGCGTCGGCCCGGTGGTTGCGCAAATGACGCAGCAAGCCTTCGGCTACAAATTCCACTGGGCGGTGGCCGACTATCTGCAGCGCTCGGCGCATCACATCGCGTCCAAGGTCGACGTGGACCAGGCCTATGCGGTCGGCAAGGCGGCGGTACAGTTTGCCCTCCAGGGCAAGAACGCCGTGATGCCCATCATCGTCAGAAAGTCATCGAAACCCTATCGCTGGGGCATCGGCGAAGCACCGTTGTCTGCCGTCGCCAATCAGGAAAAGAAGGTCCCGCGCAATTTCATTACCCCCGATGGCTTCGGCATCACCGCCGCCTGCCGGCGTTATTTGTTGCCCCTGATCGGCGGCGAAGGCTACCCTCCGTACCGCAATGGCCTTCCCGCTTATGTCACATTGAAAGGCGCCCGTGTTGCGAAGCGCCTGCGTAAGCCGTTTGTGATATAGTCGCGTCGCTTTTTTTGTCGTTAACCTCTTATATTTCAATAACATAAGCCCTGAAGGGAACCTCACATGACTCTTGATAATGCGCTATGGCTTGCAATCGCGGCCGGTGTTGTTGCAATCCTCTACGGCATCATTTCGGTAGGCTGGATTTTGAAGCAGCCTGCCGGCAATGCCCGCATGCAGGAAATTGCCGCGGCAATTCAGGCGGGCGCCCGGGCCTATCTGAACCGCCAGTACTCCACGATCGCGATCGTCGGAGTCATTCTGTTTTTGGCGATCGGTATTGCGCTCGATTGGGCGACGGCCGGCGGCTTCGCGGTTGGCGCCCTCCTGTCCGGTGCGGCGGGCTACATCGGCATGTTCATCTCGGTACGCGCCAACGTGCGCACCGCGCAGGCCGCGCACAATGGGGTCAATGCGGCGCTGAAGGTGGCGTTCCGCGGCGGCGCCATCACCGGCATGTTGGTCGTCGGCTTGGGGCTGCTCGGCGTCGCCGGCTATTACTTCGTCATGCGCAGCATACTGGGTGATGCCGATACGGCGTTGCGCTCGCTGGTGGGTTTGGCCTTCGGCGGTTCCCTCATTTCGATTTTCGCACGCTTGGGCGGCGGCATTTTCACCAAGGGCGCCGACGTCGGCGCGGACCTGGTGGGCAAGGTGGAGGCCGGTATTCCCGAGGATGACCCGCGCAACCCCGCGGTCATTGCGGATAACGTCGGCGACAACGTCGGCGATTGCGCCGGCATGGCGGCCGACCTGTTCGAGACCTACGCGGTGACGTTGGTCGCGACCATGCTGCTGGGCGGCCTGGTGATGACCGAGTTGGGCGCGCGCGCCATATTGTTTCCGTTGGTGCTCGGCGCGATTTCCATCGTCTCGTCCATCATCGGCACCTTCTTCGTCTCCACCCGCGAAGGCGGCAAGATCATGAATGCGCTGTACAAGGGCGTCATCGTCTCGGCGGTGATTTCCGCCATCGCGTTCTACTTCGTCTCGCAACAGATCATGGGCGATCACGCCATGAAGATGTGGCTGTGCACCCTGGTCGGGTTGGCGCTCACCGCCGCGATGATCGTGATCACCGAGTACTACACGGCCACCGAGTACAAGCCGGTGCAGCACGTGGCGGCCGCGTCGCAAACCGGCCATGCCACCAACATCATCGCCGGACTCGGCGTTTCGATGAAGGCCTGCGCCCTGCCCGTCATTGCCGTGGCCCTGAGCATCTGGGCGTCGTTCCAGCTCGAGGGTCTGTACGGCATCGCCATCGCGGCCACCGCGATGCTCTCCATGACCGGCATGATCGTGGCGCTCGATGCCTACGGTCCGATCACCGACAACGCCGGCGGCATTGCCGAAATGGCACACCTGGACAAGAAGGTGCGCGATGTGACCGACCCGTTGGATGCCGTGGGCAACACCACCAAGGCGGTGACCAAGGGCTACGCCATCGGCTCGGCCGGCCTGGCGGCGCTCGTGCTGTTTGCGGACTACACGCATAAGTTGAGCGAGGTGCTGGGACACCCCACGACGTTCGACCTGTCCAATCCGGCCGTAATCATCGGCTTGTTCATCGGCGGCCTGGTGCCCTACCTGTTTGCCGCAATGGCCATGGAAGCCGTGGGCCGTGCCGCAGGCGCGGTGGTCAACGAGGTACGCCGCCAATTCAAGGAAATCGCCGGCATCATGGAAGGCACCGCGAAGCCCGATTACTCGCGCGCCGTGGATATGCTCACCAAGGCGGCGATCAAGGAAATGATCATCCCCTCGCTGCTGCCCATCCTGGTACCCATCGTGCTGGTGTTCATCGTGAATTTCTTGATGGGCCCGGGCTCCGGCGTGCAGGCCCTCGGCGGGCTGCTGATCGGCACCATCGTCACCGGATTATTCGTCGCCATCTCGATGACCACCGGCGGCGGCGCCTGGGACAATGCCAAGAAGTACATCGAAGAAGGTCACTTCGGCGGCAAGGGATCCGATGCGCACAAGGCCGCGGTGACCGGCGATACGGTCGGCGATCCCTACAAGGACACCGCCGGACCCGCCATCAACCCGTTGATCAAAATCATCAACATCGTCGCGCTGCTGCTGGTCCCCGTACTCGGCAAGATGATGTAATCAGGGTCCTTCTCAATCATATCTGCTACGGGGTCGCTTCGACCCCGTAGCAGTTGCGCGAAGCGCATGGCAAGCGCATGGCAAGCGCATTAAATATCGAAATAAATCGCGTCGGGTTCGGCAGCGCCATCGCGCGTCATTACACGCAGCTCCGGTTCCTTCAAGGACACACGCGACCGAGGCGGTACGCTGCGGGTCAGAAACACCGAGCCGCCGATGACGCTGTCCGCTCCCACCACCGTCTGGCCTCCCAACACCGTGGCGTTGGCGTACAGCGTGGACCCGTTTTCCACCGTGGGATGGCGCTTCTTGCCGCGAATGAGATGACCGTGGGCATCCCGCGGCAGCGACAGCGCGCCCAGGGTGACGCCCTGGTAAATCTTGACGCCGTCGCCGATGTGCGTGGTCTCGCCGATCACCACACCGGTGGCGTGATCGATGAAAAAGGCCGCGCCGATGGTCGCGCCCGGATGAATGTCGCAGCCGGTTTTGGAATGCGCCCACTCCGTCATGATGCGTGCCATCATCGGCACCCCCAGGTCGTACAGCGCATGCGCGATCCGGTACACGCTGACCGCGAGCACGCCGGGGTAAGCGAGAATGATTTCATCCAGATTCAGCGCCGCCGGATCGCCGTCGAAAGCCGCCTGCACGTCGCGGATCAACAGTCCGCGGATCTCCGGCAGGCGCCGCAAAAAGATTTCCGCCAGCTCGTGGGCGCGCGGCGCACATTCGCCGAATTCCGGCGGCACCGCTTCGCGCTCGCGGCCGTAGCACAAACAATGTTCCATCTCGCGCTCGAGCTTCGGGACCAGCGCCGCGGCCATTTGCTCGACATGCTGACTCAGGTTGCCGGCATTCAAATCCTGGCGGCCGAAGTAGCCCGGATACATCAGGTCGAGCACCGACTCCAGGATCTCGACAATCGCCTCGCGCGAGGGCAGATAGCGCTGCGAAATGCGGCGCGCACGCTCATCCCCAAGATAGCTGCCGAGCAGCTCACCGACGACTTGCCCGAGTGCCGTCGTCTGCGGTTTCTTCGAGGCCGTGGCGTTCATACGACTCCTTAGGTGACCGCCTGCATTTTCTCGACTTCTTCGAACAACCCTTCGAACAGCGCGCCGGACAAGTAACGCTCGCCGGCGTCCGGCAGAATCACCACAATGGTCTTGCCTTTGTTGTTGGGTTCGCGCGCCAGACGCACCGCCACGGTCATGGCCGCGCCGCAGGAGATACCCGACAGGATGCCCTCTTCGCGCGCCAAGCGTCGCGCCATCTCGATGGCTTCCTCGTTGGTCACCTGCTCGACGCGATCGACCAGCGACAAATCCAGATTGCGCGGAATGAAACCCGCGCCGATACCTTGAATCTTGTGCGGCGTGGGCGTCGGGGTTTCGCCCGCCCGGGTTTGGGTGATGACCGGCGAGGCGGCCGGCTCCACCGCCACGGTCACGATTTTCTTGCCGCGGGTGTTCTTGATGTAGCGCGATACGCCGGTCAATGTGCCGCCGGTGCCCACGCCGCTGACGAAGATATCCACCTTGCCGCCGGTGTCCTCCCAGATTTCCGGACCCGTGGTTTTCTCGTGAATCGCCGGGTTGGCAGGATTGTCGAATTGCCTCATCAAGATGTATTTATTAGGATCTGCGGCCGCCAATTCTTCGGCTTTTGCGATCGCACCCTTCATGCCCTTGGCGCCGGGTGTCAGAATCAATTTCGCTCCGAGCGCCGCCACGACCTTGCGCCGTTCCATGGTCATGGTGTCCGGCATGGTGAGCACACAGCCGTAGCCGCGTGCCGCGGCCGCGTAGGCCAGCGCGATGCCGGTGTTGCCGCTGGTGGCTTCGACGACGGACATGCCGGCTTTCAGCGCGCCGCGCTCCTCAGCGTCCCAAATCATTGCCGCCCCGATGCGGCATTTCACCGAGTAGGCCGGGTTGCGCCCTTCGATCTTGGCCAGGATCGTGGCACCGCTGCGGCCGTCCAGGCGGTTGATGCGTATCAGCGGCGTGTGGCCGATGGATTTGGTGTTGTCCTCGAAAATAGGCATATGGCACCCCGTGCACGGAAACTCTTCAGGTCGGTGAAGGATTTTCCTCCTAAGCACGAGGGAAAAGCCATAGTAGTTTGTTATGAGCGGGTGCCGGCCCGTTATAAGCCGGTGGTGGCGGCCGCTAGCCGCTGGGAATCATCGACAAGGGCTGCGGCCGGCCGACGATGAAGCCCTGCACGAAGTCGATGCCCATGCCGGTCACGGTGTCCAACGCCCATTGATCCTCGACCTGCTCGGCGACCACGCGGAAGTTCAAGCTGCGCGACAGGTCGATCATTGCCGCGACCATGGCCTGATTCACCGTATCCCCGGCGAGATTCTTGATGAAGGAACCATCGATCTTCAAATAATCCATCGGCAAAGTTTTCAAGGTCGAGAATGAGCTCAACCCGCTGCCGAAATTATCGAGCGCGAACTCGCAGCCCATGCCGTGCAGCACGGCGATGAAACGCTGCGCATGATCCAGATTGGCGACCACCGAGCTCTCGGTCACCTCGAAGCAGATATCGGCGGGGCTCGCGCCGGTGTGATCGAAGCACTCGACCACGAATTCCAGGAACTCGGCATCGCCCAGCGTCTGGCCCGCGAGATTGATCGCGACGCTGCGTCCCGGCGGCAGCTTCAGCCCGCCGCGGCCGAGCGCGGCGAACACCGCCTGCACCACCCAGCGATCCACATGCGGCATCAAGCGGTAGCGCTCGGCGGCGCGGATGAATTCCGCGGGCGGCGCGGCCGGCAGGCCGTTCTCGGAGGTGAGACGGACGAACACCTCGAGCGCCGGACCGCTCACGCCGCCGGCGCGGGCGTGCACGATGGGCTGGAAGTACAGTTCGAATTTGTTGTCGCGCAGCGCTCTTTGCAATTTCAGCAGCCAATGAATCTCGCCGCTGTGGCGCGCGCTCGCCTCCTCGCGGGCCGAGTACACATGCACGTGCAGGCCGCCCTGTTTCTTCGCCACATAGCAGGCGGAGTCCGCAGAATTCATGATGTCTTCGATACTGCCGCTGTCGCGGCCGATTTCCACCAGTCCGATGCTGACGCCGACGTTGAAGATCTTGTCCTTCCAGACAAAGCGAAATTCATTGACCGAGCGCACGACGTTGTCGGCAATCTGGCGCGCCTTTTCCAGCGGGCATCCGACCAGCAGCAGCGCGAACTCGTCGCCTCCGATGCGTCCCACGGTATCCGAATCGCGCACCGCATCTTTGATCAACGATGCGATCTCGCGCAGCATGTTGTCGCCCGCAGTGTGCCCGCAGGTGTCGTTGACCACCTTGAAGTGGTCCAAATCCAGATAGCACAGCGCATGCCCGATGTCGCTGGTCTGGGCGGAGTCCATGGCTTCCTGCAGACGGCGCTCGAATTCGCGCCGGTTCACGAGGCCCGTGAGCCCGTCGTGGCTCGCCTGATACGTCATCTGCCGCGTGAGCCCGCGCAGCTCGCTGGTGTCGTGGAGCACGAGCACCAGTCCCGCAATGTCCTTGTCCACCTTGAGCGGCGTGATGCTGAGCTCCACGAAGCGCTCCGTACTGCCGTTGGCGGGCAGCAGCACCGCGCGTCGGGCGGCGGCTGCGCGGTCGCTCGTGAGGGCCTTGTGCACCGGATCGCCGAGCGGCCGCCGATCATTCTCATCCACCAAAGAGGCAACCTCCGCAAAGGTCTTGCCCACCACCTGATCGACCGGCTGGCCCAACAGCGCCTCTGCGGCATGATTGATGTAGTCGATGCGTCCGTCGGCATTCACGGTGATCACGCTCTCGCCCATGGCGTCCAGCGTCGCCATGGCGCGCGGCTTCTGCGAAACCTCTTGCGGGAGGACGCCGGGCAGCATTTCCAGCGCGGTGAGCAGCAGTGCAGATTGGCCCGAGCTGTCGATCAGCGTGGTCGAGAGTTCGACGCGCGTGACCTGTCCCTGCCGGTCCATCAGCTCGATTTCATACCGCTCCGCCGCCGATTCTCCGGCCAGGCGGCGCCGCAGATTATTTTCCACCAACTCAACATATTCCGGAGCGACGAAGTCGCTCAGCGGCCGGCCCACGACCTCCGGCCCCTTCAAGCCCAGCAGCTCCAGAAAACGTGCGTTGGCGAACATGATCGTGTCACGGTGCACGAGCACGGCGTCGTGCACGGTCTCCACCAGCCGCTGAAACAGCTGTTCGCGATCCTGAAGCTGCGCGCCGCGCTGCTCGAGGCCTTCCAGGAGCTTGTTGACGGCGGCCCCAAGGCGTCCCAGTGCGCCCGGCTCGCCGTTCAGCGCGATGCGTCGGGTCGCCCCGTCCTCGCCGATGAGGGACTGAATCTGGTTCGAGAAGGCGTTGACCGCACGTTCCTGGCGCCGCTTGATTGCAAACAGCACGACCACGCCCACCGCCAAAACGGCCGCGGCCAAGAACCACAACGCGAGGGAAGACAGAATCAACGCTGACCTCAATGACGACTAGCTGTAGCGGCGCTTGATAGTTAGAAGCCCTTCATGAGCTGGATACGTCGCGAACCATCGTAATGTGCAGAATAGCGCAAGGGACTCGCGTAGCCTGTCGAAATTGACCATAATCAGCGGCCTTAATCGCGCACGAGAAATCATGGATAATCTGACCGCTCGCCGGCAAATGGTCGATCAGCAAATACGCACGTGGGAAGTACTCGATCCCCGAGTGCTCGCAGTCCTGGCCGAGGTGCCGCGCGAAGCGTTCGTGCCCCCGGAATATCGCGAGCTGGCGTTTGCCGACACACCCATTCCGATCGGATTCGGCCAATCGATGCTGGCCCCGAAAATTCAGGGCCGCATTCTACAAGCCTTGGGTGTTTCGGCGACCGACAGCGTGCTCGAGGTCGGCACCGGCTCCGGGTATCTTTCTGCCTGCTTGAGTTTGCTTGGAGCCAACACCCGGTCCATCGACATTCACCCGCAATTCACCGCCGCAGCGGCGTCGAACCTGCGCACCGTCGAGCAGGCGCGCGTCGAGCTGCAGACTCGCGATGCGTTCTCCAACGCTCCCCTGGGCGAGTACGACGCGATCGCCGTCACCGGCTCGCTGCCGGTGTATGACGCCCGCTTCGAGCGATCCCTGCGCCTCGGCGGTCGTCTGTTTGTCGTCGTGGGCGAAGCGCCGGTCATGGACGCCATCTTGGTGCGCCGCGTCGATACGGCCGAGTGGATTCGGGAAAGCCTGTTCGAAACCGTCATTGAGCCCCTGATCAACGCCACCGCCGCGCAGAAGTTCGTTTTTTAGGCATGGGTAGCGAGCTGACTCCCCGGGAATTCGTCGATCGCCGCGCGGCCGGCGAAGAAATGATGCTGCTCGATGTGCGCGAGGACTGGGAGGTCGCCTTGGCGCCGGTGCCGACGCACACCCTGCACATTCCCATGGGCGAGATATCCGACCGGATCGGGGAACTGGATCCGAACAAAACGACGGTCGTGATCTGCCGCTCGGGCGGCCGCAGCGCCCAAGTCGCTGATTTTCTCGAACGCCAAGGCTTCGGCAAAGTTTTTAACCTTGCGGGCGGAATTTTGGCGTGGTCCCGGGTTATAGACCCTAGGATTCCGCAGTATTGACCTGGCTTGCGTAGGTGATATAGTAGTATACAACACTATACTACCGGGGCTGGGTCGCCAAATGGGTACTTCATGAAGCGATTTCTGATTGTCTTTGCACTGTCCCTCGCGGCAGCTTCGGCTCCGGCTGCCGATCTGCTGGCCGTCTATCAACGAGCCCTACAGAACGATCCGCAGCTGCGCGAGGCCGAGGCCACGCGCCTCGCGGCCCTGGAGGCCAAACCTCAGGCTCTGTCAGCGCTGCTGCCCCAGCTGACCGGTAACGGCAAAATCTCGCGCGAACGCGACACGGGGTCGATAAACCAGACCCAGACTCTCGCCCTGCCTCCTTGCGGTCCCGCGGTACCGGCCGGCGCGCCGTGTGCTGCGACGGGTACGCCCACGACGGTGACCGAATCCTTCCCGTTCAGCGGCAAGGTCGACACGACCATTCATCAATACACCATCGATTTGAAGCAGAACTTGTTTCGTTGGGAGAACTGGGAAGCTCTCAAGCGCGCAGATTCTCAGGTGGCGCAGGCCGAAGCGGATTACCAGGCGGCGCAGCAAGACCTCATGGAACGGGTCGCGCAGCGCTATTTTGACGTGCTGGGTGCGCAGGACGATCTCGAGGCGCAGCAAGTAGCCCTGGTGTCGGTCAACCGCCAGCTCGACCAGGCCGAGGCGCGCTATCAAATCGGCCTCATTGCCGTCACCGACGTGGAGGAAGCGCGCGCCGCCCATGACAGCACCGCGGCGGCCGTCATTGCCGCCAAGCGGACCCTTGCCTCGACGCTGGAGCTGTTGCGGGAAATCATCGGCGACCCGTTCGACTCGCTGGCGCGCCCCATTGAGCCCTTCGAAATGGCGAACCCCGATCCCATCAGCGAAGATCGCTGGGTTGAGATGGCCTTGCAGCAGAATCTATCGCTGGTATCGAGCCGCTTGGCGGCGGATATCGCCCTCGAGAACGCCTCAATCGCCCGTGGCGGCCATTATCCGACGCTGGACCTGGTGGGCAGCGCCGGCAAGCTCACGAACAACCAGTTCGACGTGTACCCCGATGGCAGTCCCGCGGGCGGCACTTTCTTGGACGAAAAGCAGCGCTCGATCGGCATTCAATTGACGATTCCCATTTACTCGGGGGGCTTGGTCTCGTCGCAAGTGCGCCAGGCTGTTTATCAGCATCGAGCGGCCAAGGAGCGTCTCGAGCGGGTGGCACGGCAGACCGAGCACGATGCGCGCGACGCCTATCTCGGCGTGATCTCGGAAATATCGCGGGTCAAGGCGCTGCATCGGGCGGTCGAGTCGAACATGATTGCCTTGCGCGCAACCGAATCGGGCTATGAAGCGGGAACACGCACCGCGGTCGACGTTCTGCAATCGAGGCAGCAATGGATTCAGGCACAGACCGACTATTCGCACAGCCGTTACGACTACATGCTGGATGTGATCAAGCTGCAGCAGGCCGCCGGCACGCTGTCCGAACAAAGCCTGCAACGGATCAACGCTCTGCTGACGGATACGCCCGCGCCGCTGCCGCAGGCGGATGCGCCGCCGGCGGCAAAGGCTCGATGATCAACGGCTCGATGAGGGCGAGCAGGCGCTCGACACTGCCGCGATTCGACTCGACGATTTCTTTGCCGATCGCGCCGATGCGCTTAGCTTCGGCCGGATCATCGAACAGCCGCTTGAGGAGCGCCTCGAGCTCATGCGCATGGGATACCTCCAAGACCGCACCCTGCCGCAGCAGCAACTGCGCAATGTCCTTTCCGTTCTCATGAGAGGGGCCGGTCAACACCGGCAAACCCAGCGCCGCCGGCTCGAGCAGATTGTGTCCGCCGATCGGCACCAGGCTGCCGCCGACGAAAGCCACGTCGGCCGACGCATAGAACGCGGCGAGTTCTCCCAGGGTGTCCACCAGCAGCACGCCGGCAGCCGCCGGCAGCACGCCGGCAGCCGTCGGCACGCTGCGGCGTGCGAACGTGATGCCGCGCCGGGCGAGCAAGTCGGCGACGGCGGCGAACCGATCCCGGTGCCGCGGCGCCAGCAACAGCAGCGCATCGGGGCGATGCTTTTGCAGCAAGGCATGCGCGTCGAGCAGCTGTTCCTCTTCACCGGCATGAGTGCTGCCGGCCACCCAGACGGGTCTGCCGCCGTATGCGGCGCGCAACACCTCCGCCGTGGCGAGGAGCCCGGCGTCCACCGCCAGATCGAATTTCACATTGCCGATCGCGCGCGTGCGATCCGCCGCGGCGCCGATCGATTGGAATCGTTCCGCGTCCTCGGTCGATTGCGCCGCGACGGTCACGTCTGTGAATATGCCGGAGAATAACGCGCCAAACCGCCGATAGCGGCCGACCGACCTCGCCGACAGACGGGCGCTGGCGAGGACCACCGGTATCGCGCGGCGCCGGCACTCACGAAACAAATTGGGCCACAGTTCGGTTTCCATGATGATCGCGATGCGCGGCCGGGTCCGCTCCAGGAAGCGGTTCACCGCTCCCGGTGTGTCATAGGGCAGGAAATGTACATCCGCGAGCGCCGCGAACAGCGCCTGCGCCCGGGCTCTTCCCGCCGGCGTCGCCGTGGTCAGCACCAAGGGAAGCTGCGGGTAGCGTGCATGCAGCGCGCGCACCAGGGGCGCGGCGGCCGACATCTCTCCCAAGGAAACGGCGTGCAGCCAAATGCTTGGGCCAGGCCGCGGCCGCACCCGTCCGAAGCGTTCCCCCAAGCCCTGCCAATAACTGCGGTCGCTCAAACCCCGCCATAGGACTGCGGCGAAGGCGAACGGTACAGCCAATCGGATCAACCACGTGTAAATCAAGCGCACAGCCATTGCGCCTGATAGCCGGCCGACACCTGCTGCCACGCCGCCGGCGTGATGCGGCCTGCGGGCAAGCCGCGCGATATTTTCTCGAGTGAGCGCCGCAGGCGCTGCAGATTTCCTGCCGTCCACGCGCCCGGCGCGCGCAATCGTCCCCGGTCGAAGTCGATCAGAGTGACCCCTTGGTTGCCATCGAGCAGGATATTGTGAGCATTCAGATCCGCGTGATCGACGCCGTGGCGGTGAAAGCGCGCGATGGCTGCGCCGACGGCCCGCCAGGTATTTTCCGGTACCGGCGCCGATGCCAGCGCCGCACTCAGTGATTGAGCATCCACGATGCGCTCGGTGATGAGATCGCAGCGATACGTCACGCCGGTGCGCTGATACCGCGCGGCCACCGGCTTCGGAACACTCAAGCCCCGCTCGGAAAGGTATTGAAGCAAACGCCACTCGACGAAGGCACGCACCCGATCCTCGCCTTGCCACCCGTATCGATCCGAAGATATTCGCGCGGCCCAGCCACCCCGGCGATAGTGGCGCAGCACCCAGGCCGCGCCTGAACCTCCCACGAACCACGCGGAGCCGCGGCCGCCCGACACTGCGGTAAGCTCGCCGCGCGCAGACCAGTATTCCGGGTCGAACAGCGAATCGGCAGCGGCCGGCTGCTCATTGCCAAGCCTATGGAGATCAGCCAGCATGACGCCCGTTGCAGTGGCAATGCGTTGGCCGCCCTTTATCATTCTTATGACCACCTTAAGCTTCAAACCGCCGCTGCAGCACGTGTGTCTGCTGCGTCTTTCGGCAATCGGCGATGTCTGTCATGCCCTGGCGGCGCTTCGAGCCTTCCAAGCGGCGTGGCCGCAAACCCGTTTTACCTGGGTCATCGGCAAACTCGAAGCCAAGCTGATGACGGAGATACTTCCGGAAATCGAGTTTATCATTTTCGATAAGTCCGCAGCCCTTCGGGAATTGCGCAGGCTGCGCACCGTACTTCGCTCCCGGCGATTCGACCTGCTGCTCGATTTGCAGCTGTCCTTTCGTGCCAGTCTCCTCAGCCGGCTGGTCGACTCGCCCATCAAACTTGGCTTTGACCGAGGGCGGGCGCGCGAGCTGCAATGGCTGTTCACCAACGCGCAGATCGAGCCTGCGGGCAACGAGCACGTGCTCGACTCGTTCATGGGCTTTGCACGCGCCTGCGGTATCGAGCCCGCGGCGCCTCACTGGGACGTGCCCCTGCCGGAGAACGCCCTCGACTATGCGCGGACCGTCATCACCGACGAACGCCCGACGCTGCTGATCAGTCCCTGTTCCAGCCACACCGCCCGCAATTGGTCGGCCGACAGATACGCCGCCGTGGCCGATCACGCGGCCGCCGTACATCGAATGAGGGTGGTGCTGGTGGGTGGGCGCAGTTCGGCCGAAGCCCGGATGGGCGCCGCCATTGCCGCCGCCGCGCAAACTGCGCCGCTCAATCAGATCGGCAAGGACACCCTGCCGCAATTGCTGGGCCTCCTGTCGCAAAGCAGCGTGCTGCTGTCGCCGGACTCCGGTCCCGCGCACATGGCGAGCATGGTCGGACTGCCGGTGGTGGGGCTGTACGCCGCCACCAATCCCCAGCGTGCCGGCCCTTACTACAGCCGGCAATGGTGCGTCGACAAGTACGATGAAGCGGCGCGCAAATTCTTGAACAAGCCCGCCGCGAAAATCCCGTGGACCACCAAAATCGAGCGGCCCGGCGTCATGGACCTGATCACCGTGCAGGATGCGACGGCGAAACTCGATGAGCTCATGGCGCAGGATTTCGCTAAGATGCCGCCATGAGCGAAATCACGGTTCCCATATCGCCCGGCGAGTTGCTGGACAAGATCACCATCCTTCGGATCAAGTCGACGCGCATGAGCGATACCGCCAAGCTCGCCAACGTGCGCCGCGAATTGCAGGCGCTCGAGGAAACCTGGCGCCGTTCGGCGTACGCGAAATCCGGGATCGAAGCCGAGGTCAACGCCCTGCTCGAGGTCAACGAGCGCCTCTGGGTGATCGAAGACGGCATCCGCGACAAGGAACGGGCGAAGGCATTCGATGCCGATTTCATAAAGCTCGCAAGGGCCGTCTATTTCGAGAACGATGAGCGCGCGGCCATCAAGCGGCGCATCAACACCAAACTCGGTTCGAGCATCGTCGAAGAGAAATCCTACGCCGATTACAAGAGTTAGTCGGTCTCCGACTTGATGTCGGCGGGTCCCGCGGCATGCCGATTGAGCGTGTACTCGGCGCCGCAATAAGAGCATTTCGCCCACCCCGTGGGCTCAATGGCCAGGTAAACCCTGGGATGCGAATTCCACAGCAACATGCCGGGCATGGGACATGAAAGCGGCAGGTCGGCCATGTTGACCGTGTAGTGATGCAGCGCGTTCGGCGCTATCAATCGATGCTTGGAATCGTCCTGGACCATTGCCGCCATACTCATTGCTCCGTTTGAACTTCAAATCCGCGCGCCCGCAACAAGCCGTCGATCTTCGGGTCGGAGCCCCGAAACTTCCTGTACGCCTGGCCCGGATCGACGCTGTTCCCGACCACCATGATGTCATCGTGCAGGCGCTTTGCAACGGTCTTGTCGTAGGGTCCGCCCGCCTCGGTAAAGGCCTCAAAGGCATCGTGGTCCAGCACTTCGGCCCACAGATAGCTGTAATAGCCGGCCGAGTAGGCATCGCTCGAGAAAATGTGCGCGAACTGCGGCGTGCGGTGGCGCATGACCATCTCCGCGGGCATGCCGAGCGATGCCAGCGTGGTGCGCTCGAACTCGGCAGGGTCGATCGGCCGATCGCCCGCCAGGTGCAGTTTCATGTCGATCAGCGCGGACGCCAGATATTCGACGGTGGCAAACCCCTGATTGAACTTGCTCGCCTTCTTGATCTTCGCGACCAGCTCCGGCGGAATCGGTTCTCCGGTTTGATGGTGCACGGCGAATCGCGACAGCACCTCCGGCGTCGCGAGCCAATTTTCATTGAGCTGCGAGGGAAACTCGACGAAATCACGCACCACGTTGGTGCCGGCAAGCGAGGGGTACCTGACGTCGGAATTCAAACCATGCAGCGCATGGCCGAACTCATGGAACAAGGTCACGGCATCATCCCAGCTGATCAACAGCGGGCTGCCGCTTTCATCCTTCACGAAATTCGTGTTGTTGGACACGATGGGGAATATTCTGGCGTCCAGATTTTCCTGGCCGCGATACTCGCTCATCCACGCACCCGAGTTCTTGCCGGGCCGCGCGTAGGGATCGAAATACCAGAGCCCGACGTGAGCGTCGGCAACGTCAGCGTCCGGGGCATTCTTCACTTCCCAAACCCGCACATCCGGATTGGCGATCGGCAGCCCGGACACCTGCGTAAAGGTGAATCCGTAAAGTTGTCCTGCGGCCCAGAACATGCCCTCGCGCAGCTTCTCGAGCTGCAGGTAGGGCTTGACCTCATTCATGTCCAGGTCGTATTTCGCCTTGCGCACCTTCTCGGCGTAGTAGCGGTAATCCCAACCGGCGATCTTGATGCCGGCATGTTCGAGGTCGGCGATGGCCTGCATATCGGCGACTTCGTCGTGCTCGCGCGCCACCGCCGCCGGCCAAACCCGCATCATCAGATCCATGGCCGCTTCCGGCGTCTTGGCCATGCTGTCGGCCACCCGCCAATGCGCATGCGTGGGGTAGCCTAGGAGCTTCGCGCGCTCGGCGCGCAACGCCAGAATCTCGGCGATGATTTTTTTATTGTCGTGCACGCCGCCGTTGTCGCCGCGGCTGTAATAGGTACGCCAGACCTTTTCGCGCAAATCGCGCCGGTCCGAATAGGTCAAAAACGGGTCCATGGACGAGCGTGTATTGAGAATCGCCCACTCGCCGCCATGGCCGCGGGCCGCCGCGGCGGCGTGCGCGGCCGCGCGCAGCGGTTCCGGCAGACCCGCAAGATCCGCTTCGCTCTTCAAATACAAGACATGGTCCGCTTCGTCCGCCAAGAGATTCTGGCTGAAGTTCGCGAACAACGTGGCCAGCCGCTCGTTGATCTGCGCGACGCGCAGCTTCGCCGGCGCATCGAGCCTGGCGCCGGCGCGCACGAAATTGTTGAAGTAGAACCAACAGAGGCGCCGCTCGATCGGCGTGAGCTTTTCCATGGAACCGTAGACCGCTTGAATGCGCGCGAACAGCGCCGCGTTCTGGTGGATCTTGTCCGAGAACGCCGCCAGTTTCGGCTGCATTTCGCGTTCCACCGCCTGAAATTCCCCCGTGCTCATGGTGGAGGACCACACGCCGTAGATGGCGCTTACCCGACTGAACGTGCGTCCGGTGCGCTCCAGCGCGGCGATGGTGTTGCCAAAGGTCGGGGCGGCAGGGTTCCGGGTGATGAGATCGATTTCTGCCAGATTCTCGGTCATGGCCGCTTCGAGTGCCGGTTTGAAGTCCGCGACGCGAACCTGGTCGAAAGGCGGGACGCCGCCGGCCGGTCCGACCCAGGGCGCGAGCAGCGGATTGGCGACCGGCGGCACCGACAGGGTCTCAGAGGCTGCGCTCAAGCGTCCGCACATCGGATGGATTTCCTCGTCAAGGTGCCGGCCCTCAAAGCGTACGTGTGACCGCCGTTCGGCGGCCCGCGATTCTAGCGCAATCAGTCAGCTCGCGGACGCGAATGTGGCGCGCCAGATCTCGTTCAGCCGCTGGCGAGTCCGTGCGTACGGCGCCGCTGCGACGATGCGTTGATCATCGCCCTCGAGGGACAGGTGATGCAGCACCGTCCGGTAGCCGATGTAGATGTCTTTGAGCCACGCTGCCGTTGCGTGCTCGACGGCACCTGCGGCCGCCAGCCCTTCGAGCTGTCGGATGTTGTCGGAGTAGGTCAGCAGCTGCGGGTGCTCCTGCGCCGCCGCCAATACCCAGTATTGGACCAGAAACTCGATGTCGGCGATGCCGCCGGCATCCTGCTTGATGTCGAATTGCCCGGCACCTGAGCGGGACAGTTCGCGGCGCATGCGCAAGCGCATCTCCAACACATCGGCGCGCAGCCTGTCCCTGCGCACGGCGGTCGAGAGGGTGCCGCGACGGACCGCCTCGAATGCCTCACAGAGCCTCGCATTCCCCGCCACTGCGCGCGCGCGCAGCAGCGCTTGATGCTCCCAAGTCCATGCGTCTGTCCGTTGATAGCGTTCGAAGGCATCGATGCCGGTCATCAGAAAGCCGCCCTTGCCGTTCGGCCGCAGGCGCATGTCGACCTCGTAGAGCCGTCCCGCGGCCGAATGCATGGTGAGCAGATGCACGATGCGCTGCCCAAGGCGCAAAAAGAACAGGCCGTTGTCCATGGGGCGCGGGCCGTCGGTGAGCTGAATGCTGCCGGTCGAATCATGCAGGAACACGAGGTCCAGATCCGACGCATAGCCGAGTTCCAAGCCCCCGAGCTTGCCGTAGCCGGCGACCGCGACCACCACCGGGCGCAGATTTGCGGGGTCTTCGCCGCAATAAGGGGTGCCGTACGCGTGCGTCATCTGTTGCCACGCGAGATCCATGCAGCATTGGATGATGAGCTCCGCGATGTCGGTGAGCCGATCGCTGACGCGCATCAGCGGCAAGCGGCCGGTCAAGTCGGCGAGGGCCACGGCAAACACAGCCACTTTCTGAAACTGCCGCAATGCCTCCACCTGTCTTTCCGGATCGTCCTGCGGCAGCCGCTCGGTGCGTGCAGCCAGCTCCAAGGTGAATCCCTGCCGCGAGGGCAGCTCATCGAACGCCTTGGCGTCGATCAGCTCATCGAGCAGCAGGGGAAAATCGGCAATTTGCCGCGACAAAAAGCCGCTGATGGCGCACACCTCGATCAACCGGTCCAGGGCCGCCGGCTGTTCCTTGAGCAGCGCCAGATACGAGGCGCGCGCGCCGATCGCTTCCAGCACGCGAAGCACCCGTTGCACGACGACCGCCGGTGCCGGGTGCCGTGCCGCCGACTGAAGCAACCGGGCCAGAATGACGTAAAGGCGCCTATGCCCCGCTTCATCCAGACGCCGATAAGGCGCCGCATCCCGGTAAGCCTCCAGAATGGCGGTGACCGCGGCAATCTCGCCGCGCGGAAATCCGCTGTTCGCCAACTCCTCGGCGATTTGCCCATCCTCCGCGTCCAGCCACGCCACGCCGATATCGTCGTGACGGCGCTGCGCGTCCGAGGCGCCGAACAACAATGCGTCGAATTGCGCGGCCACCTGCTCGAGTGTCGACTCGATGCGTGCGGCCGCGGCGCCCCAGTCTCCCAGTCCCATGTTCAAGGCGAGCCGCGCGCGATCGAGCGGATCTTGCGGCAAGGTGTGCGTCTGCTGGTCGCGCATCATTTGCAGCGCGTTTTCGGCTTTGCGCAGCTCCAAGTACGCGGCGGTCAGTTCTGCGATGTCCTGCTCCGACACCAGCTTTGAGCCTGACAGGAGCGGCAACACTTCGAGCAACGATGGATTCTGTAATCGGCGGTCGCTGCCGCCGCGCACCAGCTGCATGGATTGCACGATGAATTCAATTTCTCGAATTCCGCCCTTGCCCAATTTCAAATGATGGTCGAGATCGCGGCGCGTGACCTCGCGCACGATCAGCGCCTTCATGTCGCGCAGCGACTCGAACACGCCGAAGTCCAGGTATCGGCGATAGACGAAAGGACGCACGAACTCATCGTAAGCGCAGGAATACGCGTCGCTGCCGACGACGGCGCGCGCCTTGACCCAGGCGTAGCGCTCCCAATCGCGCCCATGCTGCTGCAAGTAATCCTCCAGAGAGGCCAGGCTCACGACCAAAGGCCCGCTCTCGCCGAAGGGCCGCAGCCGCATGTCGACGCGAAATACGAAGCCGTCGGCGGTGCGCTCGTCCAGCAAGCGGATGATTTCGCGGCCGAGCCGGTTGAAGTATTCCTCATTGTCGACGATGCGGGGGCCCGTGGTCTCGCCGGCTTCGGTCGAGAGGAAGATGAGGTCAATGTCGGACGAGAAGTTGAGTTCACGGCCGCCCAGTTTCCCCATCCCTAAAATGATGAAGGGAGACGATTCCCTCGAGCGGTGAGGCCTGCCGAAAATCGGCTCGAGGTGCAGTTGTGCGGCTGATGCGGCCGCTCGGACGGTGGCGTCGGCCAGGTCGGACACGGCCATCAAAGTCGCAGGCACCGCGTCGCCGCCGGTGATGTCCCGCCACGCAATGCGCACCATGGCGCGCCTGCGCCACTCGCGCAAGATCGATTGAGCCTGCTCCAGCGTGGAGGCCGAGCCCGCCTGGGCCTCATAGCCGGCATTGACCTCGGATGAGGTAGCCGCCGCATCGTGTCGAGCGAACCATTCCAGAGAGTCGAGGTCCTGAATCAACGCGTCGGCGACAAACTCGCTGGCCGCCACCACGCGAGGCAGCTGCGCGCGATGGCGCATCGGCAGGGCTTGATAGACATCCAGAAACCCCGGGCGCGCGCACGCCCGTTCCCACCAGCGCTCGACGGAATCGCGCAGCTCATCCGGGACCGACCCGATCGACGGTATTGGTATGGTACTCAGCGAATCGCCACCAGGAACATTCGGGGGAACGGCAGCAAGACGCTGCCATCGGCCATACTCGGATAAGCGTCCGCAATCATCGCGGCATAGCGCGCCAGGTAGGCGTCGCGCTCGGCATGGTCCAACGGTTCGATGAAGGGCCGAAGGCCGCTGCCTTTGAACCACTCCACGATGGCCGGCGCGCCGCCTGCCAGCGGGTGATGATAGGTGGTTCGCCAAAGATCCACCTTCGCGCACAGCGGCCGCAACAACTCGTAATACCAATCCACGCCGGGCAATGACGTGCGCGCCGCCGATGCGTCGGCCAGCTTCGCCGCCCACGGCCCATTCACGGCCACCTCGCGCATGAGACGGTGCGCCGGTGAGTCGAGATTGTCGGGCATTTGCACCGCCAAGCCGCCTCTTGGCGCGAGTTGGCCGATGAGTTTCGGCATCAGCTCTTCGTGATGCGGTACCCATTGCAGCACTGCATTCGCCAGGATCACATCGAACGGACCGGGAGCCTGCCAATGGCTCACATCATCGACGGTAAAATCGATCTGCGGCAGCCGCCGCCGTGCCGCCGCGATCATGTCGGGCGAGGTGTCGATGCCTGCAATTCGAGCTTGGGGATAGCGCTCGGCCAGAACTTGCGTCGAATTGCCGGGCCCGCAGCCCAGATCGATCACCGAGCGCGCATCGATCGGCGGCAATCCGGAAAGAAGATCGTGCACCGGGCGGGTGCGTTGATCTTCGAAGGCGACGTATGCTTTAGCGGACCAACTCAATTCAATCCTGCCAGCCACGTGATGACCGTGCTCTCGAGGGCAATCCGGTGATCGGACCAGCTGTGGTCGGTGTCCACATGCAGCGCAGTGACTTTCGTGCCGCCCTTGGCTTTGATCGCTGCGACCAATGCGTCGGTGTGCGGGGCCAAATGATCGTTCGCCGTGAGTGCCAGCAGCGGAATCCGCGCCAGACCCTGCGCGGCTCCCGCCACCGCGAACTGCTTTGCATGTACCTGGAGTTCGTTGACCATGCCTTCAGCGGTCACGTCAGCCAGCGTTTCCATGTCCTCGGCCATCGCGGCCACCGCCTGCGCGTGCGTCCTGTTGCGCGACAGACCCATGTCAGCCATCGAAATCAGGATGGCGCCGATCAGCGCATGGTCGTGGGCTGCGGTGTGAGCCGCGACCCAGCCACCCATGCTGTGGCCCGCGATCGCGATCCGCGTCGGGTCGACACCCAATTTCAGCGCGTTGGCCGGATTTCGCAGGTACGATAAAACCGCGTCGGCATCCTCCAGGGTTTGCGCAAATCGAAATGATCCCGGGCTGCCCCACGAACCGCGGTAATTGAAGGTGACCGCATTCCAACCCGCGCGGCGCACGGCCTGCGCCAAGTCGAGGTTCTTTTCGTTCCCCGGCAGGCCATGGCATATCACCAGCGTCGGATGCGGACCGGCTCCCGGCGGCGAATACACCAATCCATTGATGAGTACGCCATGACTCGGAATGTGCAGCACCGTCATCGCCGCCGGATGCGCGGAATCCGCGGGAGGATCCGTGAAAATCGCCGGCGGCACCGACTGGGCCGCCACCTGCGTTCCGGCGAGGCAAACACCTATCAGCACCCAGCATAGCGATGTTCGAATCATAGGTTTCCTGATAATAAACGACCCGAACGGCAACGCCGTCCGATATAAGCTGCTGTATTTAAACACAATAACGCCCCCGGATGCGGCGTCTTTTGCGTGTGTTCCGACGCATCAAATAGCATGACTGTTCTTATAACCAGTAGGCGTATCGCAAAAACAGCCGGCCCTACGAATGGAGTGCGAAACGCCGGAACGGCTTCAAGGCGCAGCCGGCATCACGAATAATTTCGCGGCCGACGGTATCCGACAACTGCAACATATGTGCGAGACCATGGCTCGATCCGGCCCCGCACTTCAGAGGCGTCCATGGCGACCCAACCGACCCTTGATCAAGATGAGCTCATTCGCCGCATCAGCCTGGATCTGGCAGATGGCTATGATGAAGAGCTGGAGATGGAAATCGAGGACCGGGATCATTCGGACGCAGCAACCGGCGCGGCGTCAGCCGCGAAAGCCCGCGCGGACCGGGATGATCGGCAAAATTATTTCCGCCATTTATTTCGCCTCCAGGCCGAACTCGTGAAGCTGCAGGACTGGGTGGTTGCCTCAGGAGAGAAGGTCCTGATTCTGTTCGAAGGCCGCGATGCGGCCGGCAAGGGCGGCATGATCAAGCGGATCACTCAAAGGCTCAATCCGCGCGTGGCCAGGGTCGTGGCGCTGCCTGCCCCCAATGACCGTGAGCGGACGCAATGGTACTTCCAGCGCTATGTGTCGCACCTGCCCGCTGCGGGTGAAATCGTTCTCTTCGACCGCAGTTGGTACAACCGTGCGGGCGTCGAGAAAGTGATGGGCTTCTGCACGCCCGCCGAGTACGAGGAGTTCTTCCGGTCTGTGCCGGAATTCGAACGCATGCTGGTCCGCTCGGGCATCAAGTTGCTGAAATATTGGTTCTCGATCACGGACGAAGAGCAGTACTTGCGGTTTCTCGGCCGCATTCACGACCCTCTGAAACAATGGAAGCTGAGTCCCATGGATCTCGAATCGCGCCGCCGTTGGGAGGACTACACGAGGGCAAAGGACGTGATGCTCGAGCGCTCGCACATTCCCGAGGCGCGCTGGTGGGTGGTGCAGGCCGTCGACAAGAAGCGCGCGCGACTCAACTGCATCGATCATCTGTTGAAGCAATTCCACCACCAAGAAACGCCGAAACCTCCCATCACTTTGCCGCAGCGCGAACATCACGAACACTACTCTCGACAAGCGGTGCCGTCGGAAATGCTTGTCCCAGAGGCGTATTGACTGCCGGGTTGTCAGGATTCCTCAACAGGTTCACGTAGCCGCCGAGCCGCGGCGCCAACAGGCAATTGCCGGCAATCGCCTTCGCCTCGCGCTTCAGATGCTGCAGCCGTTCGGAAACTTCCTCCACGCTCTTGATCGATTCCTCGGCGGTGCTGAGAACCGCGATCGACAGTGTCAGAAACTCGAACCATCGGCGTTGTCCGTAGCGGTCCACCGTGTCGATGCCGCCCATCAGCCGGTGTTCCTCGCTGTAGAACAGGCGCACGCTGGCCTCGAAATCGTGGACCAGCTTCTCGAGGCGCGGCAGCCAGTCGTCGGACCGGAAGATGATGACGAAATCATCTCCTCCGATGTGCCCGACGAAATCAGTTTGCCGTGCCGAGATCGCCTGAAGCAGGCGCGCGACGTGCAGAAGCACTTCATCGCCCTTGAAATATCCGTAGTGATCGTTGAACGGCTTGAAATTGTCCAAATCGACGTAGCAAACCACGAACGATCGGCCCTGGCTCAAGAGTCGATTCAAGTTGTCGTTGATGGGCCCATTGCCGGGAAGCCGTGTCAGGGGGTTGCTGTGCGTTGCGGCTCTGACCCTTTCAAGGGTGATGCGTTCGAGCAGGTCGATGGTCTGCCCCAGTCCTAGATACAATCCGTCCCGTACGAAGATGAACTGTTCGGTCAGGCGTTCGCGCCAGCGGCGCGTGACCAGCTGGCTGACCTGTTCCAGTCGCAACCTGACATCGATCACCAGCGCTTCGACATCCATGATCTCCAGCACCGGCCTTTTGTTCAGCAGTTCCGGCTGCAGTGGACGGGAATAGCGCAGAAGAAAGCTGTTGCGCCAAACCATCCCCAGCGGCTCGTTATCGGCGTCGACGACGGGAAACGCATCGCGATGCGTCTGTTCACGCAAGAGTTTCACGAAGTCGCGCACCAGCATTCCCGGAGCGATCGGCGTCGAGTCCACCACCAGCTTCTCGCAACTCGATACGGCCTCACTGGCTGACAGCTGCTGAAGCTGCGCCAGGACTTCGCGATCGCTTGCCACCGGGAATGCCGGCCTGGCGAAGAGAAAGCCTTGCGCCGCGTCCACATCCAGATCGAATACCTCCCGGCACTCCAGGAGGGTCTCAACGCCTTCCGCGATGATGTAGCTGCCGACCGCCCGGCCCATCGCGACGATGGAGCGTACGAATTCCAATTTAACGGGATCTGAGTCGATTCCCGAAATAAAGTACCGGTCGATCTTTACAAAATCGGGGCGCAGCTCCGACCACATGCGCAGACCGGAATAGCCTATACCTAAGTCATCGATGGCGAAGTCGAATCCCATCCTGCGAACGTCGCTCAATGTGGAACGAATCTTCACATAGTCCTCGACCAGCGAACGCTCGGTCAGTTCTATCACGCACGCGGCAGGTTCCACCCGGTGCAGTTTGCAAAGACGGGCGAGCTCGGCGGGCCAATCGATCTCGGCAAGCAGTGCGGCCGGCGATAGATTGAGGAACAATCGATCGTCGACGCCGGCCTCGGCTGCACTGCGCAGCGCGACGTCCAGACATGCTATTTCCAAGGTGGCGAGACAGCCGGCGGCTTCGGCGGCGGCGAACAACGCCAACGGTTCCTCGAGTTTATGTCCAACGGGGCCGCGCACCAGCGCCTCACAGGCAAGTATCCGTCGAGTGCGCAGATCCACGATAGGCTGGTAGCGTGCCGTGATTTCGCGATCGTGGATCAACCTTAAGATCTCTGCGCGCACACTCGCCCCTTGAGCACAAGCGAAACAAGATAAGCGGAGGCAGCGCGCAGTTTCCGAGTACCCGGTCGCGATTCGGGCGATTGCCCGGAAAAGTACCAAAGTGTTAACCGCATCGGCGCGCAACATTAACCCAATATGAGTAAAACATTAAACACCGCCCCGGCGTTTGACCCTCATATTCAACGAGAGTAGAACTCAAAGAGGAATCATAGGGACACGATTCGGAGACACGCCATGCTTAGCAAACTTGCCATTCTTACCGTCGCGCTCATGATGGCCGGCCCGGTACTTGCCGCGACTGCTGGAGGTTCAGGAGGAGGAGGTTCGGGAGGCGGCGGTTCAGCCTCCGGTGGTGGTGGCGGCGGCGGTGGCCACGGTGGCGGCGCCGGCGGTGGTGGCGGTGGCGGTGGACACGGCGGCGGCGGCGCTGGAGGCGGCCATGGCGCTTCGCACGCCATCGCGATGACGGGTGGCCACGTCGGCATCGGCGGTGGGCATACTGCGCACGACTCGGCGGGTAAACATGCTCAGGGTGAGCATTTCACGAGGAGTGAGCAATCCACGAGCAGAGTCGCGGGCATGCATCACCATCATCATCCTCTGGGCCCCCACCATAGGCGAGACTGGGGGGATGCAAACCAGCACTGGCAGGGCACAGGCTGCGTCCGAAGAATCACGCCCGAGAGATGGAACGATTGCTTCGGCGCAACCAAGAGCGGCGTCCCGGCGAAACCCGGAAATCGTTCGTAAGCTCCTGGCACGCGTGGGCACGGCGGGACCGGCAGCTCTGCTCGGAGCCATCCTCGGCAGCGTGCCGGTGTCATGGTGCGCGGCCAACCCAACCGAGGTGCCACCCGGCGACGACGCGAGTAGGCAGGCATTCGCGACCGCGATTGACGCTTTGAACGCGATCGATCCGCAGTCGCCGGAGACTCTCGATGCGCGCCTGCAATACGCGGATTTTCTCGCGAAGGCTGACAGTGAAGACTGCCGGACTCGTTTGGACACCGCACAAAGCCAGCTCGACCTTGTTCGAGCAAATCCTGCGGTCGGCCTGGCCCTGCCGTGGGGGCCTGCCCGCCAGGCGGACCTCGAGTATCAAATTCATTTCGCGCGCGCGGATTGCGGCAGCAGCGCCGCCGTCCGCGAACAAGAATTGCGCGCCGCCCTGGATTCTGCGCAGCGCGCCGTGGAGCTGTATCGCGACGCACTGGACGCGGTATCGATGGCCACCATGCAGTTCAACACGAGCTTGGCGTATCGCAGCCTCGGCGACAACGACGCAGCGGTCGCGGCGCTGCAGGCGGCGCTGGCCATGGACCGCGAGTACGGATTTGTGGATGACGCCGAGGAAAACTATCGCCTGCTGCTCGAGTGGAATGGCCAGGCAGCGGGCCCGGACGAAATCGCAGCCCGCATGCGCGATTTTCCCGACCGCTCCACGACCTTGCGCTTCGGCTGGTTCGAAGGCACTGCCGAGGTGGCGCTCGAAACCGACTACTCTCAACTGGCGAATGGACGGATTTTGCACCTGCACGGTTTGCGGCGCGCGCAGCGTAATGTTCACAAGGGCCTGCAAAACTGGCTCGTATCCTACCAACCCGGCGAAACCCACTACGATCTCGATACTCCGCCGACCGAAGAGCCATCGATATCGGGATTCGCCAATTCTCTTGCCCGCATGTTGGTGCAGTTTCACGACTTCAGGGTTGCCCGCAACGGCGATTACTTTGAGAATAAAGGAGACTTCAAATTCAGGTCGGACGTGAGTGCGAAGGTGAAGACCCTGAAGCGCGAGCTGGCCTCGAAGAGCGATGGAACCAAGCCGCTTGCACGCGGTATCGACGAGGTCGTGTATGCCACCCTGCCCCCGGGCGTTTTAGAATATGTGGTGGCGGAGGACTATAATCTGCAGGTTGGAACCTGGATCGACGCCACGCTCGAACAGGGTGTCTGGTACGACATGACGGCGCCGCTCTCGCTGCCGCTTGCGCCGAATCTGTTCTTGACGCACAAGATCCAATTTGCCTTCACACGATCGGTGCCCTGCACGGCCGAAGCCGGGGAATTGACGTGCGCCGAGATCGTACTGCGCGCGACACCCGACCCGGTCGCCGTTAAAGCGGTCTTGGAATACTTGGTCCGCCGGGCACGCCTGCCGAGCGGTCAGGTACCGCGGTTGTGGTCGGTGACCTACATGCGCCTGGTCACCGATCCCGCCACGCTGCAGACCTACACCCTCGATCAGCGGCGGCATTCATATTGGTCGTTCGGAGCGAAGGATCCGAATCAATCGCTGACCGAATTCGAAAGAACGGTCTTTGTCAGCGGGCGCATGAACCGCTGATTCGCACAAAACCGCCTTGCACGTCGCGGGCCGCGTGCGCTGGCGTACAGACGGGACGCTCATCTTCGGAGTAAAAGCGCCAATGAACGCGAACGATTTATTGCTGATCCTGGACAAGGACCCGCAGTCTCTGCAGGCCCTGAGAAGGGCTGCAGATAGCCTGGGTTGCGACCGTTTAGAAGCTGATTCGGCCGATGCTCTTCGGGAGACTCTCAAGACCGCCAGCCCCACGATCGCAATATTGGCGGTCGACGGCCTCGATGTCGACGGTCTGGCCATGCTGGGAATTCTCGCGCAAGGGATCGCCCCGCCGGCGATGCTGCTCATTGGGACCGTGCACGCTCGGGTTCTTGCCGGCGCCAGGAGGGCAGCGGAAACGCAAGGGCTCCGGGTGATCGGAGTCGCTGCACGACCGCTCGATGCTGGTGCCGTCGAACTGCTCCTGATGCCCTATCTGAAGAGTGCGCCTCCGATTGCGCTCGGCGAACTCGAGACCGCGCTCACCGAGCACGAACTGATACTCGAATATCTACCGAAGATCGATATCCGTACCGCTGACTTGAAAATGCAGGCCGTTGAAGCGCTGGTCCGATGGCAGCATCCGCGTCGGGGCTTGCTGTATCCGAGCCATTTTCTCGGCCCCATGGAAGACCACGACTTGATGGTCCGGCTCACGGATTTCGTCATGACCGAGGCCGTGCGCCAAGCCAGCCAATGGCGCGCGCAGGGCTTGCCGCTCGAAATGGTGGTCAATCTGAGTCCGAAGCTCATCACGGATCGTGAGTTCCCTGAGCGAGTCGCCGTCTTGCTGCGTGAAAACGACCTTCCGGCGCAGCAGCTTGTGTTCGATGTGACCGAAGCACCGAGCATCGAAGCCCGGGATCTCATGCTCGATGTGTTCACGCGCCTGCGCATTCTTGGCGTGGGGCTGACGCTCGATAATTTTGGCACCGGGGTGTCATCGCTCACGGAACTCTACCGATTGCCCTTCTCTGAGATCAAAGTCGATCACGCGCTCATTGCCGACGTAGTTCGTGTGCGCGAGGCGATGCTGATCGTGCAGGCGATCGCCAATCTCGCACACACTTTGGAGCTCGTGGCGTGCGCGGGAGGCGTTGAGAGCCGCGAGGTGCTCGGATTCGTACGAAGCGCCGGTTTCGATACCGCCCAAGGCCGATTTTTCAGCGCTCCGGTCAAGCCGTCGGGGATCGAGCGGTTGGTGGGTACCTGGCCATGTTCCGAGCCGGCAGCGACAGGGCACTGGCGAGTCATGCGCTCTCGGAGCTGAGTTTCGCGTCGAGGATCCCCCAAAAAAAAGAGCGGACCGAAGTCCGCTCTCTTTTGACTGTCACCAGCGGATTGCCGGTGTTACATGTCCATACCACCCATTCCGCCCATGCCGCCACCACCGCCGCCGGCGTGCGCATGCTCTTCTTCCTTCGGCGATTCGGCAATCATGACTTCCGTCGTGAGCAGGAGTCCGGCCACCGAGGCGGCGTTCTGCAGAGCCAGACGCGTAACCTTGGTCGGATCCAGAATGCCCAGTTCGATCATATCGCCGTACTCGCTGGTCGCGGCGTTGTAGCCGAACGTGCCCTTGCCCTCGCGGACCCGGTTCAGAACCACGGCGGCATCTTCACCGGCATTGGTGACGATCTGACGCAGAGGCTCCTCGATCGAGCGGGCCAGAATCTTGATGCCCGTGGTCTGATCTTCGTTCTTGCCGACCAGCTTCTCAATGGCCTTCAACGCACGGACCAGCGCGACACCGCCGCCCGGAACCACGCCTTCCTCGACCGCCGCACGGGTTGCATGCAGAGCGTCTTCGACGCGGGCCTTCTTTTCCTTCATTTCGATTTCGGTCGCGGCACCGACTTTGATCACGGCAACACCGCCGGAGAGCTTGGCAACGCGCTCCTGGAGTTTTTCCTTGTCATAGTCAGAGGTCGCTTCTTCGATCTGCGCACGGATGCTGTCGACGCGGCCCTTGATATCAGCGGCCTTGCCGTGTCCGTCGATGATGGTGGTGTTCTCTTTCTCCACCAGAATCTTCTTCGCTTCGCCAAGATCATTCAGCGTCGCCTTCTCGAGCGACAAGCCGACTTCGTCGGAGATGACCGTGCCGCCGGTGAGGACTGCAATGTCCTGCAGCATGGCTTTACGGCGATCACCGAAGCCCGGCGCCTTGACGGCGGCGACTTTGACGATGCCGCGGATCGTGTTGACGACCAGCGTGGCCAATGCCTCGCCTTCGACGTCTTCGGCAACGATCAACAGCTGGCGGCCGCCCTTGGCAATCGCTTCCAGCAAGGGGAGCAATTCGCGGATGTTTGAGATCTTCTTGTCCACCAACAGCACCAGCGGCTTGTCGAGCTCGGCGCTCTGGCCCTGCTGATTGTTGATGAAATACGGGGACAGATAGCCGCGATCGAACTGCATGCCTTCGACCACTTCGAGCTCGTTGTCGAGTCCCGAACCTTCTTCCACGGTGATCACGCCCTCTTTGCCGACCTTCGCCATGGCATCCGCAATCGTCTTGCCGATGCTCTCGTCGGAGTTCGCAGAGATCGTGCCGACCTGTGCAATCGCCTTCGGATCCTTGCAGGGCTTGGAGAGCTTCTTGAGCTCCTCGGTGGCCGCAACGACCGCTTGGTCGATGCCGCGCTTCAAGTCCATCGGATTGGCGCCCGCGGCAACCGACTTCAAGCCTTCGCGGATGATGGCTTGCGCCAACACCGTGGCGGTGGTGGTGCCGTCGCCGGCTTCGTCAGACGTGTTGGAAGCCACTTCCTTCACCATCTGCGCACCCATGTTCTCGAACTTGTCCTTGAGCTCGATTTCCTTCGCTACCGAGACTCCGTCCTTGGTGACGGTGGGAGCGCCGAAGCTCTTGTCGAGCACCGCATTGCGACCTTTCGGACCCAGTGTGACCTTGACGGCATTCGCCAGGATATTCACACCTTTGAACATGCGTGCCCGAGCGTCGTCGCTAAAGCGTACGTCTTTTGCTGACATTTGCTGATACCTCTAATTAAATTGATTTGCGGGAAGTAATTTTGGTTTTGAGCGGAGGCTTACTTGCCTTCCACGATGGCCATGATGTCTTCCTCACGCATGACAACCAGCTCATCGCCATCCATCTTCACTTCGGTGCCGCTGTACTTGCCGAAAAGGATCTTGTCGCCGACCTTGACGTCCAGCGGGCGAATCTCGCCGTTCTCCAAAATCTTGCCCTTGCCGACGGCAACCACTTTCCCGAAAATCGGCTTTTCAGTCGCGGTGTCCGGGATCACGATCCCACCTGGAGACTTACGCTCCTCTTCTTCTCTTTTCACGATCACGCGGTCATGAAGGGGACGAATCTTCATAAGACAAGACTCCTACTGCTTGGGTTTGGGGTTAGCTAAAGGATCAGTGTTGTTAGCACTCTCCCATCGAGGCTGCTAATAATAGCGTCGAAACGTGACGAATCAAGGGCGAAGACGGTAATTTTTTGCTGTTCCGCAGCATCGCGATGGGGCTGGCGCGTCACCGCCCCGGCCACTACAGTGCGCTGCATGCGAAGTAACCCAACTGTTTTCCTCTGCCTGCTCGGGATGTGCCTACTCGGCTCCCCGGGATTCGCGCACGCCAAACCCTGGTGGATGCGCGGCATTGACTCCAACGAAACGGATTTTTTGCCCCCCGATGTGGCATTTCGGGTCGGCGCGCGCGTCGAGGGCAATGCCGTGAAAGTGCGTTGGGTGATTGCCGACGGCTACTATCTTTATCGACACAAGATCGAGGTCCAGGCCGAAAGCCCCGATCTCATGGTGTCCGCTCCCCGGCTGCCGGCCGGCGTGGTCAAGACCGACCCGTACTTGGGTACCCAGGAAATCTATACCCAGCAGGTGGAAGCTCTCGTTCCTTTCACCCGCAGCGATGCCGGCGCCCATCCCATCCAGATCAAAGTGACCTACCAGGGCTGCGCCGAGGCAGGACTGTGCTACCCGCCCATCACCAAAGTGGTGTTCCCGGTCACCGGCGGCACAGTGGCGGTGCCCAACGTTCCACCCTACCCGTGGGAGGGCATCGCGATCATCGCGGGTGCATTCGGATTTCTGCTGGCAGGGCTGGTGCTCAGAAAGGGACGCAAACTCGACATTCCCACATGAGCAACCGGGGTTTGCGCGCCTTTGGCGCCGCGCTGATCGCGCTGCTGGGGATTTGGGTGGGGATCAAGATGCACTTGGTGCATGGCGGTCGCCCCGAACACGCGGTTGCGGTGCCTGCCGGGACGGCCAGCGCGCCGGAGCCTGCCTCCGACGCGGTCTCCGAAGTGGCCTCGAACGCGGTCTCCGAAGCCACCCGGCCCCATCCCCTGATTCCGGCCCGCCTGCCTGATTTTTCTCTCAAGGATTTGGCGGGCAAGCCCACCCCCATTTCGGCGTGGGGCGGCAAATCGCTGGTAATCAACTTCTGGGCCACCTGGTGCGCACCTTGCCGACGGGAGATACCGCTGCTCGAGGAGCTGGCGGCCGAATGGGCCGGACGGGATCTTACGGTGGTCGGCGTTGCCGTGGATTATCGCGACAAGGTCCAGGAATTCGCCGGCCGGTTCAAAATTGACTATCCGTTGCTCATCGGTGAGCAGGACGCACTGGATGTGGCGGCGCAATTCGGCATGGATTCGCCCGCTTTCCCCTTTACGGTTTTCACCGACCGGCGCGGCGAAGTGGTGGCCCTCTTTGTCGGCGAACTGCACCGTGCGCAGGTCGATTTCATCCTTTCCGAGGTCCAGAAGCTGAACTACGACCGCGTGCAGCTGCCCGAAGCGCGCCGCGTCATCGCGGAGGGCCTGCAGGCGCTGGCCGAGAAACAGGCGGGATAAGCGCCTTTTGGTGACGTTCGACGCAGAAGCTTGCCTTTTCAATCCAATTTCTGGTTATTATCGCGGACCTTTGTAAGGCGATCGCGTGGGATTGACGCTCAAGATGGCTCGAATTTTACTGCTCAACGGTCCAAATCTGAATCTGCTCGGCACGCGGGAGCCGGCGATCTACGGGACCGCCACTCTGCAAGACATCGAGACCAAGCTCAAGGGCATAAGTCTGGCTCAGGGTCATGAACTCATCGCCGCCCAGAGCCATGCCGAGCACGAATTGATCGGCAAGATCCACGCGACCAAGCACGAACAGATCCGGTTCGTCATCATCAATCCCGGCGCGTTTACCCACACCAGCATCGCGCTGCGCGATGCGTTCCTGGCGGTAGGCGTTCCCTTCATCGAAATTCATTTGAGCAACGTATTCGCGCGCGAAGCTTTCCGGCACCACTCGTACTTATCCGACATCGCGGTCGGCTGCATTTACGGATTGGGCCCTATCGGCTACGAGCTTGCGCTGCAAGCCGCAATCGCGCGCATAACCTAAGACCTAAAACAATCGATTTTCAAGGGGTTCGCGGATGGACATTCGCAAGGTAAAGAAATTGATCGAGCTGCTCGAGGAATCGGGCATCTCGGAACTGGAGATATCGGAGGGCGAGGAGTCCGTGCGCATCAGCCGCCACCCGCGGATGGGAATGCAGGTCGCCGCCCAAGCGGCCCCCATCATGCATGCGGCTCCGGCCGCCGCGGCCATGCCGGCGACATCGGCCGGCGAGCGCGCGCCGCGCAACGACGAGCATACGGTCACCTCGCCGATGGTTGGCACGTACTATGCGTCAGCCTCTCCGGGCGCGAAGCCCTTCGTGGAGATCGGCAGCGAAATCGAGGTGGGACAGATACTCTGCATCATCGAAGCCATGAAGATGATGAATCAGATCGAGTCCGACAAGGCCGGCCGGGTGACGGCGATGCTGGCGAAGAACGGTGAGCCCGTCGAGTTCGGCCAACCGCTGTTCATCATCGAATAGCTCAATGATCGAAAAAGTCGTCATCGCGAACCGCGGCGAGATCGCTCTTCGCATCTTGCGCGCATGCCGCGAGCTCGGGATCAAAACCGTGGCCGTGCATTCGACCGCCGATTACAACACCAAGCACGTGCTGCTGGCGGACGAAACCGTGTGCATCGGGCCGCCGCAATCGGCGCTGTCATACCTCAATATGCCGGCGATCATCAGTGCGGCGGAAGTCACCGACGCGGTGGCCATTCACCCCGGGTACGGGTTTCTGTCGGAGAACGCCGATTTTGCGGAACGCGTGGAGAAAAGCGGTTTCATCTTCGTCGGCCCAAGAGCCGAAACCATCCGCCTCATGGGCGACAAGGTCTCCGCGATCAAGACCATGAAGAGCTATGGCGTGCCTTGCGTCCCGGGCTCCGACGGCCCGCTCGGCAAGGATGCGGACGAAAATTTCCGCATCGCCAAGGACATCGGCTATCCGGTGATCATCAAGGCCTCAGGCGGCGGCGGCGGGCGCGGCATGCGCGTCGTCCACACCGACGCGTCGCTGTTGAACGCCATCGGCGTGACGCAGTCGGAGGCGCTGGCCGCCTTCGGCAACGATCAGGTTTACATGGAGAAATTTCTCGAGAAGCCGCGGCACATCGAGTTTCAAATCCTGGCCGACAACTACGGCAATGTGGTGCACCTGGGCGAACGCGATTGCTCCATGCAGCGCCGCCACCAGAAGGTCATCGAAGAGGCGCCGGCTCCGGGGCTCACGGCGAAACAGCGCAAAACCATGGGCGAGCGGTGTGCCAAAGCGTGCCAGGAAGTCGGCTATCGAAACGCCGGCACGCTCGAATTCCTGTATCAGGACAACGAGTTCTATTTCATCGAAATGAACACGCGCGTCCAGGTGGAGCATCCGGTGACCGAGCTGGTTACCGGAATCGACATCGTCAAGGCGCAATTGCTGATCGCGGCCGGCGAACCGCTGCCTTACGGCCAGAATGACATTCAGATCCGCGGCCACGCGGTGGAATGCCGCATCAACGCCGAAGATCCGAAAACCTTCACACCATCGCCCGGCCCCGTCCGGCTGTGGCATTCGCCCGGCGGCCCGGGAATCCGGGTAGACAGCCATGTGTACACCGGGTACAACGTGCCTCCGTTCTACGACTCGATGATCGGCAAGGTCATCGCCTACGGCGACACGCGCGACACGGCCATTGCGCGCATGCGCAACGCGCTGGCGGAAATGGTGGTCGAGGGCATCAAGACCAACATCCCGCTGCACCAAGAGATTTTCAATCATTCCGCGTTCAAGCAGGGCGGTACCGACATCCACTATCTAGAGCGACGACTGGGGCTGAAGTAACATCTCATTGGGTGTTGCATCGATGAGGTTCTATGAAATCGAATTTCCGCTCGCGGCCTTAGGCGTAGACGCCGTCGAAGCCGCACTCCTCGAGATCGGCGCATGCTCCATCACCTTCGTCGATCGCGGCGACGAGCCCGTGCTCGAGCCCAAACCCGGCGAAATGAGATTGTGGAACGACACCCTGGTGCGGGCTTTGTTTCAAGAATCGAGCGACGCTGCGCTCAATCTGGATCATCTCGCCGCCGCCTTGGGCGAGCACGTCACCAAGACCGCCCGGGTGCGTGCCGTGGAGGATCAGGTCTGGGAACGCGCCTGGCTCAGCGGCTGGCACTCGATGCGCTTCGGCCGGCGTCTTTGGGTCTGTCCTCGCGAGGCCGAGGCGCCGGACGATACGGCGGCCGTCGTGGTGCGCCTCGACCCCGGACTGGCATTCGGCACCGGCACGCATCCCACCACGGCGCTTTGCCTCCAGATTTTGGATTCACTGCCCCTGGCCGACCGAACGGTCATCGACTATGGCTGTGGCTCGGGGATTTTAGGGTTGGCCGCGTTGAAACTCGGTGCCAGGTCCGTGACCGCCGTGGATTTGGACCCTCAAGCCCTTCTGGCGACCCGCGACAATGCGCTGCGCAACGGCGTCGCCTCGCAACTGACGGTACTGGGTATCGACGACAATTTACCTGCCGCTTATTGTGTGGTGGCCAATATACTGGCCGGGCCCTTGATCGAGTTGGCGCCGAAGTTGACCGCAGCCTGCGAGCCGGAAGGCCACCTGCTGCTGTCGGGCTTGCTCAAGACCCAGGCCTATGAGGTGAAGGCAGCATACGCGTCGGGGTTTGACAGGGTGCAGGTCGTCGAACGGGACGAGTGGTGCTGCATCTACGGACGGAAAGTGACCTAATCTTGTATACGCAGTGTTCAAAATGCGAGACCGTGTTCAAGTTGTCCGCCGAGGTGTTGCGGGCAGCCGGCGGTCAAGTGCGTTGCGGGAAGTGCGGAGAGATCTTCAATGCCTTGGCTCACCTGGCCGAGGATCCCAGTGCGTTCACGGCCGCCGAGACTGAAATCGAATTGGAATTTCGCGCCGACAGCATCCTTCAGTCTCCGCCGCCGATGACCCCGCCGCCGAAGGCACCGCTGCGCGAGGCCCAGGCCGCTCCGGAAGAGTTCGCGCCGCCCGGAGTCGAGATCGCTCGACTGCAAATTCTGGACTGGACTGAGCACGACTCGACCGAACAGTCCGCGGTTCAGATCGAGAATCCGCCCGCCATCGAGGATCCGCCTGCCGAACCGCTGGACGAAACATCGATGGAGTTCACCCTCCCGCCCGGAGAATTGGACCGGATCTTCGTGGAAAATAAAAAGACTGCGCTGCGGACGGCGCCGCAGGAACCCGTGCGCACAGAACCGCTGCCCAGGCATCCGGAGGACGCAGAGCCTTCACCTGCCCCAGCAGACGGGCTCGAGGTGTCCGAAGATGTGCGCCGCGAAATGCTTTCCGGCATGGAGGCGCCGGCCCAGGCCCCCACGAAAGTGCGCAGAAGCGCAAGACCCGCACGGCGGGCATCACCATTTGCGACCGCGACCCGCACCGAACATTCGTTCATCCCGTGGCTGATCGCCGCCATCGCCTCGGCGCTGCTGTTGATCATCCAGGTCGTTCACCAAAACCGTGAGTGGCTCGCCGCGCATGCTGCACTGGGCGGGACGCTGCGCGCTTTGTATTCCAGCCTGGGCGCACCGGTGTCACCACTCGCGAATCTCTCCGCCTACCAGCTGCGGCAGTGGGGCGTGACCGGCGATCCCGCGGGCGACGGCACATTGCGCGTGCGAGCCAGCATCATGAATACCGCTGCACAACTCGAACCCTATCCGCTGTTGCGCGTCACCCTGGCCAATCGCTTTGGCAGCGGCATCGGCACGCGCGACTTTGAGCCCTCCGAATACCTGGGCAAGCCGACCGCCAAACTGCTCGCCCCAGGCGAGCGGGTGGACGCCACCCTTGACATTCTGGATCCGGGCAAGAGCGCGGAGGGATTCGAAATCGATGTGTGCCTGCGCGGCACTGATCGACGAGTCTCGTGCGCCAACGACGCGGCGCCGGCGCAGGCGCAGGCGCAGGCCAAGCGATGACGGTGAAGATCGGCCCCTATGCCTTGCCATCCAATGTCTTGCTCGCTCCCATGGCAGGCGTGACCGACCGGCCTTTTCGCATTCTTTGCCGCCGTTTCGGCGCAGGTTTGGCGGCATCGGAAATGCTGAGCGCGGACATCCGCTTGTGGGACACGCCCAAATCCCGCCGCCGCATGGACTTTTTAGGCGAACCGAGCCCCCGCGTGGTGCAGATCGCCGGCTTCGACCCTGACATGATGGCGGATGCCGCCCGGCGCAATGTCGACGCGGGCGCGCAAATCATCGACATCAACATGGGCTGCCCCGCCAAGAAAGTCTGCAATCGCCTGTCCGGATCCGCGCTGCTGCAGGACGAAGATCTCGTGGCCCGCATTTTGCAAAAGGTGGCGCGGGCCGTGGCCGCGCCGGTCACCTTGAAGACGCGCACAGGATGGGATCCTGATCACAAGAACGGCCTTCGCATTGCCAGAATCGCCGAAGACAGCGGCATCGCCGCGTTGGCCATCCACGGGCGCACGCGCGCGCAGATGTATCAGGGCGAAGCTGAGCACGAGACCGTGGCAGCCATCAAAGCCAATGTCAAGATTCCCGTATTTGCAAACGGAGACATCGCTTCTCCGCAGCAGGCGCGAAAGATTCTCGAGCAAACCGGATGCGATGGGATCATGCTCGGCAGAGCAGCCCAGGGCCGGCCATGGATCTTCGATGAAGTCAATTTCTTTCTTGTCACTGGAGAAATTCGCGCTGTGCTAGCGTTGGAAAAAGTCCGTGATATTATGCGCGCCCACCTCGAAGACCTGTATGCCTTCTACGGCGATGAAACCGGTGTTCGAGTGGCACGTAAACACTTGAGTTGGTATTTCCGGCAGCACCCCGGACAAGAGGACTTGCGGGATCGACTCGTTCAAATCGAGACGCCTGAGGAACAACTGTCCACGCTGCTGCAGCATTACGATACGAGTGTCGATCGCGCCGCGTAGGCGTTCATTTGGATAACAAATAAAAATCAGCGGGGATTTTAACTTAAGGCCATGGTCGCTAAAAAGAAACCGAAATCGCGTCGAGAAATCGCGCCGACCTTCAACGGCCGCGATTTGAAGGTCAATGGCAAGGGAGTGCCGTTGCGTTCGCAGGCCGAAGAGGCGCTGCAGTGCTATTTTGAAACACTGAACGGTCACAAGCCCGCACATTTGTACGATCTGGTGATGCGCGAAGTCGAAGAGCCGCTGTTCAAGGTGGTCATGGGCCATGTTCAGGGTAATCAGAGCCGGGCGGCGACGATCCTCGGGATCAATCGCGGTACATTGCGCAAGAAACTCAAAGAGTTCGGCATCAGCGAGTAATCTCCAGTGCTCACGCCCGTACGTCGCGCGTTACTGAGTGTTTCCGATAAAACCGGCATCGTCGAATTCGCACGCGAACTGAAAGAACGCGGCATCGAACTCTTGTCGACCGGCGGCACCGCCAAACTGTTGACGAGCCACGGCATTCCGGTCAAAGAAGTCGCCGAACACACCGGCTTTCCCGAAATCATGGGCGGCCGGCTGAAAACGCTTCATCCGAAGATCCATGGCGGGCTGCTGGGGCGGCGCGGGGTCGATGAGGCCGTGATGCGTGAGCACGACATCGAGCCCATCGACTTATTGGCGGTCAATCTTTATCCCTTCGCCGCCACGGTCAGCCGGCCTGATTCCACGTACGAGGAGGCGGTGGACAACATCGATATCGGTGGTCCTGCGATGGTGCGGGCCGCGGCCAAGAATCATGCCTCCGTCACCGTGGTCGTGGATCCCAAGGACTATCGCGAGCTGCTCGATGAGCTCGCGGCCAACCAGGGCAGCATCAACTTGAATATGCGGCGCAAGCTGAGCGCCAAAGCGTTCGCCCACACCGCTCAGTACGACGCCATGGTGTCCGCCTACTTCACCGGCGCGATCGGGGGCGCGGCGACCACATTTCCCAACGACTTGAATCTCTCGTTTCGCAAGCATCTGGACCTGAGGTATGGGGAAAACCCCCACCAGCAGGCGGCGTTCTACACCGACCCGCGCGCCATCGGCGCTTCGGTGGCCCAGGCGAAGCAAATCCAAGGCAGAGAGCTGTCGTTCAACAACATCGCCGACGCCGATACCGCGCTCGAGTGTGTGCGGCAATTCGACAGCGCCGCGTGCGTCATCGTCAAGCACGCCAATCCCTGCGGCGCGGCCCGGTGCAGCACCGTCGGCGAGGCCTACGCGCACGCCTATCGCACGGACCCGACCTCGGCCTACGGCGGCATCATTGCCTTCAATCGCGAATTGGATGCACCGACGGCCCTTGCCATCGTCGAGCAGCAGTTCGTCGAAGTCATTCTGGTGCCCAGCATCACCGAGGCGGCAAAGGCGGCGCTCGAGGCCAGGGAGAACGTGCGCGTTCTCGTGACCGGAGATCTGCATTTACCCGTCACACAATTGCTCGAATACAGGAGCGTGGCGGGCGGCCTTCTGGTGCAGACGCGAGATGGCGGCGCCGTGAGGGCACAGGAGCTGCGAACGGTCAGCAAGCGCCCTCCCACACTGGCCGAACTCGATGATCTGATTTTCGCATGGCGGCTTGCGAAATATGTCAAATCGAATGCCATCGTCGCCGTCAAGGGCAAGGCGACCGTCGGCATCGGTGCGGGTCAAATGAGCCGCGTCGTCAGCAGCAAGATTGCCGCCATGAAGGCGCAGGATGCCAACTTGAGTTTGGATTCGGCGTCCGTTGCCTCCGACGCTTTTTTTCCGTTTCGCGACGGCCTGGACGTGCTGGCCGAATTCGGGATCACGGCAGTGATTCAGCCCGGCGGCTCGCGCCGCGACGCCGAAGTGATTGCGGCGGCCGACGAGCACGGCATCGCCATGGTGTTCACCGGGATGCGCCATTTCCGCCACTAGTCATTCCGCCGGGAATTCCGCCATGCAGATTCTGATCGTCGGCGGCGGCGGCCGCGAACACGCGCTTGCCTGGAAGTGCGCGCAGTCCCCGCGCGTCCGGCATGTGTTTGTCGCACCCGGCAACGCCGGCACCGCGCTCGAACCCAACGTCAGCAATCTCGACATCGCGGCCGACGATATCGAGGCACTGCTTCGGGCGGCGATCGACAAGGATATCGACCTGACCATCATCGGTCCCGAGGCGCCTTTGGTCGCCGGTATCGTCGATCGCTTCGCAGCCGCCGATCGGCGCTGCTTCGGCCCTTCGCGCAACGCCGCGCGCCTCGAAGGTTCGAAGGCCTTCACCAAGGATTTCCTGCGGCGGCATCGCATCCCCAGCGCAAGCTTCGCCACTTTCACGGCCGCAAATTTCGACCCTGCCTATGTCCGGGCGCAGCGTCTGCCGCTGGTGATCAAAGCGGACGGACTCGCGGCCGGCAAGGGCGTCGTGATCTGCGAGACGCATGAATCGGTCATCGCGGCCTCCCGGGAGATGCTCGATGGAAAATTCGGCGCCGCCGGCCACACCATCGTGATCGAGGAGTTCCTGCAAGGTGAGGAGGTCAGCTTCATCGTGGTGGCGAAAGACCTCGAGGTCGTCCCGCTGGCCACCTCACAGGATCACAAGCGGCGCGATGACGGGGATCGAGGGCCGAACACCGGCGGCATGGGCGCCTACTCACCGGCTCCCATCGTCACGGCGCAGCTGCATCAGCGCATCATGCGCGAGGTGATTGAACCGACCTTGAAGGGCCTCGCTGCAGACGGCAACCCCTACCTCGGCTTCCTTTATGCGGGACTGATGATTGCACCGGACGGCACACCCAACGTATTGGAGTTCAACTGTCGATTCGGAGACCCGGAAACACAACCGATTCTGATGCGCTTGCAGAGCGATTTCGTCGACCTGTGCGAGGCGGCGCTCGACGGAACCTTGGATCGCCTCGAGGTCCGATGGGATTCGCGTGCCGCGCTCGGCGTGGTGATGGCCGCCGGCGGCTATCCTGATGCCTACCGTCAAGGGGATCCGATCAGCGGACTCGATGCCGCCGCCCGCCTGCCCGGAAAAGTGTTTCACGCCGGCACGCGGATGCAGGGCACGCAAATCGTGAGCGCCGGGGGACGGGTGCTGTGCGCGGTCGGATTGGGAGACAGTGTCAGCGCCGCTCAGCTTCAGGCATACAATCTCGTGCATGCCATTCACTGGAATCTAGTTCAATACCGCATGGACATCGGCTACCGAGCGATCGAGCGGGAGTGATCCGCCTGGAGGTTCTGCATGCCACACATTCGACCCAGCATCGCCGACAAGCGGCGCACGTTTCATCGGCTGCACGAGGCGGGCTGCTTCGTGATTCCCAACCCCTGGGATGTGGGCAGCGCGCGCTATCTTCAGAGTTTGGGATTCAAGGCATTGGCCACCACGAGTTCCGGCTTCGCATGGTCGCACGGCCACCGGGACGGCGGCATGTCGCGCGACCGCGTGCTCGAGCATCTGACGCAAATGGTCGAGGCGACCGACGTGCCCATCAATGCCGACTTCGAACATGGGTTCGCTCCCGATGCCGCGGGGGTGGCCGAAAGCGTCCGGCTTGCGGTGGAAACGGGCGTCGCGGGATTGTCCATTGAGGATTCGACCGGTCAGGACGCCCAACCTCTTTTCGATCTCGATGCGGCGGTGATGCGCATTCGCGCCGCGCGCCAGGCGATCGACAAGGCAGGCGGCGGTGCGATGCTGGTGGGCCGAGCCGAAGGTTTCTTGCACGGACAGCCCGACATAGAACAAATCATCGCCCGCCTGAAGGCCTACGCGAACGCCGGCGCCGACTGCCTGTACGCCCCCGGCATACGTTCGGCACAGGACATCCGAGCGGTGGTCGCCGCTGTCGCGCCGAGGCCGGTCAACCTACTGGTCGGTTTCAATGCCGATCTGACCCTCGCGGATATCGCCGCGCTGGGCGTCCGGCGCGCGAGCGTGGGCGGAGCGTTGGCGCGTGCCGCCTGGGGCGGATTCATGCGCGCCGCCAAACTCATCGCCGAGCAAGGCCGGTTCGATGGATTTGCGGATGCCGCATCCGGAAGTACGCTGAACACCATTTTCCGTTAGGCCGTTCTTCAGATGCGCGCCAGTCGCTTCATCGGCATGCTTGCCTGGCTCGCAACGCTCGCTGCGTGCGGCGGCGGTTTGAGCGCCGGCAATCCGGCCGCGCCGCAAGCACCGGCGGGGCCCGTGACCAGCGAGGCGGACGCCATCCTGCACATGGATCAACTGCGTGCGGCAGGGTTTCGCGGTGGCGGCGTGAGGGTGGGTGTCATCAGTACGGGCGTGGTCAATCTTGCTTCCTATCAAACGGCCGGTGTGTTGCCGGCGGGGATTTACGTCAGCCGGAACACCGCTGGGACCCTGGATGAGGGCAGCTGGATGCTCGAACTCGTGCATCAACACGCACCCGATGCCGTGCTTGGGTTCTGCGACGGCATCGATCTTGACTTCAACGGCTGCATCAAAGACCTGGGAAACAACTTCCATGCCGACATCATCGTCGACGATATTTTATTTTCCGGCCGGTACTATCCCGATGCGAGCGCCGATACGGTCGCGCAATTGGAGAGCGCCAACGATCGAATGGTGTTCATCCATCTGGCCGGCAACGAACAGAATGGCGGCTACTGGCAGGGGGTATTTGCAGAGACGCCCGGCATCATCGCCGGCTCGCGGGCGAGGTTGCTCGACTTTGGGGCGGCCGGCGGCGGCGCCAGCGACGCATTCAATGCCGTCACCGTGCCTGCGGCCAAGCGCCTGAGGCTCATCTTGAATTGGAACGATGCTCCGCACGGCGCCGGCAATCACGCGCTCAGCGCCTATCTGCTCGATGCGAACTCCCAGGTGCTGGCCCAGAGCAGCGGCCAATCGAATCCGACCTTATTGCTGGACTACACCAACACGAGCGGCGCCGCGCAGGTCGCGCGGCTGGCCGTCACGCTCGATACGGGTACCTCGCAGGGACTCATCGTCCAGGTGACGGAAGGCAGTCCGACCTGCAACATCGAATGTCAGGCGCTTAGCTATTCAACCTCGGGACTTGCCGGTGGAACCGTCGGCGACACCCCGGACACCTTGGTCGTCGGCGCAACGTTTGCGCAGTCGCCGAGAATGCTCGAAGCGTGGTCCAATCATGGACCGTTCCGCCTCGATTTCCAGGCGACGGCGGATGCCGCGTCGCCGGACGGCTTTGACTACGCACGCCTCGGCTCTCCGCTGTCGCTGGCGAAGCCCGACCTGGTGGCTCCGGATTGCGTCTCGACGCCTTTCAGCGACGGCAAGACCTTGACCAACAATCAGTTCTGCGGAACGTCGGCGGCGGTACCGGCCATTGCCGGCGCGGCCGCCTTGCTGGAGAGCGCGGGATTCAACCGCGCGCAAGTGTTGAAGGCCCTGCGCAGTACCGCCATTCCCCTGGGGGCCGCGGCCTGGGATCCCAGTTATGGATTCGGGCTTGCCGACGTTGAGGCCGCGCTGCGCTCGGGCGGCAACTAGCGACCGGCGTCTACCCTCACTGGCGTCGGCGCCTCACCATCGTTCGCATCAGATGCTCGAGCGCCGCGTCGGGATCGGCGCATTGACCGGTGTGCACCGGCGAGGTTTGAACGATGGTGCTTCGCGGCGCCACCAGCCAGTGAAATCGCTCACGCGCGGACATCTTTCCGATGTCTCCCGCGGCCTCACCGCCTTCGCAAATCATCGGTATGGTCGCCAGCACGCCTCTGACGAGTTCCATGTCCACATGCGCATCGATGGCCCGCAGTGTGCTCTCGTCGAGCTCGATTCTGGCCTGCAAGATGCGCTCCGCGTCGCAGGACAAAATGATGCCGGCGTTCACGAACTCGCCGCGCTCGACGCGCGGTACGACCCGCACGACCGCATAGTCATAGGTGCGCAGCGCGTGCATGAAGGGCCTCCTGTACGAACACTTGCGAAGATGCGAGCCTCGTCGTGAAATACTCGAGATACGCTTCCCGCTGTTCGGATTTGCCGGCGAAGCCCGGATCGTCGGTGAGCCAGTCCTCGGGAATCAGTTCGACGACGCCTGCCATCTTCTCGGCGGTGAGACGCACCCGCATGTCGGCATCGACCTCTTCGATCCTGTCCGCCAACTTGAGCAGGACATGATCCTTGATCAACGGGAACGGGGATCGCGCATGCCGGTCGCCGTTGGTCCAGGCGTGATGGAAATACAAGGCCGCGCCATGATCAATGAGCCACAGCCGGCGGTGCCACATCAACATGTTGACGTTGCGCGCGGTTCGATCCACGTTGCAGACGAAGGCATCGAACCAGACGATGGCGGAGGCCAGCCCGGCATCGGGTTGAAACACCAGCGGATCGAAGGTGACCGAGCCGGGCAAATAGTCCAAGGCAAGATTCAAGCCGGCGCTGGCGCCGATGAGGCTTTGAATTTCCGCGTCCGGTTCGGTACGCGCGAGGTCCGATGGAAGCTCGATGAAAACGATCTCCGGCACCGGCAATCCTGCGAGCCGGCCGATCTCCCCTGCCACCAGTTCCGCAATCAACGCTTTCGGGCCCTGGCCGGCGCCGCGAAACTTGAGCACGTACAAACCATCATCGTCGGCTTCAACGATGGCGGGCAGCGATCCGCCCTCTCGCAGAGGCGTAACGTAGCGGCTCGCAGTGACGGTTCTTGGGCTGCTCATGCCTGCAAGTCTACCGCGTCGAGAGCAGCGGCTATTGCGGCCGCGCGGCTTCGATGTGCGCGCCCCGGGTGATCTTTGGGTCGCCGCTCGAATGATGTGCCCGGAACAGCCGCCCTTTCTCGGCCAGCAGCACAAATCCGAGGCTGGCAAACCCGCAGCATAGGGCGCCGGCGGCCAACGGCACGGTGGTGCCGTTGAATTGCTCGCCGATCAGGATGCCCACCAGCGCGCCGCTGAATGTCGAGATGAAGCCTTGCAGCGAAGCGGCGATCCCCGCGATCGATCCCATCGGCTCCATCGCCATGGCGCCGAAATTGGACACCGACAAACTGAAGGTCGCCATGGTCAACGATTGCAGCACCACAAACGTCCAGATCTGCTCGAGGCCCAGCGCCGCGATGACGACATGCAGCCCCGTGACGGCAATGAACAACAGCAATGCGGTATGCGAGATCAGCCGCATCCCCAAGCGCTCCACGATGCGCGAATTCAAGTACGCGGCCATGCCCATGAAAATGGCGCAGAGCGCGAACATGCTGGGCATCAGCCTGGGCCGGTGAAACACCTCGGAAAAAATCTGCGCCACCATCCCGACGTAAGCCATGATGGTTCCGAACATCACCATCATGGCGAGCGTGTAGAAAATCGACGCGCGGGTGCCGAGCACGAGCTTGCCCGCATTCAGCACGTGCTCGAGCGTCAGCGTCATGCGGTATTCGGGGTGCAGAGTCTCCGGCAGGCGCAAGAACCCCCAGGCCGCGACCATCGCGGCAAACAGGGCGAACACCACGAAAATATACCGCCAGGGGGCCACAATCAAGATCAGCTGGCCCAAGCTTGGCGCGAGTATCGGCACGGTCAGGAATACCACGAAGGTCAGCGACATGACCCGCGCCATTTGCCGCCCGGAATACAGATCCCGCACCACCGAGCGCGTCACGGTGACGCAGGCAGCCGCCAGGCCATGCACGAAACGCCATGCGAGCAACGCCTCAAAGCTGCCGCTCAAACTGCACAGCAGCGCCGCAATGACATAGAGCGTCAAGCCGCCGAGCAGGATCGGCCTGCGGCCGAATCGATCGGAGAGCATGCCCCAGAACAATTGACCGATGCCCATCCCCGTCATGTAAGCGGTGACTATCCATTGACCGTGATTCGGGTCACCGACATTCAGCGCACCGACGATCGTCGGAAAGGCCGGCAGCATGGCGTCGATGGCGATGGCCTGCGTCGACATGGTCGCCGCCGCCAGCACCACGAATTCAAGAAACCCAATCGAATGGGTGCCGCGCTTCTCAGCCATGGATATCGACTAGCTCCTGGCGATGCCAGGCGCGCCGGTAGTGGGCGGCGGCGTGCCCGCAGGCGGCTTGCGCGCGATGCTGGTCGCCATCGTCACGATCGAGGCCAAGTCCGTGAGATTCGCCGGCACCACCAGCGTGGTTCCCGCCTGCGCCAGCTTGCCGAACTGCTTCACGTATTCTTCGCCGATGCGCAGCTGCATGGCCTCGATACCGCCGCGATCGGAAAGCGCGATGCCCACCTGCCGCAAGCCCTCGGCGGTCGCGGTGGCCACCGCCAGAATCGCCTGAGCCTGGCCTTCGGCTTCATTGATCTGCTGCTGCTTGTTGGCTTCGGATTGCTTGATCACGCGCTGCTTGTCGCCTTCCGCCGCGTTGATCTTGGCGTCGCGCTCGCCTTCGGAGGTCAGGATGACCGCGCGCTTTTCGCGCTCGGCTCGCATCTGCTTTTCCATCGCCGACAGCACGTCCTTCGGCGGCGTGATGTTCTTGATCTCGTAGCGCAGGACCTTGACGCCCCACGGCGAGGACGCCTTGTCCAGTTCGCTGACGACATTGGTATTGATCTGCCCGCGAGCCTCGAAGGTCCGGTCCAATTCGATCTTGCCGATCTCGCTGCGCAGCGTGGTTTGCGCCAGCTGCGAAATCGCAAAACCGTAGTTGGTGATCCCATAGGAAGCCAGATGCGGATCCATCACCTGCATGTAAAGCACCGCATCGACCCCCACCTGCACGTTGTCGCGCGTGATGCAGATCTGCTCGGCGATATCGATCGCGATTTCCTTCAGGCTGTGCCGGTAGGCAATCACTTCCATGAACGGCACGAGAATATGAAACCCCGCGGACAAGGTGCGGCTGTACTTGCCCAGGTGTTCGATCACGTAAGCACTTTGCTGCGGCACCACCACCGCGGTCTTGGCAATCACCACCACGATCAGTATGGCGATGATGATGGCTCCGTAGCCGAAGGTCATATTCAAGGGTTTTCTCCATGTACGACGAGAGTCAGGCCATTGACCCGATCGATGCGGGCGCGCTGACCGGCGGCGATCGGGGATTCTCCGCCGTTGAGCGCATTCCACGAGCTGCCGCAGTACTCCAACCGGCAGGTCTCGCCCGGCTGCAACGCGGCGGGCAGCACGACGGTTTCGCCGGCCGGCCCCTGCTTCATGGCGGGCAATTTACGACGCATGCTCTCGTAGATCCGCCGCCGAAAGGTGACCATCGAAAATACCGCCAAGACGGCGAACAGCAGCCACTGCATCCAAACGGCGGACAACAATCCCGATAGGTCCAATAATCCCACGACCAGCGCGGAGGCACCGACGAATACCAGATAGAACTGGGCATCGACGAAGCCCAACTCAGAACCCAAAAGTACGGCGCCGACCGCGATCCACGCCCACCACTCCATGACTGACTCCCGGGCTTAAATCCGCACTAACGCTTCATGGCGTCGAAGAAATCCGCATTGGTCTTGGTGTCTTTCATCTTGTCGAGCAGGAACTCGATGGCCGCCAACTCGTCCATGGGGTGCAGGAGCTTGCGCAGAATCCACATCTTGGACAGTTCCGAAGGCTCGGTGATGAGCTCTTCCTTGCGGGTACCGGAACGGTTGATGTTGATCGACGGGAATGTGCGCTTTTCGGCAATACGGCGATCCAGATGAATTTCCGAATTACCGGTACCTTTGAATTCCTCGAAAATGACGTCGTCCATCTTCGATCCCGTATCGACCAGTGCGGTCGCAAGAATGGTCAGGCTGCCGCCCTCTTCGATATTGCGCGCCGCACCGAAGAAGCGCTTCGGCCGCTGCAGGGCATTCGCGTCCACGCCGCCGGTCAACACCTTGCCTGAGCTCGGCACCACCGTGTTATAGGCGCGCGCCAGACGCGTGATGGAATCGAGCAGGATCACCACGTCCTTCTTGTGCTCGACCAGGCGTTTGGCTTTTTCGATCACCATCTCGGCCACTTGCACATGACGGCTGGCCGGTTCGTCGAACGTCGAGGACACGACTTCGCCCTTGACCGTGCGCGCCATTTCAGTCACTTCTTCCGGCCGCTCATCGATGAGCAGCACGATCAGAATGACTTCGGGATGATTGGCCGTGATCGCCGTCGCGATGTTCTGCAACAGCATGGTCTTGCCGGCTTTCGGCGGAGACACGATCAGGCCGCGCTGACCCTTGCCGATGGGCGCGACCAGATCGATGGCGCGCGCGGTAAGATCTTCCGTCGAGCCATTGCCGCGCTCCAGCTTCAGCCGCTCGGTGGGGTGCAGCGGCGTGAGATTCTCGAACAGCACCTTGCCGCGCGAACTCTCGGGCGAGTCGAAGTTGATTTCGCCGACCTTCAGCAGCGCGAAATAGCGTTCGCCGTCCTTCGGCGGCCGGATCAAGCCGGAGATCGAATCGCCGGTGCGCAGGTTGAAGCGCCGGATCTGGCTGGGGCTGACGTAGATATCGTCCGGACCCGCGAGGTAGCTGGAATCGGAGGACCGCAGGAAGCCGAAGCCGTCCTGCAGAATCTCCAAGACGCCGTCGCCGTAGATGTCTTCGCCCTTGCGAGCATGCGCCTTCAGCACACCGAAAATGATGTCTTGCTTGCGCGAGCGGCCCATGTTCTCGAGACCCATGGTCTCGGCGAGCGTCACCAAGGCGCTGATCGGCCGCTTCTTCAGCTCCGTCAGATTCATGGAGCTGCGGCTGCGTGCCAGGTCCGTCGGTGCAATGATTTCTAGATCATCGCCGCCCTCCGGCAAATCGCCGTAGTCCTCGTGCATCGGCCGGCCACCGTTGGTATTGCCGTTGCGATTGTCGTTCCGTGGTCCCCGGTTGGAACGATTGGATCGGCCGCCGCCCCCTTGCCCGCCGCCGCCCTGCTGTCCGCCGCCTTGGCCCCCGCCCCGCGATTGATTCCCTAGGTAGCCTCTCACAGGTTGCTGTCCAGAAAGGCGGCGAGCTGTGACTTGGTCACCGCACCGACTTTTTGGGCCTCGACTGTCCCGTTCTTGAACAGGATCAGTGTGGGGATGCCGCGGATGTTGAATTTGGGGGGGGTGTGGGGGTTTTCGTCGATGTTGAGCTTGGCGATGCGAATCTTGTCTTTGTACGTATCGGCAATCTCATCGAGGATCGGCGCGATCATCTTGCAGGGACCGCACCATTCTGCCCAAAAATCTAACAGTACGGGTTTGTCGGACTTGAGCACGTCCTTGTCGAACGTCGCGTCGCTGGTATGAACGATACTTGGGTTACTCACTGCGGATACAGCTCCATAAGGGATTTATTGATGTAAAGGACGGGTTATTTGTGAAGAGCGGTCCCAAAACGGTTACCGCGAAGTGACGATGCGCGGCCGTTCGGGCACAATACAGGGGTTTAGCGGTCTTGATTACCTTAAAAGGGTACCGATGATACGGTTGGGGAGCGGATAGACCAGCTCCTGGTTGCCCTTATTGTTATCCGGTCCCCATCAATTTGCAAGTTTCTGCAACTCACAAAGTGAAAATGTCAGACGCCCATCTCAGTCAGCTTACGTTCGATTCCTTGAACATCCCCGAATCCGTGAAGCGCGGTATTGCCGAGCAAGGCTTTACCCGCGCGACGCCGATTCAGGCTCAAACGTTGCCGATCGCCCTGGCGGGGCGCGACGTCGCCGGTCAGGCACAAACCGGCACCGGCAAGACCGCGGCGTTTCTCATTGCACTGTTCAATCGCTTGCTGACCGCGCCTGCGGATGCCAACCGCCCCGTGAACGCACCGCACGCCATCGTGATCGCGCCAACCCGCGAGCTCGCCGTTCAAATCCACTCCGACGCGTTGAGTCTAGGCAAGTACACCGGACTGAAGCTCGCGATCGTATTCGGCGGCGTGGATTATGAGAAACAGCGGCGCATTCTCGAGGAAGGCGTCGACGTGCTGATCGGCACCCCGGGCCGCATCATCGATTATTTCAAACAGCATGTATTCGATCTGCGGCACATCCAGGTGGCGGTCATGGATGAAGCCGATCGTATGTTCGATCTGGGATTTATCAAGGACATCCGCTTCATATTGCGGCGCATGCCCCACCCCACCGCGCGGCTGACCATGATGTTTTCGGCCACCTTGTCGCACCGGGTGATGGAGCTCGCGTACGAGCACATGAATAACCCGGAGCTGATCCGCATCGAACCGGACAAGATGACGGTCGATCGTGTGACGCAGGTTCTGTACTTCCCCTCGACGGAGGAAAAGATCCCGCTGCTGATGGGCCTCCTGCGGCGCATCGATGCACGGCGCACCATGGTCTTCGTGAACACCAAGCGCGTGGCCGAAGTGCTGGAGAGAACCTTGACGGCAAACGGCTTCGTCGCGCAGGCCTTGTCGGGCGACGTGCCGCAGACCAAGCGGCTGAAGATGATGCGCGAATTTCACAATGGCGACATTGCCGTATTGATCGCGACCGATGTGGCTTCGCGCGGCCTGCACATTCCCGACGTGAGCCATGTGTTCAATTTCGACCTGCCGAACGATGCGGAGGACTATGTGCACCGCATCGGCCGCACCGCGCGTGCCGGCGCCGAGGGCGACGCCATCAGCTTCGGTTGCGAGGAGTACGCCATCTCGCTGCCCGACATCGAGCGCTACATCGGCCATCAGATTCCGCGCGCCGCCATCGACACGGTGGATCTGGCCGCGGTGACGGCGCCGCCGCCGGCCGTATGGCGCGAGCGAGCGCCGCGCCCCGGCCAATCCCGCGGTGGCGGCCGCTCAGGCGGTGGTCGCTCCGGCGGTTCAGGCGCCCGCTCCGGCGGGCCAAACCGTTCGGGCGGCTCCGGCCGATCCGGCGGCGGCCCGCGCCGCGGTCCGCCCGCCCGGCCTGCTCACCAGGCTGCTCCCGCACCGGCAGCCACGGCGCCGAATCCCGCCAATGTTTTAGGGAAGGGGGACGCCCAGCCCAAGGAACCGGGCCGCCGTCGGCGACGGCGCGGACGCGGCGGTGGCGGAGGACCGGCCGGCGGCGCGCCAAATCCGGCCGGGAGCACGCCCCTATGACAGCCGATGCATCAATCGTAGCGACTCTTAACGGCCGCGCTATCTTGCGGGGCCTTCCGAGGCCCCGGGAACAGTTCGCGCGCAGCGCGTAATGAGAGATCTGGCTGGCTTGGCCGAATCCTTGATGGGCATTGCCGAGCACGCCGGCGCGGCCATCATGCGGATCTATGACGCCGGCTTCACGGTGCAGCACAAGGACGACGACTCGCCGCTCACCCAGGCTGATCTGGAATCGCAGCGGCTCATAGTGGAGGGCTTGAAGAGCCTGACGCCGGAGATTCCCATTCTCTCGGAAGAATCGGCGGCAGCACCTTGGGATGTGCGGCAAAGCTGGCGCGAATTGTGGGTGGTCGATCCCCTCGATGGCACGCGCGAGTTCATCAAGCGCAACGGCGAATTCACGGTCAACATTGCACTGGTGGTGGAGCACGAGCCCAAACTCGGGCTGGTGGCGGCACCCGCCCAGGGAATCACTTTCTGGGGCATTGCCGGTGTCGGAGCGTTCAGCCGCAGGGACGGCGGCGGGGCGCACCGCATTCAAACCACAGCTCCGCAGCAGCCGTTGCGCGTGATCGGAAGCCGTTCGCATCCGAGTCCGCAGACAGCCGCGTATCTTGCCCGACTGGGCCCTCACGTCATCTCGGCCGTAGGCAGCTCGCTGAAATTTTGTCTGCTGGCCGAAGGCAAGGCGGACCTATATCCGCGCTTCGGGCCCACCTCGGAATGGGACACCGCCGCCGGGCAAGCGGTGCTGGAAGCCGCGGGCGGTCATGTCACCCGCATCGACGGCCATCCCATGCGCTACAACTGCCGGGAGAGCCTGATCAACGGCGACTTCGTGGCCTTCAGCGACCCCGGGATTCTGCCGCCTCAATAGGCCGCACGCCTCGGCTCAGGCGTGTCCGACCGGCTCGCACAATTGCAATGTGGCGTCCAACAGGGTCGGGATGTCGAACACCACTTCATCCTCTGCCATCGTCAGCTTGGCGACGCCTGCGGCGGCGATGAGCGCCGCCGGCACGTGAATCTGATCGCGCCGCTGCGGGCTGGTCCACGGAGTGACGCGCGCATCGGCGAAGGCGCGATTCAGCGCACTCCAGCGCAGCTGAGCGGCGCGCGCCAAAACCGTGTTGTCGCCCCATTGACGCCGGGCCACGGCCATCGAAGCATCGCCCGTCGGCGAGGGCGGCGTCATCATCAGATCGTGCACGTAGCGCACCATCTCGTTGGGATCCACGCGCGCGGCCAGCGACGGCTGATGATCATGGGTCATATTGCTGCTCCTGCTTCCTGTTCTTGCGATTTGGGGGGCAAGTCCTAAAAACCAAGGGGGCGGCACCGGGGACGAAGGGTTAAGATTCGAGCCATGGATCGTGACTTCATTATGCTCGTGGCGGCAGCAGGCGCTCTGGCGGGCATCTACAAGCTCTGGCAGACCTCCCTGGATGCCCGCGAGGCTGCCAATCGGATCGCCAAGGACACCTGCTCCCGGGCTGTGGTGCAGTTTCTGGACGGTACCGTCGCCTTCGCCGGGTTCCGGCTGACCCGGGATTCGCGCCGAAAACGGCAGCTGTTGCGGACCTATACCTTCGATTACACCAGTGACGGCTTCGAGCGCGCGCAGGGCTTCATCGTGCTCGCCGGGGGCCGGCTCGAGGCGGTGGGTCTTGCGGGCAGCCCCACGTGAGCAGCGCGCTCAATATTGATCTGCACACCCATTCGAATTGCTCCGATGGCTCCCTGACGCCCGCCGCGCTCATCGAGCGCGCGGCGGGGGCCGGGGTTGAAGTGTTGGCACTGACCGATCACGACACCGTGGCGGGCCTCGAGGAGGCTCATGCGTCCGCGCAGGCTCAGGGACTGAAGCTCGTGCCGGGGGTCGAGATCTCGGCTTCTTGGCGCGCCCAGGCGATTCATGTGCTCGGTTTGTGGATAGACCCTGCCTCACCCGCGCTGCTTTGCATGCTGCATGCGCAAGGCGAGCTGCGCCGCGTCCGGATGCGCCGGATCTGCGCGCGGCTCGCCAAACTCAAACTGCCCGGCACCGACCTGCTGGCCGCCGTCGAGAGGCATCCCGGATTGCCGACTCGCGCACACCTGGCGCAGGCGTTGGTTGCCGGCGGCCACGTCACCACGACTGAGGCGGCATTTCGCAAATACTTGGGCAAGGGCAAGGCGGCGCACATCGCGGCGGAATGGCCCGAGCTCGAGGTGGTCGTGGGCTGGATTCGCGCTGCCGGCGGCGTGGCAAGCCTCGCCCATCCGGCTCGCTACGCGCTGTCTTCGGGTGCACGCCGGCGGCTGCTCAGCGATTTCACCGCCGCAGGCGGCACGGCGCTGGAAGTGGTCAGCGGCGGCAATGCGGCCCAGCATGTCGACACTTGCGCGGCTCTCGCGCTCGCCTTTGGTCTCTCAGGATCGGTGGGCTCGGATTTTCACAACACTCAGGCGGCTTGGAATCCGCTGGGCCGCTCCCTTAAGCTACCGGATCGCGTCACGCCGGTGTGGCGCAGCTTCGGCCTATGAACGTGAGTGACGACAAGAACAACGTCAATACGGATCTCTTCAAGAATATCGAGCGCCTGCGCCAGCTGCGCATCGAGCATCGCGATCTCGACGACGTCATTTCCCGCCTCAGCATGGATTTCAAGGTGGACGAGCTGCAGATGAAACGCCTCAAGCGACGCAAGCTGATGCTCAAAGATCAGATCGCGAGACTGGAAAGCCAGCTCATACCGGACTTGAACGCATGAGCGAGATCTGGCGCCGCCTCGAGGCGTTGTTGGACATCGTGTCGACCCGCAATGTGCTGATCGAAATCGGCGTGCTCGGCGTGTGTTTGTTGGTCGGCGGCTTGGTGGGCTTGGAGCTGAACAGGCGCAACCAACGGCAGAAGAACAATCCTCCGGTGGCATTGGCGTGGAGGTATTTCGCCACGCAGGGCAATGCGGTGGTCACGCCCATCATCGTGGTGTTTGCACTGGTGATGGTGGCCAACAGCTCGCTGTTGGCGGCGCACTTCGACGTGACCTTGCTGGGCGCTGCGGCGCGTCTGATCCTCGCCTACATCGTGGTGCGCATCGGCGTGCTGCTGTTTGCCGCGAGCCTGGGCAGCAGAGCCTGGCTCCAAAACTGGGAAACCCGTATCGCCCTGCTGATCTGGCTGGCCATCGCGGCGGAGTACCTGGGCTGGCTCGACCCCATCATCGCCACCCTGGACAGTGTCGGCATCGCCGCCGGCAAGAGCCGCATCACGGTGTGGTCGGTACTGAAGCTGCTGTTCACCCTGACGCTGTTCGTGCTGGTGGCCGCCTGGATCAGCCGCTGGGTGGAACGGCGCGTGAAAATGCTGACCAGCGTCGCGATGTCGACCCGCATCGGCATCGCGAAATTCGCCAACGCTTTCCTGATCGCGCTCAGCATTCTGATCGGCCTCAACGAAGCCGGCGTCGACCTCACGGCATTGACGGTGCTGACCGGGGCCGTGGGCTTAGGGTTGGGATTCGGCCTGCAATCGATTGCGGCGAATTTCGTCTCGGGCTTCGTGCTGCTCATGGATCGCTCGATCAAGCCCGGTGATGTCATCAGCCTGTCGGGCCAGGCGGGCACCAGCACCGAGAATTTCGGCTGGGTGCAGGAATTGCGCGGCCGCTATGTGGTCGTGCGCGACCGCGATGGCGTGGAAATGCTGGTACCGAATCAACAGCTCATCTCCAATGCAGTGATCAATTGGAGCTACACGGACCCGCGCATCCGGCTGAAGCTGCCGATTCGCGTCAGTTACAAGGATGATCCGGAAATCGCGCTGAAAATATTGCTGGAGGCATGCGAAGGTCAGGCGCGCGTGCTGCGCGATCCGCCGCCGGTGTCGCGATTGATGCACTTCAGCGACAGCGGCATCGAGCTGGAGCTGCGATTCTGGATTTCCGATCCCCAGGAGGGCGTGAACAACGTCCGCTCAGAGGTGAATCGGGCGATATGGCGCCTGTTCAAGCAACACCGTATCACCATTCCCATGGCGCAGCGCGAAATCATCGTGCACAGCGCGCCCTCGGAATTGGATTAGGCGACGCGGAACTCAAGTGCCCATCGAGATAACACCGGGCATCGTCATCCCCGATGAAGAGCTGGAGTGGAAATTCATTCGTGCGTCGGGCCCCGGCGGTCAAAACGTGAACAAGGTGTCGAGTGCCGTGCAGCTGCGATTCCTCTTGCCGCGGAATACCAGCCTGCCGGTTTCCGCCCGCAACCGGCTGCGCGCCATCGCCGGACAAAAGCTGGTGGACGACGGCAGCATTTTATTCAGCGCGCGCAGCGAACGCAGCCAGGAGCAGAATCGCCGCGCCGCGGCCGAGCGCCTGGCGGCGCTGATACGCACGGCCATGATCGAACCGAAAATTCGCCGCAAGACGCGCCCGACCAAGGGCTCGCAGGAACGGCGCATCGAGACCAAGAAGCGGCGCGGTGCCACCAAGTCGCAGCGCGGCCGGCAGGGCTGGGAGTAGATCGCCGGGCTCATCATCACTGGCCCAGCGTCACCTGCAGGATGCTGTGCCGGATCTGTTCGGACAGCACCAGCTGAGCGTCGGCGGCGACCCCCAGCAAGGGTTCGTCGAACAGCAATTTCTTGTCTTCGGACATCTGGATGACATTACGCCGGCGCAACAGGTCGATGAAATTGCGAAACAGGCTTCTATCGACGAACTCGGGCGAGTTCAGCCCGTAGAGTACCGTCATGCGCTGCGCCATCAGATGGCAGCGTTCCTCGAGCGCCTCGGGGGTGATTGCCCCGCTCCCCGCCTGCAGGAGCAGGGCGATCGCCAGGTAATAGCGCTCGAGGGTTTGAATGGTGGCCTGCGCCAGCACGGAGAGCCGGATGGCGTCGAGGGAGGTCGGCGGCGGCCGCTGCCATTCGCTGCGGTCTTCATTCGCCTGCAGCAGGTTCAGGCGCACGAAAGTGTCGAGCAGCGCCTCCGCGGCGGCACCGACCTCCGATTCCTCCCAACGCAGAAACAGCTCGGCGGAAATGTAGGGATACACCCGCCACACCAGCCGATGAATGTCGGCCGTGCGCATCGTGGCATTGCTCACGAAGGCACAAGCCAGGAGCGATGGCAACGCGAACAGATGCAGGATGTTGTTGCGGTAATAAGTGGCCAGCACGGCATTTTCGGCGGTCATCCGCATGATGTCGCCGAGAGGATGCTTCTGCCGTTCCAGCAGGCCGAAGGCTTCGGCGTAGGCAACCATTTGCTGTCCGCTGTCCGGGGTCACGGTCACCAGCGGCGAGTACGGCGCATCGTGCTGCAGCCGCTGATACAGCTCCAGCTGGCGGATGAGATCGAGTTCCGGCAGTGCCTGCCGCGGGGTGGCCAGTATGGCCATGGCCACCAGATTGATCGGCGTCACCGCGGCCGCCGAGTTGATTTCCGTGTTGATGCGCACCGCCAGATCCGAAATCGCCTCGGTAATCCAGCCTGCGCGCGGATCCTCATTCCCGGGCGTATGGGCGCGCCAGTTCGGAGCGTGCTTCTGCAGCAGGTCGTCCAGTGCAATGGGCCGGCCCAAATTCACATGAACCTTGCCGAATTTACTGCGCAACACCGAAACGATCGATCGGAGCAGAACGAAGACGCTTTCCTTCTGCTTCGGCTGTCCCGACAACTCGCCGATGTAGGTCCGGCCCTCCACGATGCGCTCGTAGCCGAAGTACACGGGCATGAACATCACCGGCCGCTTCGGGTCGCGCAGATAGCTGCGCACCGTCATCGACAGCATGCCGGTGCGCGGCGAGAGCAGCCGGCCGGTGCGGCTGCGTCCGCCCTCGATGAAATATTCCAGGGGATGGCCGCGCGCCATCATGAACCCCAGGTACTTGGCGAAGACCACGGGATAGAGCGCATCGCCCTTGAAGCTGCGCCGCAGGAAAAAGGCGCCGCCCTTGCGCAGAAAGCGTCCGATCAGCGGCATGTTGAGATTCGCGCCGGCGGCGACGTGCGGAACGGCGAACCCTTTGCGGTAAATGATGTACGACAGCAGCAGATAATCCATGTGGCTGCGGTGGCAGGGCACGTAGATGATTTCCGCCCCGTCGGCGACGCCGCTCAGGTTCTCGAGGTGTTCGAGTTCCACGCCGTCGTACAGCGAATTCCACAGGCGGCCCAATGCCATGGCCATGAAAGTGACGAAGGCCTGGGAATAGTTCGCGGCGATTTCCACGGCGTACTTGCGCGCCAGCAGCAGAGCCTCCCGGCGCTGCAGCTGCCGCGCCTGCATCTCGTTGCGCACAGCCTGGCGCACCGCTTGAGTCTTCAGGATCTGCAGTACCATGGTGCGCCGGTGCGACAGGTCCGGGCCGATGCTGGAAGCCCGCTGCGCACGCAGCACCATGCGCAGTGAACGCAGGATCCACCGCACGCTGCGCGGCTCGTTTAGGCCCTGTTCCATGGCATCGCGCAGGCGGATCGGCTCGCCGAAGTACACCAAGGTGTTGCGGCCGTTGAATATCACGCTCAAGAATTTCCGGAAGCGCCCGACCAAGATCCAGTCTTCTGAAAACAGCAGGCGCCACCAGCTCACCTCTTTATGCGGTGCGCGGCCCCAGAAAATCGCCACCGGCACCAGATCGACGTCGAACTGGGGATGAGCGGCGGCGGCGGCGATGAGCTGCACAAGATAGCGCGGAGCGCGCGCCGCATTGCGGGTGCTGAACAGGCTCGGCCGCCTCATCAGCTCGAAATACGCGCGGTCGGCCCGCCGCTCTCCCATCATCAAGCGCCTCGCCGGGCGCGGCAGATTGTGCTCGGCGCAGACCGCGCTGAGCACCGCGAAATCCGTCTGGCTCTCGCGCTCCAGCACGTAACACACCGGGCGCGGCCGGGCGCCGATCGCCGCGACCGCATCGTCAGGCTTGATGGTTGCGCGCACCCACAAGCCCAAAACCGCGGCAAACGGATTCATGATTGCTTATTGGCTGGGTTTATCGCCGCGCTCTTGATTGTCGATCTCTTTGCGCGTCTTTTCCGCTTCCTCGTCGACGGTTTTCTGTACCTCACGCGCCCGATCGACCTGGGCCTTCAACGGATCGAACACTGTCTTTGAAGGAGGCGGCGGTTCCTTGGCCGGCGGTGGCGGTTCCTGTGAAGAACAACTTGCGGTGAACAAAACAACCAGCGCCATGGTCGAACAGTTAACGTAACGCATAAGCACCCAGTAATGCCGGCCGGTCAGGAGGTTGAGTGTACAATACGCGCATGTTTCGCTTTGCATTCCTCTTATGCGTGGCTGCGACGGCGCATGCTGCGATCGTACCGGTCGATATCGACACCGCCGCGCAGCTCTACCAGGCGGCCGCCATCCGCGAGCAAGTACGCGCATCCTTGGGTTCGATGCCGGGCCACATTCGAAAGCTGTTTCAGGGAAACACCTCCACGCCGCTTTCCGACAAGCAGCTGGACGCGGTGAATCTGGCGGCGATCAGGGCCTTCCGGATCGATGTATTCGAGGCGCCGGCCTTGAGTGCCTTCGCGGCAAATCTCGATGCCGACACGGTCCGCAAGTCCGAGGTTTTTCTCGCCAGCGACGTCGGCAAGCGTTGGGTCGCCGCCGATCTTGCTCTCGCATCGCTCAGCGATGAGGAAACGGACAAAATCATGAATGGCGATGTCACGACGCCGCTCACGGCGCAGCGAAATGTTCTTTTCGATAAACTGGAACGCGCCGAGCGCTCATCCGAATCCACGGTACAGATTCTCTTGACGATGGGCAGGGCCGTGGCCTTGGGTACTGCGGTCGGGTCCGGCATGGATCCTGGACCTGTGGAGGAGCGTGCACGCAAATCCGGCGAGGCCAGCCGCCAGACTCTGGAAGACGGCATGCGCGAGGGCATGCGGCACTACATGGCCTACGGCTATCGCTCCTTGAGCGATGCCGACTTGAAGCGGGTGCTGACGTTTCTGCAATCGTCGCCCGGCAAGCAATACATCTCCGCGTACCTGGCTTCATTGGGGGCCGGCTTCTATGCCATGGGCAGGCGCTGCGGGGAACAATTGGGCGAGAGCCTGCGCGAAATGGCCATGGCGCAACTCTCCAACGAGGGCGCGGACCACGACCCGCCGGCCCCGGTCACGCCCCAGAAGTAGGCTTCAGGTCAGCCTAGCGCCTCCAAAAAGTCCCGCAACAGAGCGCAGATCGGCCGGATCTGATCTTCCAATCGATGATCGGAATCGAGTACGTGAAGTGCCGCGCGATGCTCCCGGGACCAGCGGATGCTGTTTTCAACCGGGACGATTTCGTCGCGCCAGCCGTGCACGATGGCGGTGGGAACGGCGACGTCTTGCGGCGTATATTCCTCGAAACCTGGCATATAAAAGGCCGGCGCCAGGAGAAACAGGGCGCGCGCGCTCAAACGGCCGGCGGCCGCGGCGGACACATGCCCCCCCATGCTGGAGCCTACGAGGACCAGGGGTCCCTCGAATTTCCCGCCGGCTTCGAGCAGCTTTTCCACCCGCAGGCCGGGATCGTCCATACCGCGGTAATCCACCGATTCGACGCTTAAATTCAGATCGCGGACCACAGCCGCCATGGCTGTTATCTTGCTTCCCCAGGGGCCGCTCTCCTTGCCGTGCGAAAACACCACGGTATTGACGGTTCGACTCAAGAAACACCCCTCGGCAGCCGTTACAGACGCATGGACGAAATGTACCGCGCCATCGATTGCCTGCGCGACTGCAGCGACCTGGCCGGCGTGGATTTAGGCGCCCTCGAAGCTCTGAGCATGGGGGCCGTGCATTTCTCGCTGCCCGCCGGACACCTGCTGTTCGAAGCGGGCTCGGATCCGGACGGAGTATATCTGCTTGCCAGCGGCCGGCTAGGCGTCAAGACCCCGGGAAGAATCGGCCTGACCGCCGAGATCGAGGGAGGCGAACTGGTGGGCGAGGCCGGCTGGCTCTTGGGCACGCCTCGCAGTGCCACGGTCATTGCACTGCGCGACAGCGAGCTGTTGTTCGTACCGAACGCCGTGTTGGATCGCATTGCGGCGCACTCCACGCACTTTTCTCTGGCCCTGGCACGCCTCTGCGCGCGGCGGCTGCGGCATAGCAACGCCTTGGGATACAAACCGAAGCGGGCGCACACTTTTGCCGTCGTGCCGAACAGCATCGAGGTCGATGTGGCTGATTTTGCCGCTCGCCTGGTGGATGAGCTGGGAAAGAGCGGGCGCACTGAACTGGTGTGGGATGCGCGTGCCACAACGCACACGGCGACCTGGTTCAACCAGATCGAGCAGTTGAACGACTATGTGGTGTACGTCGCCAATTGGGCTGCATCGGGCTGGACGCGCCAGTGCTGCCGGCAGGCGGATGTCATTCTCATGGCAGCGCCGGCCGAAGGTCGCATCGACGAGTGGCCGGCAGGCATTGCGGAAGCCGCCGTGGCGCGCGGCGCGCGCATCGAGCTGGCCCTACTGCATGCGGGAACCATCCGGCCGGGAGCGGCGGCTCGCTGGCTCGAGACGCTGACCGTCACCCTGCATCATCACATCGCAGAGGCCGCGGATTACAGCAGGCTCGCGCGCCTGTTGACGCGACGAGGCGTCGGCCTGGTATTGTCCGGCGGCGGCGCGCGAGGATTTGCGCACCTGGGCTTGATCCGCGCTTTGCGCGAAGCGCACGTACCCCTGGATTTTCTAGGCGGCGCCAGCATCGGCGCCATCATCGCCGCGGGCGTGGCGATGGGATGGAGCGATGCGGAAATGCAGCAGCGCTACCGCAGAAGCTTCGTGGATACCAACCCCGTCAACGACTACACCTTTCCCCTGCTTGCCCTGACACGCGGCAAGAAGGTGTCGCGCCTGCTCGAGCGCGAATACGGCGATGCGCAGATCGAGGATCTGCACCTTCCCTACTTCTGCGTCAGCGCGAACCTGACCACGGGCCGCCTGTACGAACATCGCAGCGGCAGCATTGCGCACGCACTGCGCGCCTCGGTGGCGATTCCCGGCGTGATGCCGCCGGTATTTCAAGAAGACGGCGTGCTGGTGGATGGCGCCGCCATCAACAACCTGCCGGTCGATGTCATGCAAAGCCACGCACCCGGTTTCGTCATTGGCTGCGATGTGGGGGCCGATCGAACCTTCGGCGAGCGGCGCGTCAATATTTTCCAGGTCCTCATGCATGCCGGCATGATCAATAGCGCCGCAAGCGAGCGAGCACAACGTGAATTGGCCGACGTGTTGTTGAAGCCGCCGCTGCCGAATATCGATCTGTTGAACTGGCAGGCCTTCGATCGGGCGATCCAGGCCGGGTATGACTACGCGCGCATGGCGCTCGATGAGCTGCCGGCGATACCGCGCCTGACGGCGACGGCGCGGCCCGGCGGCGTCAGGAGCAATTCGGCGGCGCTTGAATTGGAAAGAAAGATTGCCGCGTCGATCGCCGCGCGTTAGCCTGGATTATTCATGAAGGACAACTTTTTTGTCCTCCGGCGACTTGTACCGTTCTTCATGAATAATCTCGGCTGGAGCGCTTTAAGACAAGCTCCTGGCGATTCTGTCGACCCATTCGAGTTCCGCGGGGCTGTAGGGCGAGAAATTGAGCCGATTCAAGCTCACCGGCTGAATCTTGCCGCCCGCCACCGATTGTGAAATGCGAAAACAATGAAACTCATGTTCGCGGCTGGCCGCAAAGCCGATCAAGAACTGCACTTCGCCGCAACGCTGCGCCCAGCGGTCGTTGACCCGCGCATCGCAGATCACGAAAAACGCCTCCTCCGCCTGCCGCGAGCCAAACGTGCCTTCTGCGTGCAGTGCCTCGAAGAATGACCGCACGCGGGCGGTCAGCGTCTCGGCCACTTCGGCCGGCGAGCCGGCCCCGGCGATCCAACGCGTGCCAAGCTCGATGCTGCTCAGAATGAACAGGGCCAGGCGGCGCGCCGAAAGATAGCGCCAATCGGCATTCGCGGTATGGCCGGCCGCCAGGGTACGCGGCCGCAAGCTCGAGGGAGCGGGCGAGCGCAGGGCCTGAATGGTATTGACGCCGAGGCCTGCGAGTCTGATTCGCCGATCTTCACTCACGAGACTGGCCGGCCTGAATCCGGGACGCAGAATGGGCTCTTCGCGATCCGTCGGCAGCCACACCGGAGATATCTCATCCGCGCGGGCCAGCATGCCGGCCACCGCTCCGCACGGCGCGAAGGACTCGAAATGGCCCCGGAGTTTGTCGTGCGCCAACACCCGGGGAAAGTACATCAGCGCATTTTCATTTGGAAAATTCCACTCGCGCAGACCGGCCAGGGCATCATCCGCCGTCTGCCACGTCGAGGGCGGATCGACGATCAGCAGGGCCCGGCGCTCCTTGCAGTAGCGCGCCGCCACCAACAAGGCGCTCGGTCCCACGTCCTGCTCGCGCGTCAACGGCGGAATGCATAGAAAATTGAAGTACTCCACCTGATCGAGCGCGAATACGCCGCTGTGATCGAGGCTCGAACCGATCAGGTCATAATCGGTGAGAGGCGCCCCGTCGTCGCCATCGGAATTGGAATTGACGTACGCCGTGGCCAGTCCGCTGGCAGGATCCAAGGTTCGATCGGGGCGCTGCAGCGGCACGGCCCCTTTGAGCCGGATCAGTGCGGATTTCGCTAGCGCCTGCGGCACGTAGCGCTCATCGGTGGACAGCACCGAGAGCCGATGGAAGATTTCCTGATCTTCAACCTGTCCGGTTCCCTGAGCGCGGACTCGTTGCACGGTCAGATTGAATGAGCAGACCTGGTCTGCGGGGATGTTGTCGAAATCGACGCTGGCCCGCAAGAACTCACGCGTGCCGGGGCGCAGGGCCTGCAGCCGCAGCACCGAAGCTCCCGCCTTCAAGGTCAAGGTTGCCGAGCGGGCGCCGTTGACGACGCGGACGATGAGGGCCTCGCGGCCGCCGTTGTCGAAGAATTGCTCGATGGCATAGCCCAATAGGCTGGGCTGCCACAGGCCGCCGAATCCGTGCTGGAAT